>Ga0160459_100016_pt1 | contig 400301 bp, 366 predicted proteins | sample HID1973K_E6MG_FD_108208 | JGI IMG/M metagenome (GOLD analysis project Ga0160459, IMG submission 108208) | Enriched mosquito-associated microbial communities from UW Madison campus, WI, USA - HID1973K_E6 MG | ecosystem: Host-associated > Arthropoda: Insects > Digestive system > Unclassified ...
GGTTGCGATCACCGCCTGCATGCGCAAGCTGCTCGTCATCCTCAATGCGATGCTCAAGAGCGAGCAGCCTTGGCGCAATGACTCGATTGCTGGGTAGGTATTGACACGGTTGCTCTCCCAGAGCGAGAGGGAGCCAGGCAACAACGGGGGCCACTTCATTTCACCAACTTCCACTGGCCTTTTTCCAGCCGCACGATGACCACGGCACGCTGGTCCGAGCCGTAGCGCTCGCCCGGCTTGAAGTTGTAGACACCATGCGTGCCCGCCAGCTCCTTCGTGGTCACGATCGCATCGCGCAGCGAAGTGCGATACGCCGGCGTGCCGGGCTCGCCCTTGGCGCGTGCGGCCGCGTCCCTCAGCACCAGGTAGGCGTCGTAGCTGTAGGCCGAGAAGGCGTCCACCGAGGGCGTGCCGTTGGCCTTCTGGTAGGCCTCGCGGAAGGCCAGCGAAACCGCCTTCATCGGATTCGTGCCGGGCAGCTGCTCGGCCACCAGCACCGGGCCGCTGGGCACCTGCAGGCCTTCGATCGCGCTGCCACCGACGCGCACGAAGTCGGCATTGATGAGGCCGTGCGTGCCGTAGATCTGGCCCTTGTAGCCGCGCTCGGCCAGCGCCAGGTAAGGCAGCGCGCCGGGCGTGCCGGAGTTGCCGGCGAACACCGCGTCGGGGCGCTTGGCGACGATCTTCAGGATCTGCCCGGCCACCGACGAATCGCTGCGCGCATAGCGCTCGTTCGCCACCACCTCGATGCCGGCCGACTTGGCCGCACCGACCAGCGAGTCGTAGGCCAGGTCGCCCAGCGCATCGGAAAAACCGATGTAGGCGACCGTCTTGACGCCGGACTTCTTCATGCGCTCGACCACCGCATCGACCATCAGGCCGAAGGGCTGCGAAACGCTGACGGTCCAGGCGCCCTCTTCGCCGGGGATGACCACCGGCGTCGGCGAGATCAGCGGCGTGCCGGTCTCGCGCGCCACGGCGGCGATGGCCATGGCGCCGGGCACGCCGGAGGTGCCGATCAGCACGTCGACCTTGTCGTCGACCGCCAGCTTGCGCGCATTGCGCCCGGCCGTGGTCGGGTCGGAAGCGTCGTCCAGCACGATCAGCTGCACGGTGTGGCCGGCGATGCTCGGGTACTGCGCGATGGCCGCGCGAATGCCCTTCTCGTACGGAATGCCGAGCGCGGCGATGGGCCCCGACAGCGAGCTGACGACACCCACCTTCAGGTCGGCGGCAAAGGCCTGGGCCGCGCCCAGCGCAACGGCAGCCAGGGCCAGGCCGCGCACGAATCGACGGTGCATGGCGCGCCCCTTCACTTGACCAATATCCACTTGCCCTTTTCCAGGCGCACGATGACGCGCGAGCGTTCGTCGGAGCCGTAGCGGTCGTCGGGCTTGAAGTTGTAGACGCTGTGCGTGCCGACCAGCTCCTTGGTCGTGACGATCGCATCGCGCAGCGCCACGCGGTATTCGGGCGTGCCGGGCTCGCCCTTGGCACGCTTGGCGGCATCCATCATCACCAGCCAGCCGTCGAAGGAATAGGCGGAGAAGGCATCCGTCGGCGCGCTGCCGTTGGCTTTCTGGTAGGCCGCGCGGAAGTCCATCGCCACCTTGCGCATGGGGTTCGACTCGGGCAGCTGCTCGGCCACGATGACCGGGCCGGTGGGCGCCAGCAGGCCCTCCACCGCGGCGCCGCCGACGCGCACGAAATCGGGGTTGATCAGCGCGTGCATGCCGTACAGCTGGCCCTTGTAGCCGCGCTCGGCCAGCGCCAGGTAAGGCAGCGCGCCGGGCGTGCCCGAGGTGCCGGTGATCACCGCGTCGGGGCGCAGCGCCACGATCTTGAGCACCTGGCCGGCCACCGAGCTGTCGCCGCGCGCGTAGCGCTCGTTGCTCACCACCTTGATGCCGGCCGGCTCGGCGCTCTTTTGCAGCGCGTCATACACCAGGTCGCCCCAGGCGTCGGAGAAGCCGATGTAGCCGACCGTCTTGACGCCCGACTGCTTCATCTTCTCGACCACGGCGCTGACCATCAGCGGCGCGGGCTGCGGCAGCGTGACCATCCAGGCGCCGGCCTCGCCGGGCAGGTTGGCGTTGGCGATGGCGATCAACGGCGTCTTCGTCTCGCGCGCCACGGCGGCAATGGCCAGCGCGCCGGGCGAACCGGCGGTGCCGATGATCACGTCGACCTTGTCTTCCTCGATCAGCTTGCGCGCATTGCGCGCCGCCGTGCTGGGGTCGGATGCGTCGTCCAGCGAGATCAACTGGATCTTGTGGCCCGCCACTTCCGACTGGTAGGCCTGCGCCGCCTTGATGCCCTTCTCGTAGGGAATGCCGAGCGAGGAGACCGGCCCCGACAAGGAAGTGATGAAGCCCACCTTGAGGTCGGCGGCCAGGGCATTGGCGACGGCCAGGGCGCTCAGCCCCAGGGCCAGTCCGGTGCGCAGGCAGAAGGTACGGAAGGGTTTTTTCATGGCGATGTTCCTCGGTTGGGGCCACGGCATGCCTATGCCGCGGCGATCACAAACATGAATACTCAAATATTTACGACTAAAGAATATCAACGCGATCCCGCGTTGACGAGAAAGGGGAACTACCTACAGCTCGCTACAACACCAGGCTGCCGACGCTGGTGCCGCCGCACACGTACAGCACCTGCCCGGTGACGTAGCTGTTGGCCGGATCGGCGAAGAAGCCGACCGCGCGCGCCACGTCGGCCGATTCGCCCAGGCGGCGCACCGGAATGGACGCTTGCAAGGCCCGTTCCCGCTCGCTGCCGGCCTCGATCACGTCGTAGAACATGTCGGTGCGCACCGGGCCCGGGGCCACCACGTTGACGGTGATGCCCTCGGGCGCGAGTTCCAGCGCCCAGGTGCGGGCCATGCCCATCATTCCGGCCTTGGTGGCCGAATAGCTGGTGCGCGTGACCGCCCCGACCGCCGCGCGCGAGGACAGCAGCACGATGCGCCCGAAGCGCTGCGCGCGCATGGCCGGCAGCACCGCCTGCGTCAGCGCGATGGCGGCGCCCAGGTGCAGGTCGACCAGGCCGTCGAGGTCGTCGAGCTTCACTTCGGACAGCAGCGCGGCACGGATGACGCCAGCGTTGTGCACCAGCGTGTTCACGGCAAAGCGCTGCGCCACCTCGGCCGCGGCCTGCTGCGTGGCGGCGCGGTCCATCAGGTCGACCTCCATGCTGTGCAGGCGCGGATGGTCGATCTCGGTGGGGCGGCGCGACAGCGACACCACTTCGCAGCCCTGCGCCAGCAGGTGTTCGCAGATCACCTTGCCGATGCCGGCGCTGCCGCCGGTGACCAGCGCCACGCGCTCGATGCTCTTGTTCTGTGCGTTCATCGCTTCAGCCCTCCACCATCGCCAGCACACGCAGGGGGCTGCCGCTGCCGCGCTCGATCTTCAGCGGCGGGCAGATCAGCATCGCGCCGGTGGGCGGCAACAGGTCCAGGTTGGTCAGGCACTGCAGACCGTAGCGGCCGGTGCCGTGCATCAGGTAGTGGCACGGATAGGGCGGGCGCAGGTGGTAGCCCTGCCCTGCATCGGTGCCGATCGCCTCCGAGCCGAACCCCAGCACGTCGCGCTGCTCGACCAGCAGGCGCACCGCCTCGCTCGACGGGCCGGGCGTGTGCTGGCCGGTCTCGTCGAAGTTCTGGTAGGCGGCAGGATCCTGCCGCTTGGACCAGTCGGTGCGCATCAGCACCCACTGGCCGGGCTGGATGCGGCCGTGCGCCGCCTCGTGGCGCTCGATGTCTTCCACCGTCATCAGGTAGTCGGGGTCGCCCTTGACCTGCTCGGAGCAATCGATCACGTGCGCCGGCGCCACCAGGCGCTGCACCGGAATCGTGTCCACCGAGTTGTTGGGCAGGTCGCGCCCGGAGATCCAGTGGATGGGCGCATCGAAGTGCGTGCCGGTGTGCTCGCCGCAGGAGAAGTTGTTCCAGTACCAGCCGGGGCCGCGCTCGTCGTACTTGGAGACTTCCTCGATGCGAAAGGGCCAGCACTGCCCCATCTCCGGCGGCAGCGCGATCTGCGGGAACTCGGGCGTCAGCGTCTGCGTGAGGTCGATCACGCGGATGCGGCCGCCGGCCAGCGCGCCGGCCAGTTGACCCAGCAGGCCGGGCGTGGATGTCGTGGTGCTTGTCGTGCTCATATGTTTCCTTGTCAGCCGCCGTTGGTGGCGAGCTCGCGCTCCAGCACCTTCGGGTTGTCGCGCCAGCGCTCCAGCCATTCCTGCGCCACGTCGCCGGGATACACGTCTTCCACGCCGTCGCGCAGCGCCTTCACGATGGCATTGGCCAGCGCCTGCGGCGTCACCTTGGGCGGCGGCATGTGCTGGTTCCATTCGTCGTCGATCGGCCCCGGGTAGACGTTGATCACGCGGATGCCGGCCGGCCGCATCTCGGCGCGCAGGCACTGCGCCAGCGAGTGTGCGGCCGCCTTGCTGGCGCTGAAGGTGCCGTGCGGCGGAAAGTTCGACAGCGCGTAGATCGACAGCAGGTTGACCCAGGCCGTGGCGCTGGTCACGCCGTCGGCCGAGCGGCCCTTGAGCGCCGGCCCGAACTCCTGCGCCAGGCGCAGCAGGCCGAAGTAGTTGATGTCCATCTCGGCGCGCGCCACGTCGGTGCCGCGGCGCGCACCGATGCCGTAGGTGCGGTGCACTTCGGCGGTGTTGACCACGATGTCGACCTTGCCGCCGATGGCGCCGGCCAACTGGCTGACCGAGCGCTCGTTGGTCAGGTCCAGCGGCACCAGCGAGACCTGCGGCAGCGCCGTGATGTCCTCCAGCCCGCCAAAGTCCTTCCAGGGCTCGGCATGTCCGACCCAGACGATGTCGGCGCCGGCCGCCACCAGGGCGCGCACCACGGCCTGGCCCACGGCGGTCTTGCCGTCGGTCACCAGCACCTTGCGGAACTTGGGGTCGCTGGTCATCTCGCGCAGCATCTTGTCGTCGGCCATGTGGGCGCTCCCTTGGTTTGGAAATCCGATCAGTACCGCCTGTCCGGCGCGGTCGAGCCGGGCCCCCACGCGCACGCGCGAAGGCGCCTCGCCCACCTCGCCGTGCAGGTGGACCATGAGCGTGGGGCCGGCATCCAGGTGCACCAGCCCCAGGCGCCAGGGCAGGCGCTCGCGGAAGAACAGGTCGTTGCTGTGGTGCAGCGTGCTCTGCGCCAGCAGTTCGCCCTCGCCCGACTGCTCGCGCCAGCGCAGGCGCGCCGACAGGCACTTGTGGCAGGCCTCGCGCGGCGGGTACTGCACCGCGCCGCAGTCTTCGCACACCTGTAGTTCAAAGCGGCCCTCGGCGGCGGCGGCGGTGATGCCCAGCGCCACGCGCGTGCGCTGCCAGGGCGGCAGGTTCATCTGCTGCGTGCGCAGCACCGGGTTCTTGCGCTTGGGGCGCATGAGGGGCATGGTCATGACGGTTTTCCCAGAATGACTGCGCCAGTGCACAGGCAGCGGTCGTAAGTCACCATGCCGAAGCCCGCCACCAGGCCCAGGCTGGCGTCCTTCACGGCGCGGGCGCCGGCCTGGCCGGTGAGCTGGCGGATCGTCTCGGTCATGCCGAGAAAGCCACCGGCGGCGCCGGCCTGGCCGCTGGAGAGTTGCCCGCCGCTGGTGTTGTTGGGGAAGTCGCCGTCGTAGCTCATGCGGTGCGCACGCACGAACGCGGGGCCTTCGCCCTTCTCGCAAAAGCCGAGGTCCTCGAACTGCATCATCACGATCACCGGGTAGTCGTCGTAGGTCTGCACCAGGTCCAGTTGCTGCGGCGCGATGCCGGCCTGCGCGTACAGGTCGGCGCGGTCCACGCCCCAGCCGCCGCGCACCATCACCGGGTCGTCGGCATAGGCGTTGTGGCGCTCGATGGCGCCGCGGATCACCACGTGGGCCAGCCCCAGGTCGCGTGCGCGCTGCTCGCTCATCACCAGGAAGGCCTCGGCGCCGGCGCAGGGCATCACGCAATCGAACAGGTGGATCGGGTCCGCGATGGGCCGCGCCGCCATGTATTCATCGAGCGTGAGCGGCTTCTTGAACAGGGCGTTGGCGTTGGCCAGCGCATTGGTGCGCTGGTCGACCGCGATGCGGCCGAAGTCCTCGCGCCGGGCGCCGAAGCTGCGCATGTAGTTGGCGGTGATGAAGGCGAAGATGGAGTTGGGGCCGCCCGAGCCGTAGGGATAGGTCGCATCGCGCGCGAAGTTGGAGAAGCTGCCCAGCGTCTGGCGGAAGGAGTCAACATGGTTGGTGTCGGCCGCCACGCAGGCCACCACGTCGGCATCGCCCGCCTGCACGGCGCGCGCCGCGCGCCGCAGGCACATCACGCCCGAGGCGCCGCCGGTGGGCACGTGGTCGAGCCAGCGCGGCGACAGCCCGAGATGCTGCGTCACGCCCACCGCCGTGTCGGGCACCAGCGAGAAGCTCGACAGGCACAGGCCGTCGATCTCGTCCTTGGCCACGCCGCTGGCCTTGACCAATGCATCGATCGCCTGGCCGATGAACCAGTGCGCGCTGAGCGTGGAGTAGCGCACATAGGGCACGGTGACGGGCACAGCCACCGCCACGCCTTCGTAGCTCTTGCGTCGGGTGCTCATGTTTGCCTCTTCTTCATCGCGCGGGTGTCCACGCAGCGCCCTTGCCCAGGCAGCTCGCGCGCCATGTCGCGCAGCTGGCCGCGCTGGATTTTCTGCGAGGGCGTGAGCGGCAGCGCATCGACAAAGGCGACCCAGCCCGGCGCCTTGTAGTAGGCGAGCTGGTCGAGTGCGAGCTGCACGATGTCGGTGGCCAGCGCCGCCGTGTCCTTTGTCGTGGCACCGGCGCGCAGCACGATGCAGGCGAGCACCTCGTCGCCGCGCACCGGGTCGGGCGTGGCGGCCACGGCCGAGGCTTGCACCGCCGGATGCTGGTTGAGCACGCTTTCCACTTCCACCGCGGAGATGTTCTCGCCGCTGCGGCGGATCACGTTCTTCTTGCGGTCGACGAAGTAGAAGTTGCCTTCGCGGTCGCGCCGCACCAGGTCGCCGGTGTGGAACCAGCCGTCGGCCCAGGCCTCGTCAGTGGCCGCGGCGTCCTTCAGGTAGCCAGAGAAGAAATAGCGGCGCGGATCGGCGCCGGCCGAGCGCACCAGTAGTTCGCCGGGCGCATCGTCGGGCGCATCGCCGCCGGCTTCACCGAGCAACTTCACCTCCAGAAAGCCGGGCTGGCGGCCGAAGCAGGCGGTGCCCACGCCGCGCGGTTCGCGGTTCGCCATCACGCAGGCGCCGGCACCGGTCTCGGTCATGGCCCAGGCTTCCACCAATGAGAAGCCGAAGCGTTCTTCGAAAGGCGCGTGGTTCTTGCGGTCGACCCCGGCGCCGAAGCCCCAGCGGATGGCGTGCTCGCGGTCGTCAGCAGACGGCGCGGCGCCCAGCAGCATGGCCGGCATCACACCCAGGTAGTGAACGATGGTGGCGCCGCTCTCGCGCGCGCTGGCCAGCCAGCTCTTGGGATGGAAGCGATCGAGCTGCACCAGGCAGCCGCCCGCCACCAGCACCACCATGGTGGAGAAGGCCATCGCGTTCATGTGATTCAGCGGCAGCGGCGTCATCACGCGCTCGGTGTCGGGCCGCACGCTGCACACGCCGTCAAGCTGCGCATACCACTGGCCGGCGCGCAGGAAGTAGGCGTTGGAGAGCATGCAGCCCTTGGGCCGCCCGGTGGTGCCGGAGGTATAGAGCAGCGCGCATTCGCTGCCCTCGCCCACCGGCTCGGCGGCACGCGGCGCCGGCTGGCGTGCCGGCGGTACCGCGGCCGCATCGGCGGCCATGGTCTCGAAGGGCACGCCGGCCTGCGCGGCGGCGGCGCGCAGGTCGTCCGCGCGTTCGGCCAGCGTGACGGCCAAGCCGATCTCGCTGTGGCCGATGAGGTAGACCAGTTCGGCCGAGCGCATCTCGGCGTTGATCGGCACCACGCTCACGCCCAACGCATTCAGCGCGAACCAGTGCAGCAGGAAGGCCGGGCGGTTCTCCAGCAGCAGGCCGACCCGGTGGCCGTGGCCCCAACCGGCAGCGGCATAGAGGCTGCGAAGCCGCTCGACCTCAACGGCCGCCGCGCCCCAGGCGAGGGTGCCGGCAGCGATGCCGTAGCTGCGCGCCGTGACCGATTCGGTGCACAGGAAGTCGGCCTGCGGCGTGCGCGCCGCGGTGGCGCGAAAGACGTCGTGAACGGTGGCGTGCATGGCGTCCTTCAGATGAACAACTGCACGGCCGGCAGCGCGGCGTCGCAGTTGAGCAGGTTCACGCGCTTGAGCGTCATGCGCAGTTGGCCGTCGACCCGCGTCAGGTGGTGCCAGAAGGTGCCGACGTAGAACTGCAGTTCGTCGCCCTGTGACTCGGTGTAGTGGAACTCGGTGCGCACCACGTAGCGCTCGGCGGTGGCGTCGAATGCCTCCACGCTCGGCATCTGCAGCAGGTGGTGGCAGCGGCTGGGCGGCTGCTGCGAGAAGGCGCGCGGGCTCTTCAGGCGCTCGATGCGCAGGTCGCGCAGCAGCTTGTCTTCGTACAGGTGCGAGGTGTGCTGGATCGGGTCGTCCTGGTCCGGCACCAGCGGTACCCAGTAGTAGGCGTCGTCGGTGAACAGCGCGTTCCATTCTTCGTAGCGCTTCTCGTCAAGCAGGCGGCACTCGTGCACCACGAAGTCGATCAGCTCCTTTTTTGGATCGGCACTCATCGCGCGCCCCCTTCCATGCTGGCGGTCATGTAGCGCTCCCATGCGCGGTACTGGTTGCGCATGGAGATTTCGCTGGTGCCGGTGGCGGTCACGTCCGCCTGGCCGGCTTCCGCCGGATCGAAATTGCGGTGCAGGCTGACCCAGTCATTGCCGCTGGCGCGCAGGCCGGCCTGGATGCCGCGGTAGGCCTGCAGGTCGTCGTGCCCGACCACCGAGAAGGGCGAGTTGATCAGCCGGTTGTACATGGTCGTGCGGTGCAGCAGTTCGGGCGGCGCGCCCTTCAGGCGGAAGGTCCAGCTCTCGATCAGCGTCTTGTCCACCGCGATCGGCCGCAGCACCCGGATCGACTGGATCGCGCCCTTGATGGTGAGGTTGGGGTAGTACACCGTGTTGTGCCGCGCCAGCCCCAGGATCTGCGCCGCGCGCTCGGGGCCGTAGGCCGCCTGCATCGCCGCGTCGTATTCCGAGATGGCCGAGTACTTGCTGTGGATGGAGTAGTGCACGCCCGAGAAGCTGTGGCCGTTGTCGAACACCCGCACGCCCATGTCCTCGAAGAACTTGTAGTCGGACATGAAGGGCACGAACTGCTCGATCGCCATCGGCTTGGGCGCATCCGCCGGCTGGCCGGCCCACATCGCCTTGGCGGTGCCGGCCGACGACTCGTGCGCCACCATCGGGTGCATGGTGTCGTTGAGGTTCTCGACGAACATCTTCCAGTTGCATTGGTGCATGAAGCGCAGGCAACCGCCGGCAATTTCCAGCTCGCCCTCCGGCGAGCGGTCGGCCATGTTGTCGATGGAGCTGAGCGATTCGCCGAAGTATTCCTCGAAGTCCGGCCCCGTGTCGTTGAGCTTGACGAAGATGAAGCCGCGGTACACGCGCACGTTCTTCACCACGGTCAGGCCCTTGGCCGATTCGCATTCGTGCAGTTGCGTGCCCTCGTAGCCGTTCTTCAGCGGAATCGCCAGCAGCGCGCCGTCGGTCTTGAAGGTCCAGGCGTGATAAGGGCAGCGAAAGAACTTGCCGGTGTTGCCGCACGGCGCATTGACAAGGCGCGAACCCTTGTGGGCGCAGCGGTTCATCAGCACGCGCACCGACTTGTCGGCGTGGCGCACCACGATGAGCGGGCGGCCCGCGATCTCCGCCTGGATGTAGTCGCCCGGCTGGGGCAACTGGCTGTCGTGGCCGACGAAGTTCCAGGTGTTGGCGAAGAAGTGCTCCTGCTCCAGCTCGAACAGCTCGGCGTTGATGTACAGGTCGCGGTGCACCCGGTCGGGCTGCACCAGCGCGCGGATGGCTTGGGGGTTGTCTCGGTAGATGGTCATCGCTTGCCTCCTTGTCTTGCGTTCAACGCTCGACTGCTCTGTTGTCCACGGCGCATTGCTCTCTCCCCTCGTGGGCTGCCGTGTGCACACACGTGTGGTGTTGGTCGGGGCTTGCGCTTTCGCAGTGTTGTTTCCACTGCGTGGGCTGTTGGCCGGGATGTCGCCCCGGCGGGCGAGGCGATGGCCCGTCGGCTGTCCAACCCTTCTGGGGGCGCTGAGGAGCGCAGGGGCAGGCGGGAGAAGAGCCGCAGCTGTCTGAGCGAAGCGAGTTCTGCGGCTCCCGCCTGCACCGAGCACCGCAAGGTACCCGCAGCGAAGCGAAGGGGCGCACACAGCAGGGTCGCCTTTTCTTTGCCTACTTTCTTTTGGCGAAGCAAAAGAAAGTAGGTGCCCCGCCGGGGGCATATCCCGGCCTCGGCCTGCGCACAAGCGCAAGAAGCGCCACCGCCTCCGACGCCCGCACCAAAACTCGGGCGATGCGCCGTAATTCGGCCAAACAGGAGGGAGGTCATATATCCAACACCAGACGCCTGCCCTTGCAGCGCGAGATGCAGATCTGCATCACGTTGCCCTCGGCCTTCTCGCGCGCCGTCAGCACGTAATCGCGGTGGTCGATCTCGCCTTCGAGCACCGGCGTGGCGCACACGCCGCATTCGCCGCGCTTGCAGTCGAACAGCGGGTCGCAGCCGTTGTCGATCAGGCAATCGAGAATGGTCTGGTCGGCCGCCACGGTGTAGGTCTGGCCGGACTGCGCCAGCACCAGCTCGATCGGCTGGTCGCCCTCTTCCACCTCGGGTGTGGTGAACAATTCGAAGTGCACGCGCTCGTGCGTGTTCCAGCCGCGCGCCTGGCAGGCGGCCAGCACTGCGTCAAGCATCACCTTGGGGCCGCACACGTACAGGCGATCATGGGGCGAGCAGCCCTCGAGCAGCGCGCCGATGTCCAGCGGGCGGCCGGCCTCGTCGTCTGCATGCACCGACAGCGCATCGCCCAGCAAGGCCTCGAGTTCCGGCAGAAAGGCCATCAGCGCGCGGCTGCGCCCGGCGTAGTGCATGGCCACCGGTGCGCCTTCGGCGCGGCGCTGTGCCGCCATGCTGAGCAGCGGCGTGACGCCGATGCCACCGGCCACCAGCACGGCGCGCGCGCCGCCGGCGTGCAGCGGGAAGTCGTTCTTCGGCGCCTCGACGGTCAGCGCATCGCCCACCTGCAGCCCCGCGTGCATGAAGCGGGAGCCGCCGCGGCCAGTGTCCTCGCGCCGCACCGCGATCACGTAGTCGCTCGGCGCGTCGGTGCTGCCGGGCGTGGCGTGCGGGTTGATCAGCGAATAGTGGCGCCAGTCCTTCGCGCCGTCGGGCAACGTGACCTGCACGCGAATGTGCGCACCCGCCGTGAAGCCGGGCAGCGCCGCGCCGTCGGCCGGCGCCAGGCGCAACAGGCGGATCAAGGGGTTGAGGCTGCGCGCCTCGGCCACGCGAAGTTGCAAGGTGGCGGGGTTCTCGTGCGACATCGTTTCGGTTCTCCCTTCGGCCTGCGCGCGCTCAACCCAGCGCAAACTGCGCCAGCTTGGCGCGCAGCTGCGCGCCGTGCTCGTCGGCCAGCGCCGCATCGCGCAGTTCGCGCAAGGTGGCCGGCGCCAGCGCGGTGCCGGCGCGCTGCGCGGCGGCCATCAGCAATTCGTAGTTGGCGACGCCGCGCTCGTGCGTGTCGCTGTAGCCCTTGACCAGGCGCTGGCACTGCGCGATTTCCAGCGCCAGCGCGGGGTTGTGCGCGGCGGCCTGCGCAATGCGCGCGAGCCATTGCTCGATGCGCGCGTTCTCGGCGGCAAAGCGCGTGGTGCTGCGGCGCCAGCCGCGCGCCGCGGCCGCGCAGCGCAGCAGCAGGTAGCCGCGCAGGCTGCTGGTGTGCACCACGCGGCCCTTGCGTGTCATGCGCTCCACCAGCCGGCGCGGCGCACCGGAATGCATCAGCCAACGGCCCATGCCGCCGGGCAGCATCTCGCAGATTTCCTCCACGCGCGGATGCAGGTATTCGCTGACGGCCACCAGCTGCCCGGCCTGCACGCCAGCCTCGCCACGCACGCGCTCGAAGCGGCTGGCGCGGGTCTTGAGGTCGGCCACGCGGGCGGTGTCTTCGTAGGCCATCCACAGCGCGAGATGGCGCGCGGTGGCCGCCAGCAGGCGCTCGCCGTCGTCCACGCCCAGCGCGGCGATGCTGCGCAGCCGCGCCAGGTAGTCGGCGGCGTAGGCCGGGTCCTGGTAGTCGACGAGGCGGCGCACGCCTTCCAGCAACAGGCCGCGCTGCGCGGCAGGAAAGTCGCGCTGCACCTGCTCCACCAAGGCGCGCACCGCGGGGTCGGTCGGGCGCGGCGGCGCGGTGGGCGCCACGGTCACTGCATCGCCGGCATCGGCGGCGTCCACTGCACCGTCCTGCCCGCGCTCGAAGGCCTGGCCGAAGGCGGCCAGGCTGGGCTTCACGCCCACCCCGCCGCGCGCGATGGTGGCCTCGAACTGGGCGCGGCTGAAGGGCAGCACGCCGGCGCCGGCCAGCGCGCCGAACAGCACCGCGCTGATGACGCTGCCGCTCGCCTCGGCGGCGCGCGCCATGTCGAAGCGGATGAAGCGCTTGGCGGCGCGCTGCGCGTGCGCCAGCAGTTGCGCGCTGTCGACCCGGCCGTCGCCCATGGCCGACTTCTCGGCGATGGAGTAGACGCGGTGGGTGGACGCCAGCAGCGTGGTGCGGTCCGGCGTGACCAGGCCGCGCTGCACCGCGCGGCCGGCCTCCATCAGCTCGGAACACAGCACCACGTCGACGTCGCCGGGCAGCGGCATCAGCGCCAGCACGGGCTGGCCGCCGTCGGCCTCGGCGCGCGCGCGGGGGAACAGTTCCACGTAGTAGATGGTGGCGCCGGTGCGCTGCGCCACGCCAGGCACCGAGGTGGTCTGGGCGAGGTAGCCGTTGTGCTCGCCGAGGTCGACGATCCAGTCGGCCAGCACGCCGCCACCCTCGCCGCCCATGGCGAGGATCGCGATCTTGATGGGTTGTGCGGCGTTCATCGTGGGTTCTTTTTGGGTGGAGTCGTTGCCGCGTTCAGAAGGCGTGGCGCGCCCGCCGTCGGGCCTCGCGGCGCTGCAGCCCACCGATGAGCCGCGCGCGCAGGCGGTCGCGCCAGCGCTCGAAGGCACCCGGGTTGCTCACCACCTTGGCCTTGTAGAAGGAGGGGCACAGCACGGCCGCGTGCGACACCTCGCCGCAGTTGCCGCAGCCAACGCAGCTGTCGAGCACGGTGGCGACCGGATCGGTGCGCAGCGGGTCGGGATTCGGCTTGATCGACAGCGAGGGGCAGCCCGACAGGCGGATACAGGAATGGTCGCCGGTGCAGGTGTCGGCATCGACGCCGAATTTCTCGCGCACCACGCGCTCGCCATTGGCCAGCGCCTTGCGCACCAGCGGCTTCTCGCGGCGCTGGCGGTTGAGCATGCACTCGGACTGGGCCACCAGCACCTTGGGCCCCTTCTCCTGGGTCGTGAGCGCTTCGCGCAGCGCATCGCGCATGCCGGCCACGTCGTAGGTGCGGCGCAGCGTCCGCACCCACTTCACGCCGACGCCGCGCACCGCTCGCTCGATCGCGTGGCCGGTGCTGCGGGTGGCGTTGTGCGCGTTCGACGACAGGATGTCCTGCCCGCCGGTGGCCGAGGTGTAGTTGTTGTCCACCACCACCGTGAGGTTGTCGCTGCGGTTGAACACCGCGTTGGCGATGCCGCTGGTCAGCCCGTTGTGCCAGAAGCCGCCGTCGCCCATGACCGAGATCGCGCGCTTGCCCGAAGGCACGTTGAGCGCCGCCGCGCCCGCCGCGCCCAGGCCGTAGCCCATGGTGGTGTTGCCCAGGTGGAAGGGCGGCAGGATGGAGAAGAGGTGGCAGCCGATGTCGGCGCTGATGTGGTGCGGGCCCAGTTCGCGCTCGACCAGCTTCATCGCGCTGAAGATCGGCCGCTCGGGGCAGCCCGTGCAAAAGCCCGGCGGGCGCGCATGCACCACGTCCTCGAGAGCTTGCGCCGGCGCCTCGGCCGGCGCTGCAACGGCCACCGGGTCGGCCGCCACCGCCTTCACTGGAATCACCTTGCGCACCGGCTCGGGCCTGGGCTGCGGCTGCAGCCGCCCGTACTGTTCGAAGAAGCGGCGCGCACCGTCCAGCAGCACGGCGGCGGTGTATTCGCCGGCCATCGGCAGCAGATCCTTGCCATGCAGGGCGGTATCGACGCCGCCCTGGCGCAGGATGCTCGCCAGGTTCTGCTCGATGAAGTTCGGCTGGCCTTCTTCCACCAGCAGCACGGCGCGCTTGCCGCGGCAAAAGCGCAGCACCTCGCTGTCGATCACGGGGTAGGCCACGTTCATGACGTACAGCGGCACCTGCGAGTTGCCGTACACGTCGGCCAGGCCCAGGCGCTCCAGCACGCGCAGCGCGGTGTTGTAGCTGCCGCCCTGCACGATCACGCCGAGCTCGCCCGCGTCCCCGGCGAAGAATTCGTTGAGTCCGCGCTCCTCGATGAACTTCACCGCTGCCGGCCAGCGCTCGCGCACCTTTTCCTGTTCGTGCACGAAGCTGGCGGGCGGCAGCACGATGCGGCCGACGTCGCGCTGCGGGTGCTCCATGGCATCCTTCAAGGTGAACGACGGCGGCCGGTTGTCGCTGGCGACGAACTGGCCGTGCACGTGGCAGGCGCGGATGCGCAACTGCAGCATCACCGGCGTGTGGCTGGCCTCCGACAGTTCGAAGCCGGTCTTCACCGCCGCCACGATGGAAGGTAGGTTGGGGCGCGGATCGAGCAGCCAGATCTGCGACTTCATGGCGAAGGCGTGGCTGCGCTCCTGCATGATCGACGAACCCTCGCCGTAGTCTTCGCCCACGATGACGAGCGCGCCGCCGGTGACGCCGCCCGAGGCCAGGTTGGCCAGCGCGTCCGACGCCACGTTGGTGCCCACCGTGGCCTTGAAGGTGACGGCGCCACGCAGCGGGTAGTTGACCGAGGCGGCCAGCGTGGCGGCGGCCGTGGCCTCGCTCGCGCTGTTCTCGAAGCGGATGCCCTGCTCGGCCAGGATGTCCTGCGCATCGGCCAGCACGTCCATCAGGTGCGAGATGGGCGCGCCCTGATAGCCGGCGACGTAGGCCACGCCGGATTCCAGCAAGGCCTTGGTCACGGCCAGAATGCCTTCGCCGGCGAACACTTCGCCGGCGCCCAGCTTCAACTTCTTGACTTCTTCGACAAAGGACCGCTCAGCCATGATGCTCCTTGAAAACCCTCGCATCCGAGGGCGTCGTGAGGCGTATATTCTTTAGTACTGAACATTTCCACAATCATGAATAACCCTAGAGCAGCAAGCAGCGTGCCGGCCTCGCCGAAAAGCCGCACACGCCGCGTTGCGGCCCCGGCGCCGCAGCGCTTTGTCGATGATTACCTGCCGGCGCTGCTCGCCCAGGCCAGCCACCTGATCTCCTCGGAGTTCCACAAAGTGGCGCGGCAGCAGGGCTTTTCGGTCTCGGAATGGCGGGTCATGGCCTCGCTGGCCGGCGGCACCCCCATCAGCATCGGCCGGCTGGCGCAGATCACGGTGATGAAGCAGCCCACCGTGACGCGCCTGCTCGACCGCATGGCCGCCAAGGGCCAGGTGGAGCGGCTGCCCCACGAGAGTGACCGGCGCATCACGCTGGTGCGCATCACCGAGGCCGGCGAGCGCACGGTGGGGCACCTGATGGAACTCGCGCGCGAACACGAGCATCGCGTGCTGGAACCCTTCGGCCTGAAGTCGGCGGAGGCGCTGAAGGACACGCTGCGCCGCATGATCGAACTGCACGAGCATGCGCCCGAGGCGGGCGACGACGACGAGGCGGACGAACTGTCCTGAGCGTCAGCCCTGCGCCTGCAGGAAGGCGCACACGGCGTCGACAAAGGCTTCGGGCAACTGGTCGGGCAGCGGCACCATGCCGCCCTCGATCTCGACAACGCGCGCCTGCGGCAGCAACGCCGCCAGCTCGGCCGCATGCGGCGCGGCAAAGGGATCCTGCGGCGCGCGCACGATCAGCACCGGCTGCGTGACGCGGCCGATGCGCTCTTCCATGCGGTAGCTGGCCACCGCGCGGTGCCCGCCCTCGATGTCGCCGGCTGCCTTGAGCCCGTCCAGCACGAAGGCCTGCAGCAGATCGGGCCGGCCCGCGGGATAGAAGCCCTGACGGTTGCGCCACATCTGCAGCAGGTGCGTGCCGTCGTCGCTGACCTCCACCGCGTCGATGGCCGGGCGCGCGGCGCGCGCCGCGCGAAAGTGCGCGCCCGTGAACGGCGTGGAGGAGAGCACCAGCGAGGCCACCCGCTGCGGCAGGGCGGCCGCCAGTTCCAGCGCGATGACACCGCCGGTGTGATGCCCCACCACGTGGGCGCGATCGATGCCCAGCGCGTCGAGCAGTTCGGCCGCCACGCCGGCCCAGCGCTCGATGCTCGGCGGCCAGGGCGGCGGCGCCGAATCGCCGAAGCCCACGGTGTCCATCGCGATGGCGCGAAAGCGCGCGCCCAGGCGCGGCAGCACGGCGCGGTACTCGGCCCAGCTGCGCGGGCTCTGGTGCAGCAGCAGCACGGCGGGCGCATCCGCGGGGCCGGCGCTGGCAAAGTGCACCTGGCCGACGGAGAGGTCGGCAAAGTGGCGGCGAATCTGCGCGGGGTGCATGAGGTAGATGAGGTGCCGTGCCGGGGTCGATGCGTCAACCGTGCGTGGCAGCCGCCGGCGGCTGCCACAGCCCGGCGTGGCGCAGCATGCCCAGCGTACGCAGCAGCACGTCGGCGCGATAGGCCGGCACGTCGCGCCCGGCGTAGTCGTAGAAGCCGCTGCCGGTCTTCAGGCCGAGCCGGCCTTCGGCCATCATGCGGTCGAGGATGGGCGGCGCCTGGTAGCGCGCGGCGTCCACCGTGGACGACATCTCGCGGCTGGCGTGGTGCAGGATGTCGGCGCCGCCGAAATCGATGAACTCCACCACGCCCAGCGCTGCAAAGCGCAGGCCCAGGCCGTAGCGCGTGGCCTTGTCGATTTCCTCGGCGGTGGCGGCGCCCTCCTCGATCATGCGGGCCGCCTCGTTCATCACCAGCGCCTGCAGGCGCGGCACGATGTAGCCGGGCGTGGCGCCGCACACCACCGGCAGCTTGCCGATCTCCTCCATCAAGGCCTTGGCACGCGCCAGCACGGCGGGATCGGTACCGGGGTGCCGGCTCAGCTCCACCACCGGGATCACGTAGGCGGGGTTGAGCCAGTGGATGTTGAGGAAGCGCTCGGGCCGGCGCACGAACTGCGCGATCTGCGTCACCAGGATGCTGCTGGTGGTGCTGGTGAGGATGGCGTCGTCCGGGCAATGCGCGTTGATGACGGCAAAGGCCTCGCGCTTGGCGGCCAGCGTTTCGGGCACGCCTTCGAACACCAGTTCGGCCGCGGCCAGCGCGCGCGGCGCGGCGTCGCTGCGCACCAGGTCGACGCGTGCCGCGATGGCGGGCACCAGGTCAGGCGCGAACATGCCCAGCGCCGCCAGGCCGCCCAGGCTGGCCTGGATCTCGCCGCGCACTTCCGCCTCCAGTGTCTGCCAGGCCGCGTCGCTGCGCACGCGCAGATCGACCAGCGAGACGCGGTGGCCGGCGTAGGCGAAGGCGATCGCGATGCCGCGGCCCATGCGCCCGGCGCCGACGGCGACGACGCGGGGCGAGGCCACTTCAGCCACGGCTTCAGGCGCCGTCATGCAGGCGTTCCTTCAGGTCGGCGGGCGAAAGCTGTGCCAGGCCCAGCGCCTCCAGTGTGCGAGGCCCCTGCCGCAGGTCGCGTCCCAGGAAGCCGCCGACGATGGCCAGCAGGCCGTGCGCGATCGGTGCATCCACGCCGGCATAGCGCGCCGCCGAGGCGAGGAAGGCCAGACCCATCTCGGTGTCCTCGCTGATGTAGCGGTGGCCGTGCAGGTCGATGTTCTCGCGCCAGTCGCCGGACTTCACTAGTTTCTTGTGCGCATCGCCGTACATCCACCGGTCGTTGTTGTAGTGGTCGGCCAGCGGATAGTGCGGCGCGCCGTGGCCCAGCGCCTCGCGCACCGCGACGCGCTCGGCGTCGAGCCGGTCGGTGACGGCGCGCACCGCCGGTTGGGTGCCCTCGTTGTGGATGTCCCAGCGCTCGAAGTGCTGCAGCGGCGCGGCGTTCATCACCATCAGCGGGGGATGGATCACCGGGCCGGCGTTCATCAGCGCACCGGACAGCGCGTCACCGCAGCCGTGCACCGCCGGGTAGGCGCCGCGAATGCGCGCGATCGCTTCTTTCTCCTTGCGCGCCGGATAGACCCCGGTGGGCAGGTGGATGGCGCGGATGGTGACGTTCACCTCGCGCTCGCCGTGCTTGCGCGCCAGATAGGGCAGCGTGCCGGTCTCGGCCCAGGCCACGTCGGCCCGGCTGCCGGCCGCGCGCGCGATCTGCGCCATGACGTAGCTGCCGAAGGTGCCGGGTGGCAGGAACACCACCTGGCCATCCGCCAGGTGCGGCGCCATGGCGCGGGCGATGTCGGCCTGCGCCACCGCGGGCGAGGGAATCACGATCAGCTCGGCGCCGCGCAGTGCCTCGCCAATATCGGCCGTGGCCCGGGCAATGCGCACGTCGCGCGCGCCGTCGGCATCCTTCAGGCGGATGGTGGAGCCGGCCTGCTGCACGGCCGCCAGCGCCGCCGCATCGCGGCGCCACAGGCGCACCTCATGGCCGGCTTCGGACAGGTCGGCGGCGGCCGCATAGCAGCCATGGCCTCCACCCAGGATGGCAATTTTCATGAGGGAGCACCTTTTCGTTGAAGCCAAGGGAGTCGACGCTGCGCGGCACAGGCCGCGCCGGTCGATCTACATTACTTTTCAACTATTCAGATGTCAATCAGTTGCACCCAGGAGTGGGCCAACCCGCCTCGAATTCAGCGGTAGCTGGCGAACACGCTCTCACCGCCGCGGCGGTCGACCAGCACCACCTGATAGGCCTGCTTCTGGCCGCCCTGCTCCATGCCGGGCGAGCCCACCGGCATGCCCGGCACAGCCAATCCAATCGCCTGCGGCTTCGACGCCAGCAGGCGCTTGACGTCGGCGGCCGGCACGTGCCCTTCGAGCACGTAGCCGTCGACCACGGCGCTGTGGCAACCGGCCAGGTGGTCGGGCATGCCCAGCTTCTTGACCACGCTGCGCGTGTCGTCGGTCTCGGTGACGTCGACCGTGAAGCCGGCGGCGCGAAGGTGATCGACCCAGGCCCCGCAGCAGCCGCAGGTGGGGCTCTTGTAGACCTGCACGCGCGTGGCGGCGTGGGCCGCCAATGGCGCAAGGACCGGCAGCGCGGCGAGCATGCCGAGCAGCGAACGGCGATGGCTGTTCATGTCTTTTCTCTCCCTTGATGCATGGGGCTCAGCGCGGCAGGTTCACCACGCAGCGAAAGCCGATGTGCGTGGCGGCCGAATCGACCTGCTGCGCGTGGCGCGCGGCCGGGCGGTAGCGCACGCAGTAGCTCGGCGCGCACAGGTGCGAGCCGCCCTTGAGCACGCGGCGCGGAATCTTCACCTCGGGCTGGTTGGGATCGTAGCTCTGGGCGTCGCTGACGCTGCGCGGGTTCTGCGGGATGCAGCAGGCCTTGGCGGCGTCGGCGCTGTGCTTGGGCGTGAAGAAGTCCTGCGTCCATTCCCAGGTATTGCCGATCATGTCGACCAGGCCGTAGCCGTTGGGCGGGAAGTGGCCCACCGGCGAGGTGCGGGCAAAGCCGTCGGCCTTGGAATTGGCGTGCGGGAATTCGCCGTGCCAGGTGTTGGCCATGAACTTGCCGCCGGGCATGAATTCATCGCCCCAGGCATAGACGGTGCCGTCGAGCCCGCCGCGCGCCGCGTATTCCCACTGCGCCTCGGTCGCCAGCTCCTTGCCGGCCCAGGCGGCGTAGGCCTGCACGTCGGCGAAGGCCACGTGCACCACCGGATGGTCTTCGCGCCCGGCGATGGAACTGTTCGGCCCGTAGGGGTGGCGCCAGTCGGCGCCGAAGCAGAAATCCCACCACGCGCGCCAGTCGTTGAGCGGCACGCGGTGCTTGGGCGGCGTGAACACCAGCGAGGCAGGCCGCAGCATTTCAGGCAGCGCACCGGGATAGTCCTCGGCGCGCGGCGCGATCTCGGCCACGGTGACGTAGCCGGTCTCCTCGACGAACTGCTGGAAGTCGCGGTTGGTCACCGGATGGCGGTCGATCCAGAAGTCGTCGACCTGGACGCGGTGCACCGGCGCTTCCTCGCGGTAGTGCTGGTCGGAGCCCATGCGGAAGGTGCCGCCGGGAATGAACACCATGTCGGCACCGCGCGTCGGCGGTTTCACGGCAGCGGGAGTGGCAGGAAGATTCATGGCGCGATCCTCATGGTGGGCGCACGCTGCCCATGCAACGGGGGCGGCGCCACGGGGTGATATCCGTCGGATTGGAAGAAGGCGGGGCCGGCAAGTTCCCCTGCCGGCCCGGCCTACTTCGGGAAGAGCAACGATAGCTGGAAGCGAAAGCCCCAGCCTTGCGGCCCGTTGTCGGCATGCGCCAGGTAGTAGCGCGGACCGGCGGTGATGTTGATCAGCTGGCCGCCGATCTTGGTGACCTTGCCCACCAGAAAGCCGGCCGGCGCGCTCCACTGCTTGTGCTCCCAGTCGTAGGTGGCTTCCATCTGGGTGGTGAAGCTCCAGGCGGTGTGCGTGGTGTAGGAGAGAAAGGGCTGCAGGAAGGTGCTGCTGACGTCGTTGACGCCGCTGCCGCCGGTCGACCAGACGTGGTTGGCCAGCATGCCGTAGGTCCACGGACCGTCCTGGCGCAGCGCCACGCCGGTGGGGCCCAGGCCCCACTTGTCGGCGCTGAATTCGCTGTTGCCGGTGGGCAGCAGGAACACCGGGCCGATGCCCCAGATCCAGCCGCTGTCGGTCGGCTTCGCGGGCGAGAAGAACAGGCTCTGCAGCACGTCGCCCACGCCCGACTGATGGCCCGCGTTCGGCGTCACGTCGTGCTGGTCGATCAGCGGAATGATGGTGCGGCTGATCAGGTTCCACTCGCTGTTCAGCGAGATCGGCACCACCGGCTGCAGGTTCACCGTGGTGCGCGAGCCCTCGCGCTGCGGGCCCATGTTGCTGTCGTAGTTGACCTGTGCCGGCACCTGGATGAGCGCGGCAACCGGGTTGGTCAATTGCTTGGCCAGCTCGGCGGTGCTGGGTTCGCCCTGGGCATGGGCCTGGCCGGCCCCCAGCGCCAAGGCGCACAGCGCGGCGCCGCATTTCGCAGGGGTGACGAGCTGCCGGCGAAAGGGCAGGAAGGTGCAGGGCATGGGGCGGCAATCCTCGTGTGGCTTGGGTTGGCAGGCGCGCCGGGCCTGCAAGGAAGCGCCCGCCGTTCCGGCGCGACCTTACCCGCCGGGTGAGCCAGCGGCAAGCGTACCAACGTGCAAGCCGTGCACCCTTTTCAGGCCAGCTCGGTGGCGGCACGCGCCAGCGAGGCGCGCGCCCCTTCGCGCAGGGCCTGCGCCCAGTCGATGATCTCCAGCCGCCCGTCGGCGTGCTCGGCCAGCGCCGTCAAGCTCTCGACCCAGTCGCCGTCGTTGGCATAGAGGATGCCCTCGATGTCGCGCAGTTCGGCGTGGTGGATATGGCCGCACACGACCCCCTGCACGCCGCGCTTGCGCGCCTCGCGCGCCACCGCCGCCTCGAAGTCGCCGACGTAGCTGACGGCGCGCTTGACCTTCTGCTTCAGGTAGTTCGAGAGCGACCAGTAAGGCAGGCCCAGCCGCGCACGCAGCGAGTTGAGGTGGCGGTTGAGCTTGAGCGTGAATTCGTAGAGCGAGTCGCCGACGTGGGCCAGCCACTTGGCGCACTGGATCACGCCGTCGAACAGGTCGCCGTGCATGACCCACAGGCGCCGGCCGTCGGCGGTCTCGTGAATCCATTCCTGCGCCACGTCGATGCCGCCGAAGTTGTGCTGCACGTACTTGCGTGCGAATTCATCGTGGTTGCCCGGCACGAAGATCACGCGCGTGCCCTTGCGCGCCTTGCGCAGCAGTTTCTGGATCACGTCGTTGTGCGCTTGCGGCCAGTACCAGTGCCGGCGCAACTGCCAGCCGTCGATGATGTCGCCGACCAGGAACAGCGTGTCGCTCTCGGTGTGGCGGAGAAAGTCGAGCAGCGCGCCGGCCTGGCAGCCGGGCGTGCCCAGGTGCAGGTCGGAGATCCACAGCGTGCGGAAGCGCTGCACCGGCCGAGTGACAACGTCCTCCTCCGGCGGAGGGTCCTGGCCAGCGGTGGCGCGCCATGCGCGCAGGAAGGCATCGTCGCGTTGCATGGTTCGGCAGGTTCGCCGCATCACGTGACGGCGCCGCGGCAGGGGCATGAAGATGGCGTGACAGCCACGGCGCCATGCGCTTGACATGCAGGCATTTACCTGCCTATTATGCCTTCACGCACGAACACGACGAATGGACGCAGACAAGGTTTTCAAGGCATTGGGTGACCCGACACGCCGGCAACTGCTCGACCTGCTGTGCGAGAAGAACGGGCAGACGCTGGGCCAGCTGTGCGAGCACCTGGCCATGGCACGCCAATCGGTGACGCAGCACATCGGCCTGCTCGAGGCGGCCAACCTGGTCAGCACCGTCTGGCGTGGCCGCGAGAAGCTGCACTTCATCAACCCGGTGCCGCTGCACGAGGTCTACGAGCGCTGGGTGCGGAAGTTCGAACGTCAGCGGCTCAGCCTGCTGCACGACCTGAAGAAGGAACTCGAAGGAGAGTGAGCATGCACAACGAGAAGACGAGCTTCGTCTATGTGACCTACATCCGCTCGACACCGGACAAGGTGTTCGAGGCGATCACCCGGCCGGAGGTGGCGCGGCGCTACTGGGGCCACGAGAACGTGTCCGACTGGCAAGCCGGGTCGGGTTGGGAGCACGTGCGCGCCAACGAGGAGCGCACGGTCGAGCTGGTCGGCAAGGTGGTCGAGATCGCACCGCCGACGCGCCTGGTCATCACCTGGGCCAGCGCCTCGCGGGCGGCCGATCCGGCGGCCTACAGCCGCGTGCGCTTCGACATCGCCGAATACGAGGGCATGGTGCGGCTGACCGTCACGCACGATGAACTGGAAACCGGCAGCGCCATGGCCAAGGGCATCCAGCAAGGCTGGCCGATCGTTCTGTCCAGCCTCAAGTCGCTGCTGGAAACAGGCCAGGGCATCGACGTTTTCGCCAAGCCGAAGTCGGCTTGAGGGCGCGTCGATCATGACCCGGCCCTATACCGGTGGCTGCGCCTGCGGCGCCGTCCGCTACACCACGCCGCACGCGCCCATCTTCCAGAACCATTGCCAGTGCCGCGACTGCCAGCGGCGCAGCGGCACCGGGCACGGCTCCTACCTGACCTTTCCCGCGCAGAGCGAGATGGCGATCACCGGCGAAGCGACGACATGGGAAGTAGCGGGCGACAGCGGCAACGTGAAGCGCCATGCCTTCTGCCCGGTCTGCGGCACACCGGTGTTCCTGCGCTTCGCCGCGATGCCGGAACTGATTGCGGTGCATGCCGGCAGCCTGGACGAGCCGGGCCGCTTCGCGCCGCAGGTGCTGACCTACCGCGTGCGCGGGCCGGCGTGGGATGCGATCGACCCAGCGCTGCCGGCCTTCGAGCGCATGCCGCCAGCCTGATCAGCCAAACATGTCGCCATCGCGCTGCGGCGGCGCCACGCCCAGGTGGCGGTACGCCGCCAGCGTGGCAATGCGCCCGCGCGGCGTGCGCTGCAGGTAGCCCTGCTGGATCAGGTAGGGCTCGATCACGTCCTCGATGGTGCCCGACTCCTCGCCGATGCTGGCGCCGATGTTGTCCAGCCCGACCGGGCCGCCATCGAAGCGGTGGATCACCGCCTCCAGCAGCTTGCGGTCCATCAGGTCGAAGCCTTGCGGGTCCACGTCCAGCATGGCCAGCGCCTTGTGGGCGATGGCTTCGGTGATGCGCCCGTCGCCCTTCACCTCGGCATAGTCGCGCACGCGGCGCAGCAGCCGGTTGGCGATGCGCGGCGTGCCGCGCGAGCGGCGCGCGATCTCGAAGCCGCCGGCGTCGTCCATCGGCGCATGGAGCAGCCCCGCGCTGCGCTTGACGATGCGCGCCAGCTCCTCGGCGGTGTAGAACTCCAGCCGCGCGACGATGCCGAAGCGGTCGCGCAGCGGGTTGGTCAGCATGCCGGCGCGCGTGGTGGCGCCCACCAGCGTGAAGGGCTGCAGGTCGAGCTTGATGCTGCGCGCCGCCGGGCCCTCGCCGATCATGATGTCGATCTGGTAGTCCTCCAGCGCCGGGTAGAGGATTTCCTCGACCACCGGCGAGAGGCGATGGATCTCGTCGATGAACAGCACGTCGTTCTTCTCGAGATTGGTCAGGAGCGCGGCCAGGTCCTTCGGCTTTTCCAGCACCGGGCCGCTGGTCTGGCGCAGGTTCACGCCCAGCTCGGCCGCCACGATGTGGCTGAGCGTGGTCTTGCCCAGCCCGGGCGGACCGAACAGCAGCACGTGATCGAGCGCCTCGCCGCGCTTGCGCGCCGCGCCGATGAAGATCTCCAGCTGCTCGCGCACCTTGGCCTGGCCAACGTACTCATCGAGCAGCTTGGGGCGCAGCGCGCGCTCGATCGCCTCTTCGTTGGGCGACGCCGGTGCCGCCGACACCACGCGTTGCGCGGGTACGGGGCTCGGGGCGAAATCGTCGGTCTGAATCGTCATGGCGCTACTTTGCCAGCGCCTTCAGCGCCAGCTTGATGCCTTCGCTCACCGCCACATCCGCCGGCAGCGCCTTCAGCGCCACGGCCGCCTCCTTGTCGCTGTAGCCCAGCGCCACCAGCGCCTGCAGGATGTCGGCCTGCGCATCGGTGGCGGCGTGCGCCGGTGCGCCGATGTCGGCGCCCAGCTTGCCCTTGAGCTCAAGCAGCAGGCGCTCGGCGGTCTTCTTGCCGATGCCGGGGATCTTCACCAGCCGGGCCGCGTCCTGGCGCGTCACGGCCTGCGCCAGTTCGCCCACGCTCAGGCCCGACAGCAGGCCCAGCGCCATGCGCGGCCCCACGCCCGAGATCTTGATGAGCTGGCGAAACGCCGCCCGTTCCTCGGCCGTGCCGAAGCCATACAGCACCTGCGCGTCCTCGCGCACCACGAAGTGGGTCAGCAGCGACACGCGCTCGCCGTTGGGCGGCAGGTTGTAGAAGGTGCTCATCGGCACGTCGACCTCGTAGCCGACGCCATTGCAGTCGACCACCACCTGCGGCGGATTGCGCTCGGCCAGCAGCCCCGTCAATTTGCCTATCATTGGCGCTCCCCCGGCCGTGCCCCTGCCGATGGGCTCTTGCACTCCCACGCCCGGGTAGGCGCCGCAATGGCGGGCCGGCTGGGCGGCGTGCTCCGCCTGGGGTTGCATCGGTTCAAGCGCTGCTGGTCATGCATGGGGTGCCGCAAAAATAATTGAATTGGAAACCGCGTGATTCTGCGTCACACCTTCTCCCCGCCCAACAACACCCGCCTGGGCCACCTGTGCGGCCCGCTCGATGAGCACCTGCGCCGCATCGAGGAAGCGCTGGGCGTGAAGATCGCCCACCGCCACGAGCAGTTCAAGGTCGACGGCCCCAAGGCCAAGGCCACGCGCGCCATGGAAGTGCTGCAGGCGCTCTACGAAATGGCGCAGCGCCCGCTCGATGCGGCGATGGTGCAGCTCACGCTGGCCAGCGACGCCTCGCTGACCGAGGCGGCCGACGGCGCCATGCTGCTGGCCACGCGCCGCACCGACCTGCGCGCCCGCACGCCCAACCAGAGCCTCTATCTGCAGAACATCGCGCAGCACGACATCACGCTGGGCATCGGCCCGGCCGGCACCGGCAAGACCTACCTGGCGGTGGCCTGCGCGGTCGATGCGCTGGAGCGAAGCGCGGTGCAGCGCATCGTGCTGACGCGCCCCGCGGTGGAGGCCGGCGAGCGGCTGGGCTTCCTGCCCGGCGACCTGACGCAGAAGGTCGACCCCTACCTGCGCCCGCTGTACGACGCGCTGTACGACCTGATGGGCTTCGACCGCGTGGCCAAGGCCTTCGAGCGCAACGCGCTGGAAATCGCACCGCTGGCCTTCATGCGCGGGCGCACGCTGAACAACGCCTTCGTGATCCTCGACGAGGCGCAGAACACCACGCCCGAGCAGATGAAGATGTTCCTCACGCGCATCGGCTTCGGCGCCAAGGCGGTGGTCACCGGCGACGTCAGCCAGATCGACCTGGCCAAGGGCCAGCTCAGCGGCCTGATCGACGCCGAGCGCGTGCTGCGCCGGGTCAACGGCATCGCCATCACCCGCTTCGACAGTTCCGACGTGGTGCGCCACCCCTTGGTGGCACGCATCGTCGACGCCTATGACGGCGCCCGCAAGCGCGCCGACCGGGTATGAAACGCCCCCCGTTTGGCCGGCTCGCTGCGTGTAGCCGACCCATACCCCTCGCCCGGGGGGCGCACTCAGCGGCCTGGCGAAGCCAGTTCCGCGAGTGCCCTGGCATGGCCTGCTCCGCGGCCTCTTGAACCGCCTCGCACCGTCCGTTTCGTACATTGCGGACCGTGCGCCATCGCCTTGACCAACTGACACCATGCCCCTGCCCCACCTTTCCCTGTCGCTGCAATTCAGCCTGCAACAAGCCGCCGCGCGGCACCGCGCCGCCCTGCCGCGCCACAGCGTGGCGCGCTGGATCCGTCACGCGCTCGACGCCGACGGCGAGATCACGGTGCGCATCGTCGATGCCGAGGAAGGCCAGCGCCTGAACCGCGAGTTCCGCCACAAGGACTACGCCACCAACGTGCTGACCTTCGACTACGCACAGGAACCGCTGGTGCTGGCCGACCTGGTGCTGTGCGCGCCGGTGGTCGCGCGCGAGGCCAAGGAACAGGGCAAGACGCTGGCCGCGCACTACGCCCACCTGCTGGTGCACGGCACCCTGCACGCGCAGGGCTGGGACCACGAAACCAGCGAGGCGGATGCGCAGGAGATGGAAGCGCGCGAGATCGAGATCCTGGCGGGACTGGGCGTGCGCAATCCGTACTGAGGTCGGCACCCGGCCGGCTCGCCGCGCGTGCCCCTTCAATTCATCTGCAGCGGAATCGTCACCGGGCCATCGTTCACCAGGTGCACCTGCATGTCGGCGGCAAACACGCCGCAGGCCACGTCCGGATGCGCGGCGCGCGCCTGCGCCACGAAGTGGTCGTACAGGCGGCGGCCCTCGTCGGGCGCCGCGGCCTGCGTGAAGCTGGGCCGGTTGCCGCCGCTCACGTCGGCCGCCAGCGTGAACTGGCTGACCAGCAGCAGGCCGCCGGCGACATCCTGCACGCTGCGGTTCATCTTGCCGGCCTCGTCGGCAAAGATGCGCAGCTTGAGCAGCTTGGCCAGCAGGCGGTCCGCCACCGCGTCGGTGTCGCCGCGCTCGGCGCACAGCAGCACCAGCAGGCCGGCGCCGATCGCGCCCGCCACGGCGCCGTCGATCTCGACGCGCGCCTGGCTGACGCGCTGCACCAGCGCCTTCACGCGCGCTGCCCCGGCGCGGCGCCGGCATCGCCCTGCTGCGCGGCCTGCTCGAGGTGATCGAGCTGCACGGCACGCGACTCGACGCCCAACGGCAGCAGCTGGATCGTCACGCGCAGGCCGGGCACGGCGTCCATCAGCGCGCGCTCCACGGCGTCGCGCAAGGCCGCCGCGCGTTCCAGCGTCCAGTCGCCCGGCACGTGCATGTGCAGGTCGGCAAAGCGGCGCTGTCCGGCACCGCGCGTCACGATGTCATCGAAGCGCAGCGAGGCACCGTCGGGCACGCTGGCGACAAAGCGCGCCAGCGTGGCGTGGATCGAGGCCTGCACGGCAGGTTCGAGCGCCTCGTCCATCAAGCCTTGCGAAGCGCGCCACAGCAGCCGTGCGCCCTCGCGCACGATGTGCAGGCCGACCGCGATGGCCAGCACCGGATCGAGCCACAGCCAGCCGGTCAACGCGACGGCGATGACGCCGACCAGCACGCCGGCCGAGGTCCAGACATCGGTGAACAGGTGCCGCGCATCGGCTTCCAGCGCCATCGAGCGATGCACGCGCGAGGCCTTGATCAGCTGCATGGCCAGCGCACCGTTGAGGGCCGAACTCAGCACCGACAGGCCCAGGCCCCAGCCCAGTTGCTCGATCGGCTGCGGGTGCAACAGGCGCCAGGCCGCGGCGCCGATGATGGCCAGCGCCGCCAGCAGGATGAGCAGGCCTTCGAATGCGGCCGAGAAGTATTCCGCCTTGTGATGGCCGTAGGGGTGGCCGGCATCGGCCGGCCGCGCGGCAATCGTGACCATCGCCAGCGCGAAACCCGCACTGGCCAGGTTGACCAGCGACTCCATCGCATCGGCGATCAATCCCATGGAATTCGTCACGTACCCGGCGAATCCCTTGATTGCAATGGTTAACAACGCGACGACAATTGACACCCGCAACCAGGTGATCGGAGAGGGCACCGGGTTGACAAGGGATGGCGTGTGGACTGCGGGCACGTGGCGAGAAGAATTACGTTCAGCTGCCGGAATTATCCGCCTCATGATTTGTGAACTTCTGACCTACCATCCAAGGCCTCGCGCGCAGCTTTACCCACAAACAGGGAGGAACCTGAAAATGGACAAGAAGAAAAGTACCCACATCGTGCTCGCCAGCCTGTTGCTCGTCACGGCGCAGGCCTGGGCCCAGACAACGCCCCCGGCGGCGCCTGCGGCACCGCCACAGGCGAGCGACAGCCGTGCCGGTTTTCTCAAATCCGTCACCGGCGACGTCAAGATTCTCGATTCGGCCGGCGCCTCGCGCCCGGCGCGCTCGGGCGATCCCATCAGCACCACGGAACAGCTCGTGACCGCGCCCGAAGCCGGCGCCGGCATCGTGCTGCGCGACGGTACCTCGCTGGTGGTGGGCCCGTCCTCGCAACTCGACCTCAAGCAGTTCCGCTACGACTCCACCACCAACGACGGCGGCATGCTGCTGCAACTGCTGCGCGGCTCGATGCGCATGGTCAGCGGCCTGGTCGGCAAGACCCATCCCGAAGCGGTGCGCGTCGAGACCCAGACGGCGACCATCGGCATCCGGGGCACCGACTTCATCGTCACGGCGGACGGTCGGCCATGAATTGGCGGCATCTGCTGTGCGGCGGCGTCGTTGTGCTTGCGCTCGGCTTGGCCGGTTGCGCAAGCAAGGGCACCCAGGTCATCCTGCTGCCGCAGGCCGACGGTTCGCCCTCGGCCGTGGTGGTGAGCGCCAAGGGCGGCGCCTCGCAGGTCGTTGCCACGCCTTTCGAGCGCGCGACGGTCGCGCACGACAGCACGGCCAAGCCCGAAGTCGACCAGGCCGACCCGGACAAGGTGCGGGCCGACAACCAGTCCCTGTTCAAGCTGCTCCCGCCCAAGCCGGAGCGCTTCGTCCTGTACTTCATCGAAGGCGGCACGGCGCTCACGCCTGAATCCAGCGCCGCGCTCGACAGCGTGGTGGCGGCCGCGTTGGCGCGCGTCGGTGGCGACATCACGGTGACCGGCCACACCGACACCACGGGCAACCTGACGGACAACGACGCGCTCTCGCGCCGCCGCGCGCAGGAAATTGCGGCCCGCCTGGTCACCCGCGGCTTCCCGCAGTCGCACATCGAGGCGATCGGGCGCGGTGAGCGCGAACTGGCGGTGCCCACCGCCGACAACGTGGAAGAAGCGCGCAACCGGCGCGTGGTGGTGCAGGTGCGTTAGCGCCCTGCCCCCTCGCCCGCTCTCGCGCCCTGTTCAGCTCAGGCCAGCGCGACCCGCGCAAACTTGCGCTTGCCGACCTGCACGACATAGCTGCCGGCGGCCAGCTTCAGGCCCTTGTCGCTGATCACCACCGAGTCGATGCGCACGCCGCCGCCGTCGATCAGCCGGTTGCCTTCCGAGGTCGAGGCCACCAGGCCGGCCTGCTTGAGCAGTTGCGCAATGCCCAGCGGCGCACCGGCCAGCGCCACCTCAGGAATCTCATCGGGCACGCCGCCCTTGCTGCGGTTGATGAAATCCTGCTCGGCCGCGTCGGCCGCGGCGGGACTGTGGAAGCGGCCGGTGATTTCCTTGGCCAGCGCCACCTTGGCGTCCTTCGGGTTGCGCCCTGCCGCCACATCGGCCTTGAGCGCCTCGATCTCGGCCAGCGACTTGAAGCTGAGCAGGGTGTACCAGCGCCACATCAAGGTGTCGGAGATCGACAGCACCTTGGCGAACATGCTGTTCGGCGCTTCGCTGATGCCGATGTAGTTGTTCTTGCTCTTGGACATCTTGTCGACGCCATCGAGCCCTTCCAGCAGCGGCATAGTAAGTATGCACTGCGGTTCCTGGCCGTACTCCTGCTGGAGATGGCGCCCCACCAACAGATTGAACTTCTGGTCGGTGCCGCCCAGTTCCAGGTCGGACTTGAGCGCCACCGAGTCGTAGCCCTGCATCAGCGGGTAGAGGAATTCGTGCACCGAGATCGACTGGCCGGCCTTGAAGCGCTTGCTGAAGTCGTCGCGCTCCATCATCCGCGCCACCGTGTACTTGGCCGCCAGCTGGATCATGCCGCGCGCGCCCAGCGGGTCGCTCCACTCGGAGTTGTAGCGAATCTCGGTGCGCGCCGGGTCCAGCACCAGGCTGGCCTGGCGGTAATAGGTCTGCGCGTTGGCCTCGATCTGCTCGCGCGTGAGCGGCGGGCGCGTGCTGTTGCGCCCTGACGGGTCGCCGATGGTGGTGGTGAAGTCGCCGATCAGGAAGATCACCGTGTGGCCCAGGTCCTGCAGCTGGCGCATCTTGTTGAGCACCACCGTGTGGCCGATGTGGATGTCCGGCGCCGTCGGGTCCAGCCCCAGCTTGATGCGCAGCGGCGTGCCGGTGGCCTCGGAACGGGCCAGCTTGCGCGCCCATTCGTCCTGCGGCAGCAGTTCGTCAGCCCCGCGCAGCGAAACTTCGAGCGCATGTCCTACGGCGTCGGACAGGCGGGTGGATGTAACAGAATCGGGCATCATGACGGATTTGGGTCAGCTTTTCGGCGGCCACATATATACTGGCCGCTGACTTTTCAAGCGCCCGATTCTAGTCGGGCGCTTTTTCGCGCCGAGCTGCCCCGCCCCTTGAGAGCCCTTCGTGCAGCCCGGCTCCGCCCAACCAGCGCCTGGATTTTTTTAGTTTTGATCAACGGTATTCTCGCTGCCGAAGAGCTGCTCGCCTCTCGCGTAGCCTTCACCGTCCGAACCTACCCGAAGCAGATCGCCGCCGCCATCGCGGCGCTGCTTCTGTGTACCGGCGGTGGTGCCTTCGCCGTCGCATCGCTCGGCCCGGACCCGTCGGACGTGCCGGTGCGCCGCATTTTCGAGGCCGTCGCGCCGCTGCCCGTTGCCGCACAGGCAGACGCGCTCGACGCTTACAAATTCACCCTGTTCCGCAGTGAAGTCACCCGCAGCAGCGACACCGCCGAGGCCCTGCTCAAGCGCCTGGGCATTGCCGACCCGGCCGCCGCCGCCTTCGTGCGCGGCGACGCGCGGGCGCGCAGCGCGCTGCTGGGCACCGCCGGGCGCACCATCACCGCCGAGGCGACCGACAAGAACAAGCTCGAACGCCTGAACGCCCGCTGGATCCCCAATGGCAAAGGCGGCTTCGACCGTTTCGTCATCGAGCACAAGGGCGACGACTTCGTGACGCGCACCGAATCCGACGAACTCACGCCGGCCACGCGGCTGGCCAGCGGCATGGTGCGCAGCTCGCTCTTCGCTGCCACCGACGACGCCGGCATCCCCGACGCCGTGGCCACCCAGCTGGCGGACATCTTCTCCGGCGACGTGGACGTGCGCCAGCTGCAGAAGGGCGACCGCTTCGCCGTGGTGTACGAGACCTTCGAAGCCGACGGCCAGGCCATGCGCACCGGCCGCGTGCTGTCGGCCGAGTTCGAGAACAAGGGCAAGGTGTTCCAGGCCATGTGGTTCCAGGAACCCGGCAAGAAGGGCGCCTACTACCGCCCCTCGGGCGACAGCCTGACCAAGTCCTATCTCGAGGCGCCGCTGCAGTACTCGCGCATCTCGAGCGGCTTTGCCATGCGCGAACACCCCATTGCCCACATCTGGCGCAAGCACAACGGCATCGATTTCGCGGCGGCCAAGGGCACGCCGGTGCGCACCGTGGGCGACGGCGTGGTCGAGTTCGCCGGCCGCCAAAGCGGCTACGGCAACATCGTCATCGTCAAGCACACCAAGGACCAGAGCACCGCCTACGCGCACCTCAGCCGGATCGACGTGAAGGTCGGCGAGGCCGTGTCGCAGGGTGACTTCATCGGCGCGGTCGGCTCGACCGGCTGGGCTACCGGCCCGCACCTGCATTTCGAATTCCGCGTCGACGGCCAGTACGTCAACCCGTCCACCATTGCCGAGCAGACCGGCGGCAACGCCATCACGGCAGCGGCGCGGCCGGCATTCGACAAGCTCGCCGTGGCCACCCGCACCGAGCTCGCAGCCGCCTTCTCGGTGGTGCAAGCCAGCGCCGACTGAGAAGGCGTGAATAAACCTGCTGCGCCCCCCGATCTCGCACCTGCGGTCCTCGCCGTACACGAGTACGGCTCCGGTCCTCGATGCGACCTCGGGGCGCTCGCGACGGTTTCTTCACACCTTCTGAGCGCTCGACACCCGCTTTCAACTTCTCGCGCATGGCCGATTGCTACGTTGGCCTGATGTCCGGCACCTCGTTGGACGGGGTCGACGGCGTGATCGCCCGTTTCGACGCTGACGGCAGCGGCCTGGCCGTGCAGGCGCATGCCAGCGCACCGCTACCGACCGATCTGCGCGCCGAACTGCTCGCGCTGAACACCCCCGCCGGAGCCGACGAACTGCACCGCGCCGCCTTGGCAGCGAACGGGCTGGTCCGGGTCTACGCCGACGTGGTGGACCAGTTGCTGGCCACCGCCCGCATCGAACGCAGCGCGATTCGCGCGATTGGCACGCACGGCCAGACGGTGCGGCACCGCCCGCTGGAATTCGATGGCGTGGGCTACACCGTCCAACTGAACAACCCCGCCCTGCTGGCCGAACTGACCGGGCTCGACGTGGTGGCCGAGTTCCGCGTGCGCGATCTGGCCGCCGGGGGCCAGGGCGCGCCGCTGGTGCCGGCCTTTCACCGCGCAGTCTTCGGCCGGCCCGACGAAGCCGTCGCGGTGCTCAACCTGGGTGGCATCGCCAACCTCAGCCTGATCCCCGCCAGCAGCGATATCGAGGCATCCGTGGTCGGCTTCGATTGCGGCCCGGCCAATGCCCTGATGGACCACTGGACCGGCCTGCACCGCGGCCAGCCCTTCGACGCCGACGGCCGCTGGGCGGCGGGTGGCACCGTACAGCCGGCGCTGCTGACGGCCCTGCTGGGCGAACCCTTCCTCGCCAAGCTGCCGCCCAAGAGCACCGGGCGCGACCTTTTCAATCCCGACTGGCTGGCCTCGCGGCTGGCCGGCTGCGCCGCGGAGCCGATCGACATCCAGGCCACGCTGGCCGAATTCACGGTGCGCGCCGCGGCCGACGCACTGCAGCTTTTCGGCCCGGCCAGCCGGCGCCTCATCGTGTGTGGGGGCGGCGCGCTCAACGCGCACCTCATGGCACGCCTGCAAGCCTTGCTGCCGCAGGTGCAGGTGCTCTCCTCGGCCGATTGCGGCTTGCTGCCCCTGCAGGTCGAGGCGACCGCCTTTGCCTGGCTGGCGCAGGCCGCCCTGGCGCGGCGCCCCGGCAACCTGCCCAGCGTCACCGGCGCCCGCGGCCCGCGCGTGCTCGGCGCGATCTACCCCGCCTGAGCGGCGCCGCCGAGCTTCAGCCCTGGCCCGAGACTTCGGGCGGCTCCGGCGGCACGATGCGCGCTTCCACCGGCAGGTGCCAGAAGATGATCGCCGAGGCCACCGTCATCAGGCCCATGGTCGCAAAGGTGGCCTGGAAGGCATGCAGGGTGGCGACCGCGTCGCCATGCCCGAACATGTTGCCGTAGCCGGCCAGCACCGAGCTGGCCGCCGCCACGCCCAGGCTCATCGCCAGCATCTGCACCATCGAGAACAGGCTGTTGCCGCTGCTGGCCATGTCCGGCGTCAGGTCGCGCAGCGTGATGGTGTTCATGGCGGTGAACTGCAGCGAATTGACCGCGCCGAAAGCCACCAGCTGCGCGATGCGCAGCGCCAGCGGCTGCTCCGGCCCGATGAGGCCGAAGCTGGCCATCGTGAAGCCCACCAGCACGGTGTTGACCACCAGCACCTGGCGGTAGCCGAAACGCAGGATCAGGGGCGATGCCGCGCGCTTCATCGCCATCCCGGCCATCGCAATGGGCAGCATCGCCATGCCGGCGTGAAAGGGCGAGTAGCCCAGCGACACCTGCAGCAGCAGCGGCACCAGGAAGGGCATGCAACCGCTGCCCAGCCGGGCGAACAGGTTGCCGAGCAAGCCGATGCTCATGGTCGGCACGCGAAACAGGACGGGCGAGAACATCGGCTGCGGATGCCGCGCCGCGTGCACCCAGTAGGCTGCCAGGCTGGCCAGGCCGAACACCAGCAGCACCAGCACGCTGACCTGGCGCATGCCCATTTCCGAGACCCCGTCCAGCGCCAGCGAAATGCCCACCATGCCGAAGGCCAACAGGCCGTAGCCGGCCACGTCCAGCGGCTGGCGCTCGCTGCGGCGAAAGTCGGGCATGAACTTCCATGTCGCCAGGCAGCCGGCCAGCCCGACCGGCACGTTGATCAGGAAGATCCAGTGCCAGGAGGCGTACTGCACCAACCACCCGCCCAGCGTGGGGCCGAGCAGCGGGCCGACCAGCCCGGGAATCGCCACGAAGCTCATGGCCGCCAGGAACTCGGCGCGCGGCACCGACTGCAGCAGCACCAGGCGCCCCACCGGCAGCAGCAGCGCGCCGCCGACACCCTGCAGCACGCGCGCCGCCACCAGTTGGCCAAGGCCCTTGGACATGGCGCACAGCACCGAGCCCACCACGAACAGCACGATGGCGCCGAAGAACACGCGGCGCGTGCCGAAGCGATCGGCGATCCAGCCCGAGGCCGGGATCAGCATCGCCATCGTGAGCGCATAGGACACCACCACCGATTGCATGCGCAGCGGGCTCTCGCCCAGGCTGGCCGCCATGGCCGGCAGCGCCGTGTTGATGATGGTGCCGTCCAGCGTCTGCATGAAGAAGCCCAGCGCCACCAGCCACAACAGGCTGCGCTGGGTACTGATCTGGGCCTTGGCCATGCCGTGCCAGGCTTTCAGCGGGCAGCAAAAAGCCGCCCGCAGGCGGCTTTGAAAGAAGGAGCGTGACGCAGCATCAGGCCGAGAAGCTCGATCCGCAGCCGCAGGTGCTGGTGGCGTTCGGGTTCTTGATCACGAACTGCGCGCCTTGCAGGTCTTCCTTGTAGTCGATCTCGGCGCCCACCAGGTACTGGTAGCTCATGGCGTCGATCAGCAGCGACACACCGTTCTTGGTCATGGTGGTGTCGTCTTCGTTGGTGATCTCGTCGAAGGTGAAACCGTACTGGAAACCCGAGCAGCCGCCGCCTTGCACGAACACGCGCAGCTTCAGGTCGGGATTGCCTTCTTCGGCGATCAGGTCGGCCACCTTGGCCGCAGCGCTGTCGGTGAAGACGATCGGCTCGGGCATCTGGGTCGGGATGTTTTCGGCAACGGCACTCATGGGTGAGGACTCCTGTGGGGCGGCACTCGCGCAGGACGCGCGGGCAGTCAATGGACGAATGCTACTGCAAACAACAAAAAACCGCCCCGAGGGCGGTCTTTGTTCGCAGTGCCGACAATTTGCCGGCAAGCGCTTGAGATTGGCGTCGCGAGCCGCCGCAGGGCAAGGCGCAAACCGGAAGCGGGCTCGCGCCCGCTGAGGATTTGCAACGCCGCCATGCGGTGGCGCAGCAGCCAGGCTTAACGCTTGGAGAACTGCTTGCGACGGCGTGCGGAGTGCAGACCGACCTTCTTGCGTTCCACTTCGCGCGCATCGCGCGTGACGAAACCAGCCTGGCTCAGCACCGGCTTGAGGTTCGCGTCGTAGTCGATCAGGGCGCGGGTGATGCCGTGGCGGGTCGCGCCGGCCTGGCCGGATTCACCGCCGCCGTGCACGTTCACCTGGATGTCGAAGGCTTCGACATTGCCGGTGAGGTACAGCGGTTGCTTGGCAATCATGATCGACGTCTGACGACCGAAGTATTCTTCGATCGGCTTGTCGTTGACCGTGATCTTGCCGGAGCCCTTCTTCAGAAACACGCGGGCGACGCTGGACTTGCGACGGCCGGTGCCATTGTTCCATTCACCAATCATTCTCAAGGCTCCTTACAGTTCCAGCACTTGAGGCTGTTGGGCGGTGTGCGGGTGCTCAGCACCGCCGTACACCTTGAGCTTTTTGATCATGGCGTAACCGAGCGGGCCCTTGGGCAGCATGCCCTTGACAGCCTTTTCCAGGGCGCGGCCCGGGTGCTTGGATTGCATGTCGCGGAAGTTGGTCGCCGTGATGCCACCCGGGTAGCCGGAATGACGGTAGTACACCTTGTCCGTGGACTTGGTGCCGGTGACACGCAGCTGAGCTGCATTGATGATGACGATGAAGTCACCGGTATCGACGTGAGGCGTGTAAATGGCCTTGTGCTTGCCGCGCAGTCGGAGGGCCACTTCGCTGGCTACCCGTCCGAGGACCTTGTCGGTCGCGTCAATCACAAACCACTCGTGCTTCACGTCAGCGGGTTTTGCGCTGAACGTAGACATGAGATTTTCCTTTTGAAGTTGCCTTCAGGAGGTTTGGCGGGCTCTTTTCCACGGTCGGCGTTCCTCTGACGGGAATCTCTTAGGTGGGTTTGACACCCCAAATGAATTGAAATGCCCTTCGCCGCGGAGCCACTAAAGCGCTGCGAAGCCCGCCATTATACGAAGAATTGGCTCAGCCCCGCAATGTAAGGCGCCAGGGCGTTACCATTGCCCCCTATGTTCAGCTACCGCCACGCCTTCCACGCCGGCAACCACGCCGACGTGCTCAAGCACACGGTGTTGATCGCCACGCTCGACCACCTGCTGGAGAAAGACACCGCCTTGACGGTGGTCGACACCCACGCCGGCGCCGGACTGTACCGCCTGGACGGCGACTACGCCGGCACCAGCGGCGAGGCGAACGAGGGCATCTTCAAGCTGCTGGCCTCGCGCACCGCCGACGCCAAGGCCGCCCAGGCGGCACGCGCCACCAAGGACGCCGAGGCGCCGCCCGAGCTGGCCCCGGCGATTGCGCGCTACCTGGAAGTCATTGCCGACTTCAACCCCAACGGTGGCGCCCGCATCTACCCCGGCTCGCCCTTCATCACGCAGCATCTGCTGCGCGACCACGACCGGCTGAAACTGTTCGAACTGCACCCGACCGACGGCCGCACGCTGGACGGCAACATCGCCCAGCTCGATGCCGGGCGCCAGATTGCCGTGCTGCGCGAAGACGGCTTCAACAGCGTCACCAAGTTCCTGCCGCCGCCGGCGCGCCGCGCGCTGGTGCTGTGCGACCCGAGCTACGAGCTCAAGAACGACTACCTGCGCGTGGCCGCGTTCGCGGCCGAAGCGCTCAAGCGCTTTGCCACCGGCACCTACGCCGTGTGGTACCCGATCATCCCGCGCCCCGAGGCGCACGACCTGCCGCGCCGCCTGAAGACGCTGGCGACCAAGGCCGGCAAGTCGTGGCTGCACGCCACGCTGACGGTCAAGTCCAGCAAGCTGCTGGCCTCGCCCACCACCGGTGAAGTCAAGCGCCCCGGCCTGCCGGCCAGCGGCATGTTCCTGATCAACCCGCCCTACACGCTCAAGGCGCAGCTGGCGGCGGCACTGCCGCAGCTGGTCGAGCGCCTGGGCCAGGACCGCAACGCCGCCCACTCGCTCGAGTCGGGCGGCTGAGCAAGCCCCGGCGCCGCGCGCCGGGACCCCGCGTTGAAAACGCTCAGAAGCGGTGGCGCATGCCCACGCCGAAGCTGTTGCCGTTGTTCAGGTCCGTGATGTGGTCGACCATCGCCACCGCGTACAGGTCGGTGCGCTTGGACAGGTTGTAGTCGTACAGCAGCGTGGCGGTGGTGCGCGTGCCTTCGGTGCTGCCTTCGAGCTTGGTCTGCGCCACGGCCGCGCTCAGGGTGGCGGCGCCGATCGGCGTGCTCACGCCCAGCGTGCCGGTCTTCGCGTCGTAGTCGGCCACGTCGGCCTTGGAGCCGCCGTAGGTACCGAACAGCTTGACGATGCCGAAGTCGTAGGTCGCGCCGACCATCCAGTCGTCGCGCGTTTCCGGCACCGCCACGCCGCCAACGGAGGTCGTCAGCAGGCCGGGGAAGGGGTTGCCGATCTGGTCGTGCTCATAGAAGCCCACCAGGGTCAGCGGGCCGCCGAAATACAGTAGGTTCACGCCGACGTTGCCCTTGCCCTCGTTGCCGGTGCTGCTGTCCTGCTCGCCGAACTGGTAGTGCAGGTTGGCACTCAGGCCGCCGAAATTCGGCGTGGTGTAGATGATCTCGTTGCTCCAGCCGGTGTCGGACGGCGTGGTGCTGTTGGGCCAGCCGGCGGTGTTGATGTTGGCGTGCAGCACCAGCGGCGAGAAGGTGAAGGAGTCGCCGATCGGGTTGGCAATGACCGTCGGCAGGAAGTTGGGCGCCAGGCCGCGACCCAGCAGCACCGTACCGAAGGCGCCGCTGATGTTCACGCTCGCATCGCGCGAGAACATCGGGTCGCCATCGAAGCGGCCGATCGAGCCGGTGTCCACGCGCATGAAGCTGGTCAGCGCAAAGCCGGCCTTGAGGCCGCCGCCGAGGTCTTCGGTGCCCTTGAAGCCGAACCACGACGTGGTCAGGCCGCCGCTGCCGAGCACGGCGGTGCGGCCCGGGTCACCGGCGTTGCGCATGGAGCCGCCGAAAACGTCGACCAGCCCGGAAACGGTCACGCTCGACTGGGCGAAGGAAGGGGCGGCGAAGCAGGCGGCAGCGGTGCAGGCTACCAGCGCGGTCAGTTTGAAGTTCATGGGCTGTTATTGAATCGATGTGAAGAGGTATCCCGCACGCGTACGCAGCTGGATACGTCAAGTAACGCAATCGTCGTGCCAGACGCAACACACGGCCAAGTGCCGGGTCGCCGCCCATCGCACCGCGAGCGCGCACAAATGTGCACGAAAGTGTATGCAATTCTTGGGGAGGCACTGGATTGGTGCGTCGCGGCTGGAAGCGGTGTCAGCTTGTCTGGCGCGGCGGCGCCTGCGCCAGGCGTTGCCGGGCATCCTCGCACCACCACGCGGCCGCCGCGAAGTAGCCCTCCCACACGCAGCCATTGCAGCCACGGCCGCAGCAGGTGGTCGGCTCGGGCGGTGGCGCGCGGAAATCGGCGACGCCGGCGCTTGCCAGTCGCGCGGCGATGGCGCCCATGACGGTCCGCGCAGAGGCGGCATCGGTGATCACGAAAAGCTCCAGAAAACGCTGCGGTGCGCGGCCTGCGCGCGAGCCGAAAAGCCCGTCTCGTCGCCCCTGCGCAGCTACCTTTTGCAACAGGGCCGCAGTGTAGACTGCTCGGTTTTTCGATCTGGCGGTATTGGGTGCAAGCGACACAGCGCACAGGATTCTCTGGTTCGGCGCTGGCTGGCCTGCTTGCGAGGCTGACCGACCACCCCGTCGGCCAGGCCGGCGGGAGCGGGGCCGACCGGCTGAGCCAATGGTTCGGCTGGACCGACGCCATCTCGCTCGCCGCGGCACTCGACGGCGAGGCGCCCCTGCCGCCGTCCGCCGCCCCGATCGCCATCGACTTCGTGCGCAACGAGTGCGCGCGGGTGCGCCAGGCGCTGACCGAGGCCATCGAGAACGACTGTGCGCCGGTGCCCGCACGCGCCTCGCGCCCGCCCCCCGCAGGCGCCAGTGACCCGACCGCCGCGCCACCGCCGCCCGATTTCGGCCCACTGCGCCGCCGCTACCAAATTCGCCAGCAAGCCATGCAGGAAAGCATCGGCCGCCTGCGCGAACGCCTGCGCGAGCGGCTGGCTGCGCACGCGCCACGGCTGGCCGCGCTCGACGCGGTGATGGAGCAGGTGCTTGGCGCGCAGGAGCGCGATCTGCTGGCCGCCCTGCCGGCGCGGCTGGAGCAGCGCTTCAAGCGCCTGCGCGACGCGGCGGCCGCATCCGAACAAGCCCCGACCGCCTGGCTGGCGCTGCTGCACGACGACATGCGCGCCCTCCTGCTGGCCGAACTCGACCTCCGCTTCCAACCGGTGAACGGGCTGCTCGAAGCCCTTCGCTCGAATTGACATTGAACGAACACATGACCCGACTTCTTCAAACCCTCGCCCTGCTGGCGGGCCTGGCCGTGGTGGGCTGGATCGGCGCCGGGCACCTGGGCAACCCGCTGGCGCTGGGCGTCACGCTGCTGATCGGTGCCTTCTACCTGGTGGGCGCCTTCGAGCTGCTGAATTTCCAGCGCGCCACCGACAGCCTGACGCGCGCGCTGGCGCAACTCGGCGAAGCGCCGGCCACGCTGGCGGGCTGGCTCGACACGCTCGACCCCTCCCTGCGCCACCCGGTGCGCCTGCGCATCGAGGGCGAACGCAGCGCCCTGCCCGGCCCGGTGCTGGCGCCCTACCTCGCCGGCCTGCTGGTGCTGCTGGGCATGGTCGGCACCTTCCTGGGCATGGTCGTCACCTTGAACGGCACCGGCACGGCGCTGCAGGGCGCGGGCGACCTGAGCTCGATCCGCGATGCCCTGGCCGCGCCCGTGCGCGGCCTCGGGCTGGCCTTCGGCACCTCGGTCGCCGGCGTTGCCGCCTCCGCCATGCTCGGCCTGGCCAGCGCACTGTGCCGGCGCCAGCGCCTGCTGGCCGGCCAGTCGCTCGACGGCCGCATCGCCAGCGTGCTGCGCCCGTTCTCGTTGTCGCACCAGCGCGAGGCCTCGCTGCGTCTGCAGCAACAGCAGGCCGAGGCGATGCCCGCCCTGCTCGGCCAGCTGGCCGCGATGGTCAGCGCCATGGAACAGCAGCAGCAGGCACTGAGCGAACGCCTGGCCGCCGGCCAGCAGCGCTTTCACGATGGCGCACAAGCGGCCTACACGCAACTGGCGGAATCGGTCGGCCAGTCGTTGCAGCGCAGCCTGGACGACAGCGCCCGCGTCGCCAGCGCCACCATCGCACCAATGGCCGAAACGACCATGGCGGCGATTGCCCGCGAAGCCGCTGCGCTGCACGACAAGGTGGCGGGCAGCGTCGCGCAGCAGCTCGAAACGCTGGCGCAGGGCTTCGCCGCCTCCGCCGCGCAGGCAACGCAAGGCTGGCAGGGCGCCGTCGCCGAGCAGCAGCGCGCCAACGAGGCACAGGCGCTGGGCCTGCGCGCTTCGCTGGCCGACTTCAGCACCCACTTCACGCAGCGCGCCGACCAGCTGGTCGGCCAGGTCGCCGAGCGGCTCGACCAGACCGTGGCCGGCGTGGCACGGCAATGGCAGGCCGCGCTGGCGCAGCAGCAGGAAGGCAACGCCCAACTCGAAGCCGGCACGCGCCAGGCGCTCGACGCCAGCGCGACCCGCTTCGGCGAACAGACCGCCGCCCTGCTGGCCGAGGTGGCGCAAGCCCATCAACACATGCAAGCGGCGCTGAGCGCCGGCGACACGCAGCGCCTGGCGGCCTGGACCGGCGCGCTCGACACCCTCGCCGCCTCGCTGCAGCAGGCCTGGCAGCAGGCCGGTGCCGCGCAAGATGCACAGCAGCAGCAACTGCGCGACGAACTGGCGCACAGCGTGCGCGAGATGACGGCGCAAAGCGCTGCCCATGCCGACCGCACCCTCGGACAGATCGGCCAGTTGCTCGATGCAGCGGCCCAAGCGCCGCGCGCCGCAGCCCAGACCCTGACCGAGGTGGCAGCGCACTGGAGCGCCGCGCTGGCGCAGCAGCAGGACACCATGGCCCGGCTCGAAGCCGGCACGCGCCAGGCGCTCGACGAGAGCGCCGCGCGCTTCGGCCAGCAGACCGCGACGCTGCTGGACAACGTGGCGCAGGCCCACCAGCAACTGCAGGGCGCGCTGGGCACCGGCGACGCGCAGCGGCTGGCGGCGTGGAGCGGTGCGCTCGACGCCGTGGCGGCCTCGCTGCAGCAGGGCTGGCAGGAAGCCGGCGCCTTGCAGGCACGGCAACAACAGGCGCTGCGCGATGAACTGGCGCGCAGCGTGCGCGACATGACGGAGCACAGCGCCACCCACGCCAGCCGCACCGTCGAAGAAATCGGCCGGCTGCTGCAGGCGGCTGCGCAGGCGCCGCAGGCCGCCGCCGAAACGCTGGCCGAGCTGCGCGAGAAGTTGACCGACAGCATGGCGCGCGACAACGCGATGCTGGAAGAACGCACCCGCCTGCTGGCCACGCTGGGCACCTTGCTCGACGCGGTGAACCACGCGTCGACCGAACAGCGCAGCGCCGTCGACGCGATGGTGGCCGGCTCGGCCGACATGCTCGAACGCATCGGCGGGCGCTTCGCGCAGCAAGTCGAGGTGCAGACCGAACGCCTGGGCGAGGTGGCGGCGCAAGTCACCGGCAGCGCGGTCGACATGGCGAGCCTGGGCGACGCCTTCGGCCATGCCGTTCAGCTGTTCAGCCAGTCGAACGACAACCTGGCGGCGCACCTGCAGCGCATCGAAGGCGCACTCGACAAGTCGATGGCGCGCAGCGACGAACAACTGGCCTACTACGTGGCGCAAGCGCGCGAGGTGATCGACCTGAGCCTGATGTCGCAAAAGCGCATCGTCGACGACCTGCAGCAACTCGCCGCCCACCAGGCCAACGCAGGCGCGGCCGCGTGATGCACGACGAGATCGACGGCGGCAGCGAATCCGCCGTGCCCGTGTGGGCGGTGTTCGGCGACCTGATGGCGGGCCTGCTCGGCGCCTTCGTGTTGATCCTGCTCTACGCCATCGGCATGCAGCTGGACCTGGCCTCGAAGCTGGAGGCCGAGGTCCAGCAGCGCCAGGTCGAGGCACGCCGCCTGCAGACGCTGGAGCAAGCCTTGGCCGGGCCGCTGGCGGCCGGCCGCGTGACGCTGGACAACGGGCGCATCGGCATCAACGGCAGCGTGCTGTTCGCCGTGAATTCGGCCGACCTGCAGCCGGAGGGCCGGCAGGTGCTGGAAAGCCTGGCCGCGCCGCTGCGCGCCTACCTGCAGTCGCGCAACGAGATCCTGATGGTCAGCGGCTTCACCGACGACCGGCAGGTGCGCGACGGCAATCGCCACTTCGCCGACAACTGGGAGCTCTCGGCCCAGCGCGCGCTGACGGTGACGCGCGCGCTGATCGAGGTCGGGGTGCCGTCGTCGTCGGTGTTCGCGGCGGCCTTCGGTGCCGAGCAGGCGGTGGCCTCGAATGCCGATGCGCAAGGGCGGGCGCGCAACCGGCGCGTCGAGATCGCGCCGACGCCCCGGCCCCAACGCAGCGGCGATGCGCAGGACGCAGCCCGTGACGCCCGCAACTGAACCCATGCCCGACGCCGCGGAAACGCCGCAGGCCATGCTGGCCGCGTGGCGCGCGCAAGGCGCCGAGCGCTGCGATGCGGTGCGCTTTCGCTACCTCGAATCGCTCGCCGCGCGCACCGCCGCGCAGCAGGGCGCGGCGCGGCGCCTGCTCGACGACCGGCTGGCGCGCGCCATGGCGGACTACCAGCGCCAACTGGCCGCGTACAGCGTGCCGATTGCGCCGATGGCGCCGATGGCGCCGACCGCAGCCGTCACGCGCGGCCCGCTCGCCGCGCTGCGCGATCGCCTGGACGCCGCCGCCGCCCCGGTCGACCCCGCCCCCGACACCGCGGGCGGCGCGCCCGAGCGCACCGACCTGCCGCCGCTCAAGTCGGTCAGCCGGTTCCGCGACACCTGGTCGCGCCTGCGCGCCGATCGCAGGCTGCAGCAATCGCAGGCGGCCTTGCCGGGCAACGCCGGTCCGCTCAATTCGCAGCACCTGGTGCACCGCTCGCTGAACCTCATGCACGCAGCGTCGCCGCACTACCTCAACCAGTTCATGGTGTATGTCGATGCGCTGGCCGCGCTGGAAGCGGCGCTCGGCCCGCCCGCCGCGCCGCCCCCGGCCGCGCGCGCCACGCCGGCGCGCAAGAGCGCGCGCGGCAAGAGCAAGAACGGCTGAACCTGGTCGGCCGGCTCAGGCTCAGCGTCGTGCCGGCGACTTGCGCGTGCCGCGTGGCTTGGCCGGCGCCCGCTTGGCAGCCGGCTTCGCCTCGTCGTCGCCCGTGGCCGCTGAACTGCCATCGTCGCTGCTGCTGCCGACATCCGCGCCGCCGCAGCGCCCGCCGTCCTTGTCGACGATGGTCAGCGCCACCTGCTTGATACCGGTGTCGATCAGGTCGATCGCCTCCGCCGCGGCGCGGCTGAGGTCGATGATGCGGCCGGCCGCATAGGGCCCGCGATCGTTGATGCGCACCAGCACCTCGCGCCCGTTGACCAGGCTGCGCACGCACACGCGGGTGCCGAAAGGCAGGGTCTTGTGGGCGGCCGTGAAGGCGCTCATGTCGAAGCGCTCGCCGCTGGCGGTCTTGCGGTTGTGGAACTGGAAGCCGTACCACGAGGCGCCGCCGCGCTGGAAGGCCTCGCCGGCCTCGCCCGGCACGCCGTCGTCGGGCGTTTCATCGCGCGAGCTGAGGTCGTAGTTGACGGCCGGCACACGCGAGCGCGGTGCCCCCGCCGGCACCGGCGGCTGGCGGGCCAGCGGCCGCAAGGGATGCAACCAGCCTGATCCGCTGGCCGCGGTGTCGTCGTCCGGATTGGTCGGGCCCTGCGCCGTGCAGGCCACCAGCAGCCATGCGGCTGCCAGGCCGGCCAGCGCGCTGCGCACCCGCCTGGGGCGCGGCAGGCTCAGGCCTGCCATCCGATCTGTCGCAGCACGCCGAGCGTGGCCGTCGACTGGTTCATGGTGTAGAAGTGCAGCGCCGGCGCGCCGCCCGCCTGCAGGCGCTCGCACAGCGCGCTCACGACGTCCAGGCCAAAGGCCTTGATCGAATCGAGGTCGTCGCCGAAGGCCTGCAGCCGCAGGCGGATCCAGCGCGGGATCTCGGCGCCGCAGGCGTCGGAAAAGCGCATCAGCTGGGTCGAGCTGGTGATCGGCATCACGCCCGGCACGATCGGCACGTCGAGGCCCAGCTTGCGCGACTCGTCGAGAAAGCGGAAGTAGGCCTCGGCACTGAAGAAGTACTGCGTGATGGCCGAATCGGCCCCCGCGCGCACCTTGGCCGCGAAGGCCTGCAGGTCGGCCTCGGGCGAGCGCGCCTGCGGATGGATCTCGGGGTAGCAGGCCACCTCGATGTGGAAGGCATCGGCGGTCTCGGCGCGGATGAAGGCGACCAGGTCGCTGGCGTACTGGAACTCGCCGCCGGCGCCGTAGCCGCTGGGCAGGTCGCCGCGCAGGGCCACCAGGCGCTTGACACCCATCGCCTGCAGCTCGGCCAGTTGTTCGCGCACGGTGGCGCGGGTGGCGCCGATGCACGAGAAGTGGCAGGCCGCGCTCACGCCTTCGGCCAGGATCTCGCGCACCGCACCGAAGGTGCCCTCGTGCGTCGAGCCGCCCGCGCCGTAGGTCACGGAGCAGAACTCGGGCTGCATGGCGTACAGCTGCGCGCGCGCGGCACGCAGCTTGGTCGCGCCTTCGGCTGTCTTGGTCGGGAAGAATTCGAAACTCAATGGCAAGCGCATGGCAGCCTCTTGTCTGCGCCGCCCGTCAACGGACGGCATGAATGAAAAACTCGCGGTTGCCGTCGCCGCCCGCGATCGGGCTGGCAAACCAGCCGGCGACCGTCAGGCCCAGCGCCGCACAAGCCTCGCGCAGCCGCGCTTCCACCCGCGCGTGCAAGGCCGGGTCGCGCACGATACCGCCTTTTCCGACCTGGCCCGGCTGCAGCTCGAACTGCGGCTTGACCAGCATCAGCAGCGCGCCTTGCGGCGCCAGGAAGGGCAGCAGCGCCGGCAGCACCAGGGTCAGCGAGATGAAGGACAGGTCGCCCACGATCAACGCGAAAGCTTCCGGCGAAACGCCGGCTGCGGTGAAGTCGGATGCACCCAGCGCGCGCGCATTGACGCGCTCGATGGCGTGCACCCGCGCATCGCCGCGCACGCGCTCGTTCAGCTGGCCGTGGCCGACGTCAACGCCCACCACTTCGGCGGCGTCGTGCTGCAGCAGGCAATCGGTGAAGCCGCCGGTCGACTGGCCGACATCGAGACAGCGCAAGCCACGCGGGGCGATGCCGGCGGCGCGCAAGGCACCTTCCAGCTTCAGTCCGCCGCGCGAGACATAGCGCGCCTCGGCCGCGTCGACCAGCTCCAGCAGCGCCGCGTCAGGCACGTCATCGCCGTTCTTGGCCACTTGGCGCCACGGCGTGTCGGCGCCCACGCGCCAGCGCACGCCGCCGGCGATCAGCCGCGCGGCCTGCGAACGCGAGACGGCCAGACCGCGCTCGACCAGCAGTTGATCAACGCGCATGGCGTTCCCCGCCCTGCCACGACGCTGGCGTTCGCGCGATCGTCATCGCGCTCAATAGCGGTAGGTGTCGGGCTTGTACGGGCCGTTCTTCGAGACGCCGATGTAGGCCGCTTGTTCGTCGGTCAGCACGGTCAGTTGCGCACCGAGCTTGGACAACTGCAGGCGCGCCACCTTTTCGTCCAGGTGCTTGGGCAGCACGTAGACCTTGCCGGGCTGGTAGGCGTCGGGCTTGGTGAACAGTTCGATCTGGGCGATGGTCTGGTTGGCGAAGGACGAGCTCATCACGTAGCTCGGGTGGCCGGTGCCGCAGCCCAGGTTCACCAGCCGGCCCTTGGCCAGCAGGATGATGCGCTTGCCGTCCGGGAAGATCACGTGGTCGACCTGCGGCTTGATCTCGTCCCACTCGTACTTTTCCAGCGAGGCGACTTCGATCTCGTTGTCGAAGTGGCCGATGTTGCAGACGATCGCCTGGTCCTTCATGGCGGCCATGTGCTCGTGGCGGATCACGTCCTTGTTGCCGGTGGTGGTGACGAAGATGTCGGCCTTGTCGGCGGCGTATTCCATCGTGACGACGCGGTAGCCTTCCATGGCGGCCTGCAGCGCGTTGATCGGATCGATCTCGGTCACCCAGACTTGCGCCGACAGCGCGCGCAGCGCCTGCGCCGAGCCCTTGCCCACGTCGCCGTAGCCGGCCACGCAAGCCACCTTGCCGGCGATCATCACGTCGGTCGCGCGCTTGATGCCGTCGACCAGCGACTCGCGGCAACCGTACAGGTTGTCGAACTTGCTCTTGGTCACCGAGTCGTTCACGTTGATGGCGCGGAACAGCAGCGTGCCCTTGGCCGACATCTCGTTGAGGCGGTGTACACCGGTGGTGGTTTCCTCGGTCACGCCGATGATCTCGGCCGACTTGCGGGTGTACCAGGTGCCGTCCACCGCCAGCTTGGCCTTGATCGCGGCGTAGAGGATGCGCTCTTCTTCGCTGGTCGGGTTGGCCAGCACGCTCTGGTCTTTCTCGGCCTTCTGGCCGAGGTGCAGCAGCAGCGTGGCATCGCCGCCGTCGTCCAGGATCATGTTGGGGCCTTCGCCCTTGGTGTCCTTGGCGCCGAATTCGAAGATGCGGTGCGTGTAGTCCCAGTAGTCGGCCAGCGTCTCGCCCTTGATGGCGAACACCGGCGTGCCGGCTTCGGCAATCGCCGCGGCGGCGTGGTCCTGCGTGGAGAAGATGTTGCACGAAGCCCAGCGCACGGCGGCGCCCAGGGCCTGCAGCGTCTCGATCAGCACCGCGGTCTGGATCGTCATGTGCAGCGAACCGGTGATGCGCGCGCCCTTGAGCGGCTGGCTCTTGGCGAACTCGTCACGGATGGCCATCAGGCCAGGCATCTCGGTTTCCGCGATGCGGATTTCCTTGCGGCCCCAGGGCGCGAGGGACAGGTCGGCAATGGCCTGGTCGGCGGTGGCGACGGGAGAAGGATTCTTGGGAAGTGCGCTCATGACGGCTCCAAAACGTGTTTGAAATAAGCCACTGCATTCGGGGAAAGACTCACCGCGAGAACAGCGGGTGAGCGTGGTTGCGGTTGTGGTCCGAGCCTCACGCCTGGCGGCGCTGCAACGCTCCTCGGAACACGCATTTTAGCGCGGCGTGCCGGCCGCCCGTCAGGTGCGGTCGACCGCGCTCGTCAGCAGCGCTTGCGCCCCGGCGAAATCCAGCGCGTCGATCGCTTCGCGCAACTGCCCGACCCAGGCGGCGCCGCGCGCCTGCGCCAGCTGCGCCGCGATGCGCTCGAACTCGTCGGCCGCCGCCAGGTCCTGCAGCTTGAGCAGTTGCAGCAAGGGGGCGACCGCTTCCCCCGCCAGCGCCGAGGCCGGCGGCGCGCCATCGGCCTGCGTCGCCGGGGCGGCAGATCGAACGGGCGCCAGCACCGGTTGCGCCGCCTGCGCCAGCGCGGCCAGCGCAAAGCCGACATCCACCAGTGCGGCCCGGCAGTCCTCGTCTTCGGCGCCTTCGCGCAGCAGCCGCTCGGCCACGCCGGCGAGCTGGTGCAGATCGTTCGCACCCAGCAAGCCGGACGCGCCGCGCAGCTTGTGCAGCCGGGCGGCCAGTTCATCGCGCTGGCCGGCCAGCGACGCGCCGTCGACGGCGCCCAGGTCGCGGTACTCGCGCAGCAGCCGATCGAGCATGCGCAGGAACAGCGCGGCATCGTGGCTCATGTGCTGGGCACTGGCGAGCGGATCGATGCCGTCGATGCGCGGCCAGTCGCTCGCTTCGACCTCCACCGTCGGCCCCGAGGCCGACAGCAACGCCAGCGGCTTGCCGCGCGCGCGCTCGACGGCGGTACGGATGGCGCGCACCAGCACGGGCGGATCGAGCGGCTTGGTCAGGAAATCGTCCATGCCCGCTTCCAGCGCGCGGCGGCGCTCGTCGCCCAGCGCGCCGGCGGTCAGGGCCAGCACCGGCAGTTGAACCAGCCCCAGCGTGCCGCGAATCTGGCGCGTGGCTTCGTAGCCGTCCATGATCGGCATCTGCACGTCCATCAGCACGGCGTCGAAGCGCTCCGGCGCACTGCGCAATTGATCGATGGCATCGAGCCCGTTCAGGCTGGTGCCGACAATCGCGCCCTCGCGCTCGAGCAGGCGGCTCGCCACCTCGAGGTTGATCTCGCTGTCGTCGACCAGCAGGATCTTCAGGCCCGCCAGCCACTGCGCGCCGAGCGCCTCCATGCGGGTCGCGCGCATCACGCGCCCGGTGCTGCCGGTGTGGCGCGCCACGCCCTTGTTCACGGCGTTGAACAGCTCCGAGCTGCCCACCGGCTTGGTCAGGATCTGGTCGACCAGCGCGGCGTGTTCCAGCCGGGCGATGGCCTCGCGGTCGTGCGCGGAAATGATCAGTGCGGCCGGCAGGCGCGAGGGTTCGAGCGTGGCCAGTTCGGCCAGCGCCTGCAGGCCGTCGAGCCCGCGCATCAGCCAGTCGACCAGCAGCGCGTCGGGCAGCGGCAGGCCCTGCGCGATGCCGGCCTTGAAGTAGGCCACCATCTCCTCGCCCGAGCCGAGCTCCACCGTGCGCCAGCCCAGCGCGTGGCACAGCTGGGCCAGCGCGCGGCGGTCGTCCGCGCTGTCGTCGACCACCATCACCTGCAGGCCGGTGCCGCCTTGCGCCGCGACCAGCGCGGCGCTGCGCTCGTCGGCCACCTCGAAGGGCAGCCGCACCCAGAATTCACTGCCCTGGCCGAGCCGGCTGGTCACGCCGACCTGGCCGCCCATCAGCTGCGCCAGCTGGCGCACGATGGACAGGCCGAGCCCGGTGCCGCCGAAGCGGCGCGTGGTCGACACGTCGGCCTGCACGAAGGGCGTGAACAGCTTGTCGACCACCTCCTGCGAAATGCCCACGCCGGTGTCGCTCACCGACCAGCGCCACCACGCGCGCCCGTCGCCATTCGGGTCGGGCCGCACGCGCACCGTCACCGCGCCATGCTGCGTGAACTTGACGGCGTTGCTGACCAGGTTGATCAGGATCTGGCGCAGCCGCAGGCCGTCGCCCAGCAGCTGGGGCGGCAGGCTGTCGACGCCGTGCACGTCCAGCGCGATGTGCTTGGCGCGCACCTGCGGCGAGAACAGCTGCGTCAACTCGGACAACAGCTCCGACGGGCTGAAGGGCGCGTGCTCCACGTGCATCTCGCCGGCCTCGATCTTGGCCACGTCGAGCACGTCGTTGATGATGCCCATGAGCGAGCGCCCGGCGATCTGCAGCTTGCCGAGCAGCTGCTGCTGGTCGGGCGTGAGCGGGCTCGATTCCAGCAGGTGCGCCACGCCGATCACCGCGTTCATCGGCGTGCGGATCTCGTGACTCATGTTGGCCAGGAACATGCTCTTGGCGTTGCTGGCGTCCTCGGCCGCGGTCTTGGCCTGGCGCAGCGCCACCTCGGCCCGCACCCGTTCGGACACGTCGTGCGCCATGCCCAGGAAGCCGATCACCGCGCCGGCCTCGTTGCGGATGGTGGTCACCACCAGCTGCACGCGCACCTGCGAGCGGTTCTTGCGCACATAGGTCCACTCACGCGTTTCAGCGCCTTCTCGCAGCGCCCGGTGCACCAGCACGGCAAAGCCGCGCAGCGGCTGCCCGCTCTCGTTGGTGGGCAACGCCGCGGCCTGCGCGGCGAGCTCCTCCGGCAGGTGAAAGGCGGTCGGCAGCAGGCGGCCGATCACCTCGTCCTGCGGGTAGCCCAGCAACTGCTCGGCTCCGGCGTTGAAGAGGCTGATGCGGCCGTCCAGGTCGGTCGCGATGATCGCCACCTCGGTGGCCGAGCGCAGCACGCTGCCGAGCAAGGTGGCCAGGCGCGCCAGTTCATCCTGCGCGGCCTTGACCTCGGTGATGTCGTGCACCACCGCGTAGAAGCCGCGCACCTCGCCGTCGACCACGTCCGGCAGGTAGTGGGCCAGCGTTTGCAGCGTGCCCACCCCGCCGGGGCCGGGCAGCGTGCGCTCGAAATACTGCGGCTCGCCGCGCAACGCGGCCTCGATGCGCGGGCGCACCTGCTCGAAGGCGGCGGCGCTGGCCAGCTCGCGCAGGCTGCGCCCGGCAATCTCTTCGCGCGGCACGCCCAGCCAGCGGCAATAGGCGGTGTTGGCCACCCGGTTGCGCAGCTCGGTGTCCCAGTAGCCGATCATCGAGGGCACGGCGTCGAGCACGGCCTGGATGTCGCGCCGCGCGGCCACCAGCTCGGCGGTGCGCTCGTTCACCTCGTTCTCCAGCCGCGCGTTGAATTCCTGCAGGCGGCGCTCGGCCTCCTTGCGCTCGCGGTTGTCGCGCATCAACTGCGCCACGCCGACGACGCGCCCGGTGGGCGAGCGGATGGCGCTGGCGGTGATCGACATGTCCAGCGCGCTGCCGTCGCGGTGCTGGCGGCGCGCGTCGAAGGCCTCGACCGCGCCACCCATGGCGATGCGCGACAGCAGCTCTTCATCCTGGTGCTGGTCCTTGCGCGCCAGCAACAGGAAGCGCAGCGGCTTGCCAATGGCCTCCTGCGCGCTGAAGCCGAACAGCAGCTCGGCGGCGCGATTCCAGATGAACACGCGCCCGTCCATGCTCTCGCCGACGATCGCGTCGCTGGAGTTCTCGACGATGGTGGCCAGTTGCGCGCGGTGCTCGGCGTTGCGCAGTTGCCGTTCGCGGCCGATGCGCAGCGCACCCATCAGCGCCGCGCACAGGCAGGTTGCCAGCAGCCCCGAGAGCAAGACGGTGAGCGGCTGCAGCTGGCCCAGCCGCTGCACCATCTGCTGGTCGCCCTGCAGCTCGATCTGCCAGATGCGCCCGTAGATGCTGCGCTCGACCTGCTGCACCAGGCCGGGCACCAGCTGGCGCCGCGGGCCGGTGCTGGATTCGAAGATCAGGCTGGCGCTGCCGCTCTCGGAGACGTCACGCACCGCGACCGCCACGTCGCTGTCGCCGACGCGAAATTCCGCCAGCACTTCTTCCATGGTGAGCGGCGCGAACGACCAGCCGAGCAGCGCCTCCTCGCGCTGGCGCGAGGTGGCCTGCGGCGCACCCGGGCGGTAGATCGGCAGCAGCAGCAGCATCGAGTGGCGCCCCGCGCCCGAGGCCTGCAGCAGCGCGATGGGCGCGGTGATGGTGGTGCGGCCGGTGCGCGCGGCGGTGAGCGCCGCTGCGCGCCGGTTCGACTCCGAGGCGATGTCGACCCCGAGCGCAGCCCGATTGCGCTCCAGCGGCTCGATGTATTCGGTGATGAAGCGATCGCCGGTGTTCAGCCCGAACTCGCGGATGGAAAAGTCGGCGCCAACGTCGCGCCGCGCCTGCTGCAGGTAGGCCGCGTCCTGCCCCTGCGGCACCTTGCGGATGAAGCCGAAGCCGCGGGCGCCGGGAAATTCCGCCTCCAGTTCGCGCGGCTCGCTGTACTCGCGGAACACGCGCCAGCTCAAGTTGCGCTCGCCCATCAGCAGCACGGCGCCGCGCGCGCGGCGCAAGCCGTAGTCGTACAGCTGCATGCGCGCCGACAGCTGCCCCACGACGCGCTGCGAGGCGGCGTCGAGCGCCTCGCGCGCGGCGTTGAAGTTGCGCTCCGACTGGCGCCAGGCGGCCAGCGCGCTGAGCAGCAGGCCGAGCACCAGCGTGCCGGCAATCCAGTAGGCGACGCTGCGCGGAATGCGGCCGAACCTCATGGCCGCAACAGCATGGCGACCACGCCAGCGGGCCTGCAGCCGGCGCTCAGCGGCGCAGCGGAAGCCGGATCAACGCGGCGCACACGACATCGCCATCAGACCGGATCGGGCATGACGTTTGCGCCGGCCGCGCCATGCTGCACCACCGCATACGAAGCCTGGGCGCGGCCCGCGGCCACCGCCTGCGCGAGGCCGGTCTGCGCCACCGCGCCGAGTGCGCCGTCCGCATTGGCGGCGCGCAGCATCTGCGCATCGCCGGGCGAGGCCGCGTTGAAACTGGCGACCCCAGCGCTGCAGGTGATGTGGCGCGACACGCTCGACTGACTGTGCGCGATGTCCAGCGCCTCCACCGCCGCCAGCACGCGGTGCGCCACATGCAGGGCGCCGTCGAAGGGGGTGTCCGGCAGCAGCATGGCCAAGCGCGCCGGGCCCTGTCGCGCCACCTGGTCGCCGGGCCGGCGCGCCTGGCGAACCAGCACCTCGGCGAGCTTCACCAGCGCGGCATCGGCCGCCTTGTCGCCATGCGCGGCGGCATAGGCGTCGAAGAAGTCGGGCTCCAGCAGCAGCAGCGAGAGCGACTGGCCGGCCTCGAGCGTGCGCAGGGCTTCGCGCCGCAGCGCTTCCTCGTGGGCGCGCGGGTTGGCAATGCCGGTCAGCAGGTCGACCCGCGCCGAATCGCGCAGTTCGTCGGTCAGGCGCTTGAGCTTGAGTTGCGTCGTGACGCGCGCCGTCACCTGCGAGGCGGTGAAGGGCTTGCGGATGAAATCCACCGCGCCCATCTCGAGCACGGCGCGCTCCAGTTCGGCTTCCTGCAGGCTGCTCACGAAGATGATCGGGATGTCCGCCAGCGCGGCATCGCCCTTGAGTTCCTCGCACACCTTCAGGCCGCTCATGTCGCCCATCTGCGCGTCCAGCAGGATCAGGTCGGGCGCCGCCTCGCGGCACAGGCGGATGGCGTCCAGGCCGTTGGTGGCGAAGCGGATGGTCGCGTAATTCGAAAGCATTCGCCGCATCACCTGGATGATCGACGGATCGTCGTCCACGAGCAGCAAGCTGGCTTGAATCGGTGAATTGGGCATGGTCGCCGCATTCTGCCGGAAGCACCTCCAAATGCCGCGTGCGACATCGCGCAGAACACGCGCCAGACGCCGGCGCGCAACAGGCGGCCGCGCCGCCCGATCAGTTGGGCCGCACCGCGCCCGACGCCCCGCCGCCCACCACCGCCCGCGCCAGCCGCCAGGCCAGCCACAGGAACAGCAGCGGCAGCAGCACCGTCTGCACCGCGAACAGGGCGATCAGCTTGACGATGGATTCGCTCCAGCCGGCCGCTGCCTTGGCGATCTCGTCATAGACCTTCTTCAGGTCGGGCCGGCCCTTCCACCAGCGCTCGATGCGCTCGCGCCAGCCTTCGTCGGCCATCGGCGCCTCGGTGGTGGCGCCCATCACCTTGGCGGGCGACTGGTCGATGAAGGCCAGTTGCGCCTGGTATTCGTCCTGCATGAACGCGCGGTAGGCCGCCTCGTTGGCCAGGGCCGACAGCGGCACCGCAAAGCGCACCAGCAGCAGCGCCACCAGCAGGGGCTTGAACCAGCGCCCTGCCCCCTCGCGCCCGCTCCAGCGCAGCAGCAGCCAGGCCAGCACCGCGGCCGACAGCGCCGCCGACACGGCCCAGTGCGCACCGATCTTCAGCAGCAGCAACTGGATGCCCAGCGACACGCTGGCGGCCAGCATGACGGAGGCGAACTGGTCGACCAGTTCATTGAGCGGCTGCAGCGCCTGCCCCGGCGCGGTGCTCACGCCCAGCCCGCCGGGCGTGATCGCCACCTGCGTGCCCTGCGCCACCGACACCACGGCGCCCAGCGCCCGCGCCGCCGCGAACACCGTGAGGGCGCGCTTGAGCCCGGTGGCGACCTGGTCGTTGGCCTGGCGGTCGAGCGCCGGCAGGAGCCAGCAACCGGCCAGCACGGCAAGGCAGAGGGCGACGAGGCCGAGACGGCGTGCAAGAAGGCGGTTCACGCCACGAGGATAGCGGTGCCTCGCAGCGACACGCGGGCAGACGCCAGAATGCGCGCATGACTCGCACAGGAAACACCGGGCCGCGGCCCATCGCCATCGTCGCCGCCCTGCACGCCGAGATCGCGCTGCTGCTGCAGGCCATGCCCGACGAACGCCGCGTGCGCGTGGCGGGGCGCGACTTCTGGCACGGCCACCTGGAAGGCCGCGACGTGGTGGTGGTGCTGTCGCGCATCGGCAAGGTGGCGGCGGCGACCACCGCCGCGCTGCTGCTGGACCGCTTCGACGCCAGCGCCGTGATCTTCACCGGCGTGGCCGGCGGGCTGGGTGCCGGCGTGGCGGTGGGCGACGTGGTGGTGGCCACCGAACTGCTACAGCACGACCTGGACGCCTCGCCGATCTTCCCGCGCCACGAGGTGCCGCTGACCGGCATGGCGCGCTTCGCCACCGACGGCGCGTGGCAACAGGCGCTGGCCGATGCCACGCAACAGGTGCTGGCCAAGCCCGATGCCTTTCTGGGCGACAGCGCGCGCCGCGAATTCGCGCTGGGCGCACCGCGGCTGCACCGCGGGCTCATCGTCAGCGGCGACCGCTTCGTCTCGACCGCCGCCGAAAGCACCGCCCTGCGCACCGCGCTGCCCGACGCGCTGGCGGTGGAAATGGAAGGCGCCGCGGTGGCCCAGGTGTGCCACGACTTCGGCGTGCCCTTCGCCGCGCTGCGCATCGTTTCCGACCGCGCCGACGACGATGCGCACCGCGACTTCGAGCGCTTCGTGGCGGACGTGGCCAGCCGCTACAGCGAGGCGATCGTGCGCCGGCTGCTGATGGCGGGGACGTGGTGACATCGGCTGGGCGATAGGGTCCAGATGCAACCGCAAAGTCTGGTACACGAAAAAAAGTCCCCCAACGTTGATCCCCCTCGACGAAAGACCTGAGCTGCCGTGCAGCCAGATCTGATCTTCACCGAGATCTCGATTCAATCTGCTTTGTCACGCCAGTATCGCGCTCGACTTTCGGGGTCGTCCGAGACCTCACGGCATGGATAGCCATACTTGTTGTTGATGATCGAGAAGTTCGTCCAGTTCTCGCTCATCTCCCGCTTCATCGTCTTAGTCGCAAGCTCGACTCGCGCCTTGGTCAACTCCGCAGAGGAAAATGCGAGAGACATTTCCACCAAGCCCATATACCGCTGATACAGACCGGCAGTCGTTTGCTCGTCCAATCCTGGCGCAGTAGAAGCCAGCAAGAAATAGGCGGCGCAAGTTGCAGATTCGTGCGCAAAGTTATTTCGGGCCTGCCCAGGCTCGTATCCATGGGCCGACACAAGCGCGACACATCCAAGAATTGCCGGAGACACCTTCATATCACCTCCTAGGAATGTCAGCCACCAATTCTGCCAACTATTGGTGTCTTGCTTCGTCAGACCTCCAGGCCAATCACCTCGAAGAAGGCACGCACCATGCGGATGTCGCGCCGCTCGGCCAGGCACACCACGTGGGCGTAGGTGCGCACCTTGGCGTCGTCCAGCCGCACCGCGTGCAGGCCCGGGCCGGGCACGTACTCGACTTCAGACACCGCCGCCACGCCCACGTCCTGCGCAACGGCCTCGCGGATGATCTCGCGGCTGGCCACTTCCATCACCACCTCGGGCGTCACGTCGGCCGCCTTCAGCGCCGTTTCCAGCGCCTTGCGCGTGGTGGAGCCCGGCTCGCGCAGGATCAGTTTCTCGCCCTGCAGCTCGGCCAGCCGGATGCTGCGGCGGCGGGCGAAGCGGTGCTGAGTGGAACAGAAGATCACCACCGGGTGCTCGCTGTAGGGCACCGAGACGAAGCGCTTGTCGTTGGCCACCTTGGCCAGCACCGCCACGTCGGCGCTGTAGTCGAGCAGGCGGTCCATCACGTCCTGTGAATTGCCGGTGCTGACCGACACCTTGACGCCCGGATAGCGCTGGTTGAAGGCCACCAGCATGCGCGTGGCGTGCGAGGGCCCCACCGCCGCCACGCGCAGGTGGCCGCTGCGCAGCTCGCCCGATTCGCGCAGCAGCTGCACCGACTCGGCCTCCAGCTCGAAGATCTGGCGCGACAGGTGCAGCAGCCGCTCGCCCATCTCGGTCAGCAGCACGCGCCGGCCGGTTCGGTAGAACAGCTCGGCGTTGTAGAGCGCCTCCAGCTGGCTGACCTGCGTGGTCACGGTCGGCTGGCTGACATGCAGGCTCTGCGCGGCGCGCGTGAAGCTGCCGGTGGTGGCCACCGCGTGGAAGGAACGAAGCTGCGTCAGGCGCATGACAAGGCTCTCGGTGTTATCCCGGCCGAACTATAGAGCCAGTGAATACAAGAGTAAAAAACTTTGAATTGGATCAATGCGGCGATCGGGCCGACAGTCGGGGCACGCGCCGCAGCCCCGTCCTGCGGCGCGACAACAGGTGACGGATCCCTCAGTTCCGCATAGGAGACTTCGATGAATATCTCGCGTCGTTCACTTCTCGCCTGCACCCCGGCCATCCTGGGTGCACCGCTTCTGACGCTGGGCAGCCGCCCGGCGCAGGCTGCCCAGGTCCTCAGCGTGGGCCTCATTCCCTCGGAAGACTCGCGCGCCATGATCGCCAACAGCCAGGCGATGATGGACATGTTGTCCAAGTCGCTGGGCATGCCGGTCAAGCCCTTCGTGGCGGCCGACTACAACGGCGTGATCGAGGCGCTGCGCTCCAAGCGGCTGGACGTGGCCTACCTCGGCCCCTTCTCCTATGTGATGGGCACCACGGTGGCGCCGATCGAGGCCTTTGCGGTGGCCGAGACCAAGAAGGCCGGCCGCACCTCCTACCACTCGCTGATCGTGGCCCACAAGGACAGCGGCATCAAGACCATCGCCGACCTGAAGGGCAAGACCTTCGCCTTCGTCGATCCCACTTCCACTTCGGGCCACCTGTTCCCCAAGGCCGGGCTGCTGAAGGCCGGCTTCAACCCCGACACCGATTTCGGCCGCGTGATCTTCTCGGGCTCGCACGACTCCAACGCCGTCGCGGTGGAGAACAAGAAGGTCGATGCGGTGGCGATCGCCGACCGCATCCTGGACGCCGCCATCGCCAAGGGCCTGGCCAAGCGCGAGGACCTGGTGGTGGTGTGGACCTCCGACCCGATCCCCGAATCGCCCACCGTGTGGCGCAAGGACCTCGACCCCGAGCTGAAGAAGCGCGTGCAAGCCGCCTTCCTCGACGTGAAGGACATCCCGTGGTCGGACCAGGGGATGCTCAACGGCTTCCACCCGACCGACGACAAGGCCTACGACATCATCCGCGAGACGGCCAGCATCCTGCACCTCGACCTGAAGGCCATGAAGTGATCAAGATCCGTGGCCTGACCAAGCGCTACGGCGCCTTCGATGCCCTCAAGGGCATCGACCTGGACGTGAAGCAGGGTGAATTCCTGGTCGTGCTCGGCCCCTCGGGCGCCGGCAAGTCGACCCTGCTGCGTTGCATCAACCGTCTCGCCGACCCGACCAGCGGCGACATCCACATCGACGGCAAGCTGGCCCGGTCGGACGCCGCGAGCCTGCGCCGCCTACGCTGCCAGGTGGCGATGATCTTCCAGCACTACAACGTGGTGCCGCGCCTGTCGGTGCAGAAGAACGTGCTGACCGGGCGCCTGGGCGCCATGCCCTCGGTGCTGTCGTGGCTGCAGCTCTTTCCGCGCAAGGACGTGGAGATTGCACTCGAATGCCTGCGCCGGGTGGAGCTGGAGGACAAGGCCGAGCTGCGCACCGACACGCTCTCGGGCGGCCAGAAGCAGCGCGTGGGCATTGCCCGGGCGCTGGCGCAGCAACCCAAGATCATCCTGGCCGACGAGCCGGTGGCCAGCCTCGACCCCAAGACCTCGCGCACGGTGCTGAACTACCTGCGCCAGGCCAGCCGCGAGCTGGGCATCACGGTGGTGTGCAACCTGCACCAGATCGACTACGCCAAGGAGTTCGGCGAGCGCATCGTCGGCGTCTCGGCCGGCCAGATCGTGTTCGAAGGCGGCCCCGACCAGCTCACCGGCGACGTGCTGCACCGCATCTACCCCGGGCTGGACGAGAACGACGCGCGCTGCAACGCCGCGGCCCCGACCGCGGCCACGGCGGCCGCACCCGTGCTGCGCCAGCTGCAACTCGAGGAGGCCTGATCATGAACATCGGCTCGTACACCCTTCTCGTGGCCAAGCCCACGGGCAACCTGGGCTGGCTGCCGCGCATCGCCACCGGCGTGGTGGCCGTGGCCGTGCTGGCCTGGGCCGCTGCTGGCGCCCAGGTGAGCTTCACCGAACTGACCAAGGGCCTGCCCTGGATCGGCGACATCCTCTCGCGCATGCTGCCGCCCAACTGGGCCTTTCTCGACAAGCTGGTGCGCCCGGCCATCGAGACGATCCAGATCGCGCTGTGGGGCACCTTGCTGTCGGTCATCCTGGCGGTGCCGGTGTGCTTCTTCGCGGCGCGCAACCTCACGCCCAACCGCGTGGTCTACCAGTTCACGCGCCAGCTCTTCAACGTCACGCGCGGCATCAACGAGATCATCCTGGCGCTGGTGTTCGTGGCGGCCGTCGGCCTGGGGCCCTTCCCCGGCGTGCTGGCGCTGGCGGTGCACGGCGCGGGCATGCTGGGCAAGTTCTTTGCCGAATCGATCGAGGAGATCGACCAGGGCCCGATCGAAGCCCTGCGCGCCACCGGCGCCGGCGCGGTGCAGACCATCATCTTCGGCGTGCTGCCGCAGGTGGTCACGGCCTGGATAGCGGTGGTGCTCTACCGCTTCGAGACCAACCTGCGCCAGGCCACCGTGCTGGGCATGGTGGGCGCGGGCGGCATCGGCTTCGAGCTGGTCGGCAGCATGAAGCTGTTCCAGTACCACGACACCGCCACCTGCATCGTCGTGATCATCGCCATGGTGATGGTGGCCGATTACGTCTCCAGCCGACTGCGTTCCTGGATCCAGAAAGGGGCTCACGCATGACCACCGAATCGGGCGAATCCATGATCGAGGCCAACGGCCGGCGCTACGCCAAGCCCCGCGCGCCGGTGGTGGTGGTGTGCGTCGACGGCTGCGAGCCCGACTACATCACACAGGCCATCCAGGCCGGCGTGGCACCGTACCTGCAGCGCATGCTGGCGCAGGGCACGTCGCTCATCGGCGACTGCGTGGTGCCCAGCTTCACCAACCCCAACAACGTGTCGATCGTGACCGGCGTGCCGCCCTCGGTGCACGGCATCTGCGGCAACTACTTCTACGACGTGGCGGCCGACCGCGAAGTGATGATGAACGACCCCGCGTACCTGCGCGCCCCCACGCTGCTGGCGGCCTTTGCCAAGGCCGGCGCGCTGGTGGCGGCGGTGACGGCCAAGGACAAGCTGCGCACCTTGCTCGGCCACGGCCTGCAGGGCATCTGCTTTTCCGCCGAGAAGGCCGACAAGGCCAGCTTTGCCGATGGCGGCATCGACCGCGTGCTGGAACTGGTGGGCCGGCCGGTGCCCTCGGTCTACAGCGCCGAGCTGAGCGAGTTCGTGTTTGCCGCCGGCGTGCGCCTGATGGAGACGCGCCGGCCGGACCTGATGTACCTCTCGACCACCGACTACGTGCAGCACAAGTGCGCGCCCGGCACGCCCGAGGCGAACGGCTTCTACGCCATGATGGACGGCTACCTGCAGCAGCTCGACGCGCTCGGCGCCGACATCGGCCTCACCGCCGACCACGGCATGAGCCCCAAGACCGACGCCGCCGGCAACCCGCGCGTGGTCTACCTGCAGCAGGAACTCGACGCTCGCCTGGGCGCGGGCAGCACCCGCGTCATCCTGCCGATCACCGACCCTTACGTGGTGCACCACGGCGCGCTGGGTTCCTTCGCCACGGTCTATGTCAACGGCGCCGGCACACTGGACAAGGTGGCCGCGGCGCTGCGCGCCCTGCCCGGCGTGGAGCTGGTGCTGACGCGCGACGAAGCGGTGCAACGCTTCGAGCTGGCGGGCGACCGCATCGGCGACCTGGTGGTCGTGTCCGACCACCTCACCGTGCTGGGCACCAGTGCCGCGCGCCACGACCTGAGCGGGCTCACCGTGCCGCTACGCTCGCATGGCGGCGTGTCCGAACAGAAGGTGCCGCTGCTGTTCAACCGCCCGCTGCACGGGGTCGACCCGAACCGCCGGCTGCGCAACTTCGACGTGTTCGACCTCGTGCTCAACCACGTCGCTCCCCGATAGAGGCTTTTTCATGTCACACGAGTTTTTCAATCCCGTACGCAGCGTCTACGGGGCGGGGTCCCTGTCGTCCCTGCCCGATCTGCTGGGCGCGCGCCGCGCCGTCATCGTGACCTTTCCGGAGGCCCGCCAGCTCGGCCTGGTGGGGCGCCTGGAACAGCTGCTGGGCGAGCGCCTGGCCGGCGTGATCGAGGACGTGCGGCCGAATCCCGACGTGGCCGAACTGCGCGCGCTGTACGAAGACTTCTGGCGCGACCCCGACCGCGCCGAGGTGCTGGTGGCCGTCGGCGGCGGCAGCGCCATCGACACCGCCAAGGCGCTGATGGTGTCCACCGCGAGCGGCCGCTTCGACGAACTGGTGCAGACCCTGGCGGCCGGCAAGTCCTTCACGCCGGCGCGGGTGAAGACCCTGTTCGCCGTGCCGACCACCGCCGGCACCGGCAGCGAGGTCACGCCCTGGGCCACCATCTGGGACCGCGAAGCACAGAAGAAGTATTCGCTGCACCTGCGCGAGACCTGGCCGAGCGTGGCGCTGATCGACCCGCAGCTGATGCTCTCGCTGCCGGCCTCGGTCACCCTGCAAAGCGGGCTGGACGCCTTGTCGCACGCGCTCGAATCGATCTGGAACGTGAACGCCAACCCGGTCTCCGACACCTTCGCGGTGGCCGCCGTGCACGACGTACTCGACACCCTGCCGCGCCTGATGGACAACCTGGCCGACATGGACCTGCGCGGGCGCATGGCGCTGGCCGCGCTCAAGGCCGGCATGGCCTTTTCCAACACGCGCACCGCGCTGGCCCATTCCATCTCCTACGAGATGACGCTGCGCTTCGGCCTGCCGCACGGCATTGCCTGTTCGTTCCCGCTGCCGCTGGTGCTGGAGCGCGCGATTGGCCGCGACGCGGGGCGCGACGCGGTGCTGCAGCGCGCGCTCGGCCCGCTGGACAACGCGCCGACGCGGCTGGCCAATTTCATCGAAAAGCTCGGCGTGAAGACGCGCTTCACCGACTACGGCGTGAGCGACGAACAGGCCGAGCAGATGGTGGCGCACGCGCTCACCGGCGCGCGCGGCAAGAACTTCATTGGCGTGGCGTTGCAGGAGGCCGCATGAGCACCGTTCTCGAAAGCGACAACTTCCGGGCCGAGACCTTGCGCATCGGCGGCGACAGGCTGCGCACGGCGCGCACCCTCGACGTCTTCAACCCCTACAGCGGCGAGCGCGTGGGTACCGTGCCGATGGCCAGCGTGGCGCACGTGCAGCGCGCCATGGAGATTGCGCACGCCTACGTGCCCAGGCTGTCGCGCTACGAGCGATCGGCCATCCTGAACCGCGCCGCGGTGCTGCTGCGCGAGCGCACCGAAGAGGCTTCGGACCTGATCACCGCCGAATCGGGCCTGTCGAAGAAGGACAGCGTGTACGAGGTCGGGCGCGTGGCCGACGTGCTGAACTTCGGCGCCAACGAGGCGCTGCGCGACGACGGCCAGGTGTTCTCCTGTGACCTCACGCCGCACGGCAAGCAGCGCAAGGTGATCACCACGCGCGAGCCGCTGCTCGGCGTGATCACCGCCATCACGCCCTTCAACCACCCGATGAACCAGGTGGCGCACAAGGTGGTGCCCTCGGTGGCAACGAACAACCGCATGGTGCTCAAGCCCTCGGAGAAGGTGCCGCTGTCGGCCTGCTACTTTGCCGACCTGCTGTACGAGGCCGGCCTGCCGCCCGAGATGCTGCAGGTGGTGACCGGCGATCCGCGCGAGATTGCCGACGAATTGCTGACGCACCCGCACGTCGACCTGATCACCTTCACCGGCGGCGTGGCGATCGGCAAGTACATCGCCGCCAAGGCCGGCTACCGGCGCATCGTGCTGGAACTGGGCGGCAACGATCCGCTGATCGTGATGGACGATGCCGACCTGGACAAGGCCAGCGACCTGGCGGTGCAGGGCTCGTACAAGAACTCGGGCCAGCGCTGCACCGCGGTGAAACGCATGCTGGTGCACGAGAAGGTGGCGGCCGCGTTCACCGAGCGCGTGGTGGAAAAGACCCGCGCCTGGCGCCACGGCGACCCGATGGACAAGGCCAACGACATGGGCACCGTGATCGACGAGGCGGCGGCGCGCCATTTCGAGCAGGTGGTGGACCAGGCCGTGGCGCAGGGCGCGCGGCTGCTGACCGGCCACCGCCGCGAGGGCGCGCTCTACGCGCCCACCGTGCTCGACCGCGTGCGCCCGGAGATGACCGTGGTGCGCGAGGAAACCTTCGGCCCGGTGTCGCCCATCGTCACCTTCGCCAGCATCGAGGAAGCCATCGCGATCTCCAACGGCACGGCCTACGGCCTGTCCTCGGGCATTTGCACGCACCGCATGGAAGACGCCATCCGCTTCGCCAAGGAACTGAAGGTGGGCACCGTCAACCTGTGGGAAGTGCCCGGCTACCGGATCGAGCTCACGCCCTTCGGCGGCATCAAGGATTCGGGCCTGGGCTACAAGGAAGGCGTGCAGGAAGCGATCAAGTCGTTCACCAACTGCAAGACGTTCACGATGCCGTGGTAGCGCCATGCCGGCGGGGCATGGAGTCCTGCATGTTTGTGCGCGGCCTCAATCCTGCGGAGTGCGCGTCCTGGGTTCAGGCTCGGGGCACCATTCTGGCGATTTCCGCCGCCACCGCCTGATCGGCGGAATCGAGACCGTCCAGCTTCCGGTGGTCAGTTCAAAACCGGGACGATTCAAAGTTTCCCCAGGCTCAAGCGAGAGTGGCTTCTTCAGCCGGCACTAGCACCGGCGTAAGCTGGCCAACCTGCTCCTCTTGCCACTCCGCGTAAGTCTTACCGGAGCCCTCGACCAACCAGTGGGTGCGGCCGTTCGCACTTCGACCCGCTACCACTGCCGCAGCCGCGCTAGGACTGGAGAAGGCGTAGCTCTTGGTGAACACGTTATGCCTGCCGTCAGACGTCGGTTCAAGCACACCAGCTTTTACCAGCTCCTCAAACAGGAGTGTGTACGTGCCATCAACCCCCTCCCAGTGCAGGCGGGCTTTTGATCCCTTCATCACAACAAATTCACCCTCGATCTCCTGTGCGCGCGCAGTGATCTCGTGCTTCCTGATGTCCCCAACGAAGATGGGCGACTGCGGCACTGGTGGGGGCACAGTTACGTCATCTGGAACCTTCATGGAAGGCGCTTGCGGTGCCGCTCTGAGATAGTCAAAGCCCAGCACCGGCAGCAACGTCTGAATCTGCTCGAGGAAGAACTCCATGTCAGAGCGGTCGGCCTCTGGCAGGTTCTCGTACTGCGGATCCGTACCGTTCACGAGCACGCATCTCCCGGCCGCTTGCGCGACAGTAATCAAGCGGCTCTCGAGGTACTTCACATGCCCTTTTGTGAGATTGGCATCCTTGCTCGTGATGACGCACACGCGCTCCCAGAAGTCCTTGCCGCCCTTGTCTTCCGGCCTGTTGTGCAGCTTGAGCCGCGTTGCGACGTCGTCCGTCTCGCCCAAGTAGATCTGAGTTCCAACACCAGTGCCTGTATCCGGACCAGCAAGCAGATAAACGCCTGCACGTCTAGCTTCGGGGCGTTGGATTAGCTCGGTTAGCTTCCCGCGCGATCCGGTGATCACATGACCGGTCCAGTTCATGATTTCCGCAGTAAGCAGGCCTTGAGGAACGCCGTCTACAAGAAACAGCTTAAGGGTGCGACCTTTGTTCATGTCTTCGTGCTCTTTGCTGAGGTGTGACCACCCGTACTAGGCGGCGCGAGAAGTCGGTCGATAGACTTGCTTTCGAGGACATATAGATGATTGAGTAGCAGGAACTCTGGGAGCGCATCTTCCGCACGCTGCTGCATTTCACGGTGAGCTCGACGGTTTCGGTAGGCCAGATAGCCGCCGACGAAAAGTTGAGCTCTTCCACTCTGTTCGGCAGGTTCAACGTCCTCCCAAGTAAGGCGCGAATTTTCGCCCTGAAAGGCCTGAGCCATGAGCTGACTACTACTACCAGTCGACTCGATTCGTGCCCGAACAATGTCTTCCAAGCGCCTGAATCCTCGATGTAGTGAGTCGTCATTCTCTTCAAAAAACCGTAGGGCGAGATCGACTATGCGCTGATCGATGAGCGACCACGGCATGACAGTCCGAATCGACGACCACTGCTCTCTTTGCCGCCCTTCTCGTCCCAATCCATCGTAGATGTAATCGTGGATACGGCATGGTCGAACTACTTTCGAAGACGCAAGTAGGAGCAAGTCCTTGCTCGTGAGCGCAGATGCGTCGACGCGTGCAACCACGGCCTCGTCTACCTCGCATTCCTCGATATCAACTCCGTAGTCGATGAGCAGTCTGAGCGTCTCTGCGAAGGTTCGAGGCCCTTCGCCCGAGTAGCCTGAGCTAAACCCCGACTTCACTGCGACCGTCTCCGATGAATCAATAAAAAGTAATAGCGCGTGCATCCTGCTGGCGGTGGTTAGAACCTTGGCGCTTTCAATACGGTCGCCGTACTGAACGTAACGCCTGACAGCGTCGAGACACGCGCGAGAAATGCCGGATAGCCCGACGTACTGAACATCGGTCGAATCGGCGCTCGCCGCCGCAACAAGCCTTCTTAGCATCGATCTCCTGCGCAGAGAAATTGGATGTCACAGCATAAAACCTTTCCGAGCAGGGCTCTGCCATCGCGCAAGCTAATCCCCGCGCGTTTAGCGTTTATCCAGAGGGTCCTATTTCGTATCACCCAGTCGCACTGCCAACGGATGGCTACGTGGACAGCAGGCGACGAACCTCTCCTTCAACGTCGTCAAGGGCATCGGGCGCTCTGGTAGAGAAAGCAAGGTCATTTGAGCTGGCAAGCCGCGCCAAACCTCACTTTCAGACGAATCTAGGTGCATCAGCTAGAGAATGCCGATCTGAAGGCGCACTCGAAGCGCCCAGATGACCTTGACCTTGAATGGGCTCCATTCACCATCTTGCTTTTTGTTCCACGGCTCGCGACGAATGACGCTCTGAACGTTCCTCACAATGTCTCTCAGCAAATTGAGGGAGCACAGCGCTGGGCCGACGGGCTATCAGCGTGCTCGCACCGATGTGGCGGCTGATTAAGGACACCTAGGGCAGGCGGCTTGTCGAGGTGGAGCAGATGCTGGGCATGCACACGGTCCCAGGACGCAGACGCAAAGGAAGACACGCGTCAGGCGCCATCGGCTATCTCAATCCAGCGGTAGCCCAGGCGAATACGGCCTTGCGTTTGTAACTCGCGCAGCTTGAGATTGACCTTCTGGCGCGATGCCCCGACTGCATGTGCGAGATCGGCCTGTGAAATGCGCAGGGCAACGCGGCCACCTGAGCGCTGGCCGTTCTCGGCCGCGATGCGCTGCAGCGTGGCCCATACGCGCGCGCTCAAGGTGTCCTCCGCGCGAATGAGGATGATGTCGAACAGTTCGTTCACCCGCAGGCTGAGGGCCCTCGCCACGGCCAGGCAGGCAAGGGCGTCATTGGCGAGAAATTCGAGCAACGGCTCGCGCGGCAGAACCAGCAACTCGACGTCTCCAGCGGCCACCAGGTCGACCGGGACAGGGGCGTTGCCCAAGACGGAACTGAATCCGCTGACTTCGCCGCGCTCCATCCATCGGCTGAGCAGCTCGGCCCCGCTGGCGGTGTAGCCCATCGAGCGCAGCCGCCCCGATAGCAGCACGAGCACGTGCTCGGCGGAATCGCCGCGCTTCTGGATCAACTGTCCGTCGCGGTAGGTGCGGTGCGAGCCGACAGCCAACAGGCGCTGGCGCGACTGCGGCGGCAGATCCGCCAGCAGGTCCACTTGATAGCGGTCGCTCGCGATGGGATTAGGGATACCGATCTTCGGGTTCACACCCGAATTGTCACCCGCGGCGCAGTCTTCCCCGGCGCGATTCCCTGTAATCCCTCAGCACAGGATCGCTGTGTCGCGAACCCTCACGAAACGGACAACCATGCCTCGAAATCAACTGATTGCTCTTGCCGTCGCTGCCGTCTCGGCGCTTTCCGCCCCGGCGTATGCGCAATCCACCACGTTGCGCATTCAGGACTATCCGGGCATCGGCAATTTCCTGGTGCGGATCGCCAATGCCAACGGGCTGTGCGAGAAGCATGGACTCAAGTGCGAATTGCGGACCATCCCGCAGGCCCCTCTGGGCATGCAGACGCTGCTTGCAGGCGACCTCGACATTGCCTTCACGCCGCCCGAAGTGATGGTGCAGGCAGTCAACAAGGGGGCCGATGTCAAGGCCATCGGCAGCGGCGCCAGCGCCCCCATCTTTTTCCTGATGGCCGGCGCCGCCCTGGAGACGCCGACTTCCGGGAAGGTCTACCCGGCCGTGATGCACGACTTCAAGGGCAAGAAAATCGGCGTGACGGCGCGCGGCAGTGCAGCCGAGTTCCAACTGGTGAGCCTGCTCAAGGGCGCCGGCATGAGCGCTGACGACGTGACCATCGTGGCGGTTGGTGCGCCCAACACGGCGTTCCCGGCCATCGCCCACAAGCAGGTCGACGCCTTGATGCTGTTCACCCCGATGGACGGTTTTTGCGAGGTCGCCAAGGCCTGCCGCGTGGTGGTCGATCCGCGCAAGGGCCAGGGTCCGGCGGATGTACTGGGCGTGACGGGTGCGGCCATGCTGCAGGTGGTGCGCAACGACTTCCTGCAGAAGAACGCCACCGCCATCGCCGGCTACCGGCAGGCCATGCAGGAGGCTGCCGATTTCGCGCAGAAGCCGGCCAATTTCGATGCCATGCTGAAGGTGGCGCAAGACACCTTCAAGATCACGGCCCCGGGCGGCGAGCAGATTCTCGAGGTTTCGCTGCGCAACTCGGTGCCGTCATTTCATTTCGCGGCGGACCCCAAGGCATTCCAGAGCGCCGCCCAATACATGCAGCGAACCGGCCAGATCGACAACGTGGTCGATACCTCCAAGCTGCTCGCCCAGTGACTTCGGACAGCGCATTGCAAGGCGCGGCAGCTGGCTGCGCCGTGGCGGTCGACAACCTGCATTTGAGCTTCGACGGACACAGGCCGGTGCTGGCCGATGTCTCGCTGCGCCTGGCAGAGGGCGAATTCGTTTCCCTCGTCGGCCCCAGCGGCTGCGGCAAGACCACCTTGCTGAACCTGTGTGCCGGCCTGGTTCGGCATACTGGCGCGGGCACGATCGAGGTGCTGGGCGGAGCGCCGCGCACGGGCCATCCGGGCATCGGCTACATGCTGGCCCGCGACAGCCTGTTGCCTTGGTGCTCGGCGCTGGAGAATGCCGCCTTCGGCGTACGCGTGCGTGGCGTGCCCCGGGCCGAAAGCCTGGAACGCGCCGGGCGCATGCTGGCCGAGGTGGGCTTGGCCGAGCATGCGCAAGCCCTGCCCAAGGCGCTGTCGCATGGCATGCGCCAGCGCACCGCCCTGGCGCGCACCTTCGCGCTGGACGCATCGCTGCTGCTGATGGACGAACCCTTCGGCGCGCTCGATGCGCAAACCAAACTGCAGTTGGAAGACTTGCTGCTGCGTCTGTGCCATCAGCACCGGCACACGGCGCTGTTCGTCACGCACGACCTGGCCGAGGCGGTTGCCGTGTCCGATCGCGTGGTGGTCATGTCGTCGCGACCGGGACGCATCATTGCCGACGTTCCGATCGACCTGCCGCGCCCGCGCTCGATCCGAGACTTGCAGAAGTCACCTCGCTTCCACGAGCTCTACGCCACTTTGTGGTCGCATCTCGAGTCGGGGTGGGTACACCATGAAGGCTAGCCGGCTGCGCTGGGGTCTGCTGCACCTCGTGTTCATCGCCATGGTCCTGGGCCTGGCTGAAGTGGCCGCCAAGCGTGGCTGGCTCGACCCGACCTTCTTTGGCCAGCCCAGCGGTGTGGCCCGCTACCTGTGGCACGCACTGGGCACGGCGAAATTCTGGTCCGATCTGGGCTGGACGCTGGCCGCCGTGGGCGCCTCGTTCCTGCTGGGAAGCGTGGCGGCGTTCGCGGTCGGGCTGGCATTCGTTCGCTGGCCGCAGGTGGAGCGCTTTGCCGATCCGTACTTCAACGCCATGAACGTGATGCCGCGCATCGCCCTCGCGCCGCTGTTCATCCTGTGGTTCGGCATCGGCCTGGGCAGCAAGATCGCGGTGGGGTGCTCGCTCACTTTCTTCATCGTCCTGTCGGCCACGGTGGCCGGCATCCGCGGCGTGAGCCAAGACCACGTGACGCTGTGCCGCACGCTCGGTGCCAGCGCTGTCACCACCTTCTTCGAGGTTACGTTGCCCGGCGCGGTGCCCGTCATCTTCTCGGGCCTGCGGCTCGGTTTGATCTACGCCCTGCTGGGTGTGGTGGGCACCGAGATCATTGCCAGCGAGAAGGGCCTGGGCCAGACGCTCGCCTATCTGGGCTCCACCTTCGACATCAACGGCGTGATGGCGCTGCTGCTGGTCCTCGCGCTGCTGGGCGTGGGCATCGTGCGTTTCATGACCTGGCTTGAAAAGCGTCTGCTGCACTGGCAGTAGGCACCGTATCCCCAACCGTCCCGTTTCTCATTCGAAAGTCCCTGACATGGCCAATACCACCCCCATGGCGCTGATCGACATCGGCAGCCGCTACAAGCACATCCGCCCTGTTCCGCGCATGCCGAACTTCGCAGCGTGGATCGAAGGCGTCGATCTCACGCAACCACTGTGCGAACCGGTGAAAGCCGAGCTGCGCCAGGCGCTGTTCGATTTCGAGGTGATCTTCTTCAAGCCGCAAACCATCACGCCACAGCAACACGTTGCCCTAGGCCAGGTCTTCGGGCCGATCTCCACCGGTTCGTACTTCGATCGCAATGCCGAAGTGCCCGAAATGGAGATGATCGTCTCGGACCGCGAGCGCCCACCGGCGATCGACAACTGGCACACCGACATCAGCTGGAAACTCAATCCGCCACTGGGCACCGCGATCCAGATCACCGTCACCCCCCCTGCCGGCGGCAACACCTGCTGGAGCAGCACCAGCAAGGCGTTCGAATGGCTATCGCCGGGCATGCAGCAGTATCTGGAAGGCTTGGAAGCCATGCACACGTGGGAGCAATCGGGCTTTCGCGAGTACCTCGGCGACAAGGGCGAGGAAGCACTGATCGCCGCCATCAAGGCGGCCAAGCCGGTGATTCATCCGGTAGTGCGCGTCAATCCTGATTCGGGCCGCAAGTGCATCTACGTCAATTCCGACTTCACGCGCAGCATCGTGGGCATCGACCGGCATGAAGCCAAGGGCGTGCTGCAGTTCCTGCTCGGCTGGCTCCAGCGCCCCGAATTCATGGTGCACCACCAGTGGGAAGCGGGCGGCATCGCCATCTGGGACAACCGCAGCACGCAGCACTACGCAGTGGCCGATTACTGGCCGCATCACCGGGTGAACCAGCGCGTCACCTTCAACTCACCAGCACAAGCGCCGACGCGCTGAGAAAGGGAAACCGGTCATGCAACAGCACACCAAGTTCTATATCGACGGCCAGTGGGTCGAGCCTGCCGTGCCCCGCACGCTGGACGTGATCAATCCCTCCACCGAGCAGCCGTTCGCCCGCATCAGCATGGGCAGCGCGACCGATGTCAATACGGCCGTTGTGGCCGCCCGGCGCGCATTCGAGGGCTTCTCGCAGACCAGCCGCGAAGAGCGGGTGGCGCTGCTCGAGAAGGTGCTCGCCGTCTATCAGCAGCGCTACGGCGACATCGTGCAGGCCGTGTCGCAGGACATGGGCGCGCCGCTTTGGTTGTCGAAGGCAGCGCAGGCGGCCGTTGGCGTGGCCCACCTGTCGCAAGCCATCCAGGTGCTCAAGGACTTCAACTTCGAGCAGGCGCAGGGCACCACCACGCTCGTGCATGAGCCGGTCGGCGTGGTCGGCATGATCACGCCCTGGAACTGGCCGATCAACCAGATCATGTGCAAGGTTGCGCCAGCACTGGCCGCCGGCTGCACGATGATCCTCAAGCCGTCCGAGGTGGCGCCGCTCAGTGCCATCCTGGTCGCCGAGGTGCTGCACGAGGCCGGCGTGCCACCGGGCGTGTTCAATCTCGTCAACGGCGACGGACCGACGGTAGGCGAAGCCATGGCCGCCCATCCGGACATCGACATGATGACCTTCACCGGCTCCACGCGGGCCGGCATCGCGGTCGCCAAAGCCGCGGCCGATTCGGTCAAGCGCGTGACGCAGGAACTGGGCGGCAAATCCGCCAACATCGTGCTGGACGATGCCGACCTGGAAGCCGCGGTGGCGCAGGGCGTGCAGGCCTGCTTCATCAATTCCGGCCAGAGCTGCAACGCGCCCACCCGCATGTTCGTGCCGCGTGCCCTGCACGCGCGCGCCGTTGCCGCGGCCAAGGCAGCAGCCGATGCGACACCGGTAGGCGACGCGATGGCCGAGGGCATGCACATGGGGCCGGTCGTCAGCGAAGCGCAGTTCAAGCGCGTCCAGGCGCTGATCGAAACCGGTATCGACGAGGGCGCGACCCTCGTCGCCGGCGGACCCGGCCGTCCCGAGGGCATCGCCAAGGGCTACTTCGTTCGGCCCACCGTCTTCGCCAATGTGCGAAGTGACATGGTCATTGCGCGAGAGGAGATCTTCGGCCCCGTGCTGGTCATCCTGCCCTACGACACCGAGGAGGATGCGATCAGCATGGCCAATGCGTCGCCCTACGGCTTGTCCGGCTATGTGCAGTCGGCCAGCCTGGAACGTGCACATCGCGTGGCGGCACGCTTGCGCACCGGCATGGTCCATCTCAACGGCGCCGGCCCCGATTTCGGCGCGCCTTTTGGCGGCTACAAGCAGTCGGGCAATGGGCGTGAGTGGGGCGAGCACGGGTTCCGCGAGTACCTGGAAATCAAGGCCATCATGGGCGCCACCGTGGCATGACCTGAGCGCGGCTTGTCTGAGATGGCGTTAAGGAAACCGAACTGTGGCCAATCCTCAAAATGCAGCGGCGCTGATTTGCATTGAAGAAATCGAAAAGCGCTGAGCCTTGGTCTTTCGGCGATATGACCCCGCGTCAGGGGCGCAGCACTTCGCGCCAACTGCAGCAAGAGCATTCCGCTGGCGAAGTCATTGGGCTTGCCACTTCCTCGTCAAGGTCACTCGAAGTCTTGCGGGTCGTGGCCTGACCAGGACCACCGCGAATTCTCCTTTCACATCCGCAAGGCAACGCCTCCGGTGCGAAGTGCGCAACAATGCCGCATGCAGCAGGCCCAATCTTTCTTGCGTGGTGGAGTCGCTCGTGTCCTGGGTGCGGCGATGCGCGCGCTGACAGTGGCGTCGATCGTGAGCGGCTGCGTCACCGCGCCGCCGCCGACCCCGGTGCAGCCGCAAGGCGACCGCGACGCCAATGACTGCAACGTGGCGGCCGGATACCAATGGTGTCCGCGCACCGGCAGCTGCCAGCGCCCCGCGGACCTGGCGACCCGGGTTGGATTCGCCCCGGAAAGCTTTGCCGGCTATTGCCGAATCAAGCGTCAGTAGCGCCCTGCCCGAGAGCGAGCGTCATGGCAGCGCGGGCGCATTGAATCCGTACAGCGCCGCGGGGTTGTCCGTCAGGATCCTTTGCTGCGCCTGGCCGTCCGGCACCCACTGTCGAAGCCAATCGAGAAGACTGCGATCGGAAGGTGGCGGATTCTGCGAGGGGTGCGGCCAGTTCGAAGCCCAAAGGCAGCGCTCGGGGAAGCGGCGCGCCAGTTCGCCCGCCAGGACGCCGACATCGTCGTAGCCCGGCGGCCCCGAGCGCGAGGTCTCGTAGGGCGCAGAGAGCTTGATCCAGACGCGGCCGCTGTCCAGGATGCGCAGCAGCGCCTGGAACGCAGGGTCGGACGGCGGCACCGGTCGCAGGAACTTGCAGGTGTGGTCGATCACCACGGTGGACGGCAGGCGCCGGATCAGGTCTTCCCGTTGCGCCGCGGTACGGCCGTCGAACTGCAGGTTGATCATCCAGCCGCGCGCTGCCAGTCGCGCCGACATGGGCGCCAGCGAATCCCAGTCGAGCAGCCCGTCGATCAGCATGTAGCGCGCGCCGCGCACGCCGCGCGCGTGGAGCTGAGCGATGTGATCGTCGCTGGCCTGCGGATCGAGCAGCGCGATGCCGCGAGCCCGGCCGCCGAACTGGTCCAGCGCATCGAGCATGCAGCTGTTGTCGAATCCGTAGGCGGTCGGTTGCACGAGCACGGCATGGGCCAGGCCCAGGGGTTGCTGCACCTCGCGCCGGTAGCGCGACACAGGCGAATGCACCGGCAGCCAGGCGACACGCGGCAGTATCGGATAGCCGTTCTCGTAGATGTGGACGTGGCAGTCGCAGCCGGCGGGGGATGCGGCTGGCAGGGGCACGGATGGGTTCATGACGCGGCTTTGCAGTTGCATGGCATCGGCGTGCTACGCGGGCGATTTCCACCGGTACGCCTGCGCCGTGTTGACGGCTCCGGCCGGCGTCCGGCCCGCGGCGATGTCGATGACCTGCTGCACCGTCTCGAGGGCCTGGTGCTCGATGGCCGGGGCGGTGAGCCCACCGATGTGCGGTGTCGCGATGACGCGCGGGTGCCCGGCCAGGCGAACGGGCGGCATCTGGTCCGCCGCCCGGCCGACATCCAGCGCGGCTCCCGCCAGGTGCCCGCTGTCGAGCGCCGCAAGGAGTGCGGCTTCGTCGACCAGCTGGCCGCGCGAGGCATTGATGAAGTAGCTGCCCGGGCGCATCTGCGCGAACGCCGCCGCATCGAACAGGTTGTGGGTCTGTTCGGTGGCGGCCGCCAGGCTCACGACATGGTCGGCGGCGCCGAGAAGATGGGCCAGCGATGGCGCGCGCATTGCCTCGTCGACCGCCGCGAACGGATCGTGCACGAGCAGGCGCATCTGCAGCGCCCGGGCGATGGGGTCGAGGTAGCGTGCGATCTGGCCGTAGCCCACCAGGCCCAGCGTGGTGTTGCGCAGTTCGCGGCCCATGGTGGCGACGCGTGGGTGGCCGCTGCGGTGGCCTTGCACGTAGTCGCACAGCTGCCGGCTCAGCGCCAGCATGGCGCCCACGATCCACTCGGCGACGGCGGCGGAAAAGCCGGCGCTGGCCTGCGTGACCAGCACCCCATGGCGGCTGGCCGCATCGACGTCGATGTTGCGGATGTCGACAGCGCAGCGCACGAAGGCGCGCAGCCGGGGCAGGCTGGCGAAGAGCTGTTCCCCCGCAGCCAGCTGCCGATAGGAGACGATGCAGTCGGCGTCGCCTGCCAGTGCCCGCAGCCGCTGCGGCGTGAGGTCGTCGTCGTCCGGGTTGAGCACCACCTCGGCCACGGCGCGCAGCTGCCGCAGGGCGCGCGCTCCGTAATACAGCGAGACAGCGGCCGGTGGATGGGAAAGAAAGACCTTCATTGAATCATTCGGCGGTCAGGCCGGCCGTGGTGATCACCCTCTTCCACTTGGTCGACTCGGCCTGGATCATCGCCGTGAAATCGGCCGGCGGGCCGGTCAGCACCTCGCCGCCCATGGCGCTGATGCGAGCCTGGATCTCCGGCCTGGCCAGCACGGCCTGCACATCGGCGTTGATCTTGTGGACGACGTCGTCCGCAAGCCCGGCCGGACCGACGAGGCCCTGCCAGTCGCGGATGACGACGTCGAAGCCCTGCTCCTTCAGGGTCGGAATGGAGGGGCTCTGCGGTGCGCGGACGTCGCCCGTCACGCCGAGCGCCCGCATCGTTCCGCCCTGGACCTGCGGCAGCGCTGAAGGGGCCGCCGCGAACATCAGCGTCACGTTGCCTGCGACCACGTCCTGCACCGCCGGGCCGGCGCCGCGATAGGGCACGTGGACCATCTCCACGCCGGTCTGCTGCTTGAACAGTTCGCCGCCCAGGTGCGAAGGCGAACCCGGACCGCCGGAGGCAAAGCTGGCGCTGGACGGATTCGCCTTCAGGTAGGCGACGAGCTGTGCGGTGGTACTGACCGGCAGCTTGGACGACACCACCAGCACGTTGCTCTGCCGGGCCATTGCGACGATGGGCGTCAGGTCCTTGGCGATCACGTAGGGCGGCTTGCGGGTCAGGGCCTCGAACACCACGTGGTTGAGGTTGAGCAGGCCGATGGTGTAGCCGTCCGGCGCCGATCGCGCGACGTTGCCCATGGCGATGGAGCCGCTGGCGCCGGCCATGTTCTCGACCACCACCGGCTGCTTCCAGATGAGCGACAGCTCGGCGCCGACCAGCCTGGCCAGGATGTCCGAGGTGCCACCGGGCGGGTTGCCGATGATCAGCTTGACGGGCTTTTCTGGGAACTGGCCAGCCATGGCCACAGTGCTGCCCAGGCCCAGCAGGCCGCCCATGGCGAGCAGCGCCATGCGGCGGGTCGGGCCGGTTCGGCGTTCGATGGTATGCATGCGGTTGTCTCCGTGAGGTGGATTCGTGAACGCTCGGTTGGCGGCTCAGGCGATGGCCTGCGCGCTGCAGTGCCAGGACAGGCGCCGCACGCCGCCGGGCGGCAGCGCGAGGGCATCGCGCCATTGCGCGCCATCGTGGGCAAGGGCACCGGGCACCGCGCTGACGGGCTCCAGGCAGGCGTGGCGTGCATGGGCCGGCACGTGGCACAGCAGGTGCGGTGCGCCGGTCGATCGGACGTGCAGGTCGAACGCTTCGTCGAGCGCCAGCGCCATGCTGCCGTCCCAATCGGTGAAGACGTGGGTGCCCGGCCTTGTCAGCCGGCACCGGTGTGCGCGCGGCGGCGCCGCGGCCGGCAGCAGGCGTCGCAGCCCGTCACGGCCCAGGTCTTCGCGCGCACCAGCCTTCAGCCGCAGCCCCCTGCCGCGCGCCGCTGCGCAGGGCAGCGGATGGAAGGGATGCCAGCCCAGTGCGGCCGGCATCGCCTCCGCGGCGTCATTGCGGAGTGCGAGTTGCACGCCGACGCCGCCCTCGCCGACGGCAACGGCCATCGAGAGGGTGAATGGCCAGGGCCAGCGGTGGGCGCCGGCGGGGTGTCGCAGGCGCAGCAGGGCCTCACGGCCAGTCGCGCGCTCGACCGTCCAGGCTGCGCGGTGGCCAAAGCCGTGCAGTGCATGCCGCTGCCCGGGCGCGGGTTCAAGCTGCACTTCGCGGCCTTGCCAGCGGAAGCGTGCGCCACCCAGCTTGTTGTTGAAGGGCGCCAGCGGAAAGGCGCCGGCCTTGGGCCAGTCATGCGGGTCGAACGCCGCGACGTCCGGCCACGGCACCACGAGGTCATGCAGGCGGCTGCCGCGGCGCCACTGCAGCCGGGTCAAGCGCGCGCCCGCCGCCGGCGCGATGCGCACCGTGTAGGGGCCGTCGGCCAGTGTCAGCTCTTCACCGATCTGCATGTGCCAAGCCCATGCGTTGCAGGTACTCGGCTGGCGCATCTGCGCGCCGCATCTCCCGCACCGCCAGAGCGCGCAGGCGCGCCGCCGTCGCAGCGTCGTCGATCGGACGCGTCTGGCCGGGGTCATCGTGCAGGTCGTACAGCACCGTGACCGTGTCGTTCTGCACACCGGGACCCTGGTGGTTGTAGAAGGGCGATTTGGGCGTGGCCGGCACCCGCAGCACCGGCACGTCGTTGAAATAGGGCAGCGGCGCGGTCAGCGTGGCGTCGCGCAGTTCTTCCGCGCTGAACATGCCGCGCAGGTGCATCGGCATCAGGGTGTACTGGTAGAGGTTGCCGCCGTGCATGTCGGGCGGATAGAGAAAGTAGGTGTAGCGCCCATCCGTCACGTTCACCGCGCTGCCGAACACGCCATAGATTGCCGCCTCGCGGCCGGGTTTGTCCTGCTGCAGCATGGCCAGCAGCGACTGCCCGGTGACGCCCTTGGGCACGGGCGCGCCGGCGATGTCGAGCAGGGTCGGCATCACGTCGATGGTCTGCGTCAGCTTGGCGCAGCGCTCGCCGGCGCGGTGCGCCAGCGCGGGGTGGTGGAAGAACAGGGGGATGTGCGCGACCTCGTTGTAGCAGGGCATCACGTTCTTGGCCCACCAGTCGTGCTCACCCAGCAGGAAGCCGTGGTCGGTGGTGACCACCAGCGCGGTGTCGTCCCACATCGCCTCGCGGTCCATGAAGTCGAGCAGGCGGCCCAGCTCGTGGTCGCACAGCGCGACGATCGCCGCGTAGTTGGCGCGGATCTCCTCGCATTCCGCGTCGCTCTCGTTGACCCGCGCATACGGCGGCCAGTCGAACACGGGGCCACGGTAGCGCGTGGGATAGGGCTTGCGGAACTCGGCCGGCGCATGAAAGGGCTCGTGCGGATCGAAGGTCTCCAGGTGCAGCAGCCAGTCGGGCGCGTCGCGGTTGGCCTGCAGGAATTCCAGCCCCGCGTCGAAGCAGCGCACCGACGGAAAGTCGGCGTACTCGCGGATGAACTCGCGGTTGACCATGTGCCGCGACAGCTTGTGCCGGCGCTGGTCGGTGAACTGCTGCGGGTGGTACATCTCGCGCCAGCGGTCCCACGGCGGCTGCACCATCGCCTTCCACGGGTCGCCCTCCTGCCCGCGGATGAACTCGTACGTGTCGTAGCGGTTGTGGTACGTGGCGCCGCCATCGCCCCAGTAGTGGAAGTGGTCGGAGATCAGGTGCGAATAGGTGCCCGATCCATTCAGCAGCGCGGCAAAGGAGTTGTCGAACGGCTCGAGCGGGCCCCAGCCGCGGTGCAGGAAGTTGAGGCGCCCGGTGTGCATGTCTCGCCGCGCCGGCATGCACGGCAGGCTGCCCACGTAGTGGTTGTCGAAAGTGATCGATCGGCGGGCCAGCCGGGCGAAGTTGGGCGTTGCGATGGCGGTGCCGCCGTAGGCCTCGAGTGCCCTGCGGTTGAGCGAATCGAAGAGGACGAAGATGGTGCGCACGGATACCCCGAAAAAGCTGATGTGCGCCCATCGTAGGAGTCGCCGATCAATGCTACAAATCGATCTTTTGCAGCAGTTGATCGATTTTTGTGATTTATCCCAATCCACGCCACCTGCGCGCATTCCTGGCTGTCGCGTCGTCGGCCAGCTTCGGCGCAGCGGCGCGCGAAGTGCACATGGGCCAGCCGGCGCTGAGCCAGGCCATCGCCAACCTCGAGCGCGTGGTGGGCGTGGCCCTGCTCGACCGCACCACGCGCTACGTGCAGCTCACGCCGGCGGGACAGGACTTTCTCGAAGACGCCCGGCGCGTGCTGGCCGAGTACGAACGCCTCATGCAGCGAGGTTCGGAATGGGCCAGCGCCCGGCGCGGCAGGTTGCGCATCCTGAGCATCCTGTCGGTCGCCCAGCGGCTGCTGCCGACCCTGGTGCGCACTTTCTCGCAATGCCATCCGGGCGTCGACGTGGAAGTCTTCGATGTGCCGGACCCGAGCCTGCACGAACGCCTGGAAAGACGCGAGGGCGACCTGGCGTTCATCAGCGAGACTGACCTGGGCCGCGGCGAACTGACGCTGCCGATCCTGCAGGATCCGTTCTGCTGCATCTTCCCGCCCGAGCATCCGTTCGCCGCATTGCCACGCGTCCCGTCCCGGCTGCTGGCCGCTGAACAGCTCATCCTGCCTCGCCGCGGCAAGGTGCTGCGCTCCTACGTGGACGGCGCCGTCAGCCGGCTCAAGCTCGCCCAGCGCCCGATCGAGGTGGAGAACCTGGCCACGCTGATCGGCATGGTCGAGAGCGGAGTGGGCATCGCGCTGATCCCGGCGCTCAGCTGCCCGCGCGCCGTGACGGGGGGCGTGCTGTCGAGGCCGCTGGAGCAACCGCGCATCACCCGGCACGTCGCGATCGCCCGGTTGAGCGAGCCGGCCGTCATGCCCGCCAGCCAGGCCTTCGTGGCGCATGTACTGCACGAACTCGGTTCGGGCACCTTCTCCTTGCCCGAGGGCGTGCAATACCTCAAGCCGCCGGCCCGTGACGTAGCGACATTCTTATCGCACCGCCGCTCGCAGGCGGGGTGAGTGCAGGTGGGGCGCTTTCGAAAGGCCGGCCAGCGGGAGATCGTTGCACGGGGTGCAAGAGGCGGCGTATGCGCGCATAGCGCTCGCAGTCAGGGAACTGGTGCCGCGCGCTGTGGAGGGAGTCGGGCCCGGCCTACGACGGCGAGTACGTCGGGAAGATGGACAATTGGGGAACACAGCAGAGCGCATGTTCGCCCGCAGCCTCCTGACCCAGCGCGACGCCGATCGCCTGCGCCTGCTCGATGCGTTCGGCATCCTCATTGGGAACAACGATCGCCACTACGGGAACATCTCGCTGCTCATCGATGCGGCAGGAGACTGGGAGCTGGCGCCGGCCCATCAGCCCCCGCTCAAAATGCAACCGAAGCCACGCAGCGCACCGGTAGGAAGATTGTCTTGGCCACTGCAGACGTGTATTGACCCAAGCTGGTGGCGACTGCATTGAGGCTGCTGCCGCTTGGATCCTCCGCAGAGGTCCAATAGAGGGTGCCCGCGGGAAACCCACCGAGACCGTACGCGGCCAAGTTGGTGAACAAATTCGGTGTGCCAGTCGCACATGCGTCAGAGGGGCTCATCTCGCACGGCGCAGGCAAGTACCAGGATGGGCCGCCGTCCGTCGTCTTGGCTGCGCAGGTTCGGGCCGCACTGGGGGATGCCATGGTATTGACGATGGTTTGCGTGTTGGCGGCACCATCGACGACGGAGAATGCACCCATGGACACCCCGGAGTCGCCCCATGACATTTCCGGGTAGTCGGTACTGGAGACGACCTTGGCCGACCCTGGCGATACATCAAAAACCAGAAGCCCGGCCAGCGAGAACGCCACCGTTGCATTCACAGCCTGCGTGTTCGACCCCTGGATTTTCACGGTGTCGGCTGCGACATAGGGCGCCACTGAGCTCAAATACAGGAAGCAGGATCCGCCAGGAGGTACTGAGACGCAATTGCTGGCATCCACAGCCACGCCAGTCCAGCCCGAAGGCAGGTTCGCCGTGACGTCCAAGGCGGCGAAGGAGCCGGTGTTGATAACGACCAGAGCCTCGCGAGGTCCATTGACGGGCACGACAAAGCTGGAGGGAGACGCGGAAATCGTGGTGGTGTTGTCGCTGCAAGCGAGCATCACGTTCGTCACTTTGGAGGCCGCCATCGTTCCGGTGCCATTGATGACGGCGCAGGTCTGCCCGGCCGGCTGCGTCGCGACGGTCACGTCGTAGCTGCCGCCTTGAGCCACGGGGCTGGAGAACACGAAGGAGCCAGATGAGCTCATCGTCAGCGAATTGGATCCATTGTTTTGCAGCGTCAGCGTCCCGATCAGCCCCGACACGACGCCACCCACGGTGAAGCTGTTGGTCGAGCACGTGACGGCGATGTTGGTCACCGGCGCGCCGCCCATGGCACCGCTGCCGTTGGACACCGTGCAGATCTGGCTGGCCGGCTGGGCGGTGACAGTCACCTCGTACGCCGCACCTTGTGCGATCGACCCCGCAAAAGAGAAAGCGCCATCGGCCGTGATCGTCAGCGTCTCGCCGCCAGCCTCTTTGAGGCCCAGGCTGCCAGAAAGGCCCGAGACCGTGCCCGAGAGCGGATAGGCATTGGTGGAGCAGACAACGGCGATGTCATCGACCGGGTTGGCCCCGACCACGCCGCTGGCGTGATTGACCGTGCAGGTCTGCCCAGGGGGCTGCGTGGCAACGGTCACGGCGTACGCGCCGCCAGGCTCAATGGCGCTCGGGAACGCGAAGTGGCCGTCACCCGTTGCGTTCAGGGTCTCGCCCGCATTGTTTTGCAGCACGATGGCGCCGGTCAGGCCGCTGATCGACCCAGTGATCTTCTGGCTGATGAGCGCGATGTTGTAGGCCCGGCTCCAGATGCCGGGATTGCCCAGGGTGGCGTTCTCGAACGTCACCTTGGAGGGGTCCAGCGAGAGCGTCAGGTTCTGGCCCGGTTCGCACTTCGCGCCGGTCAGCTTGACCGTGACCACGGCGTTGGTCGTGTCCAGAGTCGTGCCCAGCATGGGCGGCGTCGTGCAGGTTCCGCCCACGGCAAAGAAGCCTGGCTCGACGCTGCTGACCTTCGCGCTGTAGGTCGCGCTCACCCGTGTGGGTGGGGCAGAGCCCTGCGCGTCATCGGTGATTGCCACACTGGCGACGGGTGGGTCGGCCGGCGTCGTGGTCGGCCACACGGGGGTGCTGCCGCCTCCGCCGCAGGCGCTCAATGCGATCAGGGAGCTGATGACGACAAGATGGCTGAGCAGCCGCAAGTTGAGGTTCATGAGGGGTCGAATGGTCTGGGCGGGCAGACGGCGGCTTGAAAGAGCTGTCCGGCCGAAGGCTTTGACGAGAGCAAAAATGAGACAAAGTGGGTAACCAAGTGTACGCGGCGCAAAGCCCATTGCAGCCAGCACAACACATTGATCGAGCGCATTGAGTCAGTGGCAGACGTCCCGTGGGAGCCACCTCCAGAGGTGATCAATCCAGATCAGCAACGGATGCGCGGTTTGCGGGCCGAGTTGTCTGCAAATCGCTGCGCGACCCAGTGACCCGTTGAGCAGCAGCGAAAAACGAGAGGAACTTCGATCTCATCAGCGCAGATTTTCGGAAGCACGAGAAAGGCGAGCGCCAACTCGACGTAATCGAGTTCGTCGCTGTGTGCAAGGCAATAGGGGTGCCCCCTACGACGTTGATCGAACACCTCGCCTAAGAATCGCAATGTGTCCAAGCGGCGTCTGCCGCTCACGCAGCCAAATCAGCCATGCCTGAAACGAAGTCGCAATCAAGATCCGACACAACACGAGTTCAAGAGGATGCCGACTATTGGCAAGTGCTAAGAGCACTCAAAGCATTGGGCCGGCCGGCATCGATTCGCGAGATATCCGACTGGCTCAATGCGCACGGGCATCCAACCAAACCTACGCTTGTCCGGCCCAACGCGGCACTGCTAACTGTCAATGACGCAAACCGGCGTCACTACAACAAGTCACGCAAGAGCTTCCGGTCAGACAGTGGCCATCCGCACGACCGCGTGTTCCGAATTGGGCGAAATAAAGACGTGCGCTTCGAGCCTTACGACTTGGCGGCGCATGGAGCGTTCGACATCCTCCAACTCGACGGAGGTCCGCACGCAGCGGTCAAGGTTGACTCCACCCAACTTGCAGTGGAGATGGCGGAGGCCGAAGCGAGGGTGGAAGCGGAAATGCCACCGATCACGTCGGACCACGACGCGCGCCAGCGACAGCTGAGAGCAGTTGCCATCCGCCGTGGACAACGCAAGTTCCGTCAGCAGCTCTTGGAAGCTTATGGAGCACAGTGCGCTGTCACGGGATGCTCTGCTATCGAGGTTCTGGAGGCTGCTCATATCGTGGCCTATCGCGGCGACGAAACGAATCGGACTGACAACGGGCTGTTGCTACGCGCCGACGTTCACACCCTCTTCGATCTCGGCCTGATTTGGATCGATGAGACCTATCACATTCATGTCACGACCGCTCTTCGCGGCACGGAGTACGCAGAGTTCGAAGGGCGACCCTTGAACCTTCCCTCCAAACAGCACCTCAGACCACACCGGTCGCACTTGGCGGACCAAGCAAGGCTCACGCAGAAGGACCTGCCTACTATCCAATCAGCTGAGCAGCCAAGTCAGCTCAACCAGCATCACACAGTCGCACTGCCGGCGGATGGGTACAGGGATGGGTAAGGATATAGAACTGGCCGAGCGTCGATGAGAGACATCAACAGGTGGCGGAGAGTGTGAGATTCGAACTCACGGACGCTTGCACGTCGGCAGTTTTCAAGACTGCTGGTTTAAACCACTCACCCAACTCTCCAATGGCTGCGTTGCACAAGCCAAGGCGCGATTTTACGCGGTCGCCCCGGCGATATCGGGACGCGTCAATCGGCGTCGTGCAAAAAGATGGCTTGCAGGTCGCTCAGGAAATCGAAGCCACGTTCGGTCGGCCAGGCGCGCCACAGGTCGCGCTGCAGCAGGCCCTTGCGCTCGGCTTCGTCCAGGCCGCGCTGGATGGCGGTGGTGGCCAGGCCGGTGCGTTCACCGAACTGCGCGAACGCAAAGCCTTCGCGCAGGCGCAGGGCGTTGAGCATGTACTCGAAGGGCAAGTCGGCAATGGGAACCTCGTTGCTTTGCGCAACGGCGCCGGTGTGGGTCGCGTTCTGCATGTACAGCCGCGGCTCGCGAAAGCGCACCTGGCGCACGACGCGGTGCGCAAAGCTCAGCTTGCTGTGCGCGCCGGCGCCAATGCCGAGGTAGTCGCCAAACTGCCAGTAGTTGAGGTTGTGCGCGCAGCGGTGCCCTTCCTTGGCATAGGCCGAGATTTCGTAGCGCGCCATGCCGTGCTGCGCGGTCCGCTCGGTGATGCGGTCGAGCATGGCGTAGGCGTCGTCGTCTGCGGGCAGGCGGGGCGGGAACTTGGCGAAGTAGGTGTTGGGCTCGATGGTCAGGTGGTAGACCGACAGATGCGGCGGCGCGAGTGCCAGGGCTTGCGTGAGGTCGGCTTCCAGATCGGCCTGGCTCTGGCCGGGCAGCGCGTACATGAGGTCGAGGTTGAAGGTATCGAAGGCCTGCGCGGCCTCTTCCAGCGCGGCAATGGCCTGGCGCCGGTCGTGCACGCGGCCGAGTTGGCGCAGGTGTTCGTCGTTGAAGCTCTGCACGCCGACCGACAGCCGCGTAACGCCCGCATCGCGGTAGCCGCGAAAGCGGTTGCGCTCGAAGGTGCCGGGATTCGCCTCGAGGGTGATCTCGCATTCGGGCTCCAGCTTCAGGCGCGCGCGCAGGTCGCTGATGAGGCGGTCGATGCTCTGCGGCGAGAACAGGCTGGGCGTGCCGCCGCCGATGAAGATGGTGTGCACGGTGCGGCCCCAGATGAGGGGCAGCGCGGCGTCGAGGTCGGCCACCAGCGCGTCAAGATACGCCTGCTCCGGCACGCCCTCGCCGCCCTCCGGCGAGGCGTGCGAGTTGAAATCGCAATAAGGGCATTTGCGCAGGCACCATGGCAGGTGCACGTACAGCGACAGGGGCGGCAGCGCGGTCATCTGCAGCGGACCGGGCCGCATCATGTGCAGCACGTCGTTGGCATGCGGCGCGTTGGCCGTTTCGGCCGCGGCGGCCGCATCGGCAATGACGATGGACTTGGTCACGACGACCAGCGCTCACGCATCAGCGCGAGCATGGTACGCGCCGCCTGGCCGCGGTGGCTGTTGGCGTTCTTCACGTCGGACGGCAGTTGCGCAAAGGTCTTGCCGAAAGCGGGCAGGAACATGACGGGGTCGAAACCGAAGCCGTTGTCACCCACCGGCGTGCGCGCGATTTCACCGACGACGCGGCCGACGGCGATGAGCGGTTCGGGATCGTCGTGGCTGCGCAGGGCGACCAGCGTGCTGACCAGCGCAGCACGGCGGTTGGCCACGCCGTCCATCTGCTCGAGCAGGGCGCGCACGTTGTTGGCGTCGCCCTTGGGGTAGCCGAACTGGGTGGCGTAGTAGGCGGTGTCGACGCCCGGCAGGCCGCCGAAGGCGTCGACGCACAGGCCAGCGTCGTCTGCCATGGCGGGCAGGCCGGTGGTGGCGCTGGCATGGCGTGCCTTGGTCAGCGCGTTTTCGACGAAGGTGCGAAACGGTTCATCCGCTTCGCCGACACCGAGTTCGGACTGGCGCACCAACTGCACATCCAGCGGCGCAAAAAGCGCCTGCAGTTCGGCCAGCTTGCCGGCGTTGTTGGAGGCGAGAACGAGTTTCATGGGCATGTCAGCCGGCCAGCGCGGCCTTCTGCAGGGCGATCAGCTCGCCGATGCCCTTGTCGGCCAGGCCCAGCAGCGCGTCCATTTCAGCGCGCGAGAAGGCCGCGCCCTCGGCCGTGCCCTGCACTTCGACGAAGTGCCCGGCGCCCGTCATGACGACGTTCATGTCGGTATCGCAGGCCGAGTCCTCAATGTATTCGAGGTCGAGCAGCGGCGTGCCCTGCACGATGCCAACCGAGATGGCCGCCACGTGGCCGCGGATGGGCGATGCCGCCAGCGCGCCGCTGGCCAGCAGCTTGTTGACGGCGTCTTGCGCGGCGACGAAGGCGCCGGTGATGGCGGCGGTGCGGGTGCCGCCATCGGCCTGCAGCACGTCACAGTCGAGGTGGATGGTGCGCTCGCCCAGGGCGGCCAGATCGAACACCGCGCGCATCGAGCGGCCGATGAGGCGCTGGATTTCCTGCGTGCGGCCGCTTTGCTTGCCGCGTGCGGCTTCGCGGTCGCTGCGAGTGTGGGTGGCGCGCGGCAGCATGCCGTATTCGGCCGTCACCCAGCCTTCGCCGCTGCCGCGCTTGTGCGGCGGCACGCGCTCTTCGACCGAGGCGGTGCACAGCACGCGGGTCTGGCCGAACTCGATGAGTACCGAGCCTTCGGCGTGGATGGTGAAGCCGCGCGTGATGCGCACGGGGCGCAACTGGTCGGCGGCACGGCCGCCACTGCGAGTGAAATCAGTCATGGGGAATCTTCGGAAAAAACGGTCAGCGGTCGAAAAGCGGTCCGATGCGGCGCACAGCGCGCCGCGCGTCGGCCGCGGCAGGGTCAGCCCTTGCGCTCGGCAGAGCGGCGAATGGCTTCGTTGATTTCAGCAATCGAACGCTCGATGGCGTCGTCGTCCAGGTCGTCGCCTTCGAGCTCGGAAGGCATGCCGGCCTGGATGGTGGAGGCGAACACGCCTTCGCTGATGCTGTCGGTCGACACGCCGCGCTCCTGGCCGGGCGCATCGGGCGTTTCCCATTCCAGGGCGATCATGGTGACGTTGTCACCGTTGGTGCCGCCACGGCGCAGCGCCATTTCCACCAGCTCGGGGGCGGCTTCGGCCACCGGCATGCTGGAGAGGATCTGCACGATCTGCATTTCGTCCATCACGCCCCACAGGCCGTCGGAACACAGCATGATGCGGTCGCCCTGCTGCAGGGTCAGCGGCTCGGAAACGTCGAGCTGCGGCGTGGTGGGCGAACCGAGGCAGGTCAGCAACAGGTTGCGGTTGAGGATTTCCGGGCCGGCATTGGGGCGCGGGCGCTCGGCGTGCGAATGGTCGCGCGTGCGCACCAGCAGTTCGCCGTCGCGCACGACGTACAGTCGCGAATCACCGCAGTGAATCCAGGTGGCCGTGGTGCCTTGCAGCACGGCCGCCACCAGCGTGGTGCGCGGCGTGTCGAGCATGCCCTTGTTGCCGGCGTAACGCATGATCTGGTGATGCGCGGACAGGGCGGCCGACGTGAGAAAGCTCTTCGGGTCCTTGATGATCGGGCGCGCCTCGCGCTGGTAGACCGCGGCGATGGACTGCAGCGCCATCTGCGCCGCCACCTCGCCTTCGGGGTGGCCGCCCATCCCGTCGGCCAGCACGAACAGGCCGGATTCCCGCGTGTAGCAGTAGCCCATGCGGTCTTCGTTCTTGAGGCGTCCACCCTTGCGGCTGACCTGGAATACGGAAAATTTCATGTCAGTGCGAATCGGGGCAACCGGAAAAGGCGTTGCGCGCCAGGGCGCGGGCTAACGGGTGAGATGGCGTGGAACGGGCGCCGCGGCGAACACGCGGGCTCATGCGGGACGGGTGGTGGGCGCGGGGGCCTTGGGCATGGCCTTCTTCTCCGACGAGCGGATGTTGTCGAAGGAAAGGCGCACCTTCTCACCCACGGTCAGCTTGGTGTAGCGGCGCTCGCCTTCGCGGCTGAGCTCCTTTTGCAGCGCAAACACCGACTGCGGGCGCGACAGCGGATCGAGCGACATGCACCACTCGACCACTTCGATCAGGTTGTCCGAATACACGCCGCGCAGGCGCGAGAGCGAGAGCGAGAGGCGGTCTTTCTCGATGCGCTGCGGCGCGTCGTTGGGCGGGTAGCCCTGCATGCAGGCGTAGATGCAGGCGCCGATGGCGTAGATGTCGGTCCAGGGCCCCATCGACGAATCGCGCCGGTACATCTCGGGCGCGGCAAAGCCGGGCGTGTACATCGGGCGGATGAAGTTGCCTTCCTTGCTCAGCACCTCGCGCGCGGCGCCAAAGTCGATCATCACGGCGCGGTCGTCGTCGGTCACGAAGATGTTGGCCGGCTTGATGTCCAGGTGCAGCATCTTGTGCTGGTGCACGATGCGCAGGCCGCGCAGGATCTCGTCGAACAGCGAGCGGATGGTCGACTCGCGGAACACCTTGGACTTCTTCAGGTCGCGCGCGGTGACGATGAAATCCTGCAGGGTCGCGCCCTCCAGGTAGTTCATCACCATGTAGACCGTCTCGTTCTCGCGGAAGAAGTTGAGCACGCTCACCACCGACGCATGGGAAATCTGCGCCAGCGAGCGGCCTTCTTCGAAAAAGCTCTTCAGGCCCAGCCGGTACAACGAAAGCTTTTCGGGCGCCACCTGCGGCGCCAGTTCGCCGCTGCCACGCGTGGCCAGCGAAGACGGCAGGTATTCCTTGATGGCGACCTGCTGGCCGGTGCTGTCGACCGACAGGTAGACCACGCCGAAACCACCCGCGGAAAGCCGGCGTATGACGCGGTATCCCCCGATGACCGTGTCGGGCAGCAGGGGCGACGGTTTGACCTTTGACATAATCCGGGAGTTTCGCCCGAAGGCGGCGGTGCGGCAAGCGCGCTAGCGATGCCCAGCAACGCCTGCGTGTGCACAAGCAAAAATACAGCGAGGCGCGATGCCAGTTTACAGCATGACCGGCTACGCAAGTGGCCAGAACGGCGCCACCGGCGGCCACCCAGACACCGACGGGCGAGGTGCGCAAACAGGCCGCCTCGGGCTCGAGATCCGCTCGGTCAACAGCCGCTTTCTCGACCTCACTTTCAAGCTCCCCGAAGAGCTGCGCCAGCACGAAACGGCGCTGCGCGAGCTGATCACCCAGCGCCTCAAGCGCGGCAAGGTGGAGGTGCGCGGTGCCATCGAAAACACCGGCCAGATCGGGGTGGCCGAGCCCTCCGTGCGCTTGCTGCAGCGCCTCAACGGCGTGCAGGACAGCATTCGCGCCTGGCTGCCCACCGCACGCGAACTGAGTGTGGCCGATGTGCTGCGCCTGGCCGGCGGCGACGGACCGGCCCACGGCGACTGGGGCGCCGACCTGATCGAAGTGGCCACTCGCACGCTGGACGCCCTGCTCGACGCCCGCGCCCGCGAAGGCGAGCGCCTGGCCGCCATGCTGCAAGACCGGCTGGACCAGCTGCGCGAACTGGCGGCGCAGGCCGGCCCGCTGGTGCCCAAGCTGGTCGAACAGCAACGCACCCGCTTCCTGGAGCGCTGGCAGGAGGCCATGGGCCTGGTCGGCGGCACCCTGCCCGAAGCCGCGCAAGACCGGGCGCTGACCGAGGCCACGGCCTTTGCCATCCGCATCGACGTGGCCGAGGAAATCACCCGCCTGGCCTCGCACCTCGACGAGATCGAGCGCCTGATCAAGAAGGGCGGCGACATCGGCAAGCGGCTCGACTTCCTGATCCAGGAACTGCACCGCGAGGCCAACACGCTGGGCTCCAAGTCGGCGGCGCTGGAGCTCACCCGCATCAGCGTCGACATGAAGGTCCTGATCGAGCAGATGCGCGAGCAGGTCCAGAACATCGAATAGGCTGACGCATGGACTACCCCGGCAACATTTTTGTGGTTGCGGCGCCCAGCGGCGCCGGCAAGTCGAGCCTGGTCAAGGCGCTGATGGAGCTCGACACGGCGGTGCAGCCGTCGGTTTCGCACACCACGCGCCCGCCACGCGGGCAGGAAAAGCACGGCCGCGAGTACTTTTTCGCCTCGCATTCCGAATTCGACGCGATGGTCGCCGGCGATGCCTTCGTCGAATGGGCGCACGTGCACGGCCAGCGCTACGGCACCTCCAAGCGCGCCATCGAGGAACGCGTCGCGCAGGGCAGCGACGTGATCCTGGAGATCGACTTCCAGGGCGCGTTGCAGATCCGCAAGACCTTCGCCAACGCAGTGCTGATCTTCATCCTGCCGCCCAGCTGGGAAGAACTGCGCTCGCGGCTGGAACGGCGCGGCGAGGACGCGGCCGACATCATCGAACTGCGCCTGCAGAATGCCGCGCAGGAGATGGCTCGCGCCTCGGAGTTCGATTTCGTTATAATCAACGAGTTATTTGAGCGCGCGCTTTTCGACCTGAAAGCAATCGTGCACGCGCAACGGCTGCGCTATACCGCCCAGCGACGAATGCGTGCAGACACCTTCGCCGCCCTGAATATTCCCTGATACCCGACCAATCGAAAGCACCTGATGGCCCGCATTACCGTCGAAGATTGCCTGCAACAGATCCCCAATCGCTTTCAACTCGTGCTGGCTGCCACCTACCGCGCCCGCATGCTCAGCCAGGGCCACGCCCCGAAGATCGAAAGCAAGAACAAGCCGGCCGTGACCGCGCTGCGCGAAATCGCCGAAGGCAAGATCGGCCTGGAAATGCTCAAGAAGGTGCCGGGCTGAAGCCTTGCGCTTCTACCCTGAAAAGGCACCGCTGCGCGGTGCTTTTTTTATGCCCGGACACGGGCAGTTGGCGCTCACGCTAAAGTTAGGCTTATGAGCGCGGTCGTTCAACCCCAGCCAGACCCTCCGCACGGGTCCACGCGTCCGTCGCCGGCGGCGCTGAATGCGGCTGCCGCCAGCTTTGCCGCGCTGACCGACCGGCTCGACTATTTGAGCGCTGAAGACGCGGAATTGGTGCGTCGCGCCTACCGTTTCGCCGACGAAGCCCACTTGGGCCAGTTGCGCAACAGCGGCGAACCCTACATCACCCACCCCATCGCGGTGGCAGCCCAATGCGCCGAATGGAAGCTCGACGCGCAAGCCCTGATGGCCGCGCTGCTACACGACGCGATGGAAGATTGCGGCGTGACCAAGTCCGAGCTGATCGACCGCTTCGGCGCGCCGGTGGCCGAACTGGTCGATGGGCTGACCAAGCTGGACAAGCTGCAGTTCAACACCCGCGAAGAGAACCAGGCGGAGTCGTTTCGCAAGATGCTGCTGGCCATGGCGCGCGACGTGCGTGTCATCCTGGTCAAGCTGGCCGACCGCACCCACAACATGCGCACGCTGGGCGACGCGCCGCGCGAGAAATGGCACCGCATTTCCAGCGAAACGGTGGAAATCTACGCCCCGATCGCGCACCGCCTGGGCCTGAACCAGACTTACCGCGAGCTGCAGGAACTGTCGTTCCGCTACATGCTGCCGTGGCGCTACGCCATTCTCTCCAAGGCCATTGCCAAGGCCCGCAGCCGCCGGCGCGACCTGATCCAGAAAGTCGAGCGCGAGGTCGAGTCGGCCTTCACCGAGGCCGGGCTGGACGTGCGCATTGCCGGGCGCGAGAAAACGCTGTACTCCATCTACCGCAAGATGCAGGAAAAGCACCTGAGCTTTGCCCAGGTGACCGACATCTACGGTTTTCGCATCATCGTGCCCAGCGTCATCGCCTGCTACACCGGGCTGGGCCTGCTGCACCAGATGTACAAGCCGCTGCCCGGCAAGTTCAAGGATCACATCGCCATTGCAAAGGTCAATGGCTACCAGTCGCTGCACACCACGCTGGTCGGCCCCTCGGGCGTGAGCGTGGAATTCCAGCTGCGCACCGAGGCGATGCACATCGTGGCCGAATCGGGCGTGGCGGCGCACTGGTTGTACAAGGCGTCCGAGCAGGCGCCCGCCAACAGCGACCGGCTGGGCACCAAGTGGCTGCAGTCGCTGCTCGACATCCAGGACGAAACGCGTGATGCCGCCGAGTTCTGGGACCACGTCAAGGTCGACCTGTTCCCGGACGCGGTCTACGTCTTCACGCCCAAGAGCCAGATCATGGCGCTGCCGCGCGGCGCCACCGTGATCGACTTTGCCTACGCCATTCACAGCAACGTGGGCGACCACACTTCGGCAGCGCGCATCAACGGCGATCCGGTGCCGCTGCGCACCGAGTTGAAGAACGGCGACGTGGTGGAGGTGATCACCGCGCCCGTGTCCAACCCCAACCCGGCCTGGCTGGGCTTCGTGCGCACCGGACGCGCGCGCTCGAAGATCCGCCACTACCTCAAGACCCTGGCACAGGCCGAATCCGAAGGCCTGGGCGAGCGGCTGCTGGGCCAGGCGCTGCGCGCCGAAGGCCTGGGCACGCTGCCTGCCGAAGACGAGGCGCATCAGGCGATCTGGGAGAAGCTGCTGCGCTTTACCGGCAACCGCACGCGCGCCGAACTGTTCACCGACATCGGGCTGGGCAAGCGCATCGCCACCATCGTGGCCAAGCGGCTGATGAGCCTGCTGGCGGAACAAGGCGAGAAGCCCGACGCCCTGATGCTCAGCCGCGAACGCTTCACGGCGCACGAGACCGTGTCGCAGGGCGCGGTGCAGCTCGACGGCAGCGAAAACTCGTCGGTGCGCTTTGCCTTGTGCTGCCGGCCGATTCCGGGCGACCCGATCGTCGGCTACCTGGGCCACGGCGAAGGGCTGGTCGTCCACACCGACGATTGCGGTGTCGGCCAGCGCCTGCGGCACCGTGACAGCGAACGTTTCATCACCGTCGAATGGGCCGAGGAGCCGGTTCGCTCCTTCGAAACCGGCATCGTGATCACGGTGCGCAACGACAAGGGCGTGCTGGCGCGCGTGGCGGCCGCGCTGTCGGCAGCCGAGGCCGACATCACCCACGTGGAAATGTCCGACGAAACGCCACAGGACTCGGCCGACCTGCGCTTCGTCGTCGCCGTGCGCGACCGCACCCACCTCGAATCCGTGCTGCGCGCCTTGCGGCGCACGACCTCGGTGCTGACCATCGCCCGCAGCGTGCCGGCCCCCTGAGGCTGCCGGGCGCGCCGACGCTCACGGCGCCGGATAGCTGATTTCCAACACCTCGATCTCCCGCTCGCCACCGGGCGTGGCAAGTCGAATCACGTCGCCCGACTGGGCCTTGAGCAGCGCCCGGGCAATGGGCGCGATCCAGCTGACTTCCCCTTGCGCAGACTGCGCCTCGTCGATGCCGACGATGCGCACGGTTTCCTCCACGCCCGCCTCGTCGACGTAACGCACGGTGGCGCCAAAGAAGACCTGGTCGCGACCGTGATGCACCGCAGGGTCGGTCACTTCGGCAATTTCGAGGCGCTTGGTGAGGAAACGAATGCGGCGGTCGATCTCGCGCAGGCGCTTCTTGCCATACAGGTAGTCCCCGTTCTCGGAGCGGTCGCCGTTCTTCGCCGCCCAGTGCACCGCCTCCACCACCTTCGGGCGCTCCACGTCCATCAGGTCCAGCAGTTCATCGCGCAGGCGCTGGTAGCCGGCCGGGGTGATGTAGTTGCGCGTGCCTGGCGGAATCGGCGCCGGCGCGCCCGCTGCGCCGTCATCATCCTCGTCGCCGTCGCTTTCCTTCGTGAATGCCTTGTTCATGGTTCGATTCTCGCGCGATGAACACAACGGCCGGCCAGGCCACCAGCGGCGCAGGCGCATCTACAACCAAGGTTCTCAACAGTCTGCTATAATCTCAAGCTTGCCTGCGCAGGGCAACGCCGAATCTCACGGCGGCACGTCGGACAAGAGCCACCACGACGAGAAAAACTATAGGTGCCTCCTGCATGTGAAAGTGCCGTAACGTGGGCCGCGTAAGTGCCCGCGACCAAATCCAAAAAGCCCGCGTTGTGCGGGCTTTTTTCATGGCTGAAGATCGCCGATTGCGGGCCGCGGCAGTACTCGACACAGGGGCATCCCCGGTGTACATGCTTCAAGATGTGACTAGGATGCAAGCCCTCTTCCCTCCACATCTGCCACAGGAGTTCTTGCATGTCTTGGTGTCGAAATCTGGCCGCCGCGCTCGTCGGGGGTTCGCTTCTTTCTCTGGCCATGAGCGCCGCGGGCGAAGGCTACCCGACCAAACCCATCGAGCTTCAAGTCCCGTTTGCCCCCGGTGGAACGACCGATATCGTGGCCCGCGTGATTTCCGAGCCGCTGACGAAGGCGCTGGGGCAACCGGTGGTGGTCGTCAACAAGGCGGGTGGCGGCGGCATCGTGGGTGCCCTGGATACGGTCAGGGCCGCGCCCGACGGCTACAAGCTGGGCATCGCCACAGTGTCGACCACGGCCAGCAATCCCGCCATCAACCCCAAGACGCCCTACGACCCCATTGCCGACTTCACTCCCATCATCAACCTCGCCGCCACGCCCAACGTGATCGCGGTCAACCCGAGCTTCCCGGCCAAGAACTACGCCGAGTTCGTGGCCGAACTCAAGCGCAATCCGGGCAAGTATTCCTACGGCAGTTCCGGCACCGGCGGCATCGGCCACATGTTGATGGAGCTCTACAAGAGCTTGTCGGGCACCTTCGTCACGCACATTCCGTACCGCGGCGCCGGTCCCGCGCTCAACGATGCGGTCTCCGGCCAGGTGCCGATGATCTTCGACAACCTGCCCTCGGCACTGCCCTTCATCAAGGCCGGTCGCCTCGTGCCCATCGTGGTGGCGGCGCCGCAGCGGCTGAAGGAATTGCCGAACGTGCCGACCTTCAAGGAAGTGGGCTTGGAGCCGGTCAATCGCATGGCCTACTACGGCATCCTCGGCCCGAAGGACCTCCCCAAGGACGTGGTGAACAAGATCAATGCCGCAGCAAGGCAGTCGCTCAATGATCCGGCCACGCGCACCCGGATCGAGGACACCGGCTCGCTGATCATCGGCAACTCGCCTGAGGAATTTGCGGCGCAGATCAAGGCCGAATTCGCCGTCTACAAGGACGTGGTCGCCAAGCAGAAGCTGAGCCTCGATTAGAGATCGCGCTCTGTGCGCGCCCGGCCGACGACGGCCGGGCCGCCGGGCGCCAATGCATCCGCCAAAACGAACGCACAAAAGAAAACGGGTTAGCGCCTTGCGGTGCTAACCCGTTCATAACAATGGTGCGGCTGGCAGGAATTGAACCCACGACCCCTTGGTTCGTAGCCAAGTACTCTATCCAACTGAGCTACAGCCGCACAGCTAGCGATCATAGCATGTATTTTGGTGACTTATCAACGGCCCCCAACTTTTTCACGGCAATCCTCCTTGCCGCCAAACGCGCATTGGAGACGCTCGCGTCACGAACCATCAACATATGTGCGCAGGACGATAACTTTTGCACTACAGTTACAGAACGTTTCTGGATACTATCTCCTGACATTTTTAACGCAGACCGTCCATGCCTCGCCTCATCCTTCTGGCCAGCCGCCACAGCGGCAAGCAGGTGAACATCACCGGCCGCCTCACCAGCATCGGACGCTCCGAAACCAACGCTGTGGTGCTCGACAGTGATCACGTCAGCCGAAACCATGCGGTGATCGACTGGACTGGCGATCGCTTCGTCATCACCGACCTGGAAAGCAGCAACGGCACCTACGTCAACGGCGCGCGCGTGCAGACGCAGGCCCTCGCGCATGGCGACACGCTTCATCTGGGCGGTTGCGAGATGCGTTTTTTCTACGATCGGCAACCCGACACGCGCAGCAGCACGCTGAGCCTGGTGGCGTCGCCGGAGCTGGACGCGCAGGCCGCCAACCCCTTCGTCGCCTTGCAGGCACGCTCGGCCGTGGCGCCGGCCTTTCAGCGGATCTGACCCCGCACAAACGCACCGCGAATTCCGCGCCACCACCGGCAAGGTACCCCAAGCGCGCCGTTCAGCCCTGCGACTTGGTTGCCTTGCGCCCTGACCGCGTCCGCAGCGTGCGAAGGTGGGTGTTCACCAGGCGCTGCCCATCGTCGGCGAGGAACTGCTTGAAGAAGGAAGCGACCTGCGGCAGGCGCCGCGAGGCCAGATGCATCGCATACCAGTCGCGCTCGATGGGGTTGCCGGCCATCGGCAACAGGCCGAGCAGACCGGCCTCGAATTCGAGCCGGCAGGTGTGCAGCGACAGGAAAGCCGGGCCGAAGCCCGCCGCGCACATCTGCTTGATGGCCTCGTTGCTGGACATCTCGGAGCCGATGCGCAGCGGCACCCCGGCGTCCTTGTAGATGCGCTCGACGGTGGTGCGGGTGCCCGAGCCGCGCTCGCGCACCAGCAGGTTGGCGGCGCTGACGTCGGCCAGGCTGACGCGCCGCACGGCCATCAGCGGATGGCTGGGCGACGCGAGGAAGGCCATGGGGTGCTTGGCGAACGCGACCGATGTGGTGCGCAACTCGGCGGGCGGCCGGCCCATGATGGCGATATCGACTTCCTGCCCGCCCAGCATGTCGACGATCTGATCGCGATTGCCGACGCTCAGCTTCACCTTCACGCCCGGGTGTGCCGCGGCAAAGCTCACCAGCAGCGGCGGCAGCAGGTACTCGGCCGTGGTGACGGCGCCGACCCGCAAGGTGCCGGAGAACTCGCCGCGCTGCGCCGCCATCTCGTCGCCGGCCTCGCGCCACAGCTCCAGGATGCGCGAGGCATACGAAGCCATGACATCGCCCGCCGCAGTCAGGCGAATGCCGCGGCCCTCTCGTTCCAGCAAGGGGGCGCCGGCGCTTTCCTTGAGCAAGCCGAGCTGAATCGAGAGCGCCGGTTGCGTCAGGTGCAATTCACGTGCAGCACGTGAAACGCTGCCCAGGCGTGCCACCGCCGCGAAGGCGGCGAGCTGGCGAAAGGTGGCGTTGCGGTTCATGGCGACTCATAAGTCTAAGCAAATGACTTGGCTAAAACAATCAACTATTCGAATTGGGTTCGCGTCCGTACATTGAATTCATCCCACCGCTGCAACACACCCCAAGGAGAGCCGAGATGGACAAGACGAACGCAGGAATCCAGATCACCGACGCCAAGAAGCGTTACTCGGCCGGCGTGCTGAAGTACGCGCAGATGGGCTACTGGGACGACAGCTACGAGCCCAAGGAAACCGATGTGCTGGCGCTGTTTCGCATCACGCCGCAAGAGGGGGTCGATCCGATCGAGGCCGCGGCCGCGGTGGCCGGCGAATCCAGCACGGCGACCTGGACGGTGGTGTGGACCGACCGCCTCACCGCCTGCGACATGTACCGCGCCAAGGCCTACCGGGTCGAGCCCGTGCCCGGCATACCCGGCCAGTACTTCTGCCATGTCGCGTATGACCTTTCGCTGTTCGAGGAAGGCTCGATCGCCAATGTCACGGCGTCGATCATCGGCAACGTCTTCAGCTTCAAGCCCTTGAAGGCCGCGCGGCTGGAAGACATGAAGTTCCCGGTCGCGTATGTGAAGACCTTCGCCGGTCCGCCCACCGGCATCGTGGTCGAGCGCGAGCGACTGGACAAGTTCGGCCGCCCGCTGCTGGGCGCCACCACCAAGCCCAAGCTCGGCCTGTCGGGCCGCAACTACGGCCGTGTGGTCTACGAAGGGCTCAAGGGCGGACTCGACTTCATGAAGGACGACGAGAACATCAACTCGCAACCCTTCATGCACTGGCGCGACCGCTTCCTGTTCGTGATGGACGCGGTGAACAAGGCCAGCGCCGCCACCGGCGAGGTCAAGGGCAGCTACCTGAACATCACCGCCGGCACGATGGAAGAGATGTACCGCCGCGCGCAGTTCGCCAAGGAACTCGGCTCGGTGATCGTGATGGTCGACCTGGTGGTGGGCTGGACCGCGATCCAGAGCATGAGCAACTGGTGCCGCCAGAACGACATGATCCTGCACATGCACCGCGCGGGCCACGGCACGTACACGCGGCAGAAGAACCATGGCGTGAGCTTCCGCGTGATCGCCAAGTGGCTGCGCCTGGCCGGCGTCGACCACCTGCACACCGGCACCGCGGTCGGCAAGCTCGAGGGCGACCCGATGACCGTGCAGGGCTACTACAACGTCTGCCGCGACACGTACACCCGGGTCGACCTGCCGCGCGGCATCTTCTTCGAGCAGGACTGGGGCGCGCTGAGAAAGGTCATGCCGGTGGCCTCGGGCGGCATCCATGCCGGCCAGATGCACCAGCTGCTGGACCTGTTCGGCGACGACGTGGTGTTGCAGTTCGGCGGCGGCACGATCGGCCATCCGCAGGGCATCCAGGCCGGCGCCACGGCGAACCGCGTGGCGCTCGAGGCGATGGTGCTGGCGCGCAACGAAGGGCGGGACATCCGCAACGAGGGCCCGCAGATCCTACGCGACGCTGCCAAGTGGTGCACGCCGCTGGCCGCGGCCCTCGATACCTGGGGCGAGATCAGCTTCAACTACACCTCGACCGACACGTCCGACTTCGTGCCGACCCCGTCCCTCGCCTGACCCGGAGAACCACCATGCGAATCACCCAAGGCACCTTTTCCTTCCTGCCCGACCTCACCGACGCGCAGATCACCCAACAGGTGGAGTACTGCCTCGAGAAGGGCTGGGCCATCGGCCTCGAATACACCGACGACCCCCACCCGCGCAACACCTACTGGGAGATGTTCGGCAACCCGATGTTCGACATCCACGACCCGGCCGGCGTGATGCTCGAACTGCAGGCCTGCCGCAAGACCTTCCCGAACCACTACATCCGGCTGATGGCGTTCGACTCGACGCACGGCACCGAATCGGTGGTGATCTCGTTCATCGTCAATCGCCCGAAGAACGAGCCGGGCTTTCGCCTGGTGCGCACCGAGGCGCCGGGCCGCACGATCCGCTACGGCATCGAGAGCTACGCGGTGCAGCGCGACGCCGAAGGCACGCGCTACGCGGGCAGCGAGTGATGGACACGGCCACCACGCTCACGCCCGGCGGCTTGCTCGAAGCATCGGGTGTGCGCGCGGTGCTCGACGGGCTCGATGCCGAACTGATCGGCCTCGCGCCGGTGAAGTCGCGCATCCGCGACATTGCATCGCTGCTGCTGATCGACCGGATGCGCAGCGAGCAGGGGCTGCAGTCGACGCCGCCGTCCCTGCACATGTGCTTCACCGGCAATGCGGGCACCGGCAAGACGACGGTGGCGCTGCGCATGGCCTCGGTGCTCAAGCAGCTGGGCTACGTGCGCAAGGGCCACCTGGTGGCGGTGACGCGCGACGACCTGGTGGGCCAGTTCATCGGCCACACCGCGCCCAAGACCAAGGAGATCATCAAGAAGGCGATGGGCGGCGTGCTCTTCATCGACGAGGCCTACGCGTTGCACAAGCCGGAGAACGAGCGCGACTACGGGCAGGAGGCCATCGAAATCCTGCTGCAGGTGATGGAGAACAACCGTGACGACCTGGTCGTGATCATGGCCGGCTACAGCGAGCACATGGCGAAGTTCTTCGCCAGCAATCCGGGCATGGCCTCGCGCATTGCGCACAACATCGACTTTCCGGACTACAGCGAAGCCGAGCTCATGCAGATCGCGCAGTTGATGCTCAAGCAGCTCAACTACCGCTTCGACGGCGAGGCCGAGCCGGCCTTCGCCCGCTACGTGCACCTGCGCCGCCAGCAGCCGAACTTCGCCAACGCGCGCTCGATCCGCAACGCGCTGGACCGGATCCGGCTGCGGCACGCGACGCGGCTCATCGCGGCCGAGGGCGTGCCCACGCGCGACCAGCTCTGCACGCTGGCGCCGCAGGACATCCTGGCCAGCCGGGTGTTCTCAAAGAAGACACGGGGAGACTGACATGGACATCAAGGCACTGATCCTCGACGTGGACGGCACGCTGGCCGACACCGAAGAGGCGCACCGCGTCGCCTTCAACCTCGCCTTCGAGCGGCACGGGCTCGGCTGGAAATGGAATCGCGCGGCCTACCGCGATTTGCTCGAAGTCACGGGCGGACAGGAACGCCTGCGCGCCTACATCGACACGCTGGCCGTGAGTGCCGCCGAACAGCAGCGCCTGCGCGAACGCGTGCCCGCCCTCCACGCCGAGAAGACACGCTTCTACAACTCGGCGGTGGCCAATGGCGGCATCGCTTTGCGCCCCGGCGTGGAGCGGCTGCTCGGCGAGGCCATCGACGCCGGCTGCAGGCTGGCCATTGCCAGCACCACCAGCGCGGTCAACATCGACGCCTTGCTCAAGGCCACCTGGGGCGCGCGCGGGCGCGAGCTCTTCAGCGTCATCGCCTGTGGCGATCAGGTGCGCGCGAAGAAGCCCGCACCCGACATCTACCAGCTCGCGCTCACCCGGCTGGGCATCGGCCCCGCGCATGCCGTGGCGCTCGAAGACTCCGCCCAAGGGCTTGCGGCCGCCGTCGGCGCCGGCCTCTGGACGCTGGTCACGCCCACCGCCTGGACCGAGGGCCACGATTTCAGCGCCGCCGGCCTGGTGCTGCCCTCGCTGGGCGATCCGCGCCATCCGCTGCCCGGCGAGCCCGGCTGCTCCTTGCATCTGGCGGGCTGGCTCAGCTTCGCCGAACTCCGGGCGCTGGCCCGCACACCGCACGGCATCGATCAGGCCCGGCCGACAACACTGGGAGAGCGCACATGAACCAGGTGAACCGCCCTCTGCGCATCGCCCCCAGCCTGCTGTCGGCCGACTTCGCGCGCCTTGGCGAGGAGGTCACGTCCGTGATCGCAGCCGGCGCCGACCTGATCCATTTCGACGTGATGGACAACCACTACGTGCCCAACCTCACCTTTGGCCCGATGGTGTGCGAGGCGCTGCGTTCTTACTGCAAGCGCGGCGACACACCGGTGCCGATCGACGTGCACCTGATGGTGCGGCCGGTGGATGCGCTGATCCCCCTGTTCGCCAAGGCCGGCGCCTCGATCATCTCTTTCCATCCGGAGGCGAGCGACCACGTCGACCGCACGGTCCAGTTGATCCGCTCGCACGGCGTCAAGGCCGCGCTGGCGCTCAACCCCGCGACACCCTTGCACTGGCTGGACCACGTGCTTGACCAGCTCGATCTGGTGCTGCTGATGTCGGTCAATCCGGGCTTCGGCGGGCAGCAGTTCATCGAGGGCGTGCTGCCGAAGATCGAGACGCTGCGCCGCCGCATCGACGCCACGGGCCGCGACATCTGGCTCGAGGTCGACGGCGGCGTCAAGGCGGACAACATCGCGCGCGTCGTCGCTGCCGGCGCCGACACGGTGGTCGCCGGCTCCGCCGTCTTCAGCGGCGGCGACTACGCGGCGTCGATCCATCGCCTGCGCCAGGGCGCCAAGGACATCACGCCATGACGCGCCCGTGCGCCATCGCCTTCGATCTGGACGGCACGCTGATCGACAGCGCCGGCGGCATCGCCCATGCGCTGAACGCGGCGCTGGCGCAGGACGGCCTGCCCGCCTTCGACCTGGCCAGCGTGCGGGCCTGGATCGGCGATGGCCCGGATCTGCTCATTGCGCGCGCGCTGGAGGCGATCGCCGTGCCGGCGCAAGGCCGGACCGAACTGGCTGCACGCCTGCGCAGCAGCTTCGACCTGGCGACGCTGCGCGCACCGATGCGCGGCAGCCGCGTGTTCGACGGCATCGCCGACCTGCTCACCGCACTGGCTGCTCGCATGCCCCTGGTCGTGGTGACGAACAAGCCCACGCCACTTGCACGCGCCGTGCTCAATGAAGCGGGCCTGCTGGCCCATTTCACCGCCGTGTACGGCGCCGATCTGCCCAGCCAGCGCAAGCCCTCGCCACTGCTGCTGACGCAAGCCGCTGCCGAGCTGGGCATGGCCGCCCCGGCGCTGCTGATGGTGGGCGACGCAGCCCCCGACCTCGGCGCCGCGCAGGCCGCCGGCTGCCCCGCCGCATGGGCGGGTTGGGGCTACTGGCAGATCGCAGCACCCTTGCCCGCGCCTGCGGCACCGGCGGCGCCACTGTGGCGCCTGCGCACGCCCAACGACCTGCTCGCCCATCTCGAGGCGCCGGCCCCCCAATTGCAAAACTGAAACTGGAGGAAGACAAGATGCCCACTGGAGGAAAGCCCACGCTGACGCAGTTCCTGATCGAGGAACGCCGTCACCACCCCGACGCAACGGGCGCGCTCAACGCGCTGATCACCGACCTCTCGCTGGCCTGCAAGGCGATCGCGCGCAAGGTCGCATTCGGCGCACTGGCCGAAGTTCACGACGATGCCGAGGCGATCGGCGGCGCGGTCAACGTGCAGGGCGAGACGCAGAAGGCGCTCGACGTCCTGAGCAACGCGCTGTTCATCCGCGCGACCGAATGGGGTGGCCATGTCGCCGGCATGGCCTCGGAAGAGATGGAGGCGCCGTACACGCTGCCGCCGCAGTACGTGCGCGGCAAGTACCTGCTGCTGTTCGATCCGCTCGACGGCTCCTCGAACATCGACGTCAACGTGTCGGTCGGCAGCATCTTCTCGGTGCTGCGCGCGCCAACGCCGGGAGAGGACCCGGTGCTGCAGGACTTTCTGCAGCCCGGCACCGCCCAGGTCTGCGCCGGCTACGCGATCTACGGCCCCACCACCATGCTGGTGCTGACGACCGGCCGCGGCACGCACGCCTTCACGCTCGACCCGATGCTGGGCGAATGGGTGCTCAGCCACCGCAATCTGCGCGTGCCGGAATCGACGCGCGAGTTCGCGATCAACGCATCGAACAGCCGCTTCTGGGAACCCGCGGTGAAGCGCTATGTCGACGAATGCCTGGCGGGCCAGATGGGGCCGCGCGGCAGCGACTTCAACATGCGCTGGATCGCCTCGCTGGTGGCCGAGACGCACCGCATCCTGATGCGCGGCGGCGTGTTCCTCTACCCGCGCGACAACAAGAACGCGGCGCATGCCGGTCGGCTGCGCCTGTTGTACGAGGCCAGTCCGATCTCGTTCCTGATCGAGCAGGCCGGCGGCGCGTCCAGCACCGGCCGCACGCGCCTGATGGAGGTGGCGCCCGACGCGCTGCACCAGCGCATCGGCTTCGTGTTCGGCTCGCGCGAGGAGGTCGCCCGCATCGAGGGTTATCACCGCGACGAACCGCCCGAGCATTTCGACGCGCCGCTGTTCGGCACGCGCGGCCTGTTCACGACTTCGGCCTAGGAGAGTCACGATGTCTGCCAAGCACCCCATCATCGCCATCACCGGCTCCTCCGGCGCCGGCACCACCTCGGTGACGCGCACCTTCGAGAACATCTTCCGGCGCGAGAACGTCGCCGCCGCCATCGTCGAAGGCGACAGCTTCCACCGCTACGACCGCAATACGATGAAGATCGCGATGGCCGAGGCCGAGCAGCAGAACCGGCCGCACTTCAGCCACTTCGGCGAAGACGCGAACCTGTTCGAGGAACTGCAAGCGCTGTTCTCCAGCTACGCCGAGTCGGGCACCGGCACCAGCCGCAAGTATCTGCACAGCCTCGAGGAAGCGGCGCCCTACCAGCAGGAGCCGGGCACCTTCACGCCCTGGGCGCCGCTGCCGCCGAGCGAACTGCTGTTCTACGAGGGCCTGCACGGCGGCGTCACGACCGACACGGTCGACGTGGCGCGCTTCGCGGACCTGCTGATCGGCGTCGTGCCGGTGATCAACCTCGAGTGGATCCAGAAGATTCACCGCGACAAGAGCACGCGCGGCTATTCGACCGAAGCGGTGACCGACGTGATCCTGCGGCGCATGCACGAGTACGTGCACTACATCTGTCCGCAGTTCACGCGCACGCACATCAACTTCCAGCGCGTGCCGGTGGTCGACACCTCCGATCCCTTCATCGCCCGCACGATCCCGACGGCGGACGAAAGCCTGGTGGTGATCCGCTTCGCCGACCCGAAGGGGATCGACATGCCCTACCTGCTGGCGATGCTGCACGACTCTTTCATGTCGCGCGCCAACACGCTGGTCGTACCGGGCGGAAAGATGGAGCTGGCGATGCAGCTGATCTTCACGCCGATGATCATGCGGCTGATGGAGCGCCGAAAAAAACTGCTCACCACCTGAGCACCTGAGAAGCCGCGGACCGCCACGAACCCCCAACACCCATGACGCTTTCCAACACCAACACCCCCTCGCGCGCCGCCTGCGCCAACGCCTTGCGCGTGCTGGCCATGGACGCCGTCCAGGCCGCCAATTCCGGGCATCCCGGCATGCCGATGGGCATGGCCGACATCGCCGAGTCGCTCTGGCGGCATCACCTGAAGCACGATCCGGGCGACCCGCGATGGATCGACCGCGACCGCTTCGTCGTCTCCAACGGCCACGGCTCGATGCTGCTGTACGCGCTGCTGCACCTGAGCGGCTACGCGCTGCCGATGCAGGAGCTTCAGCGCTTCCGGCAGTTGCACTCGCGCACGCCCGGTCACCCCGAAGTCGACGTCACGCCCGGCGTGGAGACGACCACGGGGCCGCTCGGCCAGGGCATTGCCAACGCGGTGGGCATGGCGCTGGCCGAGCGCCTGCTGGCCGAGGAATTCAATCGCCCCGGCCATGCGGTGATCGATCACCGCACCTACGCCTTCCTGGGCGACGGCTGCCTGATGGAGGGCATCAGCCATGAAGCCTGTTCGCTCGCCGGCACCTGGGGCCTGCGCAAGCTGGTGGTCTTCTACGACGACAACGGCATCTCGATCGACGGCGACGTGCGCGGCTGGTTCGGCGACGACACGCCGGCCCGCTTCGAGGCCTACGGCTGGACCGTGCTGCGCGCGGTCGACGGCCACGACTTCGCCGCGCTCGACCGTGCCATCGCTGCAGCGCGTGCGGCCGAGCGTCCGGTGCTGGTCTGCTGCAAGACGCGCATTGGCCAGGGTTCACCCAACCGCGCGGGCACCGCCAAGGCACATGGCGAAGCACTGGGCGCGGCCGAGATCGCGCTGACCCGCGAGGCGCTGCAATGGCCGCATGCGCCCTTCGTCATCCCGGAGCCGATCGGCCAGGCGTGGTCGGCCGTGCAACAAGGCGCTCGCGCGCATGCCGACTGGAAGGCCCGCTTCGCCGACTACGCGGCGGCGCACCCCGAGCTGGCCGCCGAACTGAATCGGCGCATGCAACGGCCGGCACCGCTGGCCAAGGCCACCGAGGCCGCGCTCGACTTCGCCTGCCTCGAGGCCGAGCGCAAGCAGGCCGCGGTCGCCACGCGCAAGGCCTCGCAAGACGTGCTGCAGCAAGTTGGCCCGGCCACGCCCGAACTGCTCGGCGGCTCGGCCGACCTGACCGGCTCGAACCTCACCGACTGGAGCGGCCACCGCGCGCTCAAGGGCGCCAGCAGCGGCAACCACGTGCACTACGGCGTGCGCGAGTTCGGCATGGCGGCCATCATGAACGGCGTGGCGCTGCACGGCGGCTACCGCCCCTTCGGCGGCACCTTCCTCACGTTCTCGGACTACGCGCGCAACGGCGTGCGCATGTCGGCTCTCATGAAGTTGCCGGTCACCTACGTCTTCACGCACGATTCGATCGGGCTGGGTGAAGACGGGCCGACGCACCAGCCGGTGGAACATGCGTCCAGCCTGCGCCTGATCCCGAACGTCGATGTCTGGCGCCCCGCCGACGCAACCGAAACCGCCGTGGCCTGGCGCGAGGCACTGCGGCGCGGCGACGGTCCGGCCTGCCTGCTGCTCACGCGGCAGGCGCTGCCGCACGCCGGCGACGGTGCGCCGCGCCTGGAAGCCATCGCGCGCGGTGGCTATGTATTGCGCGAGCCGGCGGGCGAGAGTGTGGCGCTGATCGCCAGCGGCTCCGAGGTGAGCGTCGCGCTCGCTGCCGGCGCGCTGCTGGCGGCCAACGGCATCGCTGCGCGCGTCGTCTCGATGCCGTCGATGGACGTGTTCGAGCGCCAGCCTCCCGACTACCGCCGCCAGGTCATCCCGCGGCATCTGCCGCGCCTGGCAATCGAGGCCGGCAGCACCGGCCTGTGGTGGAAGTTCGTCGGCGAAGACGGCGACGTGGTGGGCATCGACCGCTTCGGCGAATCGGCGCCGGCCGGCGAGTTGTTCAAGCTGTTCGGCATCACCGCCGAGGCCGTCGCCGAACGCGCACGGCGCCTGCTGACCGGCAAATTGGCGCAGCAGGCCACCCATGCGGCGTGACGGGGCGCATCACGTTGCCGATAGCAGCGGCGGCAGGCGCTGCGCCAGCATGTCGATGACCACGCGCGTTTTCAGCGGCAATGCACGCGTCTGCGGCCAGACGGCGCTGAGCGCATAGCCGAAGGGAAGTGGCTCCTCGAACACACGCACCAGGCGGCCCGCGGCCAGCGCATCTCGCACCAGCCACGTCGGCAATCGCGCCATGCCGACACCTTCCAGGGCAGCCATCGCCGTCACCTCGAGGTTGTCGGAACTGAAGTCAGGACGCATGGGCGCGCGGAATTCGATGACGCTGCCCGCTGCGTCGCTGAACAGCCATGGATGCGGCCCGGACTCCCGCGCATAGCCGACGTAGCGATGCGACGGCGCATCGGATCGCAGCGCCTCGAGGCTTTGGGCCTGGCCGTGCGCCTGCAGATAGGCTGGCGACGCATACACGCCCATCCGCTGATGGCCAAGCAAGCGCGCAGCCAGCACCGCGCTGTCGGCAAGGGGTCCGCTGCGCAACGCAAGGTCGAAACCGTCGTCGACGATATCGATGATGCGGTCGCTGAATGAAAGCTCGAACGCCAGTTGCGGATGAAGTTGACGCAGCTCCAGCAGCAAGGGCGCCACGCCCGCGCGCCCGATCAGCGCGGGCATGGTGATGCGCACGCGCCCGCTCGCCGTCTGGCGGCCCGCTTCCACCAGGGCATCGGCAGCATCCAGTTCGGCGAGCGCGCGGCGACAGCGCTCGTAGTAGGCGTGACCATCTTCGGTCAGGCTCTGGCTGCGCGTGGTGCGATTGAAAAGGCGCGTGCCCAGCCGCTCCTCGAGTCGCGCCACGCTCTTGCCCACCGCCGACCGCGTGAGCCGCAGGCGCCTGGCGGCCAGCGCGAAATTGCCCGCCTCCACCGCGGCGACAAAGGCTTCGATGCCGTTTAGGCGCTCACTCATTGGTTCCTGTAACTCGCCATTTAATGGACTGATTTGCTTCAATGCATCCCATAAGGACGCAATAGCATGAGCCATCGTTTCAACTTCCGCAAGGACATCGACATGGCCGACTCTCTTCGCCGCTGGCAGATCACCGACTTTGGCCGGCGCCATCTTCAACAAGTGCGAGCACCGATGCCGCAACCCGCGCCGGGCCAGATCCTGGTGCGCGTCGACGCGGCGTCGCTCAACTACCGCGATCTCATGCTGACGGACAACGTCTACGGCTGGACGCCGCCACTGCCTTTCGTGCCGGGTTCCGACCTGGCCGGTACCGTGGTCGCGGTCGGGCAAGGCGTCACGCGCTGGAAAGGCGATGAAAGGGTCATCAGCACCTTCGTCGCAGGCTGGCTCGATGGCGTCGCGCCACCTGAAGCCATCGCGCTGGGCGGACCCGGCCCGGGCGCGCTCGCCTCGCACGTGCTGCTCGACGCACAGTGGGCGGTGGCCGCGCCGGCCACCTTGAGCGCCGCGCAGGCCAGCACCCTGCCCTGCGCCGCGCTGACGGCGTGGTTCTCGCTCGTCGAGCAAGGCGCGCTGTGCGCCGGGCAGACCGTGCTCATCCACGGCACGGGCGGCGTCGCGCTCTTTGGCGTGCAGTTCGCACGCATGCACGGCGCACAAGTCATCGTCGTCTCGGGTGGGTCGGAGAAGCGCGAGCGCGCCCTTGCCCTGGGCGCCAACCATGTGCTCGCGCGCGAGTCCGACTGGCCTGCCGAGGTGCGCCGATTGACCGGCGGACGCGGCGCGGAACATATCCTCGAGACGGTGGGCGGCGCCAACCTCGGCCGCTCGCTGAAGGCATTGGCCCAGGGCGGCCGCCTCGCGGTGATCGGTGTCATCGAGGGCGGCGACATCAGCGGCTCGGCATTCGACGCCATCCGCAGCCGCGGCACCGTGCAGGGCATCAGCGTGGGTCACCGCCGTGCGCTGGAGCAGATGGTGCGCGCCATCGACACCAATTCGCTCAAGCCCGTGATTGCGCAGGAGTACGGTTTCGACGAAGTACCGGCGGCCTTCCAACACCTGGAGCGCGGGCCTTTCGGCAAGGTCATGGTTCGCTTTTGATCTGCGATCCGTTCGCCGCAGGCGTGTGGTAGGCCGTGCTGGGCTCGAACCAGCGACCAAAGGATTATGCGTACCACCTCGGCTTTCGCCGCCCGTTTCCGGTTCGTGGTCTGGACTCTGTCTTGCCTTTCGGCCTTCCCGTCGAGTCTCTACACGTTCTCCATACGGAGCTTCGCTCGGCGTTAGCATGGCGGACATTCCGCTGCAGCGTTCACCGAATTTGAGAAGTTCTACGCCAGGGCAGAGTCAACTTGCCCTGGGCAACCCGCGTGGAAGCACCCGTGCGCCTTGCGGCATTTAGGGGGCTTCCGCCGAGTCCTCTGCTCTAACCAACTGAGCTAACGGCCCACACCGGGCGATTATCACATCCCCGCCGCGCCGGGCGCCGAGCCTACTTGCGGTGGCTCAGCGCGTTGCTGACCAAGCGCGAGGTGATGTCGACGATCTGGATCATCTTTTCGTAGGGCATGCGGGTCGGGCCGATCACGCCGAGCGTGCCGACCACCTTGCCGTCGACGTCGTAATTGGCGCTCACCACGGACAGGTCTTCATAAGGCACGACCTGGCTTTCGCCGCCGATGAAGATGCGCACGCCTTCGGCCTTGCTCGACACGTCGAGCAGCCGCACCAGCTGCGCCTTCTGCTCGAACAGGTCGAAGGCCCGGCGCAACTGGCCCATGTCGCTGGAGAAGTCGCTCACCGACAAGAGGTTGCGTTCGCCCGAAACCACCACTTCCTCTTCCGTTTCGCTCTGCACTTCGGTGCTCACCTGCACCGCCGCCTGCATCAGCGTGGCGATCTCGGCGCGCAGCGAGTCGATCTCGCCCTGCAGTCGATCGCGCACCTGCTCGATCGAGAGACCGGAATAGTGGGCATTGATGTAGTTGGAGGCCTCCACCAACTGCGAGGAAGTGAAGTCCACTTCCGGGTAGATCACGCGGTTCTGCACGTCGCCGTCGGGCGAGACCATGATCACCAGCAGGCGCTTTTCCGACAGGCGCATGAACTCGATGTGGCGAAACACCGACGGCCGGCGCGGCGCCATCACCACCCCGACGAACTGCGACAGGCTCGACAGCAGGTTGGCCGCATTGGCGATCACCTTCTGCGGCTGGTCGGCCGCCAGGCTGGGCGCCATCAGGCTGTCACGCTCCACCGTCAGCATGGTGTCGACGAACAGGCGGTAGCCGCGCGCGGTGGGAATGCGCCCCGCCGAGGTGTGCGGGCTCGCGATCAGCCCCAGGTCTTCCAGGTCGGCCATCACGTTGCGGATGGTCGCCGGCGACAGCTCCAGCCCCGGAATGCGCGACAGCGTGCGCGAGCCCACGGGCTGCCCGTCGGCGATATAGCGCTCGACGAGCGTCTTGAGTAAGAGCCTTGCGCGATCGTCCAACATCGGCCGATTTTAATGTTGTAATTTGTGAATGACCTCCCGCTTCAAACGCGTCGCACTGATCGGCAAGTACCAGCCCGGCAGCGCGAGCGCGTCCGCGGAAGCGCCGGACGACGTGCTGCTGGAGATCGGCGCCTTCCTGGAGGCACAGGGTTGCGAGGTGGTGGTGCAGAAGAGCCGCACGCCGCCGAAACGGGCCACCCCGCCCTGCCGCTACCCCGCGCTGACGGTGGACGAAATCGGCCAGCAATGCGACCTGGGCCTGGTGGTGGGCGGCGACGGCACCATGCTGGGCATCGGCCGGCAGCTGGCGCCCTTTGGCGTGCCGCTCATCGGCATCAACCGAGGCCGCCTGGGCTTCATCACCGACATCCCGCTGAACCATTACGCCGCCACCCTCACGCCCATGCTGGCCGGCGAGGTGGAAGAAGACCTGCGCAGCCTGATGCAGGCCAGCGTGATCCGCGACGGCGTTTCGGTGTTCGACGCGCTGGCGATGAACGACGTGGTGGTGAACCGTGGCGCCACCTCGGGCATGGTCGAGTTGCGGGTCTCGGTGGGCCGCCATTTCGTCGCCAACCAGCGCGCCGACGGGTTGATCATTGCCTCGTCGACCGGTTCCACCGCCTATTCGCTGTCGGCCGGCGGGCCGCTGCTGCATCCCGCCATCGCCGGCTGGATCCTGGTGCCGATCGCGCCGCACACGCTGTCGAACCGCCCGATCCTGCTGCCCGACGACGAGGAAGTCTCGATCGAGCTGGTGGCGGGACGCGACGCCAGCGCCAATTTCGACATGCAGTCCCTGGCTTCGCTGGCCCATGGCGACCGCATCGTGGTGCGCAAGTCGCGCTACCAGGTGCGCTTCCTGCACCCCAAGGGCTGGAACTACTTCGACACACTGAGAAAGAAAATGCACTGGAACGAGAGGGGCTCCTAGTGGCTCTGCGACGCATCATCCTGCGCGACTTCGTCATCGTGCGCGCGCTCGAGATCGATCTGTCTGACGGCTTCACGGTGCTGACCGGCGAGACCGGCGCCGGCAAATCGATCCTGATCGACGCCCTCCAACTGACCCTGGGCAGCCGGGCCGACGCCGGCTCGGTGCGCGAAGGCGCGCAGCGGCTGGATGTCAGTGCCGAATTCGACGCCGACCCGACGCTGACGGGCTGGCTCGACGAGGCCGGCTTCGAAGACGGCGAGACGCTGCTGCTGCGCCGCACGGTCGACCTGCAGGGGCGCAGCCGCGGCTGGATCAACGGCAGCCCGGCCACCGCTGCGCAACTGCGCGAGCTGGGCGACCGGCTGCTCGACATCCACGGCCAGCACGCCTGGCAGAGCCTGACCCGGCCCGACGCCGTGCGCGGCCTGCTCGACGCCTACGCCGGCGTGCGCAGCGACGTGCTCGACGCGCCATGGCATGCCTGGCGCCAGGCCCTGGCGGCGGTGGAATCGGCACGCGCCGCGCAAGACTCGCTGCAACGCGAGCGCGAGCGCCTGCAATGGCAGATTGCCGAAGTCGCCAAGCTGGCGCCCGCTGCCGACGAGTGGGAAGAGCTGTCGGCGCAGCACGCGCGCCAGTCGAATGCGCAAGCGCTGATCGACGCCGCCGAAGGCGCGCGCCAGGCACTGGAAGACGACGAAGGCGGCGCGCTCGACGCGCTCAACCGCGCGCTCAACCTGCTGCAGGGCTGCGAGCACATCGAGCCGGAATTCAAGGCGCTGGGCGAAGTGCTCGCCTCCAGCGTGGCGCAAGCCGCCGACGCCGCGCACAGCCTGCACAGCTACCTGCGCCGCACCGACGTCGACCCGCAAGGCCTGGCCGAGCTCGACGAACGCATGGGCCTGTGGATGTCGCTGTCGCGCCGCTACAAGCGCCAGCCCGAAGACCTGCCGGGCCTGCTGGCCGGCTGGCAAGCCGAGCTGAAGGCCCTCGATGCCGCCAGCGACCTGGAAGCGCTGGAGCGCGCCGAAGCCGCAGCGCAAAAGAGCTACATGACCGAGGCGCGCGCCCTTGGCAAGCAGCGCAAGGCCGCGGCGCCGAAGCTGGCGCAAGCCGTCACTCGCGCCATGCAGGGGCTGGGCATGCAGGGCGGCATGTTCGACGTGAGCCTGCAGCCATTGGCGCAACCCGGCCGCGCCGGGCTGGAGGAAATCGCCTTCCTGGTGAGCGGCCACCCGGGCAGCACGCCGCGGCCGATCGGCAAGGTCGCCTCGGGCGGCGAACTCTCGCGCGTCGCGCTGGCGATCGCCGTGACCACCAGCGAGCTGGGCAGCGCGCAGACGCTGATCTTCGACGAGGTGGATTCCGGCGTCGGCGGCGCGGTGGCTGAAACGGTGGGCCGCCTCATGCAGCAGCTCGGGCGCGACCGCCAGGTGCTGGCCGTCACCCACCTGCCGCAAGTGGCCGCCTGCGCCGATCACCATCTGCTGGTGGCCAAGCGCCAGTCAGCAGAGCGGGGCCAGGAGACGGCACGCACCGAAAGCAGCGTGAGCGTGCTCGACCACGCCGCGCGCGACCATGAGATCGCCCGCATGCTGGGTGGCGAACGCGTCTCGGACACCACGTTGGCGCACGCGCGCGAGATGCTCGGCCGCACGCCGGCCAAGGAACGCGCCTGAACTTTGCGCGCCTGCGTCGATCCGATACCTGTCCTCCGTTGGAAAGCTGACACGTGAGCCTGGAAGTCGTCCTCATCACCGGCATGTCCGGATCCGGCAAATCGGTGGCGCTGCACGCGCTGGAAGACGCCGGTTACTACTGCGTCGACAACCTGCCGCCTGAATTGCTCACCGCCCTGCTCGCGTTGCAGCGCGAGCAGCAGGCCGGCCGGGTCGCCATTGCCATGGACGTGCGCAGCGGCGTGTCGCTGCCGCTGGTGCCGCAGCAGCTCGAGACCTTGCGCAAGGAAGGCGTCACGCTGCGCTCGCTCTTCCTCGACGCCACCACCGACGCGCTGGTGCGCCGCTACTCCGAAACGCGCCGGCGCCATCCGCTATCGGGCCAGGACCGCGACAACGCCAGCCCCGAGCAGCAGCGGGTGCTGATCCAGTCGATCGAACTCGAGCGCGACCTGCTGGCCGAGCTGCGCGACGGCGCCGACGTGATCGACACCAGCCTGATCCGCCCGGCCCAGCTGCAAAGCTACGTCAAGGCGCTGATCTCGGCCGAGCACAGCGCCCTCACGCTGGTGTTCGAATCCTTCGCGTTCAAGCGTGGCGTGCCGCTCGACGCCGACTTCGTGTTCGACGTGCGCATGCTGCCCAACCCGCATTACGTGGCCGACCTGCGGCCGCTCACCGGCCGCGATGCACCGGTGGCCGACTGGCTGCGCCAGCACGAGGACGTGGCGCGCATGTTCGCTGACATCGAGCAGTTTCTCGAAGGCTGGCTCGAGGCGCTGGCGCGCGACCACCGCAGTTACGTGACCGTGGCCATCGGCTGCACTGGTGGCCAGCACCGCTCGGTGTTCCTGGTCGAGCAGCTGGCCCGTGCCTTCAGCCGCCGCTGGGTCGCGCTGCGGCGCCACCGCGAGCTCGACGCACAGGGCAGCTAAGCCAGCAGCTTGCGCACCGGTGCCGGCAAGCCGAGCACCGACCAATCACCCTCGCTGTACCAGCCACCGCTGTTGTCGACGCCCGCACCGTCGCCCCACGCCACGCGCACCGGGTGGATGTGCAGGTCCTTGTGCGTGAGCACGTGGACGAACACAGGCTCTTCCACCGCATCGCGCACACCGGCCACGGCCAGCGCGGCGTCCAGCGACTCGCGTGAGTCGAAGCACGGCGGGCTGTACAGGCCGGCCCATATCCCCTTGCCCGGCCGCTTGGCCAGCCAGACCTGGCCGGCAGCATTGCGGGCCAGCAGCATCCACAGCGACTGGGCCGTGCGGCGCAGCTTGCGGGTCTTGACCGGATAGCGCTCGGGCGCGCCCTCGCGGCGGGCGACGCATCGGTTGCTCATCGGACACACATCGCAGGCCGGCTTGCGCGGCGTGCACACGGTCGCGCCCAGGTCCATCACGGCCTGGGTGTAAGTGGCGATGGCGCCCGGGTCGGCCGCGCTCGGCAGCAGGTCGGTCGCGGTCTGCCACAGCGCGCGCTCGTTGGCCGCCACCGACAGGTCGCGCGCGTCGCCCAGCAGGCGCGTCAGCACGCGCTTGACGTTGCCATCGAGAATCGCCACCCGTTCGCCGAAGCAGAAGGCCGCGATGGCCGCGCCGGTGGAGCGACCGATGCCCGGCAGGGTCATCAACTGCGCGGCCGTGTCCGGAAAGACACCGCCGAAACGCGCCACCACGTCCTGCGCGCAGCGGTGCATGTTGCGCGCGCGACTGTAATAACCCAGGCCGCTCCACAGGCCGAAGACCTCGTCTTCATGGGCGGCAGCCAGCGCACCGACATCGGGAAAACGCGCCAGGAAGCGCGCGAAGTAGCCCAGCACGGTGCTGACCTGCGTCTGCTGGAGCATCACCTCGGAAAGCCAGACGCGATAAGGGTCGCGCGTGTTCTGCCACGGCAGGTGGCTGCGCCCGTGCTGGCGCTGCCATTGCACCAGCGCGGCGGCAATGTCCGTGGCCGGCGCCGGGCTGTTCAGGCTGACGGAATGCGCGGCGTGGGCGTCCGCTTCGGCGTGCTCAAGCGACACGGCGTTCGCCGGGCGTCGAGAAGACGTTGGGGGATTCCTGGCTGTTGAGCAAGGCGGTCAGCTCGCGCAGCCGCTCGCCCACCTGGCGCAATTGTTCTTCTTGCGCCGCGATTTCGGTCAGCCGCTCGTCGAGCGAGCCGGCGGCGTTCTGGATGCGCTCGACCGACTCGATGCGTTTGCCGAAGTTGCGGCGGCGCTCTTTCAGCTGCGTGTCGAGCTGCGCGCCGGCGCCCTTGGTCCAGCGCTCGATCTCGGTCATGGCGGCCTCGTTCACCACCCGCAGGCGGCTGGCCAGCGCGCGCACCAACTTGTCGCAGAACTCCGGCTGCGCCAGCTTGAGCATGTTGCCCATGCCCAGGTATTGCACGTGACTCTGCTCGATCTGGCTGAACTGGCGGGCGAACTGGGTCAGGTCGGGCTCGGTCGGCGCCAGCAGCGTGAAACCATGTTCGGCATTGAGTTGGCGGAAGGTGGCGTTGAGCATCGCCTGGATCTCGGCCGTGGTCTCCTGCACCTCGCTCAGGTTCGCGCGCAGCGTGTCGAAGGTGGCGCCATAGACCTTGCGCACGTTGAATTTGATGCCGGACTTCTTGAGCGCCTGCGCCAACGTAGCCATGTCGGTCTTGAGGGCCGTGGTGCCCAGCACCGCATACACCTCGCGCAGCAGCTTGCTCTGCACCGAACGCAGCGCCAGGATGCGCGCATTGCTGCCTTCGAACTCGCTTTGTTCCTGCTCGATGCGCGAACGCATGTGGCGAATGACGGTGCCGTTCTTGCCGCGCAGCCCCTGCAGCTCCAGCGCCTGCTCGGAGAGGTCGCGCATGCGCACCTTGATGATCCGTTCGGCCTCGCCGCGCAGCGCGCCGATGCCGGCGTCCACGGCCAGCCGCAGCATGGTTTCGCGGTTGCCCAGCAGGCCCTCGCCCAGCACCGCCTCCAGCGCCGGAAGGCGGCTGGCCATCAGCAGCGGCGCATCGTTGCGGATCTTGGACTGCAGGCCCTTCTGCGCCGACACCGGCAGCACGCGCTCGAGCGGCACGCCCAGCACCTCGGCCACCGACTTGCATTGCCGGTCGATCTGGATCTCGACCTCGGCGGGACTGTTCAGCGTGTCCCACATCGTGTCGATCTTGTTGAGCACCACGATGCGCGTGTCGCGCGCGTGGCCCTCGGTGATCAGGTGTTCGCGCCAGATGGCGAGGTCGGAACGCGTCACGCCGGTGTCCGCGCCCAGGATGAAGACCACCGCGTGGGCTTGCGGAATCAGGCTGACGGTGAGTTCCGGCTCGGCACCGATGGCGTTCAGCCCCGGCGTGTCGAGGATGACCAGCCCCTGCTCCAGCAAGGGGTGCGGCATGTTCAGCACGGCGTGGCGCCAGCGCGGAATCTCGACCTTGCCCTGTGCGTTGGGCACCGGGTTGTCCTCGGGCTGCTCATCGCTCCAGAAGCCCAGCGAGCGCGCCTCTTCGAGCGAGACCCAGCTGACTTCCGCCACCTTCTGCATGGTGCGCGCCAGCGACTCGGCGTCGGCGACATTGATGGCGATCTCGGTCCAGCGCGCCGGCTCCTCGCGCCAATGCGTCAGTGAGTGCGGCTCCAGCCGCGTCTCGATCGGCAGCAGGCGCAGGCTGGGCTGCAGCGCCGGGTCGTAGCCCAGCTCGGTCGGGCACATGGTGGTGCGCCCCGCGCTGGCCGGCATGATGCGCCGCCCGTAGCCGGCAAAGAAGATGGCGTTGATCAGCTCGGACTTGCCGCGCGAATATTCCGCGACAAAGGCGACCATGACCTTGCTCGTGCGCATTTGCGCCTCGAGTTCGCGCATGCGCTCGCCGACCGACTGGTTCAGCAGGTCGCTCTCCCGCAGCCAGCCCGCGAGCCAGCGCAGGCGATGCGCGAAATTGCGTCGCCAGGCGCCGTGCTGGTCGAATTGCTGATTGAAAGAGGCGGTCAAGGGGGAGATGTAAAAGGGTATTTACAAAATATAGCACCCGTTCCGTTCGCACACGCGGTCCGGGACGCCACTTCCGTTGCGCCAATGCGTCTGGTGAATGTTAGTGCACACCAATGCCCTATTTCTGGCACTTCGGGCAATAGAAAGTAGAACGCTGGCCCTGCTGTATTTTCCGGATCGGCGTGGCGCAGACGGTGCAAGCCTCGCCAGCGCGCGCGTAGACCTTGGCTTCCAACTGGAAGTGGCCGTTCTGCCCGTCGATATTGGAGAAGTCGCGCAAGGTGCTGCCACCCCGCTCCACCGCCCGCGCCAGCGTGGCGCGCACGGCGGCATGCAATCTGGCGGCGCGCGGCCGGCTGATGCGGGCGGCCGCCAGCGTGGGCCGGATGCCGGCGGCAAACAGGGCTTCCGAGGCGTAGATGTTGCCCACGCCCACCACCACGTCGCCGGCCAGCAGGACCTGCTTGATGGGGGCCTGGCGACGCTGCAGCGCCGCATGAAAGTCGTCGGCGCGAAACGCCTCGGCGTCCAGCGGCTCCACGCCCAGGCCGCCCAGCAGCTTGCGGGCATGCGGATCGTCTTCGCCATGGACGAACACCACCGCGCCGAAGCGGCGCGGATCGTTCAGGCGCAAGGTGCCGCGGTCGGTCACCAGGTCGAAGTGGTCGTGCGCGCCGGCCGCGCCCATGCCGTGGGCAAAACGCAGGCTGCCCGACATGCCCAGGTGCAACAGCAGCAGCCCCGCCTCCAGGTCGACCAGCAGGTATTTGCCGCGCCGGCGCACGCCCAGCACCTGCTGGCCAATCAGCGTGGCCGGCTCTACGCCCAAGGGCCAGCGCAAGGGCTTGCCCATGCGTGCCGCCAGGATGCGTGCCCCGGCAATGCGCTCGGCAAAGCCCAGGCGGGTGACTTCGACTTCGGGTAGTTCGGGCATGCGATGGCGGCGGCGCGGCGCGGCTTCGTCCGGCAGAAGCACCCACGCAGCGCTGCGAAATAGGCTTGGATTATTATCGTCCGATGACCCCATCGCCCCGTCGATTCCGCCTTGCGGCGGTCGCGCTCCTTGCCTTGTCGACGCTGGCTGTCCAGGCCCAGTCCACCCCCACAAGCCCCCCCATCCCGAGCGCGGCCACGCCGGCGCCCGACCCCGCGGCTGCCGCCTCCGACGGCACGGCCAATGCGAGCCAGCCGGTGGTTTCCGCCCTCACCGCGGAAATGTTCTACGAGGTGCTGCTGGGCGAACTCACGGCACGCGGCGGCGAACCGGGCGAGGGCTACGGCCTGATCCTCAACGCCGCGCGCCAGTCGCGCGACCCCGAACTGTTCCAGCGCGCGGTCGAGATTGCCTTGCAGGCGCGCGCCGGCGACGCCGCGCTGTCGGCCGCCCGCGCCTGGAAAACCTCGCTGCCCAATTCGCGCGAGGCGCGCCGGGTCGAACTGCAGATCCTGATCGCGCTCAACCGCATCGGCGAAACCACCGATCTGTTGCGCGCCGAAGTGGCGGCCACGCCCAAGGTCGAGCATCCGCTGCTGATGACCCTGATTGCGCGCAGCTATTCGCGCGCCACCGACAAGAAGGAAGCGGCCACGGTGGTCGAGCAGGCCTTGTCCGACGAGCTGGCCGACCCGGGCACCGCCGCCATGGCCTGGGCCACCGTCGGCCGGCTGCGCCTGGCCGCGGGCGACCCGTCCGGCGCATTGGAGGCCGCATTCAAGGGCCAGGATGCCGATGCATCCGCCGAGGGGCCGGCGCTGCTGGCGCTCGACCTGATCGACCCCAAGCAGCCGCTGGCCGAGCCGATGGTCAAGCGCTACCTCGCCTCGCCCGATGCCGCGCCTGAAATCCGCCTGGCCTATGCCCGCACGCTGGCCGAACAGCGGCGCTACGACGAATCGAGCGAACAGATCGAGATCGTGACGCAAACGCGCCCGACGCTGCCCGAGCCGTGGCTGCTGCTGGCCAGCCTGCAGGCGCAGACCGGAAAGAATGCCCAGGCCGAAAAGTCGGCTCGGCGCTACGTCGACATGGCGGCCAGCCAGCCCAGTGCCGACCTGCGCAATTCCGGACTGACACAAGCCTATTTCCTGCTGTCGCAACTGGCCGAGCGCCGCGGCGACCTGGCGCAGGCCCAGTCGTGGATGGCCAGGATCGACAGCACCGACGAATTGACGGCGGTACAGATGCGCCGCGCTTCCCTGCTGGCCAAGCAGGGCAAGCTGAGCGATGCCCGCGCCCTGGTGCAGGAGCTGCCCGATGCCACCCCGGAACAGCAGCGCCAGAAGCTGCAGGCCGAAGTGCAACTGCTGCGCGATGCCGGCCGGTACCAGCAGGCCTACGACATGCTGGCCCGCGCCAGCGCCCAGTCGCCGGACGACACCGACCTGATCTACGACCAGGCCATGGTCGCGGAAAAGCTCGATCGGCTGGACGAGATGGAAAGCCTGCTGCGCCGCCTGATCGAACTCAAGCCGGACAGCCCCAACGCGTACAACGCCCTGGGCTACTCCCTGGCCGATCGCAAGCTGCGCCTGGAAGAAGCACGCACGCTGATCCAGAAGGCCGTCTCGCTGGCGCCGGACGACCCCTTCATCGCCGACAGCCTGGGCTGGGTCGAGTACCGGCTGGGCAATCTCGATGAAGCCACGCGCATCCTGGAAGACGCCTACAAGCGCCGGCCCGACCCGGAAATCGGCGCCCACCTGGGCGAAGTGCTGTGGGTGGCCGGCCAGCGCGACCGCGCGCGCAGCGTGTGGCGCGAATCCACGCTGGCCGACGCCGGCAACGAAACGCTGGTCAAGACGCTCAAGCGCCTGCGCGTGAAGCTGTGAAGCGCCGCCTGCTGTTGGGCAGCGTCGCGGCTGCCGCCCTGCTCGCTGCCGGCTGCGCGGCGCCGCGCAACCCGGCGTCCGGCGCGGCGGGCGGCGGCGCGCAACGCACCGAATGGAATGGCCGCCTGTCGCTTCAGGTCGACAGTGCCACGCCGCAGAACTTTGCCGCGCTGTTCGAGCTGCGCGGCTCGGCCCAGGCCGGTGAGCTCATCCTGACCAGTCCGATCGGCAGCACCTTGGGCGTGCTGCGCTGGTCGCCCGGGCGCGCCACCCTGCAGAACGGCCGCGACATCCGCGAATTCGACTCGGTGGACGCCCTGAGCGAAGCCGCCACCGGCGCCGCCATCCCCATCGAAGCGCTGTTCGGCTGGCTGCAAGGCCAGGAGCAAGCCGTCGCCGGCTGGCGTGCCAACCTGAGCCAGGTGGCCGACGGCCGGCTGCAGGCGACGCGCCAGACGCCGCAGCCCAGGGCCGAGCTGCGCGTGATCTTCGACGTGCCATGAAGGCCCTGTATGACCTTCCCGCGCCGGCGAAACTGAACCTGTTCCTGCACATCACCGGGCGACGGCCCGACGGCTTTCACCTGCTGCAGTCGGTCTTCATGCTGATCGACTGGTGCGACACGCTGCACGTCGCGGCCCGCTCCGATGGCCAGCTGACGCGCGAGGACCTGACCACCCCGCTGCCGGCCGACGATCTGGTGCTGCGCGCAGCCCGCGCGCTGCAGGCCCTCGCGCCACCGGGCGCGGGCGCGCACATCGGCATTGCCAAGCAGATTCCGGCGCAGGCCGGCATGGGCGGCGGCTCGTCCGACGCCGCCACCTGCCTGCTGGCGCTGAACCGCCTGTGGGGGCTCGACCTGCCCTTGCCCGCCCTCGAAGCCATCGGCCTGCAACTGGGCGCCGACGTGCCCTTTTTCCTGCGCGGGCACAATGCGTGGGTCGAGGGCATCGGCGAGCAGATCACGCCGATCGAGCTGGCCGCGGCCGAGGTCGTGGTGGCCAAGCCGACCGAGGGCTTGGACACAAAAGCAATTTTTTCTGCGCCGGACCTGCAACGCGACAAACTGCCTGCTATAATTTCTGGCTTTGCTGCAGGTAGCGCGTTGGAGATGTTCAATTTCGGACGCAACGACCTGCAGCCGGTTGCCCAACGGCTTTGCCCCGCGGTGACCCAAGCCATCGAATGGCTGGGCACCAAAGGTTTGAAGGCCCGGATGACCGGCTCTGGAAGTGCGGTGTTTGCCCCGGTGGCGAGCGCGGCATCTGCGGCAGAATTGCAGGAAACGGACCTGTCCGATGCGCCGCAAGGCTGGTCGGTCCGCCACTGCAGGAATTTGTCGGTTCACCCTCTGGCTGGGTGGGCAGGCAGCGACGTTTCATAGGTTTGCGGCAGGCCTTTCGAGGTGTACCGTAGACCCGTGTAGGGGAGTCGCCAAGTTGGTTAAGGCACTGGATTTTGATTCCAGCATGCAAAGGTTCGAATCCTTTCTCCCCTGCCAGATCTCTCAAGACCATTGACGGCTCCCACGAGCCATTCGCATTGCCCGGGACGCGCTCATGCAGGCCAACCACCCTGATTTCATGGTTTTCACCGGCAACGCCAATCCTGGCCTTGCAGCCGAAGTGGCGCAGCACCTGGGCATCGGCCTGGGCGCCGCCCGGGTCGGTCGCTTCTCCGACGGCGAAGTCACGGTCGAGATCAACCAGAACGTGCGCGCCCGCGACGTCTTCGTGGTGCAGTCGACCTGCGCCCCGACCAATGAAAACCTGATGGAACTGCTGATCATGGTCGACGCGCTCAAGCGCGCCTCGGCCGAGCGGATCAGCGCCGTCATCCCCTATTTCGGCTACGCCCGCCAGGACCGCCGCCCGCGCAGCTCGCGCGTGCCGATCTCGGCCAAGGTGGTGGCCAACCTGCTGCAGACCGTGGGCGTGAGCCGCGTGCTCACCATGGACCTGCATGCCGACCAGATCCAGGGTTTCTTCGACATTCCGGTCGACAACATCTATGCGTCGCCGGTGCTGCTGGGCGATCTGCGCCAGAAGAACTACGAAGACCTGATCGTGGTGTCGCCGGACGTGGGCGGCGTGGTCCGTGCACGGGCACTGGCCAAGCAGCTGAACACCGACCTGGCGATCATCGACAAGCGTCGCCCCAAGGCGAACGTGAGCGAAGTGATGAACGTGATCGGCGAGATCGACGGGCGCAACTGCGTGATCATGGACGACATGATCGACACCGCCGGCACGCTGGTGAAGGCGGCCGAAGTGCTCAAGGAGCGCGGCGCCAAGAAGGTGTATGCCTATTGCACGCACCCGATCTTCTCGGGCCCGGCGATCGAGCGCATCACGCAAGGCACGGCGCTGGATGAAATCGTCGTGACCAACACCATTCCCCTGTCGGACAGCGCCATGGCCTGCGGCAGGATTCGCCAGGTCTCCGTGGCCCCGCTGATCGCCGAGACGGTCCAGCGCATTGCCCGCGGTGATTCGGTGATGAGTTTGTTCTCGGACCAGGACAACCTCTTCTGAGGTCGTCCGCCCGGTTCCGGGCAAGAGCGGGCCTGCTCCCTTTCGGAGGGCAGGCCCTTTTTAAACCGGCGTCGCACTGGTCGCGGTCGACGTCCACAGGAGTCAGTCATGAAATTCGTCGCTTTTGAGCGCGCCAAGCAGGGTACGGGTGCGAGCCGCCGTCTGCGCATCTCGGGCAAGACGCCCGGCATCGTCTACGGTGGTGAAGGCCAGCCGCAACTGATCGAACTCGATCACAACGCGCTGTGGCACGCCCTCAAGAAGGAAGCCTTCCACGCCTCCGTCCTCGAAATGGACCTGGGCGGCACCGTCAGCAAGGTTCTGCTGCGCGACGTGCAATACCACCCGTACAAGCAACTGGTGCAGCACATCGACTTCCAGCGCGTCGACGCACGCACCCGCCTGAACATGAAGGTGCCGCTGCACTTCAAGGGTGAAGAAGAGTCCGAAGCCGTCAAGCTCGACCACAACCTCGTCACGCACGTGATGAACGAAGTGGAAGTCAACTGCCTGCCGGCCGACCTGCCCGAGTTCATCGAAGTCGACCTGTCCGGCCTGAAGAAGAACGCCACCCTGCACGTCAACGACATCAAGTTCCCGCGCGGCGTGAAGTTCGTGAGCCACGGCAAGGCCAACCCGGTGATCGTGTCGGCCGTGTCGCCGCGCGTCGACGACGAAGCGGCTCCGGCCGCTGCCGCAGGCGAAGCCGCTGCGCCCGCAGCCGACGCCAAGAAGTAATTCGCCGCAAGCGACTTGCCGAACAACGGCCCACTTCGGTGGGCCGTTTTTTTTCGCTCCGATAATCACAGCCATGATCAAGTTGTTCGTCGGCCTGGGCAACCCCGGGCCTGAATACGAAGCCACGCGCCACAACGCGGGCTTCTGGTGGATCGACGCGCTGGCGCGCGACCTGAAGGTGAACCTGGTGCCCGACCGCAGCTACCACGGGCTGGTGGCGCGCACCAGCGTGAACGGCCAGAACGTCTGGCTGCTGGAACCGCAGACCTTCATGAACGTCTCGGGCAAGTCGGTGGCGGCACTGGCGCGCTTCTTCAAGATCGCCCCGGAAGAAATCCTGGTGGCGCACGACGAACTCGACGTGGTGCCGGGCCAGGCCAAACTCAAGTTCGGCGGCAGCCACGCCGGACACAACGGCCTGCGCGACATCCACGCCCAGTTGGGCACCGGCGACTACTGGCGCCTGCGCCTGGGCATCGGCCATCCGGGCGTCAAGTCGGAAGTGGTCAACTGGGTGCTGAAGAAGCCGCTGCGGGAACAGCGCGAGGCCATCGACGACGCCATCATCCGCACGTTGGTCGCCGTGCCGGCGCTGCTGGCCGGCGACATGGACAAGGCCACGGCCACCATCCACACCAGCAAGCCGCCGCGGCCCAAACCGCCACGGCGCGAGCCGGGCGCGGGGCCGGGCGACAGCCCGCCGCCAGCCACCGGCTGAAGCGGCCAGGATTTGAAAGGGAGGGAGACAACAATGAGCGAAAAGCCAGTCCACCAGACACCATCCCGCGTTGCCCTGTGCATCGCGCTCACCATGGCCGCCGTGGGAGCGCCACCGGCGCAGTCCGAGATCTGGCGCTGCGGCAACAGCTACAGCGATCGGCCTTGCGGCGGCGGCCGCGCCGTCGAGGCGAGCGACGCGCGCAGCCCCGATCAGCAGCGCGATGCGCGCCGTGGCGCGCAGGACAATGCAGTCGCCGCGAAAGAACTCGAGCGCCAGCGCCTGCGCGCGCTGGCAGCGCAACCCGCGGCGGTGTTGATCGGTGCGCCCAGCGTGTCGCCGGCCAAGCCAGCACGAACGGACCAGAAGGCCAAGAAGGCCAAGCGCGAGGAATCGGAGCGCTTCGTGGCGCGCGATCCGCTGGCGACACCCAAGAAGAAAAGCAGCAAGAAAGCCAGTTCGGTGGCAGCGGCCGCGCCCTGAGCCGATGCGCCTCGTGCAGCGCGGGCGATCAGGCGGCGGCCGGTGGCGTCGCCTGTTCCGGCGCGTTCTTCAGGGCGTGCAGGCGCTCGAACTTCTGCCACAGCGTCTCGCGCGTTTCGACATGCGCCGGGTTGACTGGAATGCAGGCGACCGGGCAGATCTCCACGCATTGCGGCACGTCGAAATGGCCGACGCATTCGGTGCACTTGTGCGGGTCGATTTCGTAGATCGCCTCGCCCATGTAGATCGCGTCGTTCGGGCACTCCGGCTCGCACACGTCGCAATTGATGCACTCGTCGGTAATCATCAGGGCCATCCCTCGATTATCGGCGCGCGGCATGAATGTTGCGGATGTCGGGTTATGCTGCCGCTCGCTGTATGAGTCTGTTCCTGTTCAAGCGCATCCTGACCCTGATCGCCACCCTGATGGGCGCCTCGGTCATCATCTTCGGGCTGCTCGAAGTGCTGCCCGGCAATGCCGCCCAGTTGCTGATGGGCGCCGACGCGTCGCCCGAGGCGGTGGCCGCGCTGGCGCTCAAGCTGGGCCTGAACGACCCCCTCTGGACGCGCTACTGGCACTGGATCGCCGGCCTGCTCACCGGCAACCTGGGCGACAGCTACGCCTACGGCTCGCCGGTGATCGACCTGATCCTCGAGCGCCTCGCCCTCACCGTGCCGCTGGCCCTGCTGGCGATGGCCTTCACCACCGTGCTCGCGCTGCTGGTGGGCGTGACGGCCGCCGCACGCCACAACAAGCTGGGCGATGTCGGCCTGATGGGCCTGACGCAAATTGGCATCGCCATTCCGAATTTCTGGTTCGCGATCCTGCTGATCCTGCTGTTCTCGGTGAAGCTGCAATGGTTCTCCGCCGGCGGCTTCGACGGCTGGAGCGAAGGCCTGCTGCCCGGCCTGAAGGCGCTGCTGCTGCCGGCCCTGTCGCTGGCGGTGGTGCAGGCGGCGATCCTGGCGCGCATCACGCGCTCGGCCGTGCTGGAGGTGATGCGCGAGGACTTCGTGCGCACCGCGCGCGCCAAGGGCGTCTCGCAACGCGCGGTGCTATGGCGCCATGTGCTGCGCAACGCGATGATTCCGGTGGTCACCGTGATGGGCCTGCAGTTCGCCGAGCTGCTGGCCGGCACCATCGTGGTGGAGAACGTGTTCTACCTGCCCGGCCTGGGCAAGCTGATCTTCCAGTCGATCGCCAACCGCGACCTGATCGTGGTGCGCAACTGCGTGATGCTGCTGGCGGCGATGGTGGTGATCGTCAACTTCGTGGTCGACGTGCTCTACGCGGTCATCGACCCCCGCATCAAGGCCAGCGACATCTGACATGAGCGCCCTTCCGATCGACGTTCCCGTGGTGGGCGCAGCCCCCGCCCCCGGCTTCTGGCGCCGCGCGCTGCGCCATCCCAGCTTCGTCGTCGGCGCCGTGCTGACCCTGCTGCTGCTGCTGGCCGCCGGCCTGTCCTACGTCTGGACACCCTGGCCGCCCTATGACATCAACATCGCCGACAAGCTGCAGGCACCGGGCGCCGCGCACTGGCTGGGCACCGATGCCTATGGCCGCGACGTGGTCTCGCTGCTGCTGGTGGGGGCGCGCAGCTCGATCCTGGTGGGCGTCATCGCGGTGGGCATCGGCGTGGTGCTGGGCACCGCGCTCGGCCTGCTGGCGGCGGCGCGGCGCGGCTGGGTCGAGGAAGGCATCATGCGGCTGGCCGACTTCTCGCTGGCCTTCCCGGCCATCCTCTCGGCCATCATGATGACGGCCGTGTTCGGCGCCGGCATCGTCAACGCCATCGTCGCCATCGGCATCTACAACATCCCGATCTTCGCGCGCATCGCGCGGGCCTCGGCCAATGCGGTGTGGTCGCGCGAATACGTGGCGGCGGCGCGCGCCTGCGGCAAGGGGCCGCTGTCGATCACGCTGCAGCACGTGCTGCCCAACATCTCGGCGGTGCTGATCGTGCAGATCACCATCCGCTTTGCCATCGCCATCCTGGCCGAGGCCGCCCTGTCCTACCTCGGGCTGGGCACCCAGCCGCCGCAGCCCTCGTGGGGCCGCATGCTGGCCGAGGCGCAGACGCTGATGTTCCAGGCACCGCTGCTGGCGGTGTTTCCCGGCCTGACCATCGCGCTGGCGGTGCTCGGGCTCAACCTGCTGGGTGACGGGCTGCGCGACCTGTTCGATCCGCGCTTGGCCCGGAACCGCTGACATGGCACTGCTCGAAGTCAACGACCTGCGCATCCGCCTGCAGACGCAGCGCGGCCCGGCCGATGCGGTGCGCGGCGTCGGCTTCTCGCTCGAGCGCGGCCAGACCATGGGCATCGTGGGCGAATCGGGCTGCGGCAAGTCGATCACCGTGCTGGCGCTGATGGGCCTGCTGCCGGCCACCGCGCAGGTCAGCGGCAGCATCCGCTTCGACGGCCAGGAACTGGTCGGTGCGAGCGAGCGGCAGTTGCGCGCGATCCGCGGCGACCGCATCGGCATGATCTTCCAGGAGCCGATGACGGCGCTGAACCCGGTGCACACCATTGCGCGCCAGGTCGGCGAGCCGCTGCGCCTGCACCGCGGCCTCTCGGCGGCGGCGGCGCGCAAGGAGGCGCTGGCGCTGCTCGACCGCGTGGGCATTCCCGATGCCGCCTCGCGCCTGGACGCCTACCCGCACCAGTTCTCCGGCGGCCAGCGCCAGCGCATCGGCATCGCGATGGCGCTGGCCTGCGGCCCCGACCTGCTGATTGCCGACGAGCCCACCACCGCGCTCGACGTGACCATCCAGAAGCAGATCCTGGACCTGATCCGCGAGCTGGTCGAAGAGCGCGGCATGGCCTTGATCCTGATCTCGCACGACCTCGGCGTGATCGCGCAAAGCGTGCGCAGCATGCAGGTGATGTACGGCGGCAGCGTGGTGGAGAGCGGCCCGACGGCCGAGGTGTTCGCCACCCGCGCGCACCCCTACACGCGCGGCTTGTTTGCGGCCCGGCCGGCGCTGGGCGCACCGCGCGGCACGCGCCTGGCCACCATCCGCGGCACCGTGCCCGAACTGGTCGATCTGCCCGCCGGCTGCCCCTTTGCCGGGCGCTGCGAGTTCACCGTGGAGGCCTGCAAGGCCAGCCCGCCGCCGCCCGTGGCGCTGGCCGAAGGCCATGTGGCGCGCTGCATCCGGCTGAACGAAGTACAGGCCGCCACGGGAGCAATGGCATGAGCACCCTGAACGAAGCACCACTGCTCGAAGTGACCGACCTGGTGCGCCACTACAGCCTGCCGCGCGAAAGCCTGTTCGGGCCGCTGGCCACGGTGCAGGCGCTCAACGGCGTGAGCTTCAGCGTCAGCGCCGGGCGCAGCCTGGGCATCGTGGGCGAATCGGGCTCGGGCAAGTCGACCATTGCGCGCCTGGTGATGGCGCTGGACCGGCCGACCTCGGGCCGCGTCAGCCTGCTCGGGCGCGATCTGCACGCGCTGCCGCGCGCCGAACTGCGCTCGGCCCGGCGCGACGTGCAGATGGTGTTCCAGGACCCGTACGGCTCGCTCGACCCGCGCCAGACCATCGCGCGCATCGTGGCCGAACCGCTGGAGGCGCTGGGCGAGACCAGCCGCGCCGAACAACGCGAGCAGGCGGCGCAATCGCTGGCCGCGGTCGGCCTGCGCACGGCCGACCTGGACAAGTACCCGCACGAGTTCTCGGGCGGCCAGCGCCAGCGCGTGGCCATCGCGCGCGCGCTGATCACGCGGCCCAAGCTCATCGTCGCGGACGAACCCGTCAGCGCGCTCGACGTCTCGGTGCAGGCGCAGGTGCTCAACCTCATGCAGGATTTGCAGCAGCAGTTCGGCGTGAGCTACCTGCTCATCAGCCACGACCTGGCGGTGGTGAACCACCTGTGCGACGAGGTCTGCGTGCTGCACCGCGGCGTGGTGGTCGAGCGCGGCACGCCGGGCCGCCTGTTTGCCCATGCCGAGCATCCCTACACGCGGGCGCTGCTGGCCGCGGTGCCGCGCGCCGAGCCTCCCGCGGTGCCCGCCTGACGCATCACTTGATGTAACGTTGCGCCCACTTTCCTTTTCATCTGATCCGGAGTTCCAGACATGTTGAAGCGACGCACCCTCCTCACCACCGCCGCCATCGGCGCCCTGCCGCTCGTGCTGCCGCCCGCGGCGCTGGCCCAGAGCAAGAAGGAGACGATGGTCATCGGCATGACGCTGGAACCGCCGGGCCTGGACCCGACCGCCAACGCCGCCGCCGCGATCGGCGAGGTGGTGCTCTACAACGTCTTCGAGACGCTCACCAAGATCAACGCCGATGGCAAGGTCACGCCGCTGCTGGCCGAGAGCTGGGAGATTTCGCCCGACCTCAAGACCTACACCTTCAAGCTGCGCAAGGGCGTCAAGTTCCAGAACGGCGAGCCTTTCAACGCGCAGAGCGTGAAGTTCAGCTTCGACCGGGCCGCTGCCGAGAAGAGCACCAACAAGGACAAGCGCACCTTCGCCAACCTCAGCACGCAGGTGGCCGACGAGCACACGATCGTGCTGATCAACAAGGAGATCGACCCCGACCTGCCCTTCCTGCTGGGCCAGCCGACGGCGGTGATCCTGGAGCCCAAGTCGGTCGACGGCAACGCCGCCACGCCGGTGGGCACCGGCCCCTACAAGCTGCAGAACTGGGTCAAGGGCTCCTCGCTCAACCTGGTGGCGTGGGAGGGTTTCCGCAACGCGGGCGCCATCAAGCTCAAGCGCGTGACCTTCCGCTTCATCTCGGACACTTCGGCACAGGCCGCTGCGCTGCTGGCCGGCGACGTCGATGCCCATCCGCGCTTTGCCACGCGCGCGGTGCCGCAGTTCCAGAACAACCCGAACTTCCAGGTCATCCTGGGCGGCTCGCGCGCCAAGACCATCCTGGCCATCAACGAGAAGCACAAGCCGCTGGACGACGTGCGCGTGCGCCGCGCGATCCTGGCCGCGATCGACCGCAAGGCGGTGATCGAGGGCGCAGCCGACGGTTTCGGCGTGCCGATCGGCAGCCACTACGTGCCGGGCGCGCCGGGCTACGTCGACACCACCGGCGTCAACCCCTTCGACATCGAGAAGGCCAAGAAGCTGCTGGCCGAGGCCGGCGTGAAGACGCCGCTGGAACTCAGCATGACGCTGCCGCCGCCGCCCTATGCGCGCCAGGGCGGCGAGGTGATCGCGGCGCAACTGGCCAAGATCGGCATCACCGTCAAGCTGCAGAACGTCGAGTGGGCGCAGTGGCTGAGCGGCACCTACGGCGGGCAGCACGACTACGACCTGAGCATCGTCTCGCACGTCGAGCCCTTCGACCTGGGCAACTACGCCAAGCCCGACTACTACTGGGGCTACGACTCCAAGGCCTTCCGCGAGCTCTACGACAAGATCCAGCAGACCGGCAATGTCGAGGAGCGCAACAAGCTGCTGGGCGACGCGCAGAAGCTGCTGGCCAACGACGCAGCCAACGGCTTCCTGTACCAGCCCCAGTTCCCCACCGTCGCCAAGAAGGGCGTCAAGGGCCTGTGGACGGCGATGCCGATCTTCTGCAACGACCTGTCGACCATGAGCTGGTGAGAGGGCCGCAAGCGCACATGAACAAAGACACTTTGCACGCCGCCTCCGCGGTCGACCTGGTGGCCGCCTACCGCAGCGGCGAACTGTCGCCGGTGGAGGCGACGCAAGCCGTGCTGGCGCAGATCGAGCGCTGGGAACCGATGCTGCAGGCGACCTGGTTGCTGCGCCCCGAAGCGGCGCTGGAACAGGCCCGGGCGTCCGAGGCGCGCTGGCGCCGTGGCGAGCCGCTCGGCCCGCTCGATGGCGTGCCCACCACCGTCAAGGAAAACATCGCCACCCGCGGCGATCCGCTGCCCTCGGGCACGGCAGCGGTCGAATTGCGGCCGGCCGCCGCCGACGCCCCGCCGGCAGCGCGCCTGCGCGAAAGCGGCGCGGTGATCGTCAGCAAGACCACCATGCCCGACTACGGCATGTTGTCCTCGGGCCTGTCGAGCTTTCACCGGCTGGCGCGCAACCCGTGGGACCTGCGCAAGACGCCGGGCGGCTCCAGCGCCGGCGCCGGCGCGGCGGCGGCAGCCGGCTACGGCCCGCTGCACGTGGGCACCGACATCGGCGGCTCGCTGCGCCTGCCGGCCGGCTGGTGCGGCATCTTCACGCTCAAGCCCAGTCTGGGCCGCATCCCGATCGATCCGCCCTACATGGGCCGCGCCGCCGGCCCGATGACGCGCAGCGTCGCCGATGCGGCGCTGATGATGCAGGTGCTCTCGCGCCCCGACGCGCGCGACAGCATGAACCTGCCGGCGCAGGACATCGCCTGGGCGGCCAGCGAGGTCGCGCCGGAGCATCTGCGCGGGCTGCGCATCGGCCTGCTGCTCGATGCCGGCTGCGGGCTGGCGGTCGACGCCGAGATCCGCCGCGCCGTCGAGCAGGCGGCGCGCCTGTTCGAGCAGGCCGGCGCCATCGTCGAGCCGATGCAGCCCTTCATGTCGCAGGCCATGCTTGACGGCATGGACCACTTCTGGCGCATGCGCTCCTTCACCGACCTGAATGCCTTGCGCGCCGAGCAGCGCGACAAGGTGCTGCCCTACATCCGCGCCTGGGCCGACAGCGCCGCCGGCTTCAGCGGCGAGCATGTGTTTCGCGCCTTCAGCCAGTTCCACGCCACCCGCGTCGCCGCGGTGGCCGCCTGCGCGCGCTTCGACTACGTGCTCTCGCCCGTGGCGCCCAACATGCCGGCACCGGCCGAAGACCCCTCGCCCACCAACGACCCATTGCGGCCGCTGGAACACATCGGTTTCACCGTGCCCTTCAACATGTCGGAGCAGCCGGCAGCATCGATCAACTGCGGCTATTCGAGCGCCGGCCTGCCGATCGGCCTGCAGATTGCCGGCCAGCGCTTCGACGACCTCGGCGTGCTGCAGGTGGCGCGCGCCTTCGAGCAGATTCGCGCTACGCAGCGCGACTGGCCGGAAGCGCCACGCGATTAGGGGCTGCTGCTCAAGCCAGCGTCGACTGCAGCCCGGCCACGCCGGACGCCACCAGCGCAATGCGGTAGGCGATCCGTCGCTTCTGTAGTAACTGCTCGCCCAACAACCGCAGCGCGCAAGCTGCTGACAACGCCAGCAGCGGCAAGGGCGCGCCGGGCGCGGCCTGCCAGCCCGGCGCCGGCCCCATGGCCCGGGCCTCAGCCCTTGCCGTCGAAGGCCGCCTGCAGCGCCGCGATGTCCAGCTTGACCATCTTCATCATCGCGTCGGCGGCGCGCTTGCCCTTGACCTGGTCCGGGTCGGCCATCATGCCGACCAGCGCCACCGGCGTGATCTGCCAGGCCACGCCGAAGCGGTCGCGCAGCCAGCCGCAGGCCTCGGTCTTGCCGCCGTCGGCCAGCAGGGCGTCCCAGTAGCGGTCGATCTCGTCCTGCGTCTCGCAATTCACGACGAAGGAAATGGCATGGTTGAAGGGCTCGGCGCCGCCGGCGGTCATGGCGGTGAAGGGCTGGCCGAGCAGCACGAAGTCGACCACCTTGACCGAGCCGGCCGGCCCGCTGGGCGACTCGCTGGGCATGGCGACGACCCGCGTGACGCGCGAATCCGGGAACACCGAGGCATAGAAATTCGCGGCCTCTTCGGCCTGCGTGCTGTACCAGAGAAAGGGCGTGATCTTCTGCATGGGCGGCTCCTTGTTCGAGAAAACCAGGGTCGCCATCGTGCCACCTCCGCGGCATGGGGCAGGTAGTCGGATTGCCACAGCCGCCGTCCGCCCGTTTCGGCCGGGCCAAGGGCAAGGCGGGCGCTGCGCGGCAGAATGCGCGCATGCAAGACAGCCTGGGCAACCCGCTCACCCTCGGCGATGCCGCCAGCCTGGCGGCCGTCAACGCATTCGTCGAAGGCTTCATCGCCTGCGAGGCGCGCGCGGCCGACGTGCTGGCCGCCGCGCAGGACGACAGCCCGATGGTGCAGGCCTACTGCGCCACGCTGCACCTGTTCGCCGAATCGGGCGCGGCAGCGGCCAACGCGCGGCCCTTCCTGGCGCGTGCGCAGGCGCGGGCCTCGCAGGCGACCGAGCGCGAGCGGCGCTACATCGCGGCGATCACGGCCTGGGCCGATGGCGACACCGCGCTGGCGGTGCAGTTGCATCAGGCCATGGCGCACGACTTTCCGCGTGATCTGGCCGCCATCAAGCTGGGCCAGTACCACTGCTTCAACCGCGGCGACTGCCCCGGCATGCTGCGCCTGGCCTTGCATGCGGTGGAGGCCGCGCACGAAGTGCCTTACGTGCACGGCATGGCGGCCTTCGGCTACGAGCAATGCCATCTGCTCGATCGCGCCGAAGCCAGCGCACGCCACGCCATCGCGCTGCGCCGCAAGGAGCCCTGGGCGCACCACGCGCTGGGCCACGTCATGCTGACGCAGGGGCGGCTGGGCGAAGGGCTGGCCTGCCTGCGCGAGCTGAGCGACACCTGGGTCGGGCTGAACTCCTTCATGGTCACGCACAACTGGTGGCACGTGGCGCTGTTCCTGATCGAACTGGGACGCGGCGACGAGGCGCTGGCGGTCTACGACCAGCAGGTGTGGGGCGTCGAGAAGGACTATTCGCAAGACCAGATCGGCGCGGTCTCGCTGCTGGCGCGGCTGGCGCTGGCCGGCGTCGACGTGGGGGCGCGCTGGGACGATGTGGCGAGCCGACTGGCGAACAGGCTTGACGATCACGTGCTGCCCTTTCTCGACCTGCAATACCTCTACGGACTGGCCCGGGCCGGCACGCCGCAAGCGGAAGCACTGCAGCGCAACATCCAGACTTTCGCACCGCAGGCGCCGCCGGCGACGCGTGCCGCCTGGCAGCAGGTGGCGGTGCCGGCCGCGCAGGGCCTGCTGGCGCACGCGCGTGGCGACATGCACGGCGCGCTCGAAGGCCTGGGCGCCGCGCTGCCGCGGCTGATCGAGATCGGCGGCAGCCATGCCCAGCGCGACCTGTTCGAGCAGATTTATCTCGATGCCTTGATCCGCGCCGGCACGGCATCGTCGCTGCGCCAGGCACAAGGGCTGCTGCAGCAGCAGGTCAACGGCCAGCCGGAATCGCTGCGCCTGCAACGGCAGGCAGCCGGGGTCTATGCCGCCTTGGGTTTGCCGGCCGCGTTGGCCGGCAGGTGACGCGCCTGGTTGTAGGTGGGCTGGGCCGGCAGGTCGGCCAGGTGCCGCGTGTCGGCCCAATCCAGGATGTCGATGCGGGTCGGGTCGCTCGCATCGGGCAGGCGGACGCGGTTGAAGCCGGCGTTGGGAATCTCGCTTTGGCGCGGGCCGTTCAGGCTCAGCGCATGCGCCGTGCGCCAGACCATGTCGAGCACGCCGCCGTGCGTGACCAGCAGCACGCGCCGCCCGGCCTGCGCCTGCGCCAGTGCATGCAGTGCGTCCAGCACGCGCGCGTGAAACTGGCGCGCCGACTCGCCGCCCGGAATGGCGTGCTCTTCGCGGAATTCGATCCACTCCTGCCACAGCTGCGGATGCTTCGCCTGGATCTCGTCGGCCCGCATGCCCTCGACGATGCCGAAGGACTGCTCGCGCCAGACCGGCGAGGTGATGATGTCGAGGTTGAGCTGTTGCGCCGCCGGCGTGGCGGTCTGCTGCGTGCGCATCAGGTCGCTCGCCAGCAACACGTCCACTGGCTCGCCCGCCACGCGCAGGCCGAGGCGCCGGGCCTGTTCGTGGCCGGCGTCATTGAGCGGGATGTCGATGTGGCCTTGAAAACGCAGTTCGCGGTTCCAGTCGGTCTCGCCGTGGCGAATCAGGATGATTTCGGTGGACATGTTTGTATGCATTGTCCACGCGAAGCGCGTCGCCGCGTTGGCTTGCGCTCAGAAAGCGGCGGGGCGCCACTTCAGCAGGCGCTTCTCCAGCGTGGTGAGCAGGAAGTCGGCCAGCAGCGCGACCACCGCCAGCACGATCATCGCGGCGAACACACCGCTGGCGTTGAAGGCGCCCTGCGCGGTCGAGATCAGCAGGCCGATGCCTTCCTTGGCGCCCAGGAACTCGCCCACCACCGCGCCCACCAGCGCAAAGCCGAAGCTCACGTGCAGGCTGGCCAGGATCCACGACATGGCCGAGGGAATGACCACCGAGAAGGTCACCTGGCGCGGCGAGGCGCCGAGGATCTGGGCATTGGCGATCATGTACTTGTCGGCTTCCCGCACGCCCTGGAAGGCGTTGCCGAAGACCACGAAGAACACCATCACCACCGCCAGCGCCACCTTCGAGGCCATGCCCAGCCCCAGCGCGATGACGAAGACCGAGCCCAGCACCACGCGCGGGATCGAGTTGGCGATCTGGATGTAGAGGCTGAACACGTCCGACAGCAGCTTGTTGCGGCCCAGCAGGATGCCGCAGATGACGCCGGCGACCGAGCCGATGAGAAAGCCGATCACGGTTTCCTCCAGTGTCACCGCCACCTGCATCCACAGCGATCCCTGGGAAGTGCCGTTCTGCACCCACTCGACGATCTGGCCCCAGATCAACGAGGGCATGGAATAGAAGAAGGGGTCGATCCACTTGCGGCGCGCGGCCACTTCCCAGCCGCCCAGCACCACCACCAGCACCAGCAGGCGCAGCGCGATGATCAGCATGCGGCGGCGCCGGATGCGGCCCTGCGCGATCTCGGATTCGCGCGCCAGCGCCTGGTCGCTCAGGGCGGCGGGCAATGCAATGTCGGTCATGGCAGGAAAACTCCGTTGGGCATTGGGCGAAGAAGGCGCTGCATTCAATGCACCCCGACTTCTTCGCGCAGGTCGTCCCAGATATGTTTGGACAACTCGATGAACTGCGGCTCGTAGCGCACCTGCGACATCACGCGCGGGCGCGGCAGGTTGATCTCGTAGACCCGCTTGAGCGTGGCCGGGCGCGCCGACAGCACGAACACGCGGTCGGCCAGCGCAATGGCTTCTTCCAGGTCGTGCGTGACGAACACGACCGAGCCGCCGGTGCCGCTCCACAGGTCCAGCAGTTCGTCCTGCATCAGGGTGCGGGTCTGCATGTCGAGCGCCGAGAAGGGCTCGTCCATCAGCAGGATCTCGGGGTTGTTGATGAAGGTCTGCGCCAGCGCCACGCGCTTGCGCATGCCGCCCGACAGCTGGTGCGGGTAGTGGCCGCCGAACTTGGCCAGGCCGACGCGCACGATCCAGTCCTCGGCCAGCGCATAGGCCTCGGCCTTCGACTTGCCGCGAAACAGCGGGCCGGCCGCGACGTTGTCGCGCACGCTGCGCCAGGGGAACACGGCGTCGGCCTGGAACACGAAGCCGATGCGCGGGTCGATGCCCTGCACGGGTTGCCCCATCACGCTGACTTCGCCCACGGTGGGGCGCAGCAGGCCGGTGATCATGTTCAGCGTGGTCGACTTGCCGCAGCCGGTCGGGCCGACGATGGCGACGAACTCGCCCCGCGCGACCGACATGCTGAAGTTGCGCAGCGCCACGGTGGCGGTGCCGTCCGCCGAGATGAAGCGCAGCGAGACGTTGCGAAAGTCGATGGCCGGCGTGCCGCTCACTTGGACCCCATGGCCAGGTAGGCGTTGCTGTAGGTCTTGGACAGGTCGATGTTCTTGCTCTTGACCTGCGGCTTGTAGGTGGCGAGCACCTTCAGCACCGTCTCGGGGCCGCCGGCGGGCATGGCGCCGTCGGTGGTGAACATGGCGAGCGAGGCGTCGAGCGCCTGCACGTACAGCGCCTTGTCGCTGCCGTAGTAGTCGCGCGGCATCTTCTCGGCAATTTCGGCGCCGGTGTGCGTGTGGATGTACTGCATGGTGCGCGCGAAGGCGTGCGCCAGCTTGCCGGCCTCTTCCTTGTGCGCCTGCGCCCAGTCGTATTGCACGTACAGGCTGGCCGCCGGGTACAGGCCGCCCAGCGCGGCGTTGGTGTCCTTCTCGGTGCGCAGGTCGACCAGCACCTGCGCGTCGCCGGTCTTGAGCATCTCGGAGATGGTCGGCTCGGTGGTCATGCCGGCCTGGATGCGGTCCTGCTTCATGGCGGCGATGAAGCTGTTGCCGGCGCCCACCGGCAGCAGCGAATAGTCCTTCGAGGCCACGCCCTGGCGCTCGGCCAGGTAGCGCGTCAGGAAGTCGGTGGACGAACCCAGGCCGGTCACGCCCAGCGTCTTGCCCTTGGCCTCGGCCATGCTCTTGAAGCCCGGCGCGGCCTTGGTCGAGACCAGTTCCACCTCGCCCGGCACCTTGCAGAAGACCGCGATGGCCTGGACTTCCTTGCCCTTGCTCTGCAGGTCGATGGTGTGGTCGTAGAAGCCCACAACGCCCTGCACCGCGCCGGCGATCAGCTGGTTCTCGGCGTCCACGCCGGCCGGCTGCGACTGCAGCTCGACGTTCAGGCCTTCGTCCTTGAAGTAGCCCAGCGCCTCGGTCAGCTTGGCCGGCAGGTAGATGATCTTGTTGATGCCGCCGACCATGATGGTGATCGGCTCGGCCGCCTGGGCGAGCGAAGCGGCGCTGGACAGCGCGGCAAAGGCCGCTGTTGCGAGCAAGGTGCGGTGCAAGGTACGCATGGATGTGTCTCCTGAGTGCTGTGAACGCCGCGGCGAGAAAGCCTGGCGCGGCGTCCGCCAGCTTAGAAAGGCCGATCTTTCGCGCAGCTTTCGCGGCCGGCCCGAAACCGCCGGGGTTAACCCTGACTGCAGCAGCCCCCGGCGCGGCTCCCTAGAATCCGCGCGCACCCCATGAAACTGCTGCTGATCGAAGACAACCCCGAGCTGGCGCACTGGCTCGCGCGCGCGCTGCGCGAGCAGTTCTTCGTGGTCGATCACGTGGCCAACGGCGATGCCGCCGACGACCTGCTGCGCCAGCAGCGCTACGACGTGGTGCTGCTCGACCTGAACATTCCGGGCCTCTCGGGCAAGGGCGTGCTGCGCCGGCTGCGCGAGCGGCGCGACCCGGTGCCGGTGCTGATCCTCACCGCCGCCGCCTCGCTCGACCAGAAGGTGCTGTGCCTGGAGATCGGCGCCGACGACTACCTCGTGAAGCCGGTGGAGGTGCGCGAACTGGTGGCGCGGGTGAAGGCGCTGGTGCGCCGCCAGATGCCCGGCAAGGCCAACGACATGGCCTGCGGCGCGCTCGGCTACGACCTGCGCACCCGCCAGTTCACGCTGGCCGGGCAGGAGCTGGCGCTGCCGCCGCGCGAGCGCAGCCTGCTCGAGGCGCTGATGCTCAAGGGCGGCACCACCGCCTCCAAGCAGGAGCTGATCGACACCATCTTCGGGCTGGACGAAGACGCCAGCGCCGACGCCGTCGACCTCTACATCCACCGCCTGCGCAAGAAGCTGGAGGCGAGCGACGCGACCATCATCACTCTGCGCGGCGTCGGCTACCTGCTGCGCGTGCGCGACGAGGTTTGAGCGATGCCCCGCAGCCTGCGCGCGCGCCTGTTCCTCTGGCTGGCGCTGCCGCTGTCGGTGTGCGTGGCGGTGTGCGCCCTGCTCAGCTGGCGCCACGCCGCGGCGGTGGCCGACTACGTGCAGGACCACGACCTGCTGTCCTCGGCCAAGGTGCTGTCGGACCGGCTGATCTGGGAGGGCGACGACATCCAGGCCAGCGTGCCGCCCTCGGCCCTCAGCCTGTTCGTCTCGCCCGCGCATGACCACGTCTACCTGAGCGTGACCGACGGGCAAGGCCGCCTGCTGGCCGGCTCGCCTGATTTCCCGCAACCGCCGCGCCTGCGCCTGGCTGGCAGCGACAACGCGCAGTGGTTCGACGCGCACTACGCCGGCCAGCCGATCCGCGCGGTGGTGACCCAGCGCACCATGTACGACGTGAACGGTGGCGCGGCCGTGACCATTGCGGTGGGCAAGACCACGGTCAGCCGCGACCGCATGATCGCCACGCTGTGGTGGCCCACCGTCTGGTACCTGCTGGTGGCGCTGGCGCTGGCGCTCGGGCTGGCCACGCTGGCCCTCACCTGGGAGCTCAAGCCGCTGGTCGCACTCAGCCGCCGCCTGGCGCAGGACGACCCGCTGCGGCTGGACTTCGCGGTCGACGCCGGTGCGCTGCACGCCGAGCTGCGCCCGGTGGCCGACACCATCAACGCCTTCGTGCAGCAGCAGCGCGCGCATGCCGCCGCGCAGCGCCGCTTCATTGCCGATGCCGCGCACCAGCTGCGCACCCCGCTCGCGCTGCAGGCCACGCAGATCGAATTCGTGCGCCATGCGCGCGCGCACCGCGGCGAATGGGAAAGCCGGCGCGCCGACATGGACGAGATGTGGCGCGTGATGCAGGCCAGCAACCGGCGCCTGGTCGACGTGACCAACAAGCTGCTGCTGCTGGCGCAGGCCGAGCACAGCGATGCCTCGGCCGCGCTGGAACCGCTGGACCTGCGCGCCGCCGCGCTGGCCGGCGTCGAGCAGCTGGCGGCGCTGGCGGACCGGCGCAGCATCGACCTGGGCGTCGAGCTGCCGGACGCCGGCCCGCCCACGCAGGTGATGGCCCAGCCAGCGCTGCTCGACGCGCTCATCGCCAACCTGCTGGACAACGCGCTGCGCTACACGCAGGAAGGCGGGCGCGTCACGCTGCGGGTGGCGGTGGCACCCGCGCACATTGAACTGGCGGTGGAAGACAACGGCCCGGGCATCGAGCCGGCGCTGCGCGAGCGGGTGTTCGAGCGCTTCGTGCGCGGTGCGCAGGACAGCGAAGGCACCGGGCTGGGCCTGTCGATCGTGCGCGAGATCGTGCGGGCCTTCGGCGCGCAGGTGCGGCTGGACGCGCCGCTGGACGGGTCGAGCGGCTTGCGGGTCGGCGTGCGCTTCGTGCGCGCCGCGCCGCACTGAGCCGGCGCGGCGCCCCTTGGCCGAGAATCACGCCATGCCCACCCTTGTCCTGCTTCCCGGCCTGGCCTGCGACAAACGCCTCTGGCAGGCGCAGTTTTCCGTGATTCCGCCGCAGCTGAACGTGCAGGTCAGCGACGCCCACACGCGCCATGCCAGCATCGAGGCCATGGCCGCCGCGGTGCTGGCCGAGCACGCCGGCCCGCTGGTGCTGTGCGGCGCCTCGATGGGCGGCATGGTGGCGATGGAGGCGGCGCGCCAGGCGCCCGAGCGCATGGCCGGGCTGGCCCTGCTGGGCACCAACCCGCGGCCCGAATCGCCCGAAACCCACGCGCTGCGCGCCGACGCGATCGAACTGTTTGCGCAGGGCAACGTGCGCGACGTGATCGAGCCGAACGTGGTGTTCGCCTTCCACCCGAAGCAGGCGGCGGACACGGCGCTGGTGCTGCGCTACCTGACGATCATCCTGGAGGCCGGCGCGCCGCAACTCATCGCGCAGAACCGCGCGCTGATGCAGCGCCCCGATGCGCGGGCCCACCTGGGCACGCTGCGCTGCCCGGTGCTGCTGATGTGCGGCGACACCGACCGCCTGACGCCGCCCGATTGCACGCGCGAGATGAAGGCGCTGATGCCGCACGCCCGGCTGGAATGGGTGGCCGAATGCGGCCACATGCTGACCATGGAAAAGCCCGAGGCCGTGAACGCGGTGCTGGGCGACTGGCTGCGGCGCCTGCCGGCCTGAGCGCCCAGCCCCGGATTCCGTGCCCCAGAGGGGTGCGCCGCGCCCGAGGCACAAGGACTTACACAATCCGCCCCGATTCCCTGGGGTTGTCTTGAAACGGCCACAAAAGCCCTTATCATTAGCACTCGCTGAGGTTGAGTGCTAACAGCAGCTCGCCACCAGTCGATTCCAGTTCCGGCACCATGTCGCGGGCTGGCCGGTTTACCCCGTTTCATATCAGGAGATGCAATTGAAACTTCGTCCTTTGCACGATCGCGTGATCGTCAAGCGCATTGAAAGCGAAACCAAGACCGCCTCGGGCATCGTCATCCCCGACAACGCCGCCGAAAAGCCGGACCAAGGCGAAGTGCTCGCCGTCGGCCCCGGCAAGAAGACCGACAAGGGCGACCTGATCGCCCTGAACGTCAAGGTCGGTGACCGCGTTCTGTTCGGCAAGTACAGCGGCCAGACCGTCAAGGTCGACGGCGACGAACTGCTGGTGATGAAGGAAGACGACCTGTTCGCAGTCGTCGAGAAGTGATTTTGCGGGACAGGCCTCGTCCGGCGCCATGCGCCGGCCTGCACTGTCCCCAACTGACTAGTTCATTGAATTTTCTGGAGTAATCAACATGGCAGCAAAAGACGTCGTCTTCGGCGGCGAAGCCCGCGCGCGCATGGTCGAGGGTGTGAACATCCTGGCCAATGCAGTCAAAGTGACCCTCGGCCCCAAGGGCCGCAACGTGGTGCTCGAGCGTTCGTTCGGCGCCCCCACGGTGACCAAGGACGGTGTGTCCGTCGCCAAGGAAATCGAACTCAAGGACAAGCTGCAGAACATGGGCGCCCAGCTCGTGAAGGAAGTGGCCTCCAAGACCAGCGACAACGCCGGTGACGGCACCACCACCGCGACCGTGCTGGCCCAGGCCATCGTGCGCGAAGGCTTCAAGTACGTGGCCGCCGGCATCAACCCGATGGACCTCAAGCGCGGCATCGACAAGGCCGTCACGGCCCTGGTCGAAGAGCTGAAGAAGGCTTCGAAGGCCACCACCACCTCGAAGGAAATCGCCCAAGTCGGCTCGATCTCGGCCAACAGCGACGAAACCATCGGCAAGCTCATCGCTGACGCGATGGACAAGGTCGGCAAGGAAGGCGTGATCACCGTTGAAGACGGCAAGTCGCTGGACAGCGAACTCGACGTCGTCGAAGGCATGCAGTTCGACCGCGGCTACCTCTCGCCCTACTTCATCAACAACCCGGAAAAGCAGTCGGCGATCCTGGAAAACCCGTTTGTCCTGCTCTTCGACAAGAAGATCAGCAACATCCGTGACCTCCTGCCGACGCTGGAACAAGTCGCCAAGGCTGGCCGTCCGCTGCTGATCATTGCCGAAGAAGTCGAGGGCGAAGCCCTGGCCACCCTGGTCGTGAACACCATCCGCGGCATCCTGAAGGTCGTGGCCGTCAAGGCACCTGGCTTCGGCGACCGCCGCAAGGCCATGCTGGAAGACATCGCCATCCTGACGGGCGGCAAGGTCATCGCTGAAGAAGTGGGCCTGACCCTCGAGAAGGTGACGCTGGCCGACCTGGGCCAGGCCGCACGCATCGAAGTGGGCAAGGAAAACACCATCATCATCGACGGCGCCGGCGCTGCTGCCGACATCGAAGCCCGCGTCAAGCAAGTGCGCGTGCAGATCGAAGAAGCGACCAGCGACTACGACCGCGAAAAGCTGCAAGAACGCGTGGCCAAGCTGGCCGGCGGTGTGGCCGTGATCAAGGTTGGCGCTGCCACCGAAGTCGAAATGAAGGAAAAGAAGGCTCGCGTCGAAGACGCCCTGCACGCCACCCGCGCTGCCGTGGAAGAAGGCGTTGTGGCTGGTGGTGGCGTGGCCCTGCTGCGCGCCAAGCAAGCCGTCGGCGACAAGATCAAGGGCGACAACGCCGACCAGGACGCTGGCGTCAAGCTGGTGCTCAAGGCGGTCGAAGCGCCCCTGCGCGAAATCGTCAACAACGCCGGTGGCGAAGCCTCGGTGGTGGTGAACGCGGTGTTGGCCGGCAAGGGCAACTACGGCTTCAACGCTGCCAACGACTCCTACGGCGACATGCTCGAACTGGGCATCCTGGACCCGACCAAGGTCACCCGCACCGCGCTGCAGAACGCTGCATCGGTCGCTTCGCTGCTGCTGACGACCGAAGCCATGGTCGCCGAAGCACCGAAGGAAGAAGGCGCAGCCGGCGGCGGCATGCCTGACATGGGTGGCATGGGCGGCATGGGCGGCATGGGCATGTAATGGCCCGGCCGGCCGAGCTTGTCTCGACCAGACAAAAGCCCCGCGGTTCGCAAGAGCCGCGGGGCTTTTTCGTTTCACGATGACTCCAGCACCGCATTTCGCTGGACTACGCCACCACCCGATACAGCAGGTTTATCAAGTGGTTAGGTGAGTTCAACCTATGTCGGTGCTTTCCGAAACTTGACCCTGCTTTCCCGCTGGTGGCTCCCATCAGACCCTTGGGAATCGGGTCTTTCCGAGGAGTCATCATGGCAAAGATCAAGCTCACCAAGTCCGCTGTCGATGCGGCACAACCCCAAGCACAAGCCGTCGAACTGCGGGACACGCTCGTTCCCGGTTTCCTGTGCAAGATTACTCCGGCGGGCCGCAAGGTGTTCATGCTCCAGTATCGGACGAACGCCGGCGAGCGTCGCAAGCCGGCGTTGGGCCAATACGGGGAACTGACCGTCGAACAGGCCCGCTCGCTGGCGCAGGAATGGCTGGCGCAGGTGCGCCGGGGCGGCGATCCCGGCGCAGCCAAGGCCGAGGCGCGCAAGGCGCCCACCGTCGAGGAGTTGTGCAAGAAGTTCATGGAGGATTACTCCAGGAAACGCAACAAGCCCACGCAGCTTGGCTATCAGCGCGTCATCGACCGCTGCATCATCCCGCTGCTCGGTCGCAAGAAGGTGCAGGACGTGAAGCGCCCCGACGTTGTGGGCGTGATGGAAAAGCTCTCTTACAAGCCGACCGAAGCGAACAAGGTGTTTAGTATCCTGCGCAAGATTTTCAACTTGGCCGAGGTGTGGGGCTATCGGCCCGATGGTTCGAATCCTTGCCGGCATGTGCCGACCTATCCGGCAGGCAAGTCCACCCACGTCATCAGCGACGACGACATGGGCAAGCTGTTCCGGCAGATCGACAAGATCGAAGCCGAAGGACTGGAGAACTACGTCATTCCGCTGGCGATCCGACTGCAATTCGAATTCGCTGGCCGTCGCTCGGAAATCATCGCGCTCGAATGGGAGTGGATCGATCTGGAGAGCCGGCGCGTGGTGTGGCCGGACAGCAAGACCGGCGGCATGTCCAAGCCCATGAGCGAAGAAGCCTATCGGCTGCTCTCAACCGCACCACGGCAGAACGACTGCCCCTATGTGCTGCCATCCCCGCGCCGCCCGAAGCGGCATCTGACCGAGGGCGAGTATTACGGCGGTTGGTGCCGTGCGCTCAAAGCGGCGGGTTGGCACATGTCGGCACGCACGGCCGCACGGCGGACGAGATTCGGCGCTTCCAACATCTGGCGCAGACGCATCGCATCGGCTCGCTGGACGTGCTGGCTGGACTGGTGGCGCGTTGTACGGTGGAGAACCGCGTCTTGACGGCGGAACTGCATCAGGCACCGCCGCAACGCTTCCTGATCCTGCCGCTGTGAGCGTGCCAATCGGCTGCACGGTGGGCGGCCATCGGCGTGGCATCGCGCCTGCATTTGGATTGCACAGGTTCCGCCACGTTCTACGCACGAATACGTGCGCAAAACGTGGCGGTTGGATGGGAAATGCACCGCTCATCTCAAGGGCATGGCTGATGCTTTTCCCACGTCCAGCACAAGGCGGCGGCAGGCATGCAACGGCGGAAGGCCAGATAAAAGGTCGCGGCACTTGGCCGCGAGGAAAACCGGTCTGCACATGGGATTGGCGCGGCACGCGCCGAATAAGGCACCGTGCCGTCGAAACGCGCGAAGCCGCATGACAACTGGCTCGGTTACGTGCCGCCTACGCAGCAATACGCCTTGCTGCGCCAGAGCATCGGTGCGTTGAATCTCGGGAAGTAGATCAGCGGTGCGGATTGGACACGCCCGAAATGGCCCGCTCTATGAAGCATGCCAGCGGTTCGCAAAGCGCCATGTCAGTCCGCAGCAGGTTGGTTGTCAGAGCGGGCGACATGCCCGCCAGCGGGCTGGATGGTCACATCGGGAGGACGGCAGGCGGCAAGAGAGTCAAGTGTAGGGCGTGACGCCATCACAAGCCATTCACAAACCATTACAATTTCCTCTATCAAGGCTGGGGGGGCTCCACACCAGCGCCGAGATTAATCCCACGGATTCAGCAGCAATTCGATGGTTGGCAAAACCGGAACAACGTGATCACAGCAAGGGGCGTGAATGATTCAGGGACCCGAAGTTGATAACCGGTTGGAGCAGTCGCTGATCGACATCGCTGTCGAGAGTTGGCGCTTCTCGCGTCTGTTCGGAAAGGTCGTCAGCAAGCTCGATGCGGGTGAGTCGGGACGTTACGCCAACCAGCTCCGCTACTTCCAGAAGAAGGTCGAGGAAAGCCTCGAATCGAACAGCCTCAAGCTGGTGAACATGGAGGGACAACCCTACGACCCCGGCATGCCGGTGGCTGCCCTGAACCTGGGCGACTTCGGCCCCGACGACGTCCTCCTCGTCGAACAGATGGTGGAGCCGATCATCATGGGGCCGAACGGCCTGCGCAAACAGGGCACGGTGATGTTGAGGAAGGTGGAAGTATGAAATACGTCGGTATCGACCTCGGTACGACCAACAGTGCCATCTGCTCGTTCGACGGCGAGAAGCTTCAACTCTACAAGAGTCCGGAACAGCACGATGTTACGCCGTCAGCGATCTTCATCGACCGGCGCGGCAACAAGTACGTCGGCTCGCGCGCCTACATGAACGCTGCCCGCAATCCGGACAACGCCGCCACGCTGTTCAAGCGGCTCATGGGCACCAGCACGCCGGTGAAGCTGCCCGCCGTCAACCTCACCATGACGCCGGAGGAATGCTCCGCCGAGGTGCTACGCACCCTGTTCGGCTATTTGCCGGAAGAAATTCGTGGCGATGGCGACACCGGCACCGTCATCACTGTGCCTGCCGCCTTCAACCAGATGCAGAAGGACTCCACGATGTCCGCCGCCGACATGGCGGGCCTCGGTCGCGTCGCACTGATGCAGGAGCCGGTCGCAGCCGTGATGAGCGTCATGCGCCAGCGGAAGAACGACGGCGTGTTCGTCGTCTATGACCTCGGCGGCGGCACACTCGACATCGCCATCGCCGAAAGCATCGCCGGTCGCGTGAACTTGCTGGCCCACGGCGGCATCGCCATGTGCGGGGGACGCGACTTCGACCGCATCCTGTTTGACAACCTCGTCAAGCCGTGGCTGCTGGAGAACTTCGACCTGCCCGAAGACCTAGCCGCGAACCCGCAGTTCAAGTCCTTGCTGCGCATGGCGACGTGGGCAACGGAGAAGGCCAAGATCGAACTCTCGCAGAAGGAAGATGCCGTCGTCAGCCTTCCCGAAACCGAACTGGGCGTGCGCGACCAGTCGGGCGCGGAGATTTACATCGACATCGCCGTGGATCGCAAACGCTACGACGACTTGATCGCCTCGAAGGTCGAGGAGTCCATCCAGTCCGCCCGCGAGACGCTGGAAAAGGCCGGACTGAGTCCGCACGATGTCGAGCGCGTCGTGTTCGTGGGCGGCCCCACTCACTATAAGCCGCTGCGCGACAAGGTTGCCTTCGAGCTTGGCATTGCGCCGTCCACCGACGTGAACCCGATGACGGCTGTAGCCGAGGGCGCGGCGGTGTTCGCCGAGTCCATCGACTGGGCCTCGCAGAGCCGTGGGCGCAAGAGTTCCCGTGGCGCACTCAGCGCCGGTGGCACGCTTGACCTCTCGTTCAACTACATCGCGCGCACCCCGGAACCCAAAGCCAAGATCGTCGCCAAGTTGTCGCGCGCCCCTGCTGGCATCGAGTTCCAGATCGACAGTCTCGACACGGGCTGGTCGTCCGGCCGTGTCGCGCTGAAGGATGGCGCAAGCGTTGAACTCAGCCTGACCAAGCCCGGCGACAACACCTTCAAGGTGTTCGTGTTCGACTCGAACGGCGCGCCCGTCGCTTTGCGCGAGGACAAGATCGTCATCGCCCGCACCGCCGCCAGCATCGATGCGATTCCAGCATCCCATTCCATCGGCGTCGAAGCGCGCGACAAGGTGGGTGGCCGTTTGGTGCTGGACTACCTAGTGCGTGAGGGCGACCAGTTGCCCAAGAAGGGCAAGAAGACCTTTAAATCAGGCGAGTCGCTTAAGGCCGGAAGCGCCGGTTCAATCAAGTTCAAGCTGTGGGAAGGCGAAATCTCCGATCCGATCAACGACAACCGCTTCATCGGTATGTTCGAGATCAAGGGTTCGGACTTCGACGACGGCGTCATTACCGCTGGCGCGGAACTGATCTGCGAGTACGAAGTGCTCGATTCCGGCAACATCCAGTTGGAAGTTTCGGTGCCGTCCATCAGCGGCTCGTTCAAGAGCGGGCGTAACTACTACTCCAGTCAGGAAGGCAAGATCGACTACACCAATCAGGCCAAGAACATTCAGGAGCAGTCGGAGCACACGCTGGAGCGTCTCGAAGAGATGGCCTCCAAGGTGGACGACCCGCGTCTAGAACAGGCCCGCGAGAAGCTGGAGCAAGCAAGCACCATCGAGTCGGGCGAGGCCGATCCCGAAACGGCGAAGCAGGCAATGGACAACGTGCAGGAGGCCAAACGCCTGCTGGCGCTGACCCGCAAGGAGCACTTGAAGGACATCCGCCAACTCGAACTGGACAGGGCGGTCGATTTCTTCGACAAGACCGTGCGCCAGCACGCACGCCCCACCGAAGCCACGGCGTTCGACAACTTGGTGAAGACGGCCCAACGCGCCATCGACAACAACAGCAGCGACTTCGAGTCGCACTTGGACGACTTGCGTGGCCGCAACTTCATGATCCTGTGGCGTCAGGACTGGTTCGTCATCGACCGCTTCAAGTGGCTTGCTCAGGACACCTACCTCTTTGCCGACCTCCGTGAACATGCGCAGTTGGTTGCCGTCGGTGCGGAGGCATTGAAAGCTAACGACATCGACAAGCTGCGCGCAGTCGTCGCCCATCTCGACTCCATCCGCATCGGCTCTGCGGGTGAGGACGACATGATGGCGGGCGCGAACATCGTGCGGAGCTGATCATGGCCTTGGAAGCGTGGCTGCCTGTTGGGTTCAAGTTGCCGGATGGCGCGAAGGCACGCCTCGTGCTGTTCGAAGACACGGACTGGCAGATCTACGAAACGATGGGTGGCGGTCGGGCGCTAGTCGCGCAGGACGCGCTGGCGCAACGCTGGCAGGATTCGGGCTTGATCGACGAAGGCACGCTGGACGCGTTCCAGTTCGGCGACCGCCAACTTCGAGCGATTTCTAGCGCCCCAAGCCAGACGCTTTGTCCGGTCAGCGAAGGAAAGTCTCCTGACAACAAGTCAGAGGCGCTGGCCTTTGCCCTTGCATTGAAGGCCACGCGCGATATCAATTCGGAATCCGCCCTTCAAGATGCGCTGTATGTCGAGAAGATCACGCGGTTATTACCGACCTACAGCATCAGTTCCCGAACCGGCGACGACGTTGTGCTCGGCTACTGGCTGACTGGTGGCGCGAGCATCTCGGCCAGTTCCTTCCGCCGACTGCGCCAGACCATGAGTTGGCTCGGCGCGGGTCACTTGAAGGATGTCGTGCAAGCGGCAGGCTTCGAGGTTGCTGAAATCATTCCGCTTGAGCGCAAGCCGGAGACTCCATCCGAAAAGACCGAGACGGTTCCCGCAGAGGAAAAGCGCGAGGCCAAGCGCACCGCACCTGAGCCAAACAAGGTATTCGAACTGGCGGGGCGTCCGGAACTGGCGGCCTTCTTCAACGAGCACATCGTTGACATCATCTTGCACCGCGACCGCTATAAGGCGCTCGGCATCGAGTTCCCTTCGGCGGTGATCCTGCACGGCCCGCCGGGCTGCGGTAAGACCTTCGCGGTCGAGCGACTGGTGGATTTCCTCGGCTGGCCAAGCTTCCAGATCGGCGCATCCAGCGTGGCCAGCCCTTACATCCATGAGACCAGCAAGAAGGTCGCGCAGGTATTCGACAAAGCAATGGAAAGCGCGCCATCTATCCTCGTCATCGACGAAATGGAAGCGTTTCTTGCCGACCGCGAGATGGGATCGGGACATCACCGCGTTGAGGAAGTGGCTGAGTTTCTCCGCCGCATACCGGAGGCAGTGAAGAGCGACGTGCTGATCATCGCCATGACGAACCGCATCGAGATGATCGACCCAGCCATCCAGCGCCGGGGACGCTTCGATCACGTCATCAAGGTGGACTTCGCCAGCGAAATCGAGGTGCAGGCGCTGTTGGACAAGCTGCTCTCCTCTTTGCCAAAGGAGTCGGACGTGGCTTCCAAGCCGCTGGCAAAAGAACTGGCAGGCAGGCCTTTGTCCGATGTCACCTTCGTGGTGCGTGAAGGTGCGCGGTTGGCAGCGCGCTCCGGCAAGGATCGCCTCGATCAGGCCAGTCTTTTGGCCGCGCTGAAGTCGACTCCGGCACGGGCGCGTGAGGGTGGCGAGACCAAACGTCGAATCGGATTTATCTGAAGGGGGAGATGTGGCAGCGGGGGAAGACGACAACAAGAAAAAGGAAGGCAAGGGCTTCGCTGGCCTTTCTTCACTCGTGTCCGATGTGGACACGACGCCCCCGCCTGTTGCAAAGAAGCCGACGACCAACGCTACCGGAGCCGCTTCGGGAGCCAGTCGTCCGGCTCCGCAGGCTGAGCCGCCGAAGCCACAGCCAGCACTGCCTCTGCAGCAGCCTTACAAGCCGCCTCAGCAACCGGGTTCCGGTTCGTCCACTGGCAAGTGGGTGTTGGGTATTGTCGCCGTCATCGGCGTGCTCTGGCTGATTGGAGCAGCCAACAAGACCACCACGACTTCTTCGGCTCCCGCCTACTCCCCGCCCGCGCAGAGCACTACGTCCAGCTATTCGCCTCCCGCGCAACCGCAAGTGCCAACGCGTCCGGCTCAATCGACCCCATCATCTGTAAACACGGGGTCTGATTTGATGAGTGGTGGTGATGGCGCTGTCTATCGTGTCCCGTCGTTTCGGGTAGCCGAACTCCAGAACTATAAACGATCCGTACAATCTGCCCAGCGAGAGGCGGAAACTCTTGAGAATCAGGTCGAACGCCAGAAAACTCAACTTGAATATGAAAGGCAGCAAGTCGACCAAGCTCAACAGGAGTTGGATGAACTGGGAGGTCAGATAGAGCGGCAACGCTCTTTGATTGACGACACAAGCCAGTACGAAATTGATTCATTCAATTCCAAAGTGAGGCAATACAATTCTCACAAGAATCAACTTCAGTATCAAATCAACAATTTCAATAGTGATGTCAATGCCTACAACGCGTTGCTTCAGCGGGCGCGCGTTGCCGAGCAAAGTGCAAACCAGATGGTGCACGGCTATAACTCGAAATTGGAACAGTACGGGACGCGACAATAGTTATGGCAATGGCGATCTGTTTCAAATGCGGCTCCGCGAAATCAGGCACACTGGCGGCCTGCCAGGAGTGTCGTGCTATACCGCGAACTCACGATGAGCTTGCGTTATCCCTTGCGCTTTCCGATCACCTATCGTCCAAAGAGCAGCTCGTTCGGTATAGTCAGGAGCTTCGCTCTGGCAAAGGTGCGTCCGTGCCATTCAAGGACATCATCCAAGCCAATGATGCGCTGAAAGACCCGCAGCTTTTGGCAATGTTGGGCGCACAGCCTTCAGCCCAGGAGCCTGCACCACAGCCTCCCCGTGCGGCATCACAACAGCCCCAAGCGCCGTCACCATCGCGTCCTGCGCCAAGCACTTCGATCGCAGTGCCGAGGACAAGTGTTTTCACACAAGGAGGAATTCTCCGCGAGGCCATTGGCATTGAGACTTTGGGTAGCTCGTTCACAACGATCCTCTCCAAAGGCAGCAAGTTGCCGCATTCAACTTCGCAAATCTTTTCCACTGGCGAGGATGGTCAGGATCAAATCACACTCCACCTGTGCAGCGGTGATAACGCCACATCGAAGATCACACAGCCTCTTGGGAGGTTTCAGATCTCCGGTATTGCCCCAATGCCGAAAGGGCAGCCGAGCATCCTTGTGGAGTTCAAAGCCGAACTAAACGGCATCACGCTCAGGGCTTCGGACAATCATGCCAAGTCCGCCTTGGCCATCAGAATCATTCCGTCACAGCCAGAAACCGCGCCTCAAGCACAGACGAACACACAACCACGCGCAGCTTCGGTTCCACCGCCAAGCATGCCCGCCCCGCGATTCGCAGCCACTGCGCTGAACAAATCGCCGTTCGCCGTGTTGGGCGTAACGACGCGCGACGACCGTCGGCGCATCGTCGAGTTGGCCGAAGAGAAGTCGTTGGAACTGGATCACGAACTGTGCCAGAAGGCGCGTTCCGACCTGACCAATCCTCGTACCCGGTTGAGTGCCGAGATCGCGTGGCTCCCCGGCGTTTCTCCCCGCAAGGTATCCCAACTGGTCGATGGGCTGCTCCAGAACCCGATGGCAGTTCGGCAGGAGTCTGGGCTGCCTACACTTGCGCACCTGAACTTGATGGCATCGGCCTTCGAGACCGTGAAGGACAACCATGATTCGGATGATCTGGCCGAATTCATTCAGGAGGTCGCAAATCTCGCCGAGGAGTTGTACCCCGAAGAGGTGCTGCGCGACATCAATGAAGACCGGTCGATTTCCGGTTTTCCGGAAGTGAAAACGGTCGAGCAGATCGGAGAGGAATTGTCCGAACGCAAGCGGTACTACCGGAACGCCATCAAGGAGGCGCTCGATAGACTGCCGTCCGCGAAGCTCGTGCAAGTCATGACCGATACAGTCGATGGCGCGACCCTGGGCGGCGAAGACCACGCTCCCGGACTTATCGACGATCTCGTCGATAGCTACGAAGTTGAGACCCAGAGCTTCCTGCAAACGGAAGCTGAGAAGGTTCAGAACCTCATCAAAGCTGCGCGGGATGTTGCCGAGTCTGGTGAAGCCGCCGTTAAACCCTACGTCGATAAGATTGATACCGTTGCACGGAATTGGGACAAGATCGCTCAGCCAATTCAACTCAGTTCCAAAGCACGGGGTATTGACCACGATCCAAGTCGTGAACTGGCACGGGCAATTCGCAGCCTGGCGATTGACCTATTCAACGAGCACGACTTGCTGAAGTTGTCTCAGCGGCTCACGAACTTAATTCAAGATATTTTTGCCGAAGTGCCGGATATCTCCGAGAAGGTAGGAGAAGATGCAGAAACCCTTGCAGATATTCAGCAGCGCCGAAACGAGTCGGCTGCAATTGATCCAATCCGAAATCTTGTTGAAGGCATTCTAAAAACCATTGACCGCAGTCCAAGCGCGGCAAACAACGATGGTGAAAGGCTGTTAAGCGAAGGCTTATCTCTTCTGAAAGCTGCGCCGATCAAAGCCAACTCTCCGACGTATCGTGAAGCTCAGAACATGCTCGCTGCTGGCGTCATGCAATGCGCTATTGCTTTTGGAAATCAGACTTCCAAGTGGGCACCTTGCATGTCCCTCTTGCAAAAGGCATTGGAGCTTGCCTCAGATACAGAACTCCGTAAGAAGCTGAACGATAACCTGACTATCGTTCGGGGGAATTACGACAGCCTTGGCGACCTTGAACCAACCAAGAAAGTCCCCTCGTTGCACACAATCAATGGGATCGGCACCACGCTTTATGGCAAAACAGACCCAAAGCCCGATGGTTCGCACATGGCGACCTATTATTTCGTGTTCTTCTTCATTCCCATTTTCCCGATCTCACGTTACCGGGTCATACCTACGGGCGGTGGATACAGGTTCTTGGGGAAAGGACCGCTCCGTCCGTTCGACTACTGGCATATCGCAATTTCGATTGGCTTGATCTTGTTTATGTTCATTAAAGGTTGAGGCCGAGAATGGGATTTCTCTCAAATTTGTTTGGTGGGAACAAAGAGGACAAGGCTCTGCGCGATGCGCTTGGCATGATCCATCGCATCATTGACGACGAGAAGTACCAGTTGGAATTGCTCAACCCGGTCATGAAGGAGGTGATCCTCTCCGCACCGGCCTACGACAAAGACCCGAACGGAACCGGCCCGTTCGGTTTCATCGAGACCAATCCGATTCCGGTCAACGGGCCAATCGGCCAGCTCGCCTACTTGTCCAAGCTCGAAACGCAGTCCGGTCAGCGCATTCTTTTCCATCGCCTTGGCGCTATGGGCACGGTGGACGTGTTCGAGGCCGTGTCTTTCAACGGACGTGAATGGTTCATCATGTTCGCCGATCTGTACCATCCGCGTCGTTCGCGCCTCACGCCAGATGGCTTCCACTTCACGAAGGAAGTCGGCCAGTTCTCTGGCTTCACCAATTTCTGCGAGGACTTCCCCTACGACTTCGTGGAGAAAAAGGCCTCCATGCGCGACTCCGGCTTGAGCATGGCCTACATCGCCATCGGCAAGGTATCCGATCAAATCCAGAATCGGGTATTCACGCGCCCTCTTGCCCACAAGGCCAAGCTCGAACTCGTCAAGAGCCGATTGTCGAGTTTCCAAACGCAATAGGGGCAGAGGCTGAGAATCGGCTTTCAGTTCGTGTTGACTGCTTTGCTCGGAGTTCAATCTCCCGCGCGATGCTTGACAGCTACCTGACCCACCACCTGCCACATTGCTGTGGGACTTGCTGGCGCAATGCCCCTATGTGACTCTTGAATCCGCAGGGCACAAAGGCATGCAGGGCTTGGCGCTTGACCTAACTGCTTGGCCCAGCAAGCCTTTGCCCTACTGTACGCTCGAACATCAAGGCTTGACAGCGGACATTTTTCGTGGGCGCCCGGTTGTTGCCAACCTGCGCCCGGCAGGATCCGTCAGCCCGTGGCTACTTGCCCTTGAGCTTCCAGGCGATGACATAGTCGCCGCGGTCGACCGACTGGCGCGCGCCGCCAGCGGCCATCAGCACGTACTGCTGGCCGCTCGTGGGCGAGACGTAGGTCATCGGCGTGGCTTGGCCGCCGACGGGCATGCGGCCCTTCCACAGTTCACGGCCGGTGTGGCTGTCGAAGGCGCGCAGGAAGTAGTCCTGCGTGCCGCCATAGAAGGTCAGGCCACCGGCGGTGGTCATGGGGCCGCCCAGCGTCGGCATGCCGAGCGGGATCGGCGCGCTGGCCTTGACGCCGGCCACGGCGGTGTCCTGCACGGTGCCCAGCGGTCGCTGCCACACGACCTGGCGGGTCTTCAGGTCGATGCCGGTCAGCGTGCCCCACGGCGGCGCGTGGCAGGGGATGCCCAGCGGCGAATTGAAGCCCTGCTGCGAGATGGCATAGGGCGTGCCTTGCTGCGGGTGCAGCCCGACGCCGTGGCCGAGCGACATCTGCTGGCTGTCGGCCACCGCGCGAGGGATCAACTGCACTTGTTGCGGCATGCGGATGTCGTTCACGATCAGCAGGCCGCCGGCCGGGTCGGCCGCGCCGCTGCCCCAGTTCATGCCGCCGTAGTAGCCCGGGAAGATCAGGCTGGAGGTGGTGGTGGGTGGCGTGAATTCACCCTCGTAGCGCAGCTGGCGGAAGGCAATGCGGCAGGCCAGCTGGTCGAACCAGGTGGCGCCCCACATGCTGGCCTCGGTCAGGGTCTGGTTGCCGATGGCGGGCATGCCCACCGAGTAGGGCTGGGTCGGCGAGCTGCGGTCACCGGCCTGGCCGCCCTGCGGCACGGGCCGCTCCTCGACCGCGGCGATCGGCTTGCCGTCGCGCCGGTCGAGCAGGAAGATCTGGCCGCGCTTGGTCAGCTGGATCAGCGCGGGAACCTGCGCGCCCTTGTCGTCGGGCACGTCGATCAGCATCGGCTGCGAAGGCACGTCGTAGTCCCACAGATCGTGGTGCACGGTCTGGAAGTGCCAGCGTTCGCGGCCGGTGGCGACGTCGACCGCCACCACCGACGAGGAGTGGGTCTCGGAGGCGCCGCTGCGCTGGGCGCCCCAGAAGTCCGGCGGGTTGTTGCCGGTGGGCAGGTAGATCAGGCCGAGCTTGTCGTCGAAGGCCGGGGTCGACCAGACGTTGGGCGTGCTGCGGGTGTAGGTCTCGCCCGCTGGCGGCAGCTTGGTGATGGCGGGGTTGCCGGCGTCCCAGGCCCACACCAGTTCGCCGGTGTCGGCACTGAAGGCGCGCACCACGCCTGAAGGCTCGTCGACCGAGCGGCCGTCGAACACCCAGCCGCCCACCACCACCAGGTTGCGCACCACCGTCGGCATCGAGGTCTGGAAGTAGTAGGAGGGCTTCACCTCGCCCATGCCCTGCTTGAGGTCGACGCTGCCGCCCTGGCCGAAGCCTTCGCACAGCTTGCCGGTGGCGGCGTCGATCTCGATCAGGCGCGCATCCACGGTGGTCAGCACGATGCGGCGCGCGCAGGCGGCACCCGGCTGCGCAGCCGGTATCTCGGCCACGGGCTGGCTGACCGCCGCCGGCTCGTAGTAGCCCACACCGCGGCAGCGGTTCCAGATCTTGGCATCGGCCTTCGGGTCAAAACGCCAATGCTCCGTGCCTGCATCGGCGTCCAGCGCGATGACCTGGTTGCGCGGCGTGCAGACGTAGACCGTGTCGCCGATCTGCAGCGGCGTGTTCTGGTTCTCCGAGCCGGGCCCGGCGATTTCGCCGGTACGGAAGGTCCAGGCCACTTCCAGCTGATCGACGTTGCTGGCGTTGATCTGCGCATAGGGCGCGAAGCGCGTGCCATCGGGCGTGCGGCCGTAGTACTGCCAGCGCGATTCGCCGGCCGCTTGCGCGGCGGGTGCCGCCGCAGCAGTCGTCGAGGCGGCAGGCGCCGGCGCTTCGATCACGCCGTGCGGCTGGAGCATCGCGGCGCCGCCGGCAATGAGCATCAGCACCAGCAGCGCCGCGCCGCCACGGGCGGTGCCGCGCAGGCGGCCATTCGACAGGCGCGGCAGCGCCAGCAAGGCCAGCACGCCCAGCACCAGCACCGGGGCCAGCCGCGGCACCAGCGGCCAGAAGGCCAGACCGACTTCGGCCAAGGCCCACACGATGGTGCCAACGAAGACCGCGGCGAAGAGCCAGAAGCCGGCCATGCGCCGCATCGCGAAGCACAGGCCGCTGGCGACCAGCAGCACACCGGTCACCAGGTAGTACCAGGAGCCACCCAGCGTGGCCAGGCGTACGCCGCCGATGGCCAGGGCCAGGCCGATCAGGGCGAGCAGCAGTCCGAACAGAACGAGGGGCCAGGCAGGGCGCGTACGCCTGCCTGGGGATGAAGTGAATCGAGAATCAGGCATGTGAACTCTTTGACTGAGGGCGGCCGTTGCGGCCGCGGTTGGGTGTGGTTGCATGCGAAGCGCTGACGGGCACCGGCGGGTGCGCATCGCGACCTGGCTGAAGAAGCGGGGACTGACTTCGGATGCCGGGCCATGCTAGCAAAGCCGGGCCTCGCTCGCTGGCGCCGCGCCCACACATGGACAAAGCCCCGCGGCTCTGGCGAGGCGCGGGGCTTTTCGTGGGCGTTGCCGTGGCTCAGAGCGGCGGCGGGCCCCACGGATTGGATTCGGGCTGGGAGGGCTGGACCCAGAAGTAGATCAGCACCAGGGTGCCGATGACCGGGATGAAGTTGATCAGCAGGTACCAGCCGTTGCGGCCGATGTCGTGCAGGCGCCGCGCGCCGACGGCGATCGAGGGCAGCAGCAGCGCCAGCGCCACTACCACGTAGACGCGTTCGTCGATGAACTGGGCCAGCAGCGACAGGATGAACTGGAACAGCGCGAACCACCAGAACTCGGAACGCGGGGCGCGACCGCCGAACTCGACGTACTTGCGCAGGCACGTCTTGACGGCTTCGGTGAAATTCATGCTCGACTCCTCATTGGACAGGCCACGGCAGATGCCGGGGCCGATCATATCGGCGGTTTGCGCGCCGTCGATTCAATGCGCAGGAAACGCGCTGCGCAGCAGCGGGTACAGCGCCTGGAAGCGCGCATGGCGCTCGCGCAGCGCGTCGGCCTCGTGCGCGCGCGGCAGGATGTGCCGGCGCACCGCAGGCATGCGGCAAACCTGCCGGACCCGTTCCGGCGCGCTGCCCTGCCCCGGCAACGCCGACCAGGCGAGCCACGCCAGCCGGGCCGCGCCCAGCGCCGCGCCGGCCTCGGCGCCCTCGGTGACGACCAGCGGATGGCCCAGCACGTCGGCCAGCAACTGCGCCCACCAGTCGCTGCGCGCACCGCCACCGACCAGCGCCATGGGCCCCTGGGGCGGCACCAGCGCATCGAGCCCGTCACGCAAGCCGAAGCAGACGCCTTCGGCCACCGCGTAGGCGATCTCGCCGGGCCCGTGCGCGGCGATCAGGCCGAACAGCACGCCCTGCGCGTGCGGGTCATTGTGCGGCGAGCGCTCACCGGCGAGGTAGGGCAGGAACAGCGGCGCGCGCGCGCGCTGCGGCGCCTCGAGCGTCGCCGCGGCCGCCAGCAGCACCGCCTCGTCGGCGAAGCCGAAGGCGCGCACCGCCCAGCTGAGCGCACCGGCTGCCGACAGCATCACCGCCATCTGGTGCCAGCGCCCCGGCAACGCATGGCAGAAGGCGTGCACCGCGCGTTCGGGACGCGGCGCGTGGCGATCGGTCGCGACGAACACCACGCCCGAGGTGCCAAGCGAGACGAAGCCCTGGCCGGGCTCGACCAGCCCCATGCCGACCGCGCTGGCCGCGTTGTCGCCAGCCCCGCCGGCGACGATCACCGACGCATCCAGGCCCCAGCGCGCGGCCCAGGCCGGGTCGAGGCACGCCGACACCGCGCTGCCCTCGACCAGGCGCGGCATCTGCGCGCGCGTCAGGCCGCAGGCGCGCAGCAACGTGTCGGACCAGTCGCGCGCCGCCACGTCGAGCCACAAGGTGCCCGAAGCGTCCGACATGTCGGTGACGCATGCGCCGGTCATGCGCCAGCGCAACCAGTCCTTGGGCAGCAGCACCATGGCCAGGCGCCCGAACAGGGCCGGCTCGTGCTGGCGCAGCCACAGCAGTTTCGGCGCAGTGAAGCCCGGCATCGCCAGGTTGCCGCTGATCTCGGCCAGCCGCGGCACGGCCTGCGTCAACTCGGCGCATTGCGCGGCGCTGCGCCCGTCATTCCACAGGATGGCCGGGCGCAGCACGCGATGGTGGCTGTCGAGCAGCACCGCCCCGTGCATCTGGCCCGACAGGCCGATGGCGCGCACCTGGCGCAAGCTGTCGCCATGCCCGGTTTGCAGGGCGCCCATCACGGCGTCGAGCGCCGCTTCCCATTGGGCCGGATCCTGCTCCGACCAGCGCGCTTGCGGGCGCTGCACCGTGAGCGCGTGGCGCGCCACCGCGACGATGCGCTGCTGCGCATCGAGCAGCAGCGCCTTGAGTTCGGACGTGCCGAGATCGAGCCCGAGAAACACCGGCGATCCCCCGCTGTTCAATGCCCGCCAAAGCGCGACTCGGCCTGACGCCGGAACTCGGTCGGCGTCATGCCCTTGATTTCCAGGAAGCGCCGGTTGAAATTGGCCACGTTGTTGAAGCCGACCTGATAGCAGATGTCGGTGACGTAGTGGTCGGTCTGCATCAGCAGGTGGCAGGCGCTGTTGATGCGGACCCGATTCACGAAGTCGGTGAAGCTGTTGCCGGTGCAGCGCCGGAAGAAGCGGCTGAAGCGGCTCTCGCTCATGCCCAGTTCCTGCGCCACGTCCGCCAGGCTGATCGGCGCGAGGTTGCCGGTGATGCGGTCGACGATGCGGTTGATGTCGTTCAGCGCATCCTCGCCCTCCACGCCCTGGATCTGCACGTTCGACAGCAGGCGATAGTCGTTGCACTGGGCGAGGTCGGCCAGGTAATCGCAGAAATGGCCGAAGCGGCGCACCCCGCGGGTGGCCTTCACCGCTTCCCAGTGCGCGCGCGCCTGCTGCGATATGCCGAAGAACTCGACGCCGTGCCGCGCGCGCTCGAGCAGTTGCATCACCTCGCCCAGTTCGGGCACGTCCTGTGCGGCGCGCTCGATCGGCTCGTGGCGGAACTGGATCACCAGGTCGCGTTCGGGCACGGCGGCATCGCCGGTGTCGAACGAGATCCAGTTGTGCGGCAGGCGCGGGCCGCACAGCACCAGGTGGCCCGGCTCGAAGGGCCCGATCCAGTCGCCGACGAAGGCCTTGCCCGAGGTCGCGGTGATCAGGTGCAGCTCGTATTCGTCGTGGAAGTGCCAACGCGCCAGCGGCGTCGGGTAGCCGTGCGCCAGGCAGCGCAGCAGGCCGGCTTCCTCGGGCGCTTCGTAGCCGAGCGCCGGCGAGCGCGCGAAATCGCGCTCGAGTTCAGGCTGCCGCTGGCGTGGCTGCCGATGTCGCTGTGGCGGTGAAGTGGCCATGCTGATCCTCAAAGTCCGGCGTGGTCGCGCGCCAGCAGCGCGTCGATCTCGGCCCGGCGCGGCGGGTCGGCGCCTTCGCGTGCGCAGTTGCACGCCGCCGCGGCCGCCGCGAAAGCCAGCACGCCGTGCCATTCTGGCGCACCAAGGCCTTCCAGTGCGGCGGCATCCTGCACGCCGGCCTCGAGCAGGGCCACCATCAGCGCCGCGCCGAAGGTGTCGCCAGCGCCGATGGTGTCGACCACGCGGATCGCCGGCGGCCGCACGTGCAGCGCTTCGCCCCGGCGCCGGAACAGGGTGGCGCCGCGCGCACCGCGGGTCAGCACCACGGCGCGCGGGCCCCGTGCAAGGCAGGCGCCGATGGCGGCTTCTTCCGCCTGCCCGGGTGCCAGCACGGCCAGGTCTTCCTCGCTCAGCTTGAGCAGGTCGGTCAGCGCGATCCAGTGCCCGCAGCGGGCGCGCCACCCGGTTGGGTCGCGCAGCAGGTCGAGCCGGGCATTCGGATCGAACATCACGATGCGGCGCCCATGCTCGGCCTCGACCAGTTGCGTGATGCGCGAGCCGGCCGGCTCGCCGAGCAGCGCAACCGAACCGAAATGAAGCCAGCGGCAGCTCTGCGGCAGCACCGGCAGCTCGGCCGGGCACCAGCGCGTGTCGGCGGTGCCCTGCGTGTAGAAGGCATAGCGGTTGCTGTCGGGGTGGCGTTCGACGAAGGCCAGCGTGCTGGATGCGGCATCGTCGCGCAGCACGAAGCGCAGGTCGACCGCGTTGGCCGCCAGGTGCGCATGCAGGCGCTCGCCGAACAGGTCGGTCGAGAGCTGGCCGATGAGGGCCGTCGCCACGCCCAGGCGTGCCGCGGCAATCGCGCTGTTGGCCGGCGCGCCGCCCGGGTGGCCCTCGAAGGCCAGAGCGGCGCCCGGTGCGGCAGTGAAGTCGATCAGCGCCTCGCCAACCACGGCGATGCGCGGCGCGCCGGCCGGCTCGTTCGCGCGCGTCATGGCGTGCCGCCCCGCACCAGGGCTTCCACGCGGCCGGTGGCCGCGCGCACGGCGTCGACCAGGCGTGGATCAGCGGCGATCTCGTCCCACAAGGCACGGTCAGCGCACAGCGCAGCCACCGGGTCGGGCGCTTCGCAGATGGCGTGCGCGGCGGCCACGTCCATCGCCTGGTCCTGATAGACATAAGGCAGCGCATGCCGGTGCCAGCGCTGCAGGAAGGCCAGGAACAGCGCCGGCAGCATCGCCACGCTGCGGATCGAGGCCCCCGCCGCCAGCCGCTCGCGCACGGTCGGCGCGATGAAGCCCGGCAGCTTGGCGAAGCCGTCCATCGCCACGCGCTGGTTGGTATCGCGGATCGACGGGTTGCCAAAGCGCTCCAGCACGACATCGCGGTACGCCGCCAGGTCGATCGCGCCACCGGACGCGGCCACGGCATCGGCCAGGCAGGGCATCACGTCCTCGGTCACGTAGTCGTGGGCGATCTGGCGGATCGCCGGGTCGTGCGTGCCTTCGTGGATGAATTGCAGACCCTTCAGTGTGCCGGCCCAGGCGATCGCGCTGTGGCTCGCATTGAGGATGCGGATCTTGGCTTCTTCCCACGGTTCGACCGACGCCACCATCTGCACGCCGACCCGCTCCCAATCGGGGCGGCCGGCGCAGAAGTCATCCTCGATCACCCACTGGATGAAGCTTTCGGCGGTGATCGGCGCGGCATCGTCGCGGCCGGTCGCCTGGCGCACGCGGTCGCGCAGCGCGGGCGGCGCGCGCGGCGTGATGCGGTCGACCATGGCGTTGGGGCAGCTGGTGTTGGCCAGGGTCCAGGCGCGCAGGTCGGCATCGCCGACCAGATCGAGAAAGGCGACCAGCGCCTGGCGGAAGCGCTCGCCGTTGTGGCGCAGGTTGTCGCAGTTGAGCAGCGTCACCGGCCCGCTGCCACTGGCCATGCGGGCGCGCAGGATGGCGGCCATCGCGCCATAGATGGTGACGCCGGCCAGGCCGCCCTGCACCCGCGCGATGTCTTCGGCGATCTCGGTCTGCATCGGATCGAGGCGGTGCGCCGCGTCGAGGCAATAACCCGCTTCGGTGACGGTGAAGGAGATGATGCGCGTGGCCGGGTCGGCGCCGCGCGCGATGGCCGCGGCGATGCCCGGCGCGTAGGGAATCACTTCGCCGATCGATTCGATCCACTCGTAGCGGTACACCTGCGCCGGCGAGATCGTTTCCAGCGTGTAGCGGCCCTGCTGACCCGCCAGCGCCGCCAGGGTGTCGGCCATGTCCGGGCGCAGGTTGGTGCCCGACAGGCTCCAACGCGTATCGCCGGCCTGGCGCAGCGCGTGCAGGTAGACCGCCTGGTGCGCCCGGTGAAAGGCGCCCAGGCCCAGGTGCAGGATCAAGGATGGCATGGCGTCGGCACTCACGCGGGCGATCCTTGCGCGGCGAGGGTCTGGCCGTCCTGATTGAACAGGTGCAGCACGTTCGGATCGATCTCGACGCCGACCGTGTCGCCGATCCGCAGCGCGGTGCGTTCGTTCTGCCGGGCGACCATGGTCGTGCCTTCGACATCGACGTGGATCAAGGTGTCGGAACCCAGCGCCTCGACCAGGTCGACACGTCCCGGCACGCCGACGCCGACGCCCGGATGCACGCGCAGCCCTTCCGGCCGTACGCCGACGAAGCCGTTCGGCGGCACGCGTCCGCCGGCCAGCCGGGTGACGCTTGCCAGCGCCTTGGCCGGCAGCATGTTCATCGACGGCATGCCGATGAACTGCGCGACGAAGCGGTTGGCCGGCCGGTCGTAGAGTTCCAGCGGCGAGCCGACCTGCTCGATCAGGCCGTCCTTGAGCACCACCACGCGATCGGCCAGGGTCATGGCTTCGACCTGGTCGTGCGTGACGTAGATGGTGGTCGCACCCAGCGCCTTGTGCAGCTTGTGGATCTCCACCCGGGTGTTGCCGCGCAGGGCGGCATCCAGGTTGGACAGCGGCTCGTCGAACAGGAACACCTTGGGCGCGCGCACGATGGCGCGGCCGATGGCGACGCGCTGGCGCTGGCCGCCGGACAGTTCGCGCGGCGTGCGCTGCAGGTAGGCGGTGAGGTTGAGCTGCTCGGCCGCACGCTCGACCTTCTGCCGGATCTCTGCCTTGGGCACCTTGGCCAGCTTGAGCGCGAAGGACATGTTGTCGAACACGCTCATGTGCGGATAGAGCGCGTAGCTCTGGAACACCATTGCCAGGTCGCGCTTGCCCGAAGGCAGCCGCGTGATGTCGGCGCCGTCGAGCATCAGTTGCCCGCTGGTGATGGGTTCGAGGCCGGCGATCAGGCGCAGCAGGGTCGACTTGCCGCAGCCCGAGGGGCCGACGAAGACGATGAACTCGCCCTTCTGGATCTGCAGGTCGACGCCCTTGATGATGTGCGCGTCGCCGAAGCTCTTGGTGATGTGCTTGAGTTGCAAGTAAGCCATGCTCGCCTCCTGGATACGTTGTGGTTATTTCACGGCGCCGAAGGTCAGGCCCTGCACCAGCTGCTTCTGGCTGAACCAGCCGAACACCACGATGGGGGCGATCGCCAGCAGCGAGGCAGCGGACAGCTTGGCCCAGAACAGGCCCTCGGGACTGGAATACGAAGCGATCAGCGTGGCCAGCGTGCCGGCCTTGGCGGAAGTCAGGTTGAGCGCCCAGAAGGCCTCGTTCCAGCTCAGCACCAGGCACAGCAGGCCGGTCGAGGCCATGCCGCCGACCGACAGCGGCATCACCACGTGGCGGAACTCGGTCCACAGGCTGGCGCCGTCCATGCGCGCCGCCTCCAGGATCTCGGGCGGGATGTCCTTGTAGTTGGAATACAGCATCCACACCATGATCGGCAGGTTCGACAGCGTGAAGACGATGATCAGCGCCGACAGCGAATCGAGCATGCCGGCCATCTGCGCCAGCACGTAGATCGGCACCAGCGCGCCGACCGCCGGCATCATCTTGGTGGAGAGCATCCACATCAGGATGTCGCGCGTGCGCCGGGTGCGGAAGAAGGCCATCGAGTAGGCCGCCGGCGCCGCGATCAGCAGGCCCAGCACCGTCGAGACCACGCTGGTGATGAGCGAATTGCGCGCGTACAGCAGGTAGTCGCTGCGCCGCTGCACTTCGCTGAAGTTGTCCAGCGTGGGCTCGAAGACGAACAGCGGCGGCACGTGGATGGCCTGCAACTCGGTCTTGAAGGCCGTCAGGAACAGCCAGCCGAGCGGGAAGAACAGCAGCAGCGCCGCAAACCAGGCACCGAGCGTGCGCGCCATGTGCGCCAGATGGTTTTCGTTGGGCATGGCGCGTCCTTCAGTCGAGGTTCTTGCCGATGATGCGGATCAGGAACACCGCCACGATGTTGGCCAGGATCACCGCGAACAGCGCGCCTGCGGAGGCCACGCCGACGTCGAAATTCAGCAGCGACTGCTTGAAGATCATGTAGGTCAGGTTGGTGCTGGCGTTGCCCGGCCCGCCGTTGGTGGTGATCGCGATCTCGGCGAACACCGACAGCAGGTAGATCATCTCGATCATCACCACCACGGCGACGGCGCGCGCCAGGTGCGGGATCACCAGGTAGAAGAAGCGCTGCACGCCGGTGGCGCCGTCCATGCGGGCCGCCTCGATCTGCTCGCGGTCGAGCGACTGCAGCGACGTGATGAAGATCAGGACGGCGAAGGGCAGCCACTGCCACGAGACCATGATGATCACCGACAGCAGCGGGAAGTCGGTCAGCCAGTCGACCGGCTGGGCGCCGAAGGCGCGCCACACGTCGGCCAGGATGCCGTAGATCGGGTTCATCATCATGTGCTTCCACAGCAGCGCATTCACCGTGGGCATGACGAAGAAGGGCGAGATCAGCAGCACGCGCACGATGCCCCGGCCGGGGAACGGCTCGTTGACCAGGAGCGCCAGCAGCACGCCGAAGACCAGCGTGATGAGGATCACGCTGCCGATCAGCAGCAGCGTGTTCGACACCGCCGCCCAGAAGTCGGGATCGGTGACGAAGTAGTGGAAGTTGTCGATGCCGGCGAACGGGTGCTCGCCGGGCTGCATCAGGTTGTAGTTGACGAAGGAAAAGTACAACGTCATGGCCAGCGGCACGATCATCCAGAGGAAGAGCGTGACCACGGCCGGCGCCATCAGCGCGCGGGGCATCAAGCGGGTCATGGGGTGTGACAGCGGTTGGCTCGGCGGGGTGGGCGGCCGCCGCGCGGCGCCCGCAGGCGCTGCGCGGCGAGCCACCGGCCTCACTTGTAGTAGCCGCCCTTTTTCATCTCCCGTTCGGCCAGCGTCTGCGAGGTCTTGAGGGCCTGCTCGACGGTGACCTTGCCGGCCAGTGCAGCGCTCATCTGCTGGCCGACGCCCAGGCCGATCGCCTGGAACTCCGGGATCGCCGCGTACTGGACGCCGACGTAGGGCGACTTGGGCAGCGTGCTGTCGTTCGGGTTGGCCGAATCGATCGCGGTCTTCTCGGCGGCGGCGAACCTGGCGGCCTTCTGGAACTCCGGATTGGCGTAGGTCGACTTGCGCGTGCCGGTGGGCACCGACGCCCAGCCCGTCTCCTTCGCCACCAGCTGCACGTATTCCTTGGAGGTCGCCCACTTGATGAAGGTCTGCGCCGCGGCGTCCTTGGTCGAGCTGGCCGGGATCGCCAGGTTCCAGGACCACAGCCAGTTGGCCCCCTTGGGGGTGACCGCCACCGGCGCCGGTGCGAAGGCCACCTTGTCGGCCACCTTCGACTGCTTCGGGTCGCTGACGAAGGAGGCGGCGATGGTCGCGTCGACCCACATCGCGCACTTGCCTTCGTTGAACAGCGCCAGGTTCTCGTTGAAGCTGTTGGCCGAGGCGCCGGGCGGGCCGTCCTTCTTCATCAGGTCGACGTAGAAGCTGATGGCTTCCTGCCACGGCTTGGTGTCGATCTGCGGCTTCCAGGCGGTGTCGAACCACTGGCCACCCCAGGTGTTGACCATGGTCGTCAGCAAGGCCATGTTGTCGCCCCAGCCCGGCTTGCCGCGCAGGCACATGCCGTAGACACCGCCTGCCGGGTCGTTCGCCTTGTCCGCGAATTCGCGCAGCTGGACCCAGGTCGGGCGCTCGGGCATCTTGAAGCCGACCTTGTCGGCCAGGTCCTGGCGGTACATCAGCATCGAGCTCTCGCCGTAGAAAGGCGCCGCGTAGAGCTTGCCCTCATGGGACAGGCCGGAGCGGATGCTGGGCAGCAGGTCATCGACGTCGTAGGCGGCATCGGTCGCGATCGGCTTGAGCCAGCCCTTCTTCGACCAGATAGGCGCCTCGTACAGGCCGATCGTCATGACGTCGAACTGGCCGCCCTTGGTGGCGATGTCGGTCGTCACGCGCTGGCGCAGGGTGCCTTCCTCCAGCGTGACCCACTTGAGCTTGATGTCGGGATGCGATTTCTCAAACTCCGGCGTGAGTTTCTGCATCTCGATCATGTGCCCGTTGTTGACGGTAGCGATGACCAGTTCGGTGGCCGCATGGGCCGTACCCGAGGCGGCGACGGCGGCGATGGCGAGCGCGAGGCCGGCCTGTGCATGACGCTTCATGTTGTCTCCTTGGTGGTTGCGACGACCGTGACGCATGGTCGGGCCCCACCATTCTGGGCAATTCATTGAAGCGCGTTCGGTACCTATTCCGTCAACTTCGATACTTTCATTCACCAGTTGGTGGGTGAATTCCCTGATCAGCGCAAGACAGAATGCGAATGCATCACTTCGCCCGGACGTAGCCGGTGCTCAGGCCGCCGGCCGCAGGCGTTCGATCAGCGACGCCGTGGAGGCGTCGAGCCCCGCCACGTCGCCGGAGGCGAGCCGCGGCTCGATGTCCTTGGCCAGCACCTTGCCCAGCTCCACGCCCCACTGGTCGAAGCTGTTGATGCCCCAGACGGCGCCGCTGGTGAACACGCGGTGCTCGTACAGCGCGATGAAGGCGCCCAGCGTCTCGGGCGTGAGGCGCTCCAGCACGAAGAAGCTGCTGGGCCGGTTGCCCGGAAAGTTGCGGTGGCCGCCGTCATCGTGCTTCCCGACCATCAGCGCCTGCGCCTGCGCCAGTGCGTTGGCGAGCAGCTTGGCGTGGTGGCCTGGCAGGTCGTGCGCGGCGTCGCGCACGGCGATGAATTCGAGCGGCACCACGTCGGTGCCCTGGTGCAGCATCTGGAAGTAGGCGTGCTGGCCGTTGGTGCCGGGCTCGCCCCACAGCACGGGCGAGGTGCCGTAGGTCAGCGCCGCGCCGTCCTGGTCGACGCGCTTGCCGTTGCTTTCCATCTCGAGCTGCTGCAGGTAGGCCGGCAACCGCCGCAGCGCGCTGTGGTACGGCGCAATGCTGCGGCTGGTGAAGCCCAGGAAGTTGCGATACCAGACGTCGAGCAGGCCCAGGCGCATCGGCAGGTTGTGTTCCAGCGGCGCGCTGCGAAAGTGCGCGTCCATCGCATGGGCGCCGGCCAGCAGCGCGCGGAAACCGTCGGCGCCCAGCGCCAGCGCAATGGGCAGGCCGATGGCCGACCACAGCGAGTAGCGCCCGCCCACCCAGTCCCAGAAGCCGAAGGTGGTCTCGATGCCGAACTCGCGCGCGGCAGCCACGTTGGTGGTCAGGGCCGCGAAATGGCGCGCGATGTCGGTGCCGCCGGACTGCTCGAACCAACGCTTGGCGGAGCGCGCGTTGGTCATGGTCTCGGTGGTGGTGAAGGTCTTCGAGGCGATCAGGAACAGCGTGTGTTCAGGTGCCAGGTCGCGCAGCACGCCGGCCAGTTCGTGGCCGTCGACGTTGGAGACGAAGTGAAAGCGCTTGCCCGGCGCGCGGAATTCGTCGAGCGCCAGCACCGCCATCTGCGGCCCGAGATCGGAGCCGCCGATGCCGATGTTGACGACGTCGGTGATGGTGTGGTCGGCGCGCACCTTCTCGGCATAGGCCAGCATGGCCTCGCGCGTGGCCTGCACCTCGGCCAGCGCGCCCTGGGCGGCCGGCGCCAGGGCGCTGCCTTCGTCCTGGCGCAGCAGGAAATGCATCACCGCCCGGTCTTCGGTGCGGTTGATGTGCTCGCCGGCGAACATGGCGTCGCGCTGGGCTTCCACGCCGGTCTGGCGGGCCAGCTCAAACAGCAGGCGCTGCGTTTCCAGATCGATCAGGTTCTTCGACAGGTCGGCATAGACGTGCGGGGCCTGCTGGCCGAAGGTGTCGACGCGCGCGGGATCGTTCGCGAAGGCGCGGCGCAGGTCGAAGTCGGCTGCCGGGCCGTCGGCGCGCGCGCGCAGCGCAGCCCACGCGGGCGTACGGTCGCAGCGCGTCATGCGTGGCCCATCAGCTTTTCGAGCTTGATCGCATCCGCGGCAAAGGCGCGAATGCCCTCGGCCAGCTTCTCGGTGGCCATGGCGTCGTCGTTCAGCGCATAGCGGAAGGCCGCTTCGTCGAGCTTCTGGCGCGGCACGGGCTGGCCGGGCGACTTCGGGTCGAGCGCGCGCTGCAGCGGCGCGCTGCTGGCGGCCAGTTCGCCCAGCAGTTCGGGGCTGATGGTGAGCAGGTCGCAGCCGGCCAGCGCGGCAATCTGCCCGGTGTTGCGAAAGCTCGCGCCCATCACCTCGGTGGCGATGCCGTGCTGCTTGTAGTAGTCGAAGATCTGGCGCACCGACTTCACGCCGGGATCGTTCGCGCCGGCGTTGGCCGCTTCGTCCCATTGGTTGCCGGCCGACTTCTTGTACCAGTCGTAGATGCGGCCGACGAAGGGCGAGATGAGCTTGACGCCGGCATCGCCGCAGGCCACCGCCTGCGCGAAGGAAAACAGCAGCGTGAGATTGGTGTGGATGCCCTTGGCCTCGAGGATGCGCGCCGCCTCGATGCCTTCCCAGGTCGACGCCACCTTGATCAGCAGGCGCTTGGCGGTGTCGATGCCCTCGGCCTTGTACAGCGCCACGATGCGCTCGGCACGTGCCACGCTGGCCTGCGTGTCGAAGCTCAGGCGGGCGTCGACCTCGGTCGAGACGCGGCCCGGAATGATCGACAGGATCTCGGTGCCGAAGCGCACCAGCAGGCGATCGATGATCTCGTCGACCGCCTTGCTGCCGTGCGCCTTCAGCGTGGCGTCGAGCAGCGGCCGGTAGTCGGGCTTCTGCACCGCCTTGAGGATCAGCGACGGGTTGGTGGTCGCGTCCTGCGGCTGGTAGCTGCCGAGTTGGCGAAAGTCACCGGTGTCGGCAACCACGGTTGTCCATTGGCGGAGGGCTTCGAGCTGGTTCATGTTTTCAATTATCACGCCGGTGCACTACAGCCCGTGTGGGCCTGCGCTGACGATGGGTATCGGAGGGCAGGACTACGGTGAAGCGCCAGACACACGGAGGATTTCCATGCCGAACACTCACCGCTCTGCGGCACAGCCGGCGCGCCATGCGCGCCTTCGCCGGGCCGCAGCCGGGCCCACCCTGGGCACACTGGCCACCGCCTTTGCCATTGGCGGTGCCTTGTCGCTGGTCGCCCTGGAAGGCGGCCGCAGGGCGAGCCGCGCGGCGCGCGCCGGTGCGCTGGCCGGTCCCGCCGACGGCGCACCGTTGATGCGCGCCCCGCTGCAAGCGGTGGCGCCGGTCGACCTGACCCGCTACGCCGGCCTCTGGCATGAGCAGGCCCGCCTGCCCAATGGCTTCCAGAAGCGGTGCGCAGGATCGGTCACGGCCCATTACACGGCTCGGCCCGACGGCACCATCGAAGTGCGCAACCAGTGTGTCGCGGCAAATGGCGCCATCGAAGAGTCGGTCGGCAGCGCGCGGGTGGTGCGGGTCGACGGCCAGCCCGGCGCCGGCCAGCTGAAGGTCCGCTTTGCGCCGCAGTGGCTCGGCTGGCTGCCGATGGTCTGGGGCGACTACTGGATCCTCAAGCTCGATCGTGAATACCAGGTGGCGCTGGTCGGCACGCCCGACCGTGCTTTCCTGTGGGTTCTTTCGCGTGTGCCTCAACTCGACGAAACCGTCCTTTCGGGGGAACTTGAATACGCCCGTACGCTAGGCTTCGACGTCGAGAAAGTCATTCGCACAGGTCAATAAACGCTGAATTGACGCGCTGGCGCATCGCCAATGGCGTGCGCCATGCCGGCGTGGGCAACTCCCGTTAGAGTGTCGGGCGGCGGCTTGCCAGACCCTTCACCCGGATTTTCCGCATGAGTTTCGACCTTGTTCTTTTCGGTGGCACCGGCGACCTTGCCTGGCGCAAGCTGATGCCGGCCCTGTTCCAGGCCTTCCGCCACGGCAGCCTGCCCGAGGGCGGACGCATCATCGGAGTGGCGCGCGACGACCTGTCGGACGACCAGTACCGCGAGCTGATCGAATCGCGCTTCAAGGCGGTCGAAGGCGCCAAGCGCCCGACGCCGGAAGAGTTCAAGAAGTTCGCCTCGATGCTCTACTTCCTGCGCATGGACCTGTCCAAGCCGGAGTACTACGCGCAGTTGGCGGAGCTGCTCAAGGCGCGCGGCGCCGACACGGTGGTGATGTACGTGGCGACCGCGCCGGCGCTGTTCACGCAGGTGGTCGAGCAGATCGCCGCGGCGGGCCTGAACGGGCCCAGGACCCGCGTCGTTCTGGAAAAACCGCTCGGCCATGACCTGGCTTCCAACCGCGCGATCAATGCCGCCGTCGGCAAGGTGCTGGGCGAGAACCAGGTGTTTCGCATCGACCACTACCTGGGCAAGCCCTCGGTGCAGAACCTGTTCGCGATGCGTTTCGGCAACGCGCTGTTCGAACCCATCTGGCGGCGCGAGCACATCGCCAACATCCAGATCACGATCGCCGAAGACCTGGGCGTGGAAAAACGCGGCGCCTTCTACGACCAGACCGGCGCGCTGCGCGACATGGTGCAAAACCACGCGCTGCAGCTGGTCTGCGCGATCGCCATGGAGCCGCCGATCAACTCGCACGCCGACGCCATCCGCGACGAGAAGCTCAAGGTGCTGCGTTCGCTCAAGCGCTGGACACCGGAATCATTGGGCCTGCACGCGGTGCGCGGCCAGTACACCGCCGGCACGGCCTACGGCGAGCGCGTGGCGGGCTACCGCGACGAGCCGGGCGTGGACCCGCAGAGCAACACCGAGACCTTTGTCGCGCTGCGCACCGAGATCGCCAACTGGCGCTGGGCCGGCGTGCCGATCTACATCCGCACCGGCAAGCGGCTGGCCTCGCGCGATGCGCGCATCGAGATCAACTTCCGGCCGGCACCGCACGCCATCTTTCGCGTGCCCAGCGGCAATGCCAACAAGCTGGTGATCAACCTGCAGCCCAAGGACGGGCTGGAACTGCACCTGCTGGCGCAAGCGCAGGACAAGCGCCAGCGCAACGGCGGCGGCACCTCCGCCACGCCGCCGCTGGCGCCGGTGCAGCTCGATCTGGATTTCGACATGCGCTTTGGCGCCGAACGGGTCGGCGCCTATGAACGCCTGCTGCTGGACGTGATCGACGGCCGGCTGAACCTGTTCGTGCGCAGCGACGAGCAGGAAGAGGCCTGGCGCTGGGTCGAGCCGCTGATCGACAGCTGGGCGGCGGACGGCGGCCCGCGCCCCTACGCGGCCGGCACCTGGGGCCCGAGCGCGTCGAGCGCGATGATCGCGCGTGACGGCTTCGCCTGGGGCGAGGAACAGTAGCGCGCCTAGATCCGGCGCTCTTCCACCGCGTGGCAAGCCACGCGAACACCGTCGATCTCGAGCAGGCGCGGCCGCTCGGCCGAACAGCGTGCATTGGCGTGCGGGCAGCGCGGGTGAAAGGCGCAGCCGGTCGGCGGTGACAGCGGATTGGGCACCTCGCCCTGCACCGGCGTGCGTGCGCGGCCGGTGGCATGCATTTGCGGTATCGCGTCCAGCAGCATGCGCGTGTACGGATGGCGCGGCTGCGCGAACAGCGCCCGCTTGTCGGCCACTTCCACCAGCCGCCCCAGGTACATCACGCCGACGCTGTCGCTGACGTGGCGCACCACCGCCAGGTTGTGCGAGATGAAGAGATAGGTCAGGCCGCGCTCGCGCTGCAGGTCCTTCATGATGTTGAGCACCTGCGCCTGCACGCTGACGTCGAGCGCCGAGGTCGGCTCGTCGCACACCAGGAATTCCGGCGCCGTGGCCAGGGCGCGCGCAATCGAGATGCGCTGGCGCTGGCCGCCGGAGAACTGGTGCGGGTACTTGGTCTTGTCCTGCCCGCTCAGGCCCACCGAGCGCAGCAGTTCGTCGACGCGCGTCGACAACGCCGCGCGCTCGCTCACGATGGCGTGCTCGACCAGCGGCTCGCCGACGATCGCCTCCACCGTCCAGCGCGGGTTGAGGCTGGCGTACGGATCCTGGAAGATCATCTGGATGTGGCGGCGCAGCGCGCGGCCCGACGGTTGCGCGAGCGCGGCGTGCACGTCCTGCCCGTCGAAGGCCACGCTGCCGCGCGTGGGCGCGTACAGCCCGACCAGCAAGCGCGCCACGGTGCTCTTGCCGCAACCCGATTCGCCCACCAGCGCCATCGTCTTGCCGCGCTCGATCTCGAAGCTGACGCCATCGACGGCGTGCAGCAGCGCGCGCGGCTTGCGTTCGAGCACGCGGTTGAGCCAGGGCGGCGAGACGTCGAAGGTCTTGGCCAGGTCGTCGACCCGAACCAGCGGTTGCGCGCTCATGCCACCGCCTTGCCGTGCTCGGCGTCATGCAGCCAGCAGGCGGCCTGGGTCGCACCCGCCGCGATCAAGGTGGGCCGCTCGACCTGGCAGCGCTCGAACACGCGCGGGCAGCGCGGGTGGTAGGCGCAGCCGCTCGGGATGGCATTGAGCCGCGGCATGGCGCCGTCGATCTGGTTGAGGCGCTCGCGCTCCACACTCATGTCGGGAATGGACTCCATCAAGCCGGCCGTGTAGGGGTGCGCCGGCGCGTGGATCACTTCGTGCACCGGGCCGATCTCGACGATGCGCCCGGCGTACATCACGGCCACCCGGTCGCAGGTCTCGGCGATCACGCCCATGTCGTGCGTGATCAGCATCACCGCCGCGCCACGCTCGTGGCACAGGCGCTTGAGCAGCTGGATGATCTGCGCCTGGATCGACACGTCCAGCGCGGTGGTCGGCTCGTCGGCGACGATCAGCGTCGGCTCGGCCGCCAGCGCCAGCGCGATCACCACGCGTTGGCGCATGCCGCCGGAGAACTGGTGCGGGTAGTGGTCGATGCGCTGCGCGGCGCCGGGAATGCCGGTGTCTTCCAGCAGGCCGATGGCGCGCTGGCGCGCCTCGCGCTCGCTCACCGGCAGGTGGGCACGGATGGTCTCGGTGAGCTGCTTGCCGACCGTGAACAGCGGGTTCAGCGAGGTCAGCGGGTCCTGGAAGATCGCGCCGATGCGCTTGCCGCGGATGTGCTGCATCTCGTGCGCACTGAGGTTGTCGATGCGCTTTCCTTCCAGCAGGATTTCGCCGCTGGCGACGCGGCCCGGTGGCTCGAGCAGGCCGATGATGGCGGCGCCGGTGAGCGACTTGCCGGCGCCGGATTCACCCACCACGCCGAGGATCTCGCCCGGCGCGATCGAGAAGGAAATGCCGTCGATGGCGCGCAGCGTGCCGCGGCGGCCCGGAATGTCGACGACCAGATGGGAGACTTCGAGCAGTGCTTGCATCGGGGGCTCAGCGCAGGCGCGGGTTGAGGGCATCGCGCAGCCAGTCGCCCAGCAGGTTCACGCTCAGCGCGATCAGTACCAGGGCGGCGCCGGGAAACACCGTCATCCACCATTCGCCGGAAAACAGGAACTGGTTGCCGTTGCTGATGAGCGTGCCCAGCGAGGGCGACGTGGGCGGCACGCCGACGCCGAGGAAGGACAGGGTGGCCTCGGTGATGATGGCGGTGGCGACCTGGATGGTCGAGATCACGAACACCGGGCCGAGCACGTTGGGCAGCACGTGCTTGCGCATGATGCGCAGCGACGAGACGCCCGTCACGCGCGCCGCCTGCACGTATTCCTTGTGGCGCTCGACCATCGTCGAGCCGCGCACTGTGCGTGCGTAGTCGACCCACTTGGTCAGCGAGATCGCCAGGATCAGCACGCCGAAGGCGACCGTGTTGGGCGCGTTGGGAAACAGCGCGCGGCCGACCCCGGCAATGAGCAGCGCCACCAGGATGGCGGGAAAAGACAGCATCACGTCGCACAGGCGCATCAGGAAGGAGTCGACCCAGCCGCCGCGGAAACCCGCCAGCAGGCCGAGCGACACGCCCACCAGCATCGAGAGCAGCACCGAGGCGATGCCCACCACCAGCGAGATGCGCGCGCCGTACATCAGCGTGGAAACGATGTCGCGCCCCTGCTCGTCGGTGCCGAGCATGAACTTGCGCGTGCCCTGCTCCATCCAGGCTGGCGGCAGGCGCGCGTCCATCAGGTCGAGCGTGGACAGGTCATAGGGGTTGTGCGGCGCGATCCACGGCGCGAAGGCGGCGCACAGCAGGCAGATCAGGCCGACGACGGCGGCGGCAATGGCAACGGGCGAATGGCGAAAGCTGTAGCCGAGGTCACCATCGAACCAGCGCGTGAGGGTCTGTTTCATCGAATCGGGGTCTGCTTTCTTTGCATTGCAAGACACGTGCCTCCCAGCACGTGCCGCCCATCGGCAGCGCTGGCGGCCGATGGGCTCAGGTCATCACGCTCAGGGCTTGATGCTCATCCACTTGAAGGGCATGTAGTTGTCGGCCATCTGCGTCAGCTCGACCTTCTTGCTCACGCCCCAGGCCAGCGACTGCTGGTGCAGCGGCAGGTGGCCGATGTCGGCGCTGTGCAGCGCGAAGGCCTCCTTGATCATGGCATCGCGCTTGGGCTTGTCGGTCTCCGACTGGATCTTCTTGGTCAGTTCGTCCAGCTTCGGATTGCAATAGGCACCCAGGTTGAAGCTGCCCGCGCCGGTGGCGTCGTCCGGGCAGGCCGTCAGCGCCGTCAGCGCGTTGTGCGAATCGTAGGTGGTGGGTGTCCAGCCCAACATGTAGAAGCTGGTGTCGCGGCGCAGGATCTTCGGGAAGTAGGTGCCCTTGGTCTCGGCCACCAGGTTGATCTTCACGTTGATCTTCGAGAGATTGGCGGCCACCGCCTGGCAGATCTGCGCGTCGTTCACATAGCGGTCGTTCGGGCAATTCATCGAGACCTCGAAGCCCTGCGGATAGCCGGCTTCCGCCATCAGCTTCTTGGCCCCTTCCACGTCGAAGGGCAGTCGCTTGTCCTGCGCTTCGCTCCAGCCGTTGATGCCGGGGCCGACCATCAGCGCCGTCGGGCGCGAGGCGCCGCGCATCACGGTGCGCTTGATGCCCTCGATGTCGATCGCCTGGTAGAAGGCCTGGCGCACGCGCACGTCCTTGAAAGGGTTCTTGCCCTTCACGCTGGAATACAGCAGCTCGTCGCGCTTCTGGTCCATGCCCAGGAAGATGGTGCGCAGCTCGGGGCCGGCGATCACGCGGGCGTTCGGGCTGGCGTTGACGCGGGCGATGTCCTGCACCGGCACCGGCTCCATCACGTCGATCTCACCCGAGAGCAAGGCGGCGACGCGGGTGGCGGGGTTGGCGATCGGGGTGAAGATCACTTCCTCTGCGTTGCCTTCGATCTTGCCCCAGTAGGTCGGGTTGCGCACGAACACCGTGCGCACGTTCGGCTGGCGCTCACGCACCTTGTACGGGCCGGTGCCGTTCTCCTTGAACGAGGCGGCGTTCTCGATGCCCTTGCGGCGGTCCACCGGCTTGGTCGCGCCGTTTTCCTCGCACCACTTCTTGCTCATGATCATCAGCTGCGTGATCACGTCGGGCAGGATCGGGAACGGGCCCTTGGTCTCGATCTCGATCTGGAAGTCGTTGACCTTGCGCACTTCCTTGATGTCCGTGGTGTTGGACTTCATGTCGGAGCCATCGCCGGCGGCCCGCGCGAAGCTGAAGGTCACGTCGTCGGCGGTGAAGGGCGTGCCATCGTGAAACTTGACATTCTTGCGCAGCTCGAAGGTCCACACCGTCGGGCTGGTCTGCTTCCAGCTGGTGGCCAGCAGCGGCGCCACCGTCAGGTCCTTGTTGCGCCCGACCAGCGTCTCGTAGATGTTGGCGTCGGTGCTCAACTGGAGCGATTCGTTGAGCGAATGGGGATCCAGCGACAAGGCATCGCCCTGGTTGGCCACCCGGATCGTCTGTGCACCGGCCACCGACGCCGTGGCGGCGGCAACGGCCAGCACGGACAACACCATCACTTTTCGCTGGAAACTCATGGAAAGCACTCCTGGGTTGGTGAACACAGATACACGAAAGGGAAAGACTTCACATCGCCGGCGATGATGCGGGCATTCGGGGTGCGTGCAACTTGGCGTTTTCCAGTGGACGCGCCGGCTCCGCCAGCGGCATGCCCTGCTCGACCAGTCCGGCATGCAGCGCCGCACCCAGCGGCAGGATGTCGTCGTTGAAGTCGTAGCGGCTGTTGTGCAGGAAGGCGCCATCGCGCGCGTCCTGGCCGATGCGCAGGTACGCACCAGGCCGCTGCTGCAGCATGAAGGAGAAGTCCTCGGCGCCCATGCTGGGCTCCATGTGGCGGTTGACATGGCGCGCGCCGACCAGGCTTTGCGCCACGTCGCCGGCGAAGAGCGCTTCCGCCGCGGAGTTGATGGTGGCCGGGTAGATCCGCTCGAAGCTCACGGCGGCGCTGGCGCCGAAGCCGCTGGCCACCGCCGAGCACAGTTGGCTCAGGCGCTGCTCGACCTGCGCCTGCACTGCGGTGTCGAAGGTGCGCACGGTGCCGACCAGCTTCGCGCCGCCGGGCACCACGCTCATCGCGCCAAGGTCGCCCGCCTGCATGGCGCAGATGCTGACCACCGCGGCGTCGATCGGCCGCACGTTGCGCGAGACGATGCTCTGCACCGCCGTGATGATGTGGGCGGCCACCAGCACCGGGTCGACCGTGAGGTAGGCATGGGCACCGTGGCCGCCCTTGCCGGTGATCTCGATGGTGATGCGGTCGGCCGCCGCCATCATCGGGCCGGCATTGATCCCCACCGTGCCGGCCGGCATGCCCGGCCAGTTGTGCATGGCGTAGACCGACTGCACGGGAAAGCGCTCGAACAGACCGTCCTCGATCATGGCGCGCGCACCGGCAAAGCCTTCTTCGCCGGGCTGGAAGATCAGCACCGCGGTGCCGTCGAAGTTGCGTGTTTCGGCCAGGTAGCGGGCCGCGCCCACCAGCATGGCGGTGTGGCCGTCATGGCCGCAGCCGTGCATCAGCCCGGCGCTGGCCGAGCGCCAGGCGAAGTCGTTGTCCTCGCGCATCGGCAAGGCGTCCATGTCGGCGCGCAGGCCCAGCATCCTGCCGCTGGTGGTGGCGCGGCCGCGGATCACGCCCACCACGCCGGTCTTGCCGATGCCGGTGTGGATCTCGTCGACGCCGGAGGCGCGCAGCGATTCGGTCACGCGTCGTGCGGTGTAGACCTCCTCGAAGCCGAGTTCGGGATGGGCATGCAGATCGCGCCGCAGCGCCGTGATCTCGGGATGGAAGCGCGCGATGTGCGCGAAGGCACGGCCGTTGGCCGCCAGGCGGGGCGCCTTCATGCTCAATGCCCTCCCCGCGCCGACACGCGCAGACGCGGATCGACCGCGAAGTACAGCATGTCGACCACCAGGTTGATGACGACGAAGATCAGCGCGATCAGGCACAGGTAGGCGGCCATGATCGGGATGTCGGCGTAGGTGACGGCCTGGATGAACAGCAGGCCCATGCCCGGCCACTGGAACACCGTCTCGGTGATGATGGCAAAGGCGATCAGCGAGCCCAGCTGCAGGCCGGTGATGGTGATCACCGGCACCATGGTGTTGCGCAGTGCGTGGCGGAAATGGATGACGCGATCCGACAGGCCGCGCGCCCGCGCAAACTTGATGTAGTCGGTGCGCAGCACTTCCAGCATCTCCGAGCGCACCAGCCGCATGATCAGCGTCAGCTGGAAGATGGCCAGGGTGACCGCCGGCAGCGCCAGGTGGCTCCAGCCGTCCAGCGTGAAGAGCCCACTGCTCCAGCCACCGATCTGCACCGTGTCGCCGCGGCCGAAACTGGGAAACCAGCCAAGCCAGACCGAGAACACCAGGATCAAGAGGATGCCGATGAGAAAGGTCGGCAGCGACACGCCCAGCAGCGACAGGGCCATCAGGCTCTGGCTGGAGAAACTGCCGCGGCGCAGCGCGGCGTACACGCCCATCGGCAGGCCGACGACCAGCGCCAGGATGGCCGCCACCACCGACAGCTCGACCGTCGCCGGCAAGCGCTCGGCGATCAGGCGCGAAACGCTGGCGCCCTGGCGCAGGCTGAGCCCGAACTCGCCCTGCGCCGCATGCACGAGAAAGTGCCAGAACTGCACGAAAAATGGTTGGTCCAGACCCAGGTCGGAGCGCAGCTGGCGGATCTGGTCCGGCTTGGCATCCTGCCCCAACAGAAACACCACCGGGTCGCCGACGTACTGGAACAGCAGGAAGGCGATGAAGGCCACCACGACCATCACGATGACGGCCTGGACCAGACGACGCAGGATGAAAGCAAACATCGGCGAGGGTGTGTTTTACGGAAGTAGACAGTGCAAGGCGCGTGCCCGCCTGGTCTTGCCGCTCCCGGGTTGGCAGAAAAGAAAAAAGCCACCCGACTTGCGTCGAGTGGCTTTCATGTCTTTCGATTCGAAACTGGCCTAGGCCAGTATCAAATTAGAAAGCGTGGCGGATACCGAAGTCGTAGCCGTACGAGCTGTCCGGAGCGGACTTCTCGACGGTGTTCACACCCAGGGGCATGCCGTTCTTGTTGTCCAGGTAAGCGACGGTGCCGTACAGGGCGGTGCGCTTGGACAGGTTGTGAACGTAGCCGATGGCGAACTTCTGAGCCTTCGGCTTGCCGCCGTAGGGGTTGCCAAGGATGTCGTTGAACTGAGCGTCTTGCAGCTGAGCGTACGAGTACGAAGCGCGGATCAGGCCAGGGCCGACCGGCACGGTCACGCCCAGCAGGCCGCCTTGGGCTGCTTGCTTGACCGACGGAGCGTAGGCGGGATCGAACTTCGACTCAGCTTCGAGGTGACCGTACTCGCCGTACAGCTTCATGAAGCCGAAGTCCCACGAAGCGCCAACGTTGTACGTGGTGTTCGTGGTGTCTTGACCGGCGTAGTAAGCCGAGCCGATGGTGCCTTGACCAGCAGCCAGAGCGATGTCGAACGGACCAGCGGCGTAGCCGATGCGGCCGCCGATGTAGTCACCGCTGCGCGTGTCGACGTCACCCACGAGAGGCTGCGCCGGTGCACCGTCGGTGTACTTGACCTTTTCGTCAAAGCCGTACTGGACTTGACCGTAGAGGCCGCCCAGGTTCGACGGCAGGAAGTAGCCGACGGTGTTGCTTTGGCGGACATTGTCGCTGTCGAAGTTCAAGCCACCAGCGCCGCTGGCCACGCCGGCAACGTTCTGCAGCACGTTGGTGCCTTGGCCGTTGGTGCCGAACGGATCGAACACGGTGTTGTTCCAGAAGGTCGGCTTGTAGTCACGACCCAGGCGGATTTCACCGAAACCACCCGACAGGCTCACGGTCGAACGACGATTGAACAATTGAGCGGTGGTCGAGGTCGAACCTGCCGTGCCGCTGTCGTTGCCCAGAGCAGCTTCCAGCCAGAAGCTGGCTGCCAGGCCACCGCCGAGGTCTTCCGTACCACGGAAGCCGATGCGGCTGGAGTTGTAGCCCGAGTTGTCGAGGCGGGTCGACGAAGCCTTCGAGCCGTCCACGAACTTGGTGCTGGTGCCGCTGACCGATGCGTCAACGATACCGAACAAGGTCACCGACGACTGAGCCGAGGCAACACCAGCGACAGCCAGGGCAGCCAGAGCAACTAGAGATTTTTTCATTGCAAGTTTCTCCAAGGTTAAACATAGGGCACCGGTGCAGAGGGTTCACCGTGACTGGCACTTCTTTGTGCTCCCACCGGACCCCGGGCCAACCTCCTTTTGGGAAGTTGTTGCTATTGCACCAGACCGAATGGGCCAGGGCAAAGCAAATCGGTCGAAATGTCTACTTGGCGCGGCGTTTCGTTGCAGTGGTGCAACAAAAATCGGACCCCTCCTACGAGGTTCGCGATATGAAATTTGGCAGGGCCGCAAGGAGCTTTTTCGCGAAATTAAGTTCCAATAGATTCATGATCAATTCGCTCGACTCCATGTTGGCAACGGCCGACAGCGCCCTGCGCACCGTGTTCGCCCACCCCTCGGCCAGCCGGCCGGCGCCCCTGCCCGCCACGGCGCCAGGCGCCTTGTCGGAAGCGCAGCGGCGCGAGGCCGGTGCGCTGATGCGCGTCAACCATGTGGGCGAGGTGTGCGCCCAGGCGCTTTACACGGCGCAGGCGGCGGTCACGCGCGATCCAGGCCTGAAGGCGCAGTTGCTCGAGGCCGCCCGGGAAGAGACCGACCACCTGGCCTGGACGCGCGGCCGGCTGGACGACCTGGGTGCCCGCCCTTCCCTGTTCAACCCGCTCTGGTATGCCGGCGCCTTCGGCCTGGGCCTGGTGGCCGGCCGTGTGGGTGACCGCGTAAGCCTGGGCTTCGTGGCGGAGACCGAGCGCCAGGTCGAGGCGCATCTGGCCAGCCACCTGGACCGGTTGCCGGCAGAAGACACGGCTTCACGCGCCATCGTGGCGCAGATGAAGGACGATGAAGCCCGTCACGCCGATCAGGCCCGCGCTGCCGGCGGCGTGGAATTGCCGCGCCCGGTGCAGGCCCTGATGCGCTGCGCGGCGCGCGTCATGACCTCCGTGGCGCACCGAGTGTGATCACGCCGCGCGGCAAGGCCGAACGGCCTGCCCCGCGGCGCACCGTTCAGATCTCGATCAGGTCGAAACTGGTGGTGATGTCGGCCGTCTTCCCCAGCATGATCGTGGCCGAGCAGTAGGTGTCGTGGCTCAGGGCGATGGCCCGTTCGACCGCCGCCGCCGGGATGCCCTTGCCGGCCACCGTGAAATGCATGTGGATCTTGGTGAACACCTTCGGGTCCTTCTCGGCCCGCTCGGTGGTCAGCTTGACACTGCAGTGCTCCACGGCATGGCGCCCGCGCTTGAGAATCAGCACCACGTCGTAAGAAGTACAGCCGCCGGCGCCGGCCAGCACCGTTTCCATCGGCCGCGGCGCCAGGTTGCGCCCGCCGTTCTCCGGCTTCGCCGCATCGGGCGCGCCGTCCATGGCCAGCACGTGGCCGCTGCCGGTTTCGGCGACAAAGCCCATCGGTGAATTCGTGCCGGCGCTGCCCGTCCAGCTCACTGTGCATTCCATGAAGTGTTCCGCTCGTTAAAGGTGACGCGCTGCACCAAAGGTGTCTGGCGTGTGGAAATGTTGGCAAAAAGCTGCGCGTGCTTGTTGCATCGCAACAAACTGTGGGTATACTTTATTCCAATGCGAAGGACATTTCCTTTGCCCCAGTTGTCTCCTCCACCCTCCCAATTGGTGGATTTAGCCCCGAGCCGCAAGGCTTGGGGCTTTTTTCTTGGCGCCGCCGCCCTTCTCGGCGCCGCAGGCCCGGGCCGTATCATCGCTGCACAGCAACATGACTACTTCCACCCGCCCCGACGCGCTCACGCCCGCCGACTACCTCAAGAAAATCCTCAACGCGCGCGTCTATGACGTCGCCGTCGAATCCGCGCTGGAACCGGCGCAGGCGCTCAGCGCGCGCACCGGCAACACCGTGCTCCTCAAGCGCGAAGACCAGCAGCCGGTGTTCAGCTTCAAGCTGCGCGGCGCCTACAACAAGATGGCGCACCTGAGCGCCGAGCAACTGGCCAAGGGCGTGATCTGCGCCTCGGCCGGCAACCATGCGCAGGGCGTGGCGCTGAGCGCACGCAAGCTCGGCGTGCGCGCGGTGGTGGTCATGCCGTCCACCACGCCGCAGCTCAAGATCGATGCCGTGCGCGGTTTTGGCGGCGAAGTGCACCTGCACGGGGAAAGCTATTCCGACGCCTACGGCTACGCGCTCGAGCAGCAGCAGGCGCTCGGCTTGACCTTCGTGCACCCGTTCGACGACCCGGACGTGATTGCCGGCCAGGGCACCATCGCCATGGAAATCCTGCGCCAGCACCAGGGCCGGCTCGATGCGGTGTTCGTCGCCATCGGCGGCGGCGGCCTGATCTCCGGCGTGGCCAACTACATCAAGGCGGTGCGCCCCGAGATCCGCGTGATCGGCGTGCAGATGAACGATTCCGACGCGATGATGCAGTCGGTGGCGGCCAGGCAGCGCGTCACGCTCAGTGATGTCGGGCTGTTCTCCGACGGCACCGCCGTCAAGCTGGTCGGCGAGGAAACCTTCCGCGTGGCGAGCGAACTGGTCGACGAGTACGTCAGCGTCGACACCGACGCGGTGTGCGCCGCCATCAAGGACATCTTCGTCGACACGCGCAGCATCGTCGAGCCGGCCGGCGCGCTGGCGGTGGCGGCCATCAAGCAATACGCGCAGGAGCGCGGCACGCGCGGCGAGACCTATGCCGCCATCCTGTGCGGCGCCAACATGAACTTCGACCGCCTGCGCTTCGTGGCCGAGCGTGCCGAAGTGGGCGAGGAACGCGAAGCCCTGTTTGCCGTGACCATTCCGGAGGAACGCGGCAGCTTCCGGCGCTTCTGCGAACTGGTCGGCCAGTTGCCCGGCGCCTCGCGCAGCGTCACGGAATTCAACTACCGCATCAGCGATGCCGCCGAGGCGCACGTCTTCGTCGGCCTCACCACAGCGGCCAAGGGCGAATCGACCACCATCGCGCAAACCTTCGTCGCCCACGGCTTTGGCGCGCTCGACCTGACGCACGACGAACTGGCCAAGGAGCATCTGCGCCATCTGGTCGGTGGCCGCACCGGGCTGGCCCAGCAGGAGCGGCTGCTGCGCTTCGTCTTCCCGGAGCGTCCGGGCGCCTTGCTGAAATTCCTCAGCCTGATGCAGCCGACCTGGAACATCAGCCTGTTCCACTACCGCAACCAGGGCGCCGACTATGGGCGCATCCTGGTCGGCCTGCAGGTGCCGCCGACCGACAGCGACAAGTTCGACGAGTTCCTGCGCACGCTCGACTACCCCTTCGTCGAGGAAACCGACAACCCCGCCTACCGGTTGTTCCTGCAGGCCTGAGGCAGCCGCTCAGCCGCGCGGCGTGCCGATCGCGCCCTTGGGCTGGTTCGGCTGCGGCATCAAGGGCGTGCCGATGCTGGGCGCGGGCGGTGCCACGGGCAGGGCACGCGGCGGCGCCACGGCCGAGGACGGCAGCGGCGGGTTCTTGGGCACTTGCAAGGTCATGCTGGCCGGCCCGTTGAGGTCGGCGCCCAGGCGCGCTTCATCCGCGTCAACCGACTGCAGCACGTAGCCATCGCCCACCGCCTGGCCAATGCGGTAGGGCCGCGGCGCGGCGCCGTCCACCGCGATCAGCGCGGCCCCGCGCTGCGCCCCATCGGCCACCACGCCCAGCACGTTGTAGCGCGTGGCAGTGGCCGCCTGCGGCGCGGCCTTGCCGGCCGCCACGGGGGCGCCCAGCAGGTGCGCCACGTCGCTGCTGTCCCACGCCGCGGCATTGCTGGACACCGCCGGCGGCACCGCCTGCTGCGCCGGCGCGGCCAGCCGCAGGCCCCAGAACACGAGACTGCCGACGGCCAGCGCCCACAGCAGCAGGGTGGCGGCCGGCGCACTCCAGCGCGGCGGTGAAATGAGAACCGTCATGGGGCGCGATTATCATTCAGCGAACCCGCGTCGCGGCCCGCCGATGGCCGCACGCTCCCGCTTGCCAACGAGACATCCCATGCCCCCATTCTTCCGCCGCCCGCGCGGCGCCCTGTCCCGCGGCTTCACGCTGATCGAACTGATGGTGGTGCTGGTCATCATCGGCGTGCTCGCCGCCTTGATCGTGCCCAACGTGATCGGCCGCGCCGACGACGCCCGCGTCACCGCCGCGCGCACCGACGTCAACAACCTGATGCAGGCGCTCAAGCTGTACCGCCTGGACAACCAGCGCTACCCGACCGCCGAGCAAGGCCTGCAGGCCTTGCTGACCCGCCCGAGCGGCGGCCCGGCAGCCCCCAACTGGAAGCAGTACGTCGAGAAGCTGCCGAGCGACCCCTGGGGCCGGCCCTACCAGTACCTGAACCCGGGCATCAAGGGCGAGATCGACGTGTTCTCGCTGGGCGCCGACGGCCAGCCGGGCGGCGAGGGCAACGATGCCGACATCGGCAGCTGGCAGTAGATCCGGCCGCTCCGCGCGACACGCCGGCTTCACCCTGATCGAACTGCTGGTGGTGATGGCCATCATGGCCATCGCGATCGCCGGCGTCAGCTTCTCGCTGCGCGACGGCGGGCAGGCCACGCTCGACCGCGAGGCCGAGCGGCTGGCGGCCCTGTTCGAGTCGGCCCGCGCGCAATCGCGCACCAGCGGCGTGCCGGTGCGCTGGCGCGTCACGCCGCAGGGCTTCGTGTTCGACGGACTCGACGAAGGCACGCTGCCCACCACCTGGCTGGCCGATGGCATGCGCGCCTTGCCGGCCGATGCCAACGGCGCGCCCCTGGCCGCGCTGCAACTGGGGCCGGAGCCGATCATCGCGGCGCAACAGGTGCTGCTGACCAGCGCCGGGCCGACCGCCCGCACGCTGCGCATTGCCACCGACGGCCTGCACCCCTTTGCCGTGGCGCCGCCATGAAACGCGCCGCGTCCGCTGCAAGGCGCCGCTGGCCACGCGGCTTCACGCTGATCGAGGTGCTGGTGGCGCTGGGCATCGTGGCCATTGCGCTGGCCGCGGGCACGCAGGCCAGTTCGGCGCTGGTGCGCAACCTGCAACGCTCGTCCGACGCGATGCTGGCGCAGCTGTGCGCCGAGAACGCCATGACGCGCGCCCGGCTGTCGCGCCAGATGCCCGCCATCGGCGACGCCGCTGCCACCTGCGTGCAAGCCAACGCCGAATTCCGCCTGACGATCTCGACCACGCCGACCTTGAACCCCAACTTTCGCCGCGTCGACGTGCAGGTGCGCGACGCGCAGGAGTCGCCGATCCTGCGCCTGTCGACCGTGGTGGGGCGCTACTGATGCCGCGCGCCACGCCGGGCCGCCGCCAGCGCGGCTTCACCCTGATCGAGCTGCTGGTCGCCATCGTCGCGATGGCGCTGCTGGCGCTGATGAGCTGGCGCGGCATCGACGGCATGGTGCGCGCGCAAGGCCAGACCCGCGAACGCGCCGATACGGTGCTGACCTTGCAGACCGCGCTCGCGCAATGGGGCGCCGACCTCGACGCCACGCTGGTGCTGCCCGGCACGCAGGCGCTGGACTGGGACGGCCAGACGCTGCGCCTGACCCGCCACAGCGCGATGGGCGATGCGGCTTCGGTGCAGGTCGTGGCCTGGACGCTGCGCACCGCGCAGAACGGCACGCAATGGCACCGCTGGCAGTCGCCGCCCTTCACCCGGCGCGGCGAGTGGCAGCAGGCCTGGGCACGCGCGCAGAGCTGGGGCCGCAGCGGCAGCAGCGACGGCCAGGGCAGCGACGTGACGGTGCTGCCGCTCAACAGCTGGCAGCTGTTCTATTTCAGCAACGAGGTATGGCTGCCCGCGACACCGAGCGGCGCCGACGCCAGCACCGGCCCCGGCCCCGGCGCCAACACCGCCAACGTGCTGCCCGACGGCATCCGCCTGGTGCTCGACATTCCGGCCGGCGCCGCGCTCAGCGGCACCCTCACGCGCGACTGGGTGCGCCCGACCTTCGTGGGGCCCAAGCAATGAAGAAGCTGCGCCCGCCTGCCGGGTGGCGCCAGCAAGGCGTGGCCCTGCTCACCGCCTTGCTCACGGTCAGCCTGATCGCCACCTTCGCCGCCGCCGCGCTGTGGCAGCAATGGCGCGCCGCCGAGATCGAGGCGGCCGATCGCACCCGCATGCAGTCGGCGTGGGTGCTGGTCAGCGCGCTCGACTGGTCGCGCCTGATCCTGCGCGAGGACGGCCGTGCCGGCGGCGCCGACCACCTGGCCGAGCCGTGGGCGGTGCCGCTGGAAGAAGCGCGCCTGTCCAGCTTCCTGGCGGCCGACAAGAACATCGCCAGCGATGCGCTGGAGGGCCTGCCGGACGCCTTCCTGTCGGGCCGCATTCTCGATGCCCAATCCAAGCTCAACGTGATGAACCTGGTGAGCGTCAACAAGCCGGTGCCGAGCGCCGTGGCCGCGTTCAACCGGCTGTTCGGCCTGCTCGGCCTGCCGCAGCAGGAGGTCGAAGTGCTAACCGGCAACCTGCGTCGCGCCCTGGCCGGCACCACCGTCGTGCCGGACGGCACCGGCGCCGGCACCGGCAGCGGTGCCCCCACCGACAGCAGCGACCCCGACGCCCCGCTGCTGCCGCAGCGCGAGAGCCAGCTCGGCTGGCTGGGCCTGTCGCCTTCCACCGTGCAGGCGCTCGAGCCTTACGTCACCGTGCTGCCGCTGGCCACCGCCGTCAACATCAACACCGCCAGCGCGACCGTGCTGGCGGCCAGCGTGGCCGGGCTCGACCTGGCCGGCGCGCAGCGCCTGGTGACGCAGCGCCAGCAGCGCTTCTTCGCCACACTGGCCGAAGCCCGCCAGCAACTGCCCGAGAGCGACCTGCAATTCATCGAGGGCCAGCAAAGCGTCAGCACCAACTATTTCGAGGTGCACGGGCGCCTGCGGCTGGACAAGACCTGGGTCGACGAAACCTCGCTGGTGCGGCGCGATAGCACGCAATTGACGGTGGTGTGGCGCGAGCGCGGCGCCGGCGCCATGACGCAGCCGGTGAATCCGTGACAAATGTCACCCGTTGCCGCGCTGCGACCCGCACGATGCCCTGTGCCGGCACCGCAGGTGCGCGCTGGCAACAATGCTATCAAATTTGTAGCGAATTGACAGCTCCCGTCCTACAATGGCGGCCCCTTCGCCCCTGACCATGCCGCAACTCCTCGTCTGCCCACCCGCCTCGCCGTCCGCTGCCGGTGCCGAATTCGGCTGGGCCCGCGCCACCGACGACGACACCGCATTGGCAGCGCAGGGCAGCGCCCCGCTGGGCCTGTTGCCCGCCGGCACCGACCTCACGCTGCTGGTGCCCGCCAGCGCCATCTCGTGGCACAGCCTGACCTTGCCGCAAGGCAGCCTGGGCAGCCCGACGCGCCTGCGCGCGGTGCTCGACGGCCTGCTCGAAGAGCGCCTGCTGGACGACCCCGAACAGCTGCATTTCGCGCTGCAACCCGGCGCCCGCACGGGCGTGCCGGTGTGGGTTGCCGCGTGCGACCGCGCGGCCTTGCGCGCGCTGGTGCACGCGCTCGAAGCCGAGGGCCGGCGCGTGGTGCGCATCGTTCCCGAATTTGCGCCGCAGCCCGAAGATGCACCGGTGCTGGCCTTCGCCACCGGCACCGCGCAGGCGCCGCAACTCACGGTGTGCGATGTCAATGGCGTGCTCAGCCTGCCGCTCGACGCGAGCAGCCTGGCGATGGCCATCACCGCGCCGCTGGACACCGTGGCGCTGAGCGCCGAACCCGCCGTGCTGGAGCAGACCGAAGCGCTGGCCGGCATGCGCGTGCCGATCGTGCAGACCGCGGCGCGCTGGCTGCAGGCCGGCCGCGGCGCCTGGGACCTGGCGCAATTCGACCTGGCCAGCACCGGCCGCGTGCGCGCCGGCAAGCAGCTCACGGCGCTGTGGCAGACGCTGCGCCACGCCCCGCAGTGGCGCGCCGCGCGCTGGGGCCTGGTGCTGCTGCTGGTGGCGCAACTGGCCGGCCTCAACGCCTGGGCCTGGAAAGAGCGCCGCGCGCTGGCCGCGCAGCGCGTCGCCATCCACGAGATCCTCACCACCACCTTCCCGGCGGTGCGGCTGGTGGTCGACGCGCCGGTGCAGATGGCGCGCGAAGTCGCGGCGCTGCAGCAGGCCACCGGCGGCGTCACGCCCTCCGACCTGGAGCCCATGCTCGGCACCCTGGCCACCGTGCTGCCGCTCGGCAGCGTGCCCAGCAGCATCGACTACAGCGCCGGCCAGTTGCGCCTGCGCGGGCTCGACCTGTCGGCGCAAGCGGTCGGCAAGCTGGCCGGCGACCTCGGCCCGCGCGGCTATTCGGCACGGGCCGACGGTGACCTGCTGCTGGTGCAGGCGGAGGCCACGCGATGAAGCAGACCGACCAACTGCGCGCCCGCTGGGCCGCCCTGGCGCCGCGCGAACAGCGCCTGCTCGGCGGCGCGGCGGCGCTGGTCGCGCTGGCGCTGGTGTGGTGGCTGGCGCTGGCGCCGGCGCTGCGCACCTTGTCGAGTGCGCCCGACGAACACGCCCGGCTCGATGCCCAACTGCAGCAGATGACCACGCTGCAGGCCCGCGCCCGCCAACTGCAGGCGCAACCGCGTGCCAACCCCGACGACGCACAACGCGCGCTGCAGGCCTCGGTGCGCGACGGCCTGGGTCCGCAAGCCCAGCTGCGCGTGGTGGGCGGCACCGACGGTGCCAACCTCAGCGTGCGGGGCGTGCCCGCCACCACCCTGGCGCAATGGCTGGCGCAGGCGCGCGGCAATGCGCGCGCCACGCCGCGCGAGGTGCATCTCACGCGGGCCCAGTCCGCCGCCAACGCAACGCCGGGTTCCACGCCCGCCGCCGCGCCCGAACGCGGCGCCGGCGCCGACGCCATCCGCTGGGACGGCACGCTGGTCATGACCCTCCCGGTGGCCCGATGAAGGTGGCGCGCACGCCTGCCGCCCTGCGCTTCGCCGCCCGTGCCGGCCTGGCCGCACCGGCGCCCACGCACGGCTGGCGCTGGGCATGGCTCGGCGCCCTCGCCGGCCTCTTCGTCACGCTCGCCCTGTTCGCCCCGGCCCGCTGGCTGGCCGGCGCCATCGGCTACGCCTCGCAGGGCCGCTTGCTGCTGCTGCACCCGCGCGGCACGGTCTGGAACGGCTCGGCCGGCGTGGTGTTCGCCAGCGGCGCCGGCGGTACCGAATCCATCTCGCTGCCCGGCACGCTCGATTGGCAGTTGCGCCCGCGCTGGAATGGCGCCGCCGCCACCCTCACGCTGCCCTGCTGCGCCGCGCGCCCGCTCGGCGTGGTGGCATCGCCCGGCCGGGGCGGCCTGCGGCTGGCCTGGCAGGACGGCCAGTCGCGCTGGCCGGCGGCCATGCTCGCCGGCTTCGGCGCGCCCTTCAACACGCTCAAGCCCGACGGCGTGCTCGAACTCTCCACGCAAGCCTTCACGCTGCAGTGGCACGGCCCGCTGGTGGAACTGGCCGGGCGCGCCACGCTCGACGCGATCGACATCTCTTCCAGCCTGTCGACCCTCAAGCCGATGGGCAGCTACCGCGTCACGCTCGAAGGCGGGCCCGCACCCACGCTGCTGGTGGCCACGCGCGAAGGCGCCCTGCAATTGAGCGGCAGCGGCCGCTGGACCGGCCGCGCACTGCGTTTCGACGGCGAGGCCACGGCCGCGCCAGGGCGCGAAGAGGCGCTGTCGAACTTGTTGAACATCATCGGGCGGCGCCAGGGCGGCCGCTCGCTCATTACCCTGGGTTGACCATGAAGCCATTGACTTCGCACGGCGCTCGCATCGGCGCACTCGCGCTGGCGGCGCAACTGCTGTTTGCCACCGTCGGCGTGCCGGCCTGGGCGCAGACCAACCCCGACGCCCCCGCGCGCGGCGAGCCGATCACGCTGAACTTCAACAACGCCGAGATCGAATCGGTGGCACGCACCATCGCCGTGGTGACGGGGCGCGACGTGGTGGTCGACCCGCGCGTCAAGGGCACCATGAACCTGGTGACCGACCGCCCGATCACGCCGGCCAACGCCCTCAACCAGTTCGCCGCCGCGCTGCGCCTGCAGGGCTTTGCCATCGTCGACGCCGACGGCCTGTACAAGGTGGTGCCCGAGGCCGAGGCCAAGCTGCAGTCGAACACCGTCACCACCAGCACCAGCGGCATCGCGCGCGCCGGCAGCAACCAGATCGTGACGCAGGTCTTCAAGCTCAACTACGAGTCGGCCAACACCCTGCTGCCGGTGCTGCGCCCGCTGATCGCGCCGAACAACACCATCAACGCGAACCCGGGCAACAACTCGCTGGTGATCACCGACTACGCCGAGAACATGCGCCGCCTGGCGCGCATCATCGCGGCGCTCGACGTGCCCAACGCGGCCGATCTGGAAATCATTCCGCTGCGCCATTCCATTGCCACCGACCTCGCGCCGCTGGTGACCAAGCTGGTCGAGGGCGAGACCACCAGCGCGCCCGGCGCAGCGCCCGGCATCACCGGCGCCGCCTTCAAGACCACCATCCTGGCCGAGCCGCGCAGCAACGCGCTGATCATCCGCGCCGCCAACCCGGCACGCTCGCAACTGGTGCGCTCGCTGGTCGAGAAGCTGGACAAGGCGCCGCTCGAATCGGCCAACGGCGCGGCCGGCAACATCTACGTGGTGTACCTGAAGAACGCCGATGCCACCAAGCTGGCGACCACCTTGCGCGCGGCCATGGCCAGCGATGCGCAAGGGCAGGGCCAAGGCAATGGCAGCGCGCTCAATGCCGGCGGCAACAGCAGCAATACGCAGCCGATGCAGCAGCTCAACAACGCCAATTCGCAGAGCGGGATGTCCACCCAAAGCACGGCGCCGCTGAACAACACCAACCAGGTTTCGACCGGCGGCCAGATCCAGGCCGATCCGACCACCAATTCGCTGATCATCACGGCTTCGGAGCCGCAGTATCGGCAACTGCGCGCCGTCATCGACAAGCTCGACGGGCGCCGCGCGCAGGTCATGGTGGAGGCCTTGATCGCCGAGGTGAACGCCGAGAAGGCAGCGCAGTTCGGTATCCAGTGGCAGGGCCTGCTCGGCGGCAAGAGCAACCAGTACATCGGCAACAACTCCGGCATCACCGGCGCCAACATCCTGACGCTGTCCCTGGGCAACAACGGCACCGCGACCGGCACCCCGGCGACCGGCCTGAACATCGGCATCGGCGCCACCATCAACGGCCAGAGCGTGCTGGGCTTCCTGGCCAACTTCCTGGAGAGCAACGACGAGGGCAACATCCTGTCCACGCCGAATCTGCTGACGCTGGACAACGAGGAGGCCAAGATCGTGATCGGCCAGAACGTGCCTTTCCCGACCGGCCAGTACGCCAACACCGGCGGCGTCAACACCATCAACCCGTTCACCACGGTCGAGCGCAAGGACGTCGGCCTGACCCTGCGCGTTCGCCCGACCATCAACGAAGACAACACTGTCCGGATGCAGATCTTCCAGGAGGTCTCGACCATCCAGTCGAACACGTTGAACAACATCAATGGCCCGACCACCAACAAGCGCTCGATCGAGTCGAACGTGCTGGTCGACGACGGCAGCCTGATCGTGATTGGCGGCCTGCTGCAGGACGACTACAGCAACGAGACCGACAAGGTCCCGCTGGCTGGCGACATTCCGTTCGTGGGCGCGCTGTTCCGCAACGAGGTGCGCACGCGCAAGAAGACCAACCTGATGGTGTTCCTGCGCCCCGTGGTGGTGCGCGACACCAATGCCAGCAATGCGCTGGCCTACGACCGCTATGACGCGATCCGTTCGCTGCAGACGGCGACACAGCCGGCGCAGGACAACATCTTCCTGAATTCCGTCAGCAGCGCGCCGATCGTGCCGCCGGTCATGCCGACCCCCAGCAGCAGCAAGGGCGCGTCCGATCGCCGCATCGAAGGCACGCGCCTGATCCCGCCACCGGTGGCGCCGCTCGATCCGCCGCGAGCGCCCAGCCCGCTCAAGGGCGCATTGCCGCCGACGGGCGATCCGGCATCCTCCCGCGAATTGCCCTGACCCCGCCCTGACGCCAGCAGACACCATGCGCTACCCCCTGCCCTACGCCTTCGCCCGCAGCCAGCAATTGCTGGTGGAAGAGGCCGACGACGGTGCGCTCACGCTGTGCCTGCCGCCCTCGCCGGCGCGCAGCGCGCTGAGCGAAGTGACGCGCAAGTACGCGATCACGGCCTTCCAACCGTTGCCGCCCGAGCAACTGGCGCAGCGCATCAGCGCGGCCTATGCGCAAGGCGAATCGAGCGCGGCGGCAGTGGTCAGCGAAGTGCAGAGCGATGCCGACCTGTCGCGCATGATGCAGGAGCTGCCGGCGGTGGAAGACCTGCTGGAATCGGCCGGCGACGCGCCGATCATCCGCATGCTCAATGCGCTGCTGACGCAGGCCGCGCGCGACGGCGCCAGCGACATCCACATCGAGCCCTACGAGCGCACGTCGTCGGTGCGCTTTCGCGTCGACGGCACGCTGCGCGAAGTGGTCAAGCCCAACCGCGCGCTGCACGCGGCGCTGATCTCGCGCCTGAAGATCATGGCCGACCTCGACATCTCCGAGAAACGCCTGCCGCAGGACGGCCGCATCTCGCTGCGCATCGGCACGCGCGCGGTCGACGTGCGCGTCTCCACCCTGCCCAGCGCACACGGCGAGCGCGCGGTGCTGCGCCTGCTGGACAAGAACGAGAGCCGCCTCACGCTGGAGGCGGTGGGCATGCAGGGCGAGACGCTGCAGCGCTTCGAGCGGCTGATCGAGCAGCCGCACGGCATCGTGCTGGTGACGGGGCCGACCGGTTCGGGCAAGACCACCACGCTGTATGCGTCGCTGGCCCGGCTGGACGCCAGCCAGGCCAACATCATGACGGTGGAAGACCCGATCGAGTACGAGCTGGCCGGCGTCGGCCAGACGCAGGTCAACGCCAAGATCGACCTGACCTTCGCCAAGGCTTTGCGCGCCATCCTGCGGCAAGACCCCGACGTGATCATGATCGGCGAAATCCGCGACTACGAAACCGCGCAGATCGCCATCCAGGCCTCGCTCACCGGTCACCTGGTGCTGGCCACGCTGCACACCAACGATTCGGTGAGCGCGGTGACGCGCCTGACCGACATGGGCGTGGAGCCCTTCCTGCTCAGCTCGTCGCTGCTCGGCGTGCTGGCGCAGCGGCTGGTGCGCCGGGTCTGCACCACCTGCGGCGGCCCCGGCTGCGACGCCTGCGGCAGCACCGGCTACCAGGGCCGCACCGGCATCTTCGAACTGCTGGTGGCCGATGCGGCCGTGCAGGCACTGATCCATTCGCGCGCAGCGGAAAGCGAATTGCTCGCGGCCGCCGAGAAGAGCGGCCTGCGCTCCATGCGCGAGGACGGCGAACGGCTGGTCGCTCAAGGCATCACCTCGCGCGCCGAACTGCTGCGCGTGACGCGCGACTGACCATGATGCTCCCCCCGTTTGTCCGATTCACTTCGTGTAATCGGCCCATATCCCCCGCTGGGGGGCGCACTCAGCGGCCTGGCAGAGCCAGTTCCGCGAGTGCCTATGCATGGCTTGCTCCGCGGCCCTTTGTTCAGTTGCGCGCAGACAGTTTCATCGGCTGCGATGGGCGCACCAGCGCTATGGACAGCTGAAATGCCCGCCTATTCCTTCGATGCCATCGACGCCCAAGGCCAGCCACGCAAGGGCGTGCTGGAGGCCGACACCGCGCGCGCCGCGCGCGGCCTGCTGCGCGCGCAATCGCTCATCCCGCTGTCGGTCACGCCGGTGGGCGGCTCGGGCGAAGGCGGCGCCGGCGGCAGCCGACGGCTGTTCGGCCCGGCGCGGGTGTTCAACAGCACCGGCCTGGGCGTGTGGACACGCCAGCTGGCCGGGCTGGTTTCGTCCGGCCTGCCGCTGGAACGCGCGCTGACCGCGCTGACCGAGGAATCCGAAAACGAGAACCAGCGCAACCTGGTGGCCGCGCTGCGCGCCGAAGTCAATGGTGGCTCGCCCTTCGCCCGCGCCTTGTCGCAGCACCCGCGCGAGTTCTCCCCGATCTACACCGCCGTCATCGGCGCCGGCGAACAGACCGGCAACCTGGGCCTGGTGCTGGAACGCCTGGCCGACGACCTGGAACAGCGCCAGGCGCTGCAGCAAAAGCTCATGGGCGCGGCGCTCTATCCGGCGATCGTCACCGTGATCGCCATCGTGATCGTGATCTTCCTGGTCAGCTACGTGGTGCCGCAGGTGGCGAACGTGTTCGCCGGCACCAAGCGCGCGCTGCCCTTTCTCACCGTGGCGATGCTGGCGCTGAGCAGCGCGGTGCGCAGCTACGGCTGGCTGATGCTGGGCATGGTCGCCGCCGCCGTGGTGGCCGCGCGCATGGCGCTGGCGCAGCCGGCGCTGCGCGAGAAGTTCGATGCGCTGTGGCTCACGCTGCCGCTGGTGGGCAAGCTGGCGCGCGGCTACAACGCGGCACGCTTTGCCAGCACGCTGGCGATGCTGGCCACCGCCGGCGTGCCCATATTGCGCGCGCTACAGGCTGCCGCCGAGACGCTGGGCAACCGCGCCATGCGCGCCGACGCGCTCGACGCGCTGGTGCTGGTGCGCGAAGGTGCGCCGCTGGCCTCGGCACTGGCGCAGAAGAAACGCTTTCCCGGCCTGGTCTCCATGTTCGCGCGCCTGGGCGAACAGACCGGCACGCTGCCGGTGATGCTGCAGCGCGCCGCCAACCAGCTTGGCGCCGAAGTGCAGCGCCGCGCCATCCACCTGGCCACCATCCTGGAGCCCTTGCTGATCGTGGCAATGGGCGGCATCGTGATGATGATCGTGCTGGCGGTGCTGCTGCCGATCATCCAGCTCAACCAATTCGTCAAGTAGCCATGCCCGTCACGCTCGAAGACAAACTGGTCGTCGCGATTTCCTCGCGCGCGCTGTTCAACCTCGAAGAGGAGAACCGCCTGTTCGAATCGGGCGACCCGGAAGGCTACATGCGGCTGCAGTTCGAGCGGCTCGACGTGCCGGCGCAGCCGGGCATTGCCTATTCGCTGGTGCAGAAGCTGCTGCGCTTCAACGACGACGGCACGCAGCGCGTGGAGGTCGTGATCCTGTCGCGCAACGATCCGGTCTCCGGCATGCGCATCTTCCGCTCCAGCACCGCCGCCGGCATCCACCTTCAGCGCGGCGTGTTCACGCAGGGACGCCCGCCTTTCGGCTACCTGCGCGCACTGCGCGCGCACCTGTTCCTGTCGGCCAACGCGCAGGACGTGCGCGAGGCGCTGGGCGCCGGCTTTCCGGCGGCACGCGTGCTGGTCGAATCGGTCAAGGCCAGCGACGCCTTTCCGAACGAGGTGCGCATTGCCTTCGACGGTGACGCAGTGCTGTTCTCCGACGAGGCCGAGCGCGTGTTCCAGTCGCAGGGGCTGGACGCCTTCCAGCAGCACGAGTCGAGCAAGGCGCTGCTGCCGCTGCCCGAGGGGCCGTTCAAGCCGCTGCTGACCGCGCTGCACCGCTTGCAGCAAGCGGGCAATGCATCCATGCGCATCCGTACCGCGCTGGTCACGGCGCGAAGCGCGCCGGCGCACGAGCGCGCCATCCGCACCTTGATGAACTGGAACATCCGGGTCGACGAGGCGATGTTCCTCGGCGGCCTGCCCAAGGGCGAATTCCTGCGCGAGTTCGAGCCCGATTTCTTCTTCGACGACCAGACCGGCCACGTCGATGCGGCGGCACGCCACGTGCCGGCGGGCCACGTGGCCAGCGGCGTCAGCAACCCTTAGCAGCTCCTAGCGCAATCCCTGCCACCACAGGCGGTTGGTGCGCGGCTGGCCGATCGTCATCACCTCGCCGATCTCCGGCGTGGCCAGCGTCACCTGCTGTTCCTCGCTCAATTTGGCGATGCGTTCGAGCGGGTCCTGCCAGGTGTGGAAGGCCAGGTCGAAGGTGCTGTTGTGCACGCTGTAGAGCACCTTGGCGTTGACGTCCTTCACCGCCTGCACGCTCTGCTCGGGCGTCATGTGCACGGCCGGCCAGTAGGCGTTGTAGGCACCGTTCTCGATCAGCGCCAGGTCGAAGCCGCCGAAGCGCTCGCCAATGCGCTTGAAGCCGCTGAAGTAGCCCGAGTCGCCGCTGTAGAAGATTTTCTGGCCGCCCGCCTCCAGCACCCATGACGCCCACAGCGTGCTGTTGCGGTCCCACAGCGTGCGGCCGGAAAAGTGCTGCGCCGGCGCGGCGGTGAGCTTCACGCCCGCATGTTCGCCCGATTGCCACCAGTCGAATTCCGTGATGCGCTCGGGCGCCACGCCCATGCCGCGCAGCCGTGCGCCGACGCCCAGCGGCACCACATAGTGCTGCACCTTGCCCCGCAGGTATTCGATGGTGGGCAGGTCGAGGTGGTCGTAGTGGTCGTGCGAGAGCAGCAGGCCGTCGATGGGCGGCAGCTCCTGCAGCGCGATCGGCGGCGGGTGGAACCGCTTCGGCCCGGCAAAGCTCACCGGCGACGCGCGCTCGCCGAACACCGGGTCGATCAGCCAGTAGCGCCCCTGCAGCTTGAGCAGGTGCGACGAATGGCCGAGCCGCACGATGTGATTCGCATCGGCGGGCAACGCGTCGAGTTGGGCCCGCGTGAGCGGGCGCACCGGAATCGCATCGATCGGCACCGTGCCTTCTTTCGTGGCGAAGAAGAAGCGGCTCCAGATCTTGAAGGTGCCGGCGTTGGGCCGCGCATCGGGGTTGGCCAGGTTCTCGTATTGGCAGGCGCCGCTGGCGCTGCGCGGGGCGGCATCGGTGGGCGCAGCGCAGGGCGGCGACGCGCTGCAGCCGGCCAGCCACAGCAGGCCGCTGCCGAAGGCCAGCATCGCCAGCAGCCGCAGCGCCAGCGGCGTGAATTGCAGAAGGTGGGCAGGCATGGGCAGCGTCCGGCAAAGGGGCCGTTGCAAGTCGCAACGCGGCAACTTTAAGCCGGCGCCAGCACGCCTGGGGCCTAAGCCCCGGCTAAGCCCCGCGCCGCGGCTGCCGTTACGATCGCGCCGATTCACCTCGCGCCGCCTGGCGCAACGCTTGCAAGGCCCACGAATGCCCTCCGCACCCACGACACCCACACCCTCCACCGAGGCGACCCGCGCCACCTCGCTGCTGCAGACGCTGCGCCGCATCGGCCGGCTGGCCGCGCCCTACTTCCGCTCCGAGGAGAAGTGGAAGGCGCGCACCATGCTGCTGGCGGTGGTGGCGCTGAACCTTGGCACGGTGTACGTCACGGTGCTGATCAATGACTGGAGCCGCGTGTTCTACGACGCCCTGCAGGCCAAGGACCAGCCCGTCTTCTGGAACCAGCTGCTGCGCTTCACCTACATCGCCATGGCCGGCATCCTGGTGGCGGTGCTCAAGTTCTACATCACCCAGATGCTGCAGGTGCGCTGGCGCGCCTGGATGACGCGCAGCTACATGAGCCGCTGGCTGGACAACCGCACCTTCTACCGGCTGGAGCTGGCGCGCTATGCGAACGCCACCGGCGCGCAGCCGGTGCACCCGGACAACCCCGACCAGCGCATCCAGGAAGACATGCAGATGTTCACCGACTACACGGTGACGCTGTCGATGGGCATCCTCAATTCGGTGGTGACGCTGGTGACCTTCATCGGCATCCTGTGGGCGCTGTCCGGTCCGCTGAGCTTCAACCTCATGGGCCACGCCATCGCCATCCCCGGCTACATGGTGTGGGTGGCGGTGCTGTACTGCGTGGCCGGCACCGCCATCACGCACTTCATCGGCCGCCCGCTGATCGGGTTGAACTTCCGCCAGCAGCGCTTCGAGGCCGATTTCCGGCACCACCTGATCCGCGTGCGCGAGAACAGCGAAGCCATCGCGCTGGACCGCGGCGAAGGCGTGGAGCACCAGCAGCTCGACCTGCGTTTTTCCAGCGTGCTGCGCAACTACATCTCGCTCATCAAGCAGCAGAAGAACCTGGTCACCTTCACCGCCTCCTTCGCCCAGCTGTCGATCGTGTTCCCCTTCTTCCTGGCGGCGCCGCGCTTCTTCAGCGGCGCCATCCAGTTCGGCGAACTGATGCAGATCTCGCGCACCTTCAACACCGTGCAGGACGCGCTCTCCTGGTTCGTCGACAACTACGACCGCGTGGCCGTCTGGCGCGCCACCGCCGACCGCCTGACCAGCTTCGACGACGCCATGCGCGCCCATGCCGAGGCGTCCGACGCGTTGGTACGCGAAGACCATGCCCCCTTGCTGCAGGCACGTGCGCTCGACGTCAGCCTGCCCGATGGCACTGCCCTGCTGGCCGGCGCCGCCATGTCGGTCCAGCCCGGCGACAGCGTGCTGCTGCAAGGCCCCTCGGGCAGCGGCAAGTCGACCCTGTTCCGCGCCTTCGCCGGCATCTGGCCCTTTGCCAAGGGACAGGTGCAAGTGCCCGCCAACGCCATGTTCATCCCCCAGCGTCCCTACGTGCCCGACGGCACGCTGCGCGACGCGCTGGCCTACCCCGAACCGGCCGCCAACTACAGCGACGACGCGTTGCGCCAGGCGCTGGCCGATGCCTTGCTGCCCGACCTGGCCGCGCGGCTCGACGACACCGACGCCTGGAGCCAGAAGCTCTCGGGTGGCGAGCAACAGCGCCTGGCCATCGCCCGCGTGCTGCTCAAGAAGCCGGCCTGGCTGTTTGCCGACGAGGCCACCAGCGCGCTCGATGCCGAAGCCGAGCGCACGCTCTACAAGCGCCTGTCTGCGCAGGTGCAGCAGGCGGGCGGCGCGATGGTGTCGATCGCCCACCGCGCCGCCGTTGCCGAACACCACGGCAAGCGCTGGACGCTGGTGCCCACCGGCGCGCAGGAAGGCGCGCGCTTCCGCCTGGACACGTCCACGCCAACATGAAGGCCACACCATGATCGCGCGTACACCGCCACCGCCCTACTACGCGGTGATCTTCACCTCGCTGCGCACCGCGGGAGACGACGGCTACGCCGCGATGGCCGAGCGCATGGACGCGCTGGCGCGCCAGCAAGCGGGCTTCCTCGGCGTGGAATCGGCGCGCGAAGACGTGGGCATCACCGTGAGCTACTGGCGCGACCTCGAATCGATCCGCGCCTGGAAGGCCCACGCCGAGCATCTGGTGGCGCAGCAATCGGGCCAGGCCCGCTGGTACAGCGACTACACGACGCGCATCTGCCACGTCGAGCGCGACTACACGCTGGGCGACAGCTTCGCCCCACCGGAAGCGGCGTAGCGCTCCCAACCGCGTGCGCGCAGTTCGCACGCCGGGCAGCTGCCGCAGCCGTAGCCCCAGGCGTGCAGCGCGACGCGTTCACCCTGGTAGCAGGTGTGCGTTTCCTCGACGATCAAGCGCACCAGCGCCTCACCGCCGAGCCGCTGCGCCAGCGCCCAGGTCTGCGCCTTGTCGATCCACATCAGCGGCGTCTCGATCACCAGCCGTTTCGCCATGCCCAGCGAGAGCGCGAGCTGCATCGCCTTCATGGTGTCGTCGCGGCAATCGGGGTAGCCGGAGTAGTCGGTCTCGCAGACACCGGTGACGATCACGTCGAGCCCGCGCCGGTACGCCAGTGCACCGGCCAGCGTGAGGAACAGCAGGTTGCGCCCCGGCACGAAGGTGTTGGGCAGGCCGTCGGCCTGCATCGCGAAGGCGATGTCCTGCGTCAGCGATGAAGCGCTGACCTGGCCCAGCACGTCGACACTGAGCACGTGGTCCTCGCCCAGGCGCGGCGCCCACTGGGGAAAGGCCGCGCACAGGCGATCGCGCACGGTGGCGCGCACGTCCATCTCGATGCGGTGGCGCTGGCCGTACTCGAAGCCGATGGTTTCCACGCGCCCGTAGCGCGACAGGGCATCGGCCAGGCAGGTGGTCGAATCCTGGCCGCCGGAAAAGAGAACGAGTGCGCTGTTGTGCATGGTGGGCCTCCAGCAGGTGTCAGAGGAAACGTTCGAGCAGTTTGCGTGAATTGCGATCCAGCGCTTTCGGGTCGGGAATGCGGAACTGCACGCCGCTGGCGCTGCCGATCAGCAGGGCGCCGCCTTCGAGCCGGCGGATGTCTTCCTCGGCCTTCAGCACGAAGCTGGTCTCGCCGCGGTCAGTGCGGACATGCCAGGTGCTGGGCACGCCGAAGCTGGAGACCTTGTGCAGCACCTGCAGCGTCGGCGCGAAGTCGCGCACCGCCAGCACCGCGTCGACCAGCGCACGCGCCGGCGCTTCGAGCTGGTCGAGGTGGTCCAGCCACAGGCGTTCACGGCCGTCCGCGCCGACCAGCGAAATGCCGGCATCGGGCGCGCTGAGGGGAAAGGCGCGCACCGGCGTCACCGCCTCGCGCCCGCCTTGCGCGTCGACCAGCACCAGCGCCCCGAAGGCGTCGCGTTCAAGGGAGATGTTCATGCGCGTGCTCATGCGTTGCCTGCCGGATGCACCGAGTGATCGGGCGGCGCGCTGGGCGCCGGGGCGCTGTCGTCTTCATCGTCATCGACGTGGCGCAATTGCGCCTGGTAGAGCCGCCAGTAGGCGCCTTCGCGCGCCATCAGTTCATCGTGCGGGCCGACCTCGACGATCTCGCCGCGGTCCATCACCACCAGGCGGTCGGCCTTGCGCAGCGTCGACAGGCGGTGCGCGATGGCGATGGTGGTGCGGCCCTGCACCAGGTTGTCCAGCGCCTTCTGGATTTCCTTTTCGGTCTCGGTGTCGACGGCCGAAGTGGCTTCGTCCAGGATCAGGATGCGCGGGTCGATCAGCAGCGCGCGGGCGATGGAAATGCGCTGGCGCTCGCCGCCCGAGAGGCCCTGGCCGCGCTCGCCCACCAGCGAGTCGTAGCCCTGCGGCAGGCGCAGGATGAAATCGTGCGCATGGGCGGCACGCGCCGCCGCGATGACTTCCTCACGCGAGGCGTCGGGCCGGCCGTAGGCGATGTTCTGCGCGATGGTGCCGAAGAACAGAAACGGCTCCTGCAGCACCAGCCCGACGTGGCGCCGGTAGTCCGCCACGGCGTAGCGCCGGATGTCGGTGCCATCGACCTGGATGGCGCCGTCGGTCACGTCGTAGAAGCGGCAGATCAGGTTCACCAGCGTGCTCTTGCCGGAGCCGCTGTGGCCGACCAGCCCGATCATCTCGCCGGGCTCGATCACCAGGTCGAGGTTGCGGATGACGGCGCGGCTGCCGTAGCGAAAGCCCAGTTCGCGCAGTTCGATGCGCCCTTGCAGCCGCTCGATCTTCACCGGCTCGGCCGGCTCGGGCACGTTGCTCACGTGGTCGAGGATGTCGAAGATGCGCTTGGCGCCCGAAGCCGCCTTCTGCGTGACCGAGACGATGCGGCTCATGGAATCGAGCCGCGTGTAGAAGCGCCCGATGTAGGCAATGAAGGCCGTCAGCACGCCGACCGTGATGCTGCCGCGCGCCACCTGCCAGATGCCGAAGGCCCACACCACCAGCAAGCCGATTTCGGTGAGCAGCGACACGCTGGGCGTGAACAGCGACCAGGTGCGGTTGAGCTTGTCGTTGACCTTCAGGTTGTAGGCGTTGGCGGCGCGAAAGCGGTCGGCCTCGCGCTTTTCCTGCGCAAAGGCCTTGACCACGCGGATGCCGGGAATGGTGTCGGCCAGCACGTTGGTGACTTCGCTCCAGACGCGGTCGATCTTCTCGAAGCCGGTGCGCAGCTTGTCGCGCACCACGTGGATCATCCAGCCGATGAAGGGCAGCGGCACCAGCGTCACCACCGCCAGCATCGGGTTGATCGAGACCAGGATCGCGGCCGTCATGACGATCATCAGCACGTCGGTGACGAAATCCAGCGCGTGCAGCGACAGGAAGACGTTGATGCGGTCGGTCTCCGAGCCGATGCGCGCCATCAGGTCGCCGGTGCGCTTGCCGCCAAAGTAGTCCAGCGGCAAGGTCAGCAGGTGCTCATAGGTGGTGGTGCGCAGGTCGGCGCCCATGCGTTCGGACACCAGCGCCAAAAGGTAGGTGCGCGCCCAGCCCAGCCCCCAGCCGAGCAGCGCCGAGCCGAGCAGGCCGGCCAGGTACAACGCCACCAGGCCCGGGTCGATCTGCTTGCCGTTCTGGAACGGGATCAGGATGTCGTCCATCAGCGGGATCGTCAGGTAGGGCGGCACCAGCGTGGCGGCCGTCGCCAGCAAGGTCAGCACGAAGCCGGCGATCAACTGTTTGCGGTAGGGCCGTGCGAAGCGGCCCAGGCGCAGCAGCACCCAGGTCGAGGGCGGCGCCTGGGTCTCGGGGGCAGCCTCGCCGTCGGCGGGCAGCGCGTCGTCCGGCCATTCGCTGTCGGCGCCGGTCGCGCCGGCGGCGGCATCGGCCACGCCGGGCAGCACGGCGCGCCGCTCGAACAGCTTGTGCAGGCGCAGCGCGGCGGCCTGCGCGCCGAGCGTGTAGCGCCAGCGCGCCAGCAGGCCGCCAGCACCCACCAGGTCGACCGTGCCGAGCCCGGCGTGGTCGCTCAGGTGCAGGGCCAAATGCGGTGTAGCGAGCGCCCACTCACGCCACTCACCCTGACTGTCCGTACCCCAGAGGCTCCGGTTGGTCAGGGCCACGGCGCCGGCGGCAAAGTGCAGTTGGTGGTCGAGGTCAACCGCCAGGCTGGCCAGAACGTTCTCCCCATCGGCAAGCCGGCTTTTCAACGCCTGCAAAGGATCGGCCGCCGCTGGCGGCCGGGCGTTGATTGGATCGTGGTGGTGCATGTAATTGGTAATCGGCCGACGAACAACAAGAGGAGCCTCCCGCCCGAATGCCGGGGAGCGATTTTCACCGATGCCCCTCACGGGGCGCAGGTCCCTGCGCCGGGCAAAAAATGACCCGGGACGCCCTACGAACGCTTTCATGACCCGTTTCGACGACATCCAACTGCTGCGCATCAACTATTTGCGCGGCCCCAACATCTGGACCTACCGGCCCGTGCTGGAGGTCTGGCTCGACCTCGGGCGGCTCGAAGACTTTCCCTCCGACAAGATCGACGGCTTCACCGAGCGCCTGACGGCCTGGCTGCCGGCGCTGATCGAGCACCATTGCGGCGTGGGCGAGCGCGGCGGCTTCATCCAGCGCCTGAACGAAGGCACCTGGAGCGGCCACGTGCTGGAGCACGTGGTGATCGAGCTGCTCAACCTGGCCGGCATGCCGACCGGTTTCGGCCAGACCCGCAGCACCAGCCGCACCGGCGTCTACCGCATGGTGTTCCGCGCGCGCGACGAACAGGTGGCGCGCGAGGCGCTGGCGCAGGGCCATCGGCTGATCATGGCGGCCATCAACAACGACGCCTACGGCCCGGCCCAGGTGCAGGTGGCGGTCGATGCCGTCAAGGCCAAGCTGGACGACTGCTACCTCGGCCCGAGCACGGCCAGCATCGTCGGCGCGGCCACCGACCGCGGCATCCCGCACATGCGGCTGAACGACGGCAACCTGGTGCAGCTGGGCTACGGCTCGGCGCAGCAGCGCATCTGGACCGCCGAGACCGACTACACCAGCGCCATCGGCGAATCGATCGCCAGCGACAAGGAGCTGACCAAGACGCTGCTGAAAAGCTGCGGCGTGCCGGTGCCCGAAGGCCAGGTGGTCCACAGCCCCGAAGCCGCCTGGGAGGCGGCGCAGGACATCGGCCTGCCGGTGGCCGTGAAGCCGTCGGACGCCAACCATGGCCGCGGCGTGTCGCTCGAACTGCGCACGCGCGAAGAAGTGATGGCCGCCTTCACGGTGGCCGAGCCGGAGGGCAGCGACGTCATGGTCGAGCGCTTCGTGCCCGGTTCCGAGCACCGCCTGCTGGTGATCGGCGGCGAACTGGTGGCGGCGGCGCGCGGCGAGATCATCACCGTCACCGGCGACGGCCGCCAGAACGTGACGCAACTGGTCGACGCCCAGCTCAACAGCGACCCGCGGCGCGGCGCGCAGGAGGAATACCCGCTCGACCTGATCGTGCCGGCGAGCGACGCCAAGCTGCAGCTCGAACTGCAGCGCCAGGGCCTGGCCATCGACGCGGTGCCGGCCGCCGGGCGCGTGGTCACGATCCAGCGCAACGGCAACCTGGGCGTCGACTGCACCGAGCAGGTCCACCCCGAAGTGGCGCACGCCGCCGTGCTGGCGGCGCGCGTGGTCGGGCTCGACGTCGCCGGCATCGACATGGTGGCGCTGGACATCAGCCGCCCGCTGGCCGAACAGGGCGGCGCCATCGTCGAAGTCAATGCCGGCCCCGGCCTGCTGATGCACCTCAAGCCCGCCGTCGGCGCGCCGCGCCCGGTCGGGCGCGCCATCTGCGACCATCTCTTCCCGCCCGGCGAAGGCGACGGCCCGGTCGGCCGCATTCCCGTCATCGGCGTGGCCGGCTCGCGCGATACCGCCGTGCTGGCGCGGCTGGTGGCCTGGCTCACCAGCCTGGGCGGGCGCTTCACCGGCCTAGCCTGTGCCGACGGCCTGTTCCTCGAGCGCCGCCGCGTCGACGCCCGCCCCAGCGCCAACTGGGCCGCTGGCCGCCGCCTGCTGGTCAACCGCAGCGTGCAGGCGGTGGTGATCGAGAACGGCGCCGAAACCATCCTGCGCGCCGGCCTGCCTTACGACCGCTGCCAGGTCGGCATCGTGACCGACCTCGATGGCGCCGAAGCGCTGGCCGAATTCGACGTGACCGAGCCCGAGCAGATGGTCAAGGTGCTGCGCACCCAGGTCGACGTGGTGCTGCCCGAAGGATGCGCCGTGCTAAACGCGGCCGAGCCCGCCGTGGCCGAACTGGCGACGCTGTGCGACGGCAGCGTGATCTTCTACAGCAGCGACGCCAACGCGCCGGCGCTGGCCGCGCAGCGCGAGGCAGGCGGGCGCGCCGTCATCGTGCGGCAGGACCGCGTGGTGCTGGCCACCGGCGCCAGCGAAGCCTTCCTGCCCAGCCTGGGCCGCCTGACGGGCTGGCGCGCCAGCCACGCCGGCGTCTCGCTGGACAACCTGCTGGCGGCCGTGGCCGCGGCCTGGGCGCTGGGCATTCCGCTCACGCTCATCGGCACCGGCATCGAAGCCTTCGAACCCGATCTCGGCGCGGCGCTGGCCTCGCTGCAGCTGTCGCAGGCCGGCGTGCCGAACACGCAGCCTGCTCAACTGGCCTGAGCGCGCAGCGCACGCGCCCCCACTGAAAAGCCCCATGGAAGTCCAACGCCTCCGCGCCCTGCGCGGCCCCAATCTCTGGAGCCGCCACACCGCCATCGAAGCCGTCGTGCATTGCACCGACGCCGAACACGCCATCGAGCACCTGGACGGTTTCGAGGCGCGCCTGCGCGCCCTGTTCCCGTCCATCGGCGAAATGCACCCGGTGGTGCTGGGCCAGCCGCTCTCGCTCGCCCACGTGCTGGAAAAGGCAGCGCTGGCGCTGCAGGCGCACGCCGGCTGCTCGGTCAACTTCAGCCACACCGCCGTCACCACCGAGCACGGCACCTACCAGGTGGTGGTGCAGTACAGCGAGGAAGAAGTCGGCCGCCTCTCGATGAAGCTGGCGCAGCGCCTGATCGACGCCGCGCTGGCCGCCACGCCCTTCGATGCCGCCGAGGCCATCGCGCAACTGCGCGAGCTCGATGAATCCGAGCGCCTCGGCCCGAGCACGGGCGCCATCGTCGACGCCGCGGTGGCGCGCCACATCCCGTTTCGCCGGCTCACCAGCGGCTCGCTGGTGCAGTTCGGCTGGGGCAGCAAGCAGCGCCGCATCCAGGCGGCCGAGGTCGACAGCACCAGCGGCGTGTCCGAAGCCATTGCGCAGGACAAGGAACTGACCAAGCAGCTGCTCAGCGCGGCCGGCGTGCCGGTGCCCCAAGGCCGCCCGGTCGACGGGCTGGACGACGCCTGGGCGGCGGCCATGGAAATCGGCCTGCCGGTGGTGGTGAAGCCGCAGGACGGCAACCAGGGCAAGGGCGTCACCGTCAACATCACCACGCGCGAACAGCTCGACGCGGCCTACGCCTCGGCCGCAGCCTACGGCGAAGTGATGGTCGAGAGCTTCCTGCCCGGCTTCGACTTCCGCCTGCTGGTGGTGGGCGACCGGCTGGTGGCCGCCGCGCGGCGCGATCCACCGCAGGTCATCGGCGACGGCGCTTCCACCGTGCGCCAGCTGGTCGACGCGGTCAACCTGGACCCGCGCCGCGGCGAAGGCCATGCCACCTCGCTGACCAAGATCCGCCTCGACGACATCGCCATCGGCCGGCTGGAGGCGCAAGGCCTCGCGCCCGACAGCGTGCCCGGCCTGGGCCAGCGCGTGGTGCTGCGCAACAACGCCAACCTCTCGACCGGCGGCACCGCCACCGACGTGACCGACACGGTGCACCCGGAAATCGCCGCGCGCGCGATCGACGCCGCGCAGATGGTCGGCCTGCACATCTGCGGCGTCGACATGGTGTGCGAGAACATGCTGGTGCCGCTGGAAGAGCAGCACGGCGGCGTGGTCGAGGTGAACGCCGCGCCCGGCCTGCGCATGCACATCTCGCCCTCCTTCGGGCGCGGCCGCGCGGTCGGCGAGGCGGTGATGGACACGCTGTTCGCCGCCGGCGACGACGGCCGCATCCCGGTGGTGGCCGTCACCGGCACCAACGGCAAGACCACCACCGCGCGCCTGGTCAACCACATGCTGGCCTCGGCCGGCCTGCGCACCGGCATGACCAACACCGACGGCGTCTACATCGAAGGGCGCCAGACCGACAGCGGCGACTGCAGCGGCCCCAAGAGCGCGCGCAACGTGCTGCTGCATCCGCATGTCGACGCGGCGGTGTTCGAGGTGGCGCGCGGCGGCATCCTGCGCGAAGGGCTGGGCTTCGACCGCTGCGACGTGGCGGTGGTGACCAACCTGGGCAGCGGCGACCACCTGGGCCTGAACTTCATCACCACGGTGGAAGAACTGGCGGTGCTCAAGCGCGTCATCGTGCGCAACGTCGCGCCCAGCGGCCATGCCGTGCTGAACGCGGCCGACCCCAACGTGGCGGCGATGGCCGCGGGCTGCCCCGGCCACGTGATCTTCTTCGCCGCCGACCGCATGCACCCGGTGATGGCCACGCACCGCGCGCAAGGCAAGCGCACGGTGTTCGTCGACAACGACGCCATCGTCGCCTCCGAAGGCGCGTGGCGCGAACGCGTGCCGCTGCGCGACGTGCCGATCACCCGCAACGGCACGATCGGCTTCCAGGTCGACAACGTGATGGCCGCGATGGCGGCGGCCTGGGCCGTCGGGCTCGACTGGGAAACCATCCGCATCGGCCTGGCGACCTTCAAGAACGACGCCGCCGGCGTGCCCGGCCGCTTCAACGTGATGGACTACCGCGGCGCCACCGTGATCGCCGACTACGGCCACAACACCGACGCCATGTCGGCGCTGGTGGCCGCCGTCGACACGATGCCGGCGCAGCACCGCTCGGTCGTCATCAGCGGCGCCGGCGACCGGCGCGACAAGGACATCCGCGACCAGACCGCCATCCTCGGGCGCGCCTTCGACGACGTGATCCTCTACCAGGACGCGGCCCAGCGCGGGCGCGCCGACGGCGAGGTGATGGCACTGCTGCGCCAGGGCCTGGCTGGCGCCTCGCGCACCCGCCACATCGACGAGATCCGCGGCGAATTCATCGCCATCGACACCGCGCTGGCACGCCTGCAGCCGGGCGACCTGTCGCTGATCCTGGTCGATCAGGTGGAAGAAGCGCTGGCGCACCTGGCCAAGCGCATCGCCGAGGCCGCCTGACGCCGGCGGCCAGAGCCGCACGGCGCAGAAGGTCTGTTCACGCCTTCTTCAGTGCAACGACACCAGCCCTGCGGTGCGCGCCGCCTGGGCAATCGCCTCCGTCACGCGCAGGTTCTGCAAGCCATCGCGCGCGCTGACCAGCGGCGCCGCCTCGCCGCGCACCACCTGCACGAAGTGCGCCATCTGGCGCGCCAGCGGGTCGTCGCGCTGCAGCGCCACGCGGGCGTGCTCGAAGGGCGTGCGCCATGAAGGCTCGGCGCCTTCGGCAAAGGTGCGCAAGCGCATGGTCGGCACCGACAGGCTGCCGCGGGTGCCGGCGATGACGTAGCAGTCTTCATCGGGCGCGTTGGCGTAGATCGGGTTCTCCTGCGAGGTCTGCTCCCAGCTGCGCGCACAGGCCGCGCTGTCCGAGAGCATGAAGCTGCCCAGCGCACCGTTGGCAAAGCGCAGGCCGATCGCCACCGTGTCTTCCACCGCCTGGCCGCGCGCCGCGTTCGAGGCAATGGCCTGCACCGCGCTGATCTCGCCGCACAGCATGCGCAGGTTGTGCACCTCGTGAATCATGTTGATCAGGATCGGGCCGCCGCCGGCCTGGCTGCGCCACGGCGCCTCGGCAAAGTAGGCGGCCGGCTTGTGAAAGACCGCGCTGCCCATCACCGCCACCAGCCGGCCCAGCTGCCCCGCCTCGATCACCTCGCGCGCCTTCGCCATGATCGGGCTGTGCGCGCGGTGGTGCCCGATCAGCAGCTTCGCGCCACTGCGCTCGACCGCATCGACCAGGCTCTGGGCCTCCTGCACCGTGGTGGCGATCGGCTTCTCCAGCAAGACCGGCAAGCCGGCCGCCATGCACCGGCGCGCTTGCGCCACATGCAGCGCGTTCGGCGTGGCCAGCACCACCGCGTCGACCCGATCCTGCGCAAACAACGCATCGAGCGACGGGTAGAGCGGCACGCCCACCTGCGCGGCGATGCGTGCCGCCGACGCGGCCGGATCGACCAGCGCGGCCAGCGTGGCGCCGGCACAGCGCTGCAGCACGGCGGCGTGGGCCTGGCCGATCGTGCCGGCACCGGCCACCGCGACGCGGATGCTTCTTGTCATGTGTCGCCTCCCCTTTTTGCTGCGGCCATTGTGCGCCGCACGCTCCTCGCAAGACATGTCCTACGCCGATTCAGGCGCTCGCTGCACGGCCGGACGCGGGGCATGCGGCGGGGCTTTTTCTGCTTTGCGGCGAACACTGACCACACGTTCAACGCGCACCTCGTGCGCACGCATTCACAAGGCAGGACACACCATGAAATCACCGATCCGATCGACGCTGCTGGCCGTGCTGGCCACGGCCGGCCTGGGCTTGTCTTCCGGCGCCTTCGCCCAAGGCAGCAGCACCTACCAGAGCGAGCGCGCCGTGTGCGGCCACAACCAGCAGGACAAGGCCGCCTGCCTGCGCGAAGCCGGCGCCGCGCAGGATGCCGCACGGCGCGGCCAGCTGACCGATCCGCCGCCCGACCAGCTGGTGCGCAACGCCCTGGCGCGCTGCGACAACCAACCCGAGGCCGAGCGCCGCGCCTGCCAGGACCGCGTGCGCGGCAGCGGGCAGACCGCCATCGACGGCAGCGTGATGGGCGGCGGCGTGCTGCGCGAGACCGTCACGCCGATCCCGTCCGGCATGGCGCCCATTCCAACATCCACCTCAACGCTGCCGCGGGCCACGCTGCCTTCTTCATCGCCGCCGATGCCGGACGCCACCCGCGTGCCGCCCGCCACCATGCCGCGCTCGACGCTGCCGGACACGATGCCCGCGATGCCATCGACCCTGCCGCCGCCCGCGGCCACGATGCCGCCGCCGGCCGCGCTGCCGCCGCGCTGATTGACGCTGAGTCAGCGCGCCGCGCCGCGACAATGGCGGCACATGACGACGGAATTCGAACTCAAGTTTCAGGTGCCGCCGGCGCAGGCCGCCGCGGTGGAGGCCGACGTCGCGCGCGGCCGCAGCAGCCGCCTGCGCCTGCAGGCGCATTACTTCGACACCGCCGACGGCGCGCTCGCCTGCGAGCGCATCGTCTTGCGGGTGCGACGCGAAGGCGATGTCTGGGTGCAGACCGCCAAGGCACCCGGCGCCACGCTGCTCGAGCGGCTGGAACACGAAGTGCCGCTCGACACCGCGGGCGACGACGCGCCCTGGCCCGACATCGCGCGCCACCACGGCACGCCGGTCGGCCAGGCACTGGCCAAGGCCCTGCGCCACGGCGCCCCCCTCCAGCCCACCTACCGCATGGACGTGGTGCGCCATGCGCGCCGGATGCGCAGCGGCGACGCGATGCTGGAGCTGGCCTTCGACCAGGGCACGCTGGTGGCCGGTACGCGTGAGCGGCGCATCTGCGAACTGGAGATCGAGCTGAAGGAGGGCGATGCGCGTTCGCTGCTCGAACTGGCGCGGCGCTGGCGCAAGCGGCACGGCCTGTGGCTGGACACGGTGCCCAAGTCGGCGCGCGGCGAGCAGCTGGCCGCCGGGCTGGCGCATCGCGCGCCCACGCGTGCCCGCGCACCGCGCTGGCCGCGCCAGGTCGACGGCAGCGGCCTGTTCCAGGCCGCGCTCGCCGCCTGCAGCGCGCAGGTGCTGGGCAATGCCAGCGAGGTGGCGGCCGGCGACGATGCAGGCGAAGCGGTGCACCAGTTGCGCGTCGGCATCCGCCGCCTGCGCACGGTGCTGCGCGAGCTGGATGCATTGAACGAGCGCGTGCCCGAACAGGCCTGGGACGACGCGCTGGCCAGCGCCTTTCGCGCACTGGGCGCGCAGCGCGAGCGCGAATTGCTGCGCACCGAGTGGCAGCCGCGCATCGAAGCGGCGGGCGGCCCGGCGCTGCCCTGGCCGCAAGACCCTGCCCTGCCCAGCGCCACCGAAGTGGTGCGTTCGGCGGCGTTCCAGGGCCTGCTGCTCGACCTGGTCGAAGCCGGGCTCGCGCCCGAATCGAATGCCAGACCGGAGGCCGAGACCGCCGCCGATGACAGCCCCGCCGCCGCACGCGGCAAGGCGCTGCGCGCGCTGGTCGGCGCGCGTCTGGAGCGCCTGCACCGCCAGCTGCTGCGCGCGGGAAAGCGCTTCAACCGGCTCGACGCCGCCGGCCGGCACCGCGCCCGCAAGCGCCTCAAGCGCTTGCGTTACCTGGCCGAACTGACGGCCGGCCTGTTTGGCGAGAAGGCGGTCGCGCGCTACCTGCAGCGGCTGGCGCCGGCGCAGGAGACGCTGGGCCATGAACACGATGCCAGCGTCGCCGCGCAGGCCTACCGCGACGCACTGGCGCAAGGCGATGCCGCGGGCTTCGCGCTGGGCTGGCTGGCCGCGCAGGCGCCGGCGCAGATCAGCGCCTGCCGCAAGGCCCTGCGCAGCATCGAGGGCGCCACGCGCTACTGGCGCCAGCATTGAACTCGCCTCATCGGAACCCTCTTGTGAAGACTGACACCACCACTGACGCCGCCGCCAACGAATTCGTGCTGGCACGGCACCCCGAGGGCATCCCCGTCGCGGGCGATTTCACGCTGTCGCGCCGCAGCCTGAACGCACTGGAGGAAGGCAGCGTGCGCGTGCAGACGCGGGTCTGGGGCATCGACCCGGGCTTGCGTTCGCGCCTGTCCGGCGTCGCCAGCTACGTCGCGCCGCTGGCATTGGGTGACGCCGTCACCGGCTTCGTGGCCGGCAAGGTGTTGCAAAGCCGGGATGCGGGCTTTGCCGTGGGCGATATCGTCACCGGCAGCTGGGGCTGGCGCGACATCGCCGACGTGCCGGCGCGGTCCATCAGCCGCGCGCCCGAGCGCGAAGGCCTGCCGCTCGAATCGTTGCTCGGCCTGCTCGGCATCCCCGGCATCACGGCCTACTTCGGCATGCTGGACATCGCGCAGGTCCAGCCGGGCGACCAGGTGCTGGTGACCTCCGCGGCGGGCGGCGTCGGCAGCATCGCCAGCCAGATCGCCAAGCTCCAGGGCGCGCGCGTGGTCGGCCTGGCGGGCGGCGCCCTGAAGTGCCAATGGCTGCTGGACACGGCGGGGCTGGACGACGTGATCGACTACAAGGCCACGCCCGATCTCGCTGCGGCACTGGCTTCGAAGTTCCCGCAGGGCATCGACGTGGTGTTCGAGAACCTCGGCAACGCGATGCTCGATGCGGTGCTGCCGAAGATGCGCATCGGCGGGCGCATCGTGGTGTGCGGCCAGACGGCGGACTACAACCTGGCGCCGGAACAGGTGCACGGCGTTCGGAACACGCGTTCCATCATTGCGCACCGGCTGCGCATCCAGGGCCTGGTGGCGATGGACTATGCGGCGCGCTACGAAGAGGCGCGGCGCGATCTCCGGGCGTGGGCGCGCGAAGGAAAGCTCGTCACTCAGGAAGACATCGCGATCGGCTTCGAGCAGCTTCCTGCCGCGTTCGCATCGCTGTTCGAGGCGAACAACCTCGGGCGAAAGCTGGTGGTGGCGGCCTGAGCCGACCAGGCCGACGCAGCGTTCGGCTCAGCGCAACCCGATGCGCGAGGCACGCCAGCGCAGTTCTTCGGCCAGCGCCGGGTCGTCGGCCTCGACACGCTGCGCCTCCAGCTGCAGGGCGCGCATGTGCTCGACATCGGCGATGACCTGGCCGGGGCTGAGCAGCGCATCGATCAGCACATAGGCCTCGGCGGCCAGCGCGGCCAGCAGCACCCACACGACACTGGCGCGGCCTGGGACCCAGGCCGGCGGGGCGTTACGCGGAAGGCTCGACATGAAGGGCTCCTGTTGAAGTCGGTGCAGCCATGCTCGCGCGGACATCACTTCGAGTACAACGATATTTATTACCATTTGAATGCAACATTTCTGCATTCAAATCGGACGTTTCCTGGAGTGCCGCCTTGGACATCACGCTCGCCCGCACCTTCCTCTCGATCGTCGAGACGCAGAGCTTCCTGCGCGCCGCCGAGCGACTGCACGTCACGCAGACCACCGTCAGCGCGCGCGTGCGCACGCTCGAATCGCTGCTCGGCCGCGTGCTGTTCGTGCGCAACAAGCGCGGCGCCGCGCTCACGCCGGCCGGCGAGCGCCTGCTGCCGCACGCCAGCATGCTGGTGCAGGTGTGGGAACGCGCGCGCCAGCAGGTGGCGGTGCCCGGTGGCAGCCGCACGGTGCTGTCGGTCGGCTGCGAGATCAGCCTGTGGGACCCGCTGCTGCTGCAATGGCTGCTGTGGATGCGCGCCAGCGCGCCGCACGTGGCGATCCGCACCGAGGTGGGCTTTCCGTCCGACCTGCTCGACAAGGTGGCCGATGGCGTGCTGGACATCGCCATCGCCTACGCGCCGCAGCAGCGCCCGCGCCTGCGCGTCGAGCTGCTGATCGAGGAAAAGCTGATCATGGTCACCACCGCCGCCAAGCCGCAACTGCCGCGGCCCGAGGACTACGTGTATGTCGACTGGGGGCCGGACTTCGCGGCGCAGCACGACCTGGCCTTTCCGGAACTCGCCAACGCGGCGGTGCGCGCCGGGCTGGGGCCGCTCGGGCGCGAGTACGTGGTGGCGGCCGGCGGCACCGGCTATTTCCGGCTCGACGTGGTGCGCGCCCATTTGGCGTCGGGGCGCCTGCGGCGCGTGCCGGACACGCCCGAATTTCTCTACCCGGCCTATGCGGTGTATGCGGCCGGCGCCGACCGGCAGACGCTGGAGCCGGCGCTGAGCGGCCTGCGCGCGGTGGCGCATGGCGCTGCGCCGGCGGCCACGTCGGGGGCCGCCTCCGGGGCCGCGCGCATTGCGGGTCACAATAGTCCCTGAAAAAACCCACGCGACGCTCATCCTCGATGGCCGTCGAGCGCTGCATCAGGCGCGGGTTCGGGTGCGCAGCGGGCCACGGCCCGCCCGGCCAGAGCCCGCAGGGCCTGCCGCGCACCCTTGACGCCGCCGGCTGCATGCCGGCTTCACTTCACGCGTGGCGCCACCCGCCCGGACCTGGCGCCGCGCAGACCGGAAAAGGACTCTCCATGGATCGACTGGCAGAACTGATTGAACGCATCGACTGGGCACGCTGGAGCGGCCCGGCCCTGTCGGCGATGCGCATCGTGCTCATCGTCGTCGCGGCCTGGCTCGCCATCGTGGTGCTGCAGCGGCTGGTGCGGCTGGTGCGCAATCGCGTGGAAACGCACCTGGACGGCACCGACACCGCCAAGCGCGCCGAGACACTGGCGCGCGTGGTGCGCTACCTCATCACCATGATCGTCGGCGCCGTCGCGGTGATGCTGGTGCTGGCCGAGGTCGGCGTCTCGCTGGCGCCGATTCTGGGTGCGGCCGGCGTGGTCGGGCTGGCCATCGGCTTTGGCGCGCAGAGCCTGGTGAAGGACTATTTCACCGGCTTCTTCCTGCTGTTCGAAGACCAGATACGCAAGGGCGACATCGTGACCGTGGCCGGCATGAGTGGCGTGGTGGAAGACATCACGCTGCGCCACGTGCGCCTGCGCGACTACGCCGGCGACGTGCACTTCGTGCCGAACAGCCTGGTCACCACCGTCACCAACTCCTCGCGTTCGTTCGCCAACGCGGTGATCGAGATCGGCGTGTCCTATCGCGAGAACATCGACGAGGTGATGGCCGTGATGAACACCGTGGCCCGCCAGTTGCGGGCCGACGAGGCCTATGGCGCGCGCATCCTGGGCGACCTGGAGATTGCCGGGGTCGAGCGGCTCGACCAGCAGGCGGTGACGGTCAAAAGCCGCATCCGCGCGCTGCCGGGCGAGCAATACGGCGTGCGGCGCGAATTCCTGCGCCGGGTGAAGGAAGCTTTCGACGCCAACAACATCGAGATCCCCTACCCGCACGTGACCTTCTACGCCGGCGTCAACAAGGACGGCAAGGCGCCAGCCATGCCGCTCAGCCTGAGCCGCGCCAGCAAGTCCTGAGCGCGGCAGGCGTCTGCCCCACTGGGGGCAGACACGGATGGGAAACACCCGGATACACAGTTAAGGTGGGGTTTTGGCCGGCCAGGACACGATCCCGGCCGGCCGTCATCCCCCTCACTGGAGACCCCATGCCAGCCCAGAACCTTCTCCTCAACCGCAGAACCCTCGTGCTGGGCGCCCTCGGCGGCACCGCACTGGCCCTGTCTTCGCAGGCCCTCGCGGCCCAGCAGTTCATCAACGTCCTCACGGGCGGCCAAAGCGGCGTGTACTACCCGATGGGTGTGGCGCTGTCGCAGATCTTCGGCAAGGCGCTGCCCGACGCCAAGGTGACGGTGCAGGCCACCAAGGCATCGGCGGAGAACCTGAACCTGCTGCAGGCCGGCCGCGGCGAGCTGGCCTTCACGCTGGCCGATGCGCTGTCGGACGCCTGGAACGGCAACAAGGAAGCCGGCTTCAATGCGCCGCTGACCAAGCTGCGCGCGGTGGCCGGCATCTATTCCAACTACATCCAGATCGTCGCCAGCGCCGATTCGGGCATCAAGACGCTGGCCGACCTGAAGGGCAAGCGCATCTCGGTGGGCGCCCCCAAGTCGGGCACCGAACTCAATGCGCGCGCCGTGCTCAAGGCCGCCGGCCTGAGCTACGCGGACTTCTCCAAGGTCGAGTACCTCGCCTTCGGCGAATCGGTCGAGCTCATGAAAAACCGCCAGCTCGACGTGACCTTGCAGTCCGCCGGACTGGGCGTCTCGTCCATCCGCGACCTCGCCACCAGCATCAAGATCGTGGTGGTGCCGGTACCGGCCGACGTGATCGCCAAGGTCGGCGACCCGGCCTATCAGCCGGCCACCATTCCGGCCAACACCTACGACGGCCAGAGCACCGACACGCCGACCGTGGCGATCAAGAACTTCCTGGTCACGCACCAGGGCGTGGCCGACGACGTGGTCTACGCCATGACCAAGAGCATGTTCGAGAACCTCGACACGCTGATCGCCGCGCACAACGCCGCCAAGGCCATCCAGCGCGACACCGCCACGCAGGGCACCGCCGTGACTTTCCATCCCGGCGCGGCGAAGTACTACAAAGAAGTCGGCTTGATGAAATGAGTGCGTCATCTGGTTCGGCGCAAGCCGTGGGCGGCGCCGACGCGGCGTTGCAGCAAGCCGACCCGGAAGGCGCCCCCGCCGCCTTCCTCGGCCCTCTCTTCTGGATCGCGGTCGCCTTCTCGGTGTTCCAGGTCGTCACGGCGGCCTTCAGTCCCATCTCCAGCTCGGTGGTGCGGGCGGTGCACGTCGGCTTCCTGCTGCTGCTGACCTTTGTGCTGTACCCGCCGCTGCGCCAGCAATGGCTGGGCTGGGCGATCGGCATCGCGGCCTTCGCCACCGGGCTCTACCACTGGGTGTTCGAGGCCGACCTGATCCAGCGCGCGGGTGACCTCACCACCGGCGACATGGTGGTCGGCACCGTGGTGATCGTGCTGGTGTTCGAAGGTGCGCGCCGCATCATGGGCTGGGCGCTGCCGCTGATCTGCCTGGCCTTCCTGGCCTACGGCCTGTTCGGCCAGTACCTGCCGGGTGCTCTGGCGCACCGCGGCTACGGGCTCGACCAGATCGTCGGCCAGCTGGGCTTCGGCACCGAGGGCATCTACGGCACGCCGATCTACGTGTCCTCGTCGTACATCTACCTGTTCATCCTGTTCGGCGCCTTCCTCGAACAGGCCGGCATGATCACCCTGTTCACCGACTTCGCGCTGGGCCTGTTCGGCCACACCAAGGGCGGGCCGGCCAAGGTGGCGGTGGTGTCCTCGGGCTTGATGGGCACCATCAGCGGCTCGGGCGTGGCCAACGTGGTCACCACCGGCCAGTTCACCATTCCGCTGATGAAGCGCTTCGGCTACAACAGCGCCTTTGCCGGCGGCGTGGAAGCCACCTCCAGCATGGGCGGGCAGATCATGCCGCCGGTGATGGGCGCGGTGGCCTTCATCATGGCCGAGACCATTGACGTGCCCTACGTCGAGATCTGCCGCGCGGCCGCCATTCCGGCGCTGCTGTATTTCCTCGCCGCCTTCGTCATGGTCCACCTCGAGGCCGGGCGGCGCGGGCTGATCGGCATCCCGAAGGACCAGTGCCCCAACCCCTGGCAAGCCATCCGCCTGCGCTGGTACCTGATCCTGCCGCTGGCGGTGCTGGTGTGGCTGCTGTTCTCGGGCTATACGCCGCTGTTCTCCGGCATGGTCGGGCTGGCGCTGACGGTGGTGCTGATCTTCGGCGCCGCCATGACCACGCGCTTCGGCACGCGGCCGCTGCAGATCATCTTCTGGATCCTCATCGGGCTGGCCGCCTCGGCCTTCTTCAAGTACGGCATCGGCGCCATCATCGCGCTGGCCGGCGTGATGGCGGTGGCGCTGTGGTTCATCAAGGGCGGGCGCGAAACGCTGCGCCTGGCGCTGCACGGCCTGGCCGACGGCGCCCGCCACGCGCTGCCGGTGGGCATCGCCTGCGCGCTGGTCGGCGTGATCATCGGCATCCTCACGCTCACCGGCGCGGCCACCCTGTTCGCCGGCTACATCATCCAGGTCGGCAAGGGCAGCCTGCTGCTGAGCCTGCTGCTGACCATGGCGGTGTGCCTGGTGCTGGGCATGGGCATCCCGACCATTCCCAACTACATCATCACCAGCTCGCTGGCCGCGCCGGCCCTGCTGGAACTGGGCGTGCCGCTGATCGTCTCGCACATGTTCGTCTTCTACTTCGGCATCATGGCCGACCTGACGCCGCCAGTGGCGCTGGCCGCCTTTGCCGCGGCGCCGATCGCCAAGGAGAGCGGGCTGAAGATCGGCCTGCAGGCGATGCGCATCGCCATCGCCGGCTTCGTGGTGCCCTTCATGGCGGTCTACGCGCCGGCGCTCATGCTGCAGGGCGGCACCTGGGCCGACACCGGCTACGTCAGCTTCAAGGCCATCGTCGCCATCATCCTGTGGGGCGGCGCCGCCATCGGCTGGTGGCTGGGGCCGCTGCGCTGGTACGAGCGGCTGTGGGCCTTCGTCGCCGCCTGCTTCCTGGTCGCGGCGCTGCCGGTGACCGACGAGATCGGGCTGGGCATGACGGCGCTGCTGGTGGCATGGCACCTGGTGCGCGAACGGCGCCGCGCGGCGCTGCAGCCGGTGTGAGCCCTCGGCCATGCCGGTGATCGGCGTGGCCGCGCTGTGCCTGGCGGCCGGCGCGCTGCAGGTGCGCATCCCGGCCACCCACTTCACGCTGCGCTGGCAGCACTCGATCGAGAAGATCGAATGGGATGAGGACTACGTGGTGGCCGGCCGCTGGCTGATGCTCAGCGGCGCGCGCATCCGCGGTTCCGGCGCCGGCATGGAGCCGCCGCCCCACGCGCACCTGGATAACGGCGTGTGGCACTACACCCTGGCCGACCCCTGGCGCCGCGAACTGGTGCTGGCGCGCTCGGACTTCGTGCGCGACTACGACCTGTGCGTGAACGGCCGCTGCCAGCCGATGGGTCGCTGGATTCCCACCTCGGCGGGCACCACGGTGGCGACGGCTTGCGCCGAGGCTGAGGCACCGGCGCGCTGACTGCGCCGCCAAGGCGGACAGACCGCGTCGACCGCGTCCAGCGGGCGCCTGTATTTGCAGTCCCATACCACGGTATTTCACCGCTGCAAATCAATCGAGCAAGCCAAACAATGAATCCCGTGATTTAGATCACAGTCTATTGAAGACTAACTCCATAAACGGCATTAGTGCAGCCATGGGGACGCCTGTAGGAAATTTCCATCCCCACGCAAGACGCTTCGTACAGATATTCCTTATTGGGGTCGCGATAATTAACACTTGTCAATAGGTAGTCAACGCACTTATTGCAAGCTCATGGAGCAGGCCTCTTTCGACTCACGTCGAATTGCGAGTTGGCCAGCACGAATTGAAGAATTCCAATCCATGGCGTTTGATTAATTCCCACCATTACGGAGCTCTAAATGAAGTCAGTTATTTCCGCCATCGGTATCGCCGCTGTGAGCCTGTTCGCCCTCAACGCCCATGCGGCCGACGGCACCATCTCCTTCACCGGCACCGTCACGGACACCACCTGCTCGATCAACGGCAACGCCGCTGGCACGCCGGCCGACGTGGCCGTGACGCTCCCGACGGTGCCCGCCAGCGCGCTGGTCAATGCCGGCGACACCGCCGGTGTGTCGGGCCCGTCCGACATCACCTTTGCGCTGAGCGGCTGCACCGGTGCCGCCACCAAGGCTGTTGCCCGCTTTGAAAACGGCCCGACGGTCGACCCGACCAGCGGCAACCTGATCAACCAGGCCACCACCGGCGGCGCCACCAATGTCCAGGTGCAATTGCTCAACAGCGACTTCCAGCCGATCAACATCACGACCAATTCGAACAACCAGCTCGCCGCCAATGGCGCCGCCATCACGGGCGGCGTGGCCGACCTGACCTATTACGGCCAGTATTTCTCCACCGGCGGCGCCACCGCCGGCGCGGTCGACACGTCCGTTCAATACACGATGGACTATCAATAAGCGCGGTTGAAAGGCGCCCCCGAAGGCGCCTCGACCCGCTTATTCCTTTCAACCTTCACGGAGACTGTCTTGAAGCTGCTACCCCGCCTTATTCCCGCCATGGCGCTCGCTGGTGCGCTGCTGGCCGGTCACGCCTACGCCAGCGTGACCATCGGCGGTACCCGGGTGATCTACCCGATGGCAGAACGTGAAGTCACCGTGAAGGTCGAGAACGACAGCCGGGCGCCCTCGCTGGTCCAGGTCTGGGTCGACGACGGCAAGACCGACGCCGACCCCGGCGAATCCAAGGTCCCGTTCGTGGTGACGCCCCCCATCTTCCGCATGGAGCCGCAGAAGTCGCAGACGCTGCGCGTCATGTTCACCGGCGATGCCGCATTGCCGAAGGACCGCGAGTCGGTGTTCTGGCTCAACGTGCTGGACATTCCGCCGAAGTCGGCCAAGGCCGCGAACGCCAACACGCTGCAGTTCGCCTTTCGCACCCGCATCAAGATTTTTGTCCGCCCGGCCAAGCTCGACGGCAAGCCGGAGGACGCACCCGCCCAGCTGAGCTGGCAACTGGTGCCCGCAGCCGACGGCAAGGGCCAGGCCCTGCGCGTCACCAACCCGACGCCCTACCACGTGTCCTTCAGCGAATTCGGTGTCGACGACGGCAGCCGTTCGTTCAAGAACGACCTGGGCGGCATGGTGGCGCCCGAAGGCACCACCGTGCTGAACGTCCCCCACATGGCGGGGGCCCATGCAGGCGCCAAGGTGCACTTCACCGCCATCAGCGACTACGCCGCGGCCCTCCCCGGCGAAGCAGCGCTTACCGGCCGCTGACACCGGTAGCGCCCGGTAGAGCCCGTCGCGGCCCGCCAGCGCCCAGCCGGCACGGCGACCCGCGTCGCCTGCATTTTCTATTTCTCGTTGCCGATTCACGCGGCGGCTGCCCCGAAGCACGCGCGTGTACGGCCGTGTGCAAGTTCGCGCCTCCCAGATGGAACAACCATGAAGCTCCGCTCCCGTCATCACCTGCCCCCTGCACGCCTGAAGGCGACGCGGGTGCGCGGCGATGCGGGCGCCGGGGCGCCCATGCTGCCGGTGGTGCTGTCGGCGCTGTGCGTGCTGGCCGGCGTGATGGCCACGCCGGCCAGCGCGGCCGAAGCCGCGGCCACGGACACCACCTTTGCCACCACCTTCCTGCGCACCCGGCCGAACGAAACCGTGGACGTGGCGCGCTTCTCGCGCGCCAACCAGGTCGCCCCCGGCGTCTACAACCTGGACATCCTGGTCAACGGCCGGCGCGTGGACCGCATCGACGTGCGCTTCGTCGGCGGCGAGGACAACGGCACGGCGCGCCCGTGCCTGAGCCGCAAGGTGCTGGAGCGCCTGGGCGTGGACTTCTCGAAGGTCGATGCCGGCGTCGACGGCGCCAAGCCATCGACCTCCTCCGCCAGCACCGCTGCGGCCGACACCGATCCGGATTCCGGCGACTGCCTGGACATCGCCAGCCAGGTGCCCGGCGCCACGCTCGATGTCGACTTCGGCGAGCAGACGCTCTCGCTGAGCGTGCCGCAGATGTACGTGCGCCGCAGCGCACGCGGCTACGTCTCGCCGGACCGCTGGGACTACGGCGTCAACGCCGGCTTCCTGAACTACAACGCCAGCACCTACCGCACCAACGTGGCGGGCCAGAGCAGCACCAGCGGCTACCTGGGCCTGAACGCCGGCGTGAACTTCAACGGCTGGCGCTTTCGCAACCAGTCGTCGGTCACCACCTCGGACCACGAGGGCGCCAAGTACAACAACATCGCCACCTACGTGCAGCACGACGTGCAGTCGCTGCGCTCGCAGGCCACCATCGGCGACGCCTACACCTCGGGCGAGATCTTCGACAGCGTGGGCTTTCGCGGCGTGCAGCTGGAAACCGACGACCGCATGCTGCCCGAGTCGCAACGCGGCTACGCGCCGGTGGTGCGCGGCACCGCGCAGACCAACGCGCAGGTGCTGATCCGCCAGAACGGCCTGGTCATCTACGAAACGCGCGTCTCGCCCGGCCCCTTCGAGATCAACGACCTGTACCCCTCGGGCTACGGCGGCAACCTCGAAGTGCAGGTGATCGAATCCGACGGCCGCAGCAGCAGCTTCGTGGTGCCCTATGCCGCGGTGCCTCAGTCGCTGCGCCCGGGCGTCACGCGCTATTCGGCCACTGCCGGGCGCCTGCGCAACGAGTCGCTGAGCGAGGTTCCCACCTTTGCGCAGTTCACGCTGCAACGCGGCCTCACCAACCAGGTCACGGCCTACGGCGGGGCGCTGGCGTCCAACGGCTATGCAGCCGTCAACCTGGGCGGCGCGCTCACCACCCAGTTCGGCGCCTTCGCCGCCGACGTCACGGCCGCCAGCACGCAAGTGCCCAACAGCGAAGCCTTGCGCGGCACCAGCTACCGCCTGAGCTACAACAAGTTCTTCGCGCCGTCCGACACCAACGTGGCGCTGGCCGCCTACCGCTACTCGACGCCCAACTACCTGAGCTTCTCGGACGCCGCCCAGGTGCGCGACCTGGCCCTGAACAACGGCGACACCAACGACGTGGCGCGCCAGCGCGGCCGCCTGCAGCTCTCGCTCAACCAGAGCCTGGGCGACTACGGCTCGGTGTACCTCAGCGCCTCGGCCCAGCAGTACTGGAACCGCGAGGAGTCCGACACCTTCTTCCAGGCCGGCTACACCAACAGCTTCAAGTACGGCACCTACAGCATCACCGCCGGGCGCACGCGCGGCGGCGACGGCAAGATGTCCAACCAGATCGCCGTGGGCGTCACCATCCCGCTGGGCCACGGCGCGCATTCGCCGCAGCTCACATCCAACTACACCCATTCGGACGGCGCCTCCAACGCGCAGGCCAGCCTGAGCGGCGTGCTGGGCGAGAACAACCAGTTCACCTACAACACCTACGGCAGCTATGCGCAAGACGCCGCCAGCGGCCACGGCGGCAGCGCCGGTGCCAGCGGCACCTACCGCGGCGCCTACGGCCAGGTCTCGGCCTCGGCCAGCGCGGGCTCCAACTCCAACCAGGTCTCGGCCGGCGTCAGCGGCGCCGTGGTGGTGCACCCGGGCGGCGTCACGCTGTCGCAGACGGTGGGCGACACCTTCGGCATCGTGCATGCACCGGGCGCCGAAGGCGCGAGCATCAGCAGCGCCTCGGGCGTCGAGGTCGACGGCAACGGCTACGCCGTGGTGCCCTACCTCACGCCCTATTCGCTCAACACGGTCGACATCGACCCCAAGGGCACGTCCTCCAACGTCGAGTTCACCTCGACCTCGGAACAGGCGGTGCCGCGTGACGGCGCCATCACGATGCTGAACTACGAGACCGTGACCGGCCGCGCCGCGCTGATCCAGGCACCGCGTGCCAACGGCAAGTCGCTGCCCTTCGGCGCCGACGTGCTCGACGCCGAGGGCCGCACGGTCGGCGTGGTGGCGCAGAGCAGCCGCATCTTCGTGCGCGGCATCGAGGACCAGGGCGCCCTCACCGTGAAGTGGGGCGACAGCGCCGCCGAGCAATGCCGGGTGAGCTACAGCCTGCCGCCGGCCACCGCCGAGTCCGACGCCGCGTACACCTCGGTGCAGAGCCGGTGCGCGCCCGTTGCGACAACCCCGAAGGCCCTGACGGCCGGCACCGGCCAGCCGGCAACCAGCGCACCGCGGATGAACCAGCTCACGCCAGATGCACCGGCTGCGTCGCCTGGGCAGGAAAGAGAAAAGGTCTAGTCAAATGAAAAGCGCATTCAAGCTGTTGGCGCCCCTGCTGGTCGCCTTCTTTCTGGGATTGCTGGCGCCGCAAGCTGCCTTCGCGTCGACGAACAACTGCAGTTCGGGCCAATTGCCCTTGTCCCAGGCAGTGGCGGTCAACCTCAAGAGTTCGAGCCCATTGGGCAGTGCCATCCCCGGCTCCGACAGCTTCAATTCCATCGTCATCAACTGCACCAGCAATTGGACGAAAGACGAGGGATTGACTTGCACTGGCGCTGGTGGTCCCGGCGGAAACGACTGGTCGTTGGTCCCCTACGACGGCGTCACCAGGCCGGTGCCGGACTATCCCGGCGTCTACACGACCACCGGCATGCCGCCCGGCATCGGCTATCAGTTGCTGGACGATGCCGGGAATCCACTCCCACTCGACACCTTCGGCTCCGGGCGACACGACACCGGGGTCCCCATAGGCAACACCTTATCGACGGCCTCCACGTCGACCATTCCAGTGCACCTCAGGGTGGTCAAGATTTCAAACCCCGTCGCCGCCACGACCTTCACGTTGAAAATGACCGTTGGCTGCACCAACAACGAGTGGGGCGAAAAGAACCAGGCCGGCAGCACCGTCAGCTTCGTGTTGACCGTCAAACCGGTCACCCAGACCTGCAACATGGTGCTCAGTGACCTGCAGGTGGCACTGCCCCAGGTCAACACGGCCAGCTTCAGCGGCGTCGGCAGTGCAGCGGGCGGCAAGGCGTCGACGCTGGATTTCCAGTGCGACGCCAATGCGAACGCCATGGTCAACTTCACCGATGCGGTCAGCCCCGGCAATGCCAGCGACAAATTGACCTTGCTCACCGGCTCCACGGCCACCGGCGTCGGCATTCGCCTGACGGTCGACGGCACGCCCGTCGCCCTCTCGCCCAACGAGGCCTTCCACAGCGGCGGCACCGAGCTGGTCCTGCAGAACGCGACGCCAACCGCGGCGATCAAGCAGATCCCCTTCAACGCTCAGTACGTCCAGACCGCTTCGAGCGTCACGCCCGGCACCGTGCAGGCGCAATCGCTGGTGAACATCTCCTACAACTGAGGGCGGCGCGGCCGCGCCTTCATTCGCCGAAACCCTGCGCGGCGGCCTGAGCAAGTTCGACCCGTTCGCGACAGCATCACGTAGGCGCACGGGCGGCGTCACTTCGAATGAAAGAAAAAGGGTCTAGTCACATGAAAAAACAGTTCAACCTGCTGGCGCTCCTGCTGGCTGCCTGCTTTCTGGCCTTGCTGGCACCGCAGTCCGCCTTCGCCTCGGTGAACAATTGCAGGTCCGGCCAGTTGCCTTGGTCGCCCGCGGTGTCGGCCAACGTCAAGAGTTCCACCGCCACAGGCAGCGCCGTTACCGGCACGGACGCCTTCAATACGATCACGATCAACTGCTCGAACAAATGGACGGCCGACGGCAACGGTACGAAATGCGGCAGCGCAAGCAACTGGTCGCTGGTTCCCTACGGCAATCCCATCACGACGACGGCCTATCCGGGGGTCTACACGACCGCCAGCATGCCGGCCGGACTTGGTTATCAACTGCTGAATGCGGACGGAAACCCGCTCCCCATCGTCGCTGGACGCTTCGACACCGGGTCTCCACCAAAGACGGGCAACTCAACGGTCCAGGTGCACTTCAGGCTGGTCAAGATCGCCGACACCATCGACAACGCGAGCTTCTCGATTCCCATGGACCTGAGTTGCACGAGCAACGAATGGGCCAACAAGGACGAGGCCGGCAGCAAGGTCACTTTCAATGTCACCTCGGCGGCCCTCACCCAGACCTGCAACATGCTGGTCAGCGACCTGCAGGTTTCCATGCCCCTGGTCAACACCACGAACTTCACCGGCGTGGGAAGCGCCGCGGGCAGCAAGTCTTCGGTGCTGGAATTTCAGTGCGATGCCAACGCCAACGCCAAGGTCAACTTCACCGATGCCACGGACCCGAGCAACGCCGGCAACACGCTGAAATTGCTCAGCGGCTCCTCGGCCACCGGCGTGGGCATTCGCCTGACGGTCGACGGCACGGACATCACCCTCTCGCCCAACGAAGTCTTCCACAACGGCGGCACCGAGCTTGTCCTGCAGAACACCGGCGCCACCGCGGCAGTCAAGCAGATCCCCTTCAACGCCCAGTACGTGCAGACCGGCTCCAGCGTCACGCCCGGCACCGTGCAGGCGCAATCGCTGGTGAACATCTCCTACAACTGAGGGCGGCGCGGCGGTGCCTTCAGTCGCCGAAGCATCGCGCGGCGGCCTGGGTCAATTCATCCAGGTCCGGCGCCGCATCGCTGGCCCAGGCCACGAAGCCGTCGGGGCGCACCAGCAGCGTGCTCAGGCCGAGCCGCTCCTTCGCGTCGCTGGCGACGTAGGCCATGCGCTGGTGCCAGCGCTGTGCCAAGGCCTGCAGCGGTGCGCGCGCATCGAAGTCCAGCAGCAGACCCTGGCCCTGCCGGAGCAGCTCAGCCATCTTGCGGCCGTCGGCCAGCGCGAAGTCCGGCGCACTGCGGCCGACCAGCGGGTGGCTGCCGCCCAGTTCGTAGCGCAGCGAAACACCCCACACACGCTCGGCGAAGTAGGTCGCGCCGTCACGCGTGTCGATCAGGTCGCGAAGAATCGCCTCGAGCGCGCGCGAACTGCGGCTCGGCCGCATCAGGGCGACCTGGGCGCGTGACCAGTCCAGCACCTGCACGGCAACCGGCTGGCGTTCGCTGGCGTAGCTGTCGAGCAGGCCGTCCGGTGCATCGCCACGCACGACGGCCGCCAGCTTCCAGCCCAGGTTCATCGCGTCGCCCAGCCCGAGGTTGAGCCCCTGGCCGCCCAGCGGCGAGTGGATGTGCGCGGCATCGCCGGCCAGCAGCACGCGGCCTTGGCGGTAGCGCGTCGCGTGGTGGGCGCGGTCGGTCCAGGTGGTGGCGAGCTGCAGGGCCGTCACCATGGCATCGGTGCCGGAGACATGGCGCAAGACGCTCTGCACGTGCGCCAGCGTGATCGGCTGCGTCCGGTGGTAGGCGCCGCCGTCGAAATCCACCATGGCGATGGTGCCCGGCGGCGCGTACGTGTACATGCCGGTCGGCGTGTAATGGCGGCCCGCGCGAAGGCGCTGCGGTTCGGCCAACTCGACCAGGACCGAATAGCCGGTGAACTCGGGATCGGTGCCGACGAAACCAAAGCCCCCCAGCCTGCGCACCTCGCTGCGCCCGCCATCGCAACCGACCAGCCAGCGCCCGCGGAAGGTCTGGCCACCGGCGCGCACGATCACCTCGTCATCCGCCGCATCGAAGCCCTCCACGCCGTGGCCGCGCCGGATCTCGACCCCCATCGCAGCGGCGCGTGCCGCCAGCGTGGATTCGAGGTGTTCCATCTCGACCGGCACGCTGCTGCCCACCGGACTGGGCAGGCGGTAAGGCCACTTCGACGGATCGATGTTGTCCTGGAAGAACTGGATGCCGGCGAAATGCCCGCCCGGCTGGCGCGTCTGCTGCATCCAATGCGGCTGCGCGGCGGCCCTGCCCTTGCCCGCATCGGCGCCCTTGGGCTGCGCGGTGACGGCGTCCAGCAGGCCGCGCCGGTAGAAGGCTTCGAGCGTGGGCACGGAAAGGCCGCGCAGGCCGAAGGGCAGCCGCTTCAGGGGCGAGCGCGTGTCCTCGGCCTGCTCCAGCACCAGCACGGAAAGCTGGGCCAGCCGCAGTTCGCAGGCGAGAAACAGGCCGACCGGGCCAGCCCCGGCAATGACAACGTCGTAATGCATAGAACGCGGATCGTAGTGGGGACCGGGAATGAGGGCTGATGCGGATGGGGTTGCGGGCGACCCCGCTCTACCATCGTTCGACAACCACAGGAGACAAGCCCATGGCGTTCGCGCAGGTCAACGGACAGAAACTCTTCTACGAAGACAGCGGCGGCGATGGCCCCGTGGTCATCTTCTCGCACGGGCTGCTGATGGACAGCAGCATGTTCGCGCCCCAGGTGGCCGCCCTGCGCTCGCGCTACCGCTGCATCGTGTGGGACGAGCGCGGCCACGGCCAGACCGCGGGCGAGACCTGCGCGCCCTTCAGCTACTACGACTCGGCCGACGACCTGGCGGCCTTGCTGGCGCACCTGGGCATCCGCCGCGCGGTGCTGGCCGGCATGTCGCAAGGCGGCTACCTGTCGCTGCGCTGCGCGCTGACGCACCCCGAGCTGGTGCGCGCCCTGGTGCTGATCGACACGCAGGCGATGCTGGAAGACCCGAGCCTGATGCCGCACCACCAGGCGCTGGTGGAAGACTGGATGCGCAACGGCTTGAGCGATGCCAACGCGCAGGTGATCGAGCACACCATCCTGGGCGAGGGCTGGGACGGCGCCGCGGCGTGGCGGGCCAAGTGGAAGAAGACGCTGCCGGCGAACCTGCTGCAGTGCTTCACCACCCTGGCCACGCGCGATGACATCAGCGCGCGGCTGCCCGAAGTGAACATGCCGGCGCTGGTGATTCACGGCGAAGCCGACCACGCGATCGAACTCGGGCGCGCCATGGCGATGTACGAGGCGCTGCCCAACGCGCAACTGCTCACCGTGCCCGGCGCGGGCCACGCGGCCAACCTGACGCACCCGGACGCGGTCAATCCGGCGATCGAGAAGTTCCTTCAGAGCCTCGCAGCGGAATAGGCTTTCAGGACATCCATGAAAAAAGCCGCCGGTGCATTGCACCCGCGGCTTTTTGGCTTTTGTCTGGCTGGCGGACGCGCGAGGCGCCCGCGCCCTGCACATCAGAAGTGCGAGGTGATCGAGACCGCCTTGGTCACCAGATAGGCTTCCATCGCCTCCGGGCCGCCTTCCGAGCCGTAGCCCGAATCCTTGATGCCGCCGAAAGGCATTTCCGGCGTCGGCGTGGCGGGCTGGTTGATCCACAGCATGCCGACTTCGACGCGCTGCGACAGCTGGTGCGCGTTGGCGATCGACTTGGTGAAGGCGTAGCCGGCCAGGCCGTAGGGCAGGCGATTGGCTTCGGCGATGGCTTCGTCGAGCGTGTCGAAGCCGCGGATGGCGGCGACCGGGCCGAAGGGTTCGTTGTTGAACACGTCGGCGTCCAGCGAGACGTCGTTCAGCACGGTCGGCGCGAAGAAGTTGCCTTCGCTGCCCACGCGCTCGCCGCCGGCGATGATCTTGGCGCCCTTGGCGCGCGCGTCGTCCATCACCTTGGCCATGGCCGTCAGGCGGCGCGGGTTGGCCAGCGGGCCGAGCGTGGTGCCTTCGGCCAGGCCGTCACCCAGCTTGAGCTTTTCGGTCAGCTTGACCAGCGCCTTGGCGAAGTCGTCGCGGATGCTGTTGTGCACCAGGAAGCGGGTCGGCGAGATGCAGACCTGGCCGGCATTGCGGAACTTGGCGCCGCCCGAGGCCTTGACCGCCAGTTCGACGTCGGCGTCGGCCGCCACGATCACCGGGGCGTGGCCGCCCAGTTCCATGGTGGCGCGCTTCATGTGCAGGCCGGCCATGGCGGCCAGCTGCTTGCCCACCGGCGTGGAGCCAGTGAAGGTGACCTTGCGGATGATCGGATGCGGAATGAGGTAGCTGGAGATCTCGGCCGGGTCGCCGAACACCAGGCCGACCGTGCCGGCCGGGATGCCGGCGTCGACGAAAGCTTGCAGCAGCGCGGCCGGCGAGGCCGGCGTTTCTTCCGGCGCCTTGACCAGGAAGGAGCAGCCGCTGGCCAGCGCGGCGCCGAGCTTGCGCACCACCTGGTTGATCGGGAAATTCCACGGCGTGAAAGCGGCGACCGGGCCGATTGGCTCCTTCAGCACCAGCTGCTGCGCCGCCAGATTGCGCGAGGGCACGATGCGCCCGTACACCCGGCGGCCTTCGTCGGCAAACCACTCGATGATGTCGGCGGCAGCCAGCGCCTCGCCGCGCGCCTCGATGAAGGGCTTGCCCTGTTCCTGCGTGAGCACGCGGCCGATCGCGTCGGCGCGCTCGCGCACCAGCGCGGCGGCCTTGCGCATCACGTCGGCACGCTGGTTGGCAGGGATCTTGCGCCAGGCTTCGAAACCGGCCTGCGCGGCGGCCAGGGCGCGGTCGAGGTCGGGGATGCCGGCATGCGCGACCTTGCCGATGGTCTTGCCGGTGGCCGGGTTGACCACGTCGATCGTCTTGCCGCTGGCGGCGTCGCACCATTCTCCGGCGATGAGAAGGCGGGTATCGGGGTAGCTGGTTGCTGTCATGCGTTTCTCTTGCGTTGGGTTCAAGGACATGCGCGGCCCGATTCCGCATGGCGGGACGGCGCGCGTCGCCCGGTGCGTGCAGGGCCGGCGCCGAGCGCCGGCCGGGAAGGTGCCGCAGGCAGCACAACCGGGTCGACCATGATAACGACGCCCCCCTGCACCCCGATGTCGCCAAGGTAATTCGGGTGTAGGGTTCGCCACCATGACCGCACCCGACCTGGACTGGCGCAGCGACGCCATCGCCGAGCGCCGCAACCGCTACTACGCCGCCTCGCAGCGCTCCTTCATGCCCTACCGCACGCCGCTGGCCTTCCAGCGTGGGGCCGGCCAGTACCTGTGGGACGACCGCGGCAAGAAATACATCGACCTGCTGGGCATGAACGTGTGCATCTCGGTGGGCCACGCGCACCCGGTGGTGAACGCGGCGGTGGCCGAGCAGATCGCCTCGCTGCAGCACGCCACCATGATGTTCGCGCACCCGGTGCCGGCGCAGTACGCGCAGGAGCTGGTGGCGCGCATGCCGGCCGGTGCCGACTGGGTGGTGCACTTCACCAGCAGCGGCGCCGAGGCGGTCGACCTGGCGCTGGTGATGGCGCAGGCCGCCACCGGGAACATCGACATGCTGGCGCTGCGCAACGCCTACCACGGCGCCACCATGGGCGCGCAGTCGCTCACCGGCATCGCCGGCTTTCGCCACAACGTGCCGCTGCTCGGCGGCATCCACCACATCGCCAACCCCGACCCGTACCGCGGCGTGTTCGGCGACCACACGCAGGCCTACGTCGACGAGATCAGCCGCACCTTGCAGTACGCCACGCCGGGCCAGGTGGCGGGCATGATCGTCGAGCCGATCCAGGGCTACGGCGGCGTGATCGAGGCGCCGCCGGGCTACCTGGCGCAGGCCGCAGAGATCATTCGCGCGCATGGCGGCGTGCTGATCGTCGACGAGGTGCAGTCCGGCTTCGGGCGCACCGGCGACCATTTCTGGGGCTTCGAGGCGCATGGCGTGCTGCCCGAGATCGTGGTCATGGCCAAGGGCATCGGCAACGGCTTTCCGCTGGGCGCGGTGGTGGCGCAGCGCCACGTGGCCGAAGCCATGGCCGGCAAGATGTACTTCAACACCTACGGCGGCAGCCCGATGGCCTGCGCCGCCGGGCGCGCGGTGCTGCAGGTGATCGACGACGAGGGCCTGCAGGCCAACGCACGCAAGGTGGGCGGCCTGCTGCGCGGCGTGCTGGAGGATCTGCAGCAGCGCCACGAGATCATCGGCGAGGTGCGCGGCCGCGGCCTGATGCTGGCGCTGGAGCTGGTGCAGGACCGCCGCAGCAAGGCGCCGGCCACCGCCGCGGCGGCCGAGATCTTCGAGCGCACGCGCGAGCACGGGCTGATCGTCAGCAAGTCGGGCGCGCACAAGAACATGCTGCGCATGGTGCCGCCGATGTGCCTGCAGGCCGACGACGTGCCGGCCATCGCGGCGGCACTGGAGGCGGCCTTCGCCGGCTACTGAAGCAGGCCGGCGCCGGGCGTCGGGTCGTGGCCCGGCGGCGCGCCGGGCAAGGCAGTGTGCGGTGCGCGCGCTGGCGCTTCGCGCGGCAGCGTGGCGATGGGGCGCAGCGCCGGCGCCGCCGTGGCGCGCTGGCGGTACTCGTCGGGCGTCACGCCGGTCTGGCGCTTGAAGAAGCGGAAGAAGGAGTTCGGGTCGGCAAAGCCCAGCAGGTAGGCCACCTCGGTCAGGCTGGCGCGGCCGGTGGCCAGGTACTGGCGAGCGCTCTCCAGCCGGGTCTGGTCGACCAGCACGGTGAAGCGCACGCCCTCCTGCGCCAGCCGGCGCTGCAGCGTTCGCTCGCTCACGCACAGCTCGCGCGCCACCGCGCCGATGCTGGCCAGCTCGCCCCGCAAGCGCTCGCGCAAGGCCTCGCGCACCTGCTCGGCCGTGCTGGGCGGCGCCTGCCAGGCGGCCACGTGGCGCTCGGCCTCGTGCTCGAACAGGCCGGCCATGTTGGGGTTGCCGCTGACCAGCGGCAGTTCGAGGTCGGCGCGCCGGAACACGATCGCGTCGTGCGGCTGGCCAAAGCGCGCCGGGCAGGCAAAGACCTGTGCGTACAGCGCGTGGTGCGGCGGCGGCGGGCAGGCCAGCAGCAGGTGCAGCGGCACGATCTGGCGCTCGGTGAAGGTGCGGCCGAAGGCCAGCAGCGAACCCATCTGGATATCGAGCCGGCAACGGCTGTAGGGCCGCAGCGGGCCGTCGTAGCGCACGCGCACCTCGGCCTGCTCGCCGTCCAGCAGGATGTCCAGCGTGCAGCCCGAGACCAGCGCGTTGTAGCGGGCGATGCGGGCCAGCGCCGCGCCGAAGCTCGGGCTGGTCATGGCGGCGAAGCCGACCACGCCGAACAGTTCCGGGCGCATGTTCAGCCCCAGCGTCAGGCCGACGGCCGGGTTGCCGACGCGTTCGTAGGCGACGGTGAAGAAGCGGTCGGCCTGCGCCTCGGTCAGCGGGCGGCGCAGCTGCTCGGCCGTGAGCCCGGCCTGCGCGGCGAGCTGGTCGAGGTCGAAGCCGGCCTTGCGCAGGCCGTCGATCAGGTTGAGCGGCAGGGGGGCGATGGGCGCCACGGCGTGCTACCTCGGTCGGGCGGTGCCGCATCGGTCCTGGCGTCACTTGTCGCGCTGGGCAAGTGAATTGGCGCGTGCGGTCAGTGGGCTCCCCGGCGCGAAGCTTAATCTGTAAGTCTTACAAAAGGCAACAGATCGACTGCATGGCTCACCCACTTGCGCCCGGCGCGGGCGTGAAGAAGCCGCGCAAGATCCACCCCATCGTCCAGCTCGACTATCGCGTGCGCGCACCGATCTGCCTGCTGCTGATGGTGATGTGGGTCTCGCTGCTGGAAAGGCACGTCGTCGCGCCATGGATCTGGGCCCTGGTGATCTTTCACGGGGCGATCTGGCCGCACGTCGCGCTGCTGCATGCGCGCCTGGCGCCCGACTCCAAGCGCGCCGAACTGCGCAACCTGCTGGCCGACAGCATGGTCTGCGGCCTGCTCGCCGCGCTCACCTCGTTCAGCGTGTGGCCCACCGTGACCATGATCGTGGCGCTGACCGCGGCGAACCTGAGCATCGGCGGCGCGCGCTTCGCGGTGGACGGGGCGGTGAGCTTCTTCACCGCCGCGCTGCTGGGCGGCATGAGCACCGGCTTTTCCTTCCAGCCGGAATCGGGCCTGCTCACCACGGTGATGTGCATCGGCTGCCTGTTCCTGTTCATGGCGATCTTCGGCGTGCACTCGCACTTCCAGACCAAGCGCCTGCTGCGCATCAAGCAGGAGGTGGAAAGCCAGAACGAGCACATCGGCGAGCAGAACCGGCTGATCGAGATCGCCCGCGCGCAGGCCGAGCGCGACCGCGTGGCGGCGGAGGACTCGCGCGAGCTGGCCGAGAGCGCCAACCAGGCCAAGAGCGTGTTCCTGGCCGGCATGAGCCACGAGCTGCGCACGCCGCTGAACGCCATCATCGGCTACAGCGAACTGCTCGACGAAGAGGTGGCCGACATCGGCCAGACGCAGCTGCAGCCCGACCTGCGCAAGATCCGCGCGGCCGGCCAGCAGCTGCTGGAGCTCATCAACAACGTGCTCGACCTGTCCAAGATCGAGGCCGGCAAGCTGGAGATTCACTGGGAGGACGTGGAGCTGGCGCAGCTGCTGCGCGAGGTGGTCGACACCGCGCACCCGCTGGTGCTGCGCAAGGCCAACGTGCTCACGCTGGACATCGAGCCGGCGCTGCCGCCGGTGCGCGGCGATTCGCAGAAGCTGCGCCAGGTGCTGCTCAACCTGCTGTCCAACGCCAGCAAGTTCACCGAGGGCGGCCAGCTCAACCTGAAGCTGCGGCGCCGTCTGCAGGGCGAGGACGAGGCGCACGACTGGCTGGTGTTCGAGGTACGCGACTCGGGCATCGGCATGACGCCCGAGCAGATCGACCGCCTGTTCCTGCCCTTCACCCAGGCCGATTCCACCACCACGCGCCGCTTCGGCGGCACTGGCCTGGGGCTGGCCATCAGCCGCCGGCTGGCGCGCCTGCTGGGCGGCGAGATCACCGTCACCAGCACGCCGGGACGCGGCTCCTGCTTCACCGTGACGATGCCGTTGATCGAGGCGCAACCCGCCGTCGAACTGGGACTGCCCGATGTCGCGATGGCTGCCTGATTTCCGCGCCAGCACCGACCTGGCGCCCTTCCTGGCGGGCCGGGCGCGCGGGCCGGCGCGGGTGCACCCGATCGTCGGCCTCGACCACCAGGTGCGCACCGGCGCCAACCTGCTGGTGCTGATCGTCATGGCCTCGGTGTTCCATGCCCAGCCGACGCCGGCGTGGGTCTGGGCGCTGGTGGCGGTACACGGCCTGCTGTGGGCCCATGTCGCGCTGTGGCTGGCGCGCCGCGCACCCGATTCGCGCCGCGCCGAGCACCGCAACCTGCTGATCGACGGGCTGTGCTACGGCGTGCTGACCGGACTGGTGTCCTTTGCGCTGTGGCCCGGCGTGATCATGCTCAGCGCGATCCTGCTGTCGGTGCTGAGCATCGGCGGCCCGCGGCTGGCGCTGCGCGCGGTGGCCGCCTTCGCGCTCGGCGGGCTGCTGGGCGGCGCGGCCAACGGCTTCGCGCTGCAATGGGAATCGAGCCCGCTGACCACGCTGCTGTGCGCCCTGTGCATGTTCCCGCACTGCATCGTGATCGGCATGAACGCCTACCTGCAGGCGCGCCGGGCGCGCCGCGCGCGGCGCGAGGTGGTGCTGCAGAACCAACGCATCGTGGCGCAGAACCAGGAACTGGAAGTGGCGCGCGCACTGGCCGAATCGGCCAGCCGCGCCAAGAGCAGCTTCCTGGCCAACATGAGCCACGAACTGCGCACACCGTTGAACGCCATCATCGGCTACAGCGAGATGCTCGAGAGCGATGCGCGCGAGGCCGGCCTGGACCACCAGGCCAAGGACCTGGCGCGCATCCGCAGCGCCGGCGCGCAATTGCTCGGGCTGATCGAGGACGTGCTGAACTTCTCGCGCATCGAGGCCGGCCAGGTGCAGCTGGCGCAGCAGACCTTCAGCCCGCAGGAACTGGTGGAGCGCGCCGCCGCGCTGGCGCGCGAGACCATCGGCCACAACGGCAACCAGTTGCACCTGCGCGCCGAGCTGGGGCCGCTGCGCCTGCTGGGCGATGCCGACAAGCTCGGACAGATCCTGACGCAGCTCCTGTCCAACGCCGGCAAGTTCACGCACGCCGGCGAAGTGACGCTGGCTGCGCATTACGACAGCGCCGCCACCGCGCTGATGCTGGAGGTGGACGACACCGGCGTCGGCATGACGGCGGCGCAGCGCGCGCGCCTGTTCAGGCCCTTCGAGCAGGCCGACAGCTCGACCACGCGCCGCTACGGCGGCAGCGGCCTGGGGCTGGCGATTGCGCGCCACTACGCCGACCTGATGGGCGGCTCCATCGCCGTGCAGAGCGAGCCGGGGCGCGGCGCGCGCTTCAGCGTGCGGGTGCCGGCGCCGCTGGCGCACGAGCCGCAAGCGCAAGCCGAAACGGAGCCGGCCCATGCCTAAGGTGCTGCTGGTGGAAGACAACGAGCTGAACCGCGACATGCTGTCGCGGCGCCTGCTGCGCCATGGCTTCGAGGTGCGCATGGCCTTCGACGGCCAGGCCGCCCTGGCCAGCGCCTTTGCCGAGCGGCCCGACGTGATCCTGATGGACATGGGGCTGCCGGTGATCGACGGCTGGGAGGCCACGCGCCGGCTGAAGGCCGACATCGTGACCTGCGCGATCCCGGTGATCGCGCTGACCGCGCATGCGATGGCGGGCGACCGCGAGCGCGCGATGTCGGCCGGCTGCGATGAGTTCGACACCAAGCCGATCGACCTGCAGCGCCTGCTCGAGAAGATCGAACTGGCGCTGGCGCGCAGCGCGCGCGGCGTGCCGCGCCTGCCGGCCGCGCCGGGCGGCCGGGCTTGAGAAAGGCCGCCATGCAGCAACCCCAGCTTTGCATCACCCGCCCCGCCACGCTGGAGAACCTGCCGGCGCTGCTGGAAACGGCCGAGCTGGCCTGCCTGCGCGCCGGCGCCAGCCCCGCGGTGCGCGACGAGGTGCGGCTGGTGGTGGAAGAGGCCAGCGTCAACATCATCACGCACGGCTACCGCGATGCCGCGGCGCCCGGCCCGATCACGCTGGCGCTGGGCTGGGACCCGTCGCGCCTGACCATCGAGATTGCCGACCGCGCGCCCTGCTTCGACCCCGCCACGCTGGCGCCGCCGGCGCTGGACGCGGCCTGGGAAGACCGCCCCATCGGCGGCCTCGGCTGGCACCTGGTGCGCCAGATGGTCGACGAGGTGCATTACCGGCCCGACCCCGACGGCGGCAACCACCTGACGCTGGTCAAGCAGATCCACCCCATACCAACAACCTGAGGAGTTCCCCATGGAAGTCAGCATCACCCCCGGCGACGTCACCATCGCGGCCATCAGCGGCAGCGTCGACAGCCTGACCGCCGACCAGTTGATGGAGACGCTGGGCGCCGCGGTGCGCGAACAGCAGATCCGGCTGGTGGCCGACTTCAGCCAGGTCGCCTACACCAGCAGCGCCGGCCTGCGCGCCCTGCTCGCCACGCTGAAGGACGCGCGCCGCCAGGGCGGCGACTTCCGGCTGGCGGCGGTGCAGCCCTCGGTGCTGCGCGTGCTGGAACTGTCGGGCTTCACCAGCATCCTCAAGCTCTACGGCGACGTGGGCTCGGCGGTGGCCAGCTTCGGCGCCGAAGCGCATTGAGCCCGCCCGCGATGACGCCGCAACGAAAGCGCGTCGCGCTGGTGATCGGCTCGGGCAGCGTGAAGTGCGCCGCGGCCATCGGCATCCAGAACGTGTTGCGCAGCGAGGGCATCGAGATCGACATGGTGGTCGGCTGCAGCGCGGGCGCCATCTACGGCACGCTGGTGGCGTCGAAGTTCGACAAGGAGGTGTCGGCCGAGATGACGCGCCGCCTGTGGACCAAGGAGGTGGCGAGCCGGCGCAACACGCGCGCGCTGCTGCAGACGCTGGCGCCGCGCTGGCTGAAGTTTCGCGCCGACAGCTACGGCCTGCGCGACGACAAGCTGATCATGCAGCGCCTGCGCGAGGCCTTTGGCGAGACGCAGATCCAGGACCTGCCGATCACGCTGCACGTGACCGCCACCGACTTCAGCAACGGCGAGATGGTGGTGCTGTCCAGGGGTAGCCTGGTCGACGCGATCCGCGCCAGCGTCGCCCTGCCCTTCGCCTTCTCGCCATGGCGCATCGACGGCAAGCTGCTGGTCGACGGTTTCCTGTCGGACCCGCTGCCGATCGGCGTGGCGATCCGCGAAGGGGCCGACGTGATCATCGCCGCCGGCTTCGAGAGCCCCTACCAGCCGACCATCCACTCGGCCGGCCGCTTCGCCTTCCAGCTCAGCTCGATCATGTCGAACAACCTCTTCAAGTCGACCTACGCCTTCCACAGCCTGGCCCACCACAGCGAGGTGATCCCGATCATTCCGCAGTTCGAGCAGCGCGTGCGCCTGTTCGACACCGAGAAGGTGCCCTACATCATCGAAGTGGGTGAACGCGCCGCGCAGGAACAAATCCCCTACCTGCGCGAACTACTCGCGCGCGACATGCCCTTGGCCGCTTGAAATGAAACGCCCCCCGTTTGGCCGGCTCACTGCGTGTAGCCGACCCATACCCCCCACTGGGGGGCGCACTCAGCGGCCTGGCGGAGCCAGTTCCGCGAGTGCCCTGGCATGGCCTGCTCCGCGGCCTTTTGAATCGCGCTTGGCGCAACGGATATCCGAAGGGGCCGTGAACCAATGAAGCACGGACATCCAGGGCTGCCCGAACCGCGCAAGCCCAAGGTCGGCGTGGTGATCGGCTCGGGCGGCCTCAAGTGCGCGGCCGCGCTGGGCGTGCTGAAGGTGCTGCGGCGCGAGAAGATCGAGATCGACATGGCGGTGGGCTGCAGCGGCGGCAGCCTGTTCGCCACCGCCATCGCCATGGGCGGGCAGGACGTCGACGAGATGGCCGAGCGCTTTGCGCGCGGCTGGGCCGGCACCGTCGGGCGCTTCAACTACCGGCACGTGGTGAGCGTGCTGTTCCCGCGCTTCTTCGGCGCCAGCGAGCGCTTCAGCCTGTACGACGACCGCAAGATCAACGCCGCCATTGCCGACTGGGTGCAGGGCCGCAGCTTTGCCGACACCCGCATCCCGCTGTACCTCGCGGCAACCGACTTCACCACCGGCGAAAAGGTGGTGATCTCGCAGGGCGACCTGACTGACGCGATCCGCGCCAGCGTGGCGATTCCGCTGGTGCTGCCGCCCTGGCCGGTGCAGGGGCGCCTGCTGTTCGACGGCGGCGCCTCCAACCCGGTGCCGGTCGACATCGCCACGCGCGAGGGCTGCGACATCGTCATCGCGATGGGCTTCGAGGAAACGGTGGACAACGCCGCCGCCACCGCGGTCGACCTCGCCACGCGCGTGCTGTCGATCACCGTGAACCACTTCATCCGCGCGCAGTACGCCGCCCACAGCCTGGCGCACCACGCCGAGATCATCCCCGTGCTGCCCACCTTCGACCACGCCGTGGGCTTGCGCGACCTGCACCAGTTGCCCTACGTGATGGCGATGGGCGAGGCCGCCGCCGAGAAGGAAATTCCCTACCTGCGGCGCCTGCTGGCGGCGCGCGCCGCGCCGGCGCTGCCGCCGCAGGAGGGCGCGGCGTGATCGCCTCGACCACTTCACTGGTGGCGCCGGCGCGCATGCTGGTGGTCGACGACAACGAGATGAACCGCGACGTGCTGACGCGCCGCCTGCAGCGCTGCGGCCACGCGGTGGAAGCCGTGGCCGACGGCGAACTGGCGCTGGCGCGCCTGCGCGGGCAGGCCTTCGACCTGGTGCTGCTGGACGTGATGATGCCGGGCATCGACGGCTACGAAGTGCTGGCGCGCATCAAGGAAGACGCCGCGCTGCGGCACCTGCCGGTGATCATGATCACCGCGCTGGGCGAAGCCGACAGCGTGATCCGCTGCATCGAGCTGGGCGCCGACGACTACCTCACCAAGCCCTTCAATCCGCTCATTCTGCAGGCCCGCGTCGATGCCTCGCTGCTGAAGAAGCGCGCGCACGACGGCGAGCTGCGCCACCTGCGCGACATGGAGCGCGAGTTCGAGATCGGGCGCGCCATCCAGCGCGGCTTCCTGCCCGAATCCACGCCGCAGCACGCCGGCTGGGAGCTGGCGACGCGCTTTCGCCCGGCGCGCCAGGTGGCGGGCGACTTCTACGACCTGTTCAACGTCAGCACCGGGCACCTGGCCATCGTGGTGGCCGACGTGTGCGACAAGGGCGTGGGCGCGGCGCTCTACATGGCGCTGTTCCGCACGCTCATCCGCGCCACCGCCAGCCAGCCCTACCGCCGGGAAACCGAGCCGGCCAGCATCCTGATCGCCGCCGCGGCCGTGACCAACAACTACATCGCCAGCGTGCACGGCCGCGCCAACATGTTCGCCACCGTGTTCCTGGCGCTGCTCGATCCGGCCAGCGGCGCGCTGCTCTACATCAACGCCGGCCACGAGCCGCCGCTGATCTGCGGGGCCGGCGGCATCCGACAGCGGCTGGCGCTGACCGGCCCCGCGCTCGGCCTGCTGCCCGAGCAGCGCTTCTCGGTCGGCCAGGCGCAGCTGCACCCCGGCGAACTGCTGCTGGGCTACACCGACGGCGTGACCGAGGCCACCGGCGCAGCGGGCGAATTCGGCGAGGCGCGCCTGCACGCGCTGCTGGCCACGCCGGGCGAGTCGGCCGAGGCGCTGCTGCTCGCGGTGGAGCAGGCGCTCGACCGGCACGGCGACGGCGCCGAGCCGATGGACGACGTGACGCTGGTGGCCTGCCGGCGCAGCTCCTTGGCATAGGGAACGGCGCCATTTCCCGGCGCGCGCAGGGCCTTTCGCCGCGCCGGTGCCGGCCGCGTGCTTCCTATAATCGCGCCGATGCGCCGCTGGTTCCTGGTCTTGTTGCTGTTCGTACTGCCCCTGCAGATGGCATTCGCAAGCACGCCCCATCGCGACCAGGACACAAGCAACGCCGCCGTGCAGAACGTGCTGCAGGCGCAAGGCCTCGCCGCCGAGGCCACCGCGCAAGCCGCTGACGCCAACCCCCTCGACACCGCGTTTTCTCACTGCGAATGCGGCGTCTGCCACCCCACCGGTGGGCAGCCCGCCGCGGACCTCGGGGTGCGCATGCCGGCGCTGCAGAAGCAAGGCCTGATCGCGCCGCCCGCGCGCGGCCTGCTCCCCGATGTCGCTGGCCGCATCGATCGCCCGAACTGGACCCGCGCCGCTTGATCCGGCGCAGGCTCCCTCCTTTGCATCCCACCCGATGAATCGCTGAAGCTTTCCTGCGCCGGATTTTCCTTGCTGGTCATTCCATCATTCGGAGAATTCGATGTTCAGGTTCCTTTTGCCGCTGGCAATCGCGGCAGGGGCGGTTCAGCCCGCCTTCGCACAAGACGACACCGCGCCGCCCGGCGCACGCACCCCTTCGGCGTCGGCCGCGCGCGCCCTCACCCTAGCCGACGCACTGGCGCTGGCCGCCCGCATCCATCCCGGGCTCTCGGCGGCCCAACACGAGATCGAGGCCGTCGACGGCGCGCGGGCGCAGGCCGGCGCCCATCCCAACCCGACGATCGGGCTGGAGATCGAGAACGCGCACCGCGATGAGCGGACCACCACGCTGCTGCTGAGCCAGCCGCTTGAACTGGGCGGCAAGCGCGGCGCGCGCATCGAAGCGGCCGAACGGGCGCGCGACATCGCCGCGCTGCAGTTCGGCCAGCGCAGCGCCGAGCTGCGCGCCAACGTCACGGCCGCCTATTTCGCGGCGCTGATTGCGCAGGAGCGGCTGCGGCTCGCGGAGGGTTCGCTCGCCCTGGCACGCACCAGCCACGACACGGCCGGCAAGCGGGTGGCCGCCGGCAAGGTCTCGCCGGTGGAAGAGACCCGGTCGCGGGTGGCGCAAGCCAGCGTGGCGCTGGACGTCGTGCAGGCCCGCGGCGAACTGCAGACCAGCCTGCACGCGCTTCGCGCCGCGATCGGATCGCAGAACGTCGCGATCGACCGGCTGGACGGCAGCGCGGACGCACTGCCGCCGGCACCATCCCTGGACGATCTCGACGCGCGGCTGGCACAAGCACCGGCCACGCGGCTGGCGGCCCTGGAGGTCCAACGCTACGGCGCGCTCGCGCAGCTGGAGCAGGCCCGGCGCGTTCCCGACCTGACGCTCAGCCTGGGTGCCAAGCGCACGCCGGAACTGGACGGGCGCAACGAAGCCGTGCTCGGCCTGTCGATGCCGCTGCCGATCTTCGACAGCAACAGCGGCAACATCACCGAAGCGCTGCGGCGTGAAGACAAGGCGCGCGACGAGGCGGCGCAGACCGCGCTGCAGCTGCGCGCCGATGCGCTCTCCGCGCACCAGCGCCTGAGCACGGCGCGGACCGAGGCCCTGGCCATTCGGCAAGAGGTGCTGCCGGGCGCCCAAAGCGCCTTCGAGGCCGCCACCAAGGGCTTCGAGCTGGGCAAGTTCAGCTTTCTCGAATCGCTCGACGCGCAGCGAACCCTGTTGCAGGCGCGCGCGCAGTACCTCCGATCGCTCGCCGACGCGCACCGCGCGGCGACCGACCTCGACCGCCTGCTCGGCCGAGGGGCCGAACAGACCACCCTCATCTCGCAAGAACAACCGGCAGGAGTACAACCATGACGCCATCGACCACGCCATCCGCCCGCAAGCAACTCTTGGCGATCGTACTGATCGTCGTGCTTGCGCTCGTCGCCGGCGCCTTCATCCTGAAATCCGGCGCGCCCAAGGCGACAGGCGAAGACACGCATGCCGAAGCCGGCCATGAAGAACACGAGAAGCACGACGAAGACGAGCATGGGCATGGCGAAGAGGAAGCCGGCCACGCGGAAGTCGCCATGACGGAGGCGCAGATCCAGGCCGCCGGCATCACGCTGGAGAAGGCCGGCCCGGGCGTCATCCGCAGTGCCCTGCAGCTGCCGGGCGAGATCCGCTTCGACGAAGACCGCACCGCCCACATCGTGCCGCGCGTGGCCGGCGTGGTCGAAAGCGTTTCGGCCAACCTGGGCCAGACGGTGAAGCAGGGCGCGGTGCTGGCCGTGACCTCGAGCGTGGCCGTATCCGAACAGCGCAGCGAACTGCAGTCCGCCCAGAAGCGCCTGCAGCTGGCGCAGACCACCTACGCCCGCGAGAAGAAGCTCTTCGATGAAAGGATCTCGCCGGAGCAGGACCTGCTGCAGGCGCGGCAGGCCCTGCGCGAGGCGGAGATCGCCGTGGCCAACGCCGGCCAGAAGCTCAAGGCCATCGGCGCCCAGCGCACGGACGGCGACCTCGGCCGCTACGAACTGCGGGCGCCCTTCGAGGGCACGATCGTCGAGAAGCACATCGCGCTGGGCGAGTCGGTCAAGGAAGACGCGAACGTCTTCACCCTCTCCGATCTGCGCTCGGTGTGGGCCGAACTGAACATCGGCGCGAAGGACCTGGCGCAGGTGCGCGTCGGCGCCCCGGTCATCGTGCGCGCGACGGCCTTCGATGCGCAGGCCCCCGGCGTGATCTCCTATGTCGGCTCGCTGATCGGCGAGCAGACGCGCACGGCCAAGGCCCGCGTCACCCTGCCCAACCCCGATGGGGCCTGGCGGCCGGGCCTGTTCGTCACGGTCGAGCTGGTCTCTGGCGAGGCATCGGCGGCCGTCACCGTGGCGGCGGATGCCATCCACACGGTCGACGGCAAGTCCGTCGTGTTCCTGCGCGTGCCGGGCGGCTTCGTGCCGCAGCCGGTTGACGTGGGGCGCAGCGACGGCCAGCGCACCGAGATCGTCGGCGGCCTCGCGGCCGGCGCAGAACATGCCGCGGCGGGCAGCTTCGTCGTGAAGGCCGAGCAGGGCAAGGGCTCGGCGACGCACGCCCACTAGCACCAGAAAGACACGACATGTTTGAACGCATCATCGGCTTCGCCATCGCGCAGCGCTGGCTGGTCCTGCTGGCCGTGCTGGGCATGGGCGTCCTCGGCATCTTCAACTACCAGAAGCTCCCGATCGACGCCGTGCCCGACATCACGAACGTGCAGGTGCAGATCAACACCCACGCCGCGGGCTATTCGCCGCTGGAGACCGAGCAGCGCATCACCTACCCGATCGAGACCGTGATGGCCGGCCTGCCCGGCCTCCAGGAAACGCGCTCGCTCTCGCGCTACGGCCTGTCGCAGGTCACCGTGATCTTCGAGGACGGCACCGACATCTACTTCGCGCGCCAGTTGGTGAACGAGCGCATCCAGTCGGTGCGCGGCGAGATGCCGGCCGGCATCTCGCCCGCCATCGGCCCGATCTCGACCGGGCTGGGCGAGATCTACCTGTGGACGGTGGAGGCCGAGGACGGCGCGAAGAAGCCGGACGGCACGCCCTACAGCGCCACCGACCTGCGCGAGATCCAGGACTGGATCATCAAGCCGCAGCTGCGCAACGTGAAAGGCGTGACGGAGATCAATTCCATCGGCGGCTTCGAGAAGCAGTACCACGTTGCGCCCAGCCCCGAAAAGCTCTCGGCCTACGGCCTCACGCTGGCGGACGTGGTGACCGCGCTGGAGCGCAACAACGCCAACGTCGGCGCCGGCTACATCGAGCGGCGCGGCGAGCAGTACCTGATCCGGGCGCCGGGCCAGGTGCGGGGGGCGGCCGACCTGGGCGACATCATTCTGGGCAACGCCGGCGGCGTGCCGGTGCGCATCCGCGACGTGGCCGAGGTGGGACTGGGGCAGGAACTGCGCACCGGCGCGGCCACCGACAACGGCAAGGAGGTGGTGCTGGGCACCGTGTTCATGCTGATCGGCGAGAACAGCCGCGCGGTGTCGCAGGCGGTCGACGAGCGCATGCAGGCGATCAACCGCACCCTGCCCGAAGGGGTGCAGGCGGTGACGGTCTACGACCGCACGGTGCTGGTCGACAAGGCGATCGCGACCGTCAAGAAGAACCTGCTGGAAGGCGCGGTGCTGGTCATCGTGGTGCTGCTGCTCTTCCTGGGCAACATCCGCGCCGCCCTCATCACGGCGGCGGTGATTCCGCTGGCGATGCTGTTCACCTTCACCGGCATGGTGACGCAGCACATCAGTGCCAACCTGATGAGCCTGGGCGCGCTCGACTTCGGCATCATCGTCGACGGCGCGGTGGTGATCGTGGAGAACTGCGTGCGCCGGCTGGCGCATGCGCAGGCGCTGGCGGGCCGGCCGCTGACGCGCAAGGAGCGCTTTCACGAGGTCTTCACCGCCTCGCAGGAGGCGCGCCGCGCGCTGCTGTTCGGCCAGCTGATCATCATGGTGGTGTACCTGCCGATCTTCGCCCTCACCGGTGTCGAGGGGAAGATGTTCCACCCGATGGCCTTCACGGTCGTGATCGCCCTGGTGGGCGCGATGATTCTCTCGGTCACCTTCATTCCGGCGGCGGTGGCGCTGTTCATCGGCCACAAGGTCTCGGAGAAGGAGAACCGCGTCATGCACTGGGCCCGGCAGGCCTACGCGCCATTGCTGGACCGCGCCATGCGCGCTCGCTCCGTGGTGGTGACAGCGGCCGTTGCCGCGGTGGTGCTGAGCGGCTTGCTGGCGACCCGGCTGGGCGCCGAGTTCATTCCCAACCTGAACGAGGGCGACTTTGCCATCCAGGCGCTGCGCATCCCGGGCACCAGCCTGAGCCAGTCGGTGCAGATGCAGCAGCAGATCGAGCGCACGCTGAAGGCTGAATTCCCGGAGATCGAGCGCATCTTCGCGCGCACCGGCACTGCCGAGATCGCCTCGGACCCGATGCCGCCCAACATCTCGGACGGCTACATCATGCTCAAGCCCGTCGCGCAGTGGCCGCAGCCGCGCAAGACCCGCGAAGAACTGCTGGCCGCCGTGCAGCGCGAGATCGAGAAGCTGCCGGGCAACAGCTACGAGCTGTCGCAGCCGATCCAGCTGCGCTTCAACGAGCTGATCTCCGGCGTGCGCAGCGACGTCGCCGTGAAAATCTTCGGCGATGACATGGCGGTGCTGAACACCACGGCCAACGCCGTCTCCGCGGTGCTGGCCAAGGTGAGCGGCGCGACGGAGGTGAAGGTGGAGCAGACCACCGGCCTGCCCATGCTGACGGTCAGGATCAATCGCGAGAAGGCTTCGCGCTACGGCCTCAACATCGCGGACATCCAGGACCTGGTCTCGACGGCGGTCGGCGGGCGCGAAGCCGGCACCCTGTTCGAGGGCGACCGGCGCTTCGACATCCTGGTGCGCCTGCCCGAGAACCTGCGCAGCGATCTCGAGGCGATCCAGCGCCTGCCGGTCGCGCTGCCACGGACAACGGATGCGGCGGGGGCTGCGCGCCCGAGCTTCGTGCCGCTCAGCGAGGTCGCGACGCTGGAGATTGCACCGGGGCCGAACCAGGTGAGCCGGGAAGACGGCAAGCGGCGCATCGTCGTCAGCGCCAACGTGCGCGGGCGCGACCTCGGCTCCTTCGTCAACGAGGCCGCCGAGGCGATCGAGCAACAGGTGAAGCTGCCCACCGGCTACTGGACCACCTGGGGCGGGCAGTTCGAGAACCTGCAATCGGCCACGCAGCGCCTGCAGGTCGTGGTGCCGGTCTCGCTGCTGCTGGTCTTCACGCTGCTGTTCGCCATGTTCGGCAACCTCAAGGACGGCCTGCTGGTCTTCACCGGCATCCCGTTCGCGCTCACCGGCGGCATCCTGGCGCTGTGGCTGCGCGACATTCCGCTGTCCATCTCGGCGTCGGTCGGCTTCATCGCGCTGTCGGGCGTGGCGGTGCTGAACGGGCTGGTCATGCTCTCGTTCATCCGCAACCTGCGCGATGGCGGCATGGCGCTGGACCAGGCGATTCGCGAAGGGGCGCTGACGCGCCTGCGGCCGGTGCTGATGACGGCGCTGGTCGCCTCGCTCGGTTTCGTGCCGATGGCGCTGGCCACCGCCACCGGCGCCGAGGTGCAAAGGCCGCTGGCCACGGTGGTGATCGGCGGCATCCTGTCCTCCACCGCGCTGACGCTGCTGGTGCTGCCGGTGCTCTACCGCATCGCCCATCGCCGCGAAGACGAGCTGGAGTTTGCGGATCCAGCGCTGGCCGATCAGGCCCATGCCGCGGCCTGACCGGGCCTGAAGGGGCTTCCCGCGCGCCCTGCCGGCGCGCGGGCGGCCCGGTAAAATGCGCGTTTTGCCCGGGGTTGCCCCGGCCGGCGCCGCGGCGCCACGGCGCCTTCTTGCCCGTGTGCGCGCGCCCGCGCAATCCGCTTCTCCCGCCTGGAAATCCCCGTGTCCTACGCCTCCGAAACCCGCCGCCGGCGCACCTTTGCCATCATTTCCCACCCCGACGCCGGCAAGACGACGTTGACGGAAAAGCTGCTGCTGTTCTCCGGCGCGATCCAGATCGCCGGCTCGGTGAAGGCGCGCAAGGCCTCGCGCCACGCCACCTCGGACTGGATGGAGATCGAGAAGCAGCGCGGCATTTCGGTGGCCAGCTCGGTGATGCAGATGGTCTATCGCGACCATGTCATCAACCTGCTCGACACGCCCGGCCACAAGGACTTCTCGGAAGACACCTACCGCGTGCTCACCGCCGTCGATTCGGCGCTGATGGTGATCGACGCAGCGAACGGCGTGGAAGCGCAGACGCGGCGCCTGATCGAGGTCTGCCGCCAGCGCGACACGCCGATCATCACCTTCGTCAACAAGATGGACCGCGAAGTGCGCGAACCGCTCGACATCCTCGACGAGGTGGAGCGCGAACTGGGCATGCCCTGCGTGCCGATGACCTGGCCGGTGGGCCAGGGCAAGTCCTTCCGCGGCATCATGAATTTGCGCACCCAGTCGATGACGGTGTTCGAATCGGGCAGCGAGCGCCTGCCGCAGGATTTCGAGACCCTCCCGCTGAGCGAGCGCGAGACGCTGGTCAAGCGCTTTGGCGCCGATTTCGAGCACGCCATGGACAGTATGGAACTGGCCACCGGCGCCTCGCCCGCCTGGGACAAGGCGGCCTTCCTGGCCGGCAAGCAGACGCCGGTGTTCTTCGGCTCGGGCGTGAACAACTTCGGCGTGATGGAAGTGCTCGACGCGCTGGTCGACCTGGCGCCGCCGCCGCAGTCGCGCACCAGCACCACGCTGGTGAACCGCCAGCCGGTGGTCAAGGAAATCCAGCCCGAGGACAAGGACTTCGCTGGCGTGGTGTTCAAGGTGCAGGCCAACATGGACGCCAACCACCGCGACCGCATCGCCTTCGTGCGCATGGCCTCGGGCAAGTACACGCCGGGGATGAAGCTCAAGGTGCAGCGCACCGCCAAGGAACTGCGCCCGACCAGCGTCGTGACCTTCATGAGCCAGCGCCGCGAGGCGGTGGAAGAGGCCTACGCCGGCGACATCGTCGGCTTCACCACGCACGGCGGCGTGCAGCTGGGCGACACCATCACCGACGGCGCCAGCCTGCAGTTCACCGGCCTGCCCTTCTTCGCGCCCGAGCTCTTCATGACCGTGATCCTGAAGAACCCGCTGCGCACCAAGCAGCTTCAGCAAGGCCTGGCGCAGCTCGGCGAGGAAGGTGCGATCCAGGTCTTCCGCCCCGAGATCGGCGGCCCGATGCTGCTCGGCGCGGTCGGCCAGCTGCAGTTCGAAGTGGTGCAGCACCGCCTGAAGACCGAGTACGACGCCGACGTGCGGCTGGAAGGCTGCCAGTACACCGGCGCGCGCTGGATCACCGCCGACACGCCGGCCGAACTGCGCACCTTCACCGACGCCTACCCGCAGCGCATGGCGCTGGACGCGGCCAACACGCTGGCCTTCCTGTGCACCTCGCCCTACGACGTGCGGCTGGCGCAGGAGCGCTTCCCCAAGATCCATTTCCATCCGCTGCGCGAGCACGCCGGTCTCTCATTGCAGAGCGCAGGATGAGCGGCGCCATGACGCCGCTGGCCGACTGGCCGGCCGCCGATCGGCGCCAGCTGATCGGCGTGTTCACCGACATCGACGACACCCTCACCAGCGATGGCGCCGTAGCGCCATCCACCGTTGCCGCACTCGGCGCGCTGAAGGCGGCCGGCCTGCATGTGGTGGCCATCACCGGGCGCCCGGTCGGCTGGAGCGAGCCCTTCGCGGCGCGCTGGCCGGTCGACGCGATCGTGCCGGAGAACGGCGCCATGGCGCTGCTGCCGCAGGGCCCGGCCGGTGCCGACGACGCGCGCGCGCTGGCGCGCCGCTACCAGCAGGACGCCACCACGCGCGCGACCAACTTCGCCCGCATGCAGGCGGTGCTGGCGCGCGTCGAACGCGAAGTGCCGGGTGCACGCCGCGCCACCGATTCCGCTGGGCGCGAATGCGACATCGCGATCGACCACAGCGAGTTCGTTCACTTGAGCGAAGCGCAGATCGAGCAGGTCGTGCTGCTGATGAAGAGCGAGGGCATGCACGCCACCGTCAGCAGCATCCACGTGAACGGCTGGTACGGCGACCACAACAAGCTCGAAGGCGCACGCTGGATCGTGCGCGAACTGTGGGGCCGCGACCTCGGCGCCGAGATGCAGCGCTGGGCCTACGTCGGCGACTCGACCAACGACCAGCTGATGTTCCAGGCCTTCGCACACAGCATCGGCGTGGCCAACGTCGCGCGCTTCGTGCCGCAGCTGCGGCACCTGCCGCGCTACGTGGCGCAAGGCGAGCGGGGTGCGGGTTTCGAGGAAGTGGCTGCGGCCGTGCTGGCGGCGCGCAACGGTCGCTGAACGGCCTGGCGATCAGATCCGCCTCAAGCCGTCAGCAGCGCGACGTACGCCTGATAGCTGAAACTGCGGTGGGTCTTCTGGCCGGTCAACTCCGTCACGATGCCAAGTTCCTCCAGCGTCTTCACGGCCGCAGCGGCCGTCGGGAAAGTCGTGTCGAGCTTCTGGCGAACCCGCTCGATGGTGAAGCGCGGCATCAGGGGCAGAAGTTCGAACAGACGGTAGCTCGCCGGACCGACCTTGGGGACCTCGAGCAAACGGCGGCGATCCGCCGCCACCAGGCTTGCAATGGCAACGATGCCGCGCTCGGCCTCGGCGGCGGCAGCGGCCACGGCCTCCAGAAAAAAGCGCACCCAGCCCTCCCAATCCCCATCCGTGCGCACACCTGAAAGGCGACGGTAGTACTCCGCCTGATGCTGCTTCAAGTAGCCGCTGAGATACATCAACGGCTCGGACAGCAGGGCCCAGTGCTCGAGCAGAGCGGCAATCAGCAGGCGCCCGATGCGGCCGTTGCCATCGAGGAATGGATGGATGGTTTCGAACTGCGCGTGCACCAGCGCAATCCTCACCAGCGGCGGCAGCATGGGCGAGGCCTCGCTGTGAATGAAGCGCTCCACGTCGGCCAGCAGACCGGCCACGTGGTCTGCCGGCGGCGGCACGAACACCGCGTTGCCAGGGCGCGTTCCCCCGATCCAGTTCTGCGAGCGGCGCAAGGCACCGGGCTGCTTGCCCGCGCCCCGCGCACCGTCGAGCAGCAATCCATGCGCATCGGACAACAGGCGGACGCTGATCGGCAGGCCGGCGGGGGCACGCAGGTTGTCTTGCACCAGCCGGAAGGCGCGCAGGTAGTTGGTGACCTCCTCCACGTCGTCGGTGTTGCGCACGGTGAACCCGGCTTCTTCGTCGAACAGGTCCGTCAGCGTGGCCTGCGTGCCTTCGAGCTGCGAAGTGAGGAGCGCCTCCTTTCGAACGGCGCTGTAGAGCAGCCAGTCCACCGAGGGCACCAGCCCCGACACGCCCGACAGCCGGGCCAATGCCAGCTCGGCGACGCGGTTGAGCGCGTCGAACGATTCGGGTGACAGCACGGGATCGCGGGGCGGCAGCGGACAGGGCACGAAGGCCTGAACGGCTTCACCCGAAGTACTTGAGGTGACGTAGGAGCCGGAGCTGCGCATGGGATGAAAGCGGTCTTGAATGGTCGGCCGAGCCATTAAAGCAGTCTTTAACGAATTGGTCAGCTATTAAAGAGTCCCACGCCCCCTGAGTCAGCGCACCCCGCCAAGCACCGCCTGCTCGCTCATCGGCTCCCCACCCGGATCCCGCGTGGGCGTGCTGCCCGGCCAGACGTTGCCCGGCAGATCCACCCCGCCATCAGGCAGTGCATCGCGCGAGAAGGCCGGGTTGTCCACGCCGCGGTGGATCTGCGCGCGGTAGTCGCGCCACACCGCCACCGCCTTGTGGCGCAGCAGGAAGATGGCAACCAGGTTGATCAGCGCCATGAAGCCCATGCTGACATCGGCCATGTCCCACACCAGCGGCACGCTGGCCACGCTGCCGAACATCACCAGGCACAGCACCAGCACGCGGAAGGCGGTCACGATGGTCTTGCTGCGGCGGATGAATTCGACGTTGCCCTCGGCGTACGCGTAGTTGCCGATGATCGAGGAGAAGGCGAAGAAGAACACCGCGAAGGACATGAAGGTGGTGCCGGCGCGCCCGATGTGCGCGGTGACGGCCGCCTGCGTGAGCGCCGCGCCCTTGAGCGCGCCGCCGGGCGTGAACACGCCCGACAGCAGGATGATGAAGGCGGTGCAGCTGCAGATGATGATGGTGTCCACGAACACGCCCAGCATCTGCAGCAGGCCCTGCGTGGCGGGGTGCGGCGTGGTGGCGGTAGCGGCGGCGTTGGGCGCGCTGCCCATGCCGGCCTCGTTGGAGAACAGGCCGCGCTTCACGCCGAACTGCAGCGCCTGCATCACGCCGTAGCCGACCACGCCGCCCGCCGCCGGCTCCAGCCCGAAGGCACTGCGCACGATCAGCATGATCACGCCCGGCAGCTGCGCGAAGTTGGCGACGATGGCATACACCGCGACCAGCAGGTAGCCGACGGCCATGATCGGCACCACGAACTCGGCCACCGTGCCGATGCGGCGCAGCCCGCCGAAGATCACCGCGCCCGACAGCAGCACCAGCACCGCGCCGATGGCCGTCCTGTCCCAGCCGTAGGCCACATGCAGCGTGTCGCTGATGGAGTTGGCCTGCACCGCGTTGAAGACCAGGCCGAAGGCCAGGATCAGCGCCAGCGCGAAGGTGATGCCCCAGCCGCGCGAACCCAGCCCGCGCTGGATGTAGTAGGCCGGGCCACCGCGGAAGGTCCCGTCCGGATGCCGTTCCTTGTAGACCTGCGCCAGCGTCGATTCGGTGAAGGCCGAGGCCATGCCGATCAGCGCCGTGAGCCACATCCAGAAGATGGCGCCCGGCCCGCCCAGCGCGATGGCGGTGGCCACGCCGGCGATGTTGCCGGTGCCCACGCGGCTGGCCAGCCCGGTGGCGAAGGCCTGCGTCGGCGTGATGCCATCGTGGTCGAATTTCTTGAAGGCCTTGAAGCTGTAGCGCAGGCCGCGCAACTGCACGAAGCCGGTGACCACCGTGAGCACCAGCCCGACCCCGATCAGCACGTAGATCAGGACATGGCTCCACAGCAGGTTGTTGAGCGGGTCGACGACGACGCGGATGACGGCTTCCATGCGGGCTCCTTGTGGTTGTTGGCCAGACGCTGGCGCGCAGCGAATCCGGCGCCCACGCAGGCCGGCGCGCCCTCCTCGCTCCGCCCCATTGTTGTGCAAGGCGCTGCGATTGGGGCGAACGTAACTGCTTGCTTCAAGCGCGCTTCAACACGCGATGCTCAGTTCGCCGCCGCGATTTCATAGCGCGCATACGACCACCCACCTATCTGGATGACGCTGTGCAAGACAAAGCCGAAGTCTTCATAGAGTTCGCGCAGCCCTTGCCGATCCGCAACACAATCCAGGCGAAGGTGGTCGCGTCCGAGTTGCCCGGCGCGGCTGAGGGCATACGCCAGCAGCGCCTTCGAGACGCCCTGCTTCGCCCACGCGCGGCGGACCGCGAGCTTGTGGACGAAGGCCGAGCTGCCCGGCGGAATCTCGGGCCAGAAATAGGCGTCTTCCAGCTCGAACTTCATGACGCCGGCCACTTGCGTCCCTTCACAGGCGATGTGGAAAAGACCGTTGCAGGTGTCCCGCAGAACGCGCTCCTGCCCGATCTCGGCGGCCGACCACAGCGTCCGGCCCCCATCGGCGAGCCATTGTTCGGCTTCCTGCAGAACGGCTGCGATCTGGGGCGCGTCGGCGTCGCGCGCGGGCCGGATGTTCATGGCGCGGGAAAGTCCTTCTTCATGAACGAGAGATGAAAGCCCTGCACGTAATCGTCGATCCGCCCGAACTCCGCATAGCCTTGCTTCACGTAGAAGGGCCGAGCCTGCCACTCGAATGTCTCGAGCTTGGCATGTCGGGCGCCCAGCGTTCGCGCGCGCTCTTCGGCAGCCCGGAGCAGTTGCCCGCCCAGGCCACGCCCTCGGACGTCCTCTTCCACGAAGAGGATGTCGATGTGCAGCCAGTCCAGAAAGACGAAGCCGCGCACGCCGCCGACCAACCGCCCCGGGTCGCCCTTCGCGTTGAGCCAGACCGGCCTCGACTCCGGATACTCGCCGACAAAGTCGTAGTTGAAGCGACGCAGGCGCCGGCCAAGCTCGCCCGACCTCACTTCGCCCTCAGTCGGCTGGTAGATCTCGAATTCGTTCACGCGGCTCATCCTTCCAAATTCTTTGACGATGCACAGCTCAGTTGGCCAGCCCCGGCTTCTCGATCAACGCCTGCTCGCGCCTTCAGCCCGCCAGCTGCATGAAGCCGTCAAGCACGTTGACCGCGTTCACGCCGGCCGCCTCGACCGCGTAGCCGCCCTCGTAGACGAACACCGTCGGCAGCCCTGCGCGAGCGAGGTCTTCGCCGATGCGCAGGTAATCCTCGCTGCGCAGCGTGAAGCCGGAGATGGGATCGTCCGCGAAGGTGTCCACGCCCAGCGAGACCACCAGGGCGTCGGCGTGCTGGGCGGCGATACCGGCCAGCGCGGTGGCGAGCGCGACGCGCCAGGTGTCGAAGCCGCTGCCGCGCGGCAACGGCAGGTTGTGGTTGCAACCCGCACCGTCGCCCTGCCCGCGTTCGTCGGCATGGCCGAGGAAATACGGGTATTCGGTGCGTGGGTCGCCGTGGATGCTGGTGAAATGAACGTCGGCGCGCTCGTAGAAGATCGACTGCGTGCCGTTGCCGTGGTGGTAGTCGATGTCGAGCACCGCCACGCGCGCCATGCCGGCTTCGCGAAAGGCCTGCGCGGCAATGGCGGCGTTGTTGAGAAAGCAGTAGCCGCCGAAGAAGTCGGCGCCGGCGTGGTGGCCGGGCGGCCGTGTCAGCGCGAAGGCGGCGCGCTCGCCCTGCGTCACCGCTTGCACGGCCGCCGCGGCGCAATCGGCGCCGGTGCGCGCCGCGGTCCAGCTGCCGGCGGTGAGCGGCGTGCCGGCATCGAAGGAGAACAGGCCGAGCCGGGCGACGAAGTTGTCGGGCAGCACGTCGCTGCGAAAACCGCGCGTCGGCCAGTACGAGGGCAAGGCATCGCGCGCGGCGTTGGCCGGGTCGAGCGCCAGCCACTGCGACCATGCGCCCTGCAGGAAGTCGAGGTAGCGCGGCGTGTGGATGCGCGCGAGCAAGCTATCGGCCGCGGCGGCGGACGGCGCCTCGATGCGGCCGAAGTGCCGGCGCAGCAGCTCGGCGCGCACCACCTCGGCGCGCGCCGGCACCTCGAAGCAGGGCACCAGCGCGCCGCGGAACATCTCCACTTTGCCGTGGTGCAAGGCATGGTCGGGGTTGTAGACGGTGAGCATGGCGCGATCATCGCATCGGCCCTCGAAACTGCTAAGGTGCGGCCCCGGCCTCGCGCGCGGCGGGCCGCATCTTCGAAAGAACACGCCACCATGATCGAGGTCTACACCGCCAACACGCCCAACGGCGTGAAAGTCACCATCGCGATGGAAGAGCTGGGCCAGCCCTACACGCTGCACCGCGTGAAGCTGTCCGAGAACGAACAGAAGTCGCCCGCCTTCCTGCAGCTCAACCCGAACGGGCGCATTCCGGCCATCGTCGACACCGAAGGGCCCGAGGGCGCGCCGCTGCCGGTGTTCGAGAGCGGCGCCATCCTCATGTACCTGGCGGAGAAGTTCGGCGGCCTGCTGCCCAAGACGCCGGTGCGGCGCATCGAGGCGATCGAGTGGACCTTCTTCCAGGCCGCGGGCATCGGCCCGATGTTCGGCCAGTCGGGCGTGTTCCGCCGGCGCGAGGAGCCGATCGAGTTCGCGCTCACGCGCTACCGCGACGAAAGCCAGCGGCTGACCGAGGTGCTCGAATCGCGCCTGAAGGACAACGCCTTCCTGGCCGGGCCCGAGTTGTCGATCGCCGACATCGCCCACTTCGGCTGGCTCGACAACGGCGAGAAGTACGCGGGCATCGACCTCGCGGCACTGCCCGCGGTGCGGCGCTGGCGCGACGCGATGCGCGCGCGGCCGGCCTTTCAGCGCGGACTTGAGGTATTGCGCTGAAGGCGGCGCCGGCCCCGGCGCCGCCGCTTTGCTGACAATTTTGTCAGTTGCCTGACAGCGTGGCGTCGGCCTCCCCTGCCTACAGTGGCCGGCAAGGGAGCCTTGCGCCATGCCGTCCAGTCCGTTGCCGTCCACTCGAATCCGATTTGCCCTGCCGCTGCTCGGCGCCACCGCGCTGCTGCTCGCCGGCTGCGCCGTCGGCCCCGATTACGTGCGGCCCGACGCCGCACTGAGCCCCGCCGCGCTGCAGGGCTTCAAGGAAGACGGCCCCTGGCGCGCCGCCGCGCCGGCCGACATCGACCCCCACACACCGTGGTGGACGGCGTACGGCGACCCGCAGCTCAGTGCCCTGGTGACGCAGGCCGACGCCGCCAACCAGACCCTGCAGCAGGCCGAGGCGCAATACCGCCAGGCGCAGGCGCTGGTGCAGAGCGCTTCCTCCGCCTTCTATCCCACCGTCGGCCTCGATGCTTCGGGCGGGCGCGGGCGCAGCAAGACCGATGGCGTGTCGACGCTGGGCAACAGCCACGCCTGGTCGCTGCAGGCCTCGTGGGAGCCCGACCTGTGGGGCCGCGTGCGGCGCACCGTCGAGGCGGCCAACGCGGGCGCCGAGGCCAGCGCCGCCGACCTGGCCGCGGCCCGCCTGGGCGTGCAGGCCGCGGTGGTGAACAACTACATCCAGCTGCGCCTGAGCGACCAGCAGAAGGCGCTGTACGACACCACGCTGGAGGGCTACCGCAAGTCGCTGCAGCTCTCGCAGGCGCAGTACCGCGCCGGCGTGGTGATGCGCTCCGACGTGGCGCTGGCGCAAAGCACGCTGGCCGCCGCCGAGGCGCAGGCGGTCGACGTCGAGCTGACGCGCCGCCAGCTCGAACACGCGCTGGCGGTGCTGGTCGGCAAGACGCCGGCCGACTTCTCGGTGGCGCCGGCGCCGATGGCGGTGAAGCTGCCGCAGGTGCCGACCGGCGTGCCGTCCATGCTGCTGGAGCGCCGCCCCGACATCGCCAGCGCCGAGCGCCGCGCGGCCGCCGCCAACGCGCAGATCGGCGTGGCGCAGGCCGCCTATTACCCCGACCTGTTGCTGAGCGCGGCCGGCGGCTTCAGCGGTGCCGGCCTCAGCTCGTGGGCGGCGGCGCCGGACAAGGTCTGGGCGCTCGGCTTCGCGCTGGCCGGCACGCTGTTCGACGGTGGCCAGCGCGAGGCGCAGACCGCGCAGGCGCGCGCCGCCTTCGACGCCGCCGCCGCCGGCTACCGCCAGACCGTGCTGGCCGGCTTCCAGGAAGTGGAAGACAACCTCGCGGCGCTGCACCAGCTGGCGCAGGCGCGCGAGGCGCAGCAGCGCGCGGTCGATGCCGCGCACGATTCCGAACGCGTGCTGCTGAGCCAGTACCGCGCCGGCACCACCACCTACCTCGCGGTGATCACCTCGCAGGCGCTGGCCCTGTCGGCCGAGCGCACCTCGCTGGCGCTGCAGGCGCGCGAGTACGCCGCCAGCGTGGCCCTCATCAAGGCGGTGGGCGGCGGCTGGGATGCCAGCCAGATGGACAACGCGACGGCGCGCACCTCGCCGCCGCCGGACCGCGCGGCCGCCGCCGGCCCCACCACCGATCGCGTCGCCGACGCGCACTGAGCTCACCCGCCCGGCGCACCGCCACCTCGCTCGCCACCGACGCACGCCCTGCGCCCCTCCTTTTCACCCGCCGACGCTTCCGGCACCGACAGCAACGCACCACGATGGACACCTCGGACCACGCCTCGAACTCCCCGCTGCCCGCCCGCCGATCCGGGCCTTCGCGGCGCGCCATCGGCATCGCCGTGGTGGCGCTCGTCATCGCTCTCGCGGTGGCCGTACCGGCGCTGCGCCGCCACAGTGCCGACGCCGCGCAGGCCTCGGCGCACGCCGCCGCCCCGGCCGCGGTGCCGGTGCGCACCGCCCACGTCGCGCAGCGCAGCATGGACATCGCGGTCAGCGGCGTCGGCGGCGTGCTGCCGGTCTCCAGCGTCACCGTGCGCACGCGCATCGACGGCCAGCTCGACCGCGTCGACTTCAAGGAAGGACAGGACGTCAAGGCCGGCCAGGTGCTGGCGCACCTGGACGCGCGCACCTTCGAGGCGCAGGTCCAGCAGATCGAGGCGCAGCGCGCCAACCACGCGGCGCAACTGGCCAATGCCCAGGCCGACCTGCGTCGCTACAACGACCTGATCAAGGAAGACGCGACCACGCGCCAGACGCTCGACACGCAGGCCGCCACCGTGCGCCAGCTGCAGGCCACGCTGCAGAACGACGACGCGCAACTGAGCTACGCCCGCGTGCAGCTGAGCTTCGCCACCATCAAGGCGCCGATCTCCGGGCGCGTGGGCGCGCGGCTGGTCGACCCCGGCAACATCGTGCACACCACCGACGCCGCCGGGCTGGTGGTGATCAACCAGATCGATCCGATCGCGGTGCAGTTCTCGCTGCCGGAGAGCCAGTTCCAGGCCGTCAATGCCGCGCTGCGCGCCGGCCAGCCGCTGCGCGTGCAGGCGATCGACCGCGGCACGCGTGAGGTGCTGGGCAACGGCGACCTGGTGCTCTTGAACAACCAGATCGACGTGGCCACCGGCACCATCGCGCTGAAGGCGCAGTTCGCCAACGCGCAGCACACGCTGTGGCCGGGCCAGGCGGTCGACGCACGCCTGGTGCTGGGCGCGCAGGCGAACGCGCTGACCGTGCCCTCGGCGGCCGTGCAGCGCAGCCAGGACGGGCTTTTCGCCTATGTCGTGGGCACCGACAACAAGGTGCACGCGCAGCCGATCGAGGTCAGCGGCAGCGCGGACAACCTGTCGATCGTGGGCAAGGGCCTGTCGGCCGGCGAACGGGTGGTGGTCGACGGCCAATACCGCCTTGCGCCCGGCGCGCTGATCAGCGAGACCCCCGCGAAGTCGGATGAAACCGGCGCCGCCGGCATGGCAGGCCAGCCCGGCGCCACGCCCGAAGCCGAGGCGGCGCGCCCAGTGGCCAAATCCGGAGCGCGTTCATGAGCATTTCCGCCGCCTTCATCAAGCGCCCCATCGGCACCTCGCTGCTGGGCATCGCGCTGCTGCTGATCGGCATGGTGGCCTGGCCGCTGCTGCCGGTGGCGCCGCTGCCGCAGGTCGACTTCCCGACCATCCAGGTCACCGGCAAATTGCCCGGCGCCAGCCCCGAGACCATGGCGGCCAACGTGGCGCAGCCGCTGGAGCGCCAGTTCTCGCTGATTCCGGGGCTCGCGCAGATGACCTCGACCAGTGCCCTCGGGCTGACGCAGGTGACGCTGCAGTTCGACCTGAACCGCGACATCGACGGCGCCGCGCTGGACGTGCAGACCGCCATCAACGCAGCCACCGGCCAGCTGCCCAAGAACCTGCCGAGCCCGCCGAGCTTTCGCAAGATCAACCCGGCCGACAGCGCGGTGCTGATCCTGGCGGTGCAGTCGCCGGTGCTGCCGCTGATCGAGGTCAACGACTACGCCGACAACGTGCTGGCGCAGCAGATCTCGCGCATCTCGGGCGTCGGCCTGGTCAACATCTATGGCTCGCAGAAGCCCTCGGTGCGCGTCCAGGTCGACCCGGCCAAGCTCAAGTCGCTCGGCCTCAGCCTGGAAGACGTGCGCGGCGTGATCGCCACCACCACCGTCAGCGCACCGACCGGCACGGTCGACGGCGCGCAGCAGGCCTTCAACGTCTACACCAACGACCAGCTGACCAAGGCCGCGCCGTGGAACAACGTGGTGCTGGCCTGGCGCAACGGCGCGCCGATCCGCGTGCGCGACCTGGGCGTGGCGGTGGACGGCCCGGAAAACGCCAAGATCGCCGCCTGGGGCTTCGGCGGCGGCGGCGCGCCCGAAGGTGCCGACTTCAAGGACGGCCGCACCATCCTGCTGGCCATCACCAAGGAGCCGGGCGCCAACGTGATCGAGACGGTCGACCGCATCCAGGCTGCGCTGCCGCGCCTGAAGGCGTCGATTCCGCCGAGCGTCAGCGTGAACACGCTGATCGACCGCACGCAGACCATCCGCGCCTCGGTGAAGGACGTGGAGTTCACGCTGCTGCTGTCCATCGCGCTGGTGGTGATGGTGATCTTCGTGTTCCTGCGCAGCGTCACCGTGACGCTGATTCCCAGCGTCACGGTGCCGCTGGCGCTGCTGGGCACCTCGGCCGTGATGTACGTGCTGGGCTACAGCCTGGACAACCTCTCGCTGATGGCGCTGACCATCGCGGTGGGCTTCGTGGTGGACGACGCGATCGTGATGCTGGAGAACATCTACCGCCACATCGAGGACGGCATGGAGCCGATGAAGGCGGCGCTGCAGGGCGCCGGCGAAATCGGCTTCACCATCATCTCGATCTCGGTCTCGCTGGTGGCGGTGTTCATCCCGCTGCTGCTGATGGGCGGCATCGTCGGGCGGCTGTTCCGCGAGTTCGCGGTGACGGTCACGCTGACCATCCTGGTCTCGGTGCTGGTCTCGCTGACGCTCACGCCGATGCTGTGTGCCAAGTTCCTGAAGGCGCATCCGCAGGGCAAGGACGGCGAGCCGGAAAAGCACGGCCGCATGTTCCAACTGTTCGAGGCCGGCTTCGACACGCTGCTGCGCGGCTACAAGCGCGGGCTGGACGTGGTGATGCGCCACCAGTTCGTGACCCTGCTGACCTTCATCGCCACGGTGGCGCTGACCGGCTGGCTGTTCGTCATCATTCCCAAGGGCTTCTTCCCGCAGCAGGACACCGGCTTCATCTTCGGCTCGGCGGTGGCGGCGCAGGATTCGTCGTCGGAGGTGATGCACGGGCGCCTGCTGGCGCTGGCCGACATCGTGCGCAAGGACCCGGACGTGTCCGCCTTCGGCATGCAGTCGGGCGCCAGCACCTTCAATTCCGGCAACATCTTCATGGGCTTGAAATCGAAGGAAGACGGCCGCACCGCCAGCGCCGACGAGGTGATCGCGCGGCTGCGTCCGCAGCTGGCCGCGGTGCCGGGCATCACGCTGTACATGCAGGCCGGGCAGGACATCAACGTGGGCGGGCGGCTGGCACGCACGCAATACCAGTACACGCTGATGGACACCAACCTGGACGAGCTGAACGCGTGGGCGCCCAAGCTGACCGACAAGCTGCGCAGCCTGCCGGAGCTGACCGACGTCACCTCCGACCAGCAGAACGGCGCACCCACCGCCTCGCTCACGATCGACCGCGAGCGCGCCGCCAGCTACGGCATCACGCCGGCGATGGTGGACGCGACCATCAACGACGCGATTGGCCAGCGCCAGGTGGCGCAGTACTTCACCCAGCTCAACAGCTACAACGTGATCCTGGAAATCACGCCCGAGCTGCAGGGCGACCTGAACCTGTTCGACAAGCTCTACATCAGCTCGCCGGCCACCGGCCAGCAGGTGCCGCTGTCGACCTTCGTCAAAATCGACACCACCAAGACCGGCTACCTGTCGATCAACCACCAGGGCCAGTTCCCGGCGGTCACGGTGTCGTTCAACCTGAAGCCGGGCTACGCGCTCGGCCAGGCGGTGGAAGCCATCGGCCAGGCGCAGCGCGAGATGGGCGTGCCGCCCACGCTCAGCGGCACCTTCCAGGGCACGGCGCAGGCCTTCGGCGAATCGCTGCGCACCCAGCCCTACCTGATCGCCGCGGCGCTGATCGCCGTGTACATCGTGCTGGGCCTGCTGTATGAGAGCTACATCCACCCGCTGACCATTCTCTCGACGCTGCCCTCGGCCGGCGTGGGCGCGCTGCTGATCCTGATGGCCGGCGGCTACGACCTGAGCGTGATCGCGCTGATCGGCATCATTCTCCTGATCGGCATCGTGAAAAAGAACGGGATCATGATGGTCGACTTCGCGCTGCACGCCGAGCGCGACCGCGGCATGGCGCCGCAGCAGGCCATCGTCGAGGCCTGCCTGCTGCGCTTCCGCCCGATCATGATGACCACCATGTGCGCTCTGCTGAGCGGCCTGCCGCTGATGCTGGGCCACGGCTCGGGCTCCGAATTGCGCCGGCCACTGGGCTACGCGATGGTCGGCGGGCTTATCCTCTCGCAGATGCTCACGCTGTTCACCACACCGGTGATCTACCTCTACCTCGACCGCGCGCACCACTGGTACGTGCGGCGCAAGGCGGCGCGCGCGGCCCGCAAGGGCGTGGCGGCGCCGGTGATCGACGCGCACGGCGCCCCCGCCCAGCCATGACAACCGCCCCGCAACCATGAGAGTGCTGATTGTCGAAGACGAGCGCAAGACGGCCGAATACCTCTACCAGGGCCTGACCGAGCAGGGCTGCACGGTCGACCTGGCGCATGACGGCATCGACGGCCAGCACATGGCCGTGCACTTCGACTTCGACGTGATCGTGCTCGACGCGATGCTGCCCGGCATCGACGGTTTCGAGGTGCTGCGCTCGTTGCGCGCGGTGAAGGGCACGCCGGTCATCATGCTGACCGCGCGCGACGGCGTGGAAGACCGCGTGCGCGGCCTGCGCGACGGCGCCGACGACTACCTCGTGAAGCCCTTCTCCTTCATCGAACTGCTGGCCCGCCTGCAGGCGCTGACGCGGCGCGGCCGCACGCAGGAGGCCACGCTGCTGCGGGTGGGCGACCTGCAGGTCGACCTTATCAGCCGCAAGGCGGTGCGCGCCGGCCAGCGGCTGGAGCTGACCGCCAAGGAATTTGCGCTGCTGGCGCTGCTGGCGCGCCGCCAGGGCGAGATCCTGTCCAAGACCGCCATCGCCGAGCTGGTGTGGGACATGAATTTCGACAGCCACACCAACGTGGTCGAGGTCGCCATCAAGCGCCTGCGCGCCAAGATCGACGCGCCTTTCGTGCAGCCGCTGCTGCACACCATTCGCGGCATGGGCTACGTGCTGGAAGAGCGGGACAACGCCGCGCCCGCAGCGAGTACCGCCGCCGGAGAATGAACCCGCGCAAGTCCATCGCGTTCCGGCTGGCGGTGATGTTCGCCGTCGCCTCGCTGGTGGCTTTTGCGCTGATCGGGCTGGCGCTGCACAACGTGCTGGGGCGCGAGCTGGCGCGGCATCAGCGCGAACAGGTGCAGAACCGGCTGGAGGACGTGCGCTTCCTGCTGGTGCACGGCCGCTCGCCCGAATTGGCGCAGCGGGCGCGCGAGAAGATCGAATCGCTCACCACCGACAACACCACCAGCCGCTTCTGGATGTGGAGCGACGACCCGCGCTTTCGCTATGGCGCCGGCGTCGAGGAAGTGGTGGCGCGCACGCGCGGCAAGACCGACGTGGTCGACCTGCCGCTCGGGCCAGACGGCCGCATGATGGCGGTGCTGGGCGAAGACCTGCCGCCCACGCCGGTGCGCCCGGCGGTGCGCCTGATGGCCGGCGTCGACGCCCTCTCCTTCGAGCAGACGCTGCGCACCTTCGAGAACTCGCTGATCGGGCTGACGCTCGGCGGCGCCTTGCTGGTGGCACTGCTGGGCTACTGGATCGCGCACCTCGGGCTGCGCCCAGTGCAGCGCCTGTCGGCCGACGCGCAGCGCATCGGCCCCGACAACCGCGGCCAGCGCCTGCAACTGGGGCGCGTGCCGAGCGAGCTGTCGGACCTGGGCACCTCCTTCAATTCGGCGCTGGACCGGCTCGACGCCGCCTACCGCCAGCTGGAGACCTTCAACGCCGACGTGGCGCACGAGCTGCGCACGCCGCTGGCCAACCTGATCGGCCAGACGCAAGTGGCGCTGGCGCGCCGCGAGCGCGATGCGGCGCAGCTGCGCGACGTGCTGCAGAGCAACCTGGAAGAACTGGAACGCCTGCGCGCCATCGTCGCCGACATGCTGTTCCTGGCGCGCGCCGAACAGGGCGAGCGCGCCGGCCGGCTGACACAGGCCTCGCTGGCGGCGGAGGTCGGCAAGACGGTGGAGTTCTTCGAGATGCTGCTCGACGAGGACCACCTGAAGGTCGAGATCGAGGGCGATGCCATCGCCCCCATCGAGACCGCGCTGTTCCGCCGCGCGCTGAGCAACCTGCTGCACAACGCCATCCAGCATTCGCCGCCGGGCTCACGCATCGTGGCGCACATCGCCCCGCACGGCGACGAGGTGGAAGTGTCCTTCTCCAACCCGAGCGCGCACATCGCGCCCGAGCAGATCGAACGCCTGTTCGACCGCTTCTACCGCGTCGACGCCGCGCGCCGCAACAGCGATGAAAGCCATGGCCTGGGCTTGGCGATCGTGAAAGCCGTGGCGGCCATGCACGGCGGCCGCGTGATGGCGCAGTTCGACCATGGCGTGGCGACCATCGGTTTCAGCGTGGCTGTCACGCCCCCCGTTTGAACGGCTCCCGCCTGGCTGGCTCCCTCTCCCCCTGGGAGAGGGTTGGGGTGAGGGCACCGGGCCTCACCGATCGCCCTGCGCTTGCCACCGCCTGCCCTCACCCTGCCCTCTCCCAGAGGGAGAGGGAAAGATCGGGTTCAAGCCGCCGCGCATCGCATGCCATCGGGTCTTGCTCCCTCTCCCCCTGGGAGAGGGTTGGGGTGAGGGCACGCGCGGCGCAACCGGCGCGCCCACAACGTCAGCGCGCCAGCACCGGCGCCAACGCCACCCCGGTGTGCGTGCCGATACGCACCACCTCTTCCGGCGCCGCCGCCGCCACCACGCGCCCCCCGGCGTCGCCGCCTTCGGGCCCCAGGTCCAGAATCCAGTCGGCCTCGGCGATCAGGTCGAGGTCGTGCTCGATCACCACCACGCTGTGCCCGCCATCGACCAGCCGGTGCAGCACGTGGATCAGCTTTTCGACGTCGGCCATGTGCAGCCCCACGGTCGGCTCGTCCAGCACGTACAACGTATGCGGCGCCTTGTTGCCGCGCCGCGTCACGTCGTCGCGCACCTTGGAGAGTTCGGTCACCAGCTTGATGCGCTGCGCCTCGCCACCGCTGAGCGTGGGCGAGGGCTGGCCGAGCGTGAGGTAGCCCAGCCCCACGTCTTTCAGCAACTGCAGCGGGTGGCTGATGTTGGGCATGCTGGCGAAGAACTCGACCGCCTCGTCGACCTCCATCTGCAGCACGTCGCCGATGCTCTTGCCGCGCCAGCTGACGGCCAGCGTCTCGGGGCTGAAGCGCGCACCGTGGCAGCTTTCGCACGGCACCTTCACGTCCGGCAGGAAGCTCATCTCGATGGTGCGCACGCCGGCGCCCTCGCACACCGGGCAACGTCCGTCGCCGGTGTTGAAGGAGAAGCGGCCCGGCGCATAGCCGCGCGCCTTCGCTTCCAGCGTGTCGGCGAAGAGCTTGCGGATGGTGTCCCAGAAACCGATGTAGGTGGCCGGGCAACTGCGCGGCGTCTTGCCGATCGGGGTCTGGTCGACTTCCAGCACGCGGTCGATGCTTTCGTAGCCGTCCACGGTGCTGCAGCCCGACCAGGCCGGGCGCTTGCCGGCGGCATCGGCATCGCGCCCGGCCTTGGTGCTGCGCTGCTGCACGATGGCCTGCACGTTGGCCAGCAGCACGTCGCGCGCCAGCGTCGACTTGCCGGAGCCACTGACGCCGGTCACCACCACCAGCCGGCGCAGGGGGATGGTGGCGGTGACGTCCTTCAGGTTGTGCAGGTCGGCGCCCTGCACCGTGAGCCACGGGTTGGCTTCCTCCGGGAGCAAGACCGGGCGACGCGGCTGCAAGGGATGCCGGATCGCATCGCGCAGGTAGCGCCCGGTCAGCGATTCGCTCGACTTCTCGATGTCGGCGATGGTGCCCTCGGCCACCACGCGGCCGCCGCGCTTGCCGGCGCTGGGGCCGATGTCGATCACGTGGTCGGCGCGGCGGATGGTGTCCTCGTCGTGCTCCACCACCACCAGCGTGTTGCCCTTCTCGCCCAGCTTGTGCAGGGCATCGAGCAGGATCTGGTTGTCGCGCGCATGCAGGCCGATGGTGGGTTCGTCCAGCACGTAGCACACGCCCTGCAGGTTGCTGCCGAGCTGCGCCGCCAGCCGGATCCGCTGCGCCTCGCCGCCGGACAGGGTGGGGGCGCCGCGGTCCAGCGTGAGGTAGCCGAGCCCGACTTCTTCCAGGAATTCGAGTCGGCTCCTGATTTCGGGCACCAGGTCGCGCGCGATCTCGGCTTCGCGGCCTTGCAGCGCGAGCGTGTCGAACCAGCGGCGCACGTCGGTGACGCTCAAGCGGGCGATGTCGGTGATGGAGACGCCGATGCCCTCACCCCGGCCCTCTCCCAGAGGGAGAGGGAGAAAGTCAGACGCCCTCTCCCCTCCGGGGAGAGGGTTGGGGTGAGGGGCAGCCCCACCGCCGAACAGCACCGCCCGCGCCGTCGCGTTCAGCCGCGCGCCCTTGCAGCTCGGACAAACGACGTCGCCCACATCCTCCACTTCCGGCTCCGCAAAGGTCTGCTCGCGCCCGCGCTGGTCGTCGGCCAGCACCGAGTCGTCGTAGACCTTGCGCTGGTCCTTGGTCAGCTTGACGCCGGTGCCCACGCAGTCCGGGCACCAGCCGTGCTTGCTGTTGTAGCTGAACAGGCGCGGGTCGAGCTCGGCGTAGCTGGTGCTGCACACCGGGCAGGCGCGCAATGTTGAATAGACATGCGTGCGGCCGATGCCCTGCGTCGCGCCGCCGCTCTCCATCGCGCCGCGCAGGCCGTCGAGTTCGCTCAGCACGTGCACCACGCCCTTGCCGTGCTCCAGCGCGCGGGTCAGCGCCTGGCGCAGCGCCGCTTCGTTTTCCGGCAGCACGTCGAGGCTGGCCACCGGCAGCTCGATGCTGTGTTCCTTGAAGCGGTCGATGCGCGGGAAGTGGGTGGTCGGCAGGAAGGCGCCATCGACCCGCAGGTGCGAGTAGCCGCGCGGGCGCGCCCAGTCGGCCAGCTCGGTGTAGACGCCCTTGCGGTTGCTCACCAGCGGCGCCAGCAGGCCGATGTGCTGGCCGCGGAAGTTCTTCAGCAGTTGCGCGGCGATGCTGTCCGGCGTCTGCGGCTGCACCGCCGTGCCGTCGTGAATGCAGTGCTGGATGCCCAGCTTGACGTACAGCAGGCGCAGGAAGTGCCAGACCTCGGTGGTGGTGCCCACCGTGCTCTTGCGCCCGCCGCGCGACAGGCGCTGCTCGATCGCCACGGTCGGCGGAATGCCGTACACCGCATCCACTTCCGGCCGCCCGGCCGGCTGCACGATGCTGCGCGCGTAGGCGTTGAGCGATTCGAGATAGCGCCGCTGCCCTTCGTTGAACAGGATGTCGAAGGCCAGCGTCGACTTGCCCGAGCCGCTGACGCCGGTGACCACGCTGAACTGCCCGCGCGGGATGTTGACCGACAGGTTCTTCAGGTTGTGCTCGCGCGCGTTGACGATCTCGATCGCATCGCGCCCCGGCGCCGGCAGCGCGTGCGCGGCATAGGCGCGCAGGTTCTTCTCGGCCACCTTGTAGGCGCCCGGGCCGATGGTCGATTCGTAGTCGGCCAGCGCGGCGCCGGTGAGCGAGGTCGGATGCTCGCGCACGCTCTCGGGCGTGCCCTCGGCCACCACCTGGCCGCCGCCGTCGCCGCCTTCGGGGCCAAGGTCGATCAGCCAGTCGCTGGCGCGGATGACGTCGAGGTTGTGCTCGATCACCACCAGCGAGTGGCCGGCGTCGAGCAGCTTGCGCAGCGCGCGCATCAGGCGCGCGATGTCGTCGAAATGCAGGCCGGTGGTCGGCTCGTCGAACAGGAACAGCGTGCCCTTGCGCGCTAGCGGCTGGCGCGACTTGCTGGCGGTGTTGGCGGCCTCGGCCAGGAAACCGGCCAGCTTGAGGCGCTGCGCCTCGCCGCCGCTGAGCGTGGGCACCGGCTGGCCGAGCTTCACGTAGTCGAGGCCGACATCGACGATGGGCTGCAGCACGCGCAGCACTTCACGGTCGTTGCCGAACACGGCAGCGGCTTCGGCCACCGTCAGGTCGAGGATGCCGGCCACGTTCAGCGTGCGCCCGCCGCGCTCGACCGTCACTTCCAGGATCTCCGGGCGGTAGCGCTGGCCGTCGCAGTCCGGGCAACGCAGGTACACGTCGGACAGGAACTGCATCTCGACATGCTCGAAGCCCGAGCCGCCGCAGGTCGGGCAGCGCCCGTCGCCGCTGTTGAAGCTGAACTTGCTGGCGGTGTAGCCGCGCTGCTTCGAGAGCGGCGCGGTCGACAGGATCTCGCGGATCGCGTCCCAAGCGCCGACGTAGCTGGCCGGGTTGGAGCGCGCGGTCTTGCCGATCGGCGACTGGTCGACGAACACCGCTTCGCTCAGGTGGTCGGCGCCCAGCAGGCGGTCGTGCGCACCGGGCGCCTCGGTGGCCTTGCCGAAATGGCGCATCAGCGCCGGCGCCAGCACGTCCTGGATCAGGGTGGATTTGCCCGAGCCGCTGACGCCGGTGACGCACACCAGCCGCTGCAGCGGAAACTCCACCGTGACGTTGCGCAGGTTGTGCTCGCGCGCGCCTTCGAGAATGAGGCGCGGCGTGGCGTCGCTCACGACACGCTTGAAGCCCATGCCGATGTGCTTGCGCCCGCCGAGGTAGGCGCCGGTGAGCGTGTCGGCATTGCGCAGGTCGTGCGTGCTGCCGTCGAACACGATCTGGCCGCCGCGCACACCCGGGCCCGGGCCCATGTCGATGATGCGGTCGGCCGCCAGCATCACGGCCGGATCGTGCTCCACCACCACCAGCGTGTTGCCCGCATCGCGCAGGCGCAGCATGGCTTGCGTGATGCGGTTCATGTCGCGCGGGTGCAGGCCGATGCTCGGCTCGTCGAGCACGAACAGGGTGTTGACCAGCGAGGTGCCGAGCGCGGTCGTGAGGTTGATGCGCTGCACCTCGCCGCCGCTGAGCGTGCGGCTCTGGCGGTCCAGTGTGAGGTAGCCGATGCCGACGTCGTGCAGGTAGCGCAGGCGGGTGGTGATTTCTTCGAAGAGGAGCTTCAGCGCCTGCTGCTCGCCCTGTCTTGCCCCTTCCCCCTCTGGGGGAAGGCCGGGATGGGGGCTCGCAGCCTCACCAACCGCAACAACCCTGGCAGGCGCTGCGTGCCCCCACCCCTGCCCTCCCCCAGAGGGGGAGGGAGTCATGCCGGACATGCGATCAAAAAACCGCCGCAACCGCTCGATCGGCAACAGCATCAGATCATGCAGGCACAACCCAGGCAACGCCTCCAGCTGCGCCCGCGACCACTTCACGCCCACCGGCATGAAGCGCTTTGCCGGTTCCAGCACCGCATCCGCATCCGCCTTGCTGCCGATGCGCCACAACAGGCTTTCCAGTTTCAGCCGCGCGCCTGCGCAGACCGGGCACGGCGTGTAGCTGCGGTACTTGGACAAGAGCACGCGGATGTGCATCTTGTAGGCCTTGCTCTCCAGGTAGGCGAAGAAGCGGTGCACGCCGTACCACTGCTGGTTCCACTTGCCGTTCCAGTGCGGCGAGCCTTCGATCACCCAGCCCTGCTGCTCGGGCGTGAGCTTGGCCCACGGCGTGTCACGCGGGATGCCGGCGGCCTCGGCGTGGCGCATCAGGTCGTCCTGCGCTTCCTTCCAGGCCGGCGTCTGGATGGTCTTGATGGCGCCGGCGCGCAAGGTCAGGCGGTCGTTCGGAATCACCAGCCCCAGGTCGACGCCGATCACGCGGCCGAAGCCGCGGCAGGTGTCGCAGGCGCCCACCGCCGAGTTGAAGGAGAACATCGAGGGCAAGGGCTCGGCGTAGCGGATGTCGCTCTCTGGGCAATGCAGGCCGGTGGAGAAGCGCCACAGTTCGGGCGCGCCGCCTTCCTCGGGCGACAGTGCATACACCGTCAGGCGGCCGGCGCCGCGTTTCAGCGCGACCTCGATCGCCTCGACCACGCGGGCGCGCTCGGTGCCTTCGACGCGAAAGCGGTCGGCCACGACGTCGAGCACCTTCACCACCACATTGCCCCCGGCCGCGGCCGCCTTCTTGGCGCTGCCCTTGCCGCTGTCCGCTGGCGCCGGCCGGCTTTCCTCGCGCTCGGCCTGCACCCGCGTGAAGCCGCTGGCCGACAGCCACTGCGTCACTTCCTCGGCGCTGGCCGTGGCCGGCAGTTCGACCGGGAAAGTCAGCGCCAGGCGCGGGTTGCCCGCCGCCGCCGCGCGCGCCACCAGTTCGGCGTAGATCGAATCGGGCGTGTCGTGGCGCACCGGCAGCGCGGTCTCGCGGTCGAACAGCTGCGCCGCGCGGGCGAACAGCAGCTTGAGGTGGTCGTTCAGTTCGGTCATGGTGCCGACCGTGGAGCGCGAGGAACGCACCGGGTTGGTCTGGTCGATCGCGATCGCCGGCGGCACGCCTTCCACCTTGTCCACCGCCGGCTTGTCCATGCGGTCGAGAAACTGCCGCGCATAGGCCGAGAAGGTCTCGACATAGCGGCGCTGGCCCTCGGCATACAGCGTGTCGAACACCAGGCTCGACTTGCCCGAGCCGCTGGGCCCGGTCACCACCGTCAGCTCGCCGGTGCGAATGTCGAGATCGAGGTTGCGAAGGTTGTGCTGGCGCGCGCCGCGAATCCGGATGGAGCCCTGTGTCATGTGTGCCTTGCGGGGTGGGGCAAATATTCTAGGGAGAACGGCGCCGCGGCGCTGCCGGGCCGCGGCGATGGCCTTGCGCCCGCCATGCCGCACAGCACTTTCCCGTTCTGCACCGGCGCTTTCTGCTTTGTTCGTACGACGCTTGACAGGCCGCGGCGAGCCGCAGCGACATATGTCGCGCCATCGATTTGAAAGCCGCGCGCCCCTGCAGGCGCCGGCACGAGTTGGGCTAAGCTCGCGCGCATAAATCAAGCAAGTCAACAGGGAGTTTTGAATGAAGCAGCAACAGCTCGCCGACGGCGTGGTCATGAGCTTTCTCAATGACAGCGAAGGCCTCACCGTCACCCGCATCGATTTCGAGGCCGGCACCAGTGCCGCGCTGCACGAACATGCGTTCGAGGAAGTCAATTTCGCGCTGGACGGGCGCTTCGAGGTCGAGCTGGCGGGCAGCCGCTACGTGCTGACCAAGGGCACCTCGGTGCGCATCCCGCCCAACACGCCGCACAGCATCCGCAACCTCGCCGGCGAGGCCAGCCTGCTGTGCATCTGGCCGGCCGCCGTGAGCGCGATGAACATCCCGATCCGCGCCCGCGCCAAGGCCTGACGGGCCGCCCCTTTCACCCCCAAAAAACAAGGGCTCGCGGCCATGGCCGCGAGCCCTTGTGCACGTCCGCCGCGCGTGCGGCGGACGCTGGCGCCGGAGCGCGTTCAGTCGTTGGCGTAGATGTCCACGTTCTTGGTCTCGCGCACGAACAGCGTGCCCACCACCAGCGTGATGCCGGCGATGATGATCGGGTACCAGAGGCCGTTGTACATGTTGCCGGTGCTGGCCACGATGGCGAAGGCGGTGGTCGGCAGCAGGCCGCCGAACCAGCCGTTGCCGATGTGATACGGCAGGCTCATCGAGGTGTAGCGGATGCGGGTCGGGAACATTTCCACCAGCATGGCGGCGATCGGGCCGTAGACCATCGTCACCAGCAGCACCAGCCAGAACAGCATCGCCACGGTGAGCAGCTTGTTCATCTTGGCCGGGTCGGCCTTCGACGGGTAGCCGGCGAGCTTCAGGTCTTCGGCCAGGCCCTTCTTGAAGGTGGCGATTTCCTTGCCCGAGGCCTCGTCGAACTTGAGGTTCACGACGTTGCCGATGGGCGCCTCGATCGACTTGTCGCCGATCTTCACCACGGCCTTGGAACCGGGCGCGCCGGCCACGTTCTCATAGCTCACCGAGTTCTGCACCAGGTAGCGCTTGGCGATGTCGCAGGAGCTCTTGAAGTCGATCTCGCGGGCCACCGGGTTGCCCTGGAACGAGCAGGTTGCCGGATCGGCCGTCACCGTGACGCCGGCCGTGGCCTGCGCATGGGCCAGGTCGGGGTTGGCGGCTTCGGTCAGCATCTTGAAGGCCGGGAAGTAGGTGACCACGGCCAGCAGGCAGCCGGCCATGATGATCGGCTTGCGGCCGATCTTGTCCGACAGGGTGCCGAAGATCACGAAGAACGGCGTGCCGAGCAGCAGCGCGGCGGCGATCATCAGGTTGGCCGTGGTGGCATCGACCTTGAGCTGCGCCGTCAGGAAGAACAGCGCGTAGAACTGGCCGGTGTACCAGACCACCGCCTGGCCGGCGGTCAGGCCGACCAGCGCCAGGATCACGATCTTCAGGTTCTTCCACTGGCCGAAGGATTCGGACAGCGGCGCCTTCGAGGTCTTGCCCTCGGCCTTCATCTTCTGGAAGGCGGGCGATTCGCTCAGCGACAGGCGGATCCACACCGAGATGCCCAAGAGCAGGATCGACACCAGGAACGGCAGGCGCCAGCCCCAGTCGTTGAAGGCCGCTTCGCCCAGCGTCTCGCGCACGCCCAGGATCACCAGCAGGCTCAGGAACAGGCCGAGCGTGGCGGTGGTCTGGATCCACGAGGTGTAGGCGCCACGCTTGCCTTGCGGCGCGTGCTCGGCCACATAGGTAGCGGCACCGCCGTACTCACCGCCCAGCGCCAGGCCTTGCAGCATGCGCAGTGCGATCAGGATCACCGGCGCGGCCACGCCGATGGTGGCGTAGCTGGGCAGCAGGCCGACGATGAAGGTCGACAGGCCCATGATCAGGATGGTGACCAGGAAGGTGTATTTGCGCCCGATCATGTCGCCCAGGCGGCCGAACACGATGGCGCCGAAAGGACGCACCAGGAAACCGGCGGCAAAGGCCAGCAGCGCGAAGATGAAGGCGGCGCCGGCATCCAGGCCGCTGAAGAATTGCTTGGCAATGATCCCGGCCAGCGAGCCGTAGAGATAAAAGTCGTACCACTCGAAAACCGTGCCGAGCGAAGACGCAAAGATCACCTTGCGTTCTTCCGCCGTCATCGGCTGGGGTGCGCTCGACGGCTTCCCCCCGGGTGTCAAAGTTGCTGCCATTGCATCGTCTCCTGAGAAATTGCGGACCCGGGACGGGACCGTGCGGCATTCTTGGGGGACTGGCTGACCGCTTGCTTGCGCGAAACTGAACCGATTCTTACAAGTTCAGTGCAAACCCGCGTTCTCAATTTCGCGATGCAGGAATTCGACGCCAAATAGGCCGGTGTGCGGGCAATTCCCTAGACGCGCTTTTTCCGGGGAATCAGCGGTATTGCCCGGCGCTGATGAATTGGCCAAAGGTCTCGCACCACACCACCACCGTATTGAATTGCGCCGGATCGACCGCGGGCGGCATCGCGACCCTGAAATTGTCGAAGGTTTTCACGTCGCCAATGCGCACCATGCGGCTTTTCAATTGCAGGAATTGCGCCTCGGTCTGCACGAATTCCGGCGACAGGTAGAGCTTGTAGTCGGGCCCCGGCGCCAGCCGGCCTTCCAGCGTCACGGCCTCGCGGCTGACCGACACGGCGCCCTCGCCCCAATGCAGCATGTCGCTGCCTTCCAGGTCGCGCCGCAAGTGCGTCTTGAACGGTGCGCGCGCCGCCTCGGCCCGGATCTCGGCCAGCGCCGGCGAAGCCGGCGCCACGATGATCGGCAGCGCGTAGATGCCGGCGGCAAAGCCCAGGCCGAGCACCAGCGCGTGCGACAGCAGCAGCCACAACTTGTTCATGTCCAGCGCCGCAGCACGAAGGGCGCCGCGCACAGTGCGGCCCCCAGCAGCAGCTGGGCCCAGGTGGCCGAGACGAAGTAGGGAAACACCATCAGCAGCAGGCCGCACACCCATGGCAGCGGCGCGCGCTGCTTCTTGCCGTAGACGAAGAAGCCCAGCCCGATGGCGCCCCACAGGACACCCCAGTACAGCGCGCTTTCGGACATGGCGGGCTCGCTGCGGGCCGGGCCGTCAGCCCGGCAAGGCGGAAGGCCGCTGGTCGGCCCCGGCCCAGTCGGCACCGTCGAACCACGGGTCGCCCTGCAGGCTGGCGCGCAGCATCGGCAGGCTGTCCAGGCCCCAGAACAGGCGCCCGTCGGCCACGAAGGTCGGCGCGCCGAAGGCGCCGGCAGCCGCCGCCTCGGCGGTATTGGCCTTCAGCTGCGCCTTGACCGCGTCGCCGTTGACCTCGCGCGCCGGCGCCAGCAGCGCCGTGAGGGCCGCCAGCCGCGCCGGGTCGATTGCATCGGCGCCGCCGCGCCAGACTTCGCGAAAGATCGTCTCGGCGACATAGCGGCTGACTTCGCCGTCGCCCGAGGTGGCCAGCGCCAGCCGCAGGTGCGCCAGCGGGTTGTAGGGGTGCGCGGCCGGCATCTGCAGTGGCACGCCCAGCGACTGGCCCAGCCACAGCACGTGGCGGTAGGTCCATTGGCGCTTGGGCGGAATCTCGGCCGGCGCCTTGCCCCCGAGCTGGCGCACCAGCGCGCCCAGCAGCACCGGCTTGTAGTGCACGTTGTAGCTCAGGCCCTCCAGCGCTTCGGGCAGGCGCTCGAAGGCCAGGTAGGCGTAGGGCGAGATGAAGTCCAGGTAGAAGGTGATCTGTTTCATGGGGTGTCCGAAGGCTGCGGTGCGCGGCGGCTCAATCCCACGCCACCTGTTCGCCGCGCGCCTCGAGCTGGTCGAGCACGGCGCGCTTGTCGTCGTCCTTCATCTGGCTCCACTGCGCGATCTCGTCGAGCGTGCGCAGGCAGCCCACGCACAGGCCGCTGGCCGGGTCCATCCGGCAGATCGAGACGCAGGGCGAAGGCACCGGCTGGGTGGCCTCGGCGGCGGCGGCCTGCATGGTTGCAACGCGGGCCATCGGCTCAGCCCTGCCCTTGCACAGCTTGCGCGGCTTGCGCCACATCGGCCACCGGCGCGCCGGTCAGGCGCTCCAGTTCCTGTGGCGTCAGGCGCACCACGGCGTGCGGGTGGCCGGCCGCGGCCCAGATCTCGCCAAAGCGGAACAGCTCGCGATCGATCAGCGTGACGGGGGCGGTGGCGTGCGCGAAGGGCGAGACGCCGCCAATGGAAAAACCGGTGCGCGCCTTGACGAAGTCGGCATCGGCGCGGCCGGTCTTGCCGACGATGGCCTCGACCTTCTTCTCGTCGACACGGCGGTCGCCCGAGGTCACGACCAGCACCGCCACGTCATCCGCCTTGCGCCGGAAGATGATGCTCTTGGCGATCTGGCCCACTTCGATGCCCAGCGCATCGGCCGCCTGCTGCGCGGTGCGCGCGGCGTCGTCGAGCATGCGCGGCGCGTGCGGGTGGCCGGCCTGCTGCAGCAGGCGCGCCACGCGCTGGACGGTTTCGGGAAAGGCATGAAGTTCGGCGCCGCACATGGTGATCGTTCAGGGCAGAGTGGAAAGAGGCTTTCCATTGTCGGCGTTCGGCCCGGCCACGGCGCGCTGCAATGCGGCGCGCGCCAGCAGGCGGGTGGAATCGAGCGTCGGCAGCGCCGCGTTGGCGTCGCTGATGATGAGCGGAATCTCGGTGCAGCCGAGCACCACCGCGTCGCAGCCCCGCGCCTTGAAGTCCTCGATCAGCTGCTGGAAGAAGGCCACGCCGGAGGGCTTGAAGAGGCCGGCCACCAGCTCGTCCATGATCAGGCGCCCCATCGCCTCGCACTGGGCGGGCGCCGGCCGCAGGCATTCGATGCCGTGCGCCGCCAGCTGCTCCGGATAGACCTCGCTGGCCACCAGCCAGGCCGTGCCGGTCAGGCCGAGCCGGCGAAAGCCGCGCCGCTGCGCCTCGGCCGCCACCACCTGCGCGATGTGCAGCCAGGGCAAGGGGCTGTGCGGCGCCACCAGCGGCCAGGCCTGGTGGATGGTGTTGTCCGGGCAGATCAGAACCTCGGCGCCGGCGGCCGCCAGGCGGCGCGCCGAATCGCGCATCAGCGCGGCCACGGCCGGCATGTCGCCGCGTTCGAGCGCCACCACGTAGTCGGCCAGCGAATGCGTGTGCATCGAGACCTGCGGATGCGCGTGCGCACCGAGCAGCGCCGGGCCTTCGGCGCACAGCGTGCGATAGCACAGGGCCGCGCCTTCGGCCGAACAGCCGACGATGCCGATGTGCAGCGGCGCCACCTTCATTCGCGCACCAGCGTCACGTGCGTCGCCGCCGGCGTGGCGACCTGTTCCTTCACCGTGTAGCCCAGCGCCGGCAGGTCGAGTCCGGCGAACAGGTTCTCGCCCACGCCCAGCAGCACCGGCGCGAAGGCCAGGTGCAGCTCGTCGATCAGCCGGGCCTGCAGGTAGGCCCGCACGGTGGCCACGCCGCCGCCGATGCGCACGTCCAGCGGGCCGGCCGCTTCACGCGCGCGCTGCAGCGCGGCCTCGATGCCGTCGGTGACGAAATGGAAGGTGGTGCCCCCTTCCATCACCAGCGGTTCGCGCGGGTGGTGGGTCAGCACGAACACCGGCACGTGGTAGGGCGGGTCCTCGCCCCACCAGCCGCGCCAGCTGGCGTCGGGCCAGGGCCCGCGCACCGGGCCGAACATGTTGCGCCCGAGGATCCATGCGCCCAGGCCCTGCATGGCGCGCGTGGCGAAGTCGTTGTCGATGCCGGTGCTGCCGCCGGCCGCGTCGGTGCCGTGCGTCTGCTGGAAGTTGCGCGTGGCAAAGACCCAGCGGTGCAACTCCATGCCGCGCAGGCCCAGCGGGTCTTGCTGGCTCTGCTGCGGCCCGGCGCCGAAGCCGTCGAGCGACAGGGAAAAGGCGTTGACGCGGACTTTCTGCATGGGGGCTCTCCTTGGCTTCTCAGGCGCCGCGGGCTTCGATCACCAGTTGGGTCTGTGTCACCACCGCGCACAGCTTGCCCTGCGCATCGGTGATGCGGGTCTGCCAGACCATGGTGGTGCGGCCGCGGTGCAGCGCCACGCTTTCGCCGTGCACCACCGTGCCCTGGCGCGCAGCGGCGATGAACTTGGTGCTCGAATCGGTGGTGGTGGTGTGCTTGCCCGGTGGCAGGTTGACCATCGTGCCGACCGCGCCCAGCGCATCGGCAAAGGCCATGTAGGCGCCGCCGTGCAGGATGCCGCCGGCGGTGCACAGGTCGGGGCGCACCGTGAGCTGCGCCGTCACCCGCTCGGGTTCCACCGCCAGCAGGCGCACCCCCATCAGGCCGGGGAAAAGCGGGTCGAGCAGGCTTTGCAACTGGGCGAGGTCCATCGGGCATGTCTCCATCGAGCGGGGTGACACAGGGGTGCGGCGAGGCAGGCCGCAGCATAGCGCCGGCTGATGCGCGCCGTTGCGCGCCGTTGGCGGCTGCACGTTGCGCACGCACCACGAAACGACCGTAATGGCAATGAGACTGGTTATCATTACGATCGTTCTAATTTGTGAGCACTCGTGCTTTTCGCCCACCGCGTGCCGTGATCTCGGCCCGCCCGGCCCGTCTCAGGACCCGTCCAATGCAAACAACCCAGCCCTCGTGGCCTGCCGACGCGCGCGGCCCGCTGACCCGATTGAGCCTGTGCATCGCCCTGGCGCTGCCGGCCCTGGCCGCCGCCCAGGAGGCCAAGACCTCGCTGCCCGCACTCACCGTGGAGGCCACCGGGCAGAGCGAGACCACCGAGGGCACCGGCTCCTACACCACCACCGGCGCCTCGCGCACCGCCACGCCGCTGGGCTTGAGCCTGCGCGAAACGCCGCAGTCGGTCTCGGTGGTGACGCAGCAGCGCATCGAGGACCAGGGCCTGCAGAACATCACCGACGTGATCAACACCACCACCGGCGTGTCGGTCAACCAATACGAGACCAGCCGCGCCCAGTTCGTGGCGCGCGGCTTCGAGATCAACACGCTCTTGATCGACGGCGTGCCCACCACCTGGGAACAGCCCTGGAGCGCGGGCGAAGTCTTCACCAGCCTGGCGATGTACGACCGGGTGGAAGTGGTGCGCGGCGCGACCGGCCTGACGACCGGCGCCGGCGACCCGTCGGCCGCCGTCAACCTGGTGCGCAAGCGCGCCAACAGCCCGGTCTTCGCGGGCAGCGTCGAGCTGGATGCCGGCAGCTGGGACCATGGCCGCGCGATGCTCGACCTGTCGACCCCGCTGAACGAGGCCAAGACCCTGCGCGCGCGGGTGGTGGCCGAGTACGACACCCAGAACAGCTACGTGCGCGGGCTGGGCAACGACAACGGCACGCTGTTCGCCACCTTCGAGGCCGACCTCGGCCCGCGCACGCTGCTGACCGCAGGCGCCAGCCACCAGAAGCTGGACACCCAGGGCCCGATGTGGGGCGGCCTGCCGGTCTGGTACGCCGAAGGCATCCGCACCGACTGGGACAGCTCCAAGTCCTCGGCCGCCGACTGGTCGCGCTGGGACACCGAGTACCAGACCTACTTCGCCTCGCTGGAGCACCGCTTCACCAACGACTGGCGCCTGAAGCTGAGCTACAACCACGGCGACCGCAAGGCCGATTCGCACCTGCTGTACCTGTCCGGCGCGCCCAGCATCGCCACCGGCCTGGGCATGTCGACCTTTGCCGCCTCCTACCTGGTGAAGACCAAGCAGGACGACTTCAGCGTGCAGACCAGCGGCTACGTGCCGATGTTCGGGCGCGACCACGAACTGGCCTTCGGCTACACCAGCTCCAGGCAGAGCTTCAACGCGCAGGACCGCGCCGCCACGCCCTCCTTCGGCATGGCCACCGATTTCAACAACTGGGACGGCTCGATGGCCGAGCCCGCCTGGGGTCCGTTGAGCCACTATGGCAAGAGCACCACGCGGCAGGACGCCGTCTACGGCGCGGCCCGCCTGAACCTGGCCGACCCGCTCAAGCTGATCCTCGGCGTGCGCCTGAACAACTATTCGAAGACCGGCGACGAGCTCTACAGCAACCCCTACGACCTCAACTACGACAACGAAGTCACGCCCTACGCCGGCCTGGTGTTCGACCTGAGCAAGGAACTGTCGCTCTACGGCAGCTACACCGACATCTTCCAGCCGCAGAGCGCGCGCGACATCGGCGGCAACTACATCGAGCCGATCAAGGGCGAAAGCTACGAGACCGGCATCAAGGGTGAATTCCTGGACGGCAGGCTCAACGCCTCGGCCGCCATCTTCAACATCCAGCAGAAGAACCTGGCGATCGCCACGACCGACACGCTGATCGGCCTGGGCGGCCTGCCCGAGACCGCCTACCGCCCGGCGGACGGCGCCACCAGCAAGGGCTTCGAGCTGGAGATGAGCGGGGAGCTGGCACCGGGCTGGAACGTCAGCGCCGGCTACACCCAGTACCGCCTGAAGGACAGCGACGGCGAAGAGGTCAACACCATCTATCCGCGCAAGCTGCTGCGCCTGTTCACCACCTACCGCCTGCAGGGCGGCCTGAGCGGCCTGACGCTGGGCGGGGGCGTCAACTGGCAGGGCGGCACCTACACCACCGCCATCAATCCGCTGGGCGCACTCGAGAAGATCGAACAGGACGCGTACGCCCTGGTCAGCCTGATGGCGCGCTACCAGTTCACGCCGCAGCTGTCGGCCCAGCTCAACATCAACAACCTGCTGGACAAGAAGTACTACGGCATGTTCGACGCCTACAGCCAGATCAACTACGCCGAGCCGCGCAACGCCGTGCTGACGGTGAAGTACAAGTTCTGAGCAAGGTGCCCGCCGGCCGGCGGCCTCAGCTGCCGGCGGAACGCGGCCCGAACATGATGATCCCCATGCCGACGAAGCAGACCGCGACGCCGATCCAGTCGCTGGCCGTCGGCGCCACCTTGTCGACCGCCCACAGCCACAGGATGGCGACGCCGATGTAGACGCCGCCGTAGGCCGCATAGACCCGGCCCGCGGCGGTGGGATGCAGCGACAGCAGCCAGGCGAACAGCGCCAGGCTGAGCGCCGCCGGCAGCAGCAGCCAGGCCGAGCGCCCCTGCCGCAGCACGAGGTACGGCAGGTAGCAGCCGACGATTTCCGCCAGCGCGGTGGCGATGAAGAGTCCCACGGTCTTGATGGCGTCCATGCGCGATTGTGCGCATGGCGAGTCGCCAGCGCGCCACACGCGCCACCCGGCGGCATGCGCCGGCGCGTAGCATCCGCGCCAACCATGCTGGCCGACACCTCCTTGCGCGAATGCGTTGCCGAGCGGCTGCGCCGCTTTGCGGTGCAGGCCCTGCCGGCGCCCAGCCTGCGCCGGGCCGCCGTGGCGCTGACCCTGATCGAGGAAGGCGACGGCGCCGCGCTGGCGGGCATTGCCACGCCGGCGCACTGGAGCCTGGCCGCCGCCGTGCTGCTGACGCGCCGCGCCGAGCACCTGCGCAACCACGCCGGCCAGTGGGCGCTGCCGGGCGGCAGCATCGACGCCGGCGAATCGCCGGAACAGGCGGCGCTGCGCGAGCTGCAGGAAGAAGTCGGCCTGCCGTTGCCGCCCGAGGCCATCCTGGGCCGGCTCGACGATTTCGTCACCCGCTCGGGCTTTGCCATCACGCCGGTGGTGATGTGGGGCGGCGCCGCGCGCGGCCTGCAAGCCAGCGCCGACGAAGTGGCCAGCATCCACCGCATTCCGCTGGCCGAATTCATGCGCGCCGACGCGCCCTGGCTCGACCCGATCGACGACAGCGCGCAGCCGGTGCTGCGCATGCCGGTCGGCACGCACTGGATCGCCGCGCCCACGGCCGCCTTTCTCTACCAGCTGCGCGAGGTCTGCATCGCCGGGCGCACCACCCGCGTGGCGCATTTCGAGCAGCCGCTGTTCGCGCGCCGATAGCCCTTCGCCGGCTTGTTAGCATCCGCGCCATTCATGCCCAGCGCCCACGGAAAAGCAGCGAGATCCAGCCCCTGGCTGCTGCTGCTGTCCGCCGTCGTCATCTGGGCCACCGGCACCGTGCTGGGCACCGCCCGGCAGACCGCGCGCTTCGTCGAGCGGGAACACACCGGCCTGCAGGTCGCGTTCGACACCGCCTACGCCGCGATCGTGCAGCGGCTGGACCAGAACGAAGCCCTGCTGGACGGCCTGGTGGCCCTGCTGCGCGCCAGCCGCGACCCGGCCTTTCGCGAACTGCACGCCTACGCCAACGAGATGCAGGCGCGCTACGCCCACGTGCACACCATCGGCTACCAGCCGCGCGTCGAGCTGGCGCAGCGGGCCGGCTTCGAGCAGGCCATGGGGCGGCAGCTGGGGCGGCCTTTCCGCATCCGCGACTTCGAGTTCGAGGGCGACCGGCGCTGGCATGAATCGCCGCCGCGGCCCTTCTACTTCCCGGTCACCATCATGGCGCCGCCGCTGCCCGAAGCACAGGAAGTGATCGGCTACGACGTCTACGCCGACACACGCTTTCGCAACGCCGTGGCGCTGTCGAGCCGGCTCGGCGCAGCGGCCTCCACGCTGCCCTTCGACCTGGTCGAGGGCGGGCGCGGCTACATCTTCCTGCGCGCGCTGACGCTCTCCGGCCAGGACGACGCCACGGCGCAGCCGCCCCAGCACCTGATCTCGCTGCTGATCCGCGCCGACCGCCTGTTTGCCGGGCTGCAGCTGCCCGAGGGCGCGCGCCTGAGCCTGACGCACCGCGGCGACACGCCGGCCGCCGCCGCCCTGATCGGCCAGCTCGGCCCCGCGGCCGACGCCGCGCCGCCCACCGGCGGCTGGCTGCCCGCCTTGCCGCCTTTGCGGCTTCATCACGCCTTCCCGTCCACCAGCCAGCCCTTCGAGCTGAAGCTGGAAGGGCGGCCGCGCTGGGAGGCCTTTGCCTGGGACATGTGGTCGCTGTGGGTGGTGCCCTGGACCGCGCTGGTGGTCGGCCTGACGATCGGCGCCGCCGTGCTGCGCCGCTCGCAGCGGCTGCGCCGGCAGGCGCAACACCGCACCGAGCTGGCCGAGCGCGCGCTGGCCACGACCGAGCTGCGCGCCGAAACCTCGCGCGCGCGCAGCCTGGACCAACTGGGTTCGGGCATCGCCCACGAGCTGAACCAGCCGCTCACCGCGGTCGTGAGCTACTGCCAGGCGGCGCTGCGCATCGTGCAGGCGCCCAGCGGCCTGTCGGCGGACAGCCACGCCATGCTGCAGGCCACGCTGCGCTCGGCGGCCGAGCAGGCGCTGCGCGCCGGCGAGCTGATCCAGCGCATGCGCACGCTGGTGCGCCAGCAGCCGGTAAAGATGGCGCAGGTGCTGCTGCAGGACCTGATCGCCAGCAGTTGCCGGCTGGAACGCGCGCACCTCGAAGCGGCCGAGGTCGAGCTCGTCACGCAGCTGCCGCAGGCGCCGGTGGTGGTGCAGGCCGACACGCTGCTGCTGGAACAGGTGCTGGGCAATCTGCTGCGCAATGCGGTCGAGGCGCTGGCGGCCACGCCACCTGAACAGCGCCGCATCGTGCTCGAACTGACGACCGATGCCGGCCATGCCCTGCTGCGCGTGCGCGACAACGGCCCCGGCATTGCGCCCGAACGCCGCGCCAAGGTGTTCCATCCCTTCCAGTCGTCCAAGCCGGGCGGCATCGGCATCGGCCTGGTGGTGTGCAGCGCCATCGTCGAGGCGCACGGCGGCACGCTGGCGCTGGAAGACGCCGATCCTTCTTCTTCGCATCCGGCAGGCGCCGGTGCCTGCTTCGTCATCCGCCTGCCCCTCCCCTCGCCACCATGAACCCGACCCCTGCCCTGATCTACCTGGTTGAAGACGACGCACCGGTGCGCGATGCGCTCGGCCTGCTGCTGCGCACCGTCGGCTACGAGGTGCGCGCGCACGCCGGCGCCGCCTCGTTGCTGGCCGAGGTCGACCCCGCCGCGCACGCCTGCATCGTGCTGGACATTCGGCTGCTGGGCATCAGCGGCCTCTCGCTGGCGGCCCAGTTGCAGGCCCGCGGCGTGCGCCTGCCGCTGGTCTTCATCTCGGCGCACGCCGACGTGCCGACCACCATCCAGGCCTTCAAGCTCGGTGCCATCGACCTGCTGCAAAAGCCGATCCACGAGCAGTCGCTGATCGATGCGGTCGAGCGCGCCCTGCAGCAGGACGCCGCCCACAAGGCCGTGGCGCACGACACGGCCGACCGCATGGCGCGGCTGCGCCTGCTGACCGAGCGCGAGATGGGCGTGCTGCGCAGCATTGCGCGCGGCAACACCAACCGCGAACTGGCCGACGCCTGGGGCGTCAGCACGCGCACGGTGGAATCGCACCGCGCCAACCTGCTCGACAAGCTCGCCGTGCGCCACACGCTGGAACTGGCGCCCTACGTCAGCCTGCTCGACGACGCCCCCTGACGACGGCGCCGACACAGCCCGCCTGTGGCGCCATGCCAACGCGCACCGACCGTGCGCATGCGCTGGAAGTGCCAACTTCTTCACGCCGCCCCCCGCCGCCCACGGCTTTTTCTGCGTAGTTCCCGAAGGCCGCCTTCGGTCTTCGCGGATAGCCAGCGGCGGCGCGCCTGCCTAAGCTCGCCGGCGCGCGCCGCTCCGCATTCCCGGCGCCGCACCGAAGGACCGTCCATCGACCATGCTCAGCCCCAGCCAGAAAGCGCACCTTCTGAAGAAGGCCGGTACGCCCGTGCCGCCCTTCCCGGCGCGCCGCATCCCGGTGGAGGAACGCTTCCTGCGCCCCGGCGCCAAGATCCCCAAGGAACAGCGCGATGCCGACACCGAGCAGCGCGCGGCGGTGGCCGTGTGGTCGCAGCAGGTGGAAGCGCTGTATGCGGCGCACCTCGCCCGGCGCAGCGCGACGTGCCTGGCGCAAGCGGCGCCTGAACCGCCCTGAGCCCGGTCTCGGGCGGCAAGAAGCGTTGACGCTTCGCTCAGCGCGAGGGCGTCTCGGCCTTGGAGCTGCGGATGCCCGCGATCTGCCCGCGCACGACCTTCCAGAAATTCTTGCTGTCGTCGAGCAGGCGCCAGGCGTTGGAGCGATGCGCCAGCACGCCGACCTCGGGCAGCGCCTCGCGCAGGTGGCTCAGGCCGAGCAGGCGGGTGTACTTGCGCACCGTGGCCGGGCTGTGGATGAGCAGCAGCACGCGCCAGCCGTACTGACGCCCGATCAGCAGCATGCCGATGGCGCTCTCGAGGTCGTTCAGCTCGCCCTGGAAGCCGTCGACCGCACGGTCGACGACCGACATGATCTGCTCATCGGTCATGGGCACAGGAGGACTCCCTCGCAAGGCGAAAAACGCGGATCTTAACTTCCGCCGATGGCGCGCCGGCGAAGCCTGGTAGCACCTGGGCGTGCCACTGCAGCATGACGGCATCGCCCTGCACGTGGGCAAGGATGGCATCGGCGTGATGGCAAACTGGTAGGACGCGAAACGCCTACTATCTCGCGCTGGCAACGCCTCCATCCGGCGCACAAAAGGCAACGATGCTGACCATTTCCGACCCCGACGGGCCACCGGCTTCCCGCCGTCCCCAGCGCAAGGCGCCAGGCCGCAGCGCCGGCGCCGCGCCGCCCTCGCTGGCCGAGCTCATGCAGGCCATCCGGGCCGCCATGCCGGCCTCGGCCAAGCAGCGCATCCAGCTGCATCACGCCGAGATCCTGGGCACCATGATGGCCATGGCCGAGCGCACGCCCGATGCCAACGCCATCCACAAGGCGCTGCTCGATGCGGGCCACGACATCGGCATGTCCAAGGTCTATCGCTCGCTCAAGCTGCTGCAGGAAACCGGGCTCATTCGCCATGGCTGGCTGCCCTCGCGCGGGAACCTGCGCGGCGTGTACGTGGTGGCCGACGACTCCGCCGAGGTGCCGGTCGATGCCAACGGCTGCTGCATTCTGTGCGGTGCGGCGCTGGCGCCGGGCGCAAAGCGCGCGGAGGCCGGCGCGCACCGCCCGTAGCCGGGCGCCCAAGCCGCGCATCGCGGCGCCAAGACGATCGCGGGCAGAATGCGGGCCGCTGGCAACGCCGCCAGCGCCGCCCTTTCCACCGACCCGACATGTTCCAGGCCTTCGTCGCAACCGCTCGTGAAGCGTGCGAGCTGTTTCTCGTGGTGTTGACGATGATCGCCGCCGTGCGCCGCGCCGGGCAGCCCGAACTGGCGCGCTGGATCGGCGCCGGCGTGCTGGCCGGCGTCGCGCTGGCCGGCGGGGTGCTGGCCATCCTGCCGCCATCGGGCATGGACCCGTGGCTGGACATCGGCCTGACCTTCGGCTTCGGCCTGTCGCTGGCGCTGGTGTGCTGCGGCAGCATGGCGTCGGTCTCGACCATCGACCGCCACGCCACCGACCTGCTCGAGCGCTGGCTGGCGCACCCGGCCGTCGGCATCGGCCTGCTGGCCGTGGTCGCCCTCAGCGCCCTGCGCGAGTCCCTGGAGCTGCTGCTGCTGATCCGCTTTGTCGCCGAGCAGACGCCGCTGCAGGACGTGGCCTGGGGCATCGGCCTGGGCCTCGCGGCCTGCGCCCTGCTGGCGGGCGCCTGGCGCGCCCTGGTCGCCCACCGCGCCACGCACTGGGTGTTCCGCCTGTCGGCCGTGGCCGTGTTCGTGCTCGGCACGCAGATGGCCATCGAGGCGATGGCCGAGGTGCTGCTGCGGGGCGTGGCCGGCGCCCGGATGGCCGGGCTCGGCCAGTCGCTGAGGCCCTACCTCGAAGACGGCGACCGCTACTGGCAACTGAACCTGCTGCTGGCGGCGGTGCCGCTGCTGCTGTGGGCGCGCACCTGGTGGCGCCGCGCCGGGGTGTCCTAAGCCGCCGACGCGCTCGCCATCCGCCGCAGGCTGTCGCCGAACACCTCGGCCTCGGCCTCGTTGTGCGTCACCAGGATCGCCGTCTGCCCGGCCGCGCGCAGAATCGCGCTGACCTCGCGCACCAGGCGCTCGCGCGTGCTGCCGTCGAGGTTGGAAAAGGGCTCGTCGAGCAGCAGCAGGTCGGGCGCCGGCGCCAGCGCACGGGCCAGCGCGATGCGCTGCTGCTGGCCGCCCGACAGTTCGTGCGGAAAGCGCGGCCCCACGTCGGCCAGGCCGACCAGCGCCAGCATCTCCTGCGTGCGCGCGCGGCGTTGCGCGGGCGCCAGCCGGCGCAGCCCGAAGGCGACGTTGTCCTGCGCGCTCAGGTGCGGGAACAGCGCGTACTCCTGGAACATCATGCCGACGCGGCGCCGCTCGGGCTGGACATGCACGCTGGGCGAGGACAGCAGCGTCTCGCCGAGGCGGATGCGGCCGGCGCGCACGCGCTCGAAACCGGCCACCGCGCGCAGCACCGAAGTCTTGCCGCAGCCCGAGGGGCCGAGCAGGCAGCCGAGCTGCCCCGCCGCCAGCGCGAAGCTGAAGTCGTCGACCACCACGTGCAGCCCGCACCGGCCTGGATAGGCGAGCCGGATGCCCTCGATGTGCAGCGATGCGGTCATGCCGCCCTCCCTGGCGTGCCGGTGTCGCCCAGCTGGGTGCGCGCCAGCAGCAGCACCGGCAGCAGGCCGGCCAGCACGATGCCCAGCGCCGCCACCGCCCCTTCTTCATAGGTGCCGCGCGCCGCTTCGGCGTAGAGCCAGGTGGCCAGCGTGTCGAAGTTGGGCGGGCGCAGCAGCAGCGTGGCGGGCAGCTCCTTCATGGCGTCGACGAAGACCAGCAGCGCGCTGGTGGCGAGCGCCGGCGCCAGCAACGGCAGGTGCACGCGGCGCAGCGTGCCGCCGGTGGTTTCGCCGAGCAGGCGCGCGGCCTGTTCCAGCGCGGGTGGAATGCGCGCCAGCCCGGCCTCGATGCCGCCGACCGGCATCGCCAGGAAGCGGATCGAACAGGCCACGACCAGCACGATGCCGGCGCCCATCAGCGGCAGGTGGCGCAGGCCGAGCGCGTCGGCGATGGCGTTGTCCAGCGCCAGTGCGGGCGTGAGCAGGCCGATCGCCAGCACCGTGCCCGGTACCGCGTAGCCGAGCACCGAGACGCGGGCCGCGCCGACGCCGGGGCGCCAGCCGGCCCCCGCGCGCAGGGCGCGCGCGCCCCAGGCCACCACCAGCCCCGCCGCCAGCGTGGCGACGGTGACGCCGCTGGCCAGCGCCAGCGTGTTGCCCAGGCTGGCGACCAGCGCGGCCGACACGCCGGCGCCGGACTGCAGGCGCTTGCCGGCTTCCCACAGCAGGTAGAGCGCCGGCGCGGCAAAGCCGATGGCGACCGGCGCGCTGGCGCAGGCGGTGGCCGCCCACGCCGCCGCGCCGCGCAGCCGGTGCGGCTGCATGGCCCGCATGCGCTGCACCGAGCCGAAGCGCTGGTGGCGCCGGCCATGGCGCTCCAGCAGCAGCAGGCCGACCACCGCCAGCAGCATCACGCCCGCGATCTGCGCCGCGCCGGCGAGGTCGGAGCGGGTGATCCAGGTGGTGTAGACCGCCACCGTGAGCGTGTTCACGCCGAGGAATTCGGAGGCGCCGATGTCGTTCAGCGTTTCCAGCAGCGCCAGTGCCAGGCCGACCGCCAGCGCCGGCCGTGCCAGCGGCAGCGCGACGCGAAAGAAAGCCCCGCTGCGCGTGGCACCGAGCGTGCGTGCGGCTTCCAGCAGGTGCGCCGGCTGCGTCATGAACATGGCGCGCGCCGTCAGGTAGACGTAGGGGTACAGCACGAAGCCCAGCACGAAGATGGCGCCCGGCAACGAGCGCAGGTCGGGCAGGCGGAATTCGCGCGGGCTCGCATAGCCGAGCGCCCAGCGGATCGCGCCCTGCACCGGCCCGATCGGGTGCAGCAGGTCGAGGTAGGCGAAGGCGACGATGTAGGTCGGCATCGCCAGCGGCAGCAGCAGCGCCCAGTGCAGCACGCTGCGCCCGGGGAAGTCACAGCTGGAGACCAGCCAGGCGCAGCCGGTGCCGATCAGCAGCACCAGCAGCCCCACGCCGGCCAGCAGCAGCGCGGTGTCGCGCATCGCCCGGGGCAGCACGTAATCGGCCAGATGCTGCCAATGCGACGGGTCACCCTGCAGCGCGAGCCACAGCAATGAAGCCAGCGGCGCCAGCACGCCGACGGCGATGAGCAGCGTGGCCGCGCGCCACGCCGGCCCGACGGTTTGCGGGCCCGGCGCCCACAGCGCCAGCCCGGCAGGCCCCGCCCAGCGCGCGCTCACTGGTCGAAACCGACCTTGTCGACCAGCGCGCTGGCCTGCTTGCGGTGCCGGGCGATCTCGGTCAGCGGCAGAGGGTCGGGCACCAGCTGGCCGATGCTGGCGGCAATGACCGGGTCGAGCGCGACGCCCTGGCGCACCGGGTATTCGTAGTTGGCGCCGGCGTACAGCGCCTGGGCCGGTTCCGACACCAGGAACTCGAGCAGCTTGACCGCGTTGGCGGGGTTCGGCGCGTGCCTGGCCAGCGACGCGCCGCTCACGTTGACGTGCGTGCCCTTGGTCTTGGCGAAGGTCGGGCGAATCACCTGGATGGCGTCGCCCCACTTGCGCGCGTCCGTGCCTTCCTTGGCGTTCTTCATCTGGCCCACGTAGTAGGAGTTGGCCAGCCCGACATCGCAGATGCCGCCCAAGATGTCGCGCGCCACGTCGCGGTCGCCGCCGGCGGCCTTGCGCGCCAGGTTCGCCTTCACGCCGCGCAGCCACTGCTCGGTGGCGGCCGCGCCGTCGTGCGCGATCATGGCCGACACCAGCGCCGTGTTGTAGGGGTGCTGGCCGGCGCGGATGCAGACCTTGGACTTGTAGCGCGGGTTGGCCAGGTCTTCATAGGCGAAGCTGGCCAGCTTCATGCCCTTGTCGGCATACAGCACGCGCGCGCGCAGCGAGAGCGAGAACCACTGGCCGTCGGCGCCGCGCAGGCTGGCCGGAATGGCCGACTCCAGCGCAGCCGATTTCACCGGCTGCGTCGCGCCGCCGTCCACCAGGTCGAGCAGGTTGCCGATGTCGACCGTCATCAGCACGTCGGCGGGCGAACGCGCGCCTTCGGCCTTGACGCGCTCCAGCAGCCCGTCCTTGACGAACACCGTGTTCACGCTGATCTGCGTCTGCGCCGTGAAGGCGGCCAGCAGCGGCTGGATGAGGCCGGCTTCGCGCGTGGTGTAGAGCGTGACCTGTTCGGCGGCGCTCGCGGAGGCGGCAGCGCCCAGGCCGGCCAGCGCCAACGCCAGGAGTTGCAGGGGTGGTAAGGGGCGCGACGCGCGCCGGCTCGGTCGGATGGAGTTCATGGTGGTGTTCGGGAAGGAGGGCCGGCCCGCGGTGGCGCGCGCGGCGACTGGAGAGAAGGTGCTTCCCGACACGCCCGGTCGAGCGGCACCTGATGGAGGGACAGGCGCGCTCTGTAGTGTTTTAAATGCGACCTATTCGCGATTGAATGTAACGAGCAGCGCGGGCCGCTGTCAATTGCCCCGCCGCCCAGGGGGCGTTAGGGCTGGCCCGGGCATCGGTCAAGTAGGGGTATCCGATAGGAGTACCCTGCCCGAACGTTCACAGCTTTCGTTCGCACTCGCGCGGCGGCCAAAGGTTCGTTCCAAGGAATCTTCGCCATGCCTTCCCCCCAACAGCTCGCCCGATCGCCGATCGATTTCATCGGCGGCGACATCGATGCGCTGGCGACCCACATGCGCCACTGCTCGGTGGCACAGGGGCGCTGGTTCGCGCTCGGGAGCCAGCTGCAACGGATGCGTTCCGTCCTCGCTGGCCACATCGTGACGGCGGCCTGCGTGGCCGTGGCGCTCGTCGCCATCGGACTGTTCGCGAGCGCTTGAGCGCCGCCGCGGCCGTCGACCGGCTCGACACGCTCAGCCGCTACGCACGCCGCCTGCTGCTGGCGCCGCACCAGGCGGTCGAGCTGCCGATCCGCGCCGAGCTGTTCGGCGCACAGCGCTTCGCGCAGCATGGCCGCAGCCTGGCCGCAGCCCAGGTGGTGCAACGCCGCGGCGTTCGTGGTGGGGGCGGCGGCAGCACGCCCTTCTTCCCGCGCGTCGAGAAGAACCTCGCCTCGCTGCGAGGCGCCTTCGACTACATCGCCCTGATCTCGCAAAGCGGGCGCTATGTGACACCGGCCGCCGAATGGCTGCTCGACAACTTCCATCTGGTCGAAGCGCAGTTGCAGCAGATCCGCGAGGGCGTGCCGCGCAGCTACTACGCCCGCCTGCCCAAGCTCGCCGCGCCGCCGCTGGCCGGCCTGCCGCGCGTCTACGGCATCGCCTGGGCCTACGTGGCCCATACCGACAGCGTGCTGAACCAGGACCTGTTCACCGCCTTCCTGGACGCCTACCAGGATGTCGACGAACTCACGCTGGGCGAGCTATGGGCGCTGCCGACCACGCTGCGCGTGGTGTTGCTGGAGAACCTGCGCCGCGTGGCCGAAAGCATTGCCGCGAACAAGGTGGCGCGCGAGCTCGCGCATGCGGTGTGGGACGCTGCTGCGTCGCTCGCCACGCACGAGCTGGACCAGCTCTACGGCGCGCTGCAAAGCCGGGACATGCGGGAAAGCTACCTCACCCAGCTGTGGCAGCGCCTGCCGGTGGAACATGGCCCGGGCGCGCCGGCGCTGGTGGCATGGACCGAGCAGCACTGCCCGAACGGCCCCGCCCTGATCGCCAATGCACAGGGCGCCCAGGCGGCGGCCAATCTCACGGTCGGCAACATCATCACCACCCTGCGCCTGATCGGGCAGGTGGCGTGGGCCGACCTGATCGAGCCGGTCAGCCGGTCGCTGCGGGTGCTGCGCCAGTTGCCCAGCTTCAGCCGCGAGAGCGAGCGCACGCGCCAGCAGATCACGCACGCCATGGAACAGGTCGCGCGCAGCACCCAACGCGGCGAGCGCGAAGTGGCCGAGGCGGTGCTGCAGCTGGCGGGCCAGGGCGTGGGCGATGTGCTCGACGCGGACCCCTGGGCGCGCGCCGAGCGCACGGCCGGCTACTACCTTTTCGGCGAAGGCCAGGCGACCTTGTCCGCCTTGCTGGCGCCCGCGCGCAGCCCGAGCAGGCTGCCGCTGGCGCTGCGCAACCTTGCGCGCCGCAACTGGCGCCTGCCGCTGTTCCTGCTCACCATCACCGCCGGCACCGCCTTGTTGCTGGCCGCGGCGCTGCACGGGCTGAACCGCATCGGCTGGCCGGACCCGGCGTGGCCTTCGGTGGTGGCGCTGGTACTGCTGGCCTGGCCGCTGGGCGAAGCCGTGATGGCCCTGGTGCACCGCGTGATGGCCGAATCGACCCACGTGCAGGCGCTGCCGCGGCTGGATTTCGCGACCGGCATTCCGCCGGCGCATCGGGTGCTGGTGGCCATCCCGTCGATGCTCCATTCGGCCGAGGCGAATGCCCAGCTCGCGCACCGGCTCGAACTGCACTGGCTGGCCAACCGCGAGGCGCAGGCGCAGTTCGCGCTGTTGACCGATTGGGCCGATGCGCCGCAAGCCTCGATGCCGGGCGATGCGGCCTTGCTGGACGACGCGACGCAGCGCATCGCCCGGCTCAACCAACGCCACCCGGCTGCAGCGGGCGCGCCGCCGCGCTTCGCCCTGCTGCATCGCCCCCGCAGCTGGTGCGACAGCGAACAATGCTGGATGGGCTGGGAGCGCAAGCGCGGCAAGATCGAGATGCTGCTGCGCCTGCTGGCCAGCGGCGATGCCAGCGGCTTCGTGCCGAGCGCGAACGGGCGCCCACTGGCCGCGCGCATCCCCTACGTGATGACGCTCGACAGCGACACCGCCCTGCCGCCCGGCACGCTGCGCGAGCTGGTGGCGGTCGCCGCCCATCCGCTGAACGCACCGCAGATGGCCGACACCGGGGACCGCGTGGTGGCCGGCTTCGGCATCTTCCAGCCGCGCATCGTCACCCCCTTTCCGCAGCGGCAGGAGCGCTCGCCCTTCCACTGGATGTTCGCGGGCCAGCCGGGGCTCGACCCCTACAGCCACAGCGCCTCCGACATCTACCAGGACGTCTTCGGCACCGGCTCCTTCACCGGCAAGGGCCTGCTCAACGTGCAGGCGGTTCACGCCAGCCTGGACCGGCGCCTGCCCGACGGCGCCGTGCTGAGCCACGACCTGCTGGAGGGCACGGTGGCGCGCTGCGCCGTGGTGAGCGACCTGGTCCTGATCGAGGACCATCCGCACCATCCCGGCGTGGCCGCCTCGCGCGTGCACCGCTGGACGCGCGGCGACTGGCAGCTGCTCCCGCTGATGCTGCGCGCGCGGCACTTGGGCATCGGCCCGCTCGGCCTGTGGAAGATGAGCGACAACCTGCGCCGCGCGATGGTGGTGCCGGCCTCGACGGTGCTGCTCGCGTGGGTGGTCTTCACCGCTTCGTTGCCGCTGGCATGGGCCTTTGCCGCGGTGGCTGCGGCGCTGGTGCTGGGGCCACTGCTCGGCGCGCTGGCGGGGCTGGTGCCGACCCGCCGCGCGATCGAACTGCCCCACTTCTTCGATGTCGGCGCCACCGAACTGCTGCGTGCGCTCAGCGCCGCGGCATGGCAGTTCGTGCAGATGGCGGCGCAGACGCGCCTGCTGCTCGACGCCACCGCACGCGCCGCATGGCGGCTCGCCGTGAGCCGCCGGCAGTTGCTGGAATGGACCACCGCGGCCACGAGCCAGGCGCTGGCGCGCTACGACCTGCCGGCCTTCCTGCGCAGCGCGGCACTCACCAGCGCCGCCTGCCTGGCGCTTGCCGTGGCGGCGTGGTGGAGCCCGCATCCCTGGGCGGGCGCGGCGCTCTTCGCGGCGTGGGCCCTGGCGCCGGTGGCCGCGTGGTGGAGCAGCCGCACGCCGGCCAGGGCCGACGGCGAACCCACGCCCGAACAGTGCGCCTACCTCGAAGGCGTGGCGCGCGACAGCTGGCGCTTCTTCGAGCAGGTGGTCGGGCCCGACGACAACCACCTGCCGCCCGACAACCTGCAGTTCGACCCCGAGCCGACCCTTGCCCACCGCACCTCGCCGACCAACATCGGCATGTACCTGCTGGCGAGTTGTTGCGCGCGCGAATTCGGCTGGATCGACACCCCGGCGCTGGCCGCCCGGCTGCGCGCGACGCTCGACACCGTCGAGCGCCTCGACAAGCACGCGGGCCATCTCTACAACTGGTACGACACGCAGACGCTGCGCATGCTGCCACCGGCCTACGTCTCCAGCGTGGACAGCGGCAATCTCGCGGGCCACCTGATGGCCGTGGCGCAGGCCTGCCGCAGCTTTGCCACCGACGGCGCTGACATGGAGACCCTCGCGCAACGCTGCGAAGCCCTGTGCGCCGGCATGGATTTCCGCGGGCTCTACGACAGCAAGCGCCACCTCTTCCACATCGGCCTGCGGGTGGAGGAAAACGCGCTCGACGCGAGCTACTACGACCTGCTCGCGTCCGAATCGCGGCTGCTGAGCTTCCTGGCCATCGCCAAGGGCGACGTGCCGCGCCGCCACTGGGCGGCGCTCGGGCGCCCCTTCTTCTCGGTGGGCGTGAAGCCGGGCCTCAAGTCCTGGTCGGGCTCGATGTTCGAGTACCTGATGCCGGCGCTCGTGATGACGGAGCCGGTCGGTGGCCTGCTGCAGGTGGCGAACCTGGCCGCCATCAGCGAACAGCAGGCTTTCGGCGCCGCGCAGCAGCTGCCCTGGGGCGTCTCCGAATCGGCCTACTTCGCGCAGGACCACTCGCTCGCCTTCCAGTATTCGCCCTTCGGCGTGCCGCGGCTGGCGCTGCGCCGCACGCCGCCGACGGACCGCGTGGTCGCGCCCTACGCCAGCGCCATGGCCGCGCTGCTGCGGCCGGCCGAGGCGGTGGCGAACCTGCGCCGGCTCGAATCGCTCGGCGCACGCGGCGAGATGGGCTTCTTCGACGCGATCGACTTCACCGTCTCGCGCCAGCCGGCGGGCCAGCCCTTCAGCGTGGTGCGCAACGTCATGGCGCATCACCATGGCATGTCGCTGGTGGCCTTGTGCAACGCCGCGCGCGACGGCGCACCGCGCCGCTGGTTCGCCAGCGCGCCGCTGGTCGAAGCCTACGCCTCGCTGCTGCACGAGCGCACGCCGCGCCAGATCATCGGCAGCCCCGATCCGCGCAGCCCGCCCGAACCGGCAACGGGCGAGGCAGCGCCGATCTTCCAGCCGCGCGTGCTCGACCCGATGCAGCCGGGTTTCCAGCCGACGCACCTGCTGTCGAACGGCCGCTACACCGTGGCGCTGCGCGCCAACGGCGCCGGCGTGAGCCGCTGGCGCGCCTTCAACGTGAGCCGCTGGCGCGACGACCCGCTGCGTGACAGCCACGGCACCTTCTTCTACCTGCGTGATGCGGACAGGTCCACCCTCACCTCGCTGACCGCGCTCCCTGCGCCCGGCGATCTTTGGGACTATCGCGCGCGCTTCCTGGCCGACCAGGTTCAGTTCGATGCCAGCGGACCGGGCCTGCAAGCGCGCATCACCGTGCTGATCAGCCCGGAAGACGACACCGAGCTGCGCACCGTGGCGCTGCACAACACGGGCAGCGAGACGCGCACGCTGGAACTCATTTCCTGCTTCGAGCCGGTGCTGTCCAACCCGAAGGCGGACGAGGCGCATCCGGCCTTCGCCAACCTGTTCGTCGACAGCCGCTGGGAGCCGCAGTGGCGCGCGCTGCTGATGGCGCGCAAGCCGCGCCTGCACGGCGACCCGGTGGTGGCCGCCGCGCACTTCGTGGCCTCGGCCGATGCGCAGCTGCTGTCGGTCGACTGCATGACCGACCGGCGCGCCTTCGTCGGGCGCAACCGCACGCTGGCGCTGCCGGCGCTCGACCCGCAACCGCTGGCGCCCGGCGGCGCGCCGGTGAACGGCCTCGACCCGATCGCCTGCCTGCGGGTGCGCCTCTCGATTGCCGCGGGCGCGACGGCGCGCGTGACCTTTGCGACCACCGCCGGCGATGACGTGGAGGCGCTGATGCCCGGCATCGACCGCTACCTGCAGCCGATGCACGTGGAGCGCGCCACCCGCATGGCCGCCACCCTGGCGCAGGTGCGCTTGCGCGACCTTGCCATCGACCCGGCCACCAACATCGCGCTGCAGGACCTCACCACCGTCCTGACCTACACCACGCCCCGCGTGATGCGCGACCGCGGCCTGGTCGACCTGCGCAAGCTCTGGCGCTTCGGCATCTCGGGCGACAAGCCGATCGTGCTGGTGAGCATCCATTCCATGGTGGGCCGGGGCCTTGTCGACACCTTGCTGCGGGCGCAGCCGTGGTGGGGCTTTGGCGGCGTGGCCTGCGACCTGGTGGTGCTCAACAGCGAGCCGCCTTCCTACCTGATGCCGCTGCAGCGCGAGATCGAGGCGCTGCGCAGCCGCGTCGCCCAGCAGACCCAGAACAGCTTTCCGCGCAACGACGCGGCGGGCTTCTACCTGCTGCGCGACGCCGAGGTGGAAGCGTCGGAGAAGGCGGCGCTGTCCAGCCTGGCGCGCGTGGTCTTCACGGCCGACGGGCGGACCCTCGAATCGCAGGTGGCGGCGCTGCGTGAACCCGGCATCGCAGCGGGTGGCGACGATGCGGATCAGCGCGCCACTGCTTCGGCCCGCGCAACACCCTCGGTGGCGATCGAAGCCGCCCGCCCGCGCACGCCGCAAGGCGACTTCGATGCCGACAGCGGCGAGTTCCGCTTCGAGGTCGATGGCAGCCGGCGCAGCGCGCGCCCGTGGATCAACGTGATCGCCAACGAAGGCTTCGGCTTCCAGGTCTCGGAATCGGGCGCCGGCTACACCTGGGCGCGCAACAGCCGGCTGCACCAGATCACGCCCTGGTCCAACGACCCGGTCTGCGACCCGGCCTTCGAGCATTACCTGCTGCAGGATCTCGATTCGCGCGAACTGCTGCCCTTGACGCCCGCCGGCGCGGGGGCCGTGGCGGCCACGCACCGCGTGCGCCACGGCCAGGGCTACACGGTGTTCGAATGCCTGCAGCACGGCGTGGCGATGGAAAGCACCTTCTTCGCCGACCGCGACGAGCGGATGAAGCTGGTGCATGTGAACGTCCGCAACGAAGGCGCCACGCCCCGCCGGCTGCGTGCCCTGGCCCTGGTCGAATGGCAGCTGGGCGCCGCGCGCGGCGAGCGCCGCACGGTGCACACCTGGAAGTCCGAAGAGCTGCCGGCGGTGTTCGGCCAGCAGCGCGAGGCCAGCGCCGGCTTTGGCGGCAGCACCGCCTTCCTGCAGCTGGCGGGCCTGGACGGCGCAGCGCAATGGACCTGCGACCGCAGCGAGTTCTTTGCCGGCCGCGGCACGCTCGAACTGCCGCCAACCCTGGGCGCACGCAGCGGCAGCGGCCTCGACGCCTGCGCCGCCATCGCCGGCGAGTTCGGCCTGGCGGCCGGCCAGAGCGCCAGCTTCAGCTTCATGCTGGGCCATGCCGACGACGCGCAGGCAGCCCAGCAGATGGCCGCGCGCTGGCAGCAGCGCAAGCTGCCGGAAGCCCTGGCCCAGGTGCGTGCCTTCTGGGATGAACTGCTGGGCCGGCTGCAGGTGCGCACGCCCGACCCGCTCTTCGACGCGATGGTCAACCGCTGGCTGATCTACCAGACGCTGGCGTGCAGGCTGTGGTCGAAGGCGGGCTTCTACCAGGCCGGCGGCGCCTTCGGCTTTCGCGACCAGTTGCAGGACGCGATGGCCTTTGCGCTGACCGACCCGGCGCGCCTGCGCGCGCAGATCCTCGTCAACGCGGCGCGCCAGTTTCCCGAAGGCGACGTGCAGCACTGGTGGCACATGCCCGGCGGCGCCGGCGTGCGCACGCACTTTTCGGACGACCTGCTGTGGCTGCCCTACGCCACGGCGCACTACGTCGCGGTGACCGCGGACCCCTCGCTGCTCGACGAGACCGCTCCGTTCATCGAAGGCCCGGACATCCCGCCTGGCGCCGAAGACGCCTACTACGCACCGCACGTCGGGACCCAAGCCGCGAGCGTGTACGAACACGGCGCGCGCGCCATCGACCGAAGCCTGCGCAGCGGCGCGCACGGGCTGCCCTTGATGGGCACGGGCGACTGGAACGACGGCATGAACCGCGTCGGCCACGAGGGCCGCGGTGAATCGGTCTGGCTGGCCTGGTTCCTGTGCAGCGTGATCGAGCGCTTTGCGCCCCTGGCCCAGGCGCGTGGCGACGAGGCGCGCGCCCAGCGCTGGCACGCGGCCCGGCAAGGCTGGATCACCGCCCTGCACGCCGCGGGCTGGGACGGCGCCTGGTTCCGGCGCGCCTTCTTCGACAACGGGGCAGCGCTGGGCTCGTCACAGAACGACGAGTGCCGCATCGACCTGATCGCGCAAGCCTGGTCGGTGCTGTCCGGCGCCTCGGACGAGGAACACACATCGCAGGCGCTCGCCGCCATGAAGCAGCAACTGCACGATGCGCCGCACGGGCTGATGCGCTTGCTGCATCCGCCGCTGGCGCATTCCGCCAACAACCCCGGCTACATCCAGGCTTATCCGCCCGGCGTGCGCGAGAACGGCGGCCAGTACGCGCACGCCGCGGTGTGGGCCTTGATGGCGCAGGCGCTCGCGGGCGATGTTGAAGGTGCCTGGCAGACCTTCGAGGGCCTGAGCCCCGCGCACCGCGCCCGGCACCCGGCACAAGGTCCGCTGTACGAGCTGGAGCCCTACGTCATGGCGGGCGACGTCTACAGCGAAGCGCCCTATGCGGGCCGCGGCGGTTGGAGCTGGTACACCGGCTCGGCGGCGTGGCTGCATCGGGCGGCGGTCGAGACCCTGCTGGGATTGACGGTGCAAGGCGAGCGGCTGTCGCTCACGCCCCGCGTGCGGGCGGATTGGCCGGGCTTCGAGATGACGCTGCGGCTGGCCGGGCGCGCGTTGGTGCTGCGCTACGGCGAGGCGGGGGTTGGCGAGCCGACGCACCACATCGCGGTCGGTGAATGGCTCGCATGGCGGGCCTTGCCCGACGGGGCGATCGTGCGGGTGGGTTGATCGATACGAAGCCCGATCGACGCAACGACGGCACCCAAGGCCCCGCGCTGGCACTGGCGGGCGCGGCCTCTCAGATTGAACGCCCCCCATCCACCGGCATTTCCACGCCGGTGAGAAAGCAGGCCTGCGGGCTGGCGAGAAACAGCGCCACGTTGGCCACGTCGACCGGGTCGCACATGCGGCCCAGCGGAATGGTGGAGACGAAGCGCGCGCGGTTCTCTGCCGTGTCGGGCACACCCATGAAATCCTGCAGCAGCGCGGTGGGCGCCATCACGGGCGAAATCAGGTTGACGCGGATGCCGTCCGGCGCCAGTTCGACCGCCATCGACTTGGTCATGACCTTCACCGCGCCCTTCGAGCTGTTGTACCAGGTCAGGCCCGGGCGCGGACGGATGCCGCCGACCGAACCGACGTTGAGGATCACGCCTTCCTTGCGCTCCTTCATCAAGGGCACGACAGCACATGTCATGTGGTAGATCGACTTCACATTGACGGCAAACACGCGGTCGAAGGTGACTTCGTCGACCTCCAGCATCGACTGGTTGCGGTGCGTGGTGCCCGCGTTGTTGACCACGATGTCGGGTACGCCCAGGCGTTCCACGCATTCGCGCACCATGGCCTGCACGTCGGCTGCGCGGCTGACGTCGCAGGCCAGGGCCAGCGCGTTGTCGCCCAGTTCGGCGGCCACTGCCTGGGCTGCGTCGAGCCGCAGGTCGGCCAGCACCACCTTGGCCCCCGCGGCCACGTAGGCACGCGCAATGGCCGCACCGAAGCCGCTGCCGGCACCGGTCACGATCGCAATCTTTCCAGCCAGAACGCTCATGGCATGTCTCCTGTCTATTCGTAGTGTTGGACGATGGTCTTGGTGCTGCTCATTTCCTCCAGCGCCAGCAGACCCTTTTCGCGGCCGTAGCCGCTCTTCTTGACACCGCCGAAGGGCAGCTCGACGCCACCTCCCGCGCCGTAGCAATTGATGAACACCTGCCCGCCCGCGATGCGCCTGGCCATGCGCGACTGGCGGCTGCCGTTCTCTGTCCAGACGCCGGCAACGAGCCCGTAGTCGGTGGCGTTGGCCAGTTGCACCGCATCGTCTTCATCGCTGAAGGGCATGGCCGAGAGCACCGGCCCGAAGATTTCCTGGCAGGCCAGGCGGTGCGTGCGCGGCACCGGGCCGAACAGCACCGGCGGCACGAAGTAGCCTTCGCGCGGCAGGCCCTCCGCCAGGCGGCCGCGGGCCAGGCAGGGCACGCCTTCGGCGGCCGATTCGGCGATGAAGGACTGCACGCGCGCGTGCTGCCTGGCGTTGATCAGCGGCCCGCAATCCAGGTCCATCGCCGGCGTGCCGACGCGCAGCGCCTCGAAGTGGGTGGCGATGGTATCGACGAAGCGGTCATAGATGCCCTTTTGCACCAGCAACCGGCTGCCGGCCGAACAGGTCTGGCCGGCGTTCTGCACGATGGCCCGCACGATGATCGGCGCCGCCTTGGCCAGGTCGGCATCGTCGAAGACGATCTGCGGCGACTTGCCGCCCAGTTCCAGCACGCAGGGCACATGGTGGCGTGCCGTGGCCTGCTGCACCTGCATGCCGACCTCGGGCGATCCGGTGAAGGTGGCGAAGTCGATGCCGGGGTGCGCCGTGAGCGCCGCGCCGGCTTCGGCGCCGTAGCCGGTCACGATGTTCAACGCCCCTGGCGGCAAACCCGCTTCCATGGCCAGCTCGGCCAGCTTCAGGGCACTGAGGCAGGCGTCTTCCGAGGGCTTGAGCACGGCTGCATTGCCCATGGCCAGAGCCGGTGCCAAGGTACGGCCCATCATCTGCGCCGGGTAGTTCCACGGAATGATGTGCGCCGTGACGCCGTGCGGAATGCGCACCACGCTCACGTTGTAGCCGTTCAGGTAGGGGATGGTCTGGCCGAGCACTTTGTCGGCCGCGCCGCCGTAGAACTCGAAGTAGCGCGCCACGGCCGCCGCGTCGGCGCGTGCCACCGCCATCGGCTTGCCGGTATCGCGCGCTTCCAGTTGGGCGAACTCGTCGCCGCGCGCGACGATGAGCTGGGCCAGGCGTTGCAGGATGCGGCCACGCTCGGTCGCGGTCATGCGGCCCCAAGGGCCGTCCAGCGCGCGGCGCGCCGCCGCCACAGCGCGGTCCACGTCCTCGGCCCGGCCGCGGGCGATGGTGGCAAAGGGCTGCGCGGTGCAGGGGTCGATGACGGTGAGGGTCTCGCCCGCCACCGCCTCGACCCAGCGGCCGTCGATCAGCATCTTGTGATCGTTCATGTTGCTCGCAGCCTCAGGCCTGCGCGGCGGCGGCTTCGACTTCCTTCATGAACTTGGGGTCGTTGTAATGGTAGAGATCGTCCAGGTAGGGAACAAAGAAGTCATAGAAGGAACGCGCGTCGTACTTGGGCTTCTCACCCGGCGCCACGCATTGCGGGATCGGCCCCACGTTGGCATCGTCGTCCGGATAGAAGAAGAAGGTCAGCGCATAGCGCTTCATCGGTGGGTTGACGACCCGGTGCGGCGTGGCGATGAAGTGATCGTTCGAGAGGCGGTTGAGCACCTGCCCGGTGTTGACGATCAACGCATCCTTCACGTAGCTGACCTTGAGCCATTGCTTGTCCGGCGTCATCACTTCCAGCCCCGGCACCGGCGTCATCGGCAGCAGCGTGAGGAAACTGCCATCGGAGTGCGGCGCCAGCGCGTACTGGCCCTCTTCCATCTGTTCCTCGGGGTGGTAGTAGGCGCAACGCTGGTAGTACTCGGGCGCCTTGAACATGCCCTCGAAATGATCGGCGCCCAGGCCCAGCGCGCGCGCGTAGATCGGCAGCAGCTGCAGCGCCAGCTTCTCCATCGAGGTCTGGTAGTCGAACAGCGTCTTCTTGAATTCCGGCAGGCTCTCGGGCCACTGGTTCAGGCCGCGGTGGCGCACCTTGGCCAGCACCTTCGGATCATCGGGCGTGCGGTTGCGCATGAACAGCCAGGCCGCGTTGGTGTCCTTCTTCGTGTTGACCGCGATCTTCTCCATGATGGCAGTCGATTTCAGGATCGACGACTTCGGCGGCAGGTAGCCCTGGTGATGAAAGCCGACGCGATGCTTGAGCTTTTCCTCCATCGGGATCTCGAACAGCCTGGCGGTCTGGCGGAAGGACTCGTCGATCAACGACTGCGGGATGCCGTGGTTGACGATGGCGAAGAAGCCCAGGTTCTCCTGGATCAGCTTCACGTCCGCGGCCAGTTGCTCCAGCGCGCCGGGGGCGCCTGCGAGGTAGGGCCCGACGTCGAGGATCGGCAGTTCCTTGGCCGCGGAAATGGCGGCGCGGACGCTTTCGGAGGGCGCCACGGAGGGCGGCGTTGCGCGAGGCGATGCTGTCATGGTCTTTGTCTCCTTGGTTAGAAAAGTCGTTTCCAGTTCAGCTCCAGAACTTGCACTTGGACTCGGCCTTCGAGGCGAAGGCCTGTTCGCCCGGAATGCGCTGCACCGGCTTGTAGTAGTCCCACGGCCCCTTCGATTCGGCCGGGCTCTTGATCTCCATCAACTGCAGGTCGTGCACCATGCGGCCGTCCTCGCGGATGTAGCCGTTGGCGGTGTACATGTCATCGATCTTCTGCTTCTTGAGCTGCGCCATCACCGGATCGACGCTGTCGGTGCCCGCGGTCTTCACCGCCTTCAGGTATTGCAGCGCCGCCGAATAGCTGGCCGCCTGCATGCTGGTGGGCATCTTCTTCATCTTCTCGTTGAAGCGCGCGGCCCATTGGCGCGAGCGCTCGTCGGAATCCCAGTACCAGGCCTCGGTCAGGTTGATGCCCTTGGTCAGCGGCAGGCCCAGCGAATGCACATCGGTGATGAACAGCATCAGGCCGGCGATCTTCATCGACTGGGTGATGCCGAACTGGTCCGCCGCCTTGATCGCGTTGATCGTGTCGCCACCGCCATTGGCCAGCCCCAGCACCTGCGCCTTGGAGGCTTGCGCCTGCAGCAGGAAGGAGCCAAAGTCGGTGGCCGACAGCGGATGGCGCACGCTGCCCACCACCTTGCCGCCGTTGGCCAGAACCACCTGCGTGGTCTCCTTCTCGAGCGAATGGCCGAAGGCATAGTCCACCGTCAGGAAGAACCAGGTCTTGCCGCCCTGGCGCGTCATGGCGGCACCGGTGCCGCGCGCCAGCGCCACCGTGTCGTACAGGTAGTGCACGGTGTAGGGCGAACATTCCTCGTTGGTGAGCTGGGCCGCCACGCCGCCGGTGACCATCACGACCTTCTTCTTTTCCGCCGCAATCTTGGCAATGGCCAGGCTGGTGCCCGAGCTGGGCCCGCTGATGATCATGTCGACGCCCTGCACGTCGAACCATTCGCGCGCCTTGGTGGCGGCGATGTCCGGCTTGGCCTCGTGGTTGGCCGAGATCACCTCGATCTTCTTGCCGTTGACCTGGCCGCCCGCATCGGCGACGGCCATCCTCACGGCCTCGACAATGCCGGTGCCACCCATGTCCGAGTAGAGCCCGCTCATGTCGGCCAGCACGCCGATGCGCACGACGTCACCATCGCCCTGGGCCCGTGCGGGCGCGGACAGGGTCGCCACGCAACCCAGGACGGTTGCCACCACAGCGGCGGGAATGAAACTCTTCTTCTGGCGCGTTCTCGGCATGACTTGTCTCCTTGGTTGAATCGGACACTCACGGTCTGCAACAGACTCCCTTGAATCAGCGTGGCGGCACTCCGGCAAGCGGTAGCGCGTCCAGCGCCAGCGCGAGTTGCCGCTCGAGCGGCGCGTCGAAGAAGGCGTCGTCCTGACACGCGATGAACTGCGCGACGCGCTGCTCCAGCAAGCGCCTGAGCCGGTAGCCCGCGCGCCGTACCCGCTGCGCCGCACGTCCCTGCGGCGCCTGCGCCTGCCAGTCCAGGTGCCGATCGATGGCCTGGGACAGTGCGTCGATCGACGCCGGCTGCGTGGCCGAACTCAACAGGATCGGCGCCACCCATTCGCCCGGCACCCGCCGCGCCAGTGCGGCGGTGCGCTGGATGTCAGTGGCCATGCGCTGCGCGCCCGGCAGGTCGGACTTGTGCACGACGAAGATGTCGGCCATCTCCATGACGCCGGCCTTCATCGCCTGCACCGTGTCGCCGCTGTCGGGCAGCAGCACCAGCACCAGCGTGTCGACCTGCGCGCGCACGGCGTGCTCGGCCTGCCCGACGCCGACGGTTTCCAGCAGCACCTCGTCGAAGCCGAACGCGTCCATCAGGTCCAGCATCTCGGGCAGGTTGTCGGCCAGTCCGTCGCCGGTGCGGCGCGAGCCGAGCGAGCGGATGTAGAGCTGCGCGTTGCCCGCCAGTTCATCCATGCGCACACGGTCGCCCAGGATGGCACCACCGCTTTTCGGACTGCTCGGATCGATCGCCAGCACACCCAGGCGCCCGCGCACCGCGCGCACTTGCGCAAGGTGCCCGACCAGGGTGCTCTTGCCGGCACCCGGCGCGCCAGTGATGCCGATGCGCCGTGCAAGGCGCGCGGGCCGCTCGCGCAGTGGCAGGCGCGCCAGTGCTGCCGGGTCGGCATTGGCCAACTCCGTCAGCGCACGGCTCAGCGCCCAGCGGTCCAGCGGCGGCTGCGTCGTCATACCGTGACCTTCCCCAGTACCTCATCGGCATGCTCATTGAGCAGCGGCGGCGCTCGGTAGTGGGGCATGTAGCCATCGAAGCGAATCGGGCAGGCCACCGCCCGCAGCGGCAGATTGCCCTCTCCCAGCGACACCACCAGCCCGCGCGCGGCGGCGATATCGCCGCGCAGCGCATCGTTGAGCGTGCCCACCTCGGCCGCCACCACGCCCAGCGGTGCCAGGCGCCGCACCCAGTCGGCTGCCGACGCGCCGCGCAACACCTGCGCCACGGCGGCCACCACCTCGGCGCGGTGCGTGCGGCGCCCGCTCATGGTGGCGAAACGCGGGTCCACGGTCCACTCGGCGCGATCGATCTCCGCGCAGAAGATCTTCCAGAACTTGTCGTGCGTGATGAACAGCGTGAGCCAGCCGTCAGCGGTTGGAAAGATCTGCGCCGGCACGACATAAGGGTGCGAGGAATCGGCGTGGCGCCCGACGGTTTCGCCGGCATTGAGCGCAGCACCCGCCAGGTAGTTCAGCTGCGAGAGCATCACGTCGTACATCGCAACGTCGACCTGGCCGCCCTGTCCCTGCACGATCTTGGCCAGCAGGCCGAGCGCGGCCACCAGCCCGGCCGAGTTGTCGACGGCCGAGTAGCCGGCCTTGGTGGGCGGCGCGTCGGGGTCGCCGGTCAGCGCCATCACGCCGGTCAGGGCCTGGATCACGTAGTCGTAGGCCGGGTTGTCGGCAAAGGGGCCGTCCAGGCCGAAGCCGGTCAGGGCCACGCAGACCAGCCGTGGATTGAAGGAGCGCAGCGCCTCGTAGGTCAGGCCGAGCTTGCGGATGGCCGAGGGCCGCAGGTTGGTCACCAGAGCATGCGAGCCTTCGGCAATGCTGCCCAGCGCCGCACGCCCCTCTTCACTCGCCAGGTCGAGCACCACGCTCTTCTTGCTGCGGTTCAAGCTGGCGAAGTAGGCGTTGTGCGGCCCCACGAAATGCGGGCTCACGCTGCGGCCGATGTCGCCTTCGGCCGCCTCGATCTTGATGACTTCGGCGCCCAGGTCGGCCAGCATCAGGCCGCAGTAGGGTCCGGCCAGCATGTGGCCCACCTCGATCACGCGGATGCCGGCCAGCGGCGCATTGCTGCTCATGACGCGAGACGCTCTGCCAGCGAACTGACCACCTGCTCCAGCGGCATGTCGGCGGTGAAGACCGCGCTCACGCCCAGTTCGCGCAGGTGCGCATGGTCTTCGGCGGGAATGGTGCCGCCGACGAAGACCTTGACCTCGTGCGCCTTCAGTGCCTGCAGTTGCGCGATGACATCGGCCACCAGTTCCTTGTGGCTGCCCGAGAGAATGCTCAGGCCCACGGCGTCGACGCCCTCGTCCACCGCCACCTGGGCGATCTGCAGCGGGCTGCGGCGCAGGCCGGTGTAGATCACCTCGGCGCCGGCGTTGCGCAGGGTCAGCGCGATGATCTTGGCGCCGATGTCGTGCCCGTCCAGCCCGGGCTTGCCGATGAGAATGCGCCGCCTGGCCAGTGCGGCGGGGGCTTGTGGGTTCGTCATAGGTTCACCGGCTCCTTGAATTCGCCCCACTGCGCCTTCAGGCAGGCCACCATCTCGCCGACGGTGGCGTAGGCGTGGCAGCACTCGACCAGGTAGGGCATCACGTTTTCGCTGTCTTTGGCCGCTGCCGCCGACAGCCGCGCCAACGCACGTGCCACCGCAGCGTTGTCACGCGAGTCCAGCGTCCGCTGGAACTTTTCCAGCGCGCGCTGCGCCACGGTCGGGTCGAGCGTGAAGACTTCGCCGACCTTGATCTCCTCGTTCTCGCGCTTGAAGTGGTTCTGGCCGACCACCACGTTGCGCCCGGCGTCGTTGTCGAGCTTGCGCTCGAGCCCGCGCTCGGCCAGGCGCATCTGGATCCAACCGTCTTCAATGGCGCGCACCACGCCGCCGTAGGCGTCGATCTCGTCCATCACCTGCACGATCTGCGCCTCCATGCGGTCGGTGTGCTGCTCCAGGAAGTAGCTGCCGCCGAGCGGATCGACGCTGCGCCCGATGCCGCTCTCGAAGGCCAGGATCTGCTGCGTGCGCACCGCCAGTTCGGCCGAAGACTCGGTGGGGATCTGAAAGGCCTCGTCGAAGGCGCAGGTGAAGATCGACTGGGCCCCGCCGAACACCGCCGCCATGGTCTCGACGGCCACCCGCACCACGTTGTTGTAGGGCTGCGGCGCGACCAGCGAGGAGCCGCCGCACACCACCCCGAAGCGAAAGTGCTGCGCCTTCGGGTCCTGCGCGCCGTAGCGTTCCTTCATCAGGCGCGCCCACAGGCGGCGGCCGGCACGGAACTTCGCGATCTCGTCGAAGAAATCCATGTGCACGTAGAAGAAGAAGGACAGCCGCTTGGCGAACTTCTCGACATCGCCGCCGCGCGCGCGCAATTCGTCGACGTAGGCCAGGCCGTTGGCCAGGGTGTAGGCCATCTCCTCGGCTGCCGTCGCGCCGGCATCGCGCACGTGGGCACCTGCGATGCTGATCGGATTGAAGCGCGGCGACACCTCGTTGGAGTAAAGGATCGAATCGGCGATCAGCCGCATGGAAGGGCGCACCGGAAAGATCCAGGTACCGCGCGCCACGTACTCCTTCAGGATGTCGTTCTGGATGGTGCCGGTCAGCAGGTGCCGCGGCACGCCCTGCTTGTCGGCCACCGCCAGGTACATCGCGTAGATGATCGCGGCGGTGCCGTTGATGGTGAAGGAGGTCGAGATCCGGGCCAGGTCCAAGTCCTTGAACAGGATCTCGGCCTCGCTCAGGTTCGACAGCGACACGCCGACCTTGCCGATCTCGGGCCGCGCCATCGGGTGCGTGGGGTCGTAGCCGCACTGGGTGGGCAGGTCCAGCGCCACCGACAAGCCGGTCTGCCCCTTGGCCAGCAGGAACTTGTAGCGCTCGTTGGATTCCTCGGCGGTGCCAAAGCCCGAGTACTGGCGAATGGTCCACAGGCGCCCCTGGTAGCCGTCCGGGAAGATGCTGCGGGTGAAGGGGTACTCGCCGGGGCGGCCGATGCGCGCCTCGTCCACCGCCGACGCCTCGACGCTGGTGGGCACCTCGATGCCGCTCGCGCTCACCGGGCGCAAGCGCGGCTCGAGGCCCTCGGTGGCCGTGCTGTCGTCGCGCTTCATTGCTTGCCTTTCGCCAGGAACCGGTCGGAAGCGCGCCAATGGTCGTCGTGCAGCCAGGTGGCCAGCACCTGCGCACGCTCGACTTCGCGCTGCTCGTCGTAGGCGGCACCTTCGCGCCAGGCCGTTACCTGCGCCTTGATGCCGCGCAGCACCTGAGGCGGGCAGGCCACGAGTGGCGCCATGAAGGCGCGCATGTCATGCCCGTTCGCGCCGTCCGCGATGGATGCGTCGGCCAGCCCCCATTGCAGGGCCTGCGCCGCGTCGACCATTTCGCAGCGGCCCATCATGCGCAGCGCCCGCGCGCCGCCGACCAGCCGGCACAGGTCTGGCCCGCCGCCCCAGGCGCTGCTGATCGCCAGCCTGGCCTGGATGAAACCGATGCGGGCGTGCGCCGCCTGCAGGCGCAGGTCGCAGGCCAGCGCCAGTTCGGCGCCGCCGCCGATGGCATCGCCGTTCAGGTAGGCCAGCACCGGCAGCGGGCAGCGGCGCACCGCATCCAGCGCAGCGCGCGAGCGCTCGGCCATCGCGTGCGTGGCAGCGGCATCGCGCACGTCAGACAACTCGACCAGGTCGCCGCCGGCCGCGAAGAAGCGCTCGCCGGCACCGCGCAGCATCACCAGGCGCGTGCCGGGCCGGGCCCCGGCAGCCTCCACCGCGTCCGCCAGCGCCGCCAGCACCCCGGCCGCCAGGGCGTTGTGCTTGTTCGCGCGGTCGATGGTGATCCACACCACGCCATCGGCGCTTTCATCCACGGTGATGTCCTGACTGGCCTGCACGCTGTGTCGTCTCCGTTGTAGGTCTCTGTTCTGTTTGTGGGGGCGATCGTAGGAAGTCATTTGTTCTTGAACAAGAACACTTGTTCTGTATTACGAACAAAATCCATAATGCCGCCGGGATCGTGCGCGTCGATCCCGTTTGTTCAGGCGGCTGAATTTCGGCTGTCCCGCGTGTTCAGAAACAGGAAAAAACCCGTATGACCGGCGTCACCGTGACCGCGATCGCGCGAGTGATCGACATCTTCGAAGCCTTCCAGACCAGCCAGCGGCCGCTGTCGCTGACCGAGCTGGCCGACGCCGTGGGCGTGCCCAAGAGCACCTGCCACGCCATCGTCTCGACGCTGACGGCGCGCGGCTATCTCTACACCCTGAGCCGGCCGCGCGCGCTCTACCCAACTCGCCGCATGTACGACGTGATGGCCGGCGTGGTGGCCAAGGACCCGTTCATCGAGCGGGCCATGCCGGTGCTGGAACGGCTGCGCGACACCACGCAGGAAACCGTGATCCTGGGCAAGCGCCAGGGCGATTCGGTGATCTATCTGCAGGTGATCGAGGGGCTGCACTCGATCCGTTATTCGGCCAAGCCGGGCGAGTTCAAACCGCTGCACTCCAGCTCGATCGGCAAGGCCTTGCTGGGCAGCCTGAAAGAGCCCGAGATGCGTGCCTGGCTCAAGGAGCGGCAGTTGCCCGCCATCACCGCCAGCACCAAGACCGAACACGAAGCGCTGGTGCGCGACGTGCTCGACAGCCGCAAGCAGGGCTACTTCGTGACGCGGGGGGAGAACGTGAGCGACGTGTGGGCGGTCGCGACCTTCCTCACCGTGAACAACGAGACGGTGGCCGTGGCGGTGGCCGGACCGCAACACCGCATCGAAAGCAACGTGGCCGAGGTGGCACGGCTGCTGGTGGCCAGTTGCAGTTTCCTTGCGCGGCAACTGCGCCCGGCTTGAGGAGGGGATGGTGAGGCTGCAAACATGGCCAGCGCATGGATGTGCATTGCTTCACCAGCCGCCGCGACCATCTGGCGCACTCCGGTGCGCCTCGAAGCGCGCGAGCATGAAATCGACGAAGACGCGCGTCTTGGCCGACATGTTGGCCTTGCTGGGGAACACCAGGTAGATGTCGGACGGCGGCAGCGACCATTCCGCCAGCACCGGGCGCAGGCGGCCCGAGCGCAGGTAGGGCGCGGTGTCCCATAGCGAGCGCATGAGGATGCCGTGGCCGTCGAGCGCCCAGGTGAGTGCGCAGTCGCCGTCGTTGCTGCTCAGCGGCCCGCGCACCTTGACGCTTTCGCTGCGCGTGCCGTTGCGCAGGTGCCAGGTGCCGAAGGTCTCGTCGCTCTCGCGGATGAACAGGCATGCGTGTCGCTGCAGCTCGCCCGGCTGGGTGGGCGCCCCGGCGCGCTTGAGGTAGGCCGGCGCGGCGCAGAGAATGCGCCGGTTGGGCGCCAGCAGGCGCGCGGTGAGGCGCGCATCGGGCAGCTCGCCGAAACGGATGGCGGCGTCGAAGCCCTGCTCGACCAGGTTCACCGGGCGGTCGCTGAGGCTGAGCTGCACCTCCACTTCCGGATAGGCGCGCACGAACTTCGACAGCGCGGGCGCGATGTGCCGGCGCCCGAAGCCCAGCGTGGCGCTGAGCTTGATCTGCCCTTTCGGAATCGCCTTGGCGCCGGCCACCTTGCGTTCCAGCTCCTCCATCTGCGCCAGCACGCGCGCACCTTCGCTGACATAGACCTCGCCTTCGGGCGTGAGGCTGATGCGGCGCGTGGTGCGGTTCAGCAGTCGCACGCCCAGCCGCGCCTCCAGCGCCGCCAGGCGCTTGCTGGCGGAAGGCGGCGTGACGCCCATCTGCTGCGCGGCGGCGGCCAGCGTGCCGGTCTTGATCACCAGGGTGAAGAAGGCGAGATCGGAGTAGGTGTCCATCGATTCGATTCGTTCCTTCGAGGCAACTGTGAAGTGTATGGCGTGCTATTTATGTTGCCAAACGAAGTACCTAACATGCCCTCCATGAATGGATCCTTGGACCGCCGCAGCCGCACCCTCTACCGCAAGCTGGTGGATTCGCACACCGTTGCACGGCTCGACGAACAGAACGTGCTGCTGTTCTGCGACCTGCACCTGATGAACGAATACACCAGCCCGCAGGCCTTCGCGGGGCTGCACGACGCGGGCCGCGAGGTGCTGATGCCGGCGCAGAACGTGTCGACCGTGAGCCATGTCATCCCGACCGCACCGACTTCGCCAACCGGGCACCGCATCATCCAGAACCCGGCCGCCGCGCTGCAGGCGAGCAATCTGCGGCGCAACTGCGTTCGCCACGCGATCCCGCTGTTCGACACCCACGACGCGCTGCAGGGCATCGAGCACGTCATCGCGCCCGAGCACGGCATGATTCGCCCCGGCATGGTGGTGCTGTGCGGCGACAGCCACACCACCACCTACGGCGCGCTGGGCGCGCTGGGTTTCGGCATCGGCACCTCCGAAGTCGAGCATGTGCTCGCCACCCAGACGCTGGTGTACCGCACCGCCGAGGACATGCGCATCCGCGTCGACGGCCGCCTGCCGCTGGGCACCACCTCGAAGGACCTGATCCTGATGATCATCAGCCGCATCAGCGCGCAGGGCGCGCGCGGCCATGTGGTGGAGTTCTGCGGCAGCGCCATCACCGCGCTGTCCGTCGAGGCGCGCTTCACGCTGTGCAACATGGCGGTCGAGGCCGGTGCGCGCGGCGCGCTCATCGCGCCGGACCCGACCGCCATCGACTACGTGCTGGCGCGTGCGCCCGACATCGCCGGCGATGTTCGCGAGCGCGCGCTGGCGCACTGGGCCGGCCTCGCCAGCGACGACGACGCGGTGTTCCACGTCGAGCACCACTTCGACGCCAGCGAGGTGGCACCGTACGTGACCTGGGGCACCAGCCCCGACCAGGCGATGCCCATCACCGGCCGCGTGCCGGCACCGGACGGCACGCAGCGCCAGAGCACCGAGCAGGCCCTGCGCTACACCGGCCTGGCGGCGGGCACACCGCTGGAAGGCCTGAAGGTCGACCACGTCTTCATCGGCTCGTGCACCAACGCGCGCATCGAGGATTTGCGGGCCGTCGCCCAGGTGGTCCAAGGGCGGCATGTGGCGCCCCACTTGCGGGCGATGGTGGTGCCCGGCTCGGGCGCGGTGAAGGCGCAGGCCGAGGCCGAAGGCATCGCCCGCATCCTCGTCGATGCCGGCTTTGAGTGGCGCCTGCCCGGCTGCTCGATGTGCCTGGCGATGAACGACGACATCCTGGCGCCAGGGCAGCGCTGCGCGTCGACCACCAACCGCAATTTCGAAGGGCGCCAGGGGCGCGGCGCCATCACCCACCTGATGAGCCCGGCGATGGCGGCTGCCGCCGCAATCACCGGCCACATCACCGACGTCCGTCAGTGGAACGTCGCATCATCGGAAAGCGCCGCATGACCGAACTGAAGCATCGCGTCGAAGGCATCGCCGCCCCGCTGGCGATTGCCAACCTCGACACCGACCAGATCATGCCCAAGCAGTTCCTGCACGGCATCGACAAGGCGGGGCTCGACCGGGGCCTGCTGTGGGACCACCGGTTCACCGGCGACGGCCAGGTGAAGCCGGACTTCGTGCTGAACCAACCCGCCTACGCCGACACCCGCATCCTGCTGGGCGGCCCGAACTTCGGTTGCGGATCGAGCCGCGAGCACGCCGTGTGGGGTCTGCAGCAATTCGGCATCCAGGCGGTGATCGCTTCGGCCTTCGGCGAAATCTTCTATTCAAACGCGATGAACAACCGGCTCCTTGCGGTGCTGCTTGCGGAGGAGGAAGTGCAGGCCTTGCTTGATGAATCACTGCAAAGCGCGATGCCGCTGCGGCTGGCGGTCGATGTCGAGCGCATGACGGTCACGTCGCCGGCCCATGCTTTCGCCTTCACCATGAGCGCGCGCCATCGCACGATGTTCCTGCAAGGGCTGGACATGATCGGTGCATCCTTGAGCCACCGTGCCGAGATCGAAGCCTTCGCCGCGCGCCACTGGGAAGCCCAGCCCTGGCTCAAGGATGTGGCGGGGCGGACCAAGGCGCGGCTGGATGCGCAAGCGTCCACGCGCTTGGCCGGTTGACCGCAACTTTTCAAGGACAAGGACGCTTCATGGCGCAGGAAACGCATCAGGGCGACTCGCTGGCCGCCAGCCTGTTCCCGGGCTTCACACAAGCCACCATCGCCACGACGGGCACCACCCTCAACACCTGGGTCGGTGGCCAAGGCCCGGCGCTGCTGCTGTTGCACGGCCATCCGCAGACCCTGGCGTGCTGGCACAAGGTCGCCTCGGCCCTGGCGAAGCACTTCACCGTGGTGCTGGCGGATCTGCGCGGCTACGGCGATTCGGGCAAGCCGGAAGGCGGCGAGAAGCACATCGGGTATTCCAAGCGCCGGATGGCGCTGGACCTGGTCGAAGCGATGCGCCACCTGGGCTTCACCCGCTTTCAGGTGGCGGGCCACGACCGCGGTGGGCGGGTCGTGCACCGCCTGCTGCTGGACCACCCCGGTGTCGTCGAACGTGCCGCGCTGCTCGACATCGCGCCGACGGCCACCATGTTCGCCGGCACCGACATGGCCTTTGCCATGCGCTACGTGTGGTGGTTCTTCCTGAGCCAGCCAGCACCCCTGCCCGAGACCCTGATCGGCGCCAACCTGGCCTTCTACCTGCAGCACCACATGGACAAGCAGAACAAGACGCCGGGCGCCATCACGCCCGAAGCGCTGTCAGAGTACCGGCGCTGCTACACGGCGCAAACGCTGCACGCGGTTTGCGAGGACTACCGCGCCGCCGCCTCCATCGACCTCGAACATGACGCGCAGGACGAGGACAAGAAAATCGATGTGCCGCTGCTGGTGCTGTGGGGCGAGCAAGGCGTGGTGGGCCGCAGCTACGACGTGCTGCAGACCTGGCGCGACAAGGCGGTCGACGGGGTTGTCAATGGACGCGCCTTGCCCTGCGGACACTATCTTCCGGAAGAAGCGCCGGAGGCAGTGCTGGCGGAATTCCTGCAGTTCTTCCGCGCGGCGTAGCCCGCGCCACGCTTCAACCTGCCCGCTTGGTGCGGATCGCCTTCGAGGCGCGCGAGTTCGGCTCGCGCCCCAGCGCATCGCTGATGTACACGCCCGCGTCGATCAGTTTGTCCAGGTCGATGCCGGTCTCGATGCCCATGCCGTGCAGCATGTACACCACGTCCTCGGTCGCCACGTTGCCGGTCGCGCCCTTGGCGTAGGGGCAGCCGCCCAGGCCGGCGGACGAGGTGTCGAACTGCCACACGCCCATCTCCAGGCTGGCCAGCGTGTTGCCCAGCGCCTGGCCGTAGGTGTCGTGGAAGTGGCCGGACACGTCGTCGATCGCGTAGTGCGCCAGCGTCGCTTCCATGGCGCGCTGCACCTTCACCGGCGTGCCCACGCCGATGGTGTCGGCCACGCCGATGTGCTGCACGCCGATGTCCTTCATCAGCCTGGCCAGCCGGCCCACCGCTTCGGGCGCCACCTCGCCTTCGTACGGGCAGCCGACGGTGCATGACATCGCGCCGCGCACGTAGATGCCCTGCTCGCGCGCCGCCGCCACCACCGGCGCAAAGCGCTCGATGCTCTCGGCGATGGAGCAGTTGATGTTCTTCTGGCTGAAGGCCTCGCTGGCGGCGCCGAACACCACGATCTCGTCGGGCCACTCGTTGCGCGGCGCGGCAATGGCGGCTTCAAAGCCCTTCATGTTGGGAATGAGCACCGAGTAGCGCACGCCCGGCTTGCGCGTGATGCCGTGCATCACCTGCGCGTTGTCGCCCATCTGCGGCACCCACTTGGGGCTCACGAAGCTGGTCACCTCGATCTCGGTCAGGCCGGCGTCCTGCAGGCGGTGCACCAGGCCGATCTTGACGTCAGCCGGCACCGGCTGCTTTTCGTTCTGCAGGCCGTCGCGCGGGCCGACATCGACGAGCTTGGCTTTGGCGGGGAGTTTCATGGGGTGTCTCTTGATGGATCAAACGGCAGGACCTCTATTGTCCGCCGCCTGTGTACTGTGCGCACCCGAAGGGATTCGGACCTGGCACGCTGCAGGGGAAGCACGTCAGTACGACTTCGGCAGGCCAAGCGCCTTCTCGGCAATGAAGTTCAGGATCATCTGCGGACTCACCGGCGCGATTCGCGGAATGTAGCTCTCGCGCAGCAGGCGCTCCACGTGGTACTCCTTGGCATAGCCCATGCCACCCAGTGTCAGCACGGCGTTCTGGCAGGCATCGTGCGCAGCCTCAGCGGCGAGGTACTTGGCAGCGTTGGCCTCGATGCCACAAGGTGCGCCGGCGTCGTAGAGCGAGGCCGCCTTGAAGACCATCAAGTCGGCTGCTTCCAGATTGGCCCAGGCGCGCGCAAGCGGATGCGCCACACCCTGGTTCTGGCCGATGGGCCGGCCGAACACCACGCGCTCCTGCGCGTACTGCGCGGCGATGCGCAAGGCCGCGCGGCCGATGCCGATGGCTTCCGCCGCGATCAGGATGCGCTCGGGATTGAGCCCATGCAGGATGTACTCGAAGCCACGCCCTTCCTCGCCGATGCGATCTTCTTCCGGAACTTCGAGCCCGTCGATGAACAGCATGTTCGAGTCGACGGCGGCACGCCCGAGCTTGTGGATCTCTCGCACTTCGACCTTGTCCCGGTCCAGCGCCGTGTAGAACAGGGTGAGCCCTTGGGTGGGCTTCTTCACTTCGTCCAACGGGGTGGTGCGCGCGAGGATCAGCATGCGATGCGCAACCTGCGCTGTCGAGATCCAGATCTTGCGGCCGTGCAGGAGATAACCGCCGCCGGGCTGCCGCAGCGCCTGCGTCTTGAGCCGCGTGGTGTCGAGCCCGGCATCGGGCTCCGTCACGGCGAAGCAGGCCTTCTGCGTGCCGGCGATCAGCGGCGGCAGGAAGCGTTGTCGCTGCGCCTCGGTCCCGAACACCACCACCGGGTTGAGTCCGAAGATGTTCATGTGCACTGACGAGGCGCCCGACATGCCCGCACCCGAGGCGCTGATGGCACGCATCATCAGAGCGGCCTCGGTCACGCCGAGTCCGGCGCCGCCCTGCGCCTCGGGCATCGCGATGCCGAGCCAACCGCTCTCGGCCACGGCGCGATGAAACTCGTGCGGAAACACACCGCGGTCGTCATGATCCCGCCAGTAGTCGGCGGGGAAGTCTTCGCACAGCCGTTCGATGGCCGCGACCAGTGCCTGCTGATCTTCGTCGAGGGAGAAATTCATGAGGTTTCGCTGTGTTCAGGTGGCGTCGGCTGCAGCGTGATGCCACGCGCGAGCAGTCGATCGATCTCTTCGTCTGGATAGCCCGCTTCGCGCAGCAGTTCGACGCTTTGCTCACCGATGCGCGGCGCCGGGCGGCGGATCGCCACCGGCGTATCGCCATAGCGTCCGACCGGTGCCAAGGTTCGGATGCGCCCCTCCGTCGGGTGATCGAACTCGGGATAGAAGCCGACCGCGCGCAGATGGGCATCGTCGAGCAGGGTGTCGATGCTGTGCAGCCGTGCAACCGGGATGTCGGCAGCCTCCAGCGCGTCCACCCAGGCCTGGCTGTCGCGGGTTGCCATCACCTCGGCTACGAAGGCGTAGACCGCGCCGATGTTCGCGGCACGCGCCGTGTGCGTGCCGAACATCGGTGAACTGCGCAGTTCGGAGCGACCGATCAAGTCGAAGAAGGCATGCCAGTGTTTGTCGTTGTAGATCAGCACGCTCAGGTAGCCGTCGGCCGTGGCGTAGGGTTTTCGATGCGGCGCCAGCAGCCGCGCATAACCGGTGGGGCCGAGCGGCGGCTCGAAACTGTGGCCACCGAGGTGGTCGCCCATCACGAACTGGGAGAGCGCTTCGAACATCGGCACCTCGACCGACTGCCCGCGGCCGGTACGCTGTGCATGAAGCACCGCAGCGAGCAGTGCGATCGCGGCCTGCAGCCCGACGGCGCGATCGGCCAGCGTGACGGGCGCATAGCGCGGCGCGCCGCCGCTTTGCTGCGCGAACAGCGAGGCAACGCCTGCTGCGCCCTGGATCAGGTCGTCGTAGGCCGGCTTGCCTGCATAGGGGCCGTCCTCGCCGTAGCCAAAAGCGCCGATGTAGACGATGCGCGGATTGACCGCCGCCACCGCCGCATGGTCGAGCCCGAGACGGGCCATCGCCTGCGGACGGATGTTGTAGATCAGCGCGTCACAACTGGCGGCCAGTCGCAAGCAGGCTTGGCGACCCTCGGGCTGCTTCAGGTCGAGCACGATTGAGCGCTTGTTGCGATTGAGGTGCATGGCCATGGCGCCCATGCCAGGGTGGCGCATGGGGCCGACAGCGCGCAAGTTGTCGCCACTGGGCGGCTCGACCTTGATCACATCGGCACCCAGGTCGCCCAGCGTCTGCGTGGCGTACGGCCCCATCACCACGGCAGTGAGGTCGAGGATGCGGATGCCCTGCAACGGACCGCCGGTGGATGGGGCAGATGAACTCATTCGGGCTGGATGCCGGCGGCTTCGATGAGTTGCTTCCACTTCGCCAGCTCGGACACCGTGAATGCCTCCAGTTCCTCCGGCGTGCTGCCGAATGCATCGAAGCCCAGCCGGGCCACGCGCGTGCGAAATTCGGTGCTGTTGGCCATGCTCGATAGCACCTTGTTGAGCTTGAGAATGCGGTCGCGCGGCGTGCCGGCCGGCGCGAACACGCCATTCCATGAAGTGACGTCAAAGCCCTTGAGCTCCGGCGTGTCGGCCAGCGGCGGCAGCTCGGGAAACAGCTTGGTGCGCTCCCGCGTGGTGACCGCAATCGCGCGCATCTTTCCGGCCTGGACTGTGGCCAGGCCCGCTGCGAGATCGACGACCATGAAAGAGACTCGGCCACCGATCAGATCAGCGATCGCTGGCGGCGTGCTCTTGTAGGGCACATGCAGCATCGGGATGCCGCTCATGCGAGAAAGCGTGGCGCCGCACACGATGCCGGTGCTGTTGCCGCTGGCGTAGGTCAACTTGCCAGGATTCGCACGGCCCCAGGCCAGCAGCTCGGCCGCGTTCCTCACCGGCAGGTCGTTGTTGACGACCAGCATGAAGGGCAGATTGCCCATGCGGCTTACCGGTGCGAAGTCCTTGACGGGGTCATACGGCAGCGACTTCATCAGGCTGGGGTTGGCCGAGTGCGTGGTGTTGGTGGTCATGAACAACGTGTAGCCGTCGGGCGATGCCTTGGCCACGAATTCGGCCGCGATCACGCCGTTGGCGCCAGCGCGGTTGTCCACGATGACCGAAGCATTGAGCGCCTCGCCCAGCATCTGTCCGGTGATGCGCGCCACCGCGTCGGTGCCGCTACCGGCACCGAATGGCACCACCAGCTTGATTGGCTGCTTCGGGTAGGCGTCTTGTGCAAAGGCCCACGGCACGGCGCTGGCCAAGCCCGTGGCCGCACCGATGGAAATGAAACGGCGGCGCTTCACCACCGCGACCGATTTCTCGGCCGCGCTCTTTGTCATCTTCATGCTTGCTTGTCTCCAGGTTGTTGTCGGTGCAAAGCCACGCCAGGAGCTGGCGCTTCGGGTCAGGGCCGGATCACGCGCTCCGGCCGTTCCTCGTACGGCGGGCTGTAGATCACCAGCACGCGCACCGCCTCGTCGCTCACCACCGTGAAGGTGTGCATCGCGTCGGCGGGGAAAAAGCAGCAGTCGCCGGGGTGCAGTTCCTGGCGCTGCCCGTCGACCTCGGCGATCGCGCGGCCCGCCAGCATGTAGCAGACCTGCTCGATGCCCGGGTGCGCATGCGGCAGCGCACCCTTGCCCTTCTGGATGTGACCGACCAGCACTTCGAGTTGCTTTGCGCCAACCGTCTCGGGGCCGATCAGTCGCTTGTTCAGCGTGCCGACGTGATTGGCGGGGTGGTAGCCGTCGATCTCGTCCTCGCGGACGAAGTAGCGGGGTGCGCCTGTCGAGTTCATCGTGGGATTTCCGTCTTGGGTTCGATGGCGAGACAAGCCGCGCGCAGCATCGCGGCAATCTCTTCGATACGCGGCTCCATGCGGTAGCGCGGCCCGGCCACCGAAATGGCGTAGGCCGCGCCGCCGATGGAGAGCGGCCACGCCAGGCCGATGAGGTCGGGGATGCTTTCGCCGAGATTCCCGTACCAGCCGCGCGCCGCAGCACGCTGCAGTTCGGCTTCAATGGCCTCGATGCTGGTGAGCGTGGTCTCCGTCAGTGCCGCAAGCTCCGTGTTGCCGAGCAGCTTATGGCGGGCCTCGGGCGCTAGCGTGGACAGCAGCGCACGGCCCAATGAATTGGCGTAGGCAGGCCGCGTTTCGCCCGACTCGGCCGAGTAGCGGATGGCCTGCGGAGCATTCACGACCTCCAGGTAGACCACCTGATCCGGATCGCGAAATTTGCCGAACACCACGGTCTCGCGCGACGCGTCGCGCAACTCTTCGAGCGTGCCTTTCACCCGGTCGAGGATGGGATCGTGGGCCGCAATGACTTGTGCCATCGCCAGCAACCGGCCCGTCGGGTAGTAGCCCTGTCGCCGGCCGGTTTCGTACATATAGCCTTGCTCTTCCAGCGTGCGAATCAAGCCGAGGCAACTCGACACTGGCAAGTCGAGCAGCCGCGCCATCTCCGACAAGGCGAGCGGCTGTTTCTCCCGGGCGAAGAGCTCGACGATCTCGAGCACACGAAATGCAGTTTTCACAAGCATGAAAGTATTTTCACACCCATGAAAATTAATCAGACTGGGGTTTGCCCTTGATGAAGCCTTATTCGCGCGATGGCAAGTGCCTGCCCTTCTGGCCTCAGTAGCCCTTGACCTTGTCGACCACGCCGCTGATCGGCTCGCCCGCCTCCAGCGCGCGAATCTTGCCGGCGATCTGCGTCACCGATTCCTCGCGCAGCGTGCGCGCCGAGGCGTGCGGCGTGACGCTGATCTTCGGGTGCAGCCAGAACGGGTGCTCGGCCGCGAGCGGCTCGGTCTGGAACACGTCGAGCGTGGCGCCCGCCAGTTGCCCGGCATCGAGCAGCGGAATCAGGTCGTCTTCGACCAGGTGCGCGCCGCGCGCGATGCTGATGAGATAGCCTTCGGGGCGCAGCCGGCCCAGCGTGTCGCGGTTGAGGATGCCGCGCGTGGACGCGGTCAGCGGCAGCAGGTTCACCAGCACGCGGGTGGCGCCCAGAAAATCGTTGAACTGGGCTTCGCCGGCGAAGGTCTGCACACCCTCGATGGCCTTGGCCGAGCGGCTCCAGCCCAGCACCGGGAATTCGAACTGCGCCACCGCATTGGCGACGCGCTCGCCGAGCACGCCCAGGCCCATGATGCCGACCGGGAAATCGCGGCGCAGGCGCGGCTTGCGGTAACTCCAGCGTCCTTCGCGCGCATCAGCCTCGTACACGTCGAGCTCGCGGAAATGGCGGATCAGCGCATGGCACACGTACTCGGCCATCTGCACCGACATGCCGGCGTCGTCGAGCCGCACGATCTGCGTGTGCGGCGCCACTTTCAACTTCAGCAGCGCGTCGACGCCGGCGCCGATGTTGAACAGGCCGCGCAGTTGCGGCTGCTCGTCGAGCAGCTGCTGCGGCGGCGCCCACACCACGGCGTGGTCGGCAGCGGCGGCGCCGGGTTGCCAGGCTTCGATCTCGGCGCCGGGCAGCTCGGCGCGCAGGCCGGCTATCCACGGATCGGGGCGGTTGTCGGTGAGTGAAACGATGATGCGCATCGCTGGATCTTAATGACGCTGATGACGCGCGGCGCGCGCGCCGCTATGCTGCGGCCACAACACCAGGAGACCCGGATGATCAAAGTCAGCGTGATGTACCCCTACACCGAAGGCGCGCGTTTCGACCACGCCTACTACCGCGACAAGCACATGCCGCTGCTCAAGGCGCGCATGGGCGATGCCTGCCGCTCCTACACCATCGACAAGGGCCTGGCCGGCGGCGCGCCGGGCCAGCCGCCCACCTATGTCGGCATGTGCCATGTGTTCTGCGATTCGCCCGAAGTCTTCCAGGCCGCCTTCGGCCCGCACGCCAAGGAAATCCTGGGCGACATCGCCAACTACACCGACATCGCGCCTGTCATGCAGGTCAGCGAAGTCGTCGTCGGCTAGAAACCGAGGCACGCGGCCACTGGCGTTTCAGGCCGCGACCGCCACCGCGGCCATGCGCAGTAGTTCGGCGCCTTCGGCGACCTGCTCGCCGGGCGCGAACAGCAGTTCTTCCACCGTGCCATCGGCCGGTGCGGCAATGGTGTGTTCCATCTTCATGGCCTCCAGCACCGCCAGCGGCTGGCCGCGGCTGACCTTGTCGCCCGCCTTCACGGCGAAGGAGACCACCTTGCCCGGCATCGGGGCAGTGAGCCGCCCGGCCTCGGCCTGCGTCTCGCCGGCATGCGCCAGCCGGTCGACCCGGGTGATGCGCGTGGCGCCTTGCGTGCCGAAGATGTAGGTGCCGTCGTCGAGTTCGTCGATGCGCAGCGTGTGGCGCCGGCCGGCGAATTCGACCTCGGTCTCGCCCTCGGGCAGGCGGCCGATGACCAGCGGGCCACGCGTTTCGCCCACCGCCAGGGCCAGCGTGCCGTCGTGTCCGTAGCGCAGTTGCGCGCTGTGCGCCTCGCCGTGGAACTCGAAGGCAAAGGTGCGCTCGGTCAAGCCGTGCGAACGCCAGCCGTCGCGCCGGGCGAAGGGGTCGACGCCGGAGCCGGCGGCTTCGCGCAGCAGCGTCTGCGCCACCGCCGCAGCGGCGGCCAGCGGCAGGCCGAGCGGCTCCTGGTCGAACAGCACGGCGCGCTCGCGCTCGATCAGCGCGGTGTCCAGGCGCGCCTTGGCAAACGATTCGGTGCGCAGCACGTGGCGCAGGAACTGCACGTTGGTCGACAGGCCAACGATGTGCAGTTGCGCCAGCGCGGCGTCGAGCCGGGCCAGCGCCTCGGCGCGCGTGCTGCCGTGCACGATCAGCTTGGCGATCATCGAATCGTAGAAGGGCGAGATGGTGTCGCCCTGGCGCACGCCGTCGTCGATGCGCACGCGGCTGCGCTGGAAACTGGTGTGCTGCGGCTTGCGGTACACGTGCAGCGTGCCGGTGGCCGGCAGGAAGCCGTTGTCGGGCGTCTCGGCGGTGATGCGCGCCTCGATCGCGTGGCCGTGGATCTGCAGTTGTTCCTGCGCGAGCGGCAGCGGCTCGCCGGCCGCCACGCGCAGTTGCCATTCCACCAGGTCGAGCCCGGTGATGGCTTCGGTCACCGGGTGTTCCACCTGCAGCCGGGTGTTCATTTCCATGAAGTAGAACTTCATCGCCTCGGGCTGCTCGTAGCCGCCGGTCTGCTCGACGATGAATTCGACCGTGCCGGCGCCCACGTAGTTGACCGCGCGCGCCGCGTTGACCGCCGCCTCGCCCATCTGCCGGCGCATGGCTTCGGGCAGGCCGGGCGCGGGCGCTTCTTCCAGCACCTTCTGGTGGCGCCGCTGCACCGAGCAGTCGCGCTCGAACAGGTAGACGCAGTTGCCTTGCGTGTCGCCGAAGACCTGGATCTCGATGTGGCGCGGGCGCTGCACGTATTTCTCGATCAGCACCGCGTCGCTGCCGAAGCTGTTGATCGCCTCGCGCTGGCACGAGGCCAGCGCGGCCGCAAAGTCTGCGCTCTTTTCAACGATGCGCATGCCCTTGCCGCCGCCGCCGGCGCTGGCCTTGATCAGCACCGGATAGCCGATGCGGTCGGCCTCGCGCTGTAGCAGTTCGCCGCCCTGCTCGGCGCCGTGGTAGCCGGGCACCAGCGGCACGCCGGCCTTTTCCATCAGGCGCTTCGATTCGGCTTTGAGGCCCATGGCGAGAATCGCTTCTGCCGGCGGGCCGATGAAGACCAGGCCGGCGGCGGCGCAGGCCTTGGCGAACTCCTCGTTCTCGCTCAGGAAGCCGTAGCCCGGGTGCACCGCCTGCGCGCCGGTGGCCTTGGCCGCCTCGATGATCTTTTCCCAGCGCAGGTAGCTGTCCTTCGGCGCGCTGGCGCCGAGGTGAATCGCCTCGTCGCAGGCGCGCACGTGATTGGCGTGGGCGTCGGCATCGGAATACACGGCGACGGTGCGAATGGCCATGCGGCGCGCCGTGGCGGCCACGCGGCAGGCGATTTCGCCGCGGTTGGCGATCAGGATCTTGTCAAACATGGGGCGGGTCTCCATCCCCGGATCGGGGCTTCTTCAATGGGAATGCGGGGGCCGTCACGCCGGGGTCGGGGCGGCCGCTGAAAATCTGTCGCAGGCGGCCCAGCAGGCCGCGCAGGAAACGCCAGCTCTTGCGGATCAGCCAGATGCTGAGCAGCAGCACCAGCGCCAGCAGTGCGGCGAACAGCAGCGGGTGCGCCACTGCCAGCCACAGGCTGGTGGGCACCATGGCGTCTTCGACCAGCGAGGTGCCGACGTTGGAAAAGGGTTCGGGCGAGGTGTTGATCGCCGCGCGGGTGGTGGCCTTGGCGGCGTGCGCGGTGGCCGCGAAACCGCCGCCCAGCAGCGCCGCGACCATCGCCATGGTGGCGCTGTCGCCGCCGAATACGCCGGCCGCCAGCGCGGCACCGGCCGGGATGCGGATCACCGTGTGGACCATGTCCCACAGCGAGTCGAGGCCGGGGATCTTGTCGGCAAAGAATTCGATGAACACCATGAAGCCGCTGGCCGCCAGCACCACCGGGTTGGCCAGCAGGTGCAGCCCGGCCGGCAGCGGCAGCCAGCCGAGGTAGCCGGCGAGGCCGGTGAGGAACACCACCAGGTACAGCCGCACGCCGCTGGCCCAGCCGAGCGCGCCGGCCAGGGCCAGCAGTTGCGGGGTATCGAGGGTGTCCATGCTTCAGGCGGCAGGTCAGAGCCAGTTGGGTTTGCGCTTCTGCAGGAAGGCCTGCACGCCTTCGCGGCCCTGCGCGCTGGCGCGGATGTCGGCAATGCCTTCCACCGTGCCGGCGATCAATGCGGCGTCGATCTCGCGCCCGGCGACGTCGTCGACCAGCCGCTTGCAGGCGCGCACGGCGTCCGGGCTGGCGCTGGTCAGCGCCTTCAGCAGTTCATCGACCTTGGCGTCCAGCGCATCGGCCGCCACCACTTCGTGCACCAGGCCGATGCGGTGCGCCTCGGCCGCGCTGAAGCGCTCGGCCGTGAGGAAATAGCGCTGCGCCGCGCGCGTGCCCATGGCACGCAGCACGTACGGGCTGATGGTGGCGGGCACGAGGCCGATCTTCACTTCGCTCAAACAGTAGCCGGCGCTATCGACGCTGACGGCCATGTCGCAGGCCGCCACCAGCCCCATGCCGCCGGCGTACACGTCCCCCTGCACGCGGGCGATGGTCGGCTTGGGGCACTGGGCGATGACGCGCAGCATCTCGGCCAGCTTGGCGGCGTCGGCGATGTTTTCCTCGCGCGTGTAGTCGGCCATGCGCCGCATCCAGTTGAGGTTGGCGCCGGCGCAGAAGGCCGGGCCGTTGGCGGCCAACACCACCGCGCGCACCGCGCTGTCGGCGCCGACTTCGGTAAAGGCCTGCGTCAGTTCGGCGATCACGACGTCGTCGAAGGCGTTGCGCAGTTCAGGCCGGTTCAGCGTGATGCGCGCCACCGCGCCGTCGCGCGCCAGTTGCAGGGTGGTGAATTCGTTGTTCATGCGGATGTGCTTTCCTGCTGCAGCAGATAGATCCAGTCCAGCTCGGGCGCCCGATGGCCCATGCCGGTGAGCGCGGCGCTCAGTTGGCCGCGGTGGTGGGTGGCGTGGTTGAAGACATGGCCCAGCGCCGGCGCGAAGGGCACCCGCACTTCCTCGCCGTTGTTGCGCGTGTAGGTGAGTTCGCCGTCGTAGCGCTCATCCGTCACGGTCGGCAGCCAGCGTGGCCAGCGCTGCACCGCCGCGTCCAGGTCGGCCACCAGCGCGGCGCGGTCGGTGTGCAGTTCGGCATCGAGCGGCGCGCGCAGCGACACGCCCTCGGCAAAGCGGCCGCACCAGATGTTGTCGGTCAGCAGCAGGTGATTCACGGTGCGGTGCACCGAGCGGAAGAACAGGCCGCAGTGGCGGTGCCATTCGTCGTCGCTCAGTTGGGCGAGGTTGTCCGAAAGCAGGCGCCGCGTGGCCCACACGTGGTAGCGCGCGAGGCGGGTGAAGTAGTCGCTGAGAGTCATCCCTGCAGCCTACATCCGGAAGATCCCGAACTTCGGTTCCGGCACCGGTGCATGGCGCGCGGCGGCCAGCCCCAGCGCCAGCACGCGGCGCGTGTCGGCCGGGTCGATGATGCCGTCGTCCCACAGGCGCGCGGTGGCGTAGTACGGGTGGCCCTGCACTTCGTACTGGTCGCGAATGGGCTTCTTGAAAGCCTCTTCCTCGTCGGCGCTCCACGTGCCGCCCTTGCCCTCGATGCCGTCGCGCTTGACGGTGGCCAGCACGCTGGCGGCCTGCTCGCCACCCATCACGCTGATGCGCGCGTTCGGCCACATCCAGAGGAAGCGCGGCGAGTAGGCGCGCCCGCACATGCCGTAGTTGCCGGCGCCGAAGCTGCCGCCGATGATGATGGTGAACTTGGGCACGTTGGCGGTGGCCACCGCCGTCACCATCTTGGCGCCGTGGCGGGCAATGCCTTCGTTCTCGTACTTGCGCCCGACCATGAAGCCGGTGATGTTCTGCAGGAACACCAGCGGGATCTTGCGCTGGCAGCACAGCTCGATGAAGTGCGCGCCCTTCTGCGCCGATTCGCTGAACAGGATGCCGTTGTTGGCGACGATGCCCACCGGCATGCCCTCGATGGCGGCGAAGCCGCACACCAGCGTGGTGCCAAAGCGCGCCTTGAATTCGTGGAACTCGCTGCCGTCGACGATGCGCGCGATGATCTCGCGCACGTCGAAGGGCTTGCGCGTGTCGGTCGGGATCACGCCGTAGAGCTCTTCGGCGGGAAAGGCCGGCAGGCGCGGCGGCGTATCACCATTGCCATTGCCATCGGCCGGCGCCGGGCGCTGCGCGTTGAGGTTGGCCACCGCCGTGCGGGCCAGCGCCAGCGCGTGCAGGTCGTTCTGCGCCAGGTGGTCGGCCACGCCCGACAGGCGCGTGTGCACGTCGCCACCGCCCAGGTCTTCGGCGCTCACCACCTCGCCGGTGGCGGCCTTCACCAGCGGCGGGCCGCCCAGGAAAATCGTGCCCTGTTCCTTCACGATGATCGACTCGTCGCTCATCGCCGGCACGTAGGCGCCGCCGGCGGTGCAGGAGCCCATCACCACGGCAATCTGCGCGATGCCCTGCGCGCTCATCTGCGCCTGGTTGTAGAAGATGCGGCCGAAGTGGTCGCGGTCGGGGAACACCTCGTCCTGGTTCGGCAGGTTGGCGCCGCCGGAGTCGACCAGGTAGATGCAGGGCAGATGGTTCTGCTCGGCCACCTCCTGCGCGCGCAGGTGCTTCTTGACCGTCATCGGGTAGTAGGTGCCGCCCTTCACGGTGGCGTCGTTGCACACGATCATGCAGTCGACCCCGTTCACGCGGCCGATGCCGGCCACCAGGCCGGCACCCGGTGCGTCGCCGTTGTACATGCCGTGCGCGGCCATCGGCGAGAGCTCCAGGAAGGGCGTGCCCGGGTCGAGCAGTTGCGCCACGCGCTCGCGCGGCAGCAGCTTGCCGCGCCCGGTGTGGCGCTTGCGCGCGACCTCGCCGCCGCCGGCTTCCACCGCGGCAAACTGCGCGCGCAGGTCGTCCACCAGCGCGCGCATGGCGGTGGCGTTGGCCTGGAAGGCTTCGGAGCGGGAATTGAGTTGGGTCGAGAGTTGGCTCATGAATGTCCTTGTGTGGCGTGCGCGGTGCGCGATGATGCGGCCCGTGCGCCCCTACTTTTCACTGATGACTGTCTGCCGTGCAAACCGTTGAAACTGTCTTGCTGATGCTGATGCTGGGTGCGGTGACCGGCATTGCCGCGCGCTACCTGCGCGCCATTCCGCTGCCGCTGATCCAGATCGCGCTGGGTGCGCTGCTGTCCTGGCCGCAGGCCGGCCTGCACATCGCCTTCGATCCGGAACTGTTCCTGCTGCTGTTCATTCCGCCGCTGCTGTTCGCGGACGGCTGGCGCATCCCCAAGCGCGAATTCTTCTCGCTGTACAAGCCGATCCTGCGGCTGGCGCTGGGCCTGGTGCTGTTCACCGTGCTGGGCCTGGGCTGGCTGATCCACTGGATGATTCCGCAGATGCCCTTGCCGGTGGCCTTCGCCCTGGCCGCCGTGGTGTCGCCGACCGACGCGGTGGCGGTGAGCGCCATCACGCGCAACCTGGGCATGCCGGCGCGCACCATGCACATGCTGGAAGGCGAGTCGATGCTCAACGATGCCTCCGGCCTGGTGGCGCTGAAGTTCGCCGTGGCCACCGCGCTCACCGGCGTGTTCTCCTGGAGCGCGGTGACGCGTGAGTTCCTGTGGGTGGCGCTGGGCGGGCTGGTGGTGGGCATCGGGCTGGGCTGGGGCTTTGCCGTGGCGCGCGACATGGTCACGCGCCGGCTGGGCGACGTGGCGGCCTCGCAGGTCACGATGCTGCTGTTGCTGCTGCCCTTTGCGGCCTACATGCTGGGCGAGCGCTTCGGTGTCTCGGGCATCCTGGCGGCGGTGGCGGCGGGCTTCACCACCAACTACGCCGACCTGCGGCGCAGCGATTTCATCGCCGAGCGCATGACCTCCATGGGCGCCTGGGCGATGCTCGAATCGGCCTTCAACGGCGCGATCTTCCTGCTGCTGGGCCTGCAACTGCCCTCGATCGTCACCAACATGGCCGACACCGGCCATTCGGCCTGGGCGCTGGCCGGCTACGTGCTGGCGCTGTCCAGCGCGCTGCTGCTGCTGCGCTGGTTCTGGCTGTACCTGGCCATGCAGGCCCGCCGGCTCAAGGGGCGGCTGGACGGCACCCCCGTCGAGCCCACGCCGTGGCTGCTCAACGTGGCCTCCACGCTGGCCGGTATCCGCGGCGCGATCACGCTGGCCGGCGCCCTGTCGGTGCCGCTGATGGTCAACGCCGACACGCCCTTCCCGGCGCGCGACCTGCTGATCTTCCTGGCCACCGGCACCATCCTGTTCACGCTGGTGCTGGGCAGCATCGGCCTGCCGCTGGCGCTGGGCCGCCTGCCCGCGCAGCCCGAGCCGGTGGAAAGCCGCGAGGAACGCCAGGCGCGGCTGGCCGCCGGCAACGCCGCCATCGCCAGCCTGCGGCTGGATTCGGCGGCCGCGCAGGCGGTCGACCCGCAGTGGCTGGCGCAATACCAGGAAGCGGTCGGCATGCTGACGCAGGACTACCGCCGCCGCATCAGCATGATCGACGACGGCAGCGGCAGCAACGTCACGCCCGAAGCCAAGGCCGAGTCGCCGGAAGAGACGCGCCAGCGCCGCAAGCGCTACGTGATCGAGATCGAACTGCGGCTGGCCTGCGTGCACGTGGAGCGCAACGCGCTGTATGCCGAGCGGCAGGCGCACCGCATCAACGACGAATCGCTGCGCAAGCTGGTGGGCGAGCTCGACATCTCGGAGATCTCGCTGAACAAGCGGCTGGCGGTGGCGCGCGAGAACGCCGGCGGCTGAGGCCGTCGGGTCGGGCTGCGTGCGCGGCGGCGGGCGGTGCATGGCGAGATCGCGTCGGGTGTTCAAGCCGTCTTGTCGGCCGCCAGCCCCAGTTCGGCCGCCATCTGCTCGCGAATGCGGTACTTCTGGATCTTGCCGGTCACCGTCATCGGGAAGGCGTCGACGAAGCGGATGTAGCGCGGCACCTTGTAGTGGGCAATCTGGCTCTTGCAGAAGGCGCGCACCTCGTCTTCGCTCACGCTCTGGCCGGGCTTGGCGATGATCCAGGCGCACAGCTCCTCGCCGTATTTCGCATCGGGCAGGCCGACCACCTGCACGTCCTGCACATTCGGGTGGCGGTAGAGGAATTCCTCGATCTCGCGCGGGTAGATGTTCTCGCCACCGCGAATCACCATGTCCTTGATGCGCCCGACGATGTTGACGTAGCCCTCGGCGTCCATGGTGGCGAGGTCGCCGGTGTGCATCCATTGCTCGGCGTCGATCGCCTCGGCGGTCTTCTCGGGCTCGCCCCAGTAGCCGTGCATCACCGAATAGCCGCGCGTGCAGAGTTCGCCGCGCTCGCCACGCGGCACGATGGCACCGCTCTCGGGATCGATGATCTTCACCTCCAGGTGCGGCTGCACCGTGCCAACGGTGGAGACGCGCTTTTCCAGCGGCGTGTCGGTGCTGCTCTGCAGGCTCACCGGGCTGGTCTCGGTCATGCCGTAGGCGATGGTGATTTCGCCGAGGTGCATCTTGTCGACGACACGCTTCATCACCTCCGTCGGGCAGGGCGAGCCGGCCATGATGCCGGTGCGCAAGGTCGACAGATCGAACTCCGCGAAGCGCGGATGGTCGAGCTCGGCGATGAACATGGTGGGCACGCCGTGCAGGGCGGTGCAGCGCTCGGCCTGCACCGTCTCGAGCACGGTGATCGGGTCGAAGCCGTCGTTGGGGTAGACGATGGCCGCGCCGTGCGTGAGGCAGGCCAGGTTGCCCAGCACCATGCCGAAGCAGTGGTACAGCGGCACGGGGATGCACAGCCGGTCGTCCGGGCCCAGCTTCATGCATTCGCCGATGAACAGGCCGTTGTTCAGGATGTTGCGGTGCGTCAGCGTGGCGCCCTTGGGGAAACCGGTGGTGCCGCTGGTGAACTGGATGTTGATCGGGTCGTTCGCGTTGAGCGTCTGCTGCACCTGCGCCACGCGCGGGTCGGCCGCGTCGCCGCTGGCCAGCAGCGCGGAAAAGCGCTGCATGCCGGGCTCGTCGGCCCCTTGGCCGGCCACGTCGATCCACACCACGCGCTGCAAGTGCGGCAGGCGCGCGGCCTGGAGTTCGCCCGGCTTCGCGCCGGCCAGTTCCGGCGCCAGTTCGCGCAGCATGCCCAGGTAGTCGCTGGTCTTGAAGCGCGACATGGCGACCAGCGCCTTGCAGCCCACCTTGTTCAGCGCGTACTCCACCTCGGCCGTGCGGTAGGCCGGGTTGATGTTGACCAGGATCAGCCCCGCCTTGGCGGTGGCGATCTGCAGCAGCACCCAGGCCACGTTGTTGTGCGACCAGATGCCGACGCGGTCGCCCGGCACCAGGCCGGTCGCGAGCAGCGCGCTGGCCAGGCGGTTGGCAGCCGCCTGCAATTCACGGTAGGTGAAGCGCTGGTTCTCGTGGCGGCTGATGAGCGCATCGCGCTCGCCCTGGCGCGCCACCATGGCGTCGAAGAAATCGCCGATGGTCTGTTCGATCAGCGCGGGCTCGGTGGCGCCGCGTGCGTAGCTGTCCGTCATCGTTGTGTCTCCTGGTCTTTACGCCCTCTCCCCCCTGGGAGAGGGTTGGGGCGAGGGCACCGGGCCTCACCCATCGCCCTGCCCTTGCCACCGCCTGCCCTCACCCTGCCCTCTCCCAGAGGGAGAGGGAAAAATCGGGGTCAGGCCGCTGCGCATCGCATGTCTTCGGTCTTGCTCCCTCTCCCCCTGGGAGAGGGTTGGGGTGAGGGCACCCGGCCTCACAACATCGTGCGGCCCCTGCCCTCGCCCGCGCTCACACCGTCTCTGAAAACAACTCCCGCCCAATCAACATCCGCCGAATTTCGCTGGTGCCCGCGCCAATCTCGTACAACTTGGCATCACGCCACAGTCGCTCCACCGGAAAGTCCTTGGTGTAGCCCACGCCACCCAGCGCCTGGATCGCCTCACCCGCCATCCAGGTCGCCTTCTCGGCCGAGTACAGGATCGCGCCGGCGGCGTCCTTGCGGAAGGTGCGCGCATGGTCGTTGCGGTCGCAGGCCTTGCCCACCGCGTAAACGTAGGCGCGCGTTGCCTGCCAGGTCGAATACATGTCGGCCAGCTTGCCCTGCATCAGCTGGAATTCGCCGATGCTCTGGCCGAACTGCTTGCGCTCGTGCACGAAGGGAACCACCGCGTCCATGCAGGCGGCCATGATGCCCAGCGGGCCGCCCGAGAGCACGGCGCGCTCGAAATCGAGACCGCTCATCAGCACCTTGGCGCCGTTGCCCTCGCCGCCCATCACGTTTTCCTCGGGCACCTCGCAGTTGTCGAAGAACAGCGGGTAGGTGTTGGAACCGCGCATGCCCAGCTTGTCCAGCTTGGTGCCGGCCGAGAAACCCTTGAAGCCCTTCTCGACGATGAAGGCCGTCATGCCGCGCGCGCCCATCTCGGGCTCGGTCTTGGCGTAGATCACCAGCGTGTCGGCGTCGCCGCCGTTGGTGATCCACATCTTGCCGCCGTTGAGCACGTAGTAGCCGTCCTTCTTCTCGGCGCGCAGCTTCATGCTCACCACGTCGGAGCCGGCATTGGGCTCGCTCATGGCCAGCGCGCCGACATGCTCGCCGCTGACCAGCTTGGGCAGGTACTTCTTCTTCTGCGCTTCACTGCCGTTGCGGTGGATCTGGTTCACGCACAGGTTGGAATGCGCGCCGTACGAGAGGCCGACCGAGGCCGAGGCGCGCGAGACTTCCTCCATGGCGACGATGTGCGCCAGGTAGCCCAGTTCGGTGCCGCCGAATTCCTCTTTCACGGTCATGCCGTGCAGGCCGAGTTCGCCCAGCTTGGCCCACAGGTCGTGCGGGAACAGGTTGTCGGCGTCGATCGCGGCGGCGCGCGGCGTGATCTCGTGCGCGGCGAAGTCGGCGACGGCGTCGCGCAGCGAGTCGATGGTCTCGCCCAGGTCGAAGTTGAGGCCGGGAAGGTTCATGAGCGTTGTCTCCTCTTGGGGTGCAGGCGCACGGCGAACCGCCAGGCGCGCAAGGGCCACAGCTTACGCCGGGTGCGATTGCAATTGGCGCCACAATGGTTGCAAATTCAGCCATGGAATTGGACCTCCCCCGCTTGGACGGCTCACCGCGTGTAGCCGGCCAATACCCCCGCTGGGGGCGCACCCAGAGGCCGGGCGAAGCCCGTTCCTCGGGTGCCCTGACATGGCCTGCTCCGCGGCCTTTCGAACAACTGACTTGGCAATCTCCCCAGCACCCGCACGACCATGACGCCACGCCCATCCGCTCGCACTGCCCGATCTACCCGCGCCGCCACGCCGATGGCCTTCGTGCGAGCGATCATGCTGGGCTACGAACGCTACGGCGTGGACCCCTCGGCGGCGCTGGCGCAGGCACAGATCACGCCGCAGGAGCTGCGCCGCGCACAGGCCCGCGTGACGGCGGCGCAGTTCGAGGCCCTGAACGCCCACGCCATGCAGGAACTCGACGACGAGGCGCTCGGCTGGTTCGCGCGCAAGTTGCCCTGGGGCAGCTACGGCATGCTGTGCCGCGCCTCGCTGCCCTCGCCCGACCTGGGCGTGGCGATCCGGCGCTGGTGCCGGCATCACCGGCTGCTCACCGACGACATCGTGCTGCATCTCACGCAGGCGGGCGGCATGGCCAGCGTGACCGTCGAGGAACGGCGCGAACTGGGACCGATGCGGGAGTTCTGCCTGGTCTCGATCCTGCGCTTCCTGCACGGCTACGCCAGCTGGGCGATCGATTCACGCGTGTCCCTGCGCAGCGCGCACTTTCCTTTTGCAGCCCCGCCGCATGCCGACGCCTACCCGCTGCTGTTCGACGGCACGCTGCAGTTCGGCGCCGCGCAGGCGGGCTACAGCTTCGATGCGCGCTACCTGGCGCTGCCGCTGCAGCGCGACGAGCGCGCGCTGCGCCAGATGCTCAAGCGCGCACTGCCGCTGACGGTGCTGCAGTACCGGCGCGACCGCCTGCTGGGCCAGCGCGTGCGCGAACTGCTGCGCACCCGTCCGCTGGAAACCGGCAATGCCGACGCGGTGGCGCAGTGGCTCAACATGTCCAGCCGCACGCTGCACCGCCAGTTGCACGCCGAGGGCCTGAGCCTGCAGGCGCTGAAGAACGACGTGCGCGAGGCGCAGGCCGCCGAACTGCTGGCGCGCACCGACCGCCCGATCAAGCAGGTGGCGCTGGACGTCGGTTTTCGCAACGAAAAGAGCTTTGCGCGCGCCTTTCGCACGTGGACCGGCAGCGCCCCGGGCGACTACCGGCAGAAGAGGCGCTGAGCGGGCGCCGACTCAACGGGCCGGCGCGCCGTTGTGCAATTGCGCGTTGAGCGCGCGCGTGCCGGAAGCCAGCGCCGCTTCGTAGGTGTCCGCGCCGTCTTCGGCCTGGCGCACGACCTTGATCGGCGCGCCGCTGCCATCGGTCTGGACCACTTTCCACACAAAGGAACCGGGGACCGGCTCCTCGACTTGAAGTTGCAGGGGTTCGTGTTTCATGGCCTCACTATGGGCACCGGCGCCCACCCTTTCTGTCAGTCAATGTCTGACATTGAGCTTGCAATTGCAACAGGCTTCGCAGCCTGCCCGAGGCGCTCAGGCGCCGATCTGCGCGAAGCCGTCGCGCACCGCCTGCGCGCTCTCGGGGCGCACCACGCGCGCCACTTCCTTGCCGTCGCGCAGGAACACCAGCGTCGGCCACAGCTTGACGCCGAAGGCGCGGCCCAGCGGCCGGCCGCTGCCGTCTTCCACCTTCAGGTGCGGCAAGGCGGCATGGTCGGCAAAGGCCTCGGCGATCAGCGGTTGCGCGGCCTTGCAGATGCCGCACCAGTTGGCGCCGAATTCCAGCACGGCCGGGCCGGCCATGGCGGCGACCTGGGCGGCGTCGGGCTGTTCTGCGGCGTAGGGAACGGAGGCGGTCATGTCGGCGGGCCTTTCATCGTGCGGGAAGTGCTGCCGTGCACGATAGCGCAAGCAGCGGCGCCGGGCAGCGGTGCGTTCCCCCAGCCCCGGCGGGGCCATCCGACGCCGTGGCTTATGCGAGCGCGCGCTGCGGATAGTCGGCCAGCACCTGCGGCAAGGCGGCCATGTCGGTGAAGATCTCCGCCACGCCGGCAGCGCGCAGCGCCTGCGCACTGCTGTGGCCCAGACCGCCCGGGCTGTAGCCGAACACGGTGGCGCCGGCGGCCACGCCGGCGGTGGCGCCGGTCACCGTGTCTTCCACCACGGCGCAGCGCGCGGGCGCCACGCCGAGCGCTGCGGCCGCGGCCAGGTAGACGTCCGGCGCGGGCTTGGAGCGCGGCGTTTCGTGGCCGCTGAAGATGCGCCCGGCAAAGGCATCGAGCAGGCCGACCTTCTCCAGCTGCAGCTCGACCTTGCGCCGGTCGGCACCGGAAGCGCAGGCAATGCGCCCGTCCAGCGCCGCGTGCAGCGCGCGCACCGCCGACGGGGCGCCGGCGATCTCGACCAGGTCGCGGTCGAGCGCCTCGTTGCGGCGCAGCCAGAAGCTCTGCAGCCATTGCGGCGTGACCGCGCTGCCGGTGCGCGCCTCGATCAGCGCCGCCTCGTCCTTCACCGCCTTGCCCACGAAGATGCGCATGCATTCCTCGGGCGTGAGCACCCAGCCGCGCTCTTCCAGCATGTCGCGCAGCACCCCGTTGGTGATCGGCTCGGAGTCGACCAGAACGCCGTCGCAGTCGAACAGCACGGCATCGAAAGGCAGGGGGCGCGTCATCGGGAATCTTTCCGGGGTGGGCGTGTGAAGGGATGGCGCCAAGGGCGCGGCGAGGCGTTCGATCGTAGCGGCGACGCGGTACCCCCTGCCCACGGTGCGACAAGGCGGCTATGGTGTGCATCCCGCATCACGACAGGAACCGCGCATGAAAGCCGCCATTGTTCAAGCCGCCGGACAGGCCCCGGTCTACGGCGATTTCGCCGACCCCGTTGCCGCGCCCGGCCAGCGGCGCATTCGCGTCAGCGCCTCGTCGATCAGCCAGGTCACGCGCAGCCGCGCCTCCGGGCGCCACTACAGCGCCGACGGCGCCTTTCCGCTGGTGCCGGGCATCGACGGCACCGGCGTGGCCGAGGACGGCAGCCCGGTCTACTTCTTCATGCCGCCCAGCCCGTGGGGCGCGATGGCCGAGTACTGCGTGGTCGACGCGCAGCGGGTGATCGCGCTGCCCCCCGCGCTCGACCCGGTGACCGCCGCCGCGATGACGGTGCCGGGCATGTCCTCGTGGGCGGCGCTGGTCGAGCGCGCGCAACTGCGCCAGGGAGAAACCGTGCTGGTCAACGGCGCCACCGGCACCTCCGGCCGGCTGGCGCTGCAGGTGGCGCGCCACCTGGGCGCCAGCAAGGTGATCGCCACCGGCCGGCGCAGCGAGACCTTCGACGAGCTGCGCCGCCTGGGCGCCGACCAGACCATTGGCCTGACCCAGCCGCGCGAGGCGCTGGAAGCGAGTTTCCGAGCCGTCTTCGAGCAAGGCGTCGACGTGGTGCTGGACTACCTGTGGGGCCCCAGCGCGGAAATGCTGGTGGCGGCGGCGGCCCGCTTCGGGCCCGAGGGTGTGCCGATCCGCTACGTGCAGATCGGCGCGGCCAGCGGCGCCGACATCAACCTGCCGAGCGCCGCGCTGCGCTCGTCGGCGCTGCAACTGCTGGGCAGCGGCATGGGCAGCATCCCGCTGCCGCGCCTGATCGACGCCATGCGCGGCGTGCTCACCGCCGCGCCGAGCGCCGGCTTCGAAGTCGCCACCGCCGTGCGGCCGCTGGCCGACGTGAGCCGCGCCTGGGCCGAGGCCGGCGACGATGGGCGCGTCGTGCTGGTACCTTGAACAGGCGTGAGCGAACGGCTGCGGCCACCCGATCCATTGCAACAAGGAATGCCCATGCACGGACCCGACCCCGCCAACCCGCACCCGATGGCCGGCTTTCCGCAGGTGTGCTTCATCAAGAACACGGTGCGCAATCCGAACATCGTGGTGGGCGACTACAGCTACTACGACGACCCGGAAGATTCCGAGAACTTCGAGCGCAACGTGCTCTACCACTTCCCCTTCATCGGCGACAAGCTGGTGATCGGCAAGTTCTGCGCGCTGGCACGCGGCGTCAAGTTCATCATGAACGGCGCCAACCACAAGCTGTCCGGCATCTCGACCTATCCGTTCCAGATCTTCGGCAACGGCTGGGAAAAGGTGATGCCGCAGCCGGAGGAACTGCCCTGCAAGGGTGACACCATGGTCGGCAACGACGTCTGGATCGGCTACGACGTGCTGGTGATGCCGGGCGTGCACATCGGCAACGGCGCCATCGTTTCCTCACGCTCCGTGGTGGTGGGCGACGTGCCGCCCTACACCGTGGTCGGCGGCAATCCGGCCAAGCCGATCAAGGCGCGCTTTGCGGCCGATGAAGTCGAGGCCTTGCAGGCGATCGCGTGGTGGGACTGGCCGATCGAGAAGGTCACGCGGCATCTGCAGGCGATCGTGCGTGGCGATGTGGCAGCGCTGCAGGCAGCGTGTCTTGCTCCCTCTCCCTCTGGGAGAGGGTCGGGGTGAGGGCAGCGCGTCACTTCGGGCGCGGCGCCGTCAAACCAAGACCGTGTAACGCAGCTCGACCATCCCCGCCCCCATCTGCCGCGCCGACTGCAGGCGCAGCACCGGGCTGAGCACGCGGCGCGGAAAGAGGGGCTTGCCGCGGCCGAGGGTGACGGAGCCGACCTGCACGATGAGTTCGTCGAGCAGGCCTGCGTCGTGGAACTGCCCGGCGAGATCGCCGCCGCCGACGATCCAGATGTTGCGGCCACCGGCGGCGGCTTGCATCTGGGCGTGCACCTGCGGCACATCGCCTGCCGCGAAGCGAACGTCGGCCCCGTCGATGCGCGGCAAGGTGCGATGCGTGAAGACCCAGGTCGGCTGGCTGTAGGGCCAGGCCGATCCGGTCTCGGCGATCATCTTGTCGGTGTTGCGCAGCATCCATTCGTAGGTCGAGGCGCCCATGGCGAGGGCGCCGACTTCAGCGATGAAAGCCGGGTAGCTGGACTGGTCGAGGTCGGCCAAGGGAAACAGCCACTCGAGCGAGTCGTCTTCGGTGGCGATGAAGCCGTCGAGGCTGGTTGCGGTGAAATACTGCGTTGCCAATTCAAGCTCCATCATTGTTCCTGCACGTCCGCCGAATTCTGCCGCGCCCACGATCCCGATTCATTCGCATGACCACGCCAACCGACACCCGCTACACACCCTTCCTGCGCCATGCCCACTGGATCAGCTTCGTGCTGGTGCTGCTGGCCTACGCCTCCATCCTGGCGCGCAAGCTGTTCGAGCGCGGTTCGAGCGAACGCCTGTTCGTGGTCGAGTCGCACTACCTGCTGGGCATGCTGGTGCTGCTCATCACGCTGCCGCGCATCGTGGTGCGGCTGCGGCAGAAGGCGCCGCCGATCGTGCCGCCGCCCGGGCTTGCGGCACGGCTTGCCGCGCACACGGCGCACCTTGCGCTGTTCGCTTTCCTGGTGGTGCAGCCGGTGCTGGGCATCACCACGCGCCTGGTGTCGGGGCGCGGCATCGGCTTTCCGCTGACGGACTGGGCGATTCCCGCGCTGACCAAACAGCCCGAACTGGCCAAGTCGATCGAACACTTGCACGAATTCATCGGCGAGGCCTTCTACTACGTGATCGGCATCCACATCGTGGCGGCGCTGTGGCACCACTTCGTGCGGCGCGACAACGTGCTGCAGCGCATGCGGTGAAATGGGACTCCCCCCGTTTGGCCGGCGCACTTCGTGTAATCGGCCCATACCCCCCCGCTGGAGGGCGCACTCAGCGGCCCGGCAAAGCCGGTTCCGCGAGTGCCCTGGCTTGGCCTGCTCTGCGGCCACTCGAGTCGCGCCGTGTCACCTCGTCTGCGGATCAGTGCCCCAGCAGGCGCGGATCGTAGAGCCACTTGCGCAGCTTCTGCGCGCGGATGCCGCCGGCCTGCGGGTGCGCCGGGTTGATGAGCACGTTGTATTCCTCCGGCACCACGGCCGAGGGCACCAGCAGCAGCGCCGCGCTCTTGCGTTCGAGCCAGGCGTCGCCGAAATCGAGCGAGATGCGGCCTTCCGGCTGGGCGTCCCACCCCACCGGCATTGCGGCGGCTTCGTGCGTTTCCCGCGCGGCCCAGGTGGCCGGCGGCACGCTGAGCCGGACCAGGTAGCGGTTGAGTGGCAGCCCGCCCTGGCCGAGATGAACGAGCGTCTCCAGGCAGGCCAGCGCCACGGAAGTCGAGGCGTAGACCACCGGGCGTCCCTTTCGGTTCCAGCGCCCTCCAGTGAATTCGGCGCCCTTGCCGCTCAGGTCGTCGGCAAGGAAATCGGGTGCGTCGGTGGCGATGCGCCAGAGCGCGACCGGCAGCGTCAAGCGTAGGCCCCGCTCTGCATGCGGGCGAGCAGGTTGGAGACCATCGCCTGCCCTTCGGCGGTGTCCATCAGCGTGGCGGGCGGCGCGCCGTTCAGGGCGGCCAGCGGCTCGCCGAGCCAGCGCGCCAGCCACACGGCGGCGTCGAAACCAGCTGGCTCGCCCGAGGCCTGCACCATCGCCTCGACCTGGCCGATGAGGCGCGCCATGCCGAGCGCGCGCGCGCTGTCGTCGGTGGAGAGCGGCTTGGCCTCGCGCAGCTTGCGGCTGACGGTGGCCGGCGCGATGCCCAGCGTGGGCAACAGGCGGTCCTTGGTGATGTTCATGCGCCGCGCCAGCTTGTCGAGGTAGTTGGCGGGCAAGCCTTCCTTGACGAGCGCGACGCGCGCCAGCGGCTCGGCACGGTAGAGGTCGATGAAGGAAGCGCCGACGGACTCGACTTTTTCCTGCGCATCGGCGGCCTCGCTGCCGGCGCGCTGGCGCGCGGGCGTGGCACGCGGAGCGCGCGGCGCACCGGCGCCCGGCGCGATGGCTTGTGCTTTGGCGGTCATCGGCAGCTCCAGATCAATTGAGCAAAAATTATAGGCCGATTGAGCATTTTCGGCACCTGCCGCGCCCGAAGACCCCGACGGGCGGCTGCACGGCAGGCCCTACTTTTCGGAGAAGAACTGGCTCGGCGGCTGGCCGAACTGCCGACGGAACATGGTCCCGAAGGCGCTCGGGCTTTCGTAGCCGAGTTCCAGCGCCACGTCGATCACCTTTTCGCCGGTCGCCAGCAACTCCAGCGCACGCAGCAGCCGCGCCTGCTGGCGCCACTGGCCGAAGGTCATGCCGGTTTCCTTCAGGAACAGGCGCTGGATGGTCTTCACGTCGACCGCCAGGCGTTGCGCCCATTCGACGAGGCTGGTGGGGTCGTCGAGCTGCCGCTGCAACTGCTCGCAGATCGGGCGCAGCCGCGGGTCGGGCGGCATTTGCAGGTGCAGCGGCAACACCGGCAGCGCACGCAGCTCGTCCAGGATCAGGCGCATCACGCGCCCGTCGCGGCTGTGCGGCGAATAGGGCTGGGGCACGTCGACCGCGGCGCGGATCAGCTCGCGCAGCAGGGGCGAGACGCCGACCGCCTGCGTGTCGCCCAGCAGCCTGGGCGCTGCACCCGGCGCAACCAGCAGGCTGCGCATGTGCAGCTCGCCGATGCAACGGATCTCGTGCGTCATGCCGGCCCGCATCCAGATCGCGCGTGTCGGCGGAACCACCCACCGGCCGGCCTCGGCCTGCACCACCATCACGCCGCGCACGGCGTAGATGAGCTGATGCTTGTTGTGCGCGTGCGGCGCGATGTGCCAGGCGGCCGGGTAGTCGGTGGCGCGCCCGGTGACGGGGGAAGACGCCGCATCGATCTCTTGCAGCGCTTGGGCCAGCGGCGGCGGATGGCGCGAGGGGCTCATGTCCTTTTTGCGAGGGTTGTTGGTGAATTGGCGCGAGACAGGCGCGCCGGCGACACCGACAATTCTGGCATGCCGGGTGGCCCGTTTCGCGGCCGGCAAGCCCGCGCCAGTTCCAGTCCAAGCGATCCAACATGACCACTCCAACAGCCACATTGCAGGCCGGCGGCACTTCTGAAAGTGCAACCGGCAGTCTTTCAACCGCCAGCGCCCAGAAGGCCAGGCCCGCCTTCGGCATCCTCGCCGCCATCAGCGGTTCGCACATGGTCAACGACATGATGCAGTCGCTGATCCTGGCGATGTACCCGATCCTCAAGGGCGAGTTCGCGCTGAGCTTCGCCCAGATCGGGCTGATCACGCTGACCTACCAGCTCACGGCGTCGCTGCTGCAGCCGCTGATCGGCATGTTCACCGACCGCCGGCCGCAGCCCTATTCACTGCCCTTCGGGATGATGTCCACGCTGGTCGGGCTGCTCATGCTGGCCTTTGCGCCCAACTTCGCCACCGTGCTGCTGGCCGCCGCTTTCGTGGGCATCGGCTCGGCCGTGTTCCACCCGGAATCGTCCCGCATTGCGCGGCTCGCATCGGGCGGCCAGCATGGCTTTGCGCAGTCGGTGTTCCAGGTCGGTGGCAACACCGGCACCGCCATCGGCCCGCTGCTGGCGGCTGCCGTCATCGCGCCCTTCGGCCAGCGCAGCATGGCCTGGTTCGGCCTGGCCGTGGTGGTCGGCATCGGCCTGCTGTTCCAGGTGAGCCGCTGGTACGCCGCGCACCAGGTCGCCAACGTCGGGCGCAAGCCCGTCGCCGCCGTGGCACCGTATCCGCGCAAGGTCGTGATCGGCGCCATCGCGGTGCTGCTGGTGCTGATCTTCTCCAAGTACTTCTACGTGGCGGGCATCAGCAGCTTCTACACCTTCTACCTGATCGAGCGCTTCGGCCTCTCGGTGCAAAGCGCGCAGATCCACCTGTTCATCTTCCTGTTCGCCTCCGCCATCGGCACCGTCGCCGGCGGCCCGATCGGCGACCGCATCGGGCGCAAGCCGGTGATCTGGTTCTCCATCCTCGGCGTGGCGCCTTTCGCGCTGCTGCTGCCCCATGCCGACCTGTTCTGGACCACCACGCTCACGGTGATCATCGGGCTGGTGCTGTCGTCGGCCTTCTCTGCGATCCTGGTCTACGCACAGGAACTCATGCCCGGCAAGGTCGGCATGGTGTCGGGCCTGTTCTTCGGCTTCGCGTTCGGCATGGGCGGCCTGGGCGGCGCGCTGCTGGGCCTGCTGGCAGACCGCACCAGCATCACCTTCGTGTACGACGCCATCGCCTACCTGCCGCTGCTGGGCGTGGTGACGATCCTGCTGCCCAGGAGTGTGCGGCGGAGTTGAGGTGACCCATCGAATCGGTGGCTCGCTTTCTCCGAATTCAGACGTTGCTCGGCGTGTTGACTGTCGAACCTGTTGTTGCGAGCAGTACCTCTTGGCCAGCGTCGATGGCGACGTAGTAATGTGACCGGGTGACTGATGACTACATGAAGCGCTGGGGCCTTGTGCCGGATGGGCCGCCCATCGCGACAAATGGCGGGCACCTCTTGCCAGTCCAGTACAACGGAATGCCTGCAATGCTGAAGGTGGCAGTCCAAGACGAGGAAAAGGCAGGTGCCGCCTTGATGGCTTGGTGGCAGGGCGACGGTGCAGCCAGGGTGCTGGCCTACGACGGGGCGGCGCTCCTTTTGGAACGTGCCGAGAGCGGCACGGCGCTCGCCGACATGGCCCGCAATGGGCGCGACGAAGAAGCAAGCCAGATCATTTGTGCGGTGATTTCCAAACTGCACACGCCGCGGCCCGAGCGACCGCCCCCAGTTGTCGACCTCTCCAGGTGGTTCCAGGGGCTTGAGGCCAGCGCCACGGCACACGGCGGCATCTTCGCCATGGCCCGAGCCACCGCCCGGGAGTTGTTGGCGGCGCCGCGGGATGTTCGTGTACTCCATGGGGACATGCATCACGACAACGTCCTCGATTTCGGTCGGCGCGGCTGGCTCGCGATCGACCCGAAGGGACTCGTGGGCGAGCGCGGCTTTGACTACGCCAATATTTTCTGCAATCCCGACGCCGAGACCGCGGTCGGGCAGGAGCGGTTTCCCCACAGAGTGGATGTCGTCGCAGCGGCGGCCGGGCTTGAGCGCAGGCGACTGCTCAAGTGGATTCTTGCGTGGGCGGGTCTTTCCGCCTCATGGCACATCGAGGACGGATCCATGCCCGATACAAGCTTGATCGTCGCTCAAATGGCGTTGGCCGAGCTTTGACCTCGAGCTGTACCCGCGTCTGATCGTGGTGAGCTCGCGAGTCCTCACGGCCATCGGTACGCGGCCCGTGCGTTGATGGCCTTGCCTGGCACTAACGCCGCCTCTTCACGCGCTTGGCGGTGCGATGGACAGCGAGCCCCAGTGCAGCCCGCGCCAGTGCGTCGGCTTCCTGGTTGCGATGACGCGGTACCCATTTGAGGGTCGCATGCTCGAACGAATTGAGCAGCGCTCGTGCCTCATCGAACAAGGTCGCCAGCCGCGGGATCGGCTTTGCCGTGCTGCTGCTGGCCTGTTCGACCACCACACTGTTGTCGCAGTGAATGAGGAGCGTGCCGGCGCCGCGCGTCTTCAGCTCTCGAAGCGTCGCCAGCAGCGCCCTGAGCTCCGCCTCGTTGTTGCAGCCGATTTCATGCGTGGTTTGCGAAAGCGTGTGCCGGGTTCCATCGGGTTCGGTCAACACGGCGCCAAGGCCAATGCGGCCGGGATTCGGCAAGGCGCTGCCATCGCAGTAGGCGAGCCAGGGGTTCATGTGCAATGTGTGTCGTTGGTGGGCTACGCGCTCTTTGGCTTCATTGTCGTGACCTTGTAGACGGCACCCTGCTTGTCGTAGGTCGTCCAGGTGCCAACCTGGATGCCGAGCTCGAAGTAGCCCGAGCGAAGTCGATTGCCATCCTTGCGGAACCACTCCCAATAGCCGTTCCACAAGCCATCGAGCACCTGGCCACGAGCGCGGACTGAACCGTCCTTGAAATACTCGACTCGCTCTTCTGGCGCTGACATGGCGCCTCCTTCCGTCCGCCGATGACCGATTGTTGCCGACCGCGTCCGACGCAGAGCAGGCGCCGACAGGCCATGCACAACGCTACGTGCGAAACCAGATCTTGAGCGTCACGTACATCGCGTAGCCGAGGCCGAGCACCATCCACGCCAGGAAGAACACGTTGGCCCAATAGTCGCCGGCGCTGGCTGCGAGGGTGTAGACCTGCCCGGCGCAGGCCCGGCCGACGCAGGACACTTCGCCCCGCAGCAGCGCGCGCAGCAGGCCGAAACCGAGGACGCACGACACGACGGCGGTGACGAGAAACCCCACCGGTCCGACGATGCCTTGGGTGAGCTCGCCGTTTTCGTCGCGATAGCCCTTGCGCAGCAGTTTCTGCCCGAACTTGTACCAGGCCCATCCCAGCAGGAGCATCAGGGCGTAGTAAATGACGGCACGCATGCAATGAATGTGGCGAGTTATCAGTCAACGAGGAAGTCCGCGCCGGATTGTCGGCCGGGGCACGGTCAGTGCGCACACGCTCACTGCCGCTTCGTTGTGCGTCTGCGACTGCGGCGACCCGGCCTCTACGCGCGCTGGTCGACGTAGTACCAGCGCCCGCCTTCGCGCACGAAACGGCTGATTTCCTGCAGCCGCGTGGCACGCCCGTCGGCGCCGCGGCAGCGGGCGACGAATTCGACCTCAGCATGCGTCTCGTCGCTCTGGCGGTGCCACTTCACGTCCAGCCCCAGCCACTTGGCGCCGGGCTCGAAATCGAGCGTGGCCGGGCGCTGACGGGTGTGCCAGGTGGCGAGCAGGTAGTCGGCGCGCTCGCGCACGAAGGCGGTGTAGCGCGAGCGCATGAGCGATTGGGCATCGGGTGCGGGCGTGGTGTCGAAATGGTCGAGGTAGCGGCCGCAGCAGTCGGCATAGCGCAGCGGCTTCTTCTGTGCATCGAGGCGGCCGCAGGGGCAGGGTTGCAGATCAGATGACATGCAGCGCAGTTTCCCACCAGCGCATCAGCGCGGCCACGGTGTCGGCCAGCGCGCCGTCGTTCGTTACGCTGATGTCGGCCTGCACCGCGGGGCCGCGTCGCAGGCGTTCGACCATCGCCTGCGCGTCTTCGCGGCCGCGGGCCTGCAGGCGGTGCGCCAGCACGTGCGCGCTGGCGGTGATCTGCACCACGCGGCAGTGCGGCGCGCGGGCGCGAATGGCGTGCAGCGCGGCGCGCGAACCGTTGAGCAGCACGGTGCCGGTTTCGAGCGCAGCGAACGCGCGGGCGCGCACGCCGTAGGCCAGGCCGTGCGCATGCCAGTGCAGGACGAATTCACCGGCGGCCCAGGCGGCCTGCCACTGCGCGGGGTCGAGCGCCTCGTGCGCTTCGCCGCCGGCGCGGGTCGGCCGCGTGATCACACGCTGCGCGATGTACATGGCGTGGCCGGCTTGCGCGGCGGCGTGTTGCCACGCGGCCATCACCGTGTCCTTGCCGGCACCGGAAGGGCCGACCACCACCAGCAGCCGCTCGCTATGAGGAATGGTGTCGCTCATGGGTTGGCGCGCAGGGGCACGCGCTCGATGAGATGGAAAGGCGCACCGGCTTCGGCTTCATGGAAGATGCAGACCGATGCGGCCGTCAGCGGCAATGCCAGGCTGGCGGCGAACCAGCCGCGCGCGGCTTGCGCAAAGCGTTCGGTGGAAGCCGCGGCCCGATCCGCAAAGCGCTCGCTCAAGGTCATGTGAAAGCGCCAAGCTTCGAACACGTGCGGGTAGCCCCAGCGCGCGAGGCGCTCCTGCTGCACCGCGTCGAGCGCCCCTTCGGCGATGCGACGTGCCACGTCGGTCGCTGCCGGCCGGGCGCGCAGCGGGTCCAACTCGCGCACGCAGGCGTCGGCCAGCCGGCGCAGCGGATGCTCGGGCGGCGGCGCCTGCGTCGGGCGCAGCGCCAGAAAGTCGTTCAGCCAGCCGACTTCGAGCACGGGCATGGCGAAGGCGGCGTGCTGCGCCGCCAGTGCGGCCACCGCCGCGCGCAGGTCGTGCGGCGTGACGCCGTCGGCCAGCCGCATCGGCGCGCTGAGCGTGGCGTGAAAACCGTAGCGCGCCGGCGCGGCAATGTGGGCGCGCGGCAGCGCCGCCGGCGCCTGGCGCAGCGAGGGATCGCGGCCCAGCCAGGCGCAACCGGCAGCCCACAGCGGATGCGTTGGTTCGGGCGCCCAGTAGACGGCGTAGCGGCCCGGCGCCGCGCTCACGAGCGAAGCTCCGGCGCCCACGCGCGGCGGCTCACGACTTCACCCCTTCGTCCGGCCGCACGGTGAGCTGCACCGCATCGGCCGCGAACAGGGTGGTGCCGGCGCGGATCGGCTTGCCCTGCGCGTCGACGTCGACCGACTGCACCGCCAGCACCGGCTGGCTGGCCGGGCGCGCCAGCCGGTCGGCCTCGGCCGAGGTCGGCAGCCGCGCCGAGACCACGCTCTTGGCGCGCGTGTAGTCGCGCACGCCCAGCGCCTGCAGCGCCAGCGTGATGCGGCCCAGCGCCGCCACGTGCTGGTCCACGCCGGCAAAGCGCGGCAGCGGGAAGGCGCCGACGCTCAGGCCGACCGGGCGGCCGCGGATCGAGGCGCGCGTGGTCAGCACCATGACGCGGCTGTCGGGGTTCACATGCAGTTCGGCGGCCCATGGCGCGGCGTCGGCCTCCACTGCGTCGAGCACCTCGCGCGCGGCGCGCTCGCCGGCGTCGGCCACGTTCTCGGTCAGGCGCGTGCGGCGCTGCAGCGCGTAGTCGAGCACCAGCTCGCGCACGAAGGTGCCGCTGCCGTGGCGCACCTGCACGAAGCCCTCGCGCACCAGCGACTGCATGGCCTGGCGCAGCGTGTGGCGGTTCACGCCGAAGCGCTGCGCCAGCAGGGTTTCGTTGGGCAGGCGCTGGCCGGGCGGCAGGCGGCCGGCGGTGATGTCCTCGCGCAACGCGTGCGCGATCACTTCCCAGCGGGTGCGCTGCTCGGTGCTTTCGGTGCCGGCTTCGGCGGCTGGCAAGGCGGGCAGGTCGGACGAAAGTGGAGCGGTCATGTGGCTTCTTTTTTCGCTGCCCTCGGCAGCGGTCAACAAATTGTCATGCGATGCGGTGAAACTGGCGTTAATCTTAAGTCGTCTAGATGACATTGGCATGAACATGACCCCTGAATCACCCCCGCCGACGGCGCCTGACGACGTCGCCTCGCGCCGCCGCTGGCTGGCCGTGCTGGCGCATGCGCCGCGCCCGCTGCTGCAAAGCCTGGCGCAGGAACTGGCCACCGTCCCCTTCGACGTGCTGCGCGCCCCCGAGGTCGGGCTGACCATGCTGCGCGGGCGCATCGGCAACAGCGGCGACCGCTTCAACGTGGGCGAAGCCACCCTCACCCGCTGCGTGGTGCGACACCACGACGACAGCGCCAACCCGGCCGGCCGCACGGTGCGCATTGGCGTCGGCTACGTGCTGGGGCGCGACCCCGAACGCGCCGGCTGGGTGGCCCGCTTCGACGCCCTGCTGCAGCAGCCCCGCTGGCAGGCGCGCCTGCAGGCCGAGGTGATCGCCCCACTGGCAGCCGAAACAGCGCGCCAACGCGCCGCCGCGCAGCGCGAGACCGCCGCCAGCCGCGTGCGCTTCTTCAACCTGCAGCCCGACGGCGCGCGGACGGGAGCGCAGGCATGAACAGCGCCGTGCAGCAAGGAACACCGGCCCACGCCGCACTCGACCGCCTCGGCCTCGCCTGGGCGCACCCCGTCCACGGCGCCCAGCAAGCCTTCCGCGTGCTGCTGAACGCCATGGCGCACCCCGGCCGCATCCACACGCTGCCGCCCGCCGCCACCGAAGGCGTGCAGCCGCCCGCCACCACCGACGGGCACGCCATGTCGCTCGCCGCCAGCGTGAGCCTGCTGACGCTGCTCGACGCCGAAAGCAGCGTGCATTTCGCCGGCCCGTACGACAGCGCCGCGCTGGCCGGCTACTTCCGCTTTCACGGCGGCGTGCCGGAAGCCGGCGAGGCGCAGGCCGCCTTCACCTACGCGCCCGGCAGTGCCGCCGACGAGGCCTTGTGCCGCGCCCTGCCGCAAGGCAGCGACGCGGTGCCGCAGGACGGCGCCACGCTGGTGCTCGACGTCGCCGGCCTTGCCACTGGCGCGCAGCCCGATCAACTTGGTGAAGGCCAGGTGCTGCGCCTGCGCGGCCCCGGCATCGCCACCCAGACGCTGCTCACCGTGCGGGGCAGCCTGCCCGCGCTGTGGCGCTGGCGCGCGGCGCAAGGCAGCGCCTTCCCCACCGGCATCGACCTGCTGCTGTGCTGCGGCGACCAGCTGGCGGCCGTGCCCCGTTCCACCCTGCTCGCGCTGGAGGCCACGCCATGTACATAGCCGTCAAGGGCGGTGAAGCCGCCATCGCCGCCTCGCGCGCACTGGTCGCCGCCGCGCGCCGGGGCGACCCGGCCCTGCCGCCGCTGGAAGTGGCGCAGGTGCAAGCGCAAATGGGCCTGGCCGTCAGCCGGGTGATGGCCGAAGCCTCGCTGTACGACCGCGAACTGGCCGCGCTGGCGCTGGTGCAGGCGCAAGGCGACACGGTGGAGGCCGCCTTCCTGCTGCGCGCCTACCGCACCACGCTGCCGCGCCTGGCCTACAGCGAGCCGGTCGACACCGACGGCATGCGCGCGCAGCGCCGCGTCTCGGCCATTTTCAAGGACCTGCCGGGCGGCCAGTTGCTCGGCCCGAGCTACGACTACACGCAGCGCCTGCTCGACTTCGCGCTGCTGCACGGCGCCGATGCGCCCGCCACGGAAGCCGCGCCGCAGAGCGACCCGCACGCGGCCACCGCGCCCGACGACATCCCCAACGCGCTCGCCACCCTCGCCGCGCAAGGCCTGGTGGAACGCTGCGCGCCCTCTCCCGGCGACCCGGTGCCGCCCGACATCACGCGCGACCCGCCCAAATTCCCGCTGCCGCGCGCCGGCCGCCTGCAGATGCTGGCGCGTGCCGACGAAGGCTGGGTGCTGGGCATGGGCTACTCCACGCAGCGCGGCTATGCGCACAGCCACCCCTTCGTCGGCGACGTGCGCTTTGGCGCCGTGACGGTCAGCCTGGTGCCCGACGAACTCGACTTCGCCATCGAGATCGGCGAGGTCGAGCTGACCGAATGCCAGATGGTCAACCAGTTCGCCGGCAGCGACGGCGCGCCGCCGCAGTTCACGCTCGGCTACGGCTTGGTGCTGGGCCACGGCGAACGCAAGGCGATGGCGATGTCGCTGGTCGACCGCGCGCTGCGCACCGACGAGTTCGACGAACTGCCCGAGGCGCCGGCGCAAGACCAGGAGTTCGTGCTGGCGCAGGGCGACAACGTCGAAGCCTCGGGCTTCGTGCAGCACCTCAAGCTGCCGCACTACGTGACCTTCGAATCGGAGCTGCAACTGGTGCGCCAGCTGCGCGCCGAACGTGAAGCACGCGACGACGGCGCCGCCGCGCTGCAGGCCCTTCCCGCCCAACCCGGCGAACACGGCGAACCCCACGGAGCGAACTGATGGACCTGACACGCACAACGCACACAACGCCCCACGCCGACGCGCCGGTGGAAGGCTACAACTACGCCTACCTGGACGAGCGCACCAAGCGCATGCTGCGGCGCGCCCTGCTCAAGGCGGTGGCGATTCCCGGCCACCAGGTGCCGTTCGGTTCGCGCGAGATGCCGCTGGCCTATGGCTGGGGCACCGGCGGCATCCAGGTGACGGCCGCGGTGATCGGCCGCGGCGACGTGCTCAAGGTGATCGACCAGGGCTCGGACGACACCACCAACGCCGTCAACATCCGCGAGTTCTTCGCGCGCACCACCAACGTCGCCACCACCACCCGCACCCCCGAGGCCACGCTGATCCAGACGCGCCACCGCATTCCGGAAACGCCGCTGCGCGAGGGCCAGATCATGGTCTACCAGGTGCCGCAACCCGAGCCGCTGTACAAGCTCGAGCCGCGCCGCGCCGAAACGCTGGCGCTGCACGCGGTGGAGGACTACGGCCTGATGAACGTCAAGCTGTACGAGGACATTGCGCAGTGGGGCCACGTGGAAACCACCTCCGACTACCCGGTGCGCGTGAACGGCCGCTACATCGCCTCGCCCTCGCCGATCCCCGCCTTCGACAACCCGAAGATGGACCACATGCCGGCTCTGCAACTGTTCGGCGCCGGGCGCGAGAAGCGCATCTACGCCATTCCGCCCTACACCTCGGTGCAGAGCCTGGACTTCGAAGACCACCCTTTCACCGTGCAGACCCAGGGCCACGCCTGCGCGCTGTGCGGCTGCACCACCAGCTACCTCGACGAGATCGCGAGCGACGACGGCAGCACGCTGTGGACCTGCTCGGACACCGACTGGTGCGAGCAGCAGCAACTGACGCAGGGAGCCGCGCGATGAACGGCACGACCCGCATGCCGCTGCTGCAAGCCGAGGCGCTGTGCTTCCGCTTCCCCGGTGAAACCCAGGGCCGCGATGCCGTGCGCCACGCCAGCCTCGACCTCTTCCCCGGCGAGGTGCTGGCGGTGGTGGGCGAATCCGGCTCCGGCAAGACCACCTTGCTCAACTGCCTGGCCGGCCGCCTGGCGCCGCGCGAAGGCCGCGTGCGCTACCGCTGCGCCAGCGATGAATGGGTCGACGTGCACGCCATGCCCGAGCGCCAGCGCCGCCTGCTGGCGCGCACCGAATGGGGCTTTGTCGAACAGCACGCCGCCGCCGGCCTGCGCATGGGCGTGAGCGCCGGCGCCAACATCGGCGAGCGGCTGATGGGCCTGGGCGAGCGCCACTACGGCCGCCTGCGCGACAGCGCGGCCGACTGGATGTCGCGCGTGGAACTCGACGCCGCGCGCATCGACGAATCGCCGCGCCACTACTCCGGTGGCATGCGCCAGCGCCTGCAGATCGCGCGCAATCTCGTCACCCGGCCGCGCCTGGTGCTGATGGACGAACCCACCACTGGGCTCGACGTGTCGGTGCAAGCGAAGCTGCTCGACCTGATCCGCCTGCTGGTGGCACGCATGCACGTGGCCGCCGTGGTGGTGACGCACGACCTCGGCGTGGCGCGCCTGCTGGCGCACCGCACGCTGGTGATGCAGGGCGGGCGCATCGTCGAGCATGGCCTGACCGACCGCGTGCTGGACGACCCGCAGCACCCCTACACCCAACTCCTGGTTTCCTCCGTGGTGGCGCCATGAACGACACATCGAATTCCTCCGCCGGGCAACCGACCTTGCGCGTGCGCGGCGTGCACAAGCACTTCACGCTGCACCTGCGCGGCGGGCAGGCCTTGCCGGTGCTGCATGGCGTCGACCTCGACGCCGCGGCCGGCGAATGCGTGGCGCTGGTCGGTGCCTCCGGCCAGGGCAAGTCGACGCTGATCAAGTGCCTGCACGGCAACTACGGCGTCAACCGCGGCCAGATCCTGCTGCGCACCGCCGAAGGCGAAATCGACCTGGCGCAGGCCGCGCCGCAACAGGTCATCGCGCTGCGCCAGCGCCGCATCGCCTACGTCAGCCAGTTCCTGCGCGCCGTGCCGCGCGTGCCCGCCATCGACGTGGTGGCCGAGCGCCTGCTGCAGGCCCGGCTGGATGCCGACATGGCCGACCTGGCCGACCACGACGCCTGGCAAGCCGCGCAGGAAGCGGCGCGCGCGCAGGTGGCCGCGCTGTTCACGCGCCTGAACCTGCCGCCCGCGCTGTGGCAGTTGCCGCCCGCCACCTTCTCGGGCGGCGAGCAGCAGCGCGTGAACATCGCGCGCGGTTTCATCCTGCCGAGCGAACTGCTTTTGCTGGACGAACCGACCGCCTCGCTCGACGCAGCGAACCGCCGCGTGGTGGTTCAATTGATCCACGAAGCCAAGGCGCGCGGCGCCGCCGTGATCGGCATCTTCCACGACGAGGAAGTGCGCGACGCGGTGGCCACGCGCTGCGTCAGCCTGCCTTCTGCCCCTGTTGAAATGGAAGCCACCCATGCCTGAAACCCTCATCCACAACGCCCGCATCGTGCTCGACGATGAAGTGGTCGACGGCCACGTGCTGCTGCAGGACGGCCGCATTGCCGCGCTCAGCCACGGCCGCAGCGCACTGCCCGGCGCGCTCGACTGGCAGGGCGACTGGCTGCTGCCCGGGCTGGTGGAAGTGCACACCGACAACCTGGAGCGCCACGTCATGCCGCGCCCGCGCGTGCAGTTGCCGATGCAGGGCGCCGTGCAGTCGCACGACGCCGAGATGGCCAGCAACGGCATCACCACCGTGCTCGACGCCATCGGCGTGGGCGACCCCTACGGCGACGGCTTCCGCTCGCGCGACCAGAGCGACCTGCTGCGCGCGCTCGACGCGCTCGACGCCGCCGGCGCGCTGCGCGCCGACCACCACATCCACGTGCGCTGCGAGCTGCCGGCCGCGAACGCGCGCGCGCTGTTCGAACCCTTCGCCCGGCACCGCCGGCTGCGCCTGCTCTCGCTGATGGACCACACGCCGGGCCAGCGCCAATGGAGCGACCTGGAGATGGCACGCACCTTCTACACCGGCCGCAAGGGCTGGAGCGACGCCAAGTTCGCCGAGGAAGTGCGCATCGCGCCGGAGCGCCAGACGCTGCACGCGCAGCCCAACCGGGCCTGGTTCGCCGACTTCGCGCGCACGCACGGCATCGCGCTTGCCACGCACGACGACACCACCGCCGAGCACGTCGACGAAGCCAAGGCGCTGGGCGCGCAGATGAGCGAATTCCCCACCACCCTGGTGGCCGCGCAGCGCGCCCGCGCGCTCGGCCTGTCGATCGTGATGGGCGCGCCCAACGTGGTGCGCGGCGGCTCGCACTCGGGCAACGCATCGGCCATGGAACTGGCACGCGAAGGGCTGGTCGACAGCCTCTCGTCGGACTACGTGCCCTCCAGCCTGTTGCAGGCGGCGTGGCGGCTGGCGCAGGAAGGCGCGTGCAACTTGCCGGCAGCCGTGCGCACCGTCAGCCACGGCCCGGCCGTGGCCTGCGGCCTGCCCGACCGCGGGCGCATCGCCCCCGGCCTGCGCGCCGACGTCATCCGTGTGCGCGATGTCGGCACCACGCCGGTGGTGTGCGAGACCTGGGTGCAGGGCCGGCGGGTGGCATGAGGGCGAACGATATGACCCCGACTGACGAGCTGCGTTTCTCGGTACCCAACCCCCTCTGGCTGTGCCGAGGAGCGCAGCGTCAGGCGGATAAGCATCGCAGCTGTTTGAGCGCAGCGAGTTCTGCGATGCCCGCCTGACGCGAGCACCGCAGGTTGCCCGAAGCGAAGCGCAGGGTCACAGACAGCGGGGTCGCCTTTCTTTGGTTACTTTCTTTGGCGAAGCAAAGAAAGTGACTCGCCCGCCGGGGCGACATCCCGGCCAACGGCCCACGCAGTGACAACAACACCGCGAAAGCGCAAGACCCAACCAACACCGCACATCCCAGAGAACATCGGGACCAGGCAGATGTGTGCCGCTCACCATCGCGGCTCTCCCAATCGCCGGGTGCCCCCATCCCAACCTTCCCCCAAAGGGGGAAGGAGCCGATCCAAGACCTTGAAAGGGCTGGGGCTCAGACCAGGTGCTTGCGCAGCTGCGCCGACAGCGCGTCGAGCACCGTCACGGTGACCATCAGCATCAGCAGCACGGCGGCGGTCTGGTCATAGGCAAAGCTGCGCATCACGTCCCACAGCACCATGCCGATGCCGCCGGCGCCGACCATGCCGACCACCGAGGCGGAGCGCACGTTCGATTCGAAGCGGTACAGCGCGTAGGAAATCCACAGCGGCAGCACCTGCGGGATGACGCCGTAGACGATCTCGGCCAGCGGGTGCGCGCCGGTGGCGCGGATGCCTTCTACCGGGTGCGGGTCGATCGCCTCCACCGCCTCGGAAAACAGCTTGGCCAGCACGCCGGTGGTGTGCACCCACAGCGCCAGCACGCCGGCGAAAGGGCCCAGCCCGACGGCCACCACGAAGATCAGCGCGAACACCATTTCGTTGATGGCGCGAAAGGCGTCGAGCACGCGGCGCACCGGCTGGTGCACCCACCACGGCGTGAGGTTGCTTGAGGCCAGCAGCGACAGCGGCACCGCGCACACCACCGCCAGCGCCGTGCCCCACAGCGCCATCTGCAGCGTGACGGTCATCTCGGCGAGGTAGTGGCGCCAGTCGCTGAAGTCGGGCGGAAAGAAGGCGCCGGCGAACTCTGCCATGTTGCCGCCGTCGCGCCACATGTCGGCCGGGCGCATGTCGGCGCCGTTCCAGCTGGCGGCCAGCAGCGCGGCGATGAAGGCCCAGGCCAGGTAGCGCGGCCACGCGGCGGGCGCTGCTGCCGCGGGATGCGGCGCGACGGGCAGCGAAGCGGCGCCGAGCGAATCGATGGGCATGGCAGCGTTCATCGGGCGCTCAGCTCGCTGCGGCGACCTTGCGCGACAGGTCGTCCAGCTGCTGGTCGATCGCCTTCAGCTTGGCGGCCTTGTCGTCGGCCGAGAGGTTGGCGTCGGCTTCGGTCTTGGCGCGATCGCGCGCCAGTTCGAGCTGGCGGATGGGCAGCAGCTGGTTGTCATCGGACTTCTTGAAGCCGGAGAAGGTCAGCGTCTTGAGGATGCCCTTCTCACGCTCGTCCTTGCCGTAGCCGAGGAAGAAGTCGTCGATCTTCTGCTTGCTGGCGCTGTCCAGGTCCTTGCGCCAGACCAGCGGGTCGCTGGCGATCAGCGGCGACTTCCACACCACGCGCACCTGCGCGGCCTTCTCGGGCATCTTCAGTTCCAGCCGGTCCATCACGTCGCTGGCGACGGTGGCGGTGTCGAGCTGCTTGTTGGCCACCGCCAGGATGTTGCTCTCGTGGTTGGAACGCACCGCGCGCTTGAAGTCCTTCACCGGGTCGACGTGGTTCTTGCTGAAGATGTAGAAGCTGGGCACCAGCCAGCCGCTGGTGGAATTCGGGTCGCCCATGCCGAGGTTGAGTTCCTTCTTCGCGGCGAGCACTTCGTCGAGCGACTTGTACGGGCTGTCCTTGTTCACGATCAGCAGGCTCCAGTAGCCGTCGGCGCCGTTCTCCCAGGCCACCTTGGCGAAGATCTCGCCCTGCGAGCGGTCCACCGCTTCCATCGCCGACTTGTTGCCCATCCAGGCGACCTGCACCTTGTTGAAGCGCATCGCCTCGATCACGCCGGCGTAGTCGGAGGCGAAGAAGGGCTTGACCTTCAGGCCGGTGCGCTTTTCCATGTCTTCGATCAGCGGCTGCCAGGCGGTCTTGAGGTTGGCCGACGACTCGGTCGAGATGATGCCGAAGTTGATTTCCTTCTCGGCCTGCGCGTGGGCGACGCCGGCGCCGAAGGTGAAGGCGCTGGCACCGGCCAGCAGGAGCGTATGGATGGCGGTTCGCACCAGGGTTTCGCGGCGGTTCATGGGGTTCTCCTCACAAGGGTTGAATAGGGTTTGGTTGACGAAAAAAGGGGCTGCGTGCCGATGCCATCAAGCGGCCTGCAGCAGATCGGATGGGGGGTGCGACGACGCCGCGCTGGGCAGGTCGAGCGCACCCTGCAGCTCACCGGTCTGGCTGCCGTAGAGCTCGCGCAGGCGCGCCGGCGTGAGTTCGCGCGTCGGGCCGTCGTACACCACCTGGCCGTGGCGCAGCGCCACGGTGCGCGGGCAGAAGGCGAAAGCGGCATGCACCTGGTGCAACGCCACCACCACCGTCACGCCGGTCTCGCGGTTCAGCTCGGCCAGCAAGGTCATCACGCGGTTGGACGAATCGGGATCGAGCGAGGCAATGGGCTCATCCGCCAGGATGACTTCGGCGCCCTGCACCAGCGCACGCGAAATGGCCGCGCGCTGCTGCTGGCCGCCCGACAAGGTGGAAGCACGCTGCCAGGCGCATGCGCCGATGCCCACGCGGTCCAGCGCGGCCTGCGCGCGCGCCACCTCGGCCGCCGGAAAGCGGCGCAGCAGGCTGCGCCACAGCGGCATGCGGTGCAGCGCGCCCGTCATCACGTTGAGCAGCACCGGCAGCCGGTCGACCAGGTTGAACTGCTGGAAGATCATCGCCACGCGGCTGCGCACCTGGCGCACCTGCGGCGCCAGCCGGCCGGCCGACTGCACGGGCTGGCCGAGCACGTGAACGCTGGAAAGGCTGCCCGCATCGGCCCGGTGCAGGCCCGAGAGATGACGCAGCAGCGTCGACTTGCCCGAGCCGGAGGCGCCCAGCAGCGCCACCATCTCGCCGCGCCGCACCTGCAGCGAAACGCCGCGCAGCGCCGGGCGTCCGGCAAAACATTTATGCAACGCCTGCACGTCGATCACGAGCTCGGCAGGGGATTCGGTCACGGTGGGGTCCATGGCCGCGAATCATCTAGATGATGCGTGACAGGGGCGTGATGCTTTGATGTCAGCCGCCAGACAGCGCGGCAGCCGCGGTCAGGCCGCAGTGGCGAGTTGCGCCCTCAGATGCCGCGGATCGACCGGCTTGTAGAGCATCGCGAAGCCGGCGCTTTCCACCTCGACGCGGTTGTGCTGCGCGGTCTCGCCGGTGAGGATCACCACTTCGCGCGTCTTGCCCAGCGCCTTGAGTTGCTGCGCGGCGTCCAGGCCCGACAGGCCGTTGGCCAGGCGCAGGTCGCTGAGCATGAAATCGAACACGCCTTCGTGCTGCAGGGCTTCATGCGGGGTGGCGGCCAGCGCCACCTCGTGGCCCCAGCCGCCGAGCAGGGTGCGCATGGCTTCCCGGGCGGGAAATTCGTCGTCGAGCACGAGGATGCGCAGCGCCGGCGCACGGCTCGGCGTGGCCGCCGGCAGGCTCTCCTGCAGCGCGGCGGGCTCGGACGGTGCGCCCTCGCCGGCCGACGGCTCCGGCGCCGAGGCGGCGTCGAGCGCCAGCGAAAACACGCTGCCGCGGCCGGGTTGCGAGCGCAGGTCGATGCGCGAATGCATCACGCCGGCCATGCTGGCGACCAGCGCCAGGCCCAGCCCGAGGCCGCGGCCGCGGTCGCGCCCGGGGTTGTCGACCTGGAAGAATTCCTCGAACACCTGGCTGCGGTGCGCCGCGTCGATGCCCACGCCGGAGTCGCGCACCTCGATGCGCCAGCCGGCGGCGCCGTTGCTGCGCGCGACGTGCCGGGCGCACACCATCACGGTGCCGCGCGGCGTGTACTTGATGGCGTTGTCGACCAGGTTGGCCAGCACGCGGGCCAGCATGTTTTCGTCGGCCCGCACATGCACGTCGGTGGCGCGGATGTACAGGCGCAGGCCCTTGGCGGCGGCCACGCTGCCGAAGCGCCCGCGCAGCAGCTCGAACTGGCGGCCCAGCGAGACGGCGCCGAGCTGCACCGGCGCCACGCCGTTGTCGAGCTGGGAGATGTCGAGCAGCGAATCGACCGAGCCGCGCAGCGCGCCGATGCTCTCGCGCATGAAGCGGATGTTCTGCGCCAAGGGCGGCTGCCCCGGATCGAGTGCACCGACGAAGATGGCCAGCGCGTGCATCGGCTGGCGCAGGTCGTGGTTGGCGGCGGCGAACACGCGGGCGCGTTGCGCCGCCAGTTGCTCGACGCGCTCGAGCTGGCGCTGCAGCGCCTCGGCCAGCCGCGTCTGTTCGAAGCCGCTCTCGATCGAGCGCCCGACCAGCCGGCTCTGCTTGCGCATGTAGTACAGCAGCCCGGCCATCTGCAACAGCGCCAGCACGCCCATGATGAAGGGCACTTCGCCGGGCTCGCGCATCATGCGCAGCGCCAGGCTGAGGTAGCCCGGCACGGCGAACAGCACCGCCGCCAGCCACCACTGGGCGAGCACCGCGGTGGAGATGCTGGTCATGCCGGCGACGAACAGATAGAGCAGCAGGATCTGCGTCAGGTTGCCGGCGGGAAAGAACAGCCAGGTCGCGCTGGCCCACACCAGGCCGGGAAACAGCATGCGCCACTCCAGCCGCAGGCGGGTGGCAAAGGCGGTCTCGGGGCGGTAGGCCTCGGGGCGCTCGCCATGCAGGTGGAAATACATGCTCACCTGCATGCCGTGCACCAGCAGGGCCCAAACCAGCGTGCCCTTGTCGCCGGTGAGCACGAGAAAGGTGATCCAGAACACCGCCGCCGTGGCCGCGGCGCTGAAGGGCTGGTCGCGCGTGTCGAGCACGTAGGTCTGCGCCAGCCGCATGTCGACCAGCGGGTTGGCGCTGGGCTGCAGACCGAGCAGGCGCGCGGCGCGCGCCCACACCCCGGTGGGGGGCGCCAGGGCGGTGGGTGCGTCGGCACCGCTGTCACCGCGGGGGTTCAGGGCTTCGGGCGTACGGGGGAGCATGGGCAACGGGCCATTCTGCCCGGAAGTCGCCCGATATTCACATAAAAACACATATGTAACCGGAATGCTTGCAAGCATGCCCGGCGCGATGCGGCCGCTCAGCGGCGCATCGCCGCCCTTCCCGGCGTCACGACAGCGCGGCGACGGGCTGCGGCATCCGTTCGGCCGGGTTCGCGCCGGCGTAGCGTTCGATGCCCAGGCCGCTGGTGCTGATTTCCGGGCGCTGGCCGGTCACCAGGTCGGCGATCACGCGGGCCGAGCCGCAGGCCATGGTCCAGCCGAGCGTGCCGTGGCCGGTGTTGAGGAAGAGGTTCGGGTACTTCGTCGCGCCGATGACCGGCGTGCTGTCGGGCGTCATCGGCCGCAAGCCGGTCCAGAAGCTGGCGCGGCTGACGTCGCCGCCCGGGAACAGGTCGTTCACCACCATTTCCAGGGTGGCGCGGCGGCGCGGGTCCAGCCGCAGGTCGAAACCGCCCAGCTCGGCCATGCCGCCCACGCGGATGCGGTCGTCGAAGCGCGTGACGGCGATCTTGTAGGTCTCGTCGAGCACGGTGGAAACTGGCGCCAGCGCGGGGTCGGTCAGCGGCACGGTGAGCGAATAGCCCTTGACCGGGTAGACCGGCAGGTCGAGCCCGAGCGGGCGCAGGAACTCGCGCGTGTAGCTGCCAAAGGCCAGCACGAAGCGGTCGGCCCGCAGCACCTCGTTGCCGGTGCGCACACCCACGATGCGCCCGCCTTCGGTCACCAACCCGTCGACCGCCTGGTCGAAGCGGAAGTCGACGCCCTTGTCGCGCGCCAGCGCGCACAGCGCGTTGGTGAAGCGGTGGCAGTCGCCGGTTTCATCGTTCGGCAGGCGCAGGCCGCCGGCCAGCCGCTCGCGCGCCTGCGCCAGGCCGGGCTCGGCCTGCACGCACTGGTCGGGGTCGAGCAGTTCGTAGGGCACGCCGCATTGCGCCAGCACGGCGATGTCGCGCTGCACCGCGTCGAGCTGGGCCTGCGTGCGGAACAGCTGCAGCGTGCCGCCCATGCGCTGCTCGTACTGGATGCCGGTGTCGGCGCGCAACTGCTGCAGGCAGGCGCGGCTGTACTCGGCCACGCGCATCATGCGTTCCTTGTTCACGGCGTAGCGCTCGGGCGTGCAGTTGCGCAGCATCTGCGCCATCCACTGCAGCTGGAACAGGCTGCCGTCGAGCCGCACCGCCAGCGGCGCGTGCTGCTGGAACATCCACTTGATCGCCTTCAGCGGAATCCCCGGCGCGGCCCACGGCGTGGCATAGCCGGGCGAGATCTGGCCGGCGTTGCCGAAGCTGGTTTCCAGCGCGGGGCCGGGTTGCCGATCGAGCAAAGTCACCTCGGCGCCGGAGCGCGCGAGGTAGTAGGCACTGCTGATTCCGATGACGCCGCCGCCAAGGACAATGACTTTCATGGCAACACAGAAGAGGGGTGGTGAAGTCGCTCAATTTATTCGGATCGCAGCAGTGGATTTGATTGATTTTTTGACCTTTCGAAGTGAACATCACCGACTTCCATGGCCACAGCTGCGTTGCGAAGCGAAATGCCCGAACTCGACCGGATCGACCGGAAAATCCTCGACATCCTGCAGCGCGAAGGCCGCATTCCGATGACCGAATTGGCGCAGCAGATCGGCCTCTCGACCTCGCCCTGCGCCGAGCGCGTGAAGCGGATGGAACGCGACGGCGTGATCACCGGCTACCACGCGCGCGTGCAGCCGAAGGCGCTCGGCAAGAACCTGCTGGTGTTCATCGAGATCACGCTCGCCTCGAAGTCGGCCGAGGTGTTCGACCGGGTGCGCCACGAGCTGCTGCACGTGCCCGACGTGCAGGAATGCCACCTGGTGTCAGGCAGCTTCGACTACCTGGTCAAGGCGCGCCTGGGCGGCATGGAGGAATACCGCGACCTGCTGGGCGACATCCTCAAGAAGCTGCCCGTCACCGCGCAGTCGCACAGCTACGTGGTGATGGAAGAGGTGAAGGAAAGCCTGGCCCTGCGGACCGACCGCTGAGCCAGGCGTCGAAGCCGGGACCGGCTCAGGCCGTCGCGGTGGCGGCAACCTGCCGGATGCCCATCGCCTTGAGCGTGTCCGCCACGGCGGCCACGGCGCCGGGAATGCCGGCCTCGCCGAAGTGGCCGATGCAGCCGACGCGGAAGGTTTCCACCTGCGTCAACTTGCCGGGGTAGAGGATGTAGCCGCGCTTCTTGACCTCGTTGTAGAAGGTCTTGAAGTCGTAGGCCGGATCGTCCGGCGCGTGGAAGGTGACGATGATCGGCGCCTGGATCGCCGCATCGAGGTAGGGCCGGAAGCCCAGTGCGCCCAGGCCCGAAATCAGCGCCTCACAGTTGCGCGCATAGCGCCCGCCGCGCGCCGGCAGGCCGCCCTCTTCCACGTACTGCGCAATCGCTTCGTCGAGCGCGGCCACCACGTGGGTCGGCGGCGTGAAGCGCCATTGCGTGGTCTTGCCCATGTAGATCCACTGGTCGTACAGGTCCATCGCCAGCGACGGGCTGTTGCCCTCGCTGGCCTGCAGCACGCTGCGCCGGGCGATCACAAAGCCCATGCCGGGCACGCCTTCCAGGCATTTGCCGGAGGCGGCGATGACGGCGTCGAAGGGCGTCGTGCGGGCATCGATCTCGATCGCGCCGAAGGAGCTCATGGCGTCGACGATCAGGCCGCGCCCGTGCCTGGCCACCACCAGCGCCACCTCGTGCAGCGGATTGAGCACGCCGGTGCCGGTCTCGCAATGCACCAGCGCCACGTGCGTGATGCTGGGGTCGGCGGCCAGCGCGCGGTCGACGTCGGCCGCCTGCACCTGCCGGTCTTCCGCATAGTCGATGGTGCTCAGCTTGCGCCCGAGCACCTTGCAGATGCGCGCAATGCGCTGGCAGTAGGCGCCGTTGTTGGGCACCAGCACGTGGCCGGTGCGCGGCACCAGCGTGCCGATGGCGGCCTCCACCGAGAAGGTGCCGCTGCCCTGCATCGGCACGCATTCGTGCGTTTCCTCGCCGTGCACGATGCGCAGCACCTGCTGGCGGATGCGCGCGGTGATGGCGTTGAAGTCGCCGTCCCACGAGCCCCAGTCGCGCAGCATGGCCGCGCGCGTGCGGTCGGAGGTGGTCAGGGGGCCGGGCGTGAGGAGGATCGGCGAACGGGGCATGCTGGGCTGGCTCATGGGGTGTCTCCGGGTCGGTGGGTGAAGAGGGGTCGTGGGGGTCAGCCGCGGCGCAGGTTGCGCCAGGCCTGGGTGCGCGAGAGCAGCACCCGCGTCAGCAGCGAGTACACGATGCACACCACGGTGGAAGTAACGACGATCAGGCTGGCCAGCGCCGCGGCCGGGCCGATGTCGCCGGCGTCGTCCATGTGCATGATCGCCACCGACGCCAGGATGGTCTCGGGCGAGTACAGGAAGATCGCGCACGAGAGGCTGGCCATGGACACCACGAAGTAGTAGCGGCCGATGTCCAGGATGGCGGGCAGGCAGACCGGCACGGTGACGCGCAGGAAGGTCTTGAAGAAGGGCACCTTGAGCGAGGCGGACACCGCCTCGAACTCGTTGTCGATCTGCTTGAGCGCCGTCACCGCCGTGAGGTGGCTCGAGGTGTAGTAGTGCACGATCATCGACAGGATCAGGATCGCCATCGTCTGGTAGAGCACGTTGAGCGGGTTGTCCGGATGGTTGAAGAACATCACGTAGCCCAGGCCCAGCACCAGCCCCGGCACCGCCATCGAGAGCACCGCCATCAGGTGCGTGGCGCGCTTCATCCAGACCATGCCGCGCGTTTTCTCGACCAGGTAGGCGCCGATGAAGACGATCAGCGAGCCGGCGACGGCGGTGGAGAAGGCCAGCACCAGGCTGTTGGTGTAGGCGGCCGCCATGTCGCTGTCGACCAGCGCGAAGCGGTAGTGCTTGAGCGTGAAGGACAGGTCGTAGGGCCACAGCTTGATGACCGAGGTGTAGACCGCCATGCCGATGGTGGCCAGCAGCATCGCGCACACCACCACGCAGAAGGCGGCCAGCAGCGTGTCGGCCAGCCGGCGCGGCTTGGGCAGGTGCGGCACCGAGCGCGCCGTCAGCTGCGCCTTGAGCTTGCGCCGCACGCTGTAGTCGATCACGAAGGAGACGATGGAAGGCACCAGCAGCAGCAGGCCGACCACGGCGCCCATCGAGAAGTTGTGCTGGCCCACCACCTGCTTGAAGACGTCGACCGACAGCACGTTGAAGTTGCCGCCAATGACCTTGGGCGCGCCGAAATCGCTCACCACGTAGGTGAAGACCACGGTGGCGGCGCTGATCAGGCCGTACTTGCACGAGGGCAGCGTGATGGTGGTGAACTGGCGCCAGGGCGGCGTGCGCAGCGCGGTGGCGGCCTCGTACAGCCGGCCGTCGGCCAGCGAGAGCGCGGTGACCAGGATCATCAGCGCGTGCGGAAAGGTGTTGTAGACCTCGGCCAGGATGATGCCGGGCGCGCCATAGATGGAGGTGCCGCCCAGCAGGAACTTGAGCGCGCCCTGGTTGCCGAACCATTGCACGAAGGAGATGGCCGCGAGCAGCGAAGGCGCCAGCAGCGGAATCAGCGCGACCAGCTTGAAGCTGCCCTTGAACCAGGCCGGCAGGCAGGTGCGGGTGAGCGCGTAGGCGCAGATGAATGCGGTGGGCACCGAGATGGCCGCCACCACCGTGGCCACCCAGATCGAATTCCACGCCGCGCGCAGCAGGCTGGGCGTCTGGAAGTAGGTGATGAAATGCGCGAGGCCGACGAAGCGGCCGTCCTTGTCCTGCACCGCGTTGATCAGGATGGTGAACAGCGGTGCCACCAGAAAGACGGCCAGCAGCGCCATCACGCACAGCAGCAGGATGCGCGCGATGATCTCGTCGCGGCTCCAGCGCAGCGCGGCGCGCCGGGTCGGCGGCGCGGCCGATGCCGCACCCAGCGGACGGGCCAGCGTGTTCATGGCGCCGGCTTCCGGTCACTGAAGGCGCGGATGCGGTTGGCCCGCAGCGCGATCTCGATGTGGTGGCCTTCGCGCACGTCCAGGTCGTGCAGCTGGTTCAGCGAGAAATGCAGCCCCAGGCTCTGGCCGTGCAGCGCCGGCGCGCTCACCTCTGCGATGCACAGGCCGCCCAGGAACTCGACCTTGTTCACCAGCACCCGCAGGCGGTTGGGCGTGTCGGCGTCGAAGTGCTCGGCAATGCGGTCTTCCGGGCGCAGGTACAGGTTGACCGCGTCGCCCACCTCGAAGCCGCTCTCGCAGGCATCGCACTGCAGCTCCATGTCGCCGACGCGAAAGCGCCGGTTGCCCAGCGCCTGGCCGCGCAGCACGTTGACCTTGCCCACGAAGTCGGCCACGAAGGGCGTGGCCGGCCGCTCGTAAATGTCCATCGGCGTGCCGACCTGCTCGATCACGCCGTGGTTCATCACCACGATGCGGTCGGCCATCGACAGCGCCTCCTCCTGGTCGTGCGTGACCATGATGGTGGTGATGCCGACCTGCTTCTGCAGCCGGCGGATCTCGCCGCGCAGGCGCACGCGCTCCAGCGCGTCGAGCGCCGACAGCGGTTCGTCCAGCAGCAGCAGGCCGGGCCGCGTGGCCAGCGCGCGCGCCAGCGCCACGCGCTGCTGCTGCCCGCCGGACAACTGGCTCGGGTACTTCGCGCCGGAGGTCGGCAGGCCGACCAGCTTGAGCAGCTCGTCCACACGCGCCTTCACCTCGGCCTTCTTCGCCTTGCCGTTGACCAGGCCGTAGCCCACGTTGTCGGCAATGCTCAGGTTGGGAAACAGCGCATACGACTGGAACACGATGCCGTAGTCACGCTGGTCGGCCGGCAGCCAGGACACGTCGCGCCCGTTCTGCAGGATCTGGCCGGCGCTCTGCGTCTCCAGCCCCGCGATGATGCGCAGCAGCGTGGTCTTGCCGCAGCCCGAGGGGCCGAGAAAGCAGAGCATCTCGCCCGGGTTCACGCGCAGGTGCACGTCGCGCAGCGCGCTGAAGCTCTCGAAATCCTTGCGGATACCGATCACTTCGAGCGCCGCCGCGGCGGACGTACTGGGGGCAAGGTACGTGGCGTCGGTCATGTCCATCTTCTGCTTCCATCGGGGGTGGGTCGGCGCGCGCGGGTTCTGCGCGCTGCGTTCTGCGCGCGGATCAGTTCGGCTTGGCTTCGGCCTTGCCTTCGTAGCGCTTGCTCCACTCGGCCAGGATGCGCTCGCGGTTCTTGGCGGACCAGTTCAGGTCGTTCTTGGCCAGCAGCTTCTCGTAGTTCTCCGGAATGCCTTCCAGCGGCTTGGCCACGCCGGGATAAGCCACCACTGCCCACCAGTTGGCCGTGACTTCATTGGCCTCCTTGCTGGCCATCCAGTCGGCCAGCCGCTTGGCCTGCGCCATCTTCTTGGTGTTCTTCATGATGCTGGTGGCCTCGATGTCCCAGCCCAGCCCTTCGCTCGGGAAGATCAGCTCGACCGGCGCGCCGGACTTCTTGACCTGGTGCGCACGGAACTCGAAGGAGATGCCGATCGGGAACTCGCCCGCGCCGGCCTGCTTGCAGGGCTTGGAGCCCGAGTGCACGTACTGCGCGATGTTCTCGTGCAGCGCGTCCATGTACTTCCAGCCGTCGGCCTCGCCCCACATCTGCAGCCAGGCCGCCACGTCGAGGTAGCCGGTGCCGCTGGAGGCCGGGTGTGGCATCACGATCGCGCCCTTGTAGACCGGGTTGGCCAGGTCCTTCCAGCTGGTGGGCTTGGGCAGGTTGCGCTTCTTCGCCTCGACGGTGTTGAAGCACACCGTGGCGGCCCAGACGTCCATGCCGACCCAGGCCGGCGGCCGTGCCGTATCCGAATAGGCGGGCGTGAGTTCCTTGAAGCCCTTGGGTTCGTAGGGCTCGAGCATGCCTTCCTGCTCCAGCAGCGCCAGGCTGCTGGCCGCCACGCCCGCCACCACGTCGGCCTGCGGATTCGCCTTCTCGGCCAGCAGCTTGGCGGTGACGATGCCGGTCGAGTCACGCACCCAGCGGATCTCGATGTCGGGGTTGGCCTTCTCGAAGCCGTCCTTGTAGAGCTTCATGGCGTCGGTCTCGAGCGCCGTGTAGACCAGCAGGGAAGTCTTCTGCTGCGCCGCTGCGTGGCCGACGGCGAGCGCCAGCATCGAAGCACACAGCAGGGAAACCAGGGGGCGAAAACGGTGGATTGATTTCATCGTGCAGTCCTGTTCTGAGTGGGAGCGAGGGGTGCAATTTCCGAGCCCAAGCGCGATTTCTCATGCTTCGGTGGAGTTCAATGTAGATCGTCAACTGGAAACTGTCAATTGCAGATTGTTGACAGTTTTCTTTTCGCGCACCACAATGCAGCCATGAATTCCCGCCCGCCCGCCGCCCCCACCGCCCTCGCCTTCATCCAGTCCAACTCGCTGCCCATGTTGGTGCAGGAAGAGATCGAGCGACTGATCATGACGGGCGCACTGGCGGTGGGCAGCCGCGTCAATGAAAGCGAACTGGCACAGCGCCTGGGCACCAGCCGCGGCCCGATCCGCGAGGCACTGCGCGCACTGGAAGAAGCCGGCCTGGTGCGCAACGAGAAGAACCGCGGCGTGTTCGTGCGCGAGATCTCGGTGGAGGAAGCCGACGAGATCTACGAACTGCGCGAGGCGCTGGAAGAAATCATCGGCCGCCGCGTCACCCGCGCCATCACGCGCGAAGGCGTCGACCGGCTCAAGGGCATGCTCAAGGCCATGAAGGTCGCCGCCAAGGCGCAGGACATCGAGCAGTACGCGCAACTCAACCTGCAGTTTCACGAAGTGCTGCTGGAAACCTCGGGCAGCCAGAAGCTGGTGGAAACCTACCGCCGGCTCATCAAGGAGCTGCATCTCTTTCGCATGCGCGCGCTGGACAGCGGCGGCGGCCTGCGTGTCTCGGCCGACGAGCACCAGGTGATCGTCGAGGCCATCGCCGCGGGTGACGCCGAACGCGCCGGCCAGGTGATGCGCCAGCACGTCGCCGACAGCCGCGCGCGCATGCACAAGGCATTGGACCGGCCCGCAGAGGCTGGAAAGACCCTCTCCCATCCACAAGGAACATCCAAATGAACCCTCAGCCCATTGAAGTCAACGCCAGGCTCTACCGCTGGATGAACCAGCCCGTGGTGGTGGTCTGCGTCGACGGGTGCGAACCCGCCTACCTCGACGCGGCGATTGCCGCCGGCGTCGCGCCTTACCTGAAGAAGATGATGCAGACCGGCACCAGCCTGCTGGCCGACTGCGTCGTGCCCTCCTTCACCAACCCGAACAACCTGTCGATCGTGACTGGTGCGCCGCCGGCCGTGCACGGCATCTGCGGCAACTACTTCTTCGACCGCGAGCTGGGCCAGGAAGTGATGATGAACGACCCCAAGTACCTGCGCGCGGGCACGCTGCTGGCAGCCTTTGCCGACGCCGGCGCCAAGGTCGCCGTGGTCACCGCCAAGGACAAGCTGCGCAAGCTGCTGGGCAACCACATGAAGGGCATCTGCTTTTCCTCGGAAAAGTCCGACCAAGTGACGCAGGAAGAGAACGGCATCGAGAACGTGCTCGACCTGGTCGGCATGGCGGTGCCTTCGGTGTACAGCGCCGAGCTGTCGGAGTTCGTGTTCGCCGCCGGCGTGAAGCTGATGGAAACGCGCCGCCCGGACATCATGTACCTCTCGACCACCGACTACGTGCAGCACAAGGCGGCGCCGGGCAGCCCCGGGGCCAACGCCTTCTACGCCATGATGGACGGCTACCTGGCGCAGCTTGACGCGCTCGGCGCCACCATCGTGCTCACAGCCGACCACGGCATGAACGACAAGCACGACGCGCAGGGCCAGCCCAACGTGATCTACCTGCAGGACGTGCTGGACGGCTGGTACGGCGCGCAGGCGGCGCGCGTGATCCTGCCGATCACCGACCCCTACGTGGTGCACCACGGCGCACTCGGCTCCTTCGCCACCGTCTACGCACCCGACGACGCCACGGCCGCGCGCTGGATCCAGCGCATCAAGGAGCTGCCCGGCATGGAGCTGGTGCTCTCGCGCGCCGAGGCCGCGCAGCGCTTCGAGCTGCCGCCCGACCGCATCGGCGACATCGTGGTGGTGAGCGAGCGCAACACGGTCATCGGCACCTCTGCCAGCCGGCACGACCTGTCGGCGCTGGAAGTGCCGCTGCGCTCGCACGGCGGCGTCTCGGAGCAGCGCGTGCCGCTGATCTGCAACCGGCCGCTCTCGGGCCTCGAGAGCAGCCGGCGCCTGCGCAACTTCGACGCCTTCGACATCGCCCTGAACCACGCCCAGTGAGCCCAAAGGACACCCATTCCATGAGCCAGCCCATGCCCAAGCCAGCCGAGATCCACCGCGAAGCCCTGCGCATCGCCGGCGAGCGCGTCTACCGCGACGAGGTGATCGAGGTCACCTACCCCTACACCGGCGAGGTGGTCGCCACCGTGCCCAAGGCCACGCTGGAAGACGTGCGCCGCGCCTACCGCATCGCGCGCGACTACAAGCCCACGCTGACGCGCTACGAGCGCTACAAGATCCTGATGCGCGCCGGCGAGATCATCGCTTCGCGCCTGGACGAAATCTCGCGCACGATCACGCTCGAATCGGGCCTGTGCCGCAAGGATTCGCTGTATGAGGTAGGCCGTGCATCGGACGTGCTGCTGTTCGCCGCCAACCAGGCGCTGGTCGATGACGGCCAGGTCTTTTCCTGCGACCTCACGCACCACGGCAAGAGCCGCAAGGTCTACACCATGCGCGAGCCGCTGCAGGGCGTCATCACCGCCATCACGCCTTTCAACCACCCGCTCAACCAGGTGATCCACAAGGTCGCGCCCTCCATCGCCACCAACAACCGGATGGTGCTCAAGCCCAGCGAGAAGACGCCGCTGACCGCCTTCGTGCTGGCCGACATCCTGTACGAAGCGGGCCTGCCGCCGCAGATGCTGTCGGTCATCACCGGCGACCCGCGCGAGATCGCCGACGAGATGCTGACGAACGCGGACGTCGACATGGTCACCTTCACCGGTGGCGTGGCGATCGGCAAGTACATCGCCGCCAAGGCGGTCTACAAGCGGCAGATCCTGGAGCTGGGCGGCAACGACCCGATCATCGTGATGGAAGACGCCGACATCGAGGAAGCGGCGACGCTCGCGGCCAGCGGCTCCTACAAGAATTCGGGCCAGCGCTGCACCGCCATCAAGCGCATGCTGGTGCATGAAGCCGTGGCCGACCGCTTCGTCGCGCTGCTGGTGGAGAAGACCAAGGCGCTGAAATACGGCGACCCGATGGACGGCGCCAACGACATGGGCACCGTGATCGACGAGCCCGCGGCGATCCAGTTCGAATCCGTGGTGAACCAGGCGATTGCCGGTGGCGCGAAGTTGCTGGTGGGCAACGTGCGACGCGGCGCGCTCTATTCGCCGACCGTGCTCGATCACGTCGACCCCGAGATGACGGTCGCCAAGCACGAGACCTTCGGCCCGGTCTCGCCGGTGATCCGCTTCAAGGACATCGACGATGCGATCCGCATCTCGAACGGCACCGCCTACGGCCTGTCTTCCGCGGTGTGCACCAACCGCCTCGACTACATCACGCGCTTCATCCGCGAGCTGAACGTCGGCAGCGTGAACGTGCGCGAAGTGCCGGGCTACCGCCTCGAGCTGACGCCCTTCGGCGGCATCAAGGATTCGGGCCTGGGCTACAAGGAAGGCGTGCTGGAAGCCATCAAGAGCTTCACCAACACCAAGACCTATTCGCTGCCTTGGTAAGGGTCGTCGCACCATGAGCCTCTCCGTCGAAGACATCGTCGAGCTGTTCGCCTCCAAAGGGCACGCGCAGTACGACGGCGAACCCGTAACGCAACTCGAGCATGCGCTGCAGTGCGCGCACCTGGCCGAGCAGGCCGGTGCCGACAGCGCCCTCATCAGCGCGGCGCTGCTGCACGACCTGGGCCACCTGCTGCACGACTTCGGCGGCACGCCGACCCAGGCCGGGCTGGACGACCTGCACCAGTACCGCTGCCTGCCCTTCCTGCGGCCGCTATTCGGTGCCGCCACGCTGGAGCCGATCAGATTGCATGTGAATGCCAAGCGCTTCCTGTGCGCACGCGAGCCGGCTTACCAGGCCGCGCTGTCGCCGGACTCCCAGCGCAGCCTGCAGTTGCAGGGCGGCGTGTTCGACGCCGCGCAGGCCGAGGCCTTCGAAGCGTTGCCCTTCGCGATGGACGCCGTGCGCGTGCGGCGTTGGGACGACGAGGCCAAGGCGCCCGACGCCGACATGCCCGACCTGGCGCATTTCGCGCTTCACCTGCAGCGCGCTGCGTCGGCGCACCGCGCCGCGCTGGCCGCCTGAGCCGCATGCGGCCCTTCTGGATCGAACAGGCGCTGTTCGGCGACGGCGAACTCGCCCCCGCGCTGCAAGGCGCGCAACGCGCCGACGTCTGCATCGTCGGCGGCGGCTTCACCGGCCTGTGGACCGCGTTGCAGGCCAAGCAGAAGAACCCCGCGCTGGACATCGCCATCATCGAGAGCGACCTCTGCGGCGCCGGCGCCAGCGGGCGCAACGGCGGCTGCGTGCTCACCTGGTCGGCCAAGTTCCTCACGCTGCGCCGCCTGTTCGGCGAAGCCGAGGCGATCCGCCTGGTGCGCGCGTCCGAGGCGGCCGTCGGCCACATCGAGGACTTCTGCCGCGCCCACGGCATCGACGCCGAACTGCGCCGCGACGGCACCCTCTACACCGCCACCTCGCAGGCCCAGGTCGGCACGCTGGCGCCGGTGATGGCCGCGCTGGAGGCCTGCGGCATCCATTCGTACGCCGACATGGCGCCCGAAGAAGTGGCGCGCCGCTCCGGCTCGGCACGCAACCTCGCCGGCGTGTACTCGCCCATCGCCGCCACGGTGCACCCCGGCAAGCTGGTGCGCGGCCTGCGCCGCGTCGCGCTCGCCATGGGCATCCGCATCTACGAACGCACGCCGATGCTGGACTACCGCGCCGGCCCGCCGGCCGTGGTGCGCACGCCGGCCGGCAGCATCGAGGCAGGCAAGCTGGTGCTGGCCATGAACGCCTGGATGGCCGGCAGCTTTGCGCAGTTCGAGCGCACTATCGCGATCGTCTCCAGCGACATGGTCATCACCGAAAAATGCCCCGAGCTGCTGCACCAGAGCGGCCTGGTCGACGGCGTGTCGGTGCTCGACTCGCGCACCTTCGTCTACTACTACCGCAGCACCGCCGACGGCCGGCTCATGCTGGGCAAGGGCGGCAACACCTTCGCGCGCGGCGGGCGCATCGCGCCGGTGTTCGACCAGCGCTCGCCCTACGCGGCGCAACTCACGGAGGCGCTGCATTCGTTCTTTCCAGCCTTGCGCGACGTGCCGATCACCGCCAGCTGGAATGGTCCGTCGGACCGCTCGGTCACCGGCTTCCCCTTCTTCGGCACCTTCGAGGGCGCGCCCCACATCGGCTATGGCTTTGGCTATTCCGGCAACGGCGTCGGCCCGACCTACATGGGCGGCCAGATCCTCTCGTCATGGCTGCTGGGCGAAGACAACGCCTGGACCCGCAGCCCCTTGATGCAAGGCCCCCGCGGCCAGTTCCCACCCGAGCCGCTGCGCTACGCCGGCTCGATCGTCGTGCGCAACGCCATCCGCCGCAAGGAACGCGCAGAAGACGAGGACCGCCGGCCCTGGCTGGTCGACACCATGCTGAGCAAGCTGGCGAGCGCGGCGGGAAAAGCGGACAAGCAGTAGCGCCCCTCACGACACCCTGAGCGGCCCGCCCCAGGCAGGCGGCAGGCACCTCACGGCATTCCGTTGTCGGCCATCGAGCTTGTCGGCGGAGCTGTCGTCGTGCATGCGAGCGCGCGCCAAGTACCACTGGACAAGACAATTCCCAGAGGGAAATCCATTACTTGTAATTGGTTCATCTCTAAATGAATATCACGCCTGTCTCAAACGCGACAAGGAACGGTGATGGCTCGACGGTTCAGTGGGTTCGTGATGTTGGCAATCGGCTGCGCTGCGGCGCTCACTGCCTGTGGCGGCGGGATCGATGGCGCGCCGCCGTCGTCCCCTTCGGTCCCGGGCGGCCAGGGGCCCACCGCGGAAAGGGTGACCATCAAGCGCGACACGTACGGCACGCCGCATGTCTACGCGAACAATGCGCACGACCTGTTCTACGGATTCGGCTACACCGTCGCCGAAGACCGGCTCTACCAACTGGAGATGGCCAAGCGCTCCGGCAATGGAACGGTGGCCGCTGTCCTGGGACCCAATTACGCTGCGACCGATATCGCAACCCGTTCCGGAATCAATCCAACGTCCGTGCGCAAGCAGCTCGACGCGCTGTCATCAGAAGACCGTGCGATGTTCGACGGCTATGCCCAGGGGGTCAACGCACGCATCAAGGAGGTCTTGGCGAACAGGGCCGAGCTTCTCCCGCGGGAGTTCACGGAGGCAGGATTCGAGCCCGGCACCTGGACTCCCGAGGACGTAGCCCTGGTCTGGATCGGTCTGATCCTGAACAGGTTCTTCGGGGGCAGTTCCGAGGTCGCGAACCTTGCACTATTGAACCAGCTGAAGACGGAGAAAGGCGATGCCGCCGGGCAGAAGATCTACGAACAGATGCGCTGGCTCGAGGACCCGGACGCGCCGACCATCATCGCGCGCCCCACGTCTGCCAAGCATGGAAGCAAAACCAGGGACGGAGCGCACGTCGCGCTGCGATCGATTTCGCAGGCCAGTGCCGCTTCGCACCGGGCACTGCAGGTGGCGACGCTCGGCCTCGCGGCGACCGAGAACATGCCCACTGCGAGTAACGCGTGGGTTCTGGGCCCCTCGAAGTCCGCCGACGGAACGGCCATCTTGTACAACGGACCGCAACAGGGCTTCAACAATCCGTCGTTCGTGACCGCCATCGGACTTCACGGCGCCGGCTACGACGTCACCGGCATGACCCCGATCGGGCTGCTGCCGGTGCTCTTCGGGACCAACGGCACCATCGCCTGGGGTTCGACCGTCGGCTCGCTCGACACCAACGACACCTACCAGGAACAGCTCAACCCCGCCAACCGCTACGAGTACAGCTTCAAGGGCCAGTTCGTCCCCATGGAAAGACGGACCGAGACCATCCAGGTGAAGGGCGAGGCGGACCGCAGGTTCGACGTGTATTCCACGGTCCACGGTTTCGTGCAGACATGGGACCTTGCCAACAACACGGCCTACAGCGCCAAGCGCTCATGGGAAGGCGCGGAAGTCGAGACCATGCTGGGGTGGGGCAAGGCCGCGCAGGCCAGAAGCTGGAACCAGTTCATGGCACAAGCCGCGCGCGTGAGCGCATCCATCACGTGGTTCTACGCGGACGTCGATGGCAACATCGGCGCCGCCGGTCTGGGGGCGTTGCCTGTGCGCCCAGCGCAGCAGGACATCCAACTCCCCGCGCTAGGTGACGGCAGCATGGAGTGGCAGGGCCGCCTGCCTTTCAGCGACAACCCGAAGGCCTACAACCCTCCTCAGGGCTACTTCGTAAGCTGGAACAACCAGATCGCGGCGGGCCTTCGCGCCGACGGCGCCAACTTCTCGGCAGTCGACCGCGTGAACGAGCTTGGCGTGCAGTTGGCGAACCATGCGAAGTTCAGCCCTGAAGAGGCCTGGAACGTCGCGGGCAACGCGGCTGCGGCTGACCTCAATGCACGTTACTTCGTGCCGTTCATCCAGTCTGCGACCGCGACCCTTCCAGCGTCGGACCCGGTACGGAAGGCAGCCGATGCACTCGTCGCCTGGGACATGCGCCTGAACGATGCCGACAAGGATGGCCAGTACGACGGCCCCGGCGTCACGATTCTTCAGGCATGGCTGAAGGCAATGACCGTCGCTGTGCTCAAAGACGACCTGCCGGCAAGTGCCTTCGGCGCCCTGGTCGACCTCGGGTACGCACCGCTCACGGGCGGTGCGCCGGGGAGCCTGCAACCTGCGCGCGCGTCCAAACTCCTGTTCAACGCCTTGCAGGGTGCAGCCTCTGGTGTGCCGCAACGCTACGACTTCCTGAACGGCCAGTCGCCGGACGCCGTTGTCCGGGCCGCGCTCTCGACTGCCGTTGTGGATTTGACCGGCAAGTACGGCGCGGACGAGACCAAGTGGCTGACACCGGCCCCCAGGCACCGGTTCTCGAAGACGAACGCCATCGGCGTGCCGTGGGCAAGCGCAGACCAGGAGGCCCCGCTGTACCAGAACCGTGGCACGGCGGGGTTCCGTGTCGTTCTGCGAAAGAACGCCGTGGAAATGTGCTCCCTGATGGCGCCGGGTCAAAGTGGGTTTGTCAACGCCAGCCTCGGCAAGGCCAAGCACTACGACGACCAGATGCCCCTTTTCGAGGCGAACGCCTGCAAGCAGGACGCCGTCGGCGCGCAGCAGGTCGATGCACTTCTGGAGTCGACGAAAACATTGAGCGTCACCCCCTGATGACCTGCGCAGTCGACTCGGAACGTCGACACGGTTTCGAGCGAGCTCGCCAGTGCAGCGAACTAGGCTGACAAGCCGTGATGAAAAGGCCCGGGTGCGGCGCCGCCGCTATCGGGCCATGACGGGCGCGGGGTGCTTGGCGGAGGGTGCAGGCTGCCCTTCGGACGTCACCCTTGCGCCCGAAAAGCAGTCGATCGCAGCAGGCAGCGCCACGCCCGTCTGCGCCGAGCGGGTCCAGATATGGGCCGTGATGTCGACCGCGTTCGGGTCGTCGTAGCAGCCCCGCGAGATGGCGCGCAGGTCCGGCCAGCGCTCGAAGCTCAGGCCCAGCGTCGTTCCGCACGTGGGACAGAACTCGACATAGACCTTGCTGCCGCTCCCGTCCGACGTGTGCGCGTGCCGGCGAATCTCGCCCCCGTTGAACTCGACCGCCGCGCTGGGGAACATCGACTCGGCATAGAACGCGGTGCCGGTCATGCGCTGGCAGAAAGTGCAATGGCAGGCCAGCGTTCGAAGCGGCGGCTGGTTGACGCGGAATCGGACCGCTGCGCAGAGGCAGCCGCCTTCAAGAACAAAAGACATGGAGAAGCTCGAAGTTGCGGGTTGGCATTTCCGGATGCGATGCCCGGCGCGCGGCCCTCAGGCCAGCGCGCGCTGGATCAACAGCTTCTGAATGTCCGACGTGCCTTCATAGATCTGGCACACCCGCACGTCGCGGTAGATGCGCTCCAGCGGAAAGTCGTTGACGTAGCCGTAGCCGCCGAGTGTCTGGATGGCGGCGCTGCAGACGCGCTCGGCCATCTCGCTGGCGAAGAGCTTGGCCATGGCGGCTTCTTTCAGGCAGGGCTGGCCGGCGTCGCGCAGCGAAGCGGCGTGCCAGATGAGCTGGCGCGCGGCTTCGATCTGGGTGGCGCACTCGGCCAGGCGAAAGCCGACGGCCTGCTGGTCGAAGATGCTGCCGCCGAAGGCGGTGCGTTCCTTGGCGTAGGCGACGGCGAATTCGAAGGCGCTGCGTGCCATGCCGACGCTTTGCGCGGCGATGCCGATGCGCCCGCCTTCCAGGCCGCCCAGCGCGATCTTGTAGCCCTCGCCTTCCTGGCCGATCAGGTTCTCGGCGGGGATGCGGCAGCCGTCGAAGTTGATCTGTGCGGTGTCGCTGCTGTGCTGGCCGAGCTTGTCTTCGAGGCGCGCCACGTTGTAGCCGGGCGCGTCGGTGGGCACCAGGAAGGCGCTCATGCCGCGCTTGCCGGCGGCCTTGTCGGTGACGGCGATGACGATCGCCACGTGGCCGTTCTTGCCGCTGGTGATGAACTGCTTGACGCCGTCGATGACGTAGCCGTCGCCGTCCTTGCGCGCCGTGGTGCGCAGGCTCGATGCATCGCTGCCGGCCTGCGGCTCGGTCAGGCAGAAGGCGCCGAGCATCTTCCCTTGCGCCAGCGGTTCGAGCCATTTCTTCTTCTGCTGCGCATTGCCGTAGCGCAGCAGGATGGCGTTGACCGGGCAGTTGGTGACGCTGATGACGGTGCTGGTGCCGCCGTCGCCGGCGGCGATTTCTTCCAGCACCAGCGCCAGCGTGAGGTAGTCCAGCCCCGCGCCGCCGTGTTCTTCGGGCACGCAGATGCCGTAGGCGCCCAGCGCCGCCAGGCCTTCGTGCGCGGCCTTGGGAAAGGTGTGCTCGCGGTCCCATTGCGCGGCGTGGGGCCACAGCTCGGCTTGCGCAAAGGCGCGCACGGCGTCGCGGATGGCTTCGTGGTCGGGCGTCAGCAGCATGTCTTGTCTCGCTTGTCTTGTCTGTCTTGCTTGCGGGTCAGGCCGATGGCGCCTGCTCGTCGTTCAGTTGCGCGCGGTAGCGCGCCAGCATCTCTTCGTGCGTCTCGGTCACCGGGCCGGCGCCGATCTGGTCGTGGATCATCTGGTTCATGCTGGGCATCGCATCGCGCGGGCCCCAGCTGTGCGGTTGCCACAGCTGCGAGCGCATGAAGGCCTTGGCGCAGTGCAGATAGGCCTCGCGCACGGCGACCTCGATCACCACCTTGGGCCGCTGACGCTCGTGGCTGAACGCATCGCAGAAGGCCGGCTCGTCGCGCAGGCGCGCGGTGCCGTTCACGCGCAGCGTCTCGTCCATGCCGGGCAGCATGAACAGCAGCGCCACACGCGGATCGGCCAGCAGGTTCTCCAGCGTGTCGAGCCGGTTGTTGCCGCCGGCGTCGGGCAGCAGCAAGGTGGCGCCCTCGTCCGCGGTCTTGACGAAGCCGGGCGCCCCGCCGCGCGGCGAGGCGTCGAGCAGCGCGCCGCCCTGGCCGCCACTGGCGATCACGCAGAAGGGCGAGCGCGCAATGAAACGCTGCGCGTGCGCGTCCAGGCGCTGCAGCTGCTTGCGCACCGCGCGCTCGCCGGGCGCCGCATACAGGGCGCGCAGCTGCGTCAGGCTCTCGATCACGCCGCGTGGCTCAGATCAGTTCGAGCGCCACGGCCGTGCCTTCGCCGCCGCCGATGCACAGCGTGGCGACGCCGCGCTTCTGCCCGCGCGCCTGCAGCGCATTGAGCAGCGTGACCATGATGCGCGCGCCGCTGGCGCCGATCGGGTGGCCCAGCGCGCAGGCGCCGCCGTGCACGTTGACGATGTCGTGCGACACGCCCAGCTCCTTCATCAGCGCCATCGGCACCACGGCGAAGGCCTCGTTCACTTCCCACAGGTCGACGTCCTTCACGCCCCAGCCGATCTTCTTGAACAGCTTGTCGACGGCGCCGACCGGCGCGGTGGAGAACCACTCGGGCTGCTGCGCGTGGGTGGCGTGGCCGAGCAGGCGTGCAATGGGCTTGGCGCCGAGCTTCTTCGCCTGCGACTCGGTCATCATCACCAGCGCGGCGGCGCCGTCGTTGATCGATGAACTCGAGGCCGCGGTGATGGTGCCGCCGTCTTTCTTGAAGGCCGGCTTGAGCGCGGGGATCTTGTCCAGCTTGACCTTGCCCGGGCCTTCGTCGATGGAAATCACGGTGTCACCGCCGCGGCCCTTGACGGTCACCGGCGCGATCTCGGCCTTGAACAGGCCGTCGGCGGTGGCGTGCCGGGCGCGTTCCACGCTGGCGATGGCAAAGGCATCCTGCTGCTCGCGCGTGAAGCTGTACTTGGCGGCGCAGTCCTCGCCAAAGGTGCCCATCGAGCGGCCGGGCTGGTAGGCGTCTTCCAGGCCGTCGAGCATCATGTGGTCGAAGATGCGGTCGTGGCCCATGCGGTAGCCGCCGCGGCCCTTGAGCATGAGGTAGGGCGCGTTGGTCATGCTTTCCATGCCACCGGCGACCATCACGTCGTGCGTGCCGGCCAGCAGCATGTCGTGCGCCAGCATCGCGGCCTTCATGGCCGAGCCGCACATCTTGCTGAGCGTGACGGCGCCGGCGCTGTCGGGCAGGCCGCCCTTGTAGGCCGCCTGGCGCGCCGGGGCCTGGCCCTGGCCGGCCATCAGGCAATTGCCGAACAGCACTTCGCCGACCAGCTTCGGGTCGAGGCCGGCGCGCTCGACGGCGGCCTGGATGGCGACGCCGCCCAGGTCGTGTGCGGCGAGCGAGGAAAAGTCGCCCTGGAAGCTGCCCATGGGGGTGCGCGCGGCACCGACGATGACGATGGATTCGGACATGCGGATTCTCCTTGGAGGGTTCGGAATACGGGGATGAACGGGTCGGGTCTGGGCTTACGCGGCAGCCGGCGGCACTTCGCCGGCAGCGCCTTCGCCATTGATGTGCGCGGCGGTCATCACCGCCGGCTTGCTCTCGCGCGCGGGCACCACCACCTCGGTCGGCGGCTTGCTCCACTTGAAGCGGATGCGCTGTACCGCCGCCTTGTACAGCGCGTCCAGCGGGCGCTGGTTGTCGGCGGTGATGCCCAGGTCCTGCAGCAGGCCGTCGTGCACGCCGAAGGCCCAGCCGTGGATGCTCACCTTCTGGCCGCGGCCCCAGGCGTCGACCATCACCGTGCTGACGGCGACGTTGACCACCTGCTCGGCCACGTTCAGCTCGCACAGCGCGTCGGCGCGCACTTCTTCGGGCAGCGACTCGAGCATCACGCTGTGGCGGTCGCGCACGTCCTGGATGTGGCGGATCCAGTTGTCGGCCAGGCCGACGCGGGTGCCGTCCATCGCCGCCTTCACGCCGGCGCAGCCGTAGTGGCCGACCACCATGATGTGCTCGACCTTGAGCAGGTCGACCGCGAACTGGATGGTCGACAGGGCGTTCAGGTCGGAGTGCACCACGATGTTGGCGACGTTGCGGTGCACGAACACCTCGCCCGGCTCCAGGCCGGTGATCTGGTTGGCCGGCACGCGGCTGTCGGAGCAGCCGATCCACATGTACTTGGGCGTCTGCTGCTTGACCAGGCTGGTGAAGAAGCCGGGGCGCTCGCGCTCCATCTGGGCCGACCAGGCGCGGTTGTGGGCGAACAGGGATTGGATGTTTTCAGACATGGTGTTGCGATGGTTTCAGGGGTGTCGTCGCGAAAACGGGATGGCTTCAGCGCGACGGGGTCAGCACCCGCGCGGCGGGCGGCGGCTGCGTTTCGCCATGGGGCAGAGTGTCGGGCAAGGGGCCGGCCGGCGCTTCGGGCGAGGCCCGCCGCTGCGCCCGCGCCAGCGAGGTGCGCGCCTGCGCCTCCTGCTCGCGCACTTCGTCGAGGTTGGCCTGCAGTTCATCGAGCTGGGCCTGCAGGCGGGCGCGGTGTTCGCCCAGCACGCCCAGGAAGCGGCGCAGCTGGGCCTCGGTGTCGCGCGGGCTGTCGTACATGTCGAGGATTTCGCGCACCTCGTTCAGGCTCAGCCCGAGCCGCTTGGCGCGCAGGGTCAGCGCCAGCCGGGTGCGGTCGCGCGCCGTGAACACGCGCTGGCGCCCGCCCGGCCCGCAGCGCTGCGGCGCGAGCAGGCCGACGTCTTCGTAGAAGCGGATCGCACGGGTGGTGAGATCGAACTCCTGCGCGAGTTCACCGATGGTGTAGGTCGTCGCGGACATGGCGATGGGTGGCGGTACCTTGGCTTTGGGGGCGTTGCGGGGGCGACAGCGCAATTCGGCGCTGCTGCCTACAATGCCGACAATCAAACATGACGTTTACGTAAACGTCAATCATAAATGAACCTGCTCGAACGCGAACTCCACTACCCCCTGGGCGACGCCCTGCCCGAGCCCGGCCGCACGCTCGAAGTGGCGCCCGGCGTGCGCTGGGTGCGCATGGTGCTGCCCTTTGCGCTGAACCACATCAACCTCTGGCTGCTGCGCGACGAGATTGACGGCGTGGCGGGCTGGACCATCGTCGACTGCTGCATCGCGCGCGACGAATCGCGTGCCCAGTGGGAACAGGTGTTCGAACACGAACTGCAGGGCCTGCCGGTGCTGCGCGTGATCGTGACCCACATGCACCCCGACCACCTCGGCCTGGCCGAGTGGCTGTGCCGGCGCTGGAATGCGCCGCTGTGGATCAGCGCCACCGACTACCACGTGGCGCGCGTGCTGCTGCAGGGCGGCGACAACGCCGCCGGCGGCGAGGAAGCGGCCAACTTCTTCGCGCTGCACGGCCTGAGCGACCCCGAAGTGCTGGGCCAGATCCGCGCCCGCACCAGCTACTTCCGCAACCTGGTGCCGGCCCTGCCGGCCAGCTACGTGCGCATGCTCGACGGCGACCGCATCAGCATCGGCGGCAACGTCTGGCGCTGCATCAGCGGCTATGGCCATGCGCCCGAGCACATCTCGCTGTACAGCGAGGCGCTGGGCGTCCTGCTCGGCGGCGACATGATGCTGCCGCGCATCTCGACCAACGTGAGCGTGCACGCCGGCGAGCCGGAGGCCAACCCGCTGCGCCTGTTCCTGGCCAGCATCGCGCGCTTTCGCGAACTGCCGGCCGACACGCTGGCGCTGCCCGCGCACGGCAAGCCCTTCACCGGCGTGCACCGGCGCGTCGAACAGCTGGAAGAACACCACCGCGACCGCCTGGCCGAGATGATGGACGCCTGCAGCCAGCGCCCGCACTCGGCGGCCGACGCCATGCCGATCATGTTCAAGCGCGAACTCGACGCGCACCAGACCACCTTTGCCATGGGCGAGACGCTGGCGCACCTTCACCAGCTGTGGTTCGACGGCCTGCTGCAGCGCCGGCGCGACGCCGACGGCGTGATCCGCTTCAGCCTCGCACGCTGAGCGCACGGCCATGTCCCAAGCCGCTGCCGACGGCCACGACACGCTGGCGCGCCTGCGCCGCGGCGAACTGGCCGGCGCCACGCGGCTGGCGCTGGCCTGCGGGCTCGAGCAGTTCCCGCCCGAGATCTTCACGCTGGCCGACACGCTGGAAGTGCTCGACCTGTCGGGCAACCAACTGAGCGAACTGCCGCCCGACCTGGCGCGGCTGCACCGGCTGCGCATCCTGTTCTGCTCGGACAACCGCTTCACGCAATTGCCGCCAGCGCTCGGCGCCTGCGCCCAACTGGAGATGGTCGGCTTCAAGGCCAACCCCATCGCCGACGTGCCCGGCGCCGCGCTGCCGCCCGCCCTGCGCTGGCTGATCCTGACCGACAACCGCATCGAGACGCTGCCCGATGAGATCGGCCGCTGCACGCGCCTGCAGAAACTGATGCTGGCCGGCAACCGCTTGCGTGAGCTGCCGCCTTCGCTGGCCCACTGCACCGCGCTCGAACTGCTGCGCATCTCCGCCAACGACTTTGCCACGCTGCCGCCGGTGCTCGACCAGCTGCCGCACCTGACCTGGCTGGCCGCTGGCGGCAACCCCTGGTGCGCCGGCGCCGAAGCCGCTGCGGGCGCGGACGCGCAGGCCGAGGCGATCGGCTGGGACGCGCTGACGCTCGGCCCGCTGTTGGGCGAAGGCGCCTCCGGCCAGATCTTCGCCGCCCAGTGGCAGCGCGGCGACGGCGCGGTGCAGGACGTAGCGGTGAAACTGTTCAAGGGCACCGTCACCAGCGACGGCTGGCCGGCCAGCGAGCACGCTGCCAGCATCGCCGCCGGCTCGCAAGCCCAGCTGATCGGCCTGCTCGGCACCGTGGCGGGCCATCCGCAGGGCGCGCAGGGCATTGTCATGCCGCGCGTGGCAGAAGGCTTTGGCAACCTGGCGCGCCCGCCCAGCTTTGCCAGCTGCACGCGCGATGTCTACGACGACGGCTTTGCGCCCTCGCCTCAAGCCGCCTGGCGGCTGGCGCAGGGCGTGGCCGCCGCCATGACGCACCTGCACGCGCGCGGCGTGGTGCACGGCGATTTGTACGGCCACAACATCCTGTGGGACGGTGCGCAGGGCGACGCGTTGCTGGGCGACTTCGGCGCGGCCTTCGTGCTGCCGACCACGGTGGACGCCGCGCCGCTGCAGGCGCGCGACGTGCGCGCCTTCGGTTGCCTGCTCGACGAGCTGATGACGCACTGCGGCGCGCCGGCGCCGCTCGCGCCCTGGGCCGCGCTGCGCGACGCCTGCCTGGGTGCGGCCGACGGCCGCCCTCCGTTCAGCCAGATCGTCTCCCTACTCGACAGCCTGCGTCCGGCCTGAGCCCGGCTGGCGCCTTCGTGACGCGCCGCGCGCCCGGCGCGCACTAAGCTGCGGCCACCTTTTCGCAGACAGACCGGAGACTTCCATGGACACCACCCAACTCTTTTCGCTCCAGGGCCGCAGCGCCCTCATCACCGGCGGCTCGCGCGGCATCGGCCGCATGATCGCCGAGGGCTTCCTGCGCCAGGGCGCGCGCGTCTACATCTCGGCGCGCAAGGCCGAGGCCTGCAACGCCACCGCCAAGGAACTGTCGGCGCTCGGCACCTGCGTCTCGCTGCCGGCCGACGTGTCGACGCAGGAGGGCATGAAGGCGCTGGTCGCCGCCTACGGCCAGCACGAGAAGACGCTGGACATCCTGGTCAACAACGCCGGCGCCGCCTGGGGCGCGCCCTACGCCGAGTTTCCCGAGAGCGGCTGGGACAAGGTGGTCGACCTGAACATGAAGACGCCCTTCTTCCTTACGCAGATGCTGACGCCGATGCTGCGCGCGGCCGCCACCGACCACCTGGCCAAGGTGATCAACATCGCCTCGATCGACGGCATTGCGGTGAACCCGCTGGAAACCTATTCGTACGCCGCCAGCAAGGCCGGCGTGATCCAGCTGACGCGCCGCATGGCGACGCGGCTGGCGCAGGAACGGATCGTGATGAGCGCCATCGCCCCCGGCGCCTTTGCCTCCGACATGAACAAGGTGGCGCGCGACCATGCCGACGAGGTCGGCCAGCGCATTCCGGCCGGGCGCATCGGCACGCCGGAAGACATGGCCGGCGCGGCCATCTTCCTGGCCTCCCGCGCGGGCGACTACGTGCTGGGCTCGACCCTGGTGGTGGACGGCGGCGTGATCCACACGCGCGGTACCGAGTAAGGCCGCCGGGGTGCGGTCTGGAAACCTCCCGCAGCCGCTTCGGAAAGTGACTACTCGATAAATTTACACATATGTCAATCAACTGATTCTTGGCCATGGCCTTGACGCTCCCTCTTCGCGAAAATTCTTGTACTGACAAGAACTTACGCGAAAGAGGGAGTGGAAATGAAGCGGATTGATCGACATCGCAGCGGCGCGCGCAAGGCGGCGGGCGCCATGCTGCCGGGACTGGCGTTGGCCTTCTTTGCCGCCCATCCCCTTTCTGCCGTGGCAGCCGCCTGCGCCGGCGCCGGCACCGCCACCTTGTCCGACGGCACCGGCGCGAAGTGCGAGATCACCGGCTCCGCCTACGACCGCGTGATGCTGACCGGCGCCACCGACGCGAGCTCCACCGGCTCGGTCACAGTGACGCGCAACAGCAGCGTGAGCGACCAGGCCCTGCGCGCCTGGGACAGCGCGGCGCTCACGATCAACGGCGACCTGACGGTCACCCGCACCGGCGCCCAGAACACCAGCGCCGCGATGCAATTCGGCCAATGGACCGATGCCGAAGGCGCCGGTTCCGGGGCGCATCAACAGACGGTGCGCGTCACCGGCAACACGTTGGTCAATTCCAGCAACGGCACCGCCGTTCGCCTGGTGGGCGGCCACCAGACCTTCGAGGGGAACACCCAGGTCAACGCCACCGGCGGCGGCTTCGCGATCTATTCGGCCAGCGGCGGCGGCGCGGGCTCGGTCAACGTCTTTGGCGGCGACCTGGGCATCAACACCGCGGGCAACGCGTCGGCGCTGGCGATCAATGGCGCCAGCAGCTTCGACATTGGCGGCAACCTGCGCATCGCGGCCACCAGCCTGAGCGCCGTCAACGGCACCACCCTGCCCGGCGGCGTGCGGCTGACCAGCGGCAGCCTCACGGTGGGCGGCAACACCCGGATCAGCACCCTCGGCCTGCAGGGCGACGGCATCCTGGCCGCCGGCAACTCCAGCGTGAACCTCAATGGCAGCACGAACAGCCTGTCGACGGCCGGCGCCAATGCCGTCGGGGTTGCCGCCTCGGGTGGCGCACAGTTCCAGGCCTCGGGCGCGCTGGCGATCGACACCCAGGGCGCGGGCGCGCATGGCCTGGCGCTGCACGACGCGTCGCGCATGGCGATCGGCAGCACCCGCATCGCGACGCAGGGCGACAACGCTTACGGCATGGACATCGCCAGTTCCGCAGGGAAGGCCGGCACGCTCGAACTCAACGGCGCGCTGGCGATCGAAACGCAGGGCGCGGGCAGCAGCGGCATCCATGCCGTCAACAGCACGGCCAACGCGGTGACGGTGCCCGTCGGCAGCAGCATCCTCACGCACGGCGAGGCGGCGCACGGCCTGGACCTTCAGTCGCCCGACGGCGATGTAGCCGGCTGGACCGTCGCGCAGGGCGCGCGCATCGAGACGCAAGGCGCGCACGCGGATCCGGTCTACCTGTCGAGCAGCAGCGGCAAGGTCAACTTCGCCTCGGCCGGCGAACTCGTCGCCAGCCCGCAAGGCGATGCGGGCATCTTCATCGCCTCGGCGCCCGGTGGCGCCAACGTGGCCAACAACGGCCGCATTCAATTCGGCGCGGACGCGGGCGCCGGGATCTCGGCTCAAGGCCTCGGCGGCGATGCGCTGATCGCCAACAACGGCGCCATCGCCAAGACCGGTGCGGGCGCGAACGGCACCGGCATGCTGGCCACGCACGACGGCGCGGCGGGCACGCTCACGCTGCGCAACGCGGGCAGCATCGGCAGCGCGGCGGCACCGGTGGCCGATGGGCTGAACGCCACCGCCTCTTCATCCAACGCTCTGCTGACGGTGGACAACAGCGGGCGCATCGATGCGCAAGGCACGGGCATCGCGGCGGCGAGCGAAGGCGGCTTCGAGGTGCGCAACAGCGGCACGGTGGCCGACGGCGCCGCCACCGGCCTCGCGCTGTCGGGCGCGGGCGCGCTGGGCGGCAGCGTGACCAACAGCGGCGCGCTGCTGGCCCGGTCGACGGCGTTGCTGTCGCAAACCGCCGGCGATGTCACGCTGAGCAACAGCGGCACCCTGCGCGCACCCGAAGCGATGCGCGTCACGGCGGGCAAGCTCACGGCGACCAACACGGCCACCGGCCAGATCGAGGGCACGCTGCAGGCTGCGGGCGGCCAGCTGGACCTGGACAACGCCGGCCTGTGGACGCACACCGGCAACTCGGTGCTGGGCACCCTGCGCAACAGCGGCAGCATTGCCAACACCGCGCCGACGGCCGGTGGCTACAAGACGATCACCGCCACGCACTACGTCGGCCAGGGCGGCACCCTCCGTCTGAACACCTGGCTGGGCGATGACGCTTCGCCCAGCGACCGTCTGGTCATCGACGGCGGCAGCGCCTCGGGCCACACGCAGCTGGGCGTCCGCAACACCGGCGGCGCCGGCGCGCAGACCACCGGCAACGGCATCCTGCTGGTGGACGCCCAGAACCGCGCCAGCACCAGCGGCGATGCCTTCTCGCTGGCCGGGCCGGTGAGCGCGGGTGCCTACGACTATTCGCTGGTGCGGCGCGACAACCAGAGCTGGTACCTGAGCTCGGCGCTGCCCAGCCCGGTCGACCCGAGCCCGACGCCTGAAGCCAAACCCTCGCCGGCCGCCGATGTGCCCAACTACCGCCAGGAAACCTCGCTCTACGCCGCCGTGCCTTCGCTGGCCGCGCTGCACAGCGCCGCCACGATGGACGACTTCCACCAGCGCATGGGCGGTGCCGGCACCGTGGCCGGCCAAGGCGGCCAGCCGGCACGCCTGTGGACGCGCGTGCTGGCCAACGACGGCCAGCGCCAGGGCGACGCGCTGGGCGTCTACGGCCACCACGGCCCGGCCTACGAGCACCAGACGGCGGCGCTGCAACTGGGCGGCGACATCTACCAGGGCCGCTCGGCCGATGGCACCCGCAACAACGCCGGCGCCTACCTCGCCACCGGCCAGACCAGCGGCGACGTGAGGCATTTCAACGGCAGCGCCGCCGGCAGCGCAAGAATCGACGTGAACTCGCTGGGCCTGTACTGGACGCACCAGAACGCCCAAGGCGCCTACCTCGACGCCGTGGCCCAGGGCAGCCACTACGGCGTGAACGCCAACTCGACACGCATGCCGGCCATGAAGTCATCGGGCACCGGCGCCGACCTGTCGCTCAAGGGCGGCATGCCCTTCAGCCTGGGTGGCGCCTGGGCGCTGGAGCCGCAGCTGCAATTGCGTCGCCAGGTGGCCGACCTGGGCGAGGGCACCGATCTGGCCGGCCGCATCAACTACGGCGATGTGGATTCGCTGGTCGGCCGCGCCGGCCTGAAGCTGGGCTACGCCACCGCGGGAATGTCGGGCTGGGCGCGGCTGGATGTGCTCGACGAATTCCGCGGGCGCAGCACGACCACGGTGTCGTCGCTGGCCGGCCAGAACGGCGTGGACTTCGACACCAGCCTGCACGGCACCTCCGCCGCGCTGTCGGCCGGCGTCGACGCGCCGCTCACGCAGGGCGTCTCGCTCTACGGCGCGGCCAACTACCTGCAGGCCTTCGGCGAGAGCCACGGCCACGCCTGGGGCGGCGAAGTGGGCGTCAAGATGGCCTGGTGAGGCGGGACGGCAAGCTCGGGCGAGCTGATCCGTCGCACGCCAGGCGCCGCAGCAGGCGCCGCCACGCCGGCACCGGTTCGATCAGCAGCAGCCGTGCGCCGCTGCCGCCGGCTTCGAGCTCCAGCCAGCCCCGCTCGGCGACGGGCAGCGCGCCGCCTTCGTCCAGCCGGGACGCCGGCCGCAGCATCGTTTCGGCCAGCCAGCGCGGCGGCTCGCCCACTTTCAGCGCCCCCGCCTGCAGCAGCACGACGCTGCCCGCGCGCACGGCGGTGCGCAGCGTCTGGTGCGGCTGCAGGGCGATGGCGCGGGTGGACGCGGGGGCTTCGAGCGGTGTCATGACGGGGCCTATGGGGAGCTTGCGATGCCTTCATCGTAGGCAAGGCATCGCACAGAAAACAGGCACAACAAAGGGCTATCTGCAGCGCAGCAGATGCCCTGTTTCGCCCGCTGTTATGGTCCTTTTCGCCGCATCTGCATCTGTGCGCGCCGCAGGGCATCGGCGAGCATCCGGTGGAGCCGATGGACCCGCAACAACCCCTCTACAAACGCCTCGCGGCGCACTACCTTGAAGCCATCCGCAGCGGCCAACTGGCGCGCGGCGAACGCATGCCTTCGCTGCGCAGCCTGATGCGCCAGCACGGCGTGAGCCTGTCGACCGCGCTGCAGCTGTGCCGCGAACTGGAAGCCGGCGGCTGGCTGGAGGCGCGCGACCGCTCGGGCTACTTCGTGCGCACGCCGGCGCGCGCCGGCATCGCCCCGCTGAAGGAGCCGGCCAGCGACGCGGCGATCGACCCGGCGCAGTACGTGGGCATCCATGCGCGTGTGTCGGGCTTCGTGGTGAAGCGGCGCGCGCAGGACGTGAAGGTCAACTTCTCCATCGCCCGCGCCGCGCCGCAGCTCTACCCTGGCGATGCGCTGCGCGCCGCCGTGGCCAAGGGCCTGCGCGCGCAGCCCGACATGCTGACGGTGGCGCCGCAGCAGCGCGGCGACGCCGGCTTTCGCGCGGTGCTGGCGCGGCGCGCGCTGGCCAGCGGCATGACGCTGGCGGCCGACGACATCCTGGTGACCAACGGCTGCATCGAGGCGCTCAACCTGGCGCTGCGCGCGGTGGCGCAGGCCGGCGACACCATCGCGGTGGAATCGCCCACCTTCTACGGCCTGCTGCAGGTGCTGGAAAGCCTGGGCCTGCGCGCGCTGGAAATTCCCACCAGCCCGCAGACCGGCATCTCGCTGGAGGCGCTGGAGCTCGCCGCGCAGACCTACGCCGACATCAAGGCGGTGGTGGTGGTGCCGCACCTGCAGAACCCGCTGGGCAGCGTGATGCCCGACGCGCACAAGGAGCGGTTGCTGCGCTGGAGCGAGGAGCGCGGCATTGCGTTGATCGAAGACGACACCTACAGCGCGCTGGTCGACAGCCCGGCGCCGCTGCGCGCGATCAAGTCATGGGACCGCAGCGGCCAGGTGATCCACTGCGCTTCGCTGCACAAGATCCTGGCGCCGGGCATGCGGCTGGGCTGGATGGCGGCGGGCCGCTGGCAGGCGCGGGTGGAGATGCTCAAGTACGCGCAGACGCGCAACAACGAGGGCCTGTCGCAGGTGGGCGCCGGCCAGTTCATGGCCACCGGCGCCTACGACCGCCACCTGCGCCGCCTGCGCGCCGCGCTGTCGCTGCAGCGCGAGCGCACGGCCGAGGCGATTGCGCGCTACTTCCCGCCCGGCACGCGCATGAACGTGCCGCCCGGCGGGCTGCAACTGTGGGTGGAACTGCCGGACAAGCTCTCGGCCAACCGCCTGAGCGATGCGGCGCTGGCCGAGCACATCCTGGTCGCGCCGGGCTCGCTGTTCTCCAACTCGGGCCGCTTCGACCACTACGTGCGGCTCAACTGCGGCTGGCCTTTCACCGAGACGGTGGACGGCGCGCTGCGGCGCCTGGGCGAGCTTGCCGCGGCACTGGGCGCGCCGGGCGTCAGCGCGGTACCGGCTCGTCCTTGAGTTCGCGGCGCAGGCGCGCGTAGTCGGGCAGCACGCTTTCCACCGTGTCCCAGAAGCGCGGGCTGTGGTCCATCACGCGCAGGTGGCTCAGCTCGTGCGCCACCACGTAGTCGATCACGTCGAGGCGGAAATGGATCAGCCGCCAATGCAGGCGGATGGCGCCGTCGATGCTGGCGCTGCCCCAGCGCGTGGCGGCGTTGGACAGCGACAGCTTGGTCCAGCGCACGCCCAGCTGGGGCGCGAAGTGGTCGAGCCGCTCGATGAACACGCGGCGCGCCTCGCGCATCAGCCAGGCTTGCGCGGCGTCGCGGATCTGGCCGGTGCCGGCATCGCCGGCCAGCGCCATGCGCAGCACGTGTGGCGCGCCGCCTTCCCCGCGCTCCAGGATGGCGCCGGTGCCGACGAAGCCATGCGCCGGGTCCAGCCGCAGCGTGACCGGCTCGCCCATGTACGGAAAGACGGCACCGTCGCACCAGTCGATGCGGGTGGAATCCAGCCGCGCCTGGCGCTGCTGCGTCTCGCCCAGCTTGCGCAGGATCCAGTCGGCCTTTTCCTGCACCGCCGCGTCGACTTCACGCAGCGGCACCCAGCGCGGCGCGCGCACGCTCAGCCCCTCGGCACCGACCACGAAGCCGATGGTCTTGCGCTTGGCACGGGTGAATTCAAAGGCCACGTTGGCGTTGCCCAGGCGCAGCTGGCGCGTGGCGCGCGGGTGGCTGAAGGCCGCCAATGCCATGGCGTCGGCCAGCGGCATGGCGGGGGCCGACGGGAGGGCGGGCGGCGGCGGCTTGACGGGCGCCACATCGTTGGGCAACAACGACGCAGGCGCAGCCGGCGGCACCGCCTTGGGCCGCGCCCGCGGGCGCGGCGGCGCTTTCGCCACCGGTGCGGGCAGCGGGGTTTCGCTGGCGTCGAACAGGTCGAGCGTGAACTTCAGCAGGCTGCGCACGGTGAAGCGCCTCGGGCGGTGCAGCGCTCGCTCATCGGTAGGCCTCGGGGTCGAGCCGGCGCATCTCGGCCTCGATCCAGGCCTCGACTTCGCGCATCAGCTCATCGGGCTTGCGGCCGACGCTGGAAATCGGCTTGCCGATCGACACATCCACCACGCCGGGCCGCTTGATGAAGGCCTTGCGTGGCCAGACCTTGGCCGAGGTGACGGCGACCGGAATCACCGGCGCGCCGGTCTCCACGGCGAGGCGCGTGCCGCCCGACTTGTAGGTGCCGGCCTGGCCGCGCGGGATGCGCGTGCCTTCGGGAAACATGATGATCCAGATGCCTTGCGCCAGCAGCCGCTTGCCCTGCGCCACCACCTTGTTGAAGGCCTGCGCGCGCTGCTTGCGGTCGATGTGGATCATGTCCAGCCGCGCCATCGCCCAGCCGAAGAAGGGCACGTAGATCAGCTCGCGCTTGAAGACGTAGGCCAGCGGGTGCGGCATGATCGTCGGCATCAGGAAAGTCTCGTAGGTCGACTGGTGCTTGACCAGCAGCACCGCGCCGGCGTTCTCCCCGGTCGGCAGGTTTTCCATGCCGGTGATGCGCGTCTGGATGCCCAGGATCACGCGCGCCCCGCCAATCGCCCAGCTCAGCCAGCGCTCGGCCATCCAGTACAGCGGGATGCCGCGCCGCCAGATCGAGGCGACCACCATGATGATGCCCCAGGGCACGACAGTGACGAGCATCCACAGCGCGTGGAGGATGGAACGGATCAGCGGCATCGGGGCTTTCGCAAGGACGGGGCGGCGGCGCAAGGAGCGCGCGGGCGCATCAAATGGACGATGAGGGCGTGGCGAGCTTGAGGCCCTGCGCTTCGCGTTCCAGCAGGAAGTCGACGAAGGCCGGCAGGTCGGCATGCATGCGCGTGCCGGCGGGGTATTCGGGCGGCAGCGCAGCCAGCGGGTCGTTGGGGTCGACACCGGTCAGCAGCAGGTGCGGCTCGCAGCCGGCGGCGGCCGCCGCCTGCAGGTCGCGCAGGCTGTCGCCGGCGGCCGGCGCGCCGGTCAGCTCGACGCCGTAGCGCTCGCCGATCTGGTGGAACAGCCCCGGGCGCGGCTTGCGGCATTCGCAGTCTTCGTCGGGGCTGTGCGGGCAGAAGAAGACCGCATCGACGCGGCCGCCCACGGCGGCCAGCATCCGGTGCATCTTGGCGTGCATGGCGTTGAGCGAGGCCATGTCGAACAGGCCGCGCCCCAGGCCCGACTGGTTGGAGGCAATCGCCACCGTCCAGCCGGCATGGTTGAGCCGTGCGATGGCCTCCAGTGCGCCGGGCAGCGGCGTCCACTCGTCGTCGCTCTTGACGAAATCGTCGCGATGCACGTTGAGCGAGCCGTTGCGGTCGAGGATGACGATCTTCATGGCGCAAGCGTACTGCTTCAGACCGCCAACCGCTCGAGTTGCGCCACGCGGTTCATGGCGGCGTGCAACTGGGCCAGCAGGCCCAGCCGGTTCAGGCGCAGGTCGGCTTCCTCGGCATTGACCATCACGCCGTCGAAGAAGGCGTCGACCGGTGCGCGCAGCGCGGCCAGCGTCTGCAGCGAGCCGGTGTAGTCGCCGGCGTCGAACTTCGCGTCGGCCTGCGGCAGTACCTGCGCCATCGCGTCGAACAGGGCGCGCTCGGCGTCTTCGCGCAGCAGCGCGGTGTTGACGTGCGCGTCGGCCTCGGGCGACTTCTTCAGGATGTTGCCGATGCGCTTGTTGGCGGCGGCCAGCGCCGGGGCTTCGGGCAATTGCGCGAAGGCGCGCACGGCGGCCAGCAGCTGCGGCACCTTGGCCAGGTTCTGCGGGCGCGAGGCCAGCACGGCATCGACTTCCTGCGCGCTGGCGCCCTGCTCGCGCAGGCTGCCGGCGAGGCGGTCGAAGATGAAATCCTGCAGCGCGGCCACGCCGGTGGCGGCGTCGAAGCCGGCAATGCCCTCGAACTGCGCCGCGGCGCCGTCGAGCAGCGCGGTGAGCTGCAGCGGCAACTGCTTTTCCACCAGCATGCGGATCACGCCCAGCGCATGGCGGCGCAGCGCGAACGGATCGCGGTCGCCGGTGGGGGTGTTGCCGATGCCGAACATGCCGACCAGCGTTTCCAGCTTGTCGGCCAGCGCCACCACCACGCCGGCCTGGCCGCGCGGCAGGGTGTCGCCGGCAAAGCGCGGCTTGTAGTGGTCTTCGATGGCGTCGGCCACCGCGCCGTCGAGCCCGTCGTGCAGCGCGTAATAGCGGCCCATGGTGCCCTGCAGCTCGGGAAATTCGCCGACCATGTCGGTCACCAGGTCGGCCTTGGCCAATTGCGCGGCCTGCACCGCGTGGCGCGCCAGCTCGGCACCGCCGGTGGCTTCGGCAATGCCGCGCGCGATGCGCATGACGCGCCCGACGCGCTCGCCCTGCGTGCCCAGCTTGTTGTGATAGACCACCTTGTCGAGCGACTCGACGCGCGAGGCGAGCGTCTTCTTGCGGTCCTGGTCGAAGAAGAACTTGGCGTCGGCCAGGCGCGGGCGCACCACGCGTTCGTTGCCGCCGATCACCGCGCTCGGGTCCTGCGGGCTGATGTTGCTGACCACCAGGAACTGGTGCGTCAGCTTGCCGGCAGCGTCGAGCAGCGGGAAGTACTTCTGGTTGGCCTTCATGGTCAGGATCAGGCATTCCTGCGGCACGTCGAGGAACTCGCGCTCGAAGGCGCACACCAGCACGTTGGGGCGCTCGACCAGCGCCGTCACCTCGTCGAGCAGCGCGTCGTCGTCGATCGGCTGGCAACCACCGCCGACGGTGACGGCCGCGGCCGCCAGCTGACGCGCGATCTCGGCGCGGCGCGCCTCGAAGCCGGCGATCACGGCGCCGTCGTCCAGCAGCTGCAGGGCGTAGCTGTCGGCGTCGCGCAGCGTCACCGGGTCTTGCAACGCCTCGAAGCGGTGGCCGTGGGTGGCGCGGCCGGCCTGCAGCCCCAGCGCCTGGATAGCCACCACGTCGGCGCCGTACAGCGCCACCAGGCCGTGCGCCGGGCGCACGAAGCTGACGCTGCTCCAACCCGGCAGCTCGCAGCCGCTTTCCAGCTGGTAGCTCATGACCTTGGGAATCGGCAGCTTGGCAATGGCCTCGGCCAGCGCCTTCTGCAGGCCCTCGGCCAGCGTGGCGCCCTTGGCGGTGCTTTCATAGAAGAGCGCCTCGGCCTTGCCATCCATGGCGCGCTTGAGGCCGGGCACGGCGCTGGCGTCGGCACCGAGTGCGGCCAGGCGCTTGAGCAGCGCCGCGCTGGGCTGGCCGTCGGCGCCGATGCCGACCGACACCGGCATCAGCTTCTGCGACACCGCCTTGTCGGCAGCGCGCTCGGCCACGTGCGTCAGGTGCGCGGCCAGACGGCGCGGCGAGGCGAAGGGCGTGAGCGCCGAATCGGCGCCAGCCAGGCCTTGGGCGACCAGCTGCTCGCGCAGCACGCCGGCGAAGGCCTCGCCCAGCTTCTTCAGCGCCTTGGGCGGCAGCTCTTCGACAAACAGTTCGACCAGGAGGGATTTCGTCATGGGGGTGCTCATCGATCAGGCCGCTTTCTTCGGGGCGATTTGGGCCACCCACTCGCGCGGCGCCATCGGGAAGCCGAGCCGCTCGCGGCTTTCGTAGTAACTCTGCGCCACGCTGCGCGCGAGGTTGCGGATGCGGCCGATGTAGGCGGCGCGTTCGGTCACGCTGATGGCGCCGCGCGCGTCCAGCAGGTTGAAGCTGTGCGCGGCCTTGAGCACCTGCTCGTAGGCCGGCAGCGCGAGTTGCTGTTCCATCAGGTGCTTGGCCTGCTTCTCGTGCGCGGCGAAGGCGGTGAACAGGAAGTCGGCGTCGGAATGCTCGAAGTTGTAGGTCGACTGCTCGATCTCGTTCTGCTTGTAGACGTCGCCGTAGCTCAGGCCCTCGGTCCACTTCAGGTTGTAGACGTTGTCCACGCCCTGCAGGTACATCGCCAGCCGCTCCAGCCCGTAGGTGATCTCGCCGGTGATCGGCTTGCAGTCGATGCCGCCGACCTGCTGGAAGTAGGTGAACTGCGTCACTTCCATGCCGTTGAGCCAGACTTCCCAGCCCAGGCCCCAGGCGCCCAGCGTGGGGTTCTCCCAGTCGTCTTCGACGAAGCGGATGTCGTTCTTCTTCAGGTCGAAGCCCAGCGCTTCGAGCGAGCCGAGGTACAGCTCCAGGATGTTGCTGGGCGCCGGCTTGAGCACCACCTGGTATTGGTAGTAGTGCTGCAGGCGGTTCGGGTTCTCGCCGTAGCGCCCGTCCTTGGGGCGGCGGCTGGGCTGCACGTAGGCGGCCTTCCACGGCTCGGGGCCCAGCGCGCGCAGGAAGGTGGCGGTGTGCGAGGTGCCGGCGCCGACTTCCATGTCGTACGGTTGCAGCAGCGCACAGCCCTGTTCGGCCCAGTACGACTGAAGTTTGAGAATGATTTGTTGGAAGGTCAGCATGGGGTCGGCCGGGATGAGATCTCTTGCGCTGTCCGAAGACGCACCCGGGGCGGGCGCAGCGAACCGGCGATTTTATGTCCAGCCCCGGCCCGCGCCGCCCCGCGTTGCACCGGCGCCCCTGCGCGCCTTTCCGGCAGCGGGACGTGCGATGCTCGCGCCATGGATCCCTCGACCGCTGCGCTCGCCCTTGCCCCCGATCCGCTGGCGCATTGGCTGGGCGCCCATGCATGGCAACTGTTCGCGCTGGCCCTGCCGCTGCTGGGCGTGCTGGTGGTCGCGCTGGCGCTGGCCTGGCGCCACCCGCGCCGCCCCCTGCGCGCGCCCGAGGCGCCCAGCCTGGCCTGGCTGCTGGCCACGCTGGCGGTGGGCTTCGGCGTGGTGGTGGCGCTGGCCTCGGGCTTTGCCGAGATCGCCGAGGCGCTGGGCGACAGCCAGGCGCTGGGCCATTGGGACGACAGCTTCAGCCGCGCCGTCGGCCTGCACACGCCGCTGGCGGTGCAACACGCCTTTGCGCTGCTGACGCGGCTGGCCGACCCCTGGCCGATGACGGTGCTGGGTGTGGTGGTGGCGCTGGCGCTGTGGTGGCGCGGGCATCGCGTGGATGCGGCCGGCTGGGTGCTGGCGATGGTCGGCAACACGCTGCTCAACCTGGCGCTCAAGCAGGTCTTTGCGCGCACCCGGCCGCTGCACGAGGACGGCATCATCAGCGCCAGCGGCTACAGCTTTCCAAGCGGCCACAGCTCCGGCGCGGTGGTGGCCTACGGCATGCTGGCCTTTCTGGCCTGCCGCCTGCTGCCCGCGCGTTGGCACCTGCCGGCGCTGGTGGCAGCGGCGCTGCTGAGCGTCACGGCGGCCTGGAGCCGCGTCTTGCTGCGCGTGCATTTCCCGAGCGACGTGCTGGCCGGCCTGCTCTCGGGCAGCAGCTGGCTGGCGGTGTGCATCCTGGCGGTGACGGCGGCGCACCACCATGCACGCGTGCGCGCCCAACGCTCGGCGGGATTACCATGACGCGGCCATCCCGCCACCCTGCCCTCACCGCATGAACGCGCCGCCCGATTCCGCCACGCTCGAATCCACCCCGCCGGACATGCCGGCACCGGACGGGCCGCTCTCGCGGGCGCGGCCGGGGCGCGAACGCATCATGGCGGCGATCCGCGCGGCGGCCATCACCGAGTTCAGCCTGAACGGCCTGAAAGGCACCTCGACCCAGGCCATTGCCGACCGCGCCGGGCTGACCAAGCCGCAGCTGCACTACTACATCGCCGGCAAGGAAGAGCTGTATCAGGAACTGCTGATGCAGGTGCTGCACGAGTGGAAGGTGGTGTTCGCCTTCGACGCGCACGCCAACGAACCGGGCGCCGTGCTGGCCGACTACATCCGCAAGAAGCTTGACCACGCCTTCGACAACCCGGAGATCTCGCGCATCTTCACGCGCGAAGTGCTCGACGGCGGGCGCAACCTCGAACAGTTCTGGCCCAACTCGCGGCTGTGGACGCAGAAGAAGGTCGACGCCATCAACAACTGGATCGCGCGCGGCCTGATGCGCCCGCTCGACGCGCGCCTGCTGCTGATGCACATCTGGGCCATGACCCAGAGCTACGCCGACTACGCGCTGCAGACGCGCGTGATGCTCGGCCTGCCCTTCGACGCGCCGCTCGAGCGCGAGCCGATCGCGCAGGAACTGATTGCTTTCGTGCTGGGCGGTTGCCACATCCGCTGAGCCGGCGGGCGGGGCGGAGCGTCACTGCACCATCGGCGGCTCGTGCACCGGCAGCGGGTGGCCGGGGTCTTCCATCGGCGGCTCCAGCGGCGGCGGATCGCCCTCGGGTGCTTCGTCGGGCGGCGGCGGGGGTGGCGGCGGCAGACCGGGCGCCGGCGGCGGCGGGCCGATCTCGGTGTGGGCCTGCTGCGGCGGAAAGCGAGTGAGCGTGTTCATGGCGCCACCTTAAAGCACGGCTTGCGGGCCGTTGTCCGCCATGGACCACGCCATAGGTCCGTGCGCACACGCATCTCGTCGTTGCGGCGCGCCATGCGCGCGGCTGACCGCTGTCGATGCGCAGCCAAAGTCGAGCTTGGCGCCGCCAACCATCCACGACTTGCTCGCAGATTCTCCAGATCCCGTTGAATCGGTGCTCCACCATAGGCTCAACTCGTGGGCAGGCTGTTCACGCGACCTCGAATTTCTCCTGTCGTGGGCAAGCGTCGCGTTCGACTCAAGGATCCGTCGGGGCCTCGGGCGGTTCAAACAACTGCCGAACGCCGGCGACCACGGCCGCGACGGCAGCGCCGGTATCGGGTATGTGCTCAAAAACACGCGCGGGATCGAGTTCGCCGACATAGTTCGATCGCGCCACATGCCTGAAGCCCAAGACAGACTTGAGGCTTCTCGCGCCTGCGGCATCGATCAATGGACTTCGGTCTTCCGTGCGCATGCTTGCAAGACGAATGAGATCCTGGTGCCATGTCTCGCTCTTGGGCAACATGCCGTCGGTTTGCTCGATCACCTGCTTGAGCAAACTCTCCAGTTGCGTGTAGATGCCCTGGATGTGCTGTGCGATGCCCGCTGCGTGGAACGCCTCGTCATAGCCGTCGGGATGGTTCGACTTCAATCGCAGCTGCTTCGCCTCGGCATCTTGCAAGGTAGCCATGGCCCGTTCCAGATCCACAGCCTTTGACAACAGGAGGGCTTGGAAGGCGTGTTCACGCACGGGCATGCTCTCTCATCAGCATCACCTTCTTCTCTGGCAGTTGCTCCGCGAACACGAGGTCGGCATCGACGTCCCGAAGGTGGGTCCACGCCACGTCCCACACGTCTGCCTCAGAAAGGCCGCCCTTGGACTCCACGAGGATGTCCAAATCCGATTCCGCATCAATCAATGCGCTGGCGCGCGCGAACGATCCAATCACTTCGCAGACCACGCCGCGGCCCCTTAGTGCCGCAAGAACGTCCTGAATCTGCTCGCGCAGCATCGCCCGCCGAGCATCGCTGCGATCTCGAAGAATGTCGCCAATGGGTCGACGCAGGAGACTGGGCATCGCAAGATGTTAGCGGATGGAAGGGCCTCCCGTGGAATCCTGCCTCTCGCGCATCAGCGTCTCGCAGGAGGACGCGGACGGACGGCCCTCTCCATAAACGCCGGGCGCGAAAGACGGTCGCGGCCCTCGCCCCACAACAGGGCACCCGCGCTGGCACACCCTTTGCATAACCTGACCACTTGCTCTGATTAAGCGGTCAAACAGCACCATGCGCGTTCTTGTCGTCTACTGCCACCCGGTCGAAACCAGCTTTCACGCCGCACTGCACCAGGAAGTGCTGCACAACCTGCGCGCCGCCGGCCACGAGGTGGACGACTGCGACCTGTACGCCGAGGGCTTCAACCCGGTGCTGTCGCGCGAAGAACGCATCGGCTATCACGAGGTGCCGAGCAACCAGGCGCCGCTGAAGGCCTATGTCGAGCGCCTGCAGTGGGCCGAGGCGCTGGTGTTCTGCTTCCCGACCTGGTGCTTCGGGCTGCCGGCGATGCTCAAGGGCTACTTCGACCGGCTCTTCATGCCGGGCGTGGCCTTCGACATCAGCGACCCGACCAACGTGAAGCCGATGATGACGCACATCAAGCGCATCTCGGCGGTCGTGACCTACGGCCGCCCGCGCTGGGTGGCGTGGTACATGGGCGACCCGCCGCGCAAGATCATCACGCGCTACATGCGCCGCCTGACCGGCCAGCAGGCCCGCGTGGACTACCACGCGCACTACCACATGAATGTCGCGACGCCGTCGCAGCTGACGCGCTTCAAGGCGCGCGTCGGCCAGGCCATGGCGCGCTTCGCCTGAGCTCACCCGCCTTCATTCAAGGACTCGCATGCTGCACGGCTACATCCCGCCCCACCGCTTCCTGCCCTACCTCACCTGGACCGAGATCGCCGCCCTGCCCGACCGCGAGAACACGGTGATCGTGCTGCCCTGCGGCGCCATCGAGCAGCACGGCCCGCACCTGCCGTGCTCGGTCGACAGCGTGATCTCCTCGGGCGTGATGGGCAAGGCGCTGGAGCGCCTGCCGGCCGAAGTGCGCGCCTTCGCCCTGCCGACCATCACCTACGGCAAGTCGGAAGAACACCTGCACTTTCCCGGCACCATGACGCTGAGCGGCACCACGCTGCTGGCCACGGTGACGGAGATCGGCGAATCGGTCTACCGCGCGGGCTTTCGCAAGCTGCTGTTCGCCAACGGCCACGGCGGCCAGCCGCAGGTGCTGGAGATGGCGGCGCGCGAACTGCGCCTGCGCCACGGCGATTTCGTGGTGGTGCCGCACGGCGTGTCGCGCCTGCCCAATGCCTCGGGCAAGCAGATCAGCGACCGCGAGCGTCAGCTGGCGATGCACGCCGGCCATTCGGAAACGGCGTTGATGCTGGCGCTGGCGCCCGACACGGTGCACATGGAACACGCGGTGGCCAACTACCCGCCGCCCTTCCCGATCAAGCTGCTGTCGAGCGACGGCCGCCCGGCCTGTGCCTGGACGGCGCGCGACTTCGGCCCCAGCGGCGTGATCGGCGACCCGACCAGTGCCACGCGCGAACAGGGCGAGGAAATTCTCGACACGCTGGCCGACAGCTGGGTGCAGGCGCTGACCGAACTGCACGCGCTGCGCTGGGTGGTGCGCGAAGAAAGCACCTGGGCGCGCGGCCACGAGACCGGCTTCATCCAGGGCGTGTAGGCACCCGCCGCTGCCCCCGCTTCCATCCTTCCAAGCTGATTCATCAACCGCGCCTCAGGAGACCTCCGCCATGCGCCTCGCCTCTGCCCCTCGTCTCGCCTCGCTGGCTGCTGCCGCCGCCCTCGCCGTGGCCGCCTTCTCGCCGGCCCATGCCGAGGAGAAGTTCACCTACATGACCAACTGGTACGCGCAGGCCGAGCACGGCGGCTTCTACCAGGCGGTCGCCAACGGCATCTACAAGAAGTACGGGCTCGACGTGACCATCAAGATGGGCGGCCCGCAGGTCAACATCGCGCAGATGATGGCCGCTGGCCAGGCTGACTGCATCATGGGTTCGAGCGACATCCAGGTGATGCAGATGCGCGAAGGCGGCCTGCCGGTGACCACCGTGGCGGCCTACTTCCAGAAAGACCCGCAGGTGATGATCGCCCATGAGGACGTGAAGTCGCTGGCCGAGTTGAAGGGCAAGACCATCCTGATCGCCACCAGCGCCAACCGCGGCTACTGGCCCTGGCTGAAGATGCGCTTCGGCCTGACCGATGCGCAGACTCGCCCCTACACCTTCAACATCCAGCCTTTCGTGGCCGACAAGAATTCGGCGCAGCAGGGCTACCTCACCTCCGAGCCCTTCGCCATCCAGAAGGCCGGCGTGAAGGCCAACACGCTGATGTTCAGCGACTTCGGCTATTCCTCGTATGCCACCACCGTCTCCTGCATGGACAAGACGCTGAAGGAGCGCACCAAGGCGGTCGAGGCCTTCGTGAAAGCCACCGCCGAAGGCTGGAAGAGCTACCTGGCCGACCCGGCGCCGGGCAATGCGCTGATCAAGAAGGACAACCCGAACATGACCGACGAGCAGCTCGCCTACAGCGTGACCAAGCTCAATGAAGTCGGCCTGGTGACCAGCGGCGATGCGCAGAAAGACGGCATCGGGATCATCACCGACGCGCGCTCCAAGGCCAACTACGACTTCCTGGTGGAGGCCAAGCTGCTCGACCCGGCCAAGGTCAAGCTGTCCGACACCTACACCACCGCCTTCGTGAAGGACGCCAAGGTCTTGCCCTGATGAACGCACGCGTCCGGTGCGCGCGCACCGGACGTGGCCGCAGCGCCCAGTCCCAGGAGAACACCCGTCATGAATCGCCTTGCCCCTGAAGTGCTGGCCCCGCCGCCGGACCTCGCATCGGCCGTCCCCGCGGTCGGCATCCTGTCGGCCGAGAAAACCTACCCGAACGGCACGCAGGCGCTGCTGCCGGTCGACCTGTCGATCGCCGAAGGCGAGTTCATCACGCTGCTGGGCCCCTCGGGCTGCGGCAAGAGCACCCTGCTCAAGATGGTGGCCGGCATGCTGGAGCCCAGCAACGGGCGCCTGCTGCTGTGGCGCAAGCCGGTGGCGCAACTGGCGCAGACCGGCCGCAAGATGGCCTTCGTGTTCCAGTCGCCCACGCTGATGCCCTGGGCCAGCGTGCAGACCAACGTGCGCCTGCCGCTCGACCTGGCCGGCGTGCCGCGCGCCGAAGGCGACGCGCGGGTGGCCGAGGCGCTGGAGCTGGTCGGCCTCGCCAAGTTCGCCGGCGCGCTGCCGCGCGCGCTGTCGGGCGGCATGCAGATGCGCGTGTCGATTGCGCGCGGCCTGGTCACACAGCCCGACCTGCTGCTGATGGACGAGCCCTTCGGCGCGCTCGACGAGATCACCCGCCACAAGCTCGACGCCGACCTGCTCGAGCTGTGGCGCAAGAAGAAGCTGACGGTGATCTTCGTCACCCACTCGATCCACGAGGCGGTGTTCCTGTCGAGCCGCGTGATCATGATGGCGGCGCGCCCGGGCCGCGTGGTGGAGCAGTTCAGCATCGACGAGCCCTACCCGCGCAGCGCCGACTTCATGGTCTCGCCGCAGTTCAGCCGCTACGCCAAGCAGTTGCAGGACAGCCTGATGCGCGCCAGCAGCGCACATGACACGGTGGACGCATGACGACGCAAGCCCGCATTCCCCTGCTGGCCCAGCCGCGCGTGCAGCGCGTGATGTACCCGCTGCTGGTCGGCCTGGTGCTGCTGGCCGCCTGGCAGGGCGTCGTCACCGCGATGGAACTGCCGCCCTACCTGGTGCCCTCGCCGCTGCTGATGCTGCAGACCCTGGTCACCGACTGGCAGGCGCTGGGCCTGGCGCTGTGGGCGACGCTGAAGATCACGGTGCTGTCGTTCCTGCTCGCGGTGCTGATCGGCGTGCTGATCTCCTTTCTCTTCGTGCAGAGCAAGCGCATCGAGACCGCGCTGTTTCCCTATGCCGTGCTGCTGCAGGTGACGCCGATCGTGGCGGTGGCGCCGCTGATCATCATCTGGGTCAAGAACCCGACCGCCGCGATGGTGGTGTGCGCCGCGCTGGTCGCGCTGTTCCCGATCATCAGCAACACCACGCTCGGCCTGCGCAGCATCGACCCCGACCTGCAAAGCTATTTCAAGCTCAACCACGCCACGCGCTGGCAGCAACTGGTGCGCCTGCGCATCCCGAGCGCGCTGCCGTATTTCTTCGGCGGCCTGCGCATCTCGAGCGGACTGGCGCTCATTGGCGCGGTGGTGGCGGAATTCGTCGCCGGCACCGGCGGCGCCGGCGCCGGGCTGGCCTACCAGATCCTGCAGTCGGGCTTCCAGCTCAACATCCCGCGCATGTTCGCCGCCTTGCTGCTGATCTCGCTGACCGGCGTGGGACTTTTCGTGCTGATGGCCTGGCTGAGCAAGTGGGCCCTCGGCAGCTGGCACGCCAGCGAACTCTCGCAAGACTGAAGACGCCATGAACGCTCCCGCTTCCGCCATCGAACAACTGCTGCTCGAACTGCCCGAACTCGACTGGATCACCGACCCGAGCCGGGTCGCGCGGCTGTCGCAGGACTTTGCCTGGTTCAGCCCGGTGCTCGACCGCCAGCTCAAGGACAAGCGCGCCGACGCCGTGGTGCGCCCGCGCAGCGAAGAGGAAATCAGCGCCGTGGTGTCGGCCTGCGCGCGCCGCAGGCTGCCGATCACCCTCCGCGGCAGCGGCACCGGCAACTACGGCCAGACCACGCCGCTGGCCGGCGGCGTGGTGCTCGACATGACGGCCTTCAACGCCGTCAGCTGGGTGCGCCCCGGCGTGGCGCGGGCGCAGGCCGGCATCCGGCTGGCCGAGCTGGAAAAGCACACGCGCCCGAGGGGGCAGGAACTGCGCTGCCTGCCCTCGACCTACCGCAGCGCCACGCTGGGCGGGCTGTTCGGCGGCGGCTTCGGCGGCATCGGCTCGATCAACTACGGCCCGTTGGGGGCGCCGGGCAACGTGCTGGGCATCCGCGCCATGACGATCGAGGCAGCGCCGCAGATCATCGAGCTGCGCGGCGCCGAAGCGATGCGCATGCACCACCTCTGGGGCACCAATGGGCTGGTGCTCGAGATCGAGATCGCGCTGGCGCCGGCCCATCCATGGCTGGAGACGCTGGCGGTGTTCGAGCGCTTCGAGCAGGCGCTGGCCTTCGGCGACGCGCTGGCGAACGCGCCGGGCATCATCAAGCGCGAGGTCGCCTTCTTCGGTACGCCGGTGCCCGATCACCTCGGCCAGCTGGCCGCCCACCTGCCGCGCGGCTGCAGCGCCGTGCTGTCGCTGGTGGCCGAGTCGAACGAAGAAGCGTTGCTCGCGCTGCTGGCGGCGCACGGCGGCATGCTGAGCTACCGCAAGAGCGCCGAAGAAGTGAAGAAGAGCAACCGCACCTTGATGGAGTTCACCTGGAACCACACCACGCTGCACGCGCTCAAGCTCGACAAGTCACTCACCTACCTGCAGGCCAGCTTCGTGCCGGGCGAGCACGTGCGCCAGATCCAGGAGATGGAAGCGCTGTTCGCCGGCGAGGTGCTGATGCACGCCGAGTTCCTGCGCGGCCTTGACGGCCGCCTGACCTGCAGCGCGCTGCAGCTGGTGCGCTTTTCCACCGAGCAGCGGCTGAACGAGATCATCGCCATGCACCGCGAGCGCGGCGTGCGCATCAACAACCCGCACGTCTTCATCGTGGAAGACGGCAAGGCCGGTGGCCCGCTGGCGCCGGAGATCGTGGCCACCAAGCAGCGCTTCGATCCGCTCGGGCTGCTCAACCCCGGCAAGTTGCGCGACTGGCCGGCCAGGTGACGTTCAGCGCCGGCGCCGCGCCACGGCCATGGCCACCGCGACCACGGCCACGGCCAGCGCCGACAACCACAGCGGCCACAGGCCGAAGCGCGAGACCCACCACGCGAAGGGCGTGAGGCCGTCGCGGCCTTCCACCTGCGCTTCGAGCACGCCGCGCGTCAGGCGCGGCAGCATGTGGGTGACGCGGCCGGTGTGGTCGATCACCGCCGTCGCGCCGGTGTTGGTGGCGCGCACCATCGGGCGCTGGAACTCCAGCGAGCGCATGCGCGAGATGGCCAGGTGCTCGTTGATCGCCACCGTGTCGCCGAACCAGGCGATGTTGCTGACGTTGAGCAAGATGGTCGGCGCACTGGCCGCATCGCGAAAGCCGACGCCGATCTCGTCGCCGAACAGATCCTCGTAGCAGATGTTCGGCGCGATGCGCTGGCCGCGCCAGTTGAAGGCCGGCTGGCCCAGCCCGCCGCGGCCGAAGTCGCCCAGCGGAATGTTCATGGCGTCGACGAACCAGCGAAAACCCCAGGGGATGAATTCGCCGAAGGGCACCAGGTGGTGCTTGTCGTAGCTGTAGGGCGCGGCGCCGGGGGCAAAGCCCATCAGGCGGTTCGCGTAGCGCCGCTGCGGGTCGACGAAGGGGATGCCGACCAGCGCGGCCTGCTCGCCTGCGCCGTAGCGCTGCGCAATGGCCTCGAGGTAGCCCGGGGGCAACTGCTGCGGCAGCATCGGCAGTGCCGTCTCGGGCGTGACCACCAGCGCGGCGCGCGCATCGCGCAACTGCTCGTCGTACCACTGCAGCGCCACGGCGACGCCGCCGTTCGGGATGAACTTCTCGTCCTGCGCGATATTGCCTTGCAGCAGCGCGACGTCGAGTGGCCCGCTGCTGCGCGTGAAGGCGTTGCCGTGCAGGGCTTGCAGTGCCGACGGCGCGCCCAGTGCAAGCATGGCCAGCAAGGCCGCCGCAGCACCGTGGCGGACCGATGCGGCCGCGCCGCGCACCGCCAGTGCCACGCAAGCCGCAATCAGCGCTGCCACCGCGCCCAGCCCGTAGGCGCCCAGCCACGGCGCGTAGCCGGCCAGCAGACCATCGACATGCGCATAACCGCCGGCGCCCCACGGGAAGCCGGTGAACCAGCTGCCGCGCACCAATTCGGCCAGCGTCCACAGCGCGGCGAACAGCAGTGCGGCACCAACGGGCCGTGCGGGCGCCCAACGCACCCAGGCGGCGCAAGCCACGGCGTAATAGCTGGCCAGGCCTGCCGCCAGCGCCAGCACGGCGATGGCGGCCAGCGGCGCCGGCAGGCCGCCGTAGGTGTGCATGGAAATGAAGAGCCACCAGAAGCTGCCGCACAGCCAGGCCGTGGCAAACAGCCAGCCTTGGCCGAGGGCGCTGCGCCAGCCGCGCGCCGCGTGGCGCAGCGGCGCGAGCAGCGCCACCAGGGCGGCCAGGGAAAGCAGTTGCAGCCAGCCGGCCGGCTGGCCGGACCAGGGCGTGGCGATGGCGGCCGCCTGCAGGGCGCCGGCCAACACCAGCGCGGCAAGGCGCAGCGGCGCGTTCAATCCGACGCGTCGCCGCCGCGCGCCGGCGAGACCTTGAACCAGCGGACCGCACCGCCCTTGGTGTGCAACACGACGAAGTTGAAGCCGCCCATGGCGTGGTGCTCGCCGCGCTTGGGCACGTGACCCATTTCATGCGCAACAAGGCCGCCGATGGTGTCGAAATCCTCGCTCAGTTGCTCTTCGTCAAACTGGATGCCGAAGGCCTCGGCGACGCGTTCGATCGGGGTGTCGCCGGAGACGCGGTAGGTGTGGTCGGCCAGGCCGAAGATGTCGCCTTCGTCTTCCGCGATGTCGAATTCATCCTCGATCTCGCCGACGATCTGTTCCAGCACGTCTTCGATGGTGATCAGGCCGGCGACGCGGCCGAACTCGTCGATCACGATCGCCAGGTGGTTTCGGTTGCCGCGGAATTCGCGCAGCAGGTCGTTCAGGCCCTTGCTCTCGGGCACGAAGGTGGCCGGGCGCAGCAGCGCGCGAATGCTCAGGGTGGGCGAGCGCTGCAGCTTGAGCAGGTCCTTCGCCAGCAGGATCCCGATGATGTTTTCCTTGTCGCCCTCGTACACCGGAAAGCGCGAGTGCGCGGTGTCGATGACGGTGTGCATCAACACGTCGAGCGGCTCGTCGATGTTGACCAGGTCCATCCGCGGAGCCGCCACCATGACGTCGCCGGCGCTCATGTCGGCCATGCGCAGCACGCCTTCAAGCATGACGCGCGACTCGGGTCCGATGATCTCGTTGTCTTCGGCGTCGGCGAGCGTCTCGATCAGTTCGTCGCGCGAATCGGGGCCAGGGTGGATGAATTCGGCGAGCTTCTGAAGGAAGCCGCGCTTGTCTTCTCGCTCGATGGTCGGGCGATCGGGGTGTGGGTCAGCCACTGCGGGAGGTTCTGGTTGCGGAGTTGCAAGGATACCGGATCATGCCGCCCTCGGGCAGCAGCGCTTCCTTGCGCGGCCCGCCGCACGCCGGCGCGGCGCGGGCGTCGGCCGCGGGGAGCGTCAGGCGGCGCTCTGGTCGCGCGCGGCGCGCACGCCGCTGCGCACTTCCTGCACGCCGGCCAGGAAGGCCCAGAACTGGCGCGCACGCTGCTTGAGCTGGAAGTCGACTTCGGCGAAATGGTCGAGCGCAATCTCGCTCATGCGGCTGTCCAGCGTGGCGGCGGGCAACTGCAGGTGCGCCTCGGATTCGGAACCGCTGCGCACCACCGTGGCACCGGCCTTGCGGGCGATCTTGAGCATGGCGGCGTTTTCGCTCAGCGCGTGGATGAAGAGCATGCGCACGCCTTCGTTGCGCGCGGTGACTTCGGCACGCTCGAAAAGGCGCGCACCGTAGCCGCGGTTGCGCGCGTGCTTGGAGACCGACACGCCGAATTCGGCACATTCGCTGGCCTGCTCGGGCGGCGCAAAGGCCAGGTGCGCCATGGCGATGATTTCCAGGCGCCGGTTGTAGATGCCGAAGATTTCGTCGCGCTCGAAGTTCAGGCCATCGACGTAGCGCTGGATCTGCTCGTCCGACGCCGGGTAGCCGAAGCGCAGGTAGCGGTCATGTCCCTCGAGCGCGAGCAGGTGCTGTGCAATGCGGTCGCGCTCGCCTGGGCCGATCGAGCGGATCGGGACCAGCACGGGCTGGGCATGCGGCGCGTGCGACGGCGTCTCAACCACGGGTGCCCTCATGAACGAACCGACGCCCATGGAGGCGCGGAGAAGATCTAGAGCGAGGTACATGCCCTGAATATAAGGGTTTTCCCTTGTTCCCGGGCGACCCGCCAGGAAAGGCCTCATGACAAACAGCGAAATCGTTCACGCGAGTGCCCTCCAATGGAAGTTGCTCAGACCGGGACCGCGGTCGTGGCCTTAACGCGATCGAGCACAAAGCTGGTCTTGCAGTCTTCGACGCTGGGATGCTTGAGCAAGGTGTCCATGATGAACCGGCTGTAATGGGCCATGTCGGCCACCACCACGCGCAGCAGGTAGTCCATTTCGCCAGTGAGGGCCGCGCATTCCACCACTTCGGGCCAAGTCTGCACGCTCGCACGGAAAAGGTCCATCGGATTGCGCTTGTGGCTCTCGGTGTGTTTCTCCAAACGCACATTCAAATAGGCGGTGAGCCCCAATCCGACGGCCTCGGGCTTGACAAGGGCCACATAGCGGTCGATGACGCGGGCTTCTTCGAGGCGCTTGACGCGCCGCAGCACCGCGCTGGGCGAGAGCGCGACCTGCTCGGCCAGTTGCTCGTAGGTGGCGCGGCCGTCTGCCTGGAGCGTGCGCAGGATTTGCCTGTCCTGCTTGTCAAGTGCATTCATGCATGGATTCTTGCAGGAATGCTGCGCACAGGCCTCTCTTTACGCCAGACATTGCAGAAAAGATGTTGGCGATGCCACGTAAAGTTCACGCTCGCCCCGCGGACGTTCCCGACGTGCCGCGCGCGCCCTTTCCAACCCTGCACCGCGATTTCGCACGAGGACCGACATGAGCCATTCCGACGCCCCCGCCTTCACGCCCTGGGAGAACCCCATGGGCACCGACGGCTTCGAGTTCATCGAATATGCGGCGCCCGATCCGGTGGCCATGGGGCAGGTCTTCGAGCGCATGGGCTTCAGGCCAGTGGCCAGGCATCGCCACAAGAACGTCACGCTGTACCGCCAGGGCACGATCAACTTCATCATCAATGCCGAGCCCGATTCGTTTGCCCAGCGCTTCGCGCGGCTGCACGGCCCGAGCGTGTGCGCCATTGCCTTCCGCGTGCAGGATGCCAAGGCGGCCTACGAGCGCGCCATCTCGCTGGGCGCCTGGGGCTTTGCCGACAAGGCCGGCCCGGGCGAACTGAACATTCCGGCGATCAAGGGCATCGGCGACAGCCTGATCTACCTGGTCGACCGCTGGCGCGGCAAGAACGGCGCGCAGCCCGGCGATATCGGCAACATCGGCTTCTACGACGCGGACTTCGAGGCGCTGCCCGGCATCTCGGCGCTGGAAGCGCTGGCGCCCGAGGGCAATGGCCTGACCTATATCGACCACCTGACGCACAACGTGTACCGCGGCCGCATGAACGAATGGGCCGAGTTCTACGAGCGCCTGTTCGGCTTTCGCGAGATCAAGTACTTCGACATCGAGGGCCAGGTGACGGGCGTGAAGAGCAAGGCCATGACCAGCCCGTGCGGCAAGATCCGCATCCCGATCAACGAGGAAGGCAAGGAGCAGGCGGGCCAGATCCAGGAATACCTGGACCTGTACCGCGGCGAAGGCATCCAGCACATCGCGATGGGATCGGACAACCTGTACAAGACGGTCGACGCGCTGCGCGCCAATGGCGTGAAGCTGCTCGACACGATCGACACCTACTACGAGCTGGTCGACAAGCGCATTCCCGGCCACGGCGAAGACCTGAAGGCGCTGTTCGATCGCAAGATCCTGATCGACGGCAAGAAGGATGCGCTGCTGCTGCAGATCTTCAGCGAGAACCAGCTCGGCCCGATCTTCTTCGAGTTCATCCAGCGCAAGGGCGACGATGGCTTCGGCAACGGCAACTTCAAGGCCTTGTTCGAGAGCATCGAGCTGGACCAGATGCGCCGCGGCGTGTTGAGCGCCGCCAACTAAAGCGGCTGCCGGTGTTCGCGCCGGTGCCGCGCGGTGGGTGATTGGTAGAAGTCCGCGGTGAGGACGCTTGTCCGCGCCGGGACAATGCGCGTCAAAGGACGCACTCATGCCCACTGTCGCACAGCAACACTATCCGCCCGGCGTTCCCTACGACGTCGACCCGACGCCATACCGCTCCGTCGGCCAGATGCTCGAGGAGTCCTTTCGCAACTACGCGGACCGGAATTTCTCGGTCTGTGCCGATCAGTGGATGACGTACGGACAACTGGATGCGCTGTCCGCCGCGCTGGGCGCATGGCTGCAGTCGAAGGGGCTCGAGCCCGGCGCTCGGGTGGCCATCATGCTGCCCAACCTGCCGCAGTTCGCGGTGTCGATGGCCGCCGTGCTGCGCGCCGGCTACACCTGCGTGAACGTCAATCCGCTCTACACCGCGCGTGAACTGGCGCATCAACTCAGCGACTCCGGCGCGAGCGCGATCATCATCCTCGAATCGTTCGCGGTGACCCTGGAGAAGGTGATCGAGCAGACGGACGTGAAGCACGTGCTGCTCACCGCGGTGGGCGACCTGTTCGACGGCTTTTATGGCAAGTGGGTCACCTTTGCCGTGCGCAACCTGAAGAAGGCCGTGCCCGCCTTCACGCTGCCGCTGGACAACGGACGTACCGTCACGAGCTTCCCGCAAGCGCTGACGGATGGGCGCCAGAAGTCGCTGGTGCCGGCCGACAGCACCCTCGACACCATCGCCTTCCTTCAGTACACGGGGGGAACGACAGGGCTCTCGAAGGGCGCCATGCTGACCCACCGCAACATCATCGCGGCCACCATGCAGGCGCAAGCGTGGTTCACGCCGGCGCTGGGGCGTGCCGGCGACATGAGCAAGGTCAACAGCATCGCCGCCCTGCCGCTGTACCACATCTTCGCGCTCACGCTGTGCCTGCTGGCCATCAGGCAAGGCTCATACCTGACGCTCATCGCCAATCCGCGTGACTTGGATGGCTTCGTCGCCGTGCTGAAGAAGCGGCCCTTCCACATGCTGCCGGCCGTCAACACGCTGTTCAACGGCTTGCTGATGCACCCGGAGTTCAAGTCGATCGACTTCTCCCACCTGGTGGTTTCGCAGGCCGGCGGCATGGCGGCGTCAGCCGGTACGGCCCAGCGTTGGCAGGAGGTCACGGGCTGCCCGATGATCGAGGGCTGGGGCATGAGCGAGACCTGCGCCATCGGCACCAACAACCCGGTGAACAATACGGCCTACACCGGGACCATCGGCCTGCCGCTGCCCGGCATCGAGATCGCGATGAAGGACGAGGAAGGCCACACCGTTGCCGACGGTACGCCGGGTGAGCTCTGCATCAAGGGGCCGAACGTGATGGTCGGCTACTACAACCAGCCTGCGGAAACAGCGGCGGCTTTCACGGCCGACGGCTTCATGCGCACCGGCGACATCGCGGTGATGCAGGAAGACGGGCAGTCACGCATCGTCGATCGCAAGAAGGACATGATCCTGGTGAGCGGCTTCAATGTGTTCCCGAACGAATTGGAGAACGTGATCTCGCTCTGCCCCGGCGTGGTCGAATGTGCGGCCATCGGCATCCCCGACGAGAAGCAAGGCGAGGCCATCAAGGTGTTTGTGGTGCGCAAGGACCTCAGCCTCGACGAGGCCACCGTGCTGCAGTTCTGTGAGCAGCGCCTGACTGGCTACAAGCGCCCGCGCCACATCGAGTTCCGCGAGTCCCTGCCCAAGACCAACGTCGGCAAGATTCTTCGTCGCGAACTGCGCCCGAGCGCGCATTGAGCGCCGCCGTGCCACTCCCGCCGGGCGTTCGGGTCTTCGAACGCGGCTGGCTTTCGGCCAACAACATCCTGTTCGAGGGCAAGGATCACAGCGCCTTGGTGGACTCTGGCTATGTGCTCCATGCCGAGCAGACCGTCGCGCTGGTCAAGGCCGCACTGGGCGCACGGCCCCTTGATGCGCTTTTCAACACGCATCTGCACAGCGATCACTGCGGCGGTAACGCGGCCTTGCAGGCGGCCTTCCCGGGCGTGCGCACGGCGGTTCCTCCAGGCGAGGCATCCGCCGTGGCGAACTGGGACGAGGAAACGCTCAGCTACCGTGCGACCGGCCAGGAATGCGCGCGATTTCGCGCCGATGCCGTCGTGCAGCCTGGCGACTTGCTGTCGCTGGCGGATATCGATTGGGAGGTGCACGCCGCGCCTGGACATGATCCCCATTCGGTCATCCTCTTCGAGCCCGCCTCCCGAACGCTGATTTCCGCGGATGCCCTCTGGGAAAGTGGCTTTGGCGTCGTCTTCCCCGAGCTGGCGGGGGAACCGTCCTTCGAGGAGGTGGCGTCCACCCTCGACCTGATCGAAACGCTGGATCCGCGCATTGTCATTCCTGGCCACGGCAGCATCTTCTGCGATGCCGCCCTGGCTTTGAGCCGTTCGCGCAGCCGCCTGGCGTCGTTTGCGAAGTCACCCCAGCGCCACGCGCGACACGCGCTGAAAGTGCTGGTCAAGTTCAGATTGCTCGCCAGCCGGCAGATGACGATGGTGTTCTACCAGCGCTGGTTGAGCGAAACGCCCTATATCGAGATGGTCCGGCAGCGCTTCTATCCGGACATGTCGATGACGCAATTGGGCACCGAGTTGGCGGCCGATCTGTGCAATAGCGGAGTCGCCAGGCAAGATGCAGATCGGTTGATCGACATCTGATTCGGAAATAAAAAAAGCCCAATCTTTCGATTGGGCTTTTTAGGGCTGTAAGAGCCTGACGATGACCTACTTTCACACGGGAACCCGCACTATCATCGGCGCTGAGTCGTTTCACTGTCCTGTTCGGGATGGGA